>Ga0213830_1000013_pt1 | contig 598771 bp, 541 predicted proteins | sample SWATP11_FD_161661 | JGI IMG/M metagenome (GOLD analysis project Ga0213830, IMG submission 161661) | Coastal seawater microbial communities from Marineland, Florida, United States - SWA TP1 #1 | ecosystem: Environmental > Aquatic > Marine > Coastal | place: USA: Florida | collected 2016-08-06 | reverse complement strand
GGCTTCGACGGCCGTATCATCGGTATGACCACCTTCGGTGAATCTGCACCAGCTGGTGAACTATTCAAGATGTTCGGCTTCACAACTGAAAACGTTGTGAACACAGCGAAAGAGCTTTTAGCTTAATCACTGAACCTTGATATGAAAACGCCCCGCTACACTAGCGGGGCGTTTTTTATTGAATCTCTTCTACATTCACTTCAGTACTGAACTTTACTGTGCGAGTAGAAACCGAAGTCTGAAATTTACGAATGTTCTTATCTTGATGCAATACGCGTTCAATAAACTTTTCATACGCTTTGATATCTGGAACGCTTACCACCAGCATAAAATCGTAGCCTCCCGTGATCTGATAACATTGAGTGACTTCAGGCGCTTTTGTTATCGATTGGCGAAACACGCTGTATATATCAGGTCTATCCCGCTCCATTTCGACTGAAACAATCAAGTTCATCTTATTACCGGCCAGCTCGGGATTGATGATAGAGACATCACCCGTTATCACGTTGTCTTCCCGAAGCCGTTTTACCCTCTTCAAACAAGCTGGCGGCGACAACCCCACTTCTTCCGCCAACTCTACATTCGGAATACGATTATTCTTTTGCAGTATCGACAAAATCTTCCTGTCTAAACGGTCAATTTCCATAATTTCTCCAGAGAGTACTTTTAAGAAACTTTAACACAGTATTAACTCAATAAAGAAATATGAGGCACAGGAAGCATGCAAATCGCACATCCATATTTCCCATGCTTTTATTAATATTCTTGCTATCGAATCATTCAGTGTGGATTTCAACATGGAAAAGTTACAAAGTTTCTTTCATGACCTTTTTAAAGAAATAATCGATGTCACCTGGACTCTGTATAAAGTGATGATTCCTATCATCATCGTCATTAAAGTTGTTGAAGAGCTAGGAGGTGTTGCATTGCTTAGCGAATGGCTGAGTCCTTTGATGAATTTTGTCGGTTTACCCGATGAAATGGGCTTAGTTTGGGCGACAACTCTGCTTACTAATATGTACGCGGGTCTATTGATCTTTATGAGCACCAACAGCGAACTCACCGTTGCTCAGGTATCAATTTTGGGTTCATTAATGCTCATCGCACACTCTATCCCGATTGAAGCAGCTATTGCGAAGCGTGCCGGTGTGAGTATTGCCATGACAACGTTAGTCAGAGTTGGGGGTGGACTCTTGTTTGCGTGGGTTCTCCACCAGATTTATCAGTTCGGCGATTTGCTGAATACGCCTGCCCAGATCGTTTGGAATCCGGAAATACCTCCAGAGCAAACTTATCTTCAATGGGCATGGTCGCAAGTCGAAAACTTGATTGCGATACTTGTCATCATTGCAGTATTACTGTTTACGTTAAAGATGCTAAAGCTGCTAGGTGTGGAGAAGTTAATGGCGATGGCACTCAAGCCTGTTCTTTCTGTGCTAGGTATCAGCAGAGAGGCGACTAACCTAACCATCGTCGGTATTACGTTAGGTATTTCTTTCGGTGGCGGCCTGCTGATCAACGAAGCCAAACGAGGCCACATACCAGCACGAGATGTGTTTACCGCCGTCATGCTGCTTAACTTAGCTCACAGCATGATTGAAGACACCATTCTCGTATTGTTGATTGGTGCCGACTTCGTGACGATATTTTGGGGAAGGCTGGTATTTGCTTTTATCATCATCGCTGTTATGTCACAGATCCTTAAACACATAAGCGAGCCTGCCTGTCAGAGATATTTGTATAAAAGCGTTCAGCAGCAATGACCAAATCAAAGCTCAAGTGATTGGGCTTTTTATCAGCTAATCACCGGAAGCGTCTTCCATGTTCTCTCATGCAGCATTTCACAGCCGTTTTCAGTAATAACGATGTTCTCTTCGTGCACCATCATTCTATTTTTGGCAAATGCCATACCCGGCTCTAGGGTCAAAATCATACCCGGTTTGAGTACAACATCCCCCCCGGGTACATTGGATGGCCATTCAGTAAGCTGCATCCCTAACCCATGCCCCATCCTTCCTACATCATTGCCAAGAGCGCCATTGTTTTCTAACACGGACCACATAGCATGCCAAACTTCACCAGTTGTAATGCCCGGCCCCGCTTTCATCAGACCCGCTTCCGTAGACTGATAAACAGCCTCATAAGCCGCGACGGTATCAGGCTGAGCAAAACCAAAGGCATAATTTCTGTCGAAGTCACTAAAATAGCCGTCGAAGTTGGCTCCTGTATCAATGATCAATACATCGCCTTGTTCTAAAACACGATCTGTAGGGCCCATAATGATGTTGTCATAACCACCCTTTCCTGACGCTGAAATCAAATACGGACAAGCATCTGCGCCGAGGCGTAACATCTCAAGGTGCATCGCCTTACACGCTTCTCGTTCGGTCATTCCAATCGATAAGTGGCTGCGTAAAAAGTCAAACCCCTGCGCTGTCACCTGACAGGCGAAGCGAATCTTTTCTATCTCAGCTTTTGATTTGATGCTGCGAAGATCGCGAACGATCAAAGACACATCGACGAATTGGTACTGGCTTAGAGAATGTTGCAATAGCGCATAGTTATTTGCTGGCATACGTAGATGGGTTTCTGGCCCAATCATGCTGCCAATTTTGTGAGTGCCTTTACTGACCTCCTTCAGTGTCGAAGCCAGCAGAGAAATACCATCATCTTCTGGCCTTGGCGATGGCCAACTGCGAACATCTTCAATCCAAGTACTCTCGAACCCAGCGACACCAATTTCGGGCACAACAGCAATCGGCTTACCAACCGCAGGTACTACCAAGAACCAAGGTCGAGTTGGGCTTTCCCAAAACTGCGATTTAAAGCCGCTAAAATAACGGAATTCAGGTTCTGTGGTAAAAAATGCAGCTCCAATATTCTGAGCTCGCATCCGTTTTTGTAGTTCCACCGTACGGTGCTCAAATTCAACGGTCTCAAAACCTCGATTCGGGGCGACTAGTTGAGTCGTATTCATACGTTCTATCCTTAGTTTGTCTGTACCATGCTAATGGATTAGCTGAACAGTAAATCTCTCGGCAGCAATGCAATACCGGGAAAAAAGATCAGCAGTGCGGACATAAAAATCAAAATAATGAAGAAAGGCAGAGTGCCGCGAATCACTTCCATATAAGGCCGCTCAAAGATAGCAATCGCAGTGAAGATATCGCAGCCAAAAGGTGGTGTTGCCGATCCAATTGCCATTTGCAACGTCACCATCACACCAACAAGAATCGGGTCAATTCCAGCGGCATCAACAATAGGCATAAAGATAGGCGTTAAAATCAGCAGCACGACTAACGAATCGACAAACATGCAGCCAATGAAAAACGTCAGCGCGATAACAAACAAAATGTATTCTGGAGAAGCACTCCCCAGATCAAGCGGAGCCAATAACTCTTGAGGGATTTGTTCAAACGAGATGTACCACGAAAATGCCTGACCAACACCAACCAGTACAAAAACTACCGCGGTGATCAAACCGGTATTTAACGCAGCGTCACAAATGTCTTTGACGCCGAGCTTACGGTAAAAGACACATTCAACGATGATCGCATATAAAACAGCGAACGAAGCCGCTTCGGTCGGAGTAACAATACCAGAGTAAATACCACCGATGATTAAAGCTGGGAACCCCAAAGGCAGAATTGCCTTCTTAATCGCCTCAATACGTTCTGCGGCATTTGCTTTATCAACCAACGTCAGACTATCACTATGCTTCACACTATAGGCATAGCTATACAGTGAGAACAAACCTGCCAACACAAGTCCCGGGCCGATACCCGCGATAAACAATTCTCCAACACTGGCGTTCGCCAATGTACCGTAAAGAATCAAACCGATACTGGGTGGAATCAGAAAAGCAATGTCACTGGCGTTGATGATGAGCGCCATGACAAAGCTATCTTTGTACCCCGCTTGGAGTAACTTCGGTCGCATAATCTGCCCTACCGATACCACCGTTGCCTGAGTCGAACCTGAAACTGAACCAAATAGGGTACAACTGATGCACGTAGTAATGGGCAAGCCGCCACGTAAATGACCAACAAACGCCTGAATAAGGCCCAATAAATTATAAGCCGTGTGACCGCGTGTCATGATATCCGCAGCAAGTATGAACATTGGCACCGCAATTAGCGCGTTTGGTGATATTCCGGTCACCATTTGCTGTATGAGTACCCCAGGCTCAACTTGAGAAAAATGAATCAAGCCAATAAGAGCACCAACCGCCAAAGGTACTATCATCGGGAAGCTCAAAAACAGCAGCACCACCATAACGGTCACTAAAGTAAATGTGATCACGTATATATCGAGCTCACCGGCAATCACATCCGATAGAAACTGAGCAATCTCATTCATGACAACTCACCTACTTCATTGGTTTTGTTTTCAGTCACATCGAAAGACACGTAAATCTCTTTGTGCAAAAGATTCATAACGAAACTCATACTGTATTGAAGCCCAGCGATGGAAAATCCAATCGGGATGATGGCGTAGACCCAATAAACGGGAAACTGTAGTGCCGGACTCAAGCGGTTAATGGATTTGAGCTCTTCAACATAGAGCAACGAATGGTAGGCAAGATAAAACATGAGTGCCGACGTAAGAAGCGCAATAATAGTCGTCAGGATTTTCTGTGAGCGGAAACTGAGTGAGTCGTAAACGGCCGTCATTCGTATGTTACGTCCCTGTCGAACCGCGTAAGCGAAGCCGACAAAAGTGACGATCACGATGAGGAATTGATTCAGTTCTTCAGAAAAGAATAAACTCTTGTTGAACGCATACCGCCCAATGGCGTTTGCTGTCGAATTCGCCATCATCACGAGGATGGCTGTCATAATTAAAAAGCGTTCCAGCTTTTCAGTCACCACACTTATCTTAAGTAAAAGGTCTTTCATAACACGCTGAACTCCATACTTCAGTCAGCAACTTTCCACACAGGCCTTGTCTGACTGGAAAGGCGCTATCCGTCACTCCTTGCAACGGATAGCTGGTTTCCATTCGAGATACCGCTTCTACTGCGATGACGCCACTTTGACTTCATCCAAAATGTTCTCAAGGATGACTTTGGCACTTGCGCGCGCTTCACTTTGCTGGTCGGCTGGATAGGCATTAGCGACCACATCAAAATAGGTGTCGTGTAATTGTTCACTGAGTACCTTGAAGCGCTCGCGTTCTTGGTCATTAAGCACAACCACTTGCATGTTTGGTCGCTCTTTAAGAATCTTTTCCATATTCTCTTTGTTGATTTTGATTTGGTAATCATAAGCTGCCTTATCCGCCGCTTTGATTGCCTTATTCACCATCGCTTGTTTCTCTTTAGAAAGCCCGTTGTACCACTTGCTGTTTGTTGAAACGGTACTGACGTAAGGTTGCTGACCCGGGAACATTAAGTAGTCCTGTACTTCATGCCATTTGGCGTTGTAGATGAAGTAGATAGGGTTAACCATGCTGTCGATTGTTTTCAGCTGCAGAGAACCATACACCTCTCCCCAAGACAGAGGTGTCGGTGTCGCACCAAACGCTTTGTAGGTTTCCACTGGGATTGTTGAGGTAAAGGTGCGGATTTTTTGATCTGCGAAATCTTCTGGTGTACGAATTGGCTTGTTACCTCCCCACACCATCTCGCCTTCAGACATCATGGACAGTAGCTTAAGATTCACACTTTCGAATTTAGGCGCGAGCTCATTGTATATAGTCGGGCTTTCAGTCAGTACTTTGTGCGTCACTTCCTCGTCAGTGCCTAGCACGTAAGGTAAGCTTACTGCCTGAACTTCAGGTACATACGAACCTAGATGGCCTGCCCCCACGGATACAAACTGAATAGTGCCTTTTGCTGCCAGTTCAACAATGTCGTTTTCGGTACCCAGTTGGCCGTAATAATAGATTCGAACACGAATATCACCATCGGACTCTTTTTTGATCACTTCAGCAAATTTTTGTGCATAAATATCCTGAACGTCAGTCTTGTCTTCTTCTGAAGCAAACTTCCATGTTTCGGCATGAGCACTCAAAACCACCCCTAAACTTAGCAAGGCTACGCTTAATCGTTTCATCCTGTCTTTCCTTTTTCCGTTCTAATGTCACGCTAAACGCTTGGTGCCGTTTAACGATCGGCAATGATGACTTCGTTTACAGATACCGCATTGCAAAATCAGCCATACAGTTCCTGTTTATTGGCCAAGGCCTAATCTGTTATTAACCAATTGAATCCAATAGCTTGCGCCAAGCTTCAATATCCGGTCGTTAAAATCGTATTCCGGGTTATGTAAAGCGCATCCCCCAACGGAATCTACGCCGTTGCCTAGCAAGACATAACAACCCGGCTTAACGCGAAGCATGCTGGAAAAGTCCTCTGAGATAGTCAGTGGATCACAAGTATCATTAACGTGTTTACCACCTAACACTTGTTTTGCCGCTTCTACCGCATATTGAGTTTGCTCTTCGCTATTAATGGTTGGGTAGAATGTGTTTATGAATTCGAACTGGTAACTTGCTCCCGCTGATTGGCAAATACCTGCTACGATCCTTTCCATGCTATGTTCAATACGTGTGAGCGTTTCTTCCGTAAAACAGCGGCAGTCCCCTTTAATAATGACTTGGGTTGGGATCACATTGACTGTGCCGTCAGTAATAAATTCAGTCGCCGATACCACGCCTGTGTCATAGATAGCGCTGAGGTTTCGGGACACGATCGTCTGCAGCCCCAGAACAACCTGCGCACCTATCACAAGAGGATCGACACCTTGATGAGGCAGCGCCGCGTGGCCACCGACTCCATTAATCGTGATTTCAAAGCTACTTTCACTGGCCATCAGCGAACCAGATTTAACCATGAGCTCACCTTCAGCGAGTCCTGGAAAGTTATGAATGCCATACACTTCATCGATATTAAATCGTTCAAAAAGACCATCATCGATCATGGCCTGAGCCCCGCATCCATGCTCTTCATCTGGTTGAAAAATAAAATAAACGGTTCCGTCAAACGTTCTGTTCTCTGCCAAATAACACGCGGCGCCTAGCAACATTGCAGAATGTCCATCATGGCCACACGCATGCATCTTTCCATCATGTTGCGAGCAGTGGTCAAAGGTGTTTTGTTCATGAATGTGCAACGCATCCATATCAGCACGCAGGCCGATGCTTTTGCCATGTTTACCGCTATGAAGAATCCCAACTAAACCAGTTTTGCCAATGTGGCGTACCACCTCGATACCAAACTCTTCCAATTTCTCAGCAATAAAGTTGGCTGTAAGATCAACCTCAAAACCGCACTCTGGAAAGCGGTGTAGATGCTGACGCCACTCCGTCATACTTTCTATGAGCGTGTTTGGCAGCTGTTCAGGATTAATCGAGAAAGTTGATGACATACTTTTTACTCCGTAAATCACATGAATTAGGGGTTACGTTAGGCTATATCTGAGTTGGAACTGCTAATAAGGTGTTGTTTAAGCAGCACCCCATAACCATTAACAGGTCGGGAATAACGCATCAGCTTAAGCGAATGCCAAGCCAAAACCTGATTGCTGGTTAACACAGGTTTGTTCAGGCCTTCTTCAATACACTCAATGACGCTGCCTGTTCTAAGAGCAGTACAGGAGATGAACAGTAAGTCAGCGTCAGGGTCACACACTTGACTCGCAGCGCGGCGAATATCTTCAGGTGAAATAAAACTCATCGCGGTGTCGTCTTCAAAGCCGAATCCAGCGATGTTCATCACTTCGAGACCTTGAGATAAGAAAAAGTCAGCCACTTCCTTGTTCACCGAATCGGTATAGGGAGTAAGAATGGAAATACGCTTAGCATTGAGACTCTTAAATGCTGCTAAAGCCGAAGTCACAGGGTTAGTGACGGGTGTTCCGGGCCTTGTTTGATGAACTAACTCGGCAATGCGCTCCGATCCGATAGCGATAGTGCCCGATGTGCAAGCATAAATGATCACATCAAGGTCAGTCCCTGGAAGGATGGAATCGGCACATGCGCTAATTCCCGGCTCCATTTTACGCAAATTATCCATAGTTAAAGGGTTATAGTTTCTAACCCTCCCGGTAAACGACTCCACGTCCACCGGATAAAACTGTTTCAGATCTCGCTCAATATTAAAATCCGTTGCCAGAGTAATAACCCCAACACGCCCGGCTGACGCAAGCTGATCCAGTTCAAATTGGGGAGCGATGGTTTCAGATTTCATGACAATCCTTTCTCTCGGGAATCATTATCAAGCGCAATCATTGTTAAAAACTTGTATCTACATTACCTACAAGCCAATCAATAATGACTTTACATTCTGTTCACAAGATCAATAATGCCCCGAGCACTTTAATGAATTTCATCAAAAAGCCATATCATTGTGCAGTTATTCCGCATTTTTATTGAGTTATATTAGTTTTTTGTTCTCCATTGGATATGGTTCAATTCGATAGAAAAATACCTTTACGTAGGTCACAGAACACAGAGTTATTTAACAATTCAATTACACATGACAATCAGGAAGATCTGAGATGCCACAACAAGCAGAACTTACAGTCGATAGCTTTGACCGAAAGATTTTAAATATCGTTCAGGAATCAAACCGAGTGACATCAGACAACATTGCAGAGCAAGTCGGCCTCTCCCCTGCAGCGGTTCAACGTAGGCTCAAAAAAATGCGTGAGCAGGGTGTCATCCAAGCCGATGTTTCTATCATCAACCCTAAGGCGGTAGGACAAGCAATGACGTTCGTTGTGCAGGTTACTTTGGAGCGTGAGCGTGTCGACCTAATGCATAACTTCAAGAAAGAAATGACGGCAAATCGTTCTGTTCAGCAGTGTTACTACGTAACGGGCAGTTCCGATTTTATCTTGATCGTGACCGCGGCAGATATGGAAGGCTATGACAATTTCACTCGTGAAGCCTTTTTCGATAATGCCAATATCAAAAGCTTCCAGACCAATGTCGTGATGGACAACGTCAAGACTGGCATGACAATTCCGATCGATACTTCTAACGAATAAAAAACGGCGTGTAACCTAACATTACACGCCGAACACTTCTCTTGAGCTTTTCTTTGTTGTTATTCGTTTATGATTTGGTGGTAAAGATCGGGATCCGTTGCTCCTTCTGTACCAATCACCAATACTCTGCTTTCACTATTTAGCCCAAGAGCTTGCGAAAAATACGCATCTTCAGAAGCGATAATGGCCGCAGCTAAACCCGGAACAGCAGACTCCCCAGCTTCAACCGCTGCATCGGATTGATATCCACCAGCAAGCAGTCTCATTGCTTGCGGAACAGCTTCTTCGCTGAGCGTCATAAAATCATCGGCACCGGTCTCTAGTATTTCCCAAGCTAACGTAGAAACTTCCCCACAGGCTAGTCCCGCCATGAGTGTATCAAGGTCACCATCAACGACAACGGGCTCTCCTGCTTCCGCACTTTTCTGTAAGCAGTTGGCTTGTTCAGGCTCGACAATCACAAAGCGCGGTCGCTTTTCTCCCCATAGATCCCAGAAGTAACCGCATACGGCCGAAGCCAGTCCACCCACTCCTCCTTGTACGAAAACGTGACTTGGAATTGTGCCATCCAGTTGTTCAACCATTTCAGCCAACATAGCGGTGTAACCAAGTGCTACATCTTTGGGAATATCCATATAGCCTTCATAGGAAGTATCAGACACAATCACACGATTGTGAGCTTTGGCTTCACTATCTGCAGTTCTTACCGACTCGTCATAGTTACCCGAAATACGAATGACTTGGGCGCCAAAAGCTTCCATCGCAGTTTTGCGCCCTTCGGATACATCTCGGTGGATATAGATGACGCAACCGCAGCCAAACATCTGCGCGCCCCAAGCAACTGAACGCCCATGGTTTCCGTCTGTTGCACAGCTAACAACTATTTCGGCTACTTCAGATTTCCATTTTCCATCGAGCAGTTCGGTGATTGAAGGAGTTTTGCCGAACCGATTGAAGATCTCTATTTGGAGCTGGCGTGCCACGGCATAAGCGCCGCCCAAGGCTTTAAAACTCTTTAATCCAAAACGTTGAGATTCGTCCTTATACCAGAGCTGCGCGATTCCTACCTTCGCCGCTATGCTTGTAAACGCGTGAAGAGTCGTTTCTTTATATCCTGGCCACTGTGAAATATCCGCAATCGCTTGTTTTGAAGCTGCAACGCTCAAAATTTCTCGCTGAGCATTCGAATACTCCAACGTTGGGTCGGACTTCGGATTTGAAAAGTGAGTCAGTGTACCTGTCAATAACGGCATAGAGAGTATCCTTATCAATGCATTGGCTTATCACACATGTCGTTAATGAAACGTATGTGCAGAATGGGTATAGGTAAAGTCTATCGACATAACACGCAGACATTATGCTTTATGAATGACATTGGTGAGGAAATTAACGGCTATGAGACGGAGATTTGCGGGATTAACGCGTTAGCGCGAGTTGAAGAGAAAAACAGCTGAATTTATAACATCAGGGTGCGAAAGGAAAAGGCCCCGCGTTTGCAGGGCCTAGTGTTATTTTTCTTCAAATCGCTGAGCTAACTGATAGAACTCGTTGACCTGATTGCGTAACTCTTGCGAGTGCTGATTAACGGAATGGGTCGCCGCAAGGTTTTGCTCGGCGGCTGAGGCAATTGACTGAATGTGCAGATTCACATCACCGGAAAGCTGGCGCTGCTTAGTCGCTGCATCTTCAACCGTAGTCATCAAATCGTTCATCGATTGCATCATTGTTTCGACTTCCGATAAACGTTTTGCGCTTTCTTCAGCAACTTCACCACATGCGTCAGTTTGCTCACGGTTGGCAATAATGTCACGTTGCCAGCCTTCAATTGTCGTTAACATGGTTTCAATACTGTCTTTAATTTGCACTGTTGCATTCGACGTTCTGCCCGACAAAGCACGAACCTCATCCGCAACGACAGCAAAACCACGGCCCTGTTCGCCAGCACGAGCAGCCTCAATCGCGGCGTTTAAAGCAAGCAAGTTAGTTTGTTCTGCGATTCCACCGATTTCTTCCATCATCTGACTGACGTTTTGCGCCTGCTCACTCAGTTGGTAAGTAGTGTTAGTCGCTTTCTCAGCCTGAACGCTGAGCTGTTCTAAATTCACGTGTGTCTGATCGATGGTATCTTTCGCAAGCAGACAGGTTTTGAGCGTCACATCAATCAACTCATGCGCTTCATGCGTACTGGTGGACACTTCGTTAGCAGATGCTTCCACTTCTTCGGTAGCTTCACGAACTTGGCGAATATCTTTGGTTTGCTGCTCAAGGGCTTGAGTTACCTGCAAGGTCGTTGCGCTTAGACCATCAGACAGATCTTGAAGCGGCTTAGCGGAATCCGTCATACGACCCAAGACTGTACGAATACGCGCTGAAAGAAGCTTGATATGGAAATCAGCAACAGAAAACTTACTATTACCAGAGTAGATTAGGCGACTGACACTGTCGTACTTAGATTGCAGCTTCTTAAGCTGCTTTGGTGTATCAATCAATTCTTGTCTGAACAAAAGTGCTACGACAGACAGTGGTAACAAACTTGAGATCCAATTTGCCGCTCCTTCCAAATCCATCATGTTAGCCAACACTGGCGCAGACAAAGATCCAAGCAAAATCGCATAGCGAAGTGAATCACTGATCTGTAGTGACCAGGTCCGGCCAGATTTTTCAGCTTTAAGCAACGATTTGTAAGCTGCATCAGCAACGGTAACCCATTCACGTTTTGGCTTTACACGAACAGATTGATAGCCCGTCATTTCTCCGCGTTCATAAATCGGCGTTACATATGCATCTACCCAATAATAACCGCCCGACTTCGTTCGGTTTTTCACAATTCCACGCCAAGCTTTACCTTGCTTCAGGTTCGCCCACATGTCTGCAAATGCCGCCTTTGGCATTCCGTTATGGCGAACAATATTGTGGTTCTGTCCCAGAAGTTCTTCCTGAGTGAATTCAGCAATACGGCAAAAAGCATCGTTACTGTAGGTAATGACACCTTTTAAGTCTGTAGTTGATACTAACTGTTCGTTGGTATCAAGTAGGGTTTCACGTTCCGACGAAATTTGGCTAGCAGTCATGTGGATAAACTTTTGTAGTAATTATGTGGCACGGAAATATAAACAATAATTTAAATTATGACAAAATATTAAAGTCGTCCCATGTAACACTTTTGGATTATTTGAGGTTTTTTTTGCTTTAAACACAAGATCTTCCTCCATATGGCGACGTTCTAGCACGTTAATTGCTGGCTCCGGCTGAAAATGATCTCTACAATAGCGATGCAATTTTGCTCAGTTACTCATTGTTCAGGTAGTCCGTTATTAGTGTATAAGTTAAAACACTTCAGTCTCAAACAGCTCACCATTCTGGTTTCTTTCTCTGTCGTTCTCCTGTTTCTAATGTTTTACTTTTCGTTTAAAGCGTTATGGAGCCATGAGCTGGCGATTGAGGCGTCTAAGAAGAGACAACAGTTTGAAATAGAGCGCGTACAAACTGTCCTGAAAATGGAAGAGCTTGAACTGAGAGCATCTTTAGAAGATTACGCTGCTTGGACAACGCTGACGAAATTCGTTCAGCACCCCACGGAGGCGTTCATCAAGGACAGTATTGGACCACACGCATTCGAGTCCAAGCTTGTCGACGGCATGATCATTTTTGATAAGCAGCTACAAGTAAAATGGAGCGCTTTATATAAAGATGGCCAAGTCCACTCTGCACAGTTCATTGCGCTGAATGACCCTGCTGTCGTGAACAAACTTCTTGAACAATCGATCAATGCTTCGAGCGCTAAGGTATCTTCACACATCAAATATGCGGTTTATCAAAGTGAGCCTTATATGGTTGCATCCGCCAGAATTTGCTTGAGCGACGGCAAATCCTGCGATTTCGGTTACATCGTATTTATTCGTAAAATTCGCAAAGACTTTATCTCTGAAATTGAAGCTGCAACAGGTGTAGAGATCAACGCCCACCCATACAGTGAACATGACTCCCTACATGGCGCTTTGCCGATTGATGTCTCCGTCATTTACCGTGATGATTTCCTTGATGGCGATAACATTGCAATTGAAATTACTCATAACGAAAAGCTACCAGATTTCCTAACTTTTTCAGAAGCAAGCGTACTGGCTTGTTTTTCTCTGGTAATGTTTGTTCTTAACTTGTCTGTTGTGTCTAAGCTGATCAAGCCATTGGGGCAGGCTCAAAAAGCCTTGCGCCAGTTTCAGAAGTCCGGTGACAAACTGCCAAATGAAGCAACATTTATCTCAAAAGAAATGAAAAGCTTTGCCCGCGACATCAACAATTTAATCACCGAACTGGATGAAAAGCGCGAAATTCTCAAAAAACAATCTATTGTTGACCCACTTACCGGTATTGCTAATCGTAGGCATCTATATGAAACAGCCCGTCATTTCATTGAGGAGCTGGGTTACAACCATATAGGTGTCATTCTGGTCGATGTCGATCACTTTAAGCAATACAACGATAACTATGGTCATGTGGCTGGAGATCAAGCCTTGAGGCGTGTGGCTGAAGCATTGCGTGACGTCGAATCTCCATATGAACACTTAGTATGCCGTTATGGGGGGGAAGAGTTTTGCATCATCCTCGCCAGCGACATAGAGCTCAAATTAAATGCCTACCTACAAAAGCTGGTTGGAGCAATCAGCGAAATGGCACTTGAACACGCATATTCACCAACTCATCCGTTCATAACAGTGAGTGCTGGAGCAACATCAAAACGCATTACTTCATATGAACATCTAACAAGCTTGTTCCAGTTCGCGGACCAAGCACTTTATATGGTCAAACAAGATGGCAGAAACGGCTACCAAATCATTCTTGCCAATTAAGTTTCCTCAATAGGAAAAGTGGTTTTCCATATTCCACCAAACAGCCACACCAATGCGCTTGAGGTTTACCATCTCCCTTAGATAGACTATACCAGTGATATGTCTTGTGGAGAGTGGCCTCAATAATGCACATCCAAACTGCCAGAATCTTCTGGCTAGTTTTGTTCATCTATTCTATTCGGTCGGCCGTTGCCGAACCTGCTGTTATTGCTATAGGCGAAATTTATCAAAACCCTGAATTAAACAAGCTCGCTGGCTTTACTTTGAGAGAAGATCTTGAATTTATATACCAAAAATCGGGTATTGAGGTCGATTTTGTTTATTTGCCTAATGCGAGGGCAATTCGTGCAGTTAGCCAAGGCCGTTACCAAGGATTAGATTTAAGAATATCTAGGCTTGCGAATGATGAGAACATGATCAAAGTCGATGTTCCTCTTTATTACGTCAGTATTTTTATGTATGGCTTTGAAGGGCAATTTTACGAAGAGCTCAGTGAAGTGTCAGAAAAAGTACTCGTTTCACAATTGGGGATGAAGTTTACAGAGAAAATCTCAGACTACAAACAGCTCTACCTGGTTGAAAAATCTGAACAGGCGGCATTAATGGTCAGTAAAGGGCGCGCTGATCTATGGCTCGCTCCTAAGGTGGTTTATGAAATTTTGAAGGGTCAGTTCCCTAATATCAAACCCGTTAGCAAGGCGATATTGCATGAGCCTCTTTATCATTATATTCACGTTTCCAATAAACATTTACTGCCACAATTGGAACAAGCCGTTAGAGAGCTCGTCGCCAGTCGCCCTAATCAAGAGATATCTCTCAGGTAAGCTAACCTACTGCTCAATCATCTAACTAAATTGACCATCGGTAAGATGTGGTTTCACGATGTAAGCGTGGCAATTGCAAATTTATCAACACCTAACCCCATGCAGCTATCAATACTTCTATAATTAAAGCTAAGCTTGGAGTCTATCTCTTGTTGATAAGAAGAAAATTGAAGTAAGGAGTCTGAAACTCAATGTCTGGTTATAAATACGGCTCATGCTATTACGGAAAAATTGAGGATGTTGACTGGGAGCGATGGCAGAAATTAGTGGATATGATTGCCCTATTATTTGACGCCCCCGCCGCATTTGTTACCCAGGCGACAACCAATGGCATTGAGGTATTAGTTGCTTCAGAGCAGGCCCCTTCGCAATATTCTCCAGGTGCTTATTCTGATAAAAATACCAATGTTTACTGTCATCAAGTCGTTCAGAGCAATCAGGTGATGTATGTAGCGGATGCAAGTGAAGATGAAAAATGGTCCGATAACCCTGAGTATACAGAAGACCAATTTTCAAGCTATCTTGGATACCCCATTCAGTGGCCGGATGGGAATAGCTTTGGCACATTGTGCGTGATGGACCAACGGCCAACGGATTATTCCGACAAACTCATGACCGTACTTAGCTTTCTTAGAGACACCATCAACAGTGATTTGGCCTACCTGTATAAAGCTAATCAACTCAAAGTAGAAAGTCGTTTTGATGAACTAACAAAAGCGCTAAACCGCCGAGGCTTTACGGAGTCTTTCGAGCGTCATATCAGCCTTTCAAACTCATTTAACCGTTCGAGCATGTTAATGTACCTCGATATTGACGGGTTCAAAGCCATTAACGACCAATGGGGCCACTCTGTTGGAGACCAAATACTTAAAGATTTTGCTACCGCCCTTCTCAAGAGTGTCAGAAAGAGCGATTTAGTCGCCCGCTGGGGTGGTGATGAATTTGTCGTCTTACTCGATAGTGAACAAGAGGTGGATAAATCCCGCTTTGTTGAAAGGCTGGATGAAAGCCTTAAAACTTCATGTCAGGAGCATATCCCTCAGTACTCTATCGGTAGCGTAGAATTGGCTAGTAATACAGATCCAAACAAGTTGACAGACTTTCTCTGTAAAGCAGATGCCGCTATGTATGACAACAAGTCACTCAATAAAACGCAGCGTTAATCTTTACTCCTAATGCATAAAACCCCGGAAAACTTATGCCTCTGGAGCTTTCATTAACAACTTACAAAGCCACAGCTTAAATTGTGCAACTAATTAGTGTTGTTTCGAAGATAATTGAGTCTGCTCCTGAGATGTAATACTTCTAAGTTATTCAGGCCTGAGAAGATGAATCAGCAGTTAGAGCAACATTGCAAACGAAAACAAGCAGCTTAGTTTGCTGCTTGTTTGTCAATTATAACACCTACTACATATAGGCTATTGGCTGGTTGTAGCCTTTGATAAGCCACTCAATACATTAGTTACCTTGGTGATTACTTCGTCGCAGCCTTTAACATCGTGTCGCTGCTTAATGTAATTGGGATCATTGTAAGACAGCCAGACTTTCTGCTCTTCATCTTGAGTCACCAAAACCTTCTGCGGTAGGTCAATCGCAACACTCTGTGCGCACTGCATAAGTGGCGTGCCTACTTTCGGATTACCAAAGATGATCAGTTCAGTTGGTCTGAGCTCTAGGCCCACACCTTGAGCATTAGCTTGATGATCAACTCGGGCAAAAATATTAAGTCCTTTCTTCTTAGCAATCGCTTCAAATCGATCTGCTGTTTCTTTTACAGAATACGGGCTCTCATACATGACAACACCCTGTGCAGCAATAACCGACATAGATGCAGACAGCAGAATGGCACCTAAAGAGGCAAACTTTAACATGTAGAATCTCCTGAAATGTTAATAGAGCCATCCCTTGAAGTCAGAAATTAGCTCACATCAAACGTTCATTCTGCCGTAGGCAGACAAAATACAACAAATTAAAAATGTTGTATGCTGAATCAACATCTTAAGTACACCGTCCCATTTACATTATGTTCTCAAATTGGTTACTTACTTAAGACTTGTTCGATGAATTCAGACTTGATCCTGCGGTAGTCTTCAGGTGAATAACCTTCGCAAGACTGTTTAAGTTTATTGTAACGATTAACTAAGTCAGGGCTTGAACGTAGTTGCTCCCTAAATTTAAGAAAACACTCATATTGCGAACCATTTGCAACGACTTGAAATGCGACATCTTCTGTCTTTGATTCGAGCATACATAATTCAGGGGTCCGCAAGGTATTTTGCTTTACCGAAAACTCTAACTTGTATAACTGTTGAACCGCCCCTTCCAATTCTCGTGGCTCAACTCCGACATAGATGTCCAGATCGCCTTTTGATATGGCACCAGGGATTGCCGAAGAGCCAACATGTTCGACAACCGCATCAGGGAGCAACAAACTTATTCTTCTCTTATAAGTTTGAAATTGTGTATAACACAAATCCTGATACTCTTCTGGTAAATAAAACTTCATACTATCCTCAAGCAAATCAGTGAGCCGAGACTAAACAATAAAGGTATCTTCTTTGCTCATTTATTCAAACATCATTGATTCTTTACCCACAGTGAACCTCTATTGCCTACAAATAAATGAGCCTATTTGTAAGCTACGTTAGTACACTTAAAAACCATCAAGCAGAATAATTAATTAACACGCACTCATTCACAAAATAAATCTTGATCAATTATACAATTACCAGTAAGCATAGTAAATTAAAAACCAATAGCCATAAAAAATAAAACCAAATGTCATGCTAACGTCATCATCTCAGTTATAAAGACATGATATATACAGTAACTTTATTTATTGAATCGGATTCACATATTAAAAAACTTTTGCATCACGTTGTTTGAAACCTTAAAGAGGCTATTAAATACCCCTTACTTATCAGCAACTTAAGTTACATAGCAAAAATTAAGACAGATTTGTAAGAAGTTCGACAATTGCGATCTTAATTCATATAACGAATATTAAAACTTTCATAAAAATAATTTTGGCTTATCTTTCAACCGTTTCTAATAGAAATAAAAATAATAGAAAAACTCCAGTCAATAAATCAAAACTATTGATTGGGTATATTAATTATAAAACGGAATAGAGTAAGAAAATGACAGCGAATAAACACATTTTAAAACTGGCGGTAGGTAGCGCCTTGCTATCTGCCCTACCAGCCGATGTCTACGCACATGGTTGGTCTGAATATCCAAATGCTCGACAAAACATTTGTTACGAACAAGGCGGTATCTGGTCTGGCAGTCCACCCAACGCCGCTTGTTCAAATGCCAAAGACATTTCGGGATCTTACCCGTTCGTACAGCGAAACGAATACGCAAAGAACATTACCGACTTTAACAACCAGAGTGCAGTAAGAGCCGCTATTCCAGATGGCACTTTATGCTACGCAAACGATCCTCAGAAACGTGGCATGGGAGCCCCGCATACGGCCTGGACTCGTACAGAAATGAACACGGGTACATTCGAATATGTGTTTAATGCCACGGCACCGCACAATCCTTCTTTCTGGGAATTTTACTTAACCAAACCAAATGCTGACCTGTCTAAAGGGCTAGCTTGGGGCGATCTAGATTTGATTCAAGAAACGGGCAATGTACCTGTAGAGAACGGAAAATACCGAATCAACGTAACTATCCCATCTGATAGATCTGGAGACGCCATTCTCTTTGTACGTTGGCAACGAGATGATGCCGCGGGTGAAGGCTTCTACAACTGTTCTGATATTACGATTAAGAATGGTAACACTCCACCTCCTGAGCCAGCACCAGAACCAGATTTGCATCGTGGAGCGTCCTTTATCCCTAGTGGATTGGAAGCACCTGAAATTGGCGATGTAGTAAAATATGACATCATCAACAAGGATGGCGCGGTTGCGCGTAGCTTTGATATCAGAGTAGATTCAAACAACGTTGGTGACTGGGATCGTCTCCTTGCTTCTGAGATTAATGGTTGGCACGCAGAATTCAAAGATGGGGCTGTCTTTATCGGTGATTGGCATGAAGAAATGCAGCACTACATGTATTTCCAGAATGATCCGTCACGCAATTTCTTTAACTCTAAGGACAGCCGTGCTTCAGGGCTAATGACCGTTTCCCGAGACGACAATGGCAATGTTGATCCGTTAGCAGGACAAATCTATGAGCTATCCCAAAGTGATAATGTCGTAAACGCGGGTGATAAAGTCGTCATCGTAACAGAAGAAAATGCAACGTTGACTCAAACTCAGGGCACACCTGTACAGATTCAGAATAACGGTTCTTCTTCGATCATTATCGACACCCAGTCTATTACTCAGAATGAAACGTTAATCTTCTCAGCGAGCGCGACCAACAGCGATCGAACTGAGACCTTTACGTTTGAGGTGGTTGTTGATGATGGCGGTGTCACTCCTCCACCAACTCCAGAACCGGACCCAGATACAGGGAATGCTTGGAGCTCATCAACGACTTACGTCGGCGGTGAAGTTGTGTCATATGCCGGTAAGGAGTGGAAAGCACAATGGTGGACACAAGGCGGTGATGACCCTGAAACGACATACAGTAAGGACAAATGGGGCGTTTGGCGACCAGCCAACTAATTCTCGTAGTGTTCATCCCATCATCTAAATGAGTTGATGGATTTCTATGAAATAGCCATCGCGTCTTTACAACGCGTTGGCTATTTTTTTGCTTAGCTTCAAATGATCACCCCTTTGATCTTTTGAAGCCGATACACGCAGCGATAACGTCAGCCAAACCAATGGAGCTCACGCAACGATTGAAGTTCGACTCTTACCGGACATCACTAACTGGCTACAACGTAAACGATTGATGTGATTAGTCGCTTTTCTCCTGCCCTTCGTTATGAGATTACTAAAGTCGGTGTTAATATTGCGCCCAAGTCAATCTGCCCTGCCTTATTGGGCTTCAAAAACTTGTGATAAGCGAACGCTTTGTTATGTTTAAAGTTGCACGGCAGATTAAACCATTAAATTAGAGGGCAATATTTTCAAATGGTTAACAATACAATTCAATGGTTTCCGGGCCACATGCACAAAGCCCGTAAAGAGATTGAAGAAGCGATCCCTCAAGTAGATGTCATTATTGAAGTATTGGATGCTCGCATTCCATTCAGTAGTGAAAACCCAATGATCTCTGAAATCCGTGGTGAAAAGCCAGTCGTTAAGGTACTGAATAAACGTGACCTTGCCGATCCAGAGTTAACTCAACTATGGATTGAACACTTCGAGAAAGAACACAATGTAAAAGCGATGGCGATTACGACTTCCAACACTCAGGAAGTTAACAAGATCCTAGAGCTGTGCCGTAAACTTGCGCCGCATCGTGAAGAGATTGGTAAGAACATTCGTACCATGATCATGGGCATTCCCAATGTGGGCAAATCAACCATTATCAATACTCTTGCAGGCCGTACTATCGCAGTTACTGGTAACCAGCCAGCCGTTACGCGTCGTCAACAACGTATCAACCTACAAAACGGTATTGTTTTATCGGATACTCCCGGCATTTTGTGGCCTAAAGTAGAAAACCCACACAGCGGATTCCGCCTCGCTGCAACCGGTGCCGTTAAAGACACGGCCATGGAATACGAAGAAGTGGCTTTCTATACAGTTGAGTACCTTGCAAAAGCGTACCCTGAGCGTTTGAAAGAGCGCTATCAGATCGAAGAAATGCCAGAAAGCGACATAGAACTAATGGAAGAGATTGGTCGTCGAAGAGGCGCGCTACGTTCTGGCGGACGAGTCGATCTGCATAAATGTTCGGAAATCTTACTTCACGAACTACGTAATGGTACCTTAGGTCAAATAACACTTGAGTTGCCAGAAATGATCACCAAAGAGTTGGTCGAAGTAGAGATCGAAGCGACACGCAAAGCTGAAGAGAAGGCCAAGAAAAAAGAAGAGCGTCGTAAACGCTACTTAAAGAACAAACGTTAATCACAACAACGGCGGTATCTACCGCCGTTTTTTATTCTAGCTTCCACGCTAACCTTTGATATAGTCAAAGCATTGTTATCGACGAGTTTTGCACAATGAAAATCCCAACCAATATCATTACTGGTTTTCTGGGTTCCGGAAAAACCACGACAATCCTAAACCTACTGAAAGAAAAACCTGCTGACGAAAATTGGGCAGTTCTGGTCAACGAATTTGGTGAAATTGGTATTGATGGCGCAATGCTGACAGAACAAGGCGCGATGATCAAAGAAGTGCCCGGTGGCTGCATGTGTTGTGCTGCTGGAGTCCCAACTTCCGTTGCTCTTACTGCTTTGCTTCGCACGCAACCCGACCGCCTGATTGTCGAACCTACTGGCTTGGGTCACGCCCACAAGATTCTCGCAACCTTAACCTCTGCTCAGTTTCGAGATTACATCGACCTGAGAGCCACCATCGGCTTAGTCGACCCACGTAACTTATCTAGCCCTAAGTATCTGGAGAGTCAGAACTTTAACGACCAACTCAACATCGCAGATATTGTGATTGGTAATAAGGTAGACGAATGTCATGTCAGTGACGTCGATGCGTTTAACGACTGGGTTTCTGACCAAAATCCACCCAAGATTTACAGTCAACTCGTCAAGCAAGGGCGTTTCCCTATCGAACTTCTGGACAACCAGAGAAGGGATCCATCGGTTTCAACGGACATTGCACAACACCATCATGAACATGCTGAGGCAGAACCTCAATTTGCTCTAGCGCCAGATCAAATAATGGTTCGCAAAGAAAACAAAGGCCAAGGTTACTTTAGTTGCGGTTGGTTATTTGGTGCAGAAGTCACGTTCAATTTTGATGACCTATTTTCTATGTTATCTGACTTAACTGCCGAACGCGTCAAAGGTGTGATGAACACCGACAGAGGCTGCTATGCGTTCAATGTAAGCCACGGTGTTGTCTCTGTTAATGAGATGTCATTAGAAGGCTTTGAAAGCCGTATGGAAGTCATCGATAGCCAACTTCTACCATGGGATCAATTGGAAAAGGTACTTAAGCAAATTGCTTCAATTGACTAGCACCCTATAAAAGACAAAAGGCGCACCATACAGTGCGCCCTATCCCTCGTTACTCAATCGTGAGTCTGCGAATCAGAACCGTCTGTTGATGCATCCTGATCTTAATACGAGGATCTCGAAATGACTTGTTGAATCCATCCAAATTGTAGGTAAGGCAGAAAATCCTCCATGCGGGTCGGTTCAGATTGCCTTACCATTTAAATATGGTTCAAAACTCCCAAAGTGCAAGCGAATAAACGTGATCTCTCGCCAATTCTCAGGCTATTTGTCGATATCTCTGAATCTCCATATTTGAAAATCAATATTTCAATCTTGACGCTATAGTTAAGCCTATACCAGCGTATAATTCTTGCTAGAGACATCACCATTTCTAATAAGAAAATAGATAAAACGAGGTTGATCTTTTTATGACCAAAAGAGAGAAAATTAAGCAGTCCCTTTTAGCCAGTATGCCAAAGGATGCTATTAACCAGTTTCTCTCTAAAGATAAAACGCCCGTCTCTGTTCTCATCCTTTCTTTAGTTGTCGGTATTCTTGCGGGCATCGTTGGAACCTTCTTCGAAATTGCGGTTCATTTTGTCTCTGAGACTCGGACTGACTGGCTCAAACAAGCGATTGGTAGCGCATTACCGCTGTGGCTCGCTGCATTTTTGATCAGTGCTGCATTGGCATTTGTTGGCTATTACCTCGTTCACCGTTTCGCTCCTGAAGCAGCAGGATCCGGCATTCCAGAAATAGAAGGCGCGATGGATGGCATACGCCCTGTTCGTTGGTGGCGTGTTCTACCTGTAAAGTTCTTCGGTGGTATGGGTGCACTAGGCTCAGGTATGGTTCTTGGACGTGAAGGGCCAACGGTTCAAATGGGGGGAGCTATAGGCCGCATGGTGACGGATCTCTTTCAGGTAAAAAATGATGATACCAAACACTCATTGCTTGCATCGGGTGCGGCAGGAGGTTTAGCCGCAGCGTTTAACGCTCCGTTAGCCGGCATCATGTTTGTAGTTGAAGAAATGCGCCCCCAATTTCGATACTCGCTCATTTCTATTCGTGCGGTTATCATTTCAGCCATCTCCGCCAACATTGTCTTTCGTTACATTAATGGACAAGACGCGGTTATCACTATGCCGCAATATCACCCGCCAGAGCTTGCCGCCTTATGGCTTTTCTTATTGTTAGGAGCGATGTTTGGCGTATTTGGAGTCGTATTTAATCGCCTAGTTACCCTGTCTCAGGACTTATTTGTCAAACTACATAAGAACGATCGTAGACGCTACCTGATCACCGGAAGCTGTATCGGCGGTTTTTTTGGTTTGATGCTGCTTTATCTACCGGAAATAACCGGCGGCGGCATTGGCTTAATCCCTACCATCACTAACGGTGGCTACGGAGCCACAGTGTTGCTGCTCTTGTTTGTTGCAAGAATTCTCACCACACTGATTTGTTTTGGCTCTGGAGCACCTGGTGGCATCTTCGCACCGATGTTGGCTTTAGGTACACTGTTTGGATATGCGTTTGGATTAATCGCCCATGGGTTGATGCCTGAACTGATGATTTCTCCGGGCATGTTCGCCATTGCAGGAATGGGGGCATTGTTCGCGGCTACCGTTCGCGCTCCAATTACGGGCATATTATTGGTGATCGAAATGACCAACAATTACTACCTGATATTGCCACTGATCATTACCTGTCTCGGTGCGGTTATTTTCGCTCAATTACTTGGAGGACAACCAATCTATAGCCAACTGTTACATCGAACATTAAAAAATGAGAAGTTGAGACAAGAAGACCTTCCTTGCGAGTCAAAATGACAATTGCACAGCAACCGATGAGCTTGATATGATCCCTTGCCCTAAATGATCGGTAGCACGGATTTGCTGACTCATTTAGTCCCCAATCATTTGTTTCAAGCTAGTCAGGATTAAGCCGTTGAACTGGAGACGCTTTACACAATTTCAGAGTGTACCACCATCACAAGCAGCATTAGCGCTAGGCATGATAGGACTTGGGCACGCATGGGCGTTATATATTCCTGACATTGGCGTTCTTATCCGCCCTTATCTTGCGGCAGGCGGTGCTATTCTGCTGCTACCAGTGCTAATAAAATACTTCAGCAATTACTCCACTTTCATCAACGATATTAGACACCCACTGAGCGGCAGCTTGATGGCTCCCATGAGCATGGCATTGTTGATTTTGTGTGATTACCTCGCCGTGATCTCGCCCTTGATCGCCTACCCATTATGGTTTGCAGCGCTGTTGCTCCACATCACTATGATGGTGCTGTTTTTCTTCTTTCAGATCACACGTTTCAAAGTGTCGAATATTGTCCCTAGTTGGTTCTTGTATCCGGTGGGATTAATCAGTAGCTCGCTAGCAGGGACGAAGTTCGGTCATACGGTATTCTCTGAAACCTTAGTTAGCATCTGTATTACTATTTATTTCTTTATGCTGCCACTCGTGCTCTACAGGCTGATGTTTGAGGGCCGACTTCCTCGTAGGGCAAGACCGACTCTGGCCATCATGGCGGCACCGATCAACCTATCGTTGGCGACCTATCTGGTTAATTTCCAAAAGCCAGACCCTATTCTTACCGGCGCTTTGGCTGGAATTGCTATCACCATGACGTTAACGATCTACCTCTGTTATTTCCGTCTAATGCGGCTTAAATTCCAACCTTCGATTGCGGCCGTCACCTTCCCTTCCGTCATTAGTGCGATCGCGATGCACCGCCTTACGAGTTTTTTCGAGCAATATCATCCACATTGGCACTGGCTTCACAAATTTGGATTTTTTGAGCTGAGTGTCGCTACCGGACTGGTAGCTTGGGTGTTCGTTGGCTATATCAAAATGTACTGGCCAGAAATCTTTATCTCTTGCAAGAAAGGTAACTCTTATAAATAACACTACGTACCGAATAAATAATGGGAAATATAATAATTAGCTTTAGTTAGGCTCGGGTCAGCGTAGGGAAAGAATTCATATACTATTATAGTTGATATTTTTATTTGTAACAGACCACAAAATAATAAATATTAGCACTCGAACTTATATCCATTTTGGTTCATATATCATTTTGTCAGCTGGCACATGGTTTTAACAAAAAGGATATATTTATCATGAATACGCTTAACCATTACCCTCCTTTGCCAGATTTTATTAATAATAAAATAAATTTCTATCTGGATGACTTAATTAATACCAATAAGAACGGTAAGCATTTAGTTCTTGGAAAAAGGCCGCAAAGTGGCGACCTCGTTTTGCAAAGTAATGATTACCTCGATTTATCCAATAACCCCGATATCATTGATCACCATATTAGTTCTATTATGGCACGTAAAAATAGCCCATTTATGTCAGGTATATTTTTGCAGGATGAAAGCTCCAAGCCTGAAGTAGAAGAAAAACTCGCCAAGTATGTCGGGTTTCAATCTTGTTTACTTTCTCAATCTGGTTGGGCGGCCAATACTGCCTTGCTACAAACCATTTGTGACAGTGAAACAAATGTCTACATCGACTTTTTTGCTCATATGTCTTTATGGGAAGGTGCGCGTATCGCCGGTGCTAACATCCATCCCTTTATGCATAATAACGTCAAGCATTTGAATAAGTTGATAAACCGACATGGCCCTGGAATCGTTCTTGTCGATTCGGTTTACAGTACAATAGGCACCATTGCCCCCTTAGTCGAGCTCGTGTTACTCGCGAAGGAATATGGCTGTGCGATATTAGTCGATGAATCACACTCCCTAGGTACTCACGGTAAACATGGTGCTGGTTTGTTACAAAGCTTAAAACTAAGTCATCAAGTCGACTTTATGACCGCCAGTTTAGCAAAAACGTTTGCCTATCGAGCTGGTGCTATTTGGTGCAACAATCGCGCTAATGATTGTGTACCATTTGTGGCTTACCCCGCGATATTTAGCTCTACAATGTTACCACATGAGTTGGATAGGCTTGATAAGACACTGGATATAATAAAAGAACAAGATAAAGAAAGAGCTTACTTACAGGAGTTAAGCGATTATTTAAAAACTAACCTAGCAAATATCGGGCTAACTATTCGAAGTCAGTCGCAAATAATAGCGGTTGAAACGGGAGATGAACGTAACACCGAAAAAGTGAGAGACTTTTTGGAATCACAAGGAATATTTGGTGCGGTATTTTGTCGACCCGCAACGACACCTAATAAAAACATAATACGTTTTTCACTTAATAGCTCTACCACTAAAGAAGAAGTAAATAAAATCATTCGCGCTTGTCAGGCGGCTTACGAACTTCCAGATATGTATTTTATTTAAATAAATTTCAAAGGCCCAAACATCATGGGCCTTTTTAAATCCAGTTCGATATTTTATCCAGCAGTACTTCTGTACCGGCAGGCTTAATAATATAATCATTCATCCCTGACTGATGAATCTTATCGATAGCAACAGATGTAGAGTCTCCAGTGTGGCCTAAAATCGGAATATTGGCGTACTCACTATCTGATGAACGAATAGCATTAGCTGCATCAAGGCCATTCAGTTGTGGCATCTCAATATCCATTAGCACTAAATCGACAAGGTTGTTTTGAAGTTTATCTAACACTTCTTGCCCGTTCTGAGCTTGAATCACCTCAAACCCCTGCTGTTCTAAAAGTATCGATGTGTAAGTACGGAGTGAATGATTATCGTCTGCAATGACAATCGTTTTGCCCACACGGACTTCTTTTCTTGGGAGTAAGTTTCGGTCAGGCTCAGGAGACTCAAAGAACAATTCGTCCAAAACACGCCCTGGCTCTAGCGACATTCGATGCTTCTCAACAGGGTAAATGGTGAGGTGCCTTTCTATATCGTTGTGATAGCGGTTGTTCTCATCGTAGAGAAACACGATTCTCGCTTCGGTAAAGTGAAGCTTATTCTCTAATGCTGCTAGTTGATCAGGTGAGGTTATCACTGCATCTAAATCGATGAATATCAAGTCGTATTCAAATTCGTATTCTTCCCTACTGTTTGCCAGATCGAGGTCAACCGTGTTAAGTGTAAAGCCTTTGTAGAAAGACTGCTCATTGAGGAGCCGTGCAATAACACTTGTTTCCCCAACATAGAGGGCTGATTTAGATTTCATTAGATCCAGTTTTATATAATCTACTCTCGCTGAGTGATAATGAGGGAACGTCAGCGTGAATTCAGTCCATTCATTCAACTCAGACCGGCAGCTTATTCTGCCACCTAAAGCTTGCATCACTTTTCGACAAAATGGTAAACCTAGGCCATAACTGCCTGACTTACCGAAGGTATAGAAATCTTTAAAAATGTTTTCAAGCACTTCAGGGGCGATACCAACGCCGTTATCGCGAAATAAGATGGTACTGTTTTTATCGGAGCACTTTATTTCAACAGTGATTTGGAAGTGATTGCCATTCTGATAATAAAAGGCATTTTTGAGAAGGTTATACAGAGCATATTTGATGAGCGTATCACTACCAAAAACTTCAGCATCCTGTTCACATTTGAACTGAACAGCCTGTTTGTCCTTTGAGCTTTTGTAAGCAAAGCTGGATAGAGAATCTTCCGTCACACGTTTCAAAGAATGCTTTCTGAATGTTGACGTTGATACACGGTTTTCATCAATAGAAGTTAACAGAAGATCAATGGTCTCATTACCATTCTGAATCACTTCATCCGCATCACTGAGTACTTCTCTCGCAATGGTTAATTCCTGATGAGACATTGAGTAAAATTCAGCAGTTTTGGACTTTTCATCAGGTAACAAGGAACTTAGCACGTCAAACGATGCTTTCAGTGCACTTAACGGGTTACGCATTTCATGAGCGATTCCTGCGCCAAAGGACTTAGCTATAGATACTTTACTCTCATGTTCAACCTGATTACGGAAGTAAAACAGGTTCCCAAACACATATGTGAAGAGAAAAATCGGCAAATATGGCCACACAATCTTCTCCATGGCCAAACTAAAGTTAAATCCGTAGACGGTAATAAAAGCAAACAACAACGAAATCGCGGCTTGCAGAAGCATAATTCGTGTTTGATGAACAAGCAGAACATGGAGAAAAACTGAAGCCATAAACGACATCGCCCATATCGTCGACCATTCGTTCATAAACATCATATAGCTAAAGAAGTACGGCAAGCAGATCGCTATCGAGATGAGATAATATTGCGGCATATAACGCTGTATGTGTTTGGGGAGCGCATGCCGAAAAGCAATTATTGCGAATAGGAATGAACAGAAGAGCCTGAGCGTCAGGCTTTCGTATGGCTGAGGGAATAAGTAGGACCAGACGTAGTAGTAAGTTGGAAAGCCAAGCAACCCCATCCAACCTACGAGCGTGAGGTTTGGTTCTGCATACTGGTATACTTTGCGAACTGATTCCAGAACTGCTGTCATGAATGATCCTGATGCCAACTAAAAGAGCTGTTTTAAAGGCCGCTCGACTTTTATAGCTTTTAACTAATAACTAGCACATTTAGCCACTTCCGACCAGAATATCGGCCTTATTAACTACTTTATGCGACATTGACTTTCAATTCGCTTCCCACTCGGCTGGACTTCACATCAATACGCAATGACATCTGTTCTTTAAGCTCGCTAACATGGGAAATTAAACCGATGGTTCTACCACTTTGCTGCAGGTCAATTAGCGTCTGGATGGCGAGATCTAATGACTCTGGATCTAAGCTGCCAAAACCTTCATCGATAAACAGCGTATCCAACCTGATACCGCCGCTGTACGATTGAACAACATCAGATAAACCAAGAGCTAAAGACAGCGCTGCCATGAAAGATTCTCCCCCTGACAAGGTTGCAACGTCCCTATTTTTGCCTGTGTAACTATCTTCTACCATCAGATCCAAACCTCGTCCTGCCGCACCTTTGAAGCCTTCGGTTTTACGCGCAAGAATATAGCGCCCCTTACTCATCAGGCTGAGTCTCTGAGATGCTTGAATTAGAACATCATCCAGCAATACGCCAAGAACAAATCGATGCAAGCTAATCCGACTTCCAGTCTTACCACTAGCGACGTCATACAGGGTTCCATATACCCTGTACTCAGCTTCCAATTCCGCATTCTTTTCGTGCAGTAAGACAATATCACGACGAACTTTCTCAAATCGTTCAAACTTCGAACGAGTAGTATCTAGTGCATTTCTCGCTTCAACGTACTCTTGGCTGCTCAATTCAACAAGTTTTCCTAGCTCAATCAAATCTGGCACTTGCTGGTCTTTGAGCGTATATCTCAAATCCTCCAACGTCTGTTTCAGTTTAACTTCTGTTTTCGCGTGGGCTTCGACCACTGCTTTCCAACGCTCTATTTGTTCATCCGTCGCCTTACTGTTGAGGTAAGCCTGCTCATCCGCAAACTGTGCTTCTTCAATTGAGACATGCCATTTCGTTTCTGCTTTATCTAAGCTACGTTTTGCTTCCGCTAAAAGCTGTGTGTTGCTCTGTCTTTGCCCTTCAAGCTCTGCATGATGCTTAGCAAGTATCTGTTGTAGCTCATTGGCGTGCACTAATTGCTTTTGCAAAGTATCGATTGATGCTTTGGTTTGCTTATATTCATTGTCGACAGATTCCACAGATTGATGCTGTTCACCAATGGACTGAACGAGCATGTCTAACCGCTGTTGAAGCGCCTGAATTGTTGCATCATGAGCAGACATCTCCTCTCTCAGGCGATTAATTTCATTGTCACCTTTTTCACAGCGTTGATTGAGCGTTGCAACCTCCGACTCCATCTGCTCAAGGTTAATTGAAACCAATCCAGCTAACTTAGCCTGACATTCAGAGTGCTGGTTCTGTACGAGATCCAAAGAGAGGTCTCTATGCTCCCCCAACTCTTCCTGAAACGCTTCAATTTGAGTTTTTTGACGAGAGATAAGGGCATTCTGTTGTTCCGCAATGTGAGTTTGTTCGTTTAAAGAGTTCAGGGACTGACGCTCTTGGTTACGATAAAACTCCACTTGCTCTTTAGTCACTGCTTGACCATCAAACGAAGCAGGGTTCGGGTGATCATCACTGCCGCACACAGGGCATGGCATACCTTGTTGAAGCTTACGAGCAAGAACCGCTGCCTGAGCATTATGCCAGCGCATTTCATATTCATCCGCTTGCTTGCTATGCTCTTGCCAATCGACCTTCAACTGTTTTACACGAGCTTGAATGGGCTGAAGACCTTGCTCTAAAGTAACCAATTCCTTAAACAACAACTGCAGTTTATTGAGATCGGCAGTAAGACGCTGTAAGCGTGCAAGTTCAGACTCCACCGTCGCTTTACCTGCAATGGCTAGCTTCGCATTCTCGAGTTCTTGTTGAGCTTTAGATGCTTCTTGTAATAGCTTTTCTTTATGCGCCTGATATTTGATTAAGGTCGCATTGAACTCTTGTTTCTTGGTGACAGAATCTTTCAGGCTTTTATCCAACTCCAACTTTTCGTTTAACTTAACTTTGATGCCTTCTAGTTGGTAAAGCTTATCTGTCAATGTCGGAATTGATTGAGCTTGCAGCGTAAACGTATCCAACTGCTGTTTGTGCTCTTCTATCGCAACATTTGAAAGTTGCAACGCTTTCTCAAGAGAACTGCCTTTTTCAGTTAGATCATGGACCTGTTTTGAGAGTGAAGTCCAGTTGGTATAAGGCACGTCTAGCTTGGAAGCTTGCTGAGCGATGGCCAATTTTTGTTGAATTTGAGCGTTGCTATCGCTTTTCTCACTATGCTCTGACAGCGCTTTCTCTGCGCTTTGCAGCTTTTCAAATTCACCTTGTAATTGATTAGCTTTCTGTTGTGCTTCTTTGTTTTTATTCAACTTTTCAAGGGCAACCTTTTCACTCAAGCTCACCTCTTCAAGCAGCTTGGCGACAACATCAAGTTGCTCCGTTAACTCTTGTTCAGTGCTTGCTTCTGCCACTTGCAGGGCACCCCGAATCTGGTTATCAAACTCATCCTTTGATTTGCTGATCGCGCTCGCTTTGTCTTTCAGCGCAAACTCGATTTTCTTGTAAATATCAGTCTGGAACAATTGACCGAAGATCTCTTCCCTCTCTTTGGAGCTTGCAAGCAAGAGTTCACGAAACTTGCCCTGTGGTAACACCATCACCTGACGAAACTGAGTTTCATTCAGACCAATCAGTTCTGCGACCTCAACTTTAACCTGCGCTGTCTTGCTGGTTATCAGCTGCTCTTCATTCGTAATCTCATACAAAGAGGCAGTGTGCTTCCGTGTTGTTGTGCCTTCACCTCGGGCTTTAGGCGCGAGTTGATCGGGTGATCTCGTGACTCTGTAGCGCTTATCCTTAAGTGCGAACTCGAACACCACTTCGGTCGGTAACGAAACTGCTGCCATATCACAGCGCATCTGCGTCCCTTCTCTTTCATTACCTGTTGTTTGGCCGTACAAAGCAAAACAAATGGCATCTAGAATAGAAGTCTTACCTGAACCTGTTGGGCCGTTAATCAAAAACAGCGGATTGGAACCAAGCAGTGTAAAGTCGATGTTTTCAGTGTTAGCAAAAGGACCAAATGCCTGCATTGTCAGTGATAATGGTTTCATCGCTTGCCCTTACTGCTTTACCAGTTGTTTAATGATGTCGGTTATTGCGTGGTTTTGATCTTCACTTAGCTCACTATTTTGTGCTTCAAGGAAAAAATCTTTGAACATATCCACTTCACTACGTGCAAGCTTTGCCTGAGCCATTTCCTGTTCAACGCCCACTAACATACCTGGCTTTTCGATATGCAGAACATTTGGGTAAACCGCGCGAAGCTTTTCCATGGGATTAAGAATGGCGTGTTTATCTAACAAACGGACCAACAAGTAATCATGACTATTCGGATCTGTTTTGCCACCGGCAATAACTTCGTCTAACTCCCCTTCAATTATCCGCATTTGGTGAGGAGCAGTGAGATCAATGTGGGTTGCTGAGACAAAACCTTGTTCATTTATCTCAACCAGTGCCATTCCTTTCTTCTGATGCTGCTCAGAAAAGCTGTATTTCATCAGTGAGCCCGAGTAACGGATGTAATCTTCACCCTTTTTTTGCGGCTGGTGCAGATGGCCCAGAGCTACATAGTCAAAATCGACAAAATGTTCATGGCTGACTCTGTCTGAGCCGCCAATTGATAAAGGACGTTCGGACTCGGACTCAATCGCACCATCAACAAAGCAGTGGCTGATCAAGACATTCTTTTGACCCGGTTTAAACTGAGACTTAATCTCTTCACTCAGCAGTCGATGAGCGTCATCGTGCGTTGATACAGACTGGCCAAAATGGTGACGAACTAATTCAGGGTCGTTGTAGGGCATGCCATAAAAAGCCACCTCTCCGACATCCGTATTCAAGACAACAGGTTCCAGCATCTCTTCAAAATTCGAGATAATGTGCAAACCCGCCCCTTTCATTTGCGAGGATCCAAAGCCTAATCGCTGGGCGCCATCATGGTTACCAGGTATCAAAATGATGGGTAGTTTAAGTTCGTTGCACACCTGACGGACAAATTCGTTCATCAATTCAATCGCAGCCGTTGGCGGAACCGAGCGATCATAGATATCTCCGGCAATCACCAGAGCATCAACGGTATTAGATTGTAGATATTCTATCAATTGAGCCAAAACGGCTTTTTGATCGTCCAGAAGAGAAACATTGTGGAATTGGCGTCCGAGGTGCCAGTCAGAGGTGTGAAGAAACTTCATTTAAGCCCTGCATTATTCTTATCGTCTAAGGCAGGATAATACCATTCTGAACCGTCTACTATCCAGAATGGTATTGATTTTAACTAGCTTGGCGCATGCTCTTTACAGAACTTGATCGCTTCATCAAGCAATTCAAGTGCAGATTTATCACATTCGGGTAGCGCTGCGTCACTACAGCCCAAAGGCATTACGCGGTCACCCCATTTAATATGGCCTGCTCCCCACGTCAGTCCAGCACCAAATGCGGCCAGTAGCAAGTTATCGCCTGGTTTAACGAAGCCTTCTTCCATGGCTTCACATAATGCCAGTGGTACAGTAGCCGCTGATGTATTGCCATATTTGTGGATGTTCACAAACGCTTTTTCCTGACTAATACCAGACAAATCACACAGTGTTTGAATGATGCGAATGTTTGCCTGATGCGGGATCACTACGTCGACATCTTCGGTAGAGAGCTGGCTACGCGCAAGCACGTTTTGAGCCGCTGAACCCATGCCTTTAACGGCACGCTTAAAGATTTCTTTTCCTACGAAGTTGAATTCCCAATAGCCGTTATCTGCTGCAAAGCGATCCATCGAAGTACCAAATTTGGGTACAGAGAGAATATCACGCCCTTTTGAATCACAACCTAACTGAGCTTGCTGTAATCCAACAGGCTTATCTGTTTTGCTCAGCACGACAGCGCCGGCGCCATCGCCGAACAATACCGCGGTATCACGCATGGTCCAGTCAATAAAGAAAGAGAGACGCTCTGCACCTATGACCAAAGCGTTGTTATAGTTACCCGCCTGAATCATACGTGTCGCTGTCTCTAGGCTATAGAGAAAACCTGTACACGCAGCGTTTAGATCAAACGCCGTGGTACCAATCATGCCAAGGTTCTGAGATACCTTTGACGCGATGTTCGGAATAAGAGAGTCTGGAGAACAGGTTGCGACGATAAGTAAATCAATATCACTCGCTTCAAGACCAGCGCATGCTAGCGCATGTTTGGCAGCCACCGTCGACATATCAGACGTATTAACATGGCTGATACGGCGATTCTCAATGCCTGTACGCGTGCGAATCCATTCATCTGAAGTGTCAAGGAATGTACTTAAATCATCGTTGGAGAGCGTGGTTGGCGGCACGCATTTACCCCAACCTGTTATTTCTGCGTAGAATGTTGTCATTCGAAGCCTTTTATTCTTATTTGAGTTAGCGGCCCATTCGATCTGTTCAGTAAGACTGATAGAACTCTTGGGTAAATACTATTTTCAGAGTATAACTAGCGATTATCTGTGGTGTCACCTAATTGGTAAAATAGACGTCACACTTGCGTAGAAAAACACAAACAAGAGAAAAGTCATGTCTACATTCAACACACGTTGCCCTTCTTGCTCTGGCGTAAATCGTGTTCCTAATGAACGAGTATCTGAAAGCCCGAAATGCGGTAAATGCCAATCGGATTTACTGGACGGTGCGCCGGTTGAAGGAACCGAACTTAACTTTGATGCTATTTTGAACAGCAACCAACCCGTCGTCGTTGACTTTTGGGCGCCATGGTGTAACCCATGTGTCGGTTTCGCACCTGTATTTTCTGATGTCGCCAAAGAGCGAGCAAATAATGTTCGATTTATAAAAATAGACACGGAAAGCCAGCAAAACCTTGCAGCTAAGTACCAAATTAGAAGCATTCCTACTGTCATGGTATTCAAAGATGGCAAAAGAGTTGATGTTATCAACGGAGCTCTACCTAAAGGCCAATTTGATCAGTGGCTTAATGAAGCTTTAACTAAGTAGCAGAAACAAAAATTTCCGCTCTAAAAGGCCGCTAGCATTCATCGCTAGCGGCCTTTTCTTTTATCTATAGCGAAAACTCGTGTCGAAAAATGATTTTTATCGACACGACTAAAATTATTCATTTTACCCAATATCAAAATCACTCCATAGTCGCGCCAAAAGACGTTCCATTTTATTAACTAACTCAAGAGGCTACGACGTTGGAAAACATTCTTGCTCCTGCACCAAAAGCTCGCATCTCAGTACCTGTTATCGCGCTGGCTCTTTATGCGGTAGCATCAGGCTACTTAATGAGCTTGATCCCACTTATGCTACCGGATTACGGGCTGGACAGCTCGTTGGCCAGTTGGTTAGCCAGTGTTTTCTATGCAGGTCTTTTAGTTGGTGCGATTGCGATTGAACCGTTAGTCACTCGATTAGGTCATAAGAACGCATTTGTTCTTTGTTTAAGTCTTTTCATTGCAACAATTTTCGCGTTGCCAGTATTTACCAACTCAGTAGCATGGATGTGTGCACGCTTTTTGGCAGGTATCTCTGTCGCTGGCGTATTCGTTATTGTCGAGTCATGGTTGCTACATGGTGATGAAGCAGCCAGAGCAAAACGTCTTGGTCTCTATATGGCGGCACTTTACGGTGGCAGTGCGATTGGCCAATTAGGAATTGGTGTATTGGGGGTTAACGGTGGCGTGCCTTTTATTGCCATCTTGACTCTGCTGCTACTCGCTATCGTGGTATTGCTGTTTGGAGAAACCGATCAACCAGAGTCTGCACATACGACCAATCTATCGTTCAAGCAGATCACCAGATTAAGCCATGCCGCGATTATTGGTTGCATTGTTTCTGGCCTGATTCTTGGCGCTATTTACGGATTAATGCCATTGGAACTCGCGCAGCAAGGTATTGATCATGATGACTTAGGTGGATTGATGGCTCTTGTCATTCTTGGTGGCATGGCAGTTCAACCGATTGTGCCATGGATGTCAAAGTACTTTGGTCGAACTTTATTGATGGCTTTCTTCTGCTTACTTGGCGCAGCGGCCATTAGCCTGATTGTACTAGACGAAAACATCAGAGTTTTAGCGGTCGGAATATTCTTGCTAGGCGTTGCTGCTTTTGCTCTATACCCCATCGCAATCAATCTAGGCTGCGATAAATTGGAGTCAGAGTATATTGTTTCAGCAACACAAGTCATGCTGTTCAGCTATAGTTTGGGGTCTGTTTTCGGGCCAATCATTGCGGATTGGTACATGTCTGGAGATCATGGATTGATGGGCTACCTGTTTGCGATACTGCTGGCAACTTGCCTATATATGCTTGTTGCTAGCATCAAGACAAAACACCAAGCTGTCGCTGGTGAATAATTCAATCACTTCTTTTCCTTTTATGCCGGTTAGACGCCCCTCTAGCCGGCTTTTCGGGTACTGCTCTGCGCTCATGAATCAAATGACGAATCGCAAGAATAGGATGAGGTAACAACATGCGCGGCCCGGCATAGCGCATAACTTGGCGCATTTGTTCTTTAGGTTCAGGCTTATAGCAATGAATCAGACACTTATTGCAGGTGGGCTTGTCTTGACCATACGGGCAGCGATCAAGCCTCGCCTCAGCGTACTCTTTCAGCTCTAGGCACGAGTGACACAAACAACCGTCTGGCAATCCATGGTGATCGCGACAATAAATCGCAATCATCGAACTGACCGTCTTAAACTCTGTCAGTAACTTGCCTTGTAATACATCCGAATGGGTAAACTTCATTAATCTGCGAATGACAATTGATATAAAAGTAAGTCAATTTTATCGCTAATCTGGCTTTGGACTTTGACATAGGTAAAGCCGAGTCGATTTATCAGACTTTTGCTGGCTTCATTGTCCGAAGATGTTATCGCTACTAATTCTTCAATATCGCTGCGTTGTCTTGCGTACTCTACAACCGCTTGTCCAGCTTCTAAGCCATAGCCCTGACCAAATGAATCTGGCATAAAACCATAACCAATGTCATAGGCATCCAGCTCGTCGCGCTTAATCAAACCACAAACACCGAGCTGTTTACTGTCTGATTTACTTTCAACGACAAGCAAGCAAACACTTTTCGCCTCTCTCATCGCAAGCATATTGTTACGAATATATTCGACAGCATCGCCGCGGCTTCTAATGTGTTTGTCACCCACAAAGCGAAGGAAGCCTTCCGTGTTGTAGAGTGACTGAATAAAGACTGCATCCCCCTCGGTTGGTAAGCGCAGTTTCAAACGGTCAGTTTCTAGGTTTTCCATATCAGTTACTTACATATTACTCAGGTAAATGGTGAGCTTACCACCTACACTTAACGTAGAAAGTGATTGAGGTTTAGAAGCTCAACTCTTGTTTCACGGAGGCCAACTATGCGCTGTTTGATTATCACTCTATTGCTTATTCAGAGTATTGGACTTGCGTGGAGTTACCCCGCCTACTCACCGAAATGGGCCCACAGAAGCGTAATTTACTTTGCGCCAACCAACGACGAACATGTGAAGCAGTTTTTGCTTGAGACCCTAATCAATGAATGCGAACTATCCGACCGCGACGTTATAACTTTAGTCGTTACTCAAGATGGGTTTACCATTCCATCTTGGGTTAAGAACGAGTTTAACTTGCTAAGTATGTTCAGAGTCTATGATGTTGAGCCGGGTACACATACTGCAGTATTGATTGGCAAAGACGGTTCAGAAAAGTTGCGTTGGGGCAAAGAAACGGATTGGGAAAACATCAAGCAGACCATTGACTTAATGCCGATGCGCCAATATGAAATGGAGCAGAGGCCGAGCCCCTGCTCTGCTTAGCTAAAATAAAACCACAGCTCCTTCGTCAACTTCCACCGGCCAACATTTAATCTTTACGTCTGGTTGTTCAATACATTCACCTGTTTTTAGGCTAAAATGCTGCTTATAAAGGGGAGAAGCGACACACAGCTCTCCTTTAACATCACCGACTATGCCTCGATTCATGACGTAAGCCTTACCTATCGGGTCCCAGTTTTGTATCGCAAAAACGCCTTTATCAGGAATTCGGAAAAGCGCCACTTGTTCGCCATCAATTAATGCAGCCCTACCTTCGTAGGGTACTAGGTCATCCAATCGGCATATTTTTAGTTTCTGTTCAGTAATCATAGCTCCTCCTTAACTGGAATTCGCTGTCCTCTGATTCGCTGGTAAGGGAGCGCTTGGCTCGTAGAATCATCATTGATGAACGGACGGAACTTGCTGAGCTTATCCGGATTTTCCAGTGTACTCTTCCACTCACATTGGTAGGTTTCGACAATATGCTGCATTTGGCTTTCGAGTGAGTCACACAAGCCTAATGAGTCCTCGATTACCACTTGTTTCAGATACTCAAGGCCACCTTCAAGGTTCTCCATCCACACTGAGGTTCGTTGTAAACGGTCAGCGGTACTAACATAAAACATCAGCACTCGATCAATGAGTTGTACCAACTGCTCTTTAGTCAGGTCTGAGGCCAAGATATCAGCATGTCTTGGCCGCATTCCCCCATTGCCACACACATAAAGGTTCCAACCTTTTTCTGTTGCGATAACACCAATGTCCTTGCTTTGCGCTTCTGCACATTCTCGCGTACACCCTGAAACTGCGAACTTAATCTTATGTGGCGCTCGCAATCCTTTGTAGCGGTTCTCCAATTCGATAGCTAACCCTACAGAGTCATCAACGCCATAGCGACACCATGTTGATCCCACACAAGATTTTACTGTGCGAAGTGATTTCCCATAGGCGTGACCCGTTTCAAAGCCTGCATCGATCAGTGTTTGCCAGATCTCCGGTAGCTGCTCCACTTGTGCACCGAAAAGGTCGACTCGTTGACCGCCGGTGATCTTGGTGTACAAATCAAACTTCTGCGCAACTTCACCCAGTACAATGAGCTTCTCCGGTGTAATCTCACCACCCGCAACCCGAGGGACGACCGAATATGAGCCGTCTTTCTGTAGGTTCGCCATGAAAGCGTCATTCGAGTCTTGAAGCGCACTGTGTTGAGGCTCCATTATGTGTTCGTTCCAGAGCGAGGCAAAGACTGATGCTGCGGTTGGTTTGCACAGATCACATCCTAAGCCTTTGCCATGCTTGCTCAATAAAGTGTCAAAGTCTTTGATTTGCTCGACCTGACAAATATGAAACATCTCTTGTCGAGACATTTCAAAGTGTTCGCAGACATGATTATTGACTTCAACACCCATCGCCCTTAGCTCAGCATCCAGTACTGTCTTAACCATGTTGCTACAGCCACCGCAGCCTGTCCCAGCCTTGGTTTGAGCTTTCAGGGTATCTAAATCATGTGCACCAGCCTGAATGGCTGACACTAAATCGCCTTTGGAAACGTTGTGGCAGGAACATATGATCGCTGTATCGTTCATTTCTCCTTGCAGCATACTAGTATCAAACAGGAGATTGGCGGCGTGATCGGGAAGTTCAGTTTGATTGAGATAGCATTGCAGTAGCGCATCGTAGTCTGAGTTGTCACCCACTAAGATAGCCCCGAGCAAAAATTTACCCGTTTCATCGACAACTAGCTTTTTGTAAACACCGGACACCGTGTCTTGCAGGGTCATCTCCTGTGCGCCTTCCGTCGTCTTATGAGCATCACCAATCGACGCCACATCGACACCAAGCAGTTTGAGCTTGGTGCTCATGTCAGCGCCCGTAAATCCTGTCGTTTCTCGTGCTGTGAGCTTGTCTGCCACTACCCGCGCCATGGCGTACCCGGGGGCAACCAGCCCAAAAATCTTTTGTTGCCACAACGCACACTCGCCAATGGCGTAGATGCTTGCGTCGCTTGTCTGACATTCATCATCAATCACAATGCCACCTCGCTCCCCCAATGTGAGCCCAGCTTCCCGACCAAGTGCGTCTTGTGGCCGTATGCCTGCGGAAAACACAATGACATCCACTTCCAATGGTTCAGCATCTTTGAACACCAAACGATGCTGAGCGGTTTCGCCATCGCAGATCTTTTCTGTGATCATTGAGTTGTGAACGCTCAGCCCCATGGCTTCGATTTTTTCTTTTAGCACAGTGCCCGCTCCGTCATCGAGCTGGACTGGCATCAAACGCGGTGCAAATTCTACAACGTGGGTCTTAACTCCAAGCAGTTTTAACGCATTTGCGGCTTCAAGACCTAGCAATCCACCGCCAATAACCGCACCTGTTTTCGCCCCTTGGCACGCTTGTTTGATCTGAGAAAGATCTTCCAAAGTACGATAAACAAAGATGCCTTCTCTGTCTTTGCCTTCAATCGCCGGAACAAAAGGATACGAACCTGTCGCAAGCACCAACTGGTCGTAACCAAGAATATCTTCGCCATCCAGTAAAATACGTTTAGCCTGCTTATCGATAGAAGTGACCTGACTACCCAAAACCAACTCAATCCCGTGTCTCTGATACCATTCCTCACTACTTAGCATTAGATCCTGATGAGACTTTCCCGAAAACAAAGACGACAATTGAACTCGGTCGTAGGCAATAAACCTTTCTTCACCAATCACGGTGATCTTCTTTTCCAAATGTGCCCCACGCTCGACAAGCTGTGCGACAAGGTGGTGGCCGACCATGCCATTACCGACAATCACTACATGTACCATACTCACTTCCTTATGCTGTCTTCGCAGGTGCAGGTTTGCTGTTTACTTTTTTCTTATCTGCTGTCGACTCTTGTTTCGATTGTTTTTCGTACAGGAATTTCAAAACAGATTGACGATAGCGCTGATAAACAGGGTTTTCAGCGAGTTCCACGCGATTTCGTGGGCGAGGAAGTTCAATTTCCAGAACTTCACCAATGGTTGCCGCGGGCCCGTTGGTCATCATGACTATCTTGTCTGAAAGCAGCACAGCTTCATCAACATCGTGAGTTATCATAATCACGGTATTGTTTAACTCCGCCTGAATGTTCATTAATGAGTCCTGAAGGCGTGCGCGTGTTAGTGCATCCAACGCGCCAAACGGCTCATCCATAAGCAAGACTTTTGGCTTGAGTGCCAGCGCTCTAGCGATCCCAACACGTTGTTTCATCCCTCCAGAGATTTCATCCGGTTTTTTATCTGCGGCTTGAGTCATCTGAATCAGTTCAAGGTAGTGCTCAACTTGCTCGCGAATCCAGTGCTTACCTTTATCACCCGCCACCTGCTTTACCGCCAGCTCAACGTTTTGATACACCGTTAGCCAAGGGAGTAAGGAGTGATTCTGGAACACAACAGCTCTATCTGGTCCTGGCCCGCTCACTTCACGGCTATCAACAATCACTCCGCCATCAGTAGGTAGGTGTAGCCCTGCGACAAGGTTGAGGACCGTTGATTTACCACAGCCAGAGTGGCCAATCAGCGACACAAATTCGCCTTTATTAATTTGGAGGTTGACGTTTTTCAGCGCGATAAATTCACCATTGGGTGTCGGGAATCGCATTCCGAGTTGCGTCAAATCTAATAGTGGTTTTGACATCATTAATTCCTTTTATCGCAATGCTTGCTGTTTGTTCCATGAAAGCCATTTCTGAAGCTGCAACATTCCTCTGTCGAGCATTAGTCCAATAAAGCCAATCGTAATAACAGCGACCATAATCCGCCCTAGTGATGCTGAACTGCCGTTTTGAAATTCATCCCAGACAAATTTCCCTAGCCCTGGGTTTTGCGCCAACATCTCGGCCGCAATGAGTACCATCCATGCAATACCTAGCGATAACCTGAGGCCGGTGAAGATCATAGGAATAGCTGAAGGCAGAACAATGGTTCGGATATGCTGCCACCAAGACAGTTGAAGTACCTTGCTGACGTTAATCAGATCTTTGTCGACACTCGTAACACCTACAGCAGTATTAATTAAAGTCGGCCATAAGCTACACAAAGCCACCGTCAGTAGTGAGTTAATAAAAGACTTCGCAAACAAAGGATCATCACTCACATAGGTCGCGCTCACTACCATTGTGACAATAGGTAACCAAGCCAATGGCGACACTGGTTTTAGTAATTGAATGATTGGGTTAAATGCTTGATAAAGCCCTTGGTTGAGCCCCAGCATTATCCCGAGTGGGATGGCAATCAGTGTCGCCAACAAAAATCCGGCTGCCACCGTAATTAGACTGGTGATGATCTGGTCAAAGAATGTCGGCTTTCCTGTATAAGGCCTTATCTTCACTTTTGCTTCAGGATTCTTTGCCAACTTTGCTGCGTTGCGCTTTTCCTGACGTTCAATGAAAGCTTGTTCTTTGTCTCTTTCTTGCCAATGTTCATTGACTAGATTACTAAACTGTTGATATGTCTGAACTGGCCCCGGCAATGTGCCGAGTGATGTTTCGACCTGACGGGCGCTTAAGTGCCAAAACATGAGAAACATCAGAATGCCGATCAGAGGGAGCAGAATCAGTTTACTTTTATTAGCCACCAGCTTAGGGCTGGAAACTAGCGATATGACATTGCTAGGCATACTTACTCCTTTACTTCTTAATTCCTTTTTAAAGGAGAGCAGATTGCTCCCCTTCATTGCCTCTAAACCTTGTCTTTACCTTTCAAACCAATACTGAATTTCTTGAGGTAGGCATTAGGCTCGCGACCGTCGTAAACAATGTTGTCGATGAAATGGGTTTGAGGAGCTCGAAAGCCATCTTCCTTAGCGAAATCTGGGAAATCTTTCGTAGTCAGAACACCGTCCTCTATTAATGCATCGGCTGCTTGCTGGTAGATATCTGGTCGGTAGACTTTTTTCGCGATGTCCATGTACCAGTCATCCGATTGTTCCTGAGAAATTTGGCCCCAGCGGCGCATTTGCGTCAGATACCAAATAGCGTCGCTGTAGTAAGGATACGTTGCGTTGTAACGGAAAAAGACGTTGAAATCTGGCACAGCTCGCTTGTCGCCTTTTTCGTATTCAAACGTTCCCGTCATTGAATTCGCGATCACTTCTGCATCAGCACCAACGTACTCGCTTTTCGCCAGCAGTTTGACTGCTTCGTCTCGGTTCGCGTTGTTATTTTCATCCAACCAATGTGCCGCTCGAATTAAGGCTTTCACAACCCGTATGTGGGTATTTGGGTATTTCTCTGCCCATGACTTCGACACGCCGAATACTTTCTCCGGATTGTTTTTCCAGATTTCATAGTCCGTAACCACTGGTGCGCCAATCCCTTTAAACACCGCCTGCTGATTCCAAGGTTCACCTACGCAGTAACCTTTGATGGTACCCGCCTCCATGGTAGCTGGCATCTGTGGTGGTGGTGTTACGCTCAGCAATACATCTGCATTGATTTGTCCGCTGTTATCACCCGTTTCAGGTGCGTAGTAGCCTGGGTGTATGCCGCCTGCAGCTAACCAGTAACGTAGTTCGTAGTTATGTGTCGAGACTGGAAACACCATCCCCATGTTGAAGGGCTTACCTTCATCAAGGTAGCTTTCGACAACTGGTTTGAGTGCATCCGCTTTGATTGGGTGAACAGGTTTTCCATCAGCCTGTTTGGGGATGTGTGGCTTCATCTCTTCCCAAGTATCATTAGAGACCGTGATCGCATTACCATTCAGGTCCATGCTAAACGCAGTGATCACTTCAGCCTGTGTACCAATACCGATGGTTGCCCCCAAAGGTTGACCAGATAACATGTGCGCGCCGTCAAGCTCACCGTCAATGACACGGTCAAGCAGAACCTTCCAGTTAGCTTGCGCTTCCAACGTGACATAAAGCCCTTCATCTTCAAAAAAGCCTTTCTCGTAAGCAACCGCAAGCGGCGCCATATCAGTGAGCTTAATAAAGCCAAACTTGAGATCTTCCAGCTCAGGCTCGCCCAGTTCAGCCCAAGCCGAAGGTACAGAGACCGACAATGCAAGGGGAAGAGCCAATAGTGATTGTTTAAAAGTTGACGTCCATTTCATTCGCTTTCTCCAAATAAAAAGCGCTACTGCTCTTTCAAGCAGTAGCGCCGTTGCATTCCTTCATTACCGCCGTTGGCAACGTTGAATCGCGTGTGAACCAAATTTCTAAAATATGTACTCCAAGTTACGTGCCAATATTATTTTTCTTTTTATTTCATAATCTTATAAACCTGAAGCATTTAGTCAAAATGATTGATGCTATTAAGTTGTGCATACTGCACCATTACGGAAATTTATACCTAACCCCAAAGAGGTAGTTCGCTATTTCAAGGTTTCTAAAGTGATCAATATGTTTTTCGCCACTTGAGCCAAAGTCTGGCTCGACTGCATTGCAGATTTTCGCATCGCTTTATAGGCAGACTCTTCATCCACATTATGCATTTTCATCAGCAACCCTTTGGCTTTTTCTATCATTTTTCGCTCTTCCAGTTTCCCTGCTAAGGATTCAATTTCAGACTCCATCGCCAGCAATGATGCCCTCGCAATAGCGGCATGTTCGAGCCAAGGTTTAAGGCTAAGATCAGAATCGGCAGGTAACAAAACGTAATCCATACGCTCTGGTAAACGATTAATATCATTGGATAAAAACTGCTTAATCACGACGAGTAATGGCCGCTGTTTCTCGCGACAAACATCAATGATTAAACGGAGTTCTGCACTGGGCTGTTTCCAACCCGCGACAACATTGGCACACGGCTCACGTTGCAACAAGGCTTCAAATTGGCTTAGCTGACATCCAATGACATCGTCATAATCCTGAGCCAATAAGGTGGTCAGCCTTGCTTGTTCTTCCAGCGAATCGCAACAAACAATGGTGGGAGTTTTAGAGATTTTCTTTTGCATAACATTCCTTGTTTTATCTCTTTGCTTGTAAGAGACATAACAAGGAATGTGCCAGAGTGATTAAGTCAACTTAGGAAGGGGCTCAAAAATGCTTATGAGCGAGACTCACAATGTTTTGACCATAGCTGATAAGCTTGCTCAAAGGATTTGTCTTTATCGCCCGTTTCAGCAAACAGAATGCTAGCCATTGTGGTAACAACGGTGTTCGCCATCATATTCAGCTCTTCCTCTGGCGTACCTAGCGGGCACTCATCAGGCAATGGAATGTCTGTGAGCATTTGTTCCGTCCAATAGTGCGATTCCACACCGGAAGGCGTACTCATCCAAACCGTTTGACTGACCTTAGGGTTATATTCGGACTCCCCAGATTGGCCTTTGAAGGACACAACCGCATGGCGAGTCAGCCCGATTTCACTCTCTACTTCGGCATGCAACTGCTGAAATCCGGGGTGAAAGCTGCCACGAATGCCAATCTTGGCACCACCTGGGTTTAGCGCTCTCACAACGGTGTTAATTGGGGTACGTAAACCATAGCGATTTTTCCAACCAATCATGGTTTCGGCTTGAGGCGCGAAATACTTGAGTGGTAAGTATGCAATGTTGCATTCTTGGAGCACATTCTTGGCGTGCTCAGCGGACTCAACCTTTTTGACATCCAGCACACTCAGGTAATCTTCTGCATGCTCTCGCCCAGCGGGCCTATCATGATATCCGTGCAAGAGCACTTTTCTGCCACTATCAGCCAGTATTTTCGCTGCCAACAGATGCCATGGTTTACCTGCGGCTTTTCTTTTACCTGCATAACATGGCCAGTCAATATCAGCGCCAATGTTAGGTACTCGAGATTGAAATGCTTTCACGAAGCCAGCGATTTCTTGACGAGTTTCATTTTGCACACGAATCAGCATCAGCAGCATAGCCATCTGATCATCGTCGCATCGTCCATCAAGGTAATCATCCATGACGTGAAAAGCTTGATCAAACGTCAGTGGCTTACGGCCTCGTTCACCTCGACCCACTGTTCGAATACATTCCTGAATTATGCTCATGTTACCTCTTGAGAAATCACCGACTCTACGGTCGCGTTAAGTTGTTCACGAAGTGTGACGACTTCCCCTAAGATAATCAATGCCGGACTCACACCTTTCAGCGCTTCTGACAGACTTGTTAGGCGGCTTAAGCTTGATACATAGACTTTCTGCTGAGAGCTACACCCGTGTGTTACTACCGCTAAAGGAAAGTCATCACTCATACCGTGACAGAGCAATCCATCTTGTATCTCACTGGCCTTTTCCAATCCCATATAAAACACCAACGTTTGCCCAGACGATACGAGTTGAGCCCAAGCAGGTAGCGCGCCTGATACGACTTGCCCCGTCACAAACGTCACGCTTCGGGCCAACGCTCTGTGCGTCAATGGAATGTAGGACGCCGCTGCACAACCAATTGCGGCGGTGATGCCAGGTACTACTTCATAATCAATGTTGTTTTGCGCCAGCAGTAGCCCTTCTTCACCACCACGACCAAAAATAAAAGGATCGCCTCCTTTAAGCCTCACGATCATGTAACCAGACTCTGCTAAATCCACCAAAATCTGACTGATTTCTTCCTGTTTTAAACTAGGCTGACCACAGCGTTTACCTACATAGATCAGTTTCTCGGCCTTTTCTGCTAGATCTAAGATCTCTCGATTGACTAAGCGGTCGTATACCACCACATCAGCCTGCTTAATTAGTTTTAACGCTTTGACGGTCAGTAAGTCAGGGTCATTTGGACCAGCGCCAACTAGATAGACTTTTCCTTTTGTTCGATAGCGGTCAAGTTTGTGTAGCTTACAAGAATCGTTATACAGTCGACGGTGTTCGCTGAAGCTTGCACCATTCAAGTCTGAATATGAACCTTCCCTTAGATTGATATCGTATTTCATCTTATGCCCCTTTATTTCATCACTGCTGTCTTAGCACTATGCTTATTCACTAACGCTTCAACCTGAGGAATACACGAGCCGCAATTAGTGCCGCATTTGAGCTGATTTTGTAATTGGGAAACATTGTGACAATGACCGCTCTCCAAAGCAGAAGTAATCTGTTTGTCGCTAACTCGAAAACAGCTACATACCAGTTGGCTGGACTTCTCACTAGAAGCAACCGTAATTAGCTCAGCAAATGACAGTGGTTTACCAATCAAATCAATCAGTTTGGTGTAGTCAATTTCGACAGGCTTGGGGGAAACAACAAGGATAGAAGTGACAATACGGCAACTTGAGGTCTCTTCATAATCAAAAGCCAACCAGCCTACTGGTAGATCAAGCGTAATCCTCTGTTGATTAGATTTCTGACCGTAAGACTTGGATACGCGTTTTGTATTAGCAAATCGCCAAATGCCAGACTGCTTTTCCGCCTGAAATGCACAGTAAGCAAAAGCCTCTTTAGAGAACTGAGCACCAATGTACAAACCGTAGCTAGCAATCTTCTCTGGCAATACTTCAACACGACTGGACTTAAAAGCTGGCTGCCCAGAATGAGGGTCGACTAAGCGGCTTACCACCGCATTAACTTGACTATTCCCAGCGTAATCTCCAGCCCAATGCATCGACATATACAGCTGTTTTATCGGCAGGCTATCTTCAATCGTGACTTTAGCCAGTATGCTGTTGTCACCGTTCACGACTCTAACCAACTCACCCTTTTTAGCACCTAATAGATCGGCGGATAATTGGCTCATATAAACTGTAGGCTCCAATTCGCTGGCAGCCAGATGAGCAATGTGCCCTGTTCGTGTCATTGTATGCCACTGGTCTCGCTGCCTACCTGTATTGAGCCACCAGTGGGGGTCTTGAGCTTCTGGCATTTGAGCACTGACAACAAATTTTGCCTTGCCATCAGGAAAACTAAATTTCCCATCTGAAAATGGCTTGTCTTTACCCCACTGCTGAGGTTTCCAATTGTCATATTCTTGTTCGGAAATATCTGCGTGTTCAGAGAGATCAAGCATCAGCGATGAGTCTTGATTCAATGCTGTCATGGCGGCGAACTCTCTAAATACGTCCACTTCATTGGAGAAACCAAATCCGTTTGCTATTTCCATTCGCTCACAGAGCTTTTGGCCCACTTCACAAATCGCTTGCCAGTCTGGCTTGGCACACCCTGGTGGTTGAATAAATCGACGTTGCCGAGTCATACGCCTCTCTGAATTGGTGACCATTCCCTGTTTTTCTCCCCAGCCAGCGGCCGGTAAAAGGAGATTGGCGTATTTCGCAACATCCGAATCAGGCGTGATGTCAGAAACAATGACCATTGGGCAGCGTTCCAATGCTTGACGGACGTAGCCGTTATCCGGCATGGATACCACGGGATTCGTCGCCATGATCCAGATAACCTTGATATCACCACGTTCAACCGCTTCAAACATCTCTACCGCTTTCAAACCCGGTTTGGTCGCAATATCAGATGAGCGCCAAAACGCTTTGATAGCGTCAATCGATTCTTGGTCGAAGCCGCGATGAATCGCCAGCTGATTGGCCAGCCCGCCAACTTCACGCCCACCCATGGCATTGGGCTGGCCAGTAATCGAAAACGGTCCTGCGCCTTCCATACCAATAGAGCCAGTGGCTAAATGCGCATTAATGATCGCATTACCTTTGTCAGAACCCGTTTGTGACTGGTTTACACCCTGACAAAACACCGTAACCACTTTCTGTGTTTCGCTGAACCAACGATAAAATGTCAGCAGTGTTTGTTTATCAATGCCAAGCGTATCGCTCAGTTGATCGAGAGTGAATTTGGAACTTTTCAGCTTTACCGCTAATTGGTCGAAGTCTGAAGTGTTCCGCTCAATAAACTCAGTATCCAGATATCCAGTGTCAATACAGTGCCTTATAAGTCCGTCGAAAAGCGCGATATCAGCATCGTTGGGGATAGAAAGATGAAGATCCGCTTGTTGAGCCGTTACCGTTTTCCGAGGATCAATCACCACGAGCTTCAGCTTTGGATTCTTTTCTCTTGCTTGCTGGATACGCCTGAAGATCACCGGATGCGTCCATGCGGTATTGGCGCCGCATATAACAATGAGTTCGGCTTTATCTAGGTCGCTGTAGTTGACCGGTACCACATCTTCCCCAAACGCACGATTATGTGCCACTACCGCGGAAGACATGCAAAGCCGTGAATTGGTATCAATGTTTGCACTGCCAACGAAGCCTTTCATCAGCTTGTTTGCGACATAATAATCTTCAGTCAGAAGCTGGCCTGATACATACATCGCTACAGAATCAGGACCCTCCGTTTGTATTGAGTTGTTCATGGCTTCTGCAATCACATCTGTCGCTTCATCCCAACTGATTTCTTTGCCATTGAACTTAGGGTAAAGCAAACGAGACGGCATATTGAGGCTCTCAGCTAACGCTGAACCTTTCACACAAAGCGCCCCTTTGTTCGCAGGATGCGCATCGTCACCTACAATCTTCCCTTTATCGACTTTCACCCCACAGCCAACTCCGCAATAAGGACAGGCTGTCTTTATACATTCCGTTGTCATCACTCACTCCTTGAAATAAAAAAGCCTCCTCCACTGCTTTAGTGAAGGAGGCTTCATTGCCCGTGACGTTGTTGTACATTCTTTTCTAACTCGCGACTTTGAACACGAGCAAAACCAGTGCCATACTAGGATTTTAAATAATTCAATAAGTTACCATTTCAACCACTTCTCAGTCGCACCAACTCTGTGCATCGCAATACCATAGTGGTTCGCTTCATCGGTATCTTCATCAACTGAACATGCGCACTACTTTCGGAATTTGAGTACGAACGTACACAGGCTAACGTTGTTAAATTATTCTCCCCTCTTCTGAAAATTAACTATTAACTTTTTTATCTAATTATTGGGGAATTATTTGGGCAACTTGTTCCAACAATGATTTATTTAAATAAATCATTAAAAAATTAACCACAAATATTTTACAGATATACAGTTATTTAAAACATGCGTTTGGGAAATAAATTATTAAATAATTTTGAATAACAGTTCTATCACTTAAGCTTTTGTTTTTATGAATTAATAACTATTGAGACCTTTATTTATCTGGCCTGCCATTTATTTAACTTTTACTAATTTAAATATTACTAAAAATAGAGCGAACAAACATTGATCAGCAAATTATATTTTATGTGATCGATAACGCATTCTAATCGATATCATTGCTATAGATTTAGCCAAAATGCTTGACGGAGGTAATAAAAAAACAAACTTATAAAGAACCGTATTAAAACAACACAGCTTGCTAGAAATATAAAACTCAACTCTTTTTGCTATATAAGATGCTTTAAATGGCAGGGTCGAGTACAAATAAAAATAAGGTATTAGAATGAAACACATAAAAAAGCCACTTCTGCTATCAACACTTTGTTTAAGCTTAATCGCCGCTGGTGTACAGGCTTCTACGTCAAATCAGGCACTGACTCCAAACTCTGCTGAGCAACAAATCGGCCAGATCAGTTACGACACCATTATGGGTGAAAACGGTGCGTTTATTGACTTGGATACAGACGAGTTTGTTCTAAATCAGAAAGAATGGTTCCAGATTCAAACATACGTCGAAGGCGCTCTCTCTTTACCAATCACAGAAGCGAGTATGAAATCCGCGTTTGATATCGCTGATGATGTCCCGTTTTCAAACTTCAAAGCGTTGATGGAGCAATACGGCAAAGTCCACGCAGAGGCCTTTTACTGGAAAGAGGACCTTTATCCTGACATCGTCGATTTGGCATTGTCGCTATCCAATTACAATGACATTCAAAAGTACATGATCGATCCATTGAGCGATCAACTGACTGTCATCCTCACCAAGTCTATTTCGCCACTGCCAGCAGATGTTCAGGCTGTAGAGCAAGCACGCCAGCTTTCTATCGCGTACTTAAGCGCGCTGAAGAACTTCTCAGTGAATAATCAACAGAAGGTAGAAAAAGCCAGTGAAGACTTGCTGACTTTCGCTACCAAGATTGAAGAGCAGAAGTTACAACTGGATGTGTTGAAGAGCACTCATAGCGGCTATCTGGAAGATGATGGCAGTGCACTGCAGCAGCGAGTGAACGATCTGAATGACCGTATCGATCAGCTTAATAAAGATTACGATCACTACGTGACTGTTGCTGCGACAGCCGTCACTTATGCTTGGTTCCCTGCGGTGGCGGTTCCTATCATGGGTGTCTACGGTGACAAAGCAGAGAAAGCAAGAAAGCTTCGTAATCAACTTCAGGACGAAGCGAAGGTGCTTGAGGCTCAACTGTCTACTACTCAGAAGATTTACAACTCGTACTCTCGTTCAACGGAAAGCATCAACATAATTTCAAGCAAAATCGAGAATGCGATCCCTTATGTCAACAAGCTAAAGCTGCACTGGCAGAAGATGAATACCGATTTCGACTCACTGATCGTTGCACTTGAAGCAGCTGAGTCAAATACTGAAATTCTACAATCTAATGCTGTTCTGGCCGCAGCGGGAGCGATGGCAAACACCGCAGTTGCAGAGCAAAACTGGAACAGTATCAGCGAAAAAGCCAAAACATTCGCTAACAACGCATACATACAAAAAGCCGAATAACCCAATTCCGGCATAAACCAATAACGGGATTCAGTCCCTAAATACCTTCCCCACCCGCGCTTACGCGCTGGGTGCGGGAAAGGCTACTCAAAATTTTGCTTGGGTAGCACCTCATAAGGAAATAAAAATGAAAACAATCCTTGCACTTGCTGTTACCGCAGCAGTATCGAATGGGGTTATGGCCTCTGACTGGCTAGACATCAATAACCTGCCTGCAAACACACAGTACCCGGAGTGGCTTGATAGCCCATACTCAAAAACAGACCCAATCACTCGTTCAACTTCCGATCTGTACGTCAATCTTAAAGAATGGGTAACACAGCAAAATCTGTATCAAACTAAGCCCACTAAAGTGTATATCTTTGCCGATACTCTTGAAGTTACTGATAACTTCAATCTGGTGATGAATAACCAGAACATTGTTATTTTTGCTCGTAAAATTGTTGGTTCTGGCGTCCCTACGTTCGTCCTGGGTCAGCAAGGCGCGGCGGCTTCCATTACCGTTATCGCAGAAGAAATGGAAACACCATTTAATGTACTCGCTTTCACCCCAGATGGAGGCGTAACTGCCGACACAATTGGAACCAGCGAAAGTACGGGTACTTCCATTATTCTCTCTGGCGAGCATTACATCAAACAACAGCTTGCCGATGACCTTGCCGCCAACTTCCAGCTTGCAAAATCGCAGTTTTCAGACATTGTGAACCGTTCATTCGATATGGCCATCAGCCTGTATGATGAACAGCCTCAGACTAGCCTAGCCTTGCTGAACTGGGTAGAGCGTAGTATGCGTAATGCAGGCACGACAGTATCTGATGATCCAATACTGACTGATCTGTACTTACAAACCGTTGCGTTCAAACAGTTTACTGATTTGAGCAGTCGTTCTGACAACTTCGTTCCTTACCTTGATCGTTCACTCTATCAGGACAAATACAAAGCATATCTTGATGCGATGATCGCTTTTGAGCAAAAACGCGATGTCGTTGCGGACCGAAATACTCGGGTTGAAGATAAGATTGAAAACGCTCAACTCGCACTAGGCAATATCGAAGATGTTTTACAATCTCAGAACGCTGTTGTTGAGCAGTCAGAACAAAACATTGCCAAGCTGCTTGATAGTGTCACTGAGGTGGAAAGCCAGTACAAAACTCAAGAACTCACTGCTTTAAGTGCTCGCAGTGATTACCTCTATGGCGTTGAAGTATGGAAAACTCAGCAGCAGCTTAACGCGGCGTTAGCAATATTCAAAGCCATCGCAGAAATTGGTAGCGCGGTCAGCGGCGTGTTTACAGGTAACTTGTCAGGCATAAACGATGTCACTGAACAATTGGCTAAAACACCAGAAGCTCTTGATAAAGCTAAAAACCTTGTGACTAACGTAAAGAACGTGACAGGTATTATCGATAGCATTACAAAAACAGTCGCGGGTATCGCGTCTCTGACAACCGAAGTGAAATCCACAATTAAGATGCAGCGTATCTCGGAAACGATGGATTCTTTCGATTTCGCTGTGCCTTCTTTGAATGAAAGTAACTTGGCCTGGGATCTTATGATAGCAGAGGTTAGAAGTAACCTACGCTACGCGGATTCTCTTGGCATTAAAGGGGCGCGAGTCTACCTGCTTGAGTTGGAAAAACAGGTTTTGCTTGGTAAAGCAATTAACGCTTCACAGCTCAATCTTGTTCAGGAACAAGCCAAGCTGGTTGATCTCCTTTTAACGCGTAAAGTGACCATTAATCAGAAAGAGCGTCTGAATCAGCTAATTGCGAATGCCTCTGATGACAGCAATGCACTAGAGAAAGTTGAGCAGGAATTGGCACGTGTTTCGCTCCACTTCAAACGACCTATGTTTGTAGCACTTTCAAACTACGTCGCAGCCTATGAATATTGGGCACTTAAAGACAGCGACATTAAACCAAGCCTGAACAAAACCTATCTTGACTATCAGTTTGATTTAGCAGCCATTGAAAACGAGTACGTCAATGCTCTGAATCGATTCCAGCCAGCACCACAGGATTTCAACATCGACAACTTCATCGTTGATGACCCGGAACAAATCTCAGCTTTGGTGAAAACGGGAGAATTTAATTTCAATGTGCCACTCGAACAATCTCAGTTCTGTGCGTTTGACCGAGTTAGACTCGATAAGATCCGTGTCTTCTTCGAGGGTGAAAATCTTCCTTATGGCAAGCAGTTCAACCTGAGCATCTCAAATGGTGGTATCTATTACGACCGGTTTGAACGTGAAGACTTTAAGTTCAGCGCGAATCCGCTGACACGTGCCTTCTACTACCGTCTTGACGACGCTTTAAGCAATCAGGTCAGCATCATAACCGATGGGGCATTATCAGATAAATTCGCATACGCCTACTTCGAACCAACACCGTTCACTAACTGGAACGTCGCACTTAACAATTTTGATCATAACAATGCAGATAATAATCAGTATCTGAACTCGGTCGAGCGTTTAAGAGTTGAGTTTTCTGGTAATGGAATACCGAACGGAAGAGGTTGTTCGAACTGAGGAGAGTACAATCAAACAATAATAAACCACTATCTAAAATGATTTTTTCGATACGCAGATACAAAAAAACCAGCCAAAGCTGGTTACTGTATTCTCGTAGAGAATGGAGGCGCGTCCCGGAGTCGAACCGAGGTCCACGGATTTGCAATCCGCTGCATAGCCACTCTGCCAACGCGCCTCATTTTTTTAGATGGTGCCCCGGGCCGGACTTGAACCGGCACAGCGCGAACGCCGAGGGATTTTAAATCCCTTGTGTCTACCAATTCCACCACCAGGGCAACGCAATCATGCGATGGTAACACCATCTCTCACTAGCCTGTGCCGTGAGAACGAGGCGTACTTTAACGGATTGAGATTTGAGATCAATAAAAATTTTGTCTTTTTGATTCAAATGGTTAAAAACCACACTTTACAGAGTAATTGACGATCACTTTGCGCAAAAGATGTGCGCTAAACTCTTTGCCCAATCGTTGCCATACAAAGATGTCTACCCCTGAAAGCTTTATACACTTTGCAATAAATAAATCTTTCTGCTCCATATTAACAAGAGGCTTCAATGTGGTAACCGCAAAAGGTAGCTCTACAAAGCCTGTTCTCTGCCCCGTAGGTAACAACGCCATAAGTGGGTTTCGATTGTAACCTTTGGTTTTTGTTTCTCCGCTGGTTCAATATGGTTTTGGCAACATACTCACCATGTTGTTGAGCCACATAGCCGATTCTCGCTTTGATAAATTCGCTATTAAGCTGTAGCTAAAGTTCTTATTAATTTTTAAACCATCACTTTATCCGTCTCATAAATGAACCGAAATCTAAATTCCCTAATTTATTAGAGGATATTTTATAAATATTCGTTAGCCTATCGCAGGAAACAAACTAAACGCTCATTAATCTTGCGTTATTGCTTTCAATTTCAGACAGCGCATTGTGCAAGCTCCTGAAAGTCTAATAATTACAACAATATCCAATCGGAATTTAACAAAGAGATATTCAAGTGAAAAACATCAATACACTTATCGCTCTTGCTGCGGGAAGCCTACTACTCGTAGGCTGCAAAAGTACATCTGAGCACGCGAACTCGCTGCCGAACAATGTCGAATCAACGACAACAGTGGGAACAGTACAGAAAGAGATTCGTCAGGGCATGACGCAAGCAGATGTGGCTTCAGTGCTTGGCTCGCCAAACATCGTTACTGGTGGTGGTACAGACAAAGAAAGCTGGATCTACGACAAAATAAGCACACAAACAGCGTACTCAACCAGTTCCGGTGGCGTTTCTGCGCTCATTCTCGGTGGCAAAGGCGGGAAATATCCACTTCTCGGAGGTGCGTCCGCAGGCTATGAAGAGCAAACTGGCGTGACTTCAACTACTCAGAAGACACTTACAGTAATCATCAACTTTAAAGAAGGGATAGTAGATGACTTTAAGTATCACTCGTCTACGTTCTAGTCACCATCGCTGGCTATTCACGCTGCTTGTTTTGACGCTATTAGCCGGATGCGCGTCATCGACACGTCCCCAGCAACCAGAAATGACTCAACTTCAAGTACGTCAGATGCAAACCCGTGAATACTCTGAACAATCGGAGCGAAACGTGCTTCGCGCAGTGATAGGGGCTCTTCAAGACGAAGGCTACATCCTCACTGTTGTCGAGCCAGAACTCGGGTTAGTTACTGCGGCGATGGAATTGGATGAGCTTGATAACGGTACAAAAAGCTTTAATGATTTCTTCTATGGGCCTGGCTCTGGTACCTATCAAACGGTTAGACGTGTAGAAGTTTCAGCAACTGTACAGGAAAAATCCCAGTCAGTTCGTGTTCGTTTGAACATCGTTGCTAAAGCACTGACCAATACTGGCGGCACGTCGTGGTCTCAACCTGTTTATAGTGCCAAAACTTATCAAGATATCTTTTCTAAAGTCGACAAATCTGTATTCTTAACGTCAAACGATTTGTAATCAACTAATAAACTACAAGGATGTGGTTTTCTATTTAGTATTGAGAAAGTGATTTTATGTGATATGTAATGAGAAGAGCAAAAGAATGGAGGCGCGTCCCGGAGTCGAACCGAGGTCCACGGATTTGCAATCCGCTGCATAGCCACTCTGCCAACGCGCCTTTTCTTTTAACGCTTTAGTTACCCACCGCTGCGTTCGATGCATACTTTACGGATTGAGCGATGAGAGTCAAACAAAAATATCTTTTTCCTGTTTGATTGCTGACATTTAAATCAAATGGTTGCTTATTTGATCTAACCTGCGAGTTTTTGCACAACTCAACTCTAATCGTATCCCAACACTGCCCTTTGTGCTTTGGGTAATTTACTCACAATCAGTTCATATGAGCGTTCACAAAGGTCCTGAATCAGTCCATCTTCGACGTCGCCGGGATAGTAAACCGTCACCCAGTGCCTTTTATTTGTATGGTATCCCGGTGTAATGTCTGCGAATTGGGAGGTTAGCACTTCACCATCTTCAGGCTTTATTTTCATAGTTACGTATTCGCGCCCTTCTTTCATCGACAAAATGGCGAACATTTTTCCTTTCACTTTGTAGACTAACGCCTCAGGGCCAAAAGGATAATCAGATTCTGCGCTCATAAAGGTGTCCAGATACTCAGCAAGCTGTTTGTTGTTCATATTCATTCACCTATAAAAAAGGAGCGATAGCGCTCCTAGATCCATAATTTACTAACAAGTGCATCTGATTCGAATTGAATACCTTGCCAACCAAACTTAATAAAATTACGGATATTGGCGTGATCGTCGCCGTCTGGATTCTGAAGGACATCTTCACGATAAAAGCGACCAAAGCACGCTAAGGTGTCCTGCTCAGTTAGCTGATTCAACTGAGCGAACGCGAATATTTTGCACGATCCATTGTTTTGGTTGGCTTCATTCTTCGTTTCGCCATTGATGAAAGCTGTTGGCGTAAACTCGTAATTTGCGTCAATCACTGCCATTGACTGTTCAAACTGTACCGTCGCTGGGCTTTGATTCAATTGTTCAATAAATACACTTAATTCCATTTTTCACTCCTGTTAAAACAGATTAAGTCTATGATATTGATTCATAATTAAAAAGGTGTTTGTTCCTCAAAAACTCTATAATGGCGCTCTATAATAAACTAACAGTACAGCATTTAGGGAAGAACAAATGGTAGATACACAGCAATGTTTAACCGATCCGGACGCGCAACTGATTGACCTATCAAAGTGGCAGGAAATGGTTAATCTGCTGGCTGATTTATTTGGAGCGGCAACCGGAGCAATCGTCCAACTAAGAAATGACGAGTTTAATGTGGTTGTATCGAGCCAGAATCCAGATCACTACTTAGAAGCGCAAATGAACTGGCCATGGAACATGACAAGCTTCTGCCGTCATATGGTCGAAACACGACAAGATCTATACGTACCAAGTGCAGCAACCCATGAAGTTTGGTCTGCTGCGCCTCCTGTCGCAGAGGGTGCCGTTCGTTCTTATTGCGGAATACCTATTTTTTGGCCAAATGGTAAGCCTTTTGGCTCCATTTGCGTTATCGATACCAATGCAACTTCGTATGACAAAACCCTAATTAGAGTGTTGTGCCAGCTCGCTCGATTGGTCACATTAGATTTAGATACCGCTTGTCGGCTCCAAGAAGCTGAAGAACTCGCCTTAAAAGATGATTTAACTGACACATTTAATCGGCGAGGGTTAACTTTGCTCGGAGAGCAGAAAATAAAAGATGCGCCGAGATATCAGCAAGCTATCGGAATGCTCTACATCGATATTGACAACTTGAAGCAGGTCAATGATAAGGGTGGCCATGAGTCAGGAGACCAGTGCATACTCATACTAGCTCAAACTTTAAGAGAGGCATGTAGACAAAGTGATGTTATCGCTCGCTTAGGCGGAGATGAATTCGTTGTACTTTCGCTGCTCAATACGCGAAGAGAGCTAAAACAACTCGCTGCTCGGGTTTCGGCTGAGTATCTAGCCCAGACCAAAGACAATGAGTCGTTGAGTCTAACCAGTTTAAGTATTGGCTCTCATATCGAAGACTGTTTTGGTGCCCCCTGCCTTGAAGATCTTATCGCTCAGTCAGACAAAGCTATGTATCAAAGTAAACAGAGTAAGAAGTAAAAAGCCGACTCTCAGTGAGTCGGCCATTTGTGTAGTCTTAATACTTAAACTGCGATACTTCTGCATTAAGCTGCTCGGCTTGAGAAGATAGACCTTGCAACACATGATCTACGTCACTGACCTGACTAGACACTGCAGAAGATGCGTCCGCAATCGAAGTAATACTGCCACTAATTTCGTCAGTTACCGCTTTTTGCTCTTCGGTTGCTGCGGCAATCTGCACATTCATTTCATTCAGATCGTTGAGCATGGTAACTATCTGCTCAAGCATACCTGCGTTCTGGTCACACGTATCCACGCCTTGCGATACCGTATTGTTGGCATTTTCAATACTCTTTGATACTTCGTTGGTTTCCCGTTGCAAGGATTCGATCTTTTCGCGAATTTCCTCTGTTGACGACTGAGTTCGACCAGCAAGGGAGCGAACCTCATCAGCCACAACCGCAAAACCGCGCCCTTGTTCACCCGCTCGCGCTGCCTCAATGGCTGCATTGAGCGCCAGTAGATTGGTTTGTTCTGCGATACCTTGAATTACATCCAAGACTTCAGCAATTGAATTGCTTTCATGATGCAGACGCCCAATCGCATCGACGGCAGTTTTCATTTCTTCGTTAAGACGTGAAATTTCACTACCAAGGTTACGACCGATTCCAACACCTTCACTACCAGTATCGTTGGCATTTTTCACAAACTCCGCCGCTCGGCTTGCAAACTGAGCTACCTCGGCAATCGAAGCACTCATCTCGTTGACGGCGGTAGCAACAGATTCCGTACGGTGGTTCTGATCTTGTACAGCATCACGGGTACTATTCATGTTACCTGCCATACTTTGCGTGTTGTTGTTCAGGTTCTCTGTAGCTTCGGCGAATTTCCTAATAATGTCCTGCAAATGCGTAAACAACGAGTTAAGTGAAACGGCTAAATCTGTCATTTCATCTTTACCTTCTACATCTAACCTTTCTGTCAGATCATTGTCGCGACTGATTCTCTGGATTTTCTCGCTTGCCACGCGGATTGGCTTCGAAATACTGCTACCAAGGAAATAAGAAACAAGTACAGCAGCGGTTACCCCCACAACAATACTGGTAAGAACGGTCGTGAATTTAGATTGCACCAGCGCGTCAAGATCAGCTAATGCCTCTGCTTTGTCTATCTCGGTCACAATTGCCCACTGTAATCCTGCGGCATCCAGAGGTGAATAAACCGATAGCACTTCTATACCACGGTAATCATCAACCACTTCAGAACCGCTTTGACCGCGAAAAGCAGCTTTTACACTTGCCGTATCTACCATCTGTCGACCAATAGCCGAAGACTTACCTTGTATCTGATCCATAAGGCTTTTCGAGACACCAGATGCTTTAAGCTCTTCGAAATAGAGTTCTGGCTCTTCGAGGAGAAAACGCGATTCACTACGTAACAAGCTGTCTGGGCCGACAAGATAAGTTTCACCAGAATTACCCAACCCCGCATAACTCCAGTTTTCTCCGAAAGTCATAATGCTATTAATCTTATCCACGGGCATCTGGAAGATAAGAACGCCAATGGTTTTATTGTCGACTTTTACTGGTGTGGCGATAAAAGAAGCGGCGGCTTCATAGGAAGGGAAATAAGGGGCAAAGTCTTCAAGATGGTACTGAGACGCGCCTTTATTCAGTGCATTTTTAAACGCCTTGGCGATACCACTCCCGGCGTAAGGACCAGAGTTCAAGTTGGTCGCATAATCCAGTTCTTTGAAAACCGAGTAAACAACGTTTCCGCTGGGGTCGACTAAGAAAATATCATAATAACCAAACTCTTCCAGAAAGCCTTTAATACTTGGATGATACTTACTGTGCACTTTGTCGTATTCAGTACCTAGCGAGTCGGCCATCATCTGATGTTTTTCGCCCAACGGATTCGGGTTAACACCAATGTAACGTGCCTGCAGTGCCTTGGCCCTGGGCGACAACATGTTTAACTTTTGCAGTTCATTTGCGGAGTTACCGCCATTCGCGGTTCGGTAGGTAGCGCCAAAATTGGAGGTATAATAATTGGAAAGGCTCGATAGATCGCTTGAACTGACGAACTCTACCGGATAGCGCTCGAAAGTGTCTTTAAAAGCCACCATGGCATCTCTAACCCCAATTGAGTTTGCAGTGGTGACAATCTGACCGCGAATATGCTGAAAGTAGTTCTCTATTTCGCTTTTTTTGTTTTCCCGAATGGAAGTAAGTTGACTAATTGCACGCTGGTAGAGTGCTTGTTCTGATAGCTCAGATGCTCTCCACCCAACGAAAGTTCCTGTCGCGACAACGGCAATACTGCATAACAAAGTCGAAGCCAACACTATTTTAGTGGCAATCTTCATAACCGAACCTCTTTGCGGAAAATCCATCTCCGCCTCTGTTTATTCAGAAGAGTCTTGCCAGCTGACGTACTATTTATATGCATTTAGTGATATAAGTGTAAGCACAAAAAATGAACTTTTCGATGAGCCCTCAACGGTTTATCCGCAGGTTGAGAAAGGTAAAAGTCGACTTAAATCACTAACTACCTAATTTATAAGCCTAAAACAAACCTCAACCTTACCCACTAAGTGGTAACGAGTACTGGTTTGACCTGTGATATTGACCGCAAAATTCCTTCTGCCACACCTATATCCACTCGATATAGCGCCGACAACCAGCCAGCAGTTAACAATATGATTAGACAGACATGTCAAAGCCCAAATTGGTACCTCACTAACCAACTTTGGCTCTGCTTTTACTGCTTAAAAGAAGGTTTTTCGACAATTTTTGCAAAAAATTCCGGATAATATTCTTGTAAAATTCCCTAATTCGATAGTGAATATTTTCAGTTTTCGACATCCCGACTCAAAAAAACCAGCACTTTCATCTGTTTTTTAACGTTTGTAAGGATTAGTTTACTCTAGAAAAACGACTCAAATCAGGCGTTATTTAACATTTTGGTTACACTTAAATTAACTGGCATCACCAAGATTCATCACTGGATTAAGTAGATATATCAGTGTGAAAGAATGCATCTGACTTATTCTCTAGAATAGTGTTTCAAAATGAGAAAAAACTCAGATCGGTATAAAAATGGTTTTGCCCGGAGGATGTTAATTAATTGCTGCCAAAGAATGCAGCGCAACAAGGAGCTTGAGATGAACGTTCAGGCCTTACCCATGAGTCGATTTATCGATCACCATGGACAAGTCGTTAAACCACTCCCAGAGTGGGCTGATGCTGCGACACTGAAAAAGTTCTATTGCGACATGGTTGTCGCACGCACCTACGACAATAAAGCTGTCGCCTTACAAAGAACCGGAAAGCTAGGAACCTACCCTTCACACTTGGGTGCAGAGGCCTTTGGTATTGCCATAGGTCACGCATTGCGTGTGCAAGACGTCTTCGTCCCCTATTATCGTGACATGCCCGCTATGTGGGTTCGCGGTATTGGCATGGAGAAAAACCTCCAATACTGGGGTGGCGACGAGCGCGGTAGTGACTTCTGCCCAGAAGATAGCCATCTAACATGCAGGGACTTACCTTTCTGTGTACCCATTGCGACTCAATGTACACACGCTGTCGGCGTGGCGGCGGCATTGAAAATTGATGGTAACCACAATGCAGCACTTGTTACTTGTGGTGACGGTGCAACGTCTAAAGGTGATTTCCTTGAGTCCATCAACTGTGCAGGTGCTTGGAATATTCCGTTAGTGTTTGTCGTCAATAATAACCAGTGGGCGATTTCAGTACCACGTGCCCTACAATGTGCTGCTGATTTTCTTTCGGAGAAAGCGAAAGGCGCTGGCATACCGGGTATCACAGTTGACGGCAATGACGTTGTTGCCATGTTCGACGCGGTTGCAACAGCGTTAGACAGAGCAAGAAAAGGGAAAGGCGCGACCTTGATTGAAGCAGTAAGTTATCGACTCAGTGACCACACCACTGCGGATGACGCTAGTCGCTATCGCAGCACAGATGAGCTCAATCAGGCCTGGCAATTTGAGCCCATTCTCCGCCTCAAAAACTACTTGATTCAACAGGGCCACTGGTCCGAAGAAGAAGAGCAAGCTCTACTAGAACAAGCTAGAGTCGAAGTCGAAAAAGCCGTTGAACGCTACCTTAACCTTCCACCTCAAGCTCCAGAATCTGCCTTTGATTACCTGTATGAATCTCCTGTTACAGAACTCAATAAACAAAGGGATGAACTGATCAACAAAGCGATGCGAATGCAGGGAGGCAAACATGTCTGAGATTACACTGGTTGAGGCAGTCAACCTCGCCTTGCATCATGAAATGAGCAAAGACGCTAAAGTAGTTGTCCTAGGTGAAGACGTCGGCGATAACGGCGGTGTGTTTCGTGCAACTGTAGGCCTGAAAGAAAAATTCGGTCTGAAACGAGTGATCGATACACCGCTAGCAGAAGCATTAATTGGCGGTGTCAGCGTTGGCATGGCAACCCAGGGCTTGAGACCTGTGGCAGAGTTTCAATTCCAAGGCTTCGTTTTTCCTGCTATGGAGCATCTGATGTGTCATGCGGCACGTATGCGAAATCGTACACGTGGCCGACTAACCTGCCCTGCCGTTTTTCGAGCGCCATTTGGCGGTGGTATCCACGCTCCTGAGCATCATTCGGAAAGTGTCGAAGCACTGTTTGCTCACATTCCCGGTTTCAGAGTCGTGATTCCATCGTCACCTCAACGAGCTTACGGCTTATTGCTCGCGGCTATTCGTAGCAACGATCCTGTTATGTTCTTTGAACCTAAGCGTATCTACCGCACCGTCAAATCTAACGTAGTAGATAATGGCGAAGCACTGCCACTAGACAGCTGTTTCACTCTTCGAAAAGGTCGAGATCTGACGCTTGTCACATGGGGCGCATGCGTGGTTGAGTCACTGCAAGCTGCGCAAACCTTGTCAGAACAGGGTATTGAAGCGGAGGTGATTGATCTTGCTAGCATCAAGCCTATCGACATGGACACCATCTTGAAATCACTCGACAAAACAGGTCGCTTACTCGTCGTTCATGAAGCGAGTAAAACCTGTGGTGTTGGTGCGGAAATCATCGCTAGAACTGCAGAGCACGCGATGTGTACCTTAAAAGCGCCACCAAAGCGTGTCACTGGTATGGATACGGTCATGCCTTATTACAGAAATGAAGACTATTTTATGATTCAGGAAGAAGACATTGTTATCGCAGCTAAAGAACTCGTGGAGGGATGGAAATGAGATCATTTTTACTGCCAGATCTTGGTGAAGGGCTTGCGGAATCGGAGATTGTACAGTGGCATGTAAACGTCGGTGATATGGTTAAAGTCGATCAGATTATTTTGACCGTTGAGACTGCGAAAGCCGTGGTAGAAGTACCTGCACCATACAGTGGTAAAATAGTCAGTCGTCATGGAGAAGAAGGCGACGTTATCAATATTGGTAGCTTGCTTCTAGAAATTGAAGAAGAAGGTGCTACGAATAAAGTCGAATCAAAACAAAAGGATGCTGCTACTGTTGTTGGCAACGTGTCCAGTAAAACCCATCAAGTTGATGTAGACGACTTCTGGATTGGTGCCTCTCATAATACTGGTGAAGACTCACCGCTTACCGCAATGCCTTCTGCACGTTTATTGGCGAAAAAGCTGGGTGTAGATTTACTGCATGTTAAAGGCAGTGGTCACGATGGCATGATCACTGATGCGGATATCTACGAAGAAGCGGGTAAACAACAACCTGGAACAGAAGTGCTTAAGGGTGCTCGTCGAACTATGGTAGGAACCATGGCAGAGTCACACCACAATGTTGCCTCTGTCACCATTACCGAAGAAGCTTTACTTGAGAACTGGAACAAGGGCGAAGACATTTCAGGTCGCCTGATTCAGGCAGTAGTTCATGCTTGTGAAAAAGAACCTGCGCTCAACGCATGGTTTGACGCAGAAACTATGACACGCTGTGTGCACAGTGCCGTGAACATCGGTATCGCAGTTGACAGTAGTCATGGCTTGTATGTCCCTGTCTTGCGTAACGCGAACGAAGTGAAAACAGAAGACATCCGTTCTTGGCTAAATGAGACCGTGACGGGCATTCGTGATAGAAAGATTGGTCGTGAACAATTGCAACATGCGACGATCACACTGTCTAACTTCGGGGCCATCGCAGGTATCTATGCTACTCCGGTTGTTTCTCCACCTCAGGTCGCGATTGTCGGCGCCGGTCGTATCATCGAGAAAGTGGTGATGCGAAACAACGAAGCCGTCGCAGTGAAAGCAATGCCACTGTCAGTAACCTTTGACCATAGAGCGTGTACTGGTGGTGAAGCTGCTCGCTTTACCAAACTTCTTGTAGAACACTTAGAAATGAAACTTGATTAAGTTCTCGCCGTAACTTGGTTGCGGCCATTTTCCTTAGCGCTATAGAGTGCCTGATCTGCGCGCTCTATAGCGGTTTGCCAATCATCCTCCCCATTAAATTGAGTCACTCCAAAGCTCGCTGTGCAAGAGTCAACGTTGGTAGGCAGCATCCTTGCTCTTTTGATCGCTTCTCTTAGTTTCTCTGCCACAATGACCGCTTTCTCGACATCAGTGTTAGGGAGCAAAACCAGAAATTCTTCACCACCATAACGAAAACTTAAGTCATCTTTTCGCGTTTGAAGAATTAGTAGCTTTCCTGTCGTTCGAAGCACGCGATCTCCCGCTTGGTGGCCATAGGTGTCATTGACTTTTTTGAAGTGATCAATATCAAGCAGCAACACAGATAAAGGCTGCTTATGTCGACTCGATCTGGCTATTTCTTTTGGCAGTAATTCTTCTAATGCACGACGATTGTAGAGCTGAGTCAACTCGTCTTTGATCGAAGTATCATAGATAGTCGCGACCAGCCGCCCTGTTAGCATCCATGTCACTGAAAATCCAATAAAGATGATCATAAGGAGTGTACTGACAAACGCCAATTGATGAGCCATCCCTGAAATCATGAAGTCGTCAATCCGTTCCTCAAATAGCGTCCAGATAAAGCGGAACAGGTTATATCCTCCCTGCGTCGCCAACCCCAAAGAAAGCAAAACTTAGAAGGCGTAATGTCCGTACTTTTACCCTTTTGATTAGCGAGGATAGCAATGAAACACAAACTCGACACATAGACAGTCATCAGAATTACGCGCGCATTAGTGGACGGCATAAAGAACGTGAAATAGGTTAGCCCGACTATCAGTATCGGAAAACTGTAGAAGCCTATATTTGCGATGATCCTGGGGAACCTTCTAAACTGGCATACTCCCAATAGCAAAATAATATAGCTAAACGCCATTAAGGAGTTAGCGAGTATCTTAGATACCCAGTGTGTGATTTGATTACCGAAGCTAAGGAGAAAGAAACTAACCGAGAGAAGTAGCAACGCAGAAGCTATCGTACTGATGCCACTGACGCTGGGTTGTAGTTGTTGAATCAACAACAATCCTATGCAATAGCACAAAGACAATAATACACAGATGATAGACAACGTGGTTATATCTAAGTGTATGCCCATAGAGCCTCCCCCACTATGCACCTAGTAGATTTAGTTTAGGAGACTTATTGATAGTTTACTCATAAAAACGCCCGCTAAATTAGCGGACGTTCTGTTTTGGCTTTAGATAGAATTGGTTAGCTCTGGTAGGATTTCAAACAAGTCACCGACCAATCCGTAGTCAGCAATCTGAAAGATCGGAGCCTCTGGGTCACTATTGATAGCCACAATCACCTTAGAATCTTTCATCCCTGCCAAGTGCTGAATCGCCCCTGAAATCCCGACTGCAATATAAAGCTCAGGTGCGACGATTTTGCCTGTCTGACCGACCTGAAGATCATTAGAAACAAACCCTGCATCTACAGCAGCTCGTGACGCGCCAATAGCACCACCTAACTTGTCAGCAAGTTGCTCAACCATAACAAAGTTTTCTTTACTACCAAGCCCTCGCCCACCAGAAACAACGACTCTTGCCGCTGGTAAATCAGGACGAGCACTTTCTGTTTTCTGACGCTCCACCAGCTCCGACAGATCGTTGCCTATGTTGATATCAACCGGCTTGATTTCAGCTAATGAGCTATCGTCCATTTTTGCTGATTCAAATGCAGAACTGCGCACCGTGATGACTTTAATTCGGTCTGATGACTTAACTTTAGCCAGTGCATTGCCCGCATAAACAGGTCTGATTACCGTATCGTCAGATACAATTTCAATCACATCTGACAATTGTCCCACGTCAAGCAATGCTGCAACTCTTGGCATGAGGTTTTTGCCGAACGTCGTTGCAGGAGCAAACACATGAGAAAAGTCCGCCCCAACCTGTTGCACCAACTCTGCACAGTTTTCAGCCAGTTGGTTTTGGTAGATTTCTGAATCGGCCACCAACACCTCGTTGACAATCTCAACTTTAGCAACCTGATCAACAACTGCCTGACATCCACAACCCACTACGAGCGCACTGACTTCATTACCTAAAGAAGAAGCAGCCGACAGGGCTTTCAGCGTGTCTGCAATCAAGGTCTGATTATCGTGCTCGACAATAACTAACGTTTTCGCATTCATACTCATTTCCTCACAGCACCTTGGCTTCATTCTTAAGCTTGTCGACCAGTTCACTCACGCTGGTCACCATTTCTCCAGCAGAGCGCTCTGCTGGCGCCATGATTTCGATGATTTCCTGACTACGTACTAGCGCGATCCCTAAATCATCGGCGGATATAACATCCAGCGGCTTTTTCTTTGCTTTCATGATGTTAGGCAGCGAAGCATAACGCGGCTCATTAAGACGTAGATCAGTGCTGATAATGGCAGGTAATGTAAGTTTCACTGTTTCCAAACCGCCATCGACTTCTCTTGTCACACTAACTTGCTCACCCTCAACAATAACTTCCGAGGCAAATGTCCCCTGCGGGCGACCAGTTAATGCGCCAAGCATTTGCGCAACTTGGTTATTATCTGTATCAATTGATTGTTTACCCAGGAGAACAATACCCGGTTGCTCTTGTTCCATTAGTGCTTTCAGCAACTTCGCCACAACCAGTGGTTCTGGTGAACCATCTGCTTCCACATGAATGGCTCGGTCAGCACCTAACGCAAGTGCACCTCTCAGGTTTTCCTGGCTTGCTGCATCGCCAATCGAGACTACGATCACCTCTTCTGCGACACCGGATTCTTTTAGACGAACCGCTTCTTCCACGGCAATTTCACAGAATGGATTCATCGACATTTTGACGTTGTTGGTTTCAACACCACTGCCATCACTCTTCACCCTCACTTTGACATAAGGATCAATCACTCGCTTTATGGCTACTAGTACTTTCACATCTCCTCCTTGGTGCTAAAAGCATTTTTCAGAACGATAACAAGTTGATAAATCATAGTTTTATGATTAGCCCAATCTTTTTACTTAACGGCTTAAGATCTCATTAAACATGTTTCATGTCGGATTTTTTGCCTATACTCAGCTTAGTAAAGTTTACGTTTACGTCAACTGCACTATATTTATCTATAAGAATTAATTGGCAAGGTAGGTTTACACCATGGAAAGAGAATGTATGGAGTTTGATGTCGTCGTCGTCGGGGCCGGGCCTGCGGGGTTGTCGACCGCAATCAAACTCGCCCAACTCAGCAAAATCAACGAAGTACCTCTATCAATCTGTGTTGTTGAAAAAGGGGCTGAAGTCGGTGCACATATACTTTCAGGTGCGATTTTTGAAACCAAAGCATTAGATGAACTTTTCCCTGACTGGAAAGAACTTGGTGCGCCAATCAATAATCCCGTCACCCGCGATGAGTTCATGTATATGACGACGGAAAGCAATCACATCAAGATGCCTGCATTTGTTACTCCCAAGCTAATGCACAACAGTTCCGCCAATCACGTCATCAGTCTGGCGAACTTGTGTCGCTGGCTTGGTCAGAAAGCCGAAGAACTCGAGATTGAGGTCTATCCAGGTTTTGCCGCCGCTAGCGTGAATTATGATGAATCAGGTGCCGTAACGGGTATCAACACATCCGATATGGGTCTGAATAAATCAGGAGAGCAAAAGCCAACGTTTGAAGCTGGGATAGAACTGAAAGCCAAATACACCATATTTGCTGAAGGTGCACGCGGTCACTTGGGCAAGCAGCTCATCAGCAAGTTCAACCTCAGTGAAGGTCGACAACCACAACACTACGCTCTTGGATTAAAAGAAATCTGGCAACTCCCTCAAGACAGCGAACTCCATAAGGCAGGTAGTGTGCTTCATGGCGCAGGTTGGCCTCTGAACGAAACAGACTCTAGCGGTGGTAGTTTTCTTTACCACCTTGAAAACAATCAGGTCGTCGTCGGGCTGATCATTGACTTGAACTACTCTAACCCGTACCTCAGCCCATTCGATGAGTTTCAACGTTTTAAGCACCACCCTGTGATTCGACAATACCTCGAAGGCGGTGAACGGATTTCGTATGGCGCAAGAGCGATTGCTAAAGGCGGTTTTGACTCATTGCCCAAACAGCAATTTCCGGGTGGGCTACTGATTGGCTGTGACGCAGGAACGCTGAATTCAGGAAAAATCAAAGGCAGTCATACTGCTATGAAATCCGGCATGCTAGCCGCAGAAGCGGTATTTGACGCACTCCAAGCAGGCGGCGACCAGAGAGAAGCCAATTATCAAAGCCTGTTTGAGTCATCTTGGCTGTTTGACGAGCTAAAACAGAGCCGAAACTTTGCCTCTTCAATCCACAAATACGGTGCGATTATGGGAGGCGCTTTGGCCACATTCGAACAAAACATCTGGCAATCTCTGTTTCACAAGGAAGCACCGTGGACGATTTCCGATCCGCAAGCAGATTACCTGTCGATGAAAGAGATTTCCCAATGCAACGCTATTGATTACCCTAAACCCGATGGCAAACTGAGTTTTGACAAGCCCTCTTCTGTTTACCTTTCCGGCACACAACATGAAGAAGACCAGCCTTGTCATCTGATTATCGCCAGTGAAAGTATTCCTATCGAAAATCATCTTCCTCTTTTTGATGAGCCTAGTCAGCGATACTGCCCTGCAGGCGTGTACGAAATTGTCACGGTTGATAATACGCGCAAGCTACAGATCAATGCCGCTAACTGTTTGCATTGCAAAACCTGCGACATAAAAGATCCTTCGCAAAATATCACTTGGCTCCCGCCAGAAGGTGGCGGTGGTCCCAATTATCAGAATATGTAACTGCTTTTCGCAAGAAATCCAGCACTTAGTGAAAGTGATCAAAGTTTCTATTTCTTACGTATATGAGAATGTCTCTCAACTACAAACCGTGACGTGAGGAATAAATATGATTAAACGTAGTGTTGGAATTCTTGCTGTTGTTTTTGGTGCAATCAGCTTCGGAGCTCAAGCAAGCGCAGAATGTTCTGTTTCTGTTGATGCAAACGACATGATGCAATTCTCGACTAACAGCATTAGCGTCCCTTCTAGTTGTAAAGAAGTCACACTAACGTTGAACCATACAGGTAAGCTCGCAGCGACCTCTATGGGACACAACGTGGTTATTGCCGACACAGCGAATGTTCAGGCTGTAGGTACGGAAGGTATGTCGGCGGGCGCGGCGAACAACTACGTCAAACCAGATGATGCGCGTGTTTACGCGTTCACCAAAATCGTCGGTGGCGGTGAAAGCACTTCAGTGACATTCAGCACAGAGAAAATGAAAGCAGGTGGTGATTACACCTTCTTCTGTTCTTTCCCTGGCCACTGGGCAATTATGAAAGGGAAATTCGAGTTGAAATAACTCATTTCTAAAACAAGAAAGGCACGTAACTCACGTGCCTTTTTAACGTTTGAAAGCTTAAGCTTTACATGAATATCCCGCCGTCGACTTCAAATACACGCGCATTCACGTAGTCATTCTCAAAGATAAACTTAGCGGTATTAGCAATTTCTTTGGGATCGCCCATCCGACCCACGGGTACCATTCTTTCCAGACGCTCGCGCGCTTCTGGTTTCATCGCTCCCGTCATCGATGTCTCAATCACACCAGGTGCAATAGCGGCCGCTCGAATACCATACCTTGCCAGCTCTTTACCCCAAGTCGCCGCCAGAGTCGCCACAGCTGCTTTAGACGCCGCATAGTTTGTCTGACCGATGTTCCCAGCACGAGCAACGCTAGAAATGTTGATGATGACCCCTTTTCGCTTGGAATTGATCATCTGAACCGCGGCTTCTCGTCCACACAAAAACGTTCCGGTAAGGTTCACGTCAATCACGGAGTTGAATTGCTCGAGTGACATTTTAGTCATCTCACCATCTTTGACTTTTACCAGTAAACCATCACGAAGAATACCAGCGTTGTTGATCAGGCCGTCTAACTGTCCAAAATCAGTGACAATGTCACTGAATACCTGCTCAACTTCATGCTCGTCTGTCACATTCGCTTTGTAAGTCAGTGCTTTAACCCCGAGCATGTTGCACTGTTCTTTGGTATCCATCAGGGCTTCTTCGTTAACATCCAATAGGGCCAGTTCTGCGCCAGCTTGCGCTAGTGTGATAGCCATCATCTGGCCTAAGCCTTGCCCTGCACCAGTAATCGCTATTACGCTCTGTTTTAGATCCATCGGCGAACTCCGTTACTTTTTAGATTGATAAAACTCGAACAAACTTGAAAAGTCTAGCTCTTCATTGCCATTTGCGTTGTGAAAAGCATACAGATTTCGGGCTAAAGAACCCATCGGCACGGAAGATTGACTCTGCGCAGCAGCATCCAGCCCTAAGCCCAAGTCTTTAAGCATCAGTTTACTCATAAAACCTGGCTTAAATTCGTTGCTAGCAGGTGCTGTTTCCATCACACCTGGGCAAGGGTTATACAATTCCAGTGCCCAGTTACGGCCAGAGCTTTGCAGCATGATGTTAGAAAGGACTTTCGGGTCCAATCCATTATCAATGCCTAGGTTTAGTGCTTCACAAGTCCCTGACATAAGAATACCCAACATCAGGTTGTTGCAGATTTTACCCATCTGTCCATCACCTGCTTTACCAGCATGGAAGATATTTTTGCCCATATGTTTTAGCACAGACTCTGCTTTTTCGAAGGCACTGTCTGAACCTCCGACAATGAAGGTCAGCGTCCCCGCTTTTGCCCCTGCCACACCGCCAGATACAGGTGCATCCACAAAATCAAGCCCTTTCTCTGCTGCACACTGAGCAACAATGCGGGCTGACTGGGGATCAATAGTTGAAGAGTCGATAAGAAAAGTGCCATCTTCAACCATATTTAATAAGCCAACACCACCGCTATGGTCGCCAAGATATACCGCTCGTACATGCTCGCCAGCAGGTAACATCGTTACCACCGTATCTGCGCCTTTGACGGCATCTTCCACTGTGTGAGCAGCAACGGCACCCGCGGACTCCAGCTTTTTTACTGCTTCAGGCATTAAATCGAACACCTGCACTTTCAAACCTGCAGCAAGTAAGTTTTCGGCCATCGGGCCGCCCATATTACCTAAACCTATAAACGCTATGGTACTCATGAATTATTTCCTTCTTTCCCTGCTCGTAGAGCTTAGTAATGGCCCAGTTGTGCCAACGGGTGCGACTTTTCATCCCAAAGAGATGTAAACAAGGTATCAATCACGGCTTCATCGACATTATCGACACGGCTGAACTGCCATTTAGGCTCACCATCTTTATCAATCAGTCTGGCTCTGACGCCCTCTCGGAATTCCCCTAACAGCCCAGAACGTACCGAGAGATTCAATTCAAGACGAAAACAATCGGCTAATGACAGATCTTTGTATCGATTCAACTGCCTGAAACAAATATGGGATGTGATCGGGCTGCCTGAGGCATGATTTCTCTTCGCAACGTCGAGCCACTTACTTTGGCCTTCCAGATCCAGAATGTTTTTACTTACTTCTACAACATCACTAGCGCTGCACGCACGTTGGATATCCTGCATAAAGGGCTGCAATTGCGGGTCTGGCTTGTGGCCGTTAACATTGTCACCGAATTCAACGAGCAAGTCTGTCACCGCTTCATAAGCGTCTTCCTGCTCGTTCCAGTGCAGAGATAACAAGCGCTCAACCAGCGACTCTTTCTCTTCTGAGAGCACCATGTGGTCAGCTAGATTTACATCAAGCGCATCGCTACCGTTGATCATCACTCCCGTTAAACCGAGGAATAACCCCACCCCAGGTTCAAGCCGGTTAAGGAACCACGTAGCCCCGACATCGGGATACAGGCCGATACTCACTTCAGGCATGGCCAAGCGCGTTGATGGCGTCACCACTTTGTGGCTAGAGCCCATATAAAGGCCCATCCCACCGCCCATGATGATGCCTTCACCCCAAGCGATAATTGGCTTGCAGTAGGTGTGGATCAGATAATCACATTCGTACTCAAGTTTAAAAAAAGTGGTACAGAAGGCTTCGATTTCCTGACTGGATTTATCTCGCATGACATCATGCATGGTACGTACGTCACCGCCAGCACAGAACGCTTTCTCGCCTTGCCCTTCCAAGAAGACACAAGCAATACTGTCGTCTTCTTGCCAGCTTTCGAGTTTCTCTTTGAGCAAAGCTAACATGTCATAGGTCAAGGCATTCAGTGAGGGCGCATTATCAAGAGTCGCCACACCAATCTTGGTATTCCCGTCTTGGCAAGGCAGCTCTTTAAAATGAACGGTTGCTGTCATATTGCCTCCTAGCCATTTTTCCATTGAGGTTGACGTTTTTCTAGGAACGCGTTGACACCTTCTGTTTGATCTTGAGTGTCAAACAACTGAATAAACAGTTCACGCTCCTTCATCAAACCGTGTGCTAATGGGCTCGTCCTTGTATTTTGTATCAATGATTTACAAGCAGTGACCGAAGACGGAGATTGATTTGCCACCATTTCTGCAAGGCTAATTGCTGCATCAAGGGCATTCCCTTTGCTGACAACCTCTTCAACCAGCTTGATGTTAAGTGCTTTTGCCGCATCAATCTGTTCACCGCACAAGATAACGCGTTTCGCCCACCCTTCACCGACAAGCGCCGTCAGGTTTTGCGTACCACCAGCACAAGGCAATAGACCAACTTTGGCCTCTGGAAGCGCCATAACCGCCTGTTCTTCCGCAATTCGAATATCACAAGCTAATGCCACTTCCAGACCGCCCCCCATCGCATAGCCATTAATGGCCGCAATGGAAACACCACGGAATGCAGATAAGGTTTCAAATGCCTCACCAAACAAGCGCGACATATCTACTGCGACAGATTTGTCACCATCAGCAAACAATTTAAGGTCAGCACCGGCAGAGAAGAACTTCTCACCCTGCCCGGTAATAACTAAGGCGTAAACGTCTTTGTTCTCATTAAGATCTAAGACGAGTTGCTTCAATTGAGCCAGACTTTGCGCTGTCCACGTATTCGCCGGAGGGTTGTTCATGGTAACGACTGCGACATGGTTGCGAATCGTATGTTGAATGGTACTTCCTTCTGAATGATTCATCGTTGAGCATCCTTTCGATTAGAGTAGTTGAGAGCCTTCAGCCAGCATTCGACGCGCGATGATCAATCGCATAATTTCATTGGTACCTTCAAGGATCTGGTGAACACGTACATCGCGGAAATGACGCTCCATCGGGTACTCTTTGATATAGCCGTAGCCTCCGTATAGCTGAAGTGCCTGGTCACAGATCTTAAAACCGACATCGGTTGCAAATCGTTTTGCCATCGCACAATATGCCGTGGCTTCTGGGTCCTGATTGTCCAATTTGCTTGCCGCGAGGCGCACCATTTGTCTGGCAGCGACCAGCTCAGTCACCATGTCCGCTAACCTGAACTGCAGCCCCTGAAACTGAGCCAGTTCTTTACCAAACTGTTTGCGCTCTTTGACGTATTGCATCGCCTCATTCAATGCCTGCTGCGCTGTACCTATTGAACAAGTCGCGATATTAATACGCCCTCCATCCAGCCCTTTCATTGCGAAAGTAAAGCCTTCCCCTTCTTTCCCTAACAAGTACTTTTCAGGTACCACAACGTTGTCAAACGTAATGGCACGTGTCGGTTGGCTGTTCCACCCCATTTTGGGCTCTTTACGCCCGTAGCTGATACCTTCAGCATCCGCAGGAATGACAAAAGCAGAAATACCTTTTGCTGAGCTATCGCCTGTACGCGCCATCACGACTAACACTTCCGTGTCACCAGCACCGGAGATAAAGGTTTTACCGCCATTGATGATGTACTCATCGCCCTGCTTTTTCGCAGAGGTTGTCAATGAACTGGCATCAGATCCTGCGTTCGGCTCAGTTAAACAATATGAACCAAGCCAATCGCCAGTGATCAGTTTTGGACAAAACTCTTCTTTGGCTTCTTCAGTAGCAAAACTGGCAATCATCCAAGTCACCATGTTGTGAATGGTCATAAATGCTGTGGTGGAGGTGCAGCCCATCGCCAGTTGCTCGAAGATGATCGAGGAGTCAAGGCGGCTCAGTTGCAAGCCCCCTTGATCTTCCGGCGTATACAGGCTGAGAAAACCTAACTCACCCGCAGCTTTAAGTACATCTTTTGGAAACAGCTGCTTTTCATCCCATTCTGCTGCCTTCGGCGCTAGTTCATCCATCGCAAACTGCTGAGCGGTTTCAGCAAATGCACGTTGGTCTTCATTAAGTTCAAAATCCATTTGTCCTCCCGTTATCGCAGTTGAATGGTTAGGTTTGGCCCTGTCGGGATATCATCATCAAACCAGCGCGACGTGACGGTTTTGGTTTCGGTATAGAATCGAACCGCTTGCTTTCCATAAGCATGCAGGTCACCATAGAAGCTGCCACGCCATCCAGTGAATGAGAAAAACGGCAAAGGCACCGGAATCGGGACATTGATACCCACCTGACCAACCTGAATTTCGTGTTGGTATTTACGTGCAGCCGCACCGTTTGCAGTGAAGATCGATGTTCCGTTGCCGTATGGGTTGTTATTGATCAGTTCAATCGCCTCTTCTAGCGTCTCGACTTCCAGGCAAACTAAAACAGGACCAAAGATTTCCTGCTCATAGACCGACATATCAGTCGTCACACCTGTGAACAAGGTTGGGCCGAGCCAGTTCCCTTCCGGCATACCTTCAACATGACACTGAGTACCGTCTAGCTCACACACAGCCCCTTGCGCTTTACCTTCTTCAATCAAGCTCACCACGCGATTCTTAGCTTCTTTGCTGATCAATGGTCCGTACGCCGCGTTGCCATCATCCCATGCCCCCGGAGTCATCTTCGCCATTTCAGTTTTTAGATCATCGACCCACTCTTTCGAACTTCCAACGAACACCGCAACTGAAATAGCCATACATCGTTGCCCAGCCGCGCCAACTGAGCTTCCAACTAAGTTATTTATCACCTGCGCTTTATTGGCGTCTGGCATCACAACCATATGGTTTTTCGCACCAGCAAACGCCTGAACACGTTTATTGAAGTTGGTGCCCGTCTGATAGATGTACTGAGCAACTGGCACAGAGCCTACGAATGACACAGCACGAATCAAAGGATGAACGAGCAGTTTATCGACCTGATTCTTACGGCCATGAACAACCTGAAGAACGCCTTTTGGCGCGCCAGCCTGTTCAAATAGCTCAGCCAAACGCATCGCAGTAAGCGGTACTTGCTCAGAAGGTTTAAGAACAAAGGTGTTCCCTGCGGCGATTGCCAGTGGGAACATCCACAAGGGAATCATGGCTGGGAAGTTAAACGGTGTGATACCACAGCATACCCCTAGCGGTTGAATCATCGAGTAAGTATCAATTTCCGTTGCAACGTTTTCTACGGTTTCGCCCATCATGTTGCTGGCGATATTCGCGGCTTGTTCAACCACTTCAATACCGCGCCAAACATCACCTTTCGCATCAATGGTGATTTTTCCGGTCTCTTTTGAAAGAAGCTCCGCTAGCTCGTCATGGTGCTCTTTAAGTAAGTGCTGATAACGCAGCATCAAGCGAGCTCGCTCCGATACTGCAACTTCCTTCCAAGATTTAAACACTTCAGCAGCATTTTGAATCGCTTGCTCCATTTCCTGTTCAGTCGCACAAGGAAGTTTGGCAATGACTTCACTGGTTGCCGGGTTGGTCACCTCAACCCATTCATTGGTCTGTGACTGGCAGAACTCACCGCCAATAAATAAGGGAACTGACTGAGTCATAATGATGTCCTTTTCTTTTATAGTGGGATCTCAATACCCATCGCGGTTGCTTCACCGCCACCAATACAGAGTGATGCAACACCTCGCACCACGCGTTTGTTGTTCTGATTTCCATCTGTGCCCAAAGCCTGCAACTGACGAAGGCTATGAATCAGCGTGACAAGAATTCTTGCACCACTGGCACCAATGGGATGGCCTAATGCGCACGCACCGCCTTTCACGTTAACTTTCTCGCTATCGAGGCTGAGCTGTTTGACAGCGATCTGCGTCACCACTGCAAAAGCTTCATTGATTTCCCATAAATCCACTTCGTCCACCGCCCAATCTAACTGCGATAGAAGCTGTTCAATCGCGTAAACAGGTGCCAATGTGAATTCAGCAGGAATACGGGCATGTGTTGCATGACCTTTGATAATGGCCAGTGGTTCCAACCCCTGTTGCTTGGCAGTCTGCGCGTCCATCACCACAAGAGCGGCAGCCCCGTCGGATATTGCGCTGGAGTTGGCCGCGGTAATCGAGCCATCTTTGGCAAATGCAGGCCTTAGCTGAGGAATTTTTTCGGGTTTGATTGAGCATGGTTGCTCATCATAATCAAGCGGAGGATCTTTCTTGAGAGCAACAGGGACGATTTCATCGGCAAACAACGCCTGCTGCTGCGCTTCAATCGCTCGGTTAACCGACAAGGTGGCCCACTCATCCATTTGCTCTCGGGTAAATTCAAGCTTATCGGCAATTTGCTGACCGAAGACGCCCATGAGTTCACCTTCATACGCGTCCTGCAGACCATCTAAGAACATATGATCGTAGGTCGATTTATGGCCCATACGCATCCCAGAGCGTGACTCCTTGAGCAGATACGGCGCATTAGTCATGCTCTCCATACCCCCTGCAACAATGCAATTGGCACTACCCGCCCGAATAAGATCGTTTGCCAGCATCACCGCTTTCATACCGGAGCCGCAAACTTTATTGATGGTCGTACAACCTACCGCTTTCGGTAAATCAGCCCCTAGAGCCGCTTGTCTTGCTGGCGCTTGCCCACAACCTGCGGGCAACACACACCCCATATACACTTCATCGACCAACTCTGGCGATAAAGATTGCTCTTCCATTGCCGCCTTTATCGCGACCGCCCCTAGCTTGGGTGAAGAATATTCAGAAAGCATGCCCTGAAAACGCCCCATTGGCGTTCTCTTCGCTGCAACTATCCAAATCTCTTTCTCTTGCATTGCCTGCTCCTCACAAGATTGTTGAGTAACGGCTTTACTACCTCAGCGACTACAAAGCAGCTTAATTCACGACGCCGCTTTCACTTTTCAAAGCCATTTGTTTTTTGCACGGTTATTTTCTTGACGTTTACGTAAGCATAGCACTAACATTTACGTTAACGTAAAGAAACACATTCACAACCTGTAAAATCTTTTTTACCGTCGTAGTGGAAAGTGTGATTGTCTATCACCTAGCAGTTGGGGAGTTTCATCTGGTGGAAACATACAAAATCAGCGAGCTCGCTAAAGAGTTTGATATCACAACAAGAAGTATCCGCTTTTACGAAGATATGGGCCTAATTCAACCTGATCGCAAAGGCAGTATGCGGATTTATCAGCGTAGAGACAGGGTTCGTCTTAAGTTGATTTTACGAGGGAAGCGACTCGGTTTTTCATTGGCCGAGATTCGTGACTTGTTAGAGCTTTACGATACTAATCAAATAGATACCCAGTTGATTAAGATGCTCAAGATCATTGATGAGAAGGAAGCAGTGCTCAAACGTCAACGTGAGGACATCACCATTGTTCTTGACGATTTGAATACCGCTCGCCAGCGATGTGAAGAAGCGTTGCAGCGTTCAAAAGCCAGCTAAAGCGCTTCTCGAGACATCATTAATCCGCCAGGGATCGTAACCAGCAAAAACCGCTGAATCGGAGGCGATATGATATCTCAGTACACCCCCCTCAACTTTGGGCTCGATGAGTCTGTGAATATGTTGCGGGAACACGTGAATGCTTTTGCCCGCGAGCACATTGCACCTATTGCGGCCAAAGTGGACGAGGAAAACCAATTCCCGAACCACTTATGGTCGCTAATGGGGGAAATGGGCTTGCTTGGCGTAACCATAGACGAACAATATGGTGGCGCTGCAATGGGCTATTTAGCACACGTGGTAGCCATGGAAGAGATAAGCCGTGCGTCTGCTTCTGTAGCACTTAGTTACGGTGCTCATTCTAACCTGTGTGTGAATCAGATTTTCCGCAACGGAAATGCTGTTCAAAGAGAAAAATACCTACCTAAATTAATCGATGGCTCCTACATTGGTGCGCTGGCAATGAGCGAACCTAATGCAGGCTCAGACGTAGTCAGTATGCAGCTCAAAGCCGAATTAAGCGGTGATCATTATGTGCTGAATGGCACCAAAATGTGGATCACCAACGGCCCAGATGCGGACGTACTCGTCGTTTATGCTAAAACCGACCCTAGCGCAGCTTCACGAGGCATCACCGCTTTCATCATCGAACGTGATTTTGAAGGATTCAGTCACGCTCAAAAGCTCGACAAACTCGGTATGCGAGGCTCGAACACCTGTGAGCTGGTTTTCACCAACTGCAAAGTTCCCGTTGAAAACGTACTTGGTGAAGTAAACCAAGGCGTCAAAGTCTTAATGAGTGGCTTAGATTACGAGCGCGTGGTACTGGCTGCTGGCCCACTAGGTATCATGCAGGCTTGCTTAGACCTTGTTGTGCCTTACGTTCATGACCGTAAGCAATTTGGTCAGTCCATCGGTGAGTTCCAGTTAGTTCAAGCCAAGGTGGCGGATATGTACACCCGTGCCAACGCAGCACGCGCTTATGTCTATACCGTTGCCGCTGCCTGTGACCGCGGTGAAACAACAAGAAAAGATGCCGCTGGCGCGATTCTTTACAGTGCCGAATTAGCAACACAGCTTACACTCGATGCCATCCAGCTGCTAGGCGGTAATGGATATATCAATGAATTCCCTGCCGGTCGCTTATTAAGAGACGCCAAACTCTATGAAATTGGCGCAGGTACTTCTGAAATTCGCAGGATGCTTATCGGGCGTGAACTGTTTGAAGAGTCACGCTAACGAGGATGTTATGGCAATCATAAAAACTAAAATCAAAACCGACTCTCACCTGTTCACTAAAAATCAGCAAGCGATGAGTGGACTGGTCGAAAAATTGAACGCAGATGTTGAATCCATCAAACAGGGTGGTGGCGCTAGGGCTGTTGAAAGACAGCGAAAGAAAGGCAAACTTCCGGTACGCGAACGAATTGATCTTCTGCTCGATCAAGGATCAGACTTTTTAGAAATCGGTCAGTTCGCAGCGTGGAATGTTTATGAAGAATCAATCCCTTGTGCGGGTGTCGTCGCAGGTATCGGCAAAATAAAAGGGGTTACCTGTATGGTGCTTGCCAACGACCCATCAGTTAAAGGCGGTACCTACTACCCACTGACAGTGAAAAAACACCTCAGAGCACAAGAAATCGCTGAACGCTGCCACTTGCCATGTGTTTATCTGGTCGATTCGGGTGGTGCGAACTTACCTCACCAAGCTGAGGTGTTCCCAGACAAAGACCATTTCGGGCGGATTTTCTTTAATCAAGCACGCATGTCTGCCAAGGGCATACCTCAAATAGCGGTTGTTCTAGGGCCTTGTACCGCAGGTGGCGCTTATATTCCGGCGATGGCAGATGTCTCTGTCATCGTGAAAAAACAAGGCACTATTTTCCTTGCCGGGCCTCCTTTAGTTAAGGCGGCTACAGGTGAAATCGTGACGGACGAGGAACTTGGCGGCGCGGATGTTCATTGCCGTAAATCTGGGGTTGCAGACTACTACGCAGAAAATGAGCAACAAGCTTTCCATATGGCACGAGAAGCACTTGCAAGCAGCAACCAAGAGCCAGTAATACCGCAGACGGAAAAGGTGTTGCCACCACGTCTACCCGCTGAAGATATCTACGGCATCGTCAATGCCGATCTGCGCTTGTCTTTCGATGTAAGAGAAGTGATTGCGCGCATTGTTGATGATTCCGACTTCGATGAATTTAAAGCCCTGTTTGGCACAACACTAGTGTGTGGCTTTGCTCGTATCGAGGGCAAACTGATTGGTATTGTCGCGAACAACGGTATCTTGTTCGCGGAGTCGGCGCAGAAAGGCGCCCACTTTATCGAGCTGTGTGCTAAGCGAAAAATTCCATTGCTGTTCCTACAGAACATTACTGGATTCATGGTTGGCAAAAAAGTTGAGGAAGGTGGCATCGCCAAACATGGCGCCAAACTCGTCATGGCAGTGGCTTGTGCTGATGTGCCTAAATTCACCATCATCATTGGCGGCTCATACGGAGCGGGCAACTACGGTATGTGCGGTCGAGCTTACGAGCCAACGATGATGTGGATGTGGCCTAACGCTCGCATCTCTGTAATGGGAGGCGAGCAAGCAGCTGGCGTACTAACTCAAGTGAAGCGTGAAGTCCTGAAACGCCAAGGCGAACCTTGGTCAGAAATGGAAGAAGGCCAGTTCAGGCAAACCATCGTTGATCAGTATGAAGAACAAGGCCATCCATACTACGCCAGTGCTCGCCTCTGGGATGATGGCATCATTGATCCGAAAGAAACTCGACATGTTCTCGACCAAGCGCTCACCGCGACAGAACATGCTCCGATGCCAGATAGCCATTTCGGTATCTTTAGAATGTAGGAGCATGACATGACCACTTTGAAAGATACCGACTATCTCACTTGCAGCGTCGATACGTTCGGCGTTGCCAGTCTGTCACTTAACCGGCCAGACAAGCACAATGCGTTCAACGCGCAGGTTATCGAACAGTTGATAGAATCGATTAACTCACTGGCACAGCGATCGGACGTTAGATGCTTGGTGTTACGTGGTAACGGAAAACATTTCTCCGCAGGCGCTGATCTTGGCTGGATGCAGTCAATGGTGGGTAAAAGTGAACAGGAAAATCAGGAAGATGCTTCAAGACTTGCTCAGTTGATGCGCTGCTTGGATAACTTCCCTCACCCTACTCTCGCTGTTGTGCATGGCTGTGCGTTTGGCGGAGCTCTGGGGCTCATCTGCTGCTGTGATGTCGCGATTGCTGATCATAGCGCCTTGTTCTGTCTCAGCGAAGTAAAGCTAGGACTGGTTCCAGCGACCATCGGGCCCTATGTGAACCGCGCGATTGGTGCTCGCCAGTCCAGGCGTTACATGCTGACTGCTGAACGTTTCGACGCTAACAAAGCGGTTGAGATTGGTTTGATTCATGAAGCTGTTGAAGCCAGCGAACTGGAGAAAGCCGTCACTGAAATGGTAAATCAGTTGCAGCTTAATAGCCCTGCTGCGCTTACGCAAACCAAAGCTCTGATTCGAGAGTGTGACTCTCAGGCGCTTGACGATGCTTTAATTGAATACACCAGTCAATTAATCGCAAAAGTCAGGGTGTCTGAGCAAGGGCAAGAAGGTCTTAGAGCTTTCTTTGATAAGGGACCACCAAATTGGGCAATGGGAGGCCGTGAATGACGACGACCTCGTTACTACCAGAGTCAGTCAAGATAGTTGAAGTAGGTCCTCGTGACGGTTTGCAAAATGAGCAAGCCGTTTCAACCGAGGCAAAAGTCGCGCTGATAAATCAACTCACTTCCTGTGGGCTCACCCACATCGAAGCCGGATCATTCGTCTCACCAAAGTGGGTGCCACAAATGGCGGATTCGTTAGAAGTCATGTCCAAAATTACTCGCTCTTCGAATGTTACGTACGCCGCTTTAACACCCAACGCGCGAGGATTCGAGCAGGCACTCGACGCCAATGCTAACGAAGTTGCAGTATTCACATCCTCTTCACAAGGCTTTTGCCAAAAGAACATCAACTGTTCCATAGAAGAAAGCCTTGAACGATTTTTCCCAGTGGTGGCTCAAGCAAAAGACAAAGGCATTCCGGTTAGAGGTTACTTATCCTGTATCGTCGATTGTCCTTATGACGGTCCAACCGAACCCAGTCAGGTCGCCAAGGTTGCTCAAGCACTGCTTGATCTTGGTTGCTATGAAGTTTCTCTTGGAGACACGATTGGTACGGGTACGCCAGTACGAGTTGCGAATATGCTCGACGCGGTTTTTGAGAGAGTGCCTTCACAACAGGTCGCCGTTCATTTTCATGACACCTGGGGGCAAGCTCTCGCCAATATATACCAAGCCCTTCAAATGGGCGTTCGTGTTGTAGATAGTAGCGTAGCAGGTTTAGGGGGATGCCCTTATGCTTCTGGCGCTTCTGGTAACGTTGCGACTGAAGATGTGGTTTATCTTTGTAAAGGTTTAGGTATTGAAACGGGCGTAGATCTAAACCGTCTCGCTCAGGCTGGATGGGAAATCAGCGACGCCTTAGGGCGCCAGCCGACTTCCAAAGTTTCACTGGCTTTGCGTAGCTAACAAACTCTCTCTGTTTTTGGGCTGATAGGATTGAAGTAACAAGCAAACCATTATCAGCCCAATTCCTCCCCACCCTGACATGCCAATATGCTCTCCGACTACAACTACGGCAAATACTGCTGCTACAGCAGGCTCAAACAGCGTCAACAAACTCGCTTTGCTGGCAGACACCGTTTTTAACCCATAACCAAAGCAGACATAGCCAAGATACATTGGAACAAACGCCATGTACAAAGCGACGGATGTATTTATTGGTGTCGCAAACAAATTACCCCCAGTAAAAAACAATGAAGGTAACAACAATAGTGAACCCAGCCCGAAAATACTCCCCATCGCAGATTTGGAATGTATGCCTTCAGTGATGAGCATTTTGGCTGCCCACGCGTAAGTGGCATAGGTGAAACCCGCAAGCAATCCGAGCGCTATTCCTATGAATTTCATGTGTTGAATATCAGTTTGTGTGGAAGTTGATGTCTCTGATAGAGTCAGTAAAAGGATACCAGTTGCGCCCACGATGAGGCTTATCACCCAGCGGGTATCGATTGTTTTCTCTTTGCCAAACAGGCACTCCAGAAATGCAACGAAGAATGGCGCACTCGCGATAGAGACTACCGTCCCAATCGCCACACCGGCCATTCTCATAGAGCTATAAAACGCGAGAGGGTAAACGGCCAAAGCAAGTGCTCCGGTCAACAAAATAGCTTTATTGGATTTCAATATGCGCCGATCTTTTCTGATCGTGTTGCAAGCAAACAGAGCCAGGAGAAGTCCACCCACACCCATAGAAAAAGCACCGATAGCCAACGGGCTTATATCAGGCGCATACGTAGCTGCGGTGCCAGTCGTCCCCCACAATAAAGAAGCAAACAGGATGACCAGAACTCCAAGATGTTCATTGTGTGTTTTTAGCGTCTGACTCATAGCTGTACTCTTTGTATTTATCATTTTGATAAGCACAGCTTAAACAAGCAAAGAGCATAAGACTTTGCAGAAAAGACACTTTACTTGATTCTATAGACTCAATTTCATCAACCACGTAGCTCTCGGGGAGACAGCCCAAATGATAATGAAAAACGTCGGCTAAAGGCTGACAGGTCAGCGTACCCGACTCTCTCCGCTATTAACTGAACTGGGATATCTGTATGCGTAAGTAGTGCCTTGGCTTTTTCCATTCTTTGCTTGGTCACGTATTGCAGAACACTTAATCCAGTGGATTGTTTAAAAATCTTTTTAAACTGCGTCGGGCTCAAACAGGCAACCTTAGCTAAGTTATCTACCGTTATCTCTCTGGCTAGGTCTTCCTCAATATGATGCAGCACGGCTCTAACCCTATGATCAAGTTGCTGCCCGGCCTGTTGTTCCGCCAATAGCTTCATAAACATGTCGACCATTGGCTCTTCGATGGGAGGGGTTACCCGATGCTGAAGCTGAGATTCAACAAATGTTAGGTAGGACTGAAGTGGTGAAGAAATCGGAAAAACCAGAGTGCCCATATTCAATAAATTCTCTGGCAAAGTGTTTAAATCAGCAACAATGAAACGCGCAGCCTCATTAGCGCGAAAATGGTGAAAAGTGTTGGCTTGTATCACCACGCACTCACCGACCGACACTTTTCCTTGATAGCCTTCCAGCTCAATAATGATGGTGCCCAAAATAGGAAGTACAAGTTGATGATGTTCATGAGCGTGACCTCTACGTTGACGGGTATAGGCTCGAATGGTGAGATTGTTTTCCAACATCGGACTGGATTCACTCCACAAAGTGAGACTGATAAAACTTAGGTGTCACAGCAAGTTTCTTTTTGAAATGTCGCTGAAAATGCGCTTGATCTGAGAAGCCTAGATTGTTGGCAACATCAACAATATCTTCTCCAGACTTGAGCATCACTTTCGCACGCTTTATCTTTTCGTCCATAAGATAAGCGTATGGCGGTAACCCATAGTGGTCCTTGAAAGCACGTAGAAGCTGATACCGGCTCATTCCCACTTCCTCTGCTAACGCTTCTAGGGAATGAGAGTTACTCAGTTCATCCATTAACTTCTCGCGCACCACCGCAAGACTTGACAAGCCGGTCTTTGCCATCGGTTTAACTCTCTGTCGAGAAGTAAGCTCAATAAAATCATACAAACAAGATTGAGCTAACAACACATTTTCTTCGCTCTGAAGCGCGGAAAAAAGTGCTAAATACCGTTGCTGAAATTCCGGATGACGCTCTAAATCACTCTCAAAAGCTAAGTAGTCATATTGTTGATTCGAACTCATTTCTTGCTGGATTTGTCCCATCTCCAATGCATCAACAAACAACATACTATAGGACCAAGTACCTTGGTGTGGATTACACGAATGAATATCTGCAGGGTTAATAGTAACGATATCCCCCTGCCCAATCTGATGTGTATTGCGTCGATTTCGGTAATCTGCACGGCCCTGATTGATAATGCCAAATGAAAATTCATCATGGGAGTGAGCGTCATAACATGCCGTCGACTGATTGGCGACACGTAACTCGATCCATGGAAGAACCGTACTCTGCTTGAAGCTCGCACTTTTATCTTTCTTCATTCACTCACCATTGCATTCAGAGCCAAATCATCACGACAGACACGCATAACATCATTGCCATGAATCTATTAAATTGGCGATGAGCTCGTGGATTTGCAAGTCGATTCGCTAAAACACGGCCAATCAACGCCCATATGCCAACACCGATCACACAGACTAGTAATGAAACCAAAGTAAAGAGGAGCAAGGAATATTGTTCATTGTCCTGCCCTATTACGTAAAGACTTACGCCGGACATCGCTACCAACCATGCCTTAGGATTAAGTATTTGCGTCAAACTGCCAGTCACCCAGCCTGAACTCTGTCCTTGCTGGACAGCGACACCTTGTACCGGCGCTGCAAAGATTTGGTAAGCAAGGTAAAACAAGAAGCTACTGCCTATTAACTGCATCCAAAACTCAAGCTTCGGTAACGTTGAAGCCAGCGTTTGCATCATCTGCCCAGTACCAAACACGACGGCAGCATACGCTATCGATGCGCCCAGAACGTGCTTTGACGCCGCCCTTAACCCGTCATTTACCGCAGTGGTTGTCGCCAATAAATTCACTGGGCCCGGTGTCACAGCCCCAACGAATGCAAACACCACCATCGCCAATATCAAATTTTCCATCTCGTTATCTCCTCTTTTTCACCAAGATAACGACTAGGAGAAAGACAGTATTGAACGATATTGCAGTCCATCACTCATTGGAAACAAGCTAAATAGCAACAAGGCAGCCAGAACATCTAATACCTTTACCATTGCGGTAGCCAACACAATCTTGCCAAAGCCCCTAAGAACTTGGCCTCTCCTCTCCCAAAACACGTTTATTCAAATATTTCGAACGAGTATGTTAATTTTCTCCGATTTTTTCTCACGTCATCAGCGCCTAAACTCAGTCTTAACCAATGAGGGAGAGATAAAACCCCTCGAACAATGAATTTGAAAAATTTGAGGATGACACTATGAAAGCTCTACTGAAAACACTGACAGAATCAAAAGCAGGTTACAGCGCTCTGGCGCTACGTATTCCAGTTGGGATCATTTTTATGGCGCATGGAGCACAAAAACTGTTTGGCTGGTTTGGTGGTTACGGGCTGGAAGGGACTGGTCAGTGGATGACATCTATCGGTCTAGGGCCTGGTGTTCTAATGGCATTCTTAGCAGGTAGTGCTGAGTTCTTTGGTGGCCTTTTCATTTTGCTTGGCCTTCTTACACGTCCGGCTTCCATTGCTCTTGCATTTACTATGCTTGTCGCCATTTTCTCAGTTCACTTTGAGAACGGACTTTTCATGTCAAACAACGGCTATGAGTTTGGCCTAGCCCTTATGGCAGCGAGTGTATCACTGGCACTATCAGGTTCAGGCAGAGCAGCTGTTGATCAATTTATCGCAAAAAAATTCGCTTAATATCGAACACTGGAGGGCAATATTATGATTACAGTTAGACACTCAGATGATCGTGGCGGCGCAAGTTTTGGCTGGCTTGATAGTAAACATACGTTTTCCTTTGGAGATTACTATGATCCACAGCACATGGGGTTTTCTGCTTTACGAGTGATTAATGATGACATTGTTCAGCCAAGTACTGGTTTTGCTACACACGGTCACAGAGACATGGAGATCATCAGCTATGTTTTGGAAGGCGCCATCGAACATAAAGATAGCGAAGGTAATATTCAAACCTTGCCGGCTGGAGAGTTCCAACTAATGTCCGCTGGCCGTGGAATTTATCACAGCGAATACAATGCATCCAACTCTGATACTCTGCGATTTCTACAGATTTGGATTCAACCAAACACGTTTGGTAATGAACCTGGCTATCAACAGAAGGACTTTGGTAAATCGGAAGGGTTAACGCCTATCGCAACACCCGATGGTCGCAATGGCACTCTGCATATAAAGCAAGATGCCTCTCTTCAACAGTTGATTTTGGCTGCCGGTCAGCGCATTACTTATGAGATTGCACAAGGCAGAAATCTCTACATCCACCAAGTAGAAGGACAATTGACCGTCGACAGTACCGTACTGCACTCAGGTGATGGAGCAAAAGTTGAGGCTACCACATCGGTTTCTTTTAAAAACTCGGGTGATGCACCAGTTACTGCTCTAATCTTTGACCTACCTTAACAATTTGATCGAGCCTCAGAGCGAGCTAACCGTCTCTGAGGCTTAAAAATTTTCTACCCTCAGCTTATACAACAGCAGATTGGGAGATAAGCTTCAACATAAGCGCCTCTCTTCGAAGCTCAAGAATATCTTCAATGATTCGCTCTTTTGCATTGAGACCAAAATGTTCCGCATAATTCTTAATCGTATCCACTTCGTGCTTTTCCAGCTTATACACATTGCGCTTTAAATACGCTTCAGCTTCGCTTTTGATAAATCCATTATCCTGAAGGTTCTTGATGATCACATCATCTAGTTCACTCAACTTTCTTGTCATTTTCTTCTACTTCTGGCTACAACACTCGTACATCATTCTAAAAAACATGCTAAGGGTGATATTCCGTCGGAAAAATACTCTCAGAGTATGACAAGAAAGTGACAGCGTTCTATAAGCTCTAGAGCGGGCACATTTTACTCGCTGCCCGCCGCTTGCAAAGCCTCTCTAGAACCACATTAGGTCAGTTTTAAGAGAGTGACTGGAACCTATATCCTCTCCGCACATTTCATCGTAAGCACTTTGATGAACCAATGACGCACTGTGGTAATGCTGGTCCTTAAAGTGTTCTTTTGCTTGAGATAAACTGCAAAATTTCAGCGGATTTTGATTGGTATCGCGCAAAAGCAATCTATCGCCTTCATCGATCGAATAAGCCAAGTAAATTCCGCCTTCCAATGATTCAATTTGAAGTTCCATACCTTATTCTCCTCTCGTGTGTTAGGAACCTATACGAGAGATACAGTAATTTTGATTACCACATTGTGAATTAGGCTCGTGAATACTCACAAGTGGCGAGTTAAACACCGTGAATCAATATTCATCTAAAGAATATAAATCATCACAAATCACTTCTTATGAGCCTTAACGCAAATTTGTCTGCTGTTCAAACTTTAATCACACAGTTTTATATTTCAGCCGCGAATACAGTATTAACAACTATATTAAAAACCGAATTATCATCAATAATTCCACTTTTCAGAGAAAAAGCAGTGAAGAAGTTCAATTTACCTGTCTAGAGTTAGCGAATATCAGAATTGTTTGCTGGATCAAGTTTTCCGCCAAAGATGTTGCGGACCTATTTATAAAATGAATAATACCCATTTGTTACACACATGTAACAAACACAACATCTATATAAATAATATTCATATAAACCATAATGCATAGGCAGGAAAAGCATGACAAAGCGTATATCGCTTGCCGTTTTGGCAAGTCTTTTTGCGGGTAGCGCTGCGGCATCCAACTTGGATGACAAAATCAACGAAGTCGTTGCACCTATCGTCAACCCATTTGTAGGTATGATCTTCTCGACCATTCCTTTCCCTTTTACAGACGTGCAGGTGCCTTGGATCGTTCTTTGGTTGGTTGTTGCAGCAAGCTTCTTTACCTTTTACCTTGGCTTTATCAACTTCCGTGGGTTCAAACACGCAGTTCAATTAGTCTCCGGTAAGTTCTCAGATCCAAAAGCCAAAGAAGATGGCGAAGTGTCTCACTTCCAAGCACTGACTACGGCGCTATCTGGTACTGTTGGTCTTGGTAACATCGCCGGTGTGGCGGTCGCAGTTTCTATCGGTGGCGCAGGTGCAACATTCTGGATGATCCTTGCTGGCCTACTTGGTATGTCTAGTAAGTTTGTGGAATGTGCTCTTGGTGTGAAATATCGTAACACCAACCCAGACGGTTCTGTTTCTGGTGGTCCTATGTACTACCTAAGCAAAGGTCTAGCTAAACGCGGTAACGCTGCATTTGGCCGTACCCTAGCAGTTCTGTTCTCTGTATTTGCGATCGGTGGTTCTCTTGGTGGCGGTAACATGTTCCAAGCTAACCAAGCGTTCAAGCAGGTAGTAGGTGTAACAGGTGGCGACGCTTCGTTCTTTGCTGATAAAGGCTGGTTGTTTGGTCTTATCCTAGCTGTCATCGTTGGTATTGTTATCATCGGTGGTATCAAGTCTATCGCTAAAGTGACAGAGAAAGTGGTTCCTTTCATGGCGACCATTTATGTCGGTGCGGCACTTATCATCATCCTAATGAACTTCGACCGCATTGATGACGCATTTGGCGCTATCTTTAACGGAGCATTCACTGGTGAAGGTATTGCTGGTGGCGTAATCGGTGTACTTATCCAAGGTTTCAAACGTGCTGCATTCTCGAACGAAGCGGGTGTGGGTTCTGCGGCTATTGCTCACTCAGCAGTTAAAACAAAAGAACCAATGTCAGAAGGTTTCGTGTCTCTGCTAGAACCGTTCATCGATACCGTTGTAATTTGTACCATGACAGCACTAGTTATCATCATCACAGGTTACCTAGATACAGACACAGGCCTGGCAGGTGTTGAACTGACTTCAGCGGCATTCGGTAGTGCGATCAGCTGGTTCCCATACATTCTTGCTATTGCCGTTGTTCTGTTTGCTTTCTCTACAATGATCTCTTGGTCTTACTACGGTCTTAAAGCTTGGACTTACCTATTCGGTGAGAGCAAAACAGCGGAGCTTATCTTCAAAGTTAAATTCTGTATCTTTGTAGTGATTGGTGCAGCAATGAACCTTGGCCCTGTTATCGACTTCTCTGATGCTATGATCTTCGCGATGGCACTAGTCAACATTATTGGTCTGTACATTCTGGTTCCAGAAGTGAAACGCGATCTAGCTGATTACCTAGAACGATTCAATGCAGGTAAAGTCTACAAAGTTCAGCAGAAGCAGTCTCAGACTGAAGCGGTTGAGCAGTAAGTAATTTCAGCCTCTAAGAATCTACAGCCCGGCACTTTCGCCGGGCTTTTTATTTTCGTTTTATGTCCTCTTGCCAACATTCAACCAGATAGTCGATAAACTGCCTGACAATAGGTTGCTGATAGCTGCGAGATAAATACACAGCCCATAGGGCATAACTTGGATAGTGATAGTCATTTAGAATGGAGATCAATTCCCCTTTCTCTATTAGTGGATTCGCTAAGTCGCACGGTAACCGAATTACTCCCTTTCCATTAACGGCGACTCTCACTAAAGTACTCAAATCATTCGCTCTAATATTGCCCGATACCTCAACATCCACCGTTTGATTGTCCTTAACGAACAACCAATTTTTGACGTTTAAATGTGTTAAACAGTTGTGGTCTACTAACTCCTCGGCGTGTTTAGGTTCTCCAAATTCGGATAGATAGTCGCGCGATGCACATATAGCTGTATCAATTGCCATTAACCTTCGAGCAATTAGGTTATCCGCTGGTTTATCAGTGAAGCGTAATGCAACGTCCACTCTCTCATCCACCAGCTCTGAGTTTTGATCCGAAGCCAATATATCGATGACAACTTTTGGATGGAGTGACACAAAATTTTGGACTCTATCGATTAGCAGGTTCTGTGCAAACCCAATTGGTGCAGCCACCCTAATTGTTCCCACTAAAGCATCTTTGCCACACATTGAGTCTAATTCTAACGCAGCGGCTTCATCTAAAATGCGCTGACATCGAACAAACGCCTGTTCACCAGCGTGAGTTAAACTCACCTTTCTCGTCGTGCGATGCAATAAACGCTGTTGTAGCCAATTCTCGACCTCCTGTACATGTCGAGACACCTGCAGCCGGCTGATATCTAGTGATTCTGCTGCCTTGGTAAAGCTCTTAGCATTCGCGACTTCAACAAAACTTCTTATTGCGACTAAGCGATCCATAATACGCCACTATTAGTAACTTATATTGATACAATGTGTATCACATACGCTCATTTATCGCTAGATAGCTATCCATTAGACTGCATTTGTTGTTACGAAATACTAAATCACAGACAGGAGATATGAAGATGAAAATTGCAGTGTTAGGTGCATCAGGTTGGATTGGTAGCCACATCGTAAATGAAGCAAAAGCACGCGGGCATGAGGTTATCGCTTTAGTAAGAAACCCAGATAGCTTCGAAGCAGAGAATGTTGAAGCACGACAGTTTGATTTACTGGACCAAAATTCTGATATCACCGCCGCAATTGATGGCGCAGAAGTAGTGATCTCAGCGATTGGCGGCCGAGCGGCAGGCAATCATGACATCGTCGCTAAAACCGCAGAAATGCTGTTGACTCAGTTGCCTCAATCTACTGCTTCTCGACTACTTTGGGTAGGGGGGGCAGGCTCTTTGGAAGTGGCACCGGGTATTAAGCTTATTACTGTTCCTGAGTTCCCTGATGAGTATAAGCCTGAAGCTGTAGCTATGGGAGAAGCGTTAGAGGTATTTCGCTCTCTAGAAAGTGACGTCAACTGGACCTTCGTTAGTCCCGCTGCAGATATCTTCCCTGGCGAGAAACAAGCACCTTACCGTGTAGGTGGTGACATGTTATTGACCGATAGTGAAGGTAACAGTCGTATCTCAGTCGCTGACTACGCCGTTGCCATGATTGATGAACTTGAGTCTGCTAAACACGCCAACCAACGTATTGGTGTCGCTTACTAAACACAAAGGAGCCTAAATGGCTCCTTTCTGATTTCTAAACATTAATCGACTATCTACTGATCTAGGTCATATCTCCTGAATAATGAAGATGTTAGCTTTCTGCGATCACACTACGGAAGCAACAAATCTATGAACCACATAGAAACAACAAATATAACAGAAGAATCGATCCTAAAAGCAGTCACTAAAGTCGAGAACATCCATAAAGTACGACTGGACAGCTTTAAGCAATATCTTCACAACCACAGCTCAGAAGTTATCGACTCATTAAAAACGATTACAACCTTTTCTTCACTCGATGAGAAATATCTGCGCATTGATAAGGATTTCACCCAATTTTCCGATAAATCAACGCACATATTAGAAGTCTCGCTTTTGCTAAGTTGATCAAACTAGATTTAACAAGCTCCGTATTAAAAGGATATTTGGTAACTGTTACTCGCCTGATCAAGTGATACAACCCAGCTCAGTTCAGTTTCATTACTCACCATCGGAACCCAACGAGCATATATCTGCTGCCAGTTACTATTGACTTCCAATGTAACTGTTGAGGTTCTGTCTGGATAAATGGTTGTGATGCGGGATGTCGGATCTGCTATGACCTCCCCACTATCGCTGGTAAAGGCTGCTTCTGAATAGAGATGAACGGCCCCATCACTGGATCCGTTATAGTCCACGGTAAACGTGATGATCTGCCCTACATCGAATGAGAAATCTCTTGAGGCAACGATGTCGGCGGTGTTATCTATTTGGGTACTCGCTGCAGCTGGAGTCGTTGCAGATGCTCCTCCTCCAGCAGAACCTGCGTCGCCACCTCCCCCACCACCACAAGCAACAAGGGAAAGTGAAACCAGTAAACTTAAAGTAATACGATTTGAATGCTTCATAATCCTCTCCTATTGCGCTGAAATGACACGATCGGCTTCCGGAGACTTGTACCATTCTCCATCTGTGTCACCATTACTTTCTACCCAAGTCGGGAAGCTCGTATACGCTTTACTTATGTCCATGTATTCGACTGGGTGCTGCCAATCATCCCGAATGTTAATAACCCAAGGCATATTGTTTTCAGTTAAGAAGCATAGCCCTCCACCAGAATGGTCATCATGCTGGTTTAACAAGCTACTATCCATGTTACTGGTGCCTGGAAACTGTTTGAAATGGGTCTGCCACTGCATCCCTGGAAAAGAAGTAAAGAAGTCGCCGTGGTAGGTATTTTCTGCTGCAAATATGAACGAGTCATAAGGAGGGTAGCCAATAAGCTCCCGAGAGATTGGAGTCGTCAATTCAACGTTCAATTGGTATCCAAGCACACCAGCTGTTTGCTGATCCAAACATGCACTTTCGGTCCGATAAAACTTACAGCCTCCTGAAAACACCCCTAAATCCTGCAGATCGTCTTTGACACTTTCCGAGACTATCAGCACCGTTTCGCCGTTTTCTGATTCAAGTACAGCATGCTCAACCTCTACACCGTTACGTGTCACGGTTGCAGAAGACACATTAGAGGGATCGACATTTGGCAATTGAACTGCAAATCCGTTCGAATAACCGGCTCCCATAGCCTGAAGGGTATAATCTATCGTGATACCCTTTAGCTCTCTGACCCCATTTAGGGTTTCCGTGACCCTATACTGCAAAACTACATCATTAAAATCGTAATCTCCCATCAATGGCCACCGGTCTTCAAACGCTATTGTCGCGAAGCTGTCTGAACTTGGGTAAACCGAAGTCACGGTAATGTCTGGGTCATTGTTTTGAGTCAACGTTTCATATTTTGAATCCGTTGAGCCATCAGTATTCACTCCGTCCACAGCCGAAAATGGGGAGATACTTACAGTGAAAATCAGATCATTAAAATCGTTATCACCTTGAGGCCGGCGAATATCCTCAAAACCTAGCACTAGAAACTCGTTAGCGGTATCAATAAATGCCACGTTGTGCCTACGATATTCTGACGTGCTTTCTGGGTTCAACGACGGGTAACTATAAAATGGTGTACCCCAGTTACCTAGGCTAGAAATATTATTGTAGGAACCGCTCCACCCCCAGCCATTGGGAATGATGAAAAAAGCCAAGGTTTGTCCTTCGGTCAGTTGAACGCTCAAATCAATCGAATCACCTTCCTGCATCTCACCTTCTCGTGGCTTTGAGGTATTTGGAAATATGATCACATGAGCGTCAATTTCATCTTTAGAAGTCGGAGGGTTATCAGTGTCGAAAACAAAATACCCTAGACTATTTCGATACCCAGCCCCTTCATTTAGAAAGGTAACGGTTGCTGTCGCATAAGCTGCACCATTCAACTGATCATCGATATCTATACTGGAATAACGCTCAGGCGCAATAAAATCACTGTTTACCACAGTGCCCTCGGGAAGCATTGAATAAACATTCTGAAGAACATCACTCGGGAGAGAATCAGCAACAGAATATGTGTTGTTTGGCTTTCCTTTCGCGGAATAATTGGAAGCATCTGATCCGGACTCAAATGTTAAGTCACTGGTTGTTAAAGCTCCCGAGAAAAATGGGATAGAGGTAGTAGCAAGGAAAATGATACTTTGGAGTTTCATAAAGTCTGGCCCCTTATCTAGAACGAATCGCACTAGAAAGAGACGCAGCAAAAATAATACCTGATATTTTTTATCTTATTTACAACAACTTATAAAAGTTACCTAGCTTATTCTCATTTTGAGAATAAAGATGAATGTTAAAGTACCAAGTCACACTAGGCACTGCAGTTGCCCCCTATGGTTACCTGTTAACTCTCCAAAGCAGGTGTTTCTCTGCATTGTGTATTGATAGCATTTATCTTATTGATATGACTAAGATATTCGATGACTTCCTCTTCTGGCATCGGGCGGGCAAATAGAAATCCCTGTATATAGAGGAAGCCCATGTCTAAGAGAATCTGCAACTGAATGTCAGTCTCTACCCCTTCAACAATAACCGTCATATTACGGCTCCTTGCAAGATTGACCATCGATTCCAGAACAGGCTTCGTACTCTGCTGCTTATCAAGGTTCTTAACGAACACTCGATCTATCTTCATGATTTCAAAAGGAAGCTGACTAACAAAGTTTAAACCAGAGTAACCTGTTCCAAAGTCATCAACCGCTATTCTAATTCCCGTTCGACACAGCTCTTGAATATGTTTTTTTGCTATTTCCAACTCTTCATCGGTGTATTCACCATTCTCTGTGATCTCGAAGACAAGCTTTTTGAGGATATGGGGGTGAGCTTTTTGGAATTGCTTAACAATACGGAGTAACCTCGGCGCGATTAGTGTTTTACGGCTTATGTTAATGCTAACGTATTTTCCAATCAAAACGCTTTCATTTTTAGCTATAAAATCAACAACCTGATTAAACACATAATAGGTCAAGCGATTGATCAGATTTAACTTTTCAGCCAAAGGGATAAATATACCGGGAGATACAAACCCTCGCTTAGGGTCATTCCAACGCAGTAATGCTTCACATCCAATAGCCCTATGGCTACTCGCGTCAATGATAGGTTGATAATAACATTCGAAGTACCCTCGATTCAGTGCATCTACAAGCGAAAACTCCAAACTGTTTTTAGCAATGCGTCGTTTGCTAGAGAAGGAATAAGACACGATAACAACGCTAGAAACTAACAGAAACACCCAATATTTATCGAGGATGTAAGACAGGTAGTACGCATGGCCGGCTTGGGACTTTAGAGCAAAAGGGAAACGCTCCCCCTGATACTCACTAAACCTTAAAACCTCTGAATGCGATAAGTTCATCGAAGACTTATTGTCTACAAGTTGACCACTTATCCAAAGATCAAAATCAATTCCTTGAGGAGCAAACTTCTGCTCAATTAATTCGAAAAGATAGCCAGGAGGAATCAAAATACTGACACCACGCTGCTGATCATCTAAGAACAATAGGCCGATTGAGTTAAGACGGTTTATCGCTGCTTTAAAATAGGCCACTGTTTGATGAAGCGGTAAGGATTTAAGCTCTTGATAGATATGAGGGTAAAGATTAAATGATACTTTTCCTTTATTAGTCGCACAGAAAAACTGCCCTCCTTCTCTAAAGACCGCGACCTCCTTCGCCATATGTGTTTCAAACACAGACTGTCGCATCTCAACTAACAGCACGTCACAGCTCTCAGCCAGCTTGTTGTCTTTCGCTAAGTAATTAAAGTCATCTTTAATTCTATCGAAGTGTGTTTCAATTTCTCTGGCTGCTTGTTTAGTAGAGGAATCTAAGTGAAGATTGGCGCAACCGATAAGAACCAAAATCAATATTACATTAAGTAGGCAAAGCAATAACATTGAAAACAAATGCTTACGAGGTACATTAATACTATCCAACAATGCCATCGCACTCATTTTTCAAACACCCTATATTGCTCCAATTCATATTGATATTGATATCTTTATTAATATTATTCTTCGAGGCGCTGTCATGCGGCGCCACACAAAAACATTCAAGATGGCTATGTATCTTTTTTATGAATTAATATTAATAATAATTTCGAAATGTAACAAAAGTAAGACGTCCAGACACTCTAACATCTTAGTTACGTGATAATAGTCTCATTATGGATTGCGACTTCGCTCGATTTGAAAACCAGAAAGATCGTTTTGTTCACGTTAGCTAGAGTGTTCCAGCTCCTTGTTTAAACAGTGTATGTGACTCTTTTGGTTGAAGATTGTAGTTACTCATCAAGAGATCAGCGTAATCGTCTAATTGCTTGATTTAGGCGTTCCATAAATTCTGGGTGCTCTTCGAGAAAGCGTTTAGAGATATACAGACCGAACTCTTTTTCCTCTTCAAGGATAACTCCATAACCGCTCAAATTACTGAAATTATGAAGGAACACGACTTCAGCCACTAAGATGGCATCCACCACTTTAATGTCCAACTTTTCAATCAAACCGTAGATATGAGTCGCTGGAGGGACCATTTGATAACCCTGGTTTTTTAACCAATAAGCAGTATTTGTATTCAGTAGACTGGTGACTTTCGCTTGGTTCCTAAAAGCAGAATCATGGGGGGCAAACTTTTCGACATCTTCACTACGAACAATCCAAACCCAACGATTGCTCATTACTGGCTCTGAAAACACCGCATACTTATCACGTTCTTCATTCTGTGATGCCATAAAGAAGCCATCTGAACGCTGTTTTCTCAGTTCAGACAGAGCTCTGCCATGGTTTGATGACACGGTCACGGTGTACTCAACACCGATTGACGATAAAATAGGTAGAACTTTATCTATCCCAATACCCGTTGGTTTACCCTGTTCGTCTATGGTCGTATAAGGAGGGAAATCTGGAAGGAAGAAGTGCATATTATATGCAGCATGGACCTTTGCACTTGCACAAATTAAAACCAAAACGGAAATAATTAACGGCTTTATCATCATTGAGTTTAAGCGTCTCTTTATAATTTTATCTAAGTATAGGTAGAGAATCTCTCTTTGTTATTTCGATAGATTATACAGTGATGAAGCTCAAACTGAAGTTTGCGCTTCATCGCCAATGTCAGGAGCAAATAGACAGATAACTTATGTAACTTGAAGGCTATGGTAGCTTATAATCGTCACCTGTCATGCATACAATCCAAACCAGACTTCCGCCGTTGTATCTGATAACACCTGTCGTGTCGACGTCTTTTACACTCTGAATACCGTCAATCTCTTCGTTGATGCCTTTCGCCACTTTCTCAGGCACACTCCAGATACACGCAGCGATTTTGCATGATGTCGAGTTTTCATTACAACCTTCAGGCGTACTCCCTTTGTTCCATTCAGTATCTTCTTTAGCCAGTAATTGAGCAGCAATGTATTCAGGGTGGCTGACGTACTGCTCAAACCCAAACCAATCATTGCTGTATGGTAAGTACGGCCCATTCCAACCTTCTATACCGGGGTCTTCAATTAAATTGTCAATCGCCAAATAACCGTATTCGACATTCGTATCTGGCGTGATTTCAAGCGCTCTCCCGGTATCTAACTGATACTGTTTAACAGCGTTGAGCATTGCTTCCAGCTCACGAGTGACCTGCTCCTGCTCAGTGCTATCGTCGTTGGTGGCTCCAACTGGTATAAAAACAGAACCAAGTAGCAATACAATAACAAGGTAGATAATTTTAACGTTCATAATGGTTTCTTTATGCGAATCAATAGACAGGATGATACAGCCTCTATGAAATATTCCACCACAGAGGCTGTAACTTAATTAAAGTACACGTTTCATCTGCCCATAATCACCACTGGTTCGTAAAATAACCATTACAGTACTGTCATTACGATTACGGAAAAACCAGCCGTGATTACCGGTAAAAGCAGCCACCAGCTCTCCTTCGTCTTCTGGAACGCCTCGGCCTTTCTCATAGCTGATGGAATTTCCGTTACCGTCTCCATGAGTATCAAAGTTCACTGGCCCACCTTTCGACGTCCAGGTAAAGTTGAAATATCAACCGTTGTTCAAGGACTGTGTCTGTAAATAGTGTTTAGTAAAAGCATTCATATGCATACTCTAGCGACTCATAAAATCAACTTGAAGACATCCACTTAGTATTAACGGAATAAAAATTAGATCTTTATTCAAAGTTTATTGTTTGGACTACAAATTAAATACAAGAAGAAATATAAAACTTTTATATCAACACTCCTCCATGTGGGTATTAAAATCTAAAAAATAAATTTTCTCTAGCGACAGTTTTTCCATAATTGCTCTTTTAAGTAGCACAATTTCATTTCTCACAAGACCCAAATTAAAACCAAAAAAATTGAAAATCACTCACCTTTAACATAACCAGCTGCAATCTATAAAATAGCCATCCTTGCAATTATTAAGTTACTTACGTCAATAACGTCAAAATAATAATATAATGTTCCGTAATGGAACTATCAGCCCACCTTTGCAGACAATCGAAAGCCACTATCAATAACGGCATCATTGACCTTAAGGAAGTCACAAAAGAGTTGAAGCTTTACCCTCACCTTCACTAAGCAAAATCAATCTTCAAATCAATTTTCAAATCCATCCCGATTTACATAACCAGTAGAATAAAAAATAGGATAACAACCAAAAATAGATTTATCATATATCTCAATTATGTATAAATTAAAACCAGCCCATAAATCATTACAAAAACATATAATTAGCCAACACATTAATTTAAATGGGGTGTACATTTAAATTTCGTTAATTACCAATCTAAGGTTTAATTACTTTAAATAAACATTTAAATTTTTTAAGTTAAAATGGATAAACATCTAAAAATCAGTCTATTAACTCAGTTCTAGTTTATTAAGAATAATGAGGACGCATCTAATGCAATTAAATAAGAAAAAGGCAGTATTGCAGCTGAGTTTACTCACTGCAGCACTGAGCAGTGTTTATGTTACCCCAGTTGCAGCACACGGATATATGGTCTCCCCCCAAGACTATGCCTATAGCTGTTATGAAGGGACAACGAGTGACCCTACGCTATGCAGTGACACGGTTAAGAATCAAAAGAACGAGATTAACCAAGGCAACGCAGCTGGCGATCATCAAGCCGTCATTAACAATGAAGAACTTTGTTCAGCTTCTAAAGGCGGTGAATATGCAGTACTTGATATTCCAAGTGCTAATCGCTACTCCACAACAATTGAGTTGGATACTAACGGCGATTTTGAAGTCACCTATAAGCATACAGCCAAACACAAAACTTGGTATTGGGACCTGTTTGTTACTCGCAACGGTTTTAACCCAGACACAGACAAACTAACCTGGGGAGATTTAGAGCGTCTTACTGTCATTGATGGTGAAGGTAAAGAAGCGGATGACTACATAACTTATAAAGTGAAGTGGCCAGAAGGGAAGTCGGGCAAACACATTATCTATCAAGTTTGGCAGCGCCCCCATCCTACCCACAAACCGCATGATGAATTAGGCCCGCCACCACAAGATGTTTGGGATAGCGCAGAAGCGTTTTATAGCTGTGCCAACGTTATCGTTGGTGATCACGAACCAGGCCCAGATGAATCACCGTGGGTGAAAAATGAAGACTTTGCGACTGAAACTATCGAAGTCTCTCCCGGCGACCAAGTCAAAGCTCGCTTGATGTATAAGGGCTACGAGGACTTCGAAGTCCTGCAAGATATCACTGCGGAGAACGAGAATAACGAACAGTGGAAGATTGACTTAGCCGAGTCTATCAACAACAACGCTACAATCTCACAATACGTTCAAGTCGGTGTATTAAACGACGATGATGAAATCATCCTTAGTGATGATCCATCAGAGAATAACATCTACTACACCAGTGAAAATTGGTCGCACTTGATTGAAAAAGTCGATCAAGATACGTCCATCGAATGGTCGAACAAAGAAGCTGAATATGAGCTGACACCTGGAGAAACACTGTCTATTCCCGTTGAAATAGAAGTAATTAATGGTAAACAGGACGTTTACTCCTACACTGCGATACTAAGAACTGTAGGCGGTGAAAAACCTGAGCAAATCATTGAGGGCACAACTGAAAACCCAGCCTCTTTCGAAATCAGTGTGTTAGGAGACTACAGCGTTCGTATCCACAGCCAAGTTGATGGCTCGCATGAGCAAGCCACCTACGAGTTCTCTGTAGTTGAAGAACAAGGCGAGATCGAATATGACTACCATTACCCTGAAGGCTTCGGCAGCTACGTGGCAGGTGATGTCGTCAAGTTTGATGGAGAAGGCATCTACGAATGTTACGGAGACTGGGCAGCAAACTGTAATGACGAACAGTTCCTACCTGGTGTTGCGATTGACCCAGGCTGGGTTGATCAACAGTGGAGAAAATTAGACTAAGCGATGAAAGCCACCTGCTTGCAGGTGGCTTACTCCTTCTAAGCCCTCTTCCATGAACTTATTTATCAAGGCTTTATTGCCATTATTACTTTGGTTGCTGACAGCATCAGCCCTTGCGGAGAGCATTAGTGCTATTCAAGAGCTTGGCCGTCACCTGTTCTTCGATACCCAGTTATCACTTAAGGGCAATCGAAGTTGTGCGCTTTGCCATTCCCCAACTCATGGCTGGAGCAACACGTTTACACAAACGATAAACATTCACGGCGAACCCGACACGTTAAACACTCCCTCTTTGTTGAACATTTCTCAGCAAACCGTGTTTTCCCTTACCAATCCCAGTCGGACCACAGTTGAAATGGCCATCACAACCCCTATGTTTTCAATTGATCCATTGGAAATGGGGCTGACGCCTGACTTGCTTCTTTCTCGATTAAAGAAAAGCGCTTCCTACTCTGAATTGTTTGAACAAGCCTATGAAGACAGTGACATTACCTTAGAGCGTGTCGTTCATGCGCTTAAACATTACCTCACACTGATTGAAAGTCGGAATACGAGATTTCATCGGTATCTTGGCGGAGAAGAACAAGCTCTGACAAGCGAGGAACAGGAAGGCTTTCGATTGTTTAATAGCGTACGATTACAGTGTTCACGCTGTCATGGCGGAGCTTTACTCAATCAACCTGAGGCCACAATTAGCCAATACCAGAATACTGGCCTTTACGGAATCAGCCGACAAGGAGAACCCCCACATTACCCTGCTACAGAGCCGGGGTTGCGCCGTCACACCAACGATCATCAAGATGACGGCAAGTTTCGGGTTCCCTCGTTAATTAATGTCGCGAATACAGGCCCTTGGGCGCATGATGGTAGCGTGCAATCTTTAGCGTCTGTGATTGATAACTATGCAAGAGGCGGCAGAGAAACAACCTATGGACCCAATCAGGGAGATGGCTTCCACCATCCCAATAAAAGCTTCTTAATCAACGGATTTAGCCTAACTCGCAGCGAGAAGGCTGCGCTCATTGCATTTCTGCATTCTCTATCCGTAGAAGATGATTGGACACGCTACCCATTCAATTCTCCATTTTGCATCTCGAATGATAAGCAAACTAATACCAGTCCTGACGGCGCTTGTTCACCCACTCAACATACGCAAGAGCATCCAAAATGAACCTAAAAACAATTACCAAGATTGGCTTGTTGGCCACAGTAATACTGCCCATCGCACAATCCTATGCGGATATGAGTTCTGCTCGAAACAAACATTTTGCGAGTGAATATCTCACTCTATGTGAAACCTCAGCAGAACCTGTAGAAACGGCCAACACCCCCGATGAGGCAGCGCAGCAAAGCCTCCGCGTTTCCAAACCGTTTGCAAAAACACTGACGCTAAATGAACAAGGACTTGCCTACCTGAATTTGTCGATAGAAAGCTGGGACGAAAAGTTGGTGTTATTCCATAGCACACAAGCCAACATTGAGATTAAAGACGCCGACGTTACGGGCGAAAACATTACTAACCAACATTGTGACAAACCGGATATGATCATCAGCCATATCAATACCCATGAATGGGGTAGCTACCCGGTTAAGGTTTCTGGCAAGCCTAATCAACGTGTTACGATTAAACTCTACCGCGAGCAAAGTCGTTAAATTGAAAAGCGAGCCAAAGGCTCGCTATCATTCCTTTGTCATGGTTTAGTGCTAACTGGTCAATATGTAAACCACTGACTAAAACACTTGAGTTGCTTCTCCATACCCACATATTGAGTAAAACAATCTTTATCTTGTACCAACTGTTCACTGTTTGTGAAATAGTATCCGTGTTTAAGAATGTGCTCATCTAGAAAAGCTATTCAGATACTGGAGTGTCGTCTAACACTTCAACAGGTTTAAGTACAAAATGATGTCTCTTATTATATTTATACATTACAGCTAACAGCAGGAGTAGAGGAAGAATCACAAATGGTCTCGGGGACATAAAAACTAGAACACCAAAGAAAATTGTAAACAACTCTCCAAGCATTAAAATGCCATTATTTAATTTAGAGTAAACTTCTGAACCCTGGAGAAATTTAAATTGTGCTTGTAGAAAAAGTCCCTTGTAAAGCTGTATATCCAGTTCCCCTGCAGTTGGTTTTGTACTCTTAACTCGAATTGTATACCAGCTACCATCAACAAAATACACAGTTCTGTGAGCCTTAGAAAAACTTATCTTGTACTGATCTATTTTTTTGCCATTTACCGTAATTTCAAGCTTACCTTTTAAGCTAAAATTCATTTCTACGTCTTGATCATCAAAAAGAAAGCTACATTTGTGGTTGCCTAATATAAAGCTTGGCTTCATTTTATACAAAACATCAGCGTTCTTTACAGAACAGATCTCTTCTGGCACTTCATTTTCATCATGAGCTGAAATGAAAAAGTTAGCCTCCAGTCCATTTTGAGTTAAGTACTCGGAAAGTGAACCTCTTAGTTGTTCAAAATAACTATCCGCATTGTGTAAAAAGACGTTTTTCTCTGTTCCTATTAAGATAATCGGTGTTAGGTCTTGGCATATCATCGACATATTAATAGTACCAGATACCGCCCTACGCGTTTCTGGAGCATTCCGATGCATGGGTAACAAACACTCATTATCCATCCACTCATAGATAATGCTACCGATGTCGTCGAAGCTTATGGTACTAGAAGACGGGACCGGTATTCCTATTGTGAACCCCGTATTACTACAATCTCGTTCCGAAGTTTCATCACCCAAGTTATTCAGGTATTCTGCTCGAAGGTTAAACTGACTCGTATGAAAATCTCCAGAGATTGGAACATGAATATCAAACGCCTCAAGAAGTCCAGTGCCATGCTTATCTGCATACCTAAGTGCCGATAGCAAACCGCTTGGCTCCTCAAGCCCTAAAATAGCACTTAACTCTTCAGTAGATAGTAGCTCAAGTAGTACACCAACATTCTCTTCTTTTATGTAAACCCCTGAACGATAGTTGAGATCACACGAATCACCACAATGTTTCGTCGTAGGAAAGCACAACGAGAAGTCATCGAACAACATTAAAAGAGAGCTCAAGAAGTTACGACTGTTAGAGGCAATGTTCATTAGAGATTGCCCCCTATCGTAATAATAGGGGCGTAGATAAGCTAAGATACTGCAAGCTGCAAAACCCAAATACGCGTCAAAAGGTTGTTCTTCATTTTGAGAAAGAACCGTGCTATACGCGTTTTTTCTTAGAAACTCTCTATCTTGTTTAGATTGAGTTAATAACTGTAATCTTTTATCCAGTAGATTCGGTTCCTTTACGATGTCACCAATAAAAAATTCGATGTCTTGCTTTCTCACAGGTATATAAGCGGTGTCTAACCCCAAGAGATCTCTCCTTAGTTGTATTTATTCTGGAGAATGAGTTTAAGCACTTTTAAAAATAAAATCATCACTATTTTATAAAATCATCGTTTATTTCTAATGAAGTGATACACACTTAAAAGCCAATTGGTGAACTGGTCAAGAACTATTAGGGTTACTAGTGGCGTATAATGCATCGCAGTTTTTAATATGCAGAAATTCTTTATCCTTCGGAAAGGCTAGAGAGACCTATCCCCGAGAACGTTTAAAGGCCCTGTCGTTACGCAGCAAGGCCTCTTAGAAAGTGGTAGATAGTGCTTAGTTTGCAAACATCAAAAATCAGGCTCACTATAAACTCGTAAATTACCAATAAATGTGAGTCGTTAAGTTGACGACAAAGCAATTAAAGACGCTTCAGTAAATATTTAGCCCAAAGACACCTTTAATATCAAAGAGTACTTTTTCCGTTTTGCTTCTAGATATTTGACTTCCTTTCTTCAATATATCAATTAGTTGTGCCTTGTCGTTTAAATAGTCTGCTCTCCTCTCTCTTATCGGTCGTAGCAAATCTTGTAAGCATTCCTCTAGTACTTTTTTTGTTTGACCGTCACCAAGGCCACCACGTCTATAATGCTCTTTTAATTGGTTGACATAATTCTCATCTGGATGAAAAGCATCAAGATAGGTAAACACAATATTACCTTCGATATTGCCTGGGTCTTCAACTCTTAGATGGTTAGGATCCGTGTACATTGAATTTACTGCGGTTTTGATTTCTTTTTCAGTAGAACCAAGATTAATGGTATTCCCCATCGTCTTTGACATCTTATTTTTGCCATCTGTACTCGGTAAACGTGGTGCGTTACTTAACAAAGGCTGACACTCATTCAAAACAGTTAGCCCTGCCAGAGAGTTAATCTTTCTCACTATTTCGTTAGTTTGTTCAAGCATTGGCAACTGGTCATCACCAACAGGGACTAAAGATGCATTAAATCCCGTTATATCCGCAGCTTGTGAGATTGGATAAGTTAGAAATCCAGCTGGAATTGATCGTTCGAACCCTTTGTTTTGGATTTCATTTTTCACTGTCGGATTACGTTCTAAGCGACTGATAGAGACAAGATTACTGTAATACATAGTCAGCTCAGCAAGAGCGGGCAACTGAGATTGAAGACAGATAGTTGTTTTAGAAGGATCAATACCAACAGCCAGATAATCTGCAACGACATTTAGAATGTTGGACGAAACTTTTTTGGGGTTATGAGCGTTATCGGTAAGCCCTTGCATATCAGCAACAAGGATCGTTTGGTCATGAGTTTCCTGTAAAGCTACGCGCTGCTTTAAAGAGCCAACATAATGACCTAGATGCAAAGGGCCTGTCGCTCTATCGCCAGTTAAAATGACTTCGCGTTTATCAGTACAGTGATTTTTTGTGTTCATGAGAATATCCCCTTAGTTAAAACAGATCGCTACTGGAGATATAAAAAAGATTACAGTCTTAGCTACCTACCAGCAGCTTAAGAATGTAAGAATCCTGAGCCGCTCTAATTAGAGCGCCACCAGAAGAAGAATGATGTAGACGTTGAATTAATTTTCATTGAGACAATCTAACAATAATCCGATTGAGACTCAACTCTCTCTCAAGAGCAATTTAAGGTTTAATTCTCTTGTGATTAAATCCTGACTTTTAACCATCGGTTGTCTTATTTTTGTTAGTGTGAGAAAGAATGTGCGATTTAAATAAGGCGCGCTATGACCAAAGTAAGCTCAAAAGTACCCGATTAACAGCATGTAGCCCTTCTGATGTATTCATCAGAAGGGCTACGATTATAAATATGCACTACGAACGCTCAAATACAATCGTTTTGTCGTTATACATGAACACGCGTTTCTCAACGTGATATTGAATAGCTCGGCCTAGTGTGAGTGATTCAACATCCAGCCCTTTTCGTGCCAAATCTTCTGGGTAATAAGTATGATCAACCGTCTCTAACCCTTGAGTGATAATTGGCCCTTCATCAAGATCATCACTGACATAGTGCGCAGTTGCACCAACCAGTTTAACGCCCTTGTTGTATGCCTGATGATAAGGTTTAGCCCCTTTGAAGCCAGGCAATAGCGAGTGATGAATATTGATCGCTCTGCCAGACCAGCGGCTGCACATATCGTGCGAAAGAACCTGCATGTAGCGTGCAAGTACCAGCAGTTCACAGTCTGTTTCGTCCAACACTGATTGTACTAATGCTTCCTGTTGAGGCTTGGTCTTCGCCGAAATAGGAAAATGGTGGTATGGAATATCATGCCACTCGACCAGAGATTGTAGGTCCGGGTGATTGGAAATCACCGCCTTGATGTCGACTTTAAGATTACCCGTGCGGTAGCGGTAAAGCAGATCATTTAGGCAGTGATCATACTTAGAAACCATAATCACGACTTTTGGTCGATAATCGGAAGGTGTTAATTCCCAGTCCATATCAAACTCTGAAGCGCGCGCTGAAAATGCCGCCTCAAAGGATGCTCGGTTTAGCTCTTGGCCGTTTTGTACACTGAACACTGCGCGAATGAAGAAACGTTCGTTTAGAGTGTCGTCAAATGAGTTTAACTCTTTGATGTAACATTCAAATTCTAGTAAAAATCGTGTAACTACATCGACGGTCCCTGCTCTACTCGGGCAACTAGCGGTTAAAATATAAGTTTTCATCTCTTTTCCTAACGCCGTATTAACCAGCTTTTGTTTCTCATTTTTCATGCAGCGCCATAGATTACGCAACATGAGTATCACCTTATTTTAAAGTGATTTGGCGCTAAAGCTTTAATACGACTCCATATTCTTGACCGGCATCCACTAACTAGGCAAATAGCTGTGCGGCGCAGTAGAGCAATGTTATCGCTAAGACCATATTGATAGCCTTACCATATTTCTGAAATTGCGATTGAAGCAGCTTACCTGCGACAGCCCAGACCAAGTTACTGACAAGCGCGATAAGTGCAAGTAACAAACTCGTCGCTAAGATCCAGTAGATGTTTTGTGTGTAAGGCAGCACGAATGTTGATATTGATGTTACTCCATACAGAATAATTTTTACGTTCACGAACTGTAAACCAAAGCCAGTAAGGAAAGTGATACCTTGTGAATTTTTTGACTCAGTGTCGATGTCACTCATCGCAATTCCCCAAGCTAGCCACACGATGTAAACCGCACCCAACCATGTCAGCCAAGGTGTAATTACGGGCAAAACATTAACCATGTGGTAAGTAAACAAGCCACACAGAAGCATTAGCACAATGTAACCACAGAACATTCCACAAATGACTTTTGTTGAACGCTTTAGTCCGTATTGTGTCGCAACACTGAGCGACAAGATATTGTTTGGCCCCGGCGTGATGGAAGTAATGATAACGTAGGTGAAAAATGCAGTGTAGATGGCACTCATCTCTATCTCTCCTGTTTTTTGTGCACTATACTCCGCCACAATTAATTAAAAAATTAAATGTATTTGAATCTTGAGTTTGATTTTTTCGAACTATAAAGTTGGGAGTTTGGCCATGAATCTAAAACGTCTCCTTACGTTTAAAACCATTGTTGAAGAAGGGTCGTTTCTAAAAGCTTCACAAAAGCTTTATTGCACTCAGTCGACTGTGACCTTTCAAATCAAGCAGTTAGAACAAGATCTTTCACTACAATTGTTTGAAAAAATCGGTCGTAAGATGGTGCTCACTCAAGCGGGAGAAAAAATTCTTCCTTATGTTTACGAGCTCGCACGAGTGATGGAAAACATAGAAGGAACGGCACAACAAGAAGGTTCTGAGCCAACAGGAGAGCTGAAAGTATTGGTCGCCGAAACGCAGCTCGCATATAAAATGGCCAAAGTTTTAAAAGAGTTTCGAATTAGAGCACCAAAAGTCAGGCTCTCTTTGCAATCACAAAACTGCTATCAAATTCGAGATGATCTGATTGCTGATAAAGCCGATTTAGGCGTGTTTTATCGGGTCGGCAATGACGATGCGCTAGAAATTCATGAATTTGAGCAAGAGCCGTTAGTGCTGATCGGATCACCGCTTTTAAAAGGGTTGGATTTACAAAAACAAGGCCAACACGTTGAGTTAGGATTCATCAGTAATGGCCCTCAGTGCCTTTTTCGCCAGACCTTTGAACGTATCATCCGAGAGCGAGCAATAACCATCGATAACATGATTGAGTTGAGTAGCATTAACACCATAAAAAACTGCGTTGAGAGCAACATTGGAATTTCATATCTTCCTCGCTTTACTGTTGAAAAAGAGCTGCAAAATGGCCGCTTACAAGAGATTCCCTTTACCAACGAACCACAAATGATTGAGCCTAGGTGCGGGTATCATGCGGGAAAATGTCTAACACCTGCGATGGATGTCTTCATTGACTGTTTGCGTAATGAATACTAAATATTACCCCGCTCCAAAAAACCAAAAAGCGAGCACTAAGCTCGCTTTTTAATATTAACAGCAACGTCTATTACAGTAACTCTACAGACTGCTGGGCGATAACAAATTCTTCGTTGGTAGGAATCACCATAGCCACAGCGTCGAGTATGTCAGATTTAGCGATTATACCGGCACTGCCAAAACGTGCTTCTTCATTCCCTTTTTCGTCTTCGATAAAACCAAGTAGCTTGAGATTATTGAGGATTTCTCGACGGATAGGCAACGAGTTTTCACCGATGCCGCCAGTAAAGATGATCGCATCTAACGATTCAAGAGGAATAAGATATGAGCCGATGTACTTAGCGACGCGATAAGTGAAAACTTCAAAAGCCAGTTTGGCACCTTCATGGCCATTTTCCATTGCTTCCAAAATGCCGCGAGCGTCAGAAGTTAAGCCAGACACACCAAGGAAGCCAGACTTCTTATTCAACGTTTCGAAGACTTTTTCCTGACTCCAGCCCTTCTTCATCAAAAACTCGATAATACCTGGATCTAGGTCACCAGAGCGTGTACCCATCATCAAGCCTGCCAATGGCGTAAAGCCCATCGATGTATCGACAGATTGGCCATTACTGATTGCACAAACAGATGCACCATTACCTAAATGCACTGAGATAAAGCTGGATTGCTCAACAGGTTTACCTAACATTTTAGCCGCTTCACGACTGACGAAGTAATGACTGGTGCCGTGGAAACCATATCGGCGGATGCCGTATTCCTTGTACAGTTCGTTTGAAATCGCACCAGTAAACGCCTTTTGAGGCATTGTTTGGTGAAACGCTGTGTCAAAGACAGCAAACTGAGGAAGGCTTGGGAACGCTTGCATTGAAGCTCTGATTCCCTTTGCGCCTGCTGGGTTGTGGAGCGGTGCCAAGTCAGACAAGGTTTCAATTTCAGCCAAGACTTCGTCGTCGATACGAACTGTTGAAGTGAACTTTTCGCCACCGTGCACGATACGATGTCCCACAGCAACCAGATCCTGAGTAAAACCTAATGACTCCATCAGGCCAACAATTCGGTTAATCGCGTGTTGATGGTGGTTGTCTGGAGCAGTGATGGCCTCCTCTGTTTTCTCACCCTTATATTTCCAGCCGATTACCGCTTCGGAGAGGCCAAAGCATTCCCCTAATCCAGTTATGACAGCCTCACCAGTGACGGAATCGATAACCGCGAATTTAAGAGAAGAACTACCAGAGTTGATAACCAGCACAAACGAGTTAGACATGGAGTGTATATCCTGTTTCAGACCGAATTTTGAAAGCAAAATGCTTTTTGTTGTGTGCTTTACATTATTCAATATTTTTTTAATGATTCAACTTTATTTTAATCACAACCTCAATCGAAACGATTTTTTGTTGATCTAACGCAATCTGCGATTTAATTCGAGCAATGAATTTATTGTCAGTTTTATAAATATGCGATCCAGACCTACACTAAACTCTAACAAATGAACGTTATGAAATAAGCGAACTGTGTTTCTATGGTTTAAATCGTGTCGGCGTTAGCAATTTTTCTGGTTATATCAGGCATCATCATTTTATTAGCGGGATACATTCCAGCTAACAAAATTTGTCGAAAGATAAAACACATAGGCTGGCAGGTACTGAGTTACCTTATCATCGGGTTTGTTGTCGGCTATACCTTTGTTTTAGGGTCAATTTTCGCCAATCCAGACGTCACACCCGTCTTGTTAAGCTTATGTATTATTCTGTTTAGCGGCAGCGTATTCGTGTACATGGTCACCACTTATAGCTTACAAAGTATTGAGCAACTTCACTTACTTGCTGATGAGGAAAAACACAATGCACTGCATGATTCGTTGACCGCCCTACCAAACCGAAAGCACTGTATTGAAACCATCGAACTACTTATCGAATCAGACAAGCCCTTTGATCTGATGCTGCTTGATATCGTCAACTTCAAGCAAGTTAACGACGGTATGGGTCATTTTTGTGGGGACCAGTTACTCATTCAGATTGGCCAACGAATTTCCTCGTTGCTTAAAAAGGAAGACTTTATTGCTCGTATTGGTGGCGATGAATTTGTCATCATATGCCTTGATAGTAATGAAGCCAGCGCAAAAGCACTCGCAAAGGAGATTGACGTCGAACTGCGCAAACCATTCGCCATTGACGGATTTGAACTTAGTACAGGTGCCGTCATAGGTTTGAGCGAATTTCCACGGCACGGAGACGATGCAGAACAAGTCATCCATGCCGCAGACGTAGCGATGTATTGGGCGAAAAAATCAGGCCATTTAGTGGCATGCTACGACGATAAAATGAGTCAGGGGGCAAAACGTAAGTTACGTATTGCGAGGGAAATAGATGCCGCTCTGCTACACGATGAGTTTTGCGTTTATTATCAGCCAATCCTATGTGGAACGAATGCGTTTGTCTGCGGTTATGAAGCCTTGATACGCTGGCTAAAGCCAGATGGCACGCTAGTCAGCCCTGTAGAATTCATTCCGGTTGCAGAACAAAGCAACAAAATCACATCTATTACCAGTTGGGTGCTTGATCAAGTCTCGGCGGACATTGAAAAACTCAAAAAGAATGGAATTGACTGCTCTGTTCACGTCAATCTATCAGCCAAAGACTTAATGGGGAACAACCTCAAGCGTCAATTGGAAAAGCTGATCCAGATTTATCCTGATATTACCGAAACACTCATCTTAGAAATCACAGAAAGCACGGCGATTAATCGATTGAGAAGCCCAGAAAAATTGCTAGAAAGCCTGAAAAATCTTGGATTTAAGATCAGCTTGGATGATTTTGGTACTGGTTACTCTTCTCTGTCACTGTTACGTGATTTGCCTGTTGATCAAATCAAGATTGACCGTTCATTCCTATATCAATTGGAAACCAATCAGCGAAATGGCTCTATTGTCTCTAATGCCATCGCGCTGGCACATGGTTTAGGCTATACCGTCGTTGCTGAGGGTGTTGAAGATGAGCGAGTATTGAACATGCTTAGACATTATGGCTGCGACTATATTCAAGGCTTTTTCTACAGCCCTGCACTGAAGATTGATGAAGCTATCCGTTGGACACAGAAACACAATCCCCCACAAATTGTCGAATTGGCTAAACAGCCTTAACAATCTATTCGAGCTGAAGTAGAACATAGACACCTCGCCAACTACTAATGCCTCCAAGAAGATGTTTGGCTTCCCAACAGCAGAGGTTAAGTCTTAGATACTAATGGATAAGTCGTATCTTCATACTGTTGCGCTTTGTGATGACTTATTTACTAAGTAAACAGCTTATGGCTATTAGGTATCATTTTCATGATTGAATCGTCGAATTTATCACTGAGCAATTTCCACTCGATATCACCAAATCACGACCAATAACCCCTACCCATGAGTAACAAAATGTATCTATAAAAAATACAAATATAAAAAAATATAACGGTATCAATCCATTGTTATTTAAGGGTTTTCTTTCCCTCTAACTTTTTATTTTATTTTTTGAAGAACCAAGGAACTTTCACAGTAGAGTCTTTCGCATCGTGTATTCACGAGCAAACATCAAGCCAACTAACTGGCTAAATAATATGGACTTTATTATGAAAAAAACGATTTTAGCTGTTGCAATCGCTTCCCTATCTGCCACTTCTTACGCTGTTGAGCTATACAACAACGATGGCACCACTTTCGCTATTGGCGGTCACGTTTCTGTAAACGTTAACGGCTCAGAGCAAGGTCACACTGACGTAGGCACAAACTCTCCACGTATCAACTTTAACGCTACTCAGGACATCGGCCACGGCTTCACAGCAGACGCAAAAGGTGAATGGGCGCTTAACTACCTAGATGGTGGCGATCAGACTTTTACTACTCGTCTTGGCTATGTGGGTATCACTCATGAAGAACTAGGTCGCGGTGTTGTAGGTACTCAGTGGGCGCCGTACTACGACGTCGCTGGTGTAGCTGATATGCCAATCGCGTTCGCTAATGAATTTATCTACGACGATCACGGAATCCTTGGTACTGGACGTGCTGACAAGATGGTGAGCTACCGCAACGGTTTTGATTTCGGTGAAATGGGTAGCCTGTCGTTCGGTCTAGGCTGGCAGGGTTCTAAAGACGAAGTGAATACAGACGTGACTCCTAACGTTACGACTGTATACGATGACCGTGGTCAGATTGCTTTGACCTACGCTATCGCTGATTTCGGCTTAGGTTACACATTTAACACTGGTGACTTCACAACAGGTACTTCAACAAAAGAAACAGCAGAATCTCACCTAGTGTCTCTTAAGTACGGTACTTACGGCAACGGCCTATACCTAGCGGGTGTCTACGGTTCAAATGAATACATGAACTACAACGGCTCAACTCTGCTTGCAGAAAGTGATGCATACGAAGCACTGGCATCTTACGCATTCGAAAACAGCCTTAACCTAATCGTGAACTACGAACAAGTTGAAGGTAAAGAAACTAAAGGTGGTTCAACGGTGACTGCACGTGAAGAAATGGCGCTACAAGCTGAATACAACTTCACACCTAAGTTCATTGGTTACACGGCGTACCAATTCGACCTGAAAGACGAAACAGGCTACAACTCTGATGACAAATGGGTTATCGGTGCTCGTTACTACCTGTAACTCTTAGAAAAACTGTCCTATTCCTGGCGTAGAATACGCATGCCAGTTTTTGCTCACTCCCGTCGGAGTGAGCTTTTTCCGTTTCTGGCGCTAAAAAGTTTGGCGTGAGAATCATAAAGTAGTACAACTGAATTAAGACGTTTCAGCGCTAACAACGCTATCTGTGGCAGAGGTACACCATGAATATAGGCTCCGTGGCTAAGCTCACCGGATTATCCAGTAAATCCATTCGTTTGTATGAAGAAAAAGGCGTTATTACTCCCCCAGCTCGCAGTGATGCTGGCTATCGAGAATATGGTGACCAGCACGTTCAGGAGCTTAATCTGGTTTCCCGAGCAAAAAATGCCGGGTTTTCATTAGCAGAATGCAAAGAGTTTGTGGAGTTAGCTCATAACCCAAAACGCAAAAGCAGCGAAGTAAAAGCCAAAGCTCAGGAGAAGCTCAAAGAAGTTGAATTAAAAATTCGAGAGCTACGTGAAATAGAGAAACAACTAAAAGGTTGGGTTAATGCCTGCCCCGGTGATGAAAATAGCGATTGTCCGATCATAGAAGACCTGACCAAGTAAAGCTCACAAACGGCTGTGTTTTTCTTAACCTTTTCAACAACCCACCATGAAGTACATCCTCAGATCATGTAACATTGAAAGACTACACAGTTACTTCGGATGTCTTCATGGAAGCAGAATTACTGGAAATAAAGAATTTCCTCTCTCAGCACCCACCTTTTGATGAGCTCGAAGATGAAGTGCTCAACTTCGTTACCAAGCATGTTGAAATTTCTTATTTCCGTGAGGATACGCCAGTCATCCACTTTGGAGACGAAATCCACGATTTGTACATGGTGCGCAGTGGTGTTGTTGAAGTTTATCGACGCAAAGGTGAACTCTACAACCGACTGGATGAAGGTGCGCTGTTCGGGCAAATGGGCCTACTCACCAATAACAAAGTACGCTTTCCAGCCAAAGCGACCAAAGATACATTGGTGTACTGTATTCCTGAAGCGGTTTTCCAAGAACTCTACGACAATCACGAGACCTTTGCAGATTTTGTTGAAGTTGAAGATACCGCCCGACTTCGCCAAGCCGTTTCAAGTACCAATGAACAAAACGACCTAACGACATCCAAAGTACGCACGCTTCTCACAGGTGACGCTCCATTTTTGGAAAAAACAGAAACAATCCAGAATGCAGCGATCAAGATGGCTGAAGAGAATGTTTCTTCACTATTGATCATCGATCCCGACATCCTTGAAGACAACGAAGAAGATAATTCACCGCTGGTTGGCATCATCACCGACCGAGATCTGTGTACCCGAGTATTGGCTGAAGGTTTGGATGCAAATGACGAAGTGTCCAGCGTGATGACAACGGAGGTCATTTCCCTTGACCATAATGCGTACGTTTATGAAGCGATGCTTACCATGCTGCGTTACAACGTGCATCACCTTCCTGTTTTAAAAGACAAGAAGCCTATTGGCATCATCGAAGCCACAGATATCGTCCGCTACGAATCTCAAAACTCTTTACTCCTAGTTAGCAGCATCTTCCAGCAGCAATCGATCGAAGAGCTTGCGTCACTATCTGAGCAGGTAAAAGACAGCTTCGTACGACTGGTCAACGAAGATGCGAATTCTCACATGGTCGGCAGTGCCATGTCGGTGATTGGTAAGAGCTTTAAACAACGAATTATTGAACTGGCCGAAGAAGAGCTGGGCGAACCCCCTATCCCATACTGCTTTCTCGCTTTAGGCTCTATGGGCCGAGACGAGCAAATTCTGGTCACCGATCAGGATAACGCCATCATTCTCGATAATTCCTATGTTAAGGAAGAGCACGACGAATATTTCTCAGCGCTGGCAAAGAAAATCTGTGATGGATTAAACGAATGCGGTTACACCTATTGTACAGGTGATATCATGGCCACCAATCCAGAATGGCGAATGACCCGAAGCGAATGGGAAGAGTGTTTTGCCGACTGGATTGACGACCCGAACCCGAAGGCACTATTAAATGCCTCCATCTTCTTTGACCTAGTAGGTGTATACGGACGCCTGAAATGGGCAGAACAACTCAACGGGTTTATTGTCAGGCGTGCACGCAAAAATAATCGCTTCCTAGCCTGTCTGGCTCGTAACGCCATGAATCGAACCCCGCCACTCGGTTTCTTCAAAGATTTTGTGATGGAGAAAGATGGTCAACATAAAAACTCTATTAACCTCAAGCGTCGCGGCACTGCACCACTTGCCGACTTAATTCGCGTTCACGCATTAGCGGTAGGATCTCGTTCTACCAACTCCTTTGAACGCTTAGATGATATTCACGAAGCCGGCATTTTACCTAAAGGCAAAGCACGCGACTTACGAGACGCGCTTGAGTTTATTTCCATGGTGCGAATTCGTCACCAAGCACTCGATGTAGAGAATCAGATCGAGCCTGATAACAATATCGAACCGGAGAATTTATCTGATTTCGAACGACGTAACTTGAAAGATGCTTTCCAAATCCTGAGTAACGCACAGAATTTCCTTAAATTCCGTTACCAAGCCAGCAACAACTTTAAGTAGGTGTACGATGTTCAAAAATATGATGCGTGCACCAGCGATTGATTGGGAAAAGAAGTTTAATGCGAAACAACAAACTAGCCGCAATGACTCACTCAAGCGTTACTACAATGCAGGGATTCCAAATGCCGATACCAATCTGGAAGATGTGACCTTTCTAGCCATGGATTTTGAAACCACTGGTTTAGATTCAGAGCAAGATGACATCATCACCATTGGAACTGTGCCGTTTAATCTCAACAGGATCTTTATTAATCAAGCTCATCACTGGACGGTACGACCTCGTCAGCAACTGGCTGAAGAATCAGTGATTATTCACGGTATCACCCACAGTGATATTCTCGATGCACCGGACTTATCGGAAGTTTATGATCAAGTCTTGCAGCAGATGGCAGGCAAAATCATGGTGGTGCACTATCAGCGAATTGAGCGAGAGTTTTTTGATAGAGCACTCAAGGATCGAATTAATGAAGGGATTGAGTTTCCTGTCGTCGATACCATGCACCTTGAAACCCTCTACCAACAACGCCTACACGGCGGAATACTAAATAAAGTGCTAGGTAAGAAGCCTGATTCAGTCCGGCTAGGCGCAAGCCGAGCGCGTTATGGTCTTCCTCCATACACGCCACATCATGCTTTAACTGATGCAGTCGCCACAGCGGAGTTGTTACAGGCGCAAATCGCTTATCATTATGAACGGTCGACAAAACTCTATCAGATTTGGGTCTGATAAGAAGTAAATCACGGATACAAAAAAGGGACGAAAATTCGTCCCTTTTTCAATTTTACCGTTTCGGCTAGCGATCGTATTTTTCAGTGCGCATGCCCATAAGCAAACTTACACACATCATCAACAAAACAAAGGTGAATGGTAAAGCAGTCGAAATGGCACCTGCTTGCAGCGCCTGAACCGCTTCGGTACCGCCAACCCATAAAAGAGCAACTGCAATTGCACCTTCCATAAAGGCCCAGAATACACGCTGAAGTACAGGCGCATCGACTTTACCACCAGCAGTAATGCTGTCGATAACCAGTGAGCCCGAGTCAGATGACGTAATAAAGAACACCAAAACCAGAATCACCGCGATGATTGATAGGACAGTACCAAAAGGCAGTACATCAAACATCTGGAACATTGCTAGCGAAACATCCGTCAGACCATTCGCACCTAGCTCACCGATGTTATTAACCACTTGGTCAATCGCAATACCGCCGAATACTGACATCCAAAGCAGTGTTACCGCTGTTGGTACCAACAGAACCGCCGTCATAAATTCACGTACTGTACGACCTTTAGATACGCGTGCGATGAACATACCAACGAATGGTGACCATGAGATCCACCACGCCCAGTAGAATACTGTCCAGCCTTGGAACCAAGCTTCATCTTGACGTCCATGAGGGTTACTTAGCGGAATGATATTCTCGACGTAAGCCATTAATGTTGTGCCAATATTGCCAAACGCCACCGCATAACCAATCAGAGCAACCAGAATCAGTAGCAAGAATGCTACGATCATGTTGATGTTACTGATAACCTTTACACCACCATCAATACCACGAACTACTGATACCACAGCCAGTAAAGTTACAACCGTAATCACAACGATCTGTAGACCCATACCTGCATCTAGGCCAAATACATGGTGGATGCCGCTCGCTGCCTGCTGTGCGCCCAAGCCAAGGGAAGTAGCAAGACCAAACAACGTCGCTAATACCGCTAAGATATCAACAATATGGCCAGCCCAACCCCAAGCACGGTCACCAAGAATTGGATAGAAAATAGAACGGATAGAAAGCGGCAAACCTTTGTTGTAAGCAAAGAACGCTAAAGACAGAGCAACTACACCGTAAATAGCCCAAGGGTGAAGGCCCCAGTGGTACATCGTTGCACCCATTGCCAGTTTTGCAGCTTCGGGGGTGTTGGCTTCAACACCTAACGGCGTTTCAAACCAGCCTGTGTAGTAAGCAACTGGCTCAGCAACACTCCAGAACATCAGGCCGATACCCATGCCTGCAGCGAAAAGCATCGATAACCAGGAGATGAATGAGTAATCAGCCGTCGCATCTTGACCACCAAGACGTATTTTGCCCAATGGGCTTACGATTAACGCAAGACAAAAAACAACAAAAATGTTTCCTGACCAGATAAATAGCCAGTCAAAACTCCCGATAATTTGAAACTTCAAGCCATCCAGCAACGACTTGGCAGACTGCGCATCCATCACCAGCACTGCAAATAGGAATAATCCGATGAATCCGGCACTCACGCCAAATACGGGGTTATGAACATCAAACCCCCACTTCTGTACATTATCTTGTCCGATGGTGTAATCGGTACTATCGATACTGTACTTGTCTATACCTTTAGTCATCTTTCCTCTCTTGATGAATATTCTTCCCTAATCAAGTCTTCAGATAGAAAAATCATTAGTGATAAAAACAATTTAATCTATATCAAGACTTGATCGACTCAACACCATTGTACGCCTAGATACAGATCATTCCAGTAAATCACTATTATTTGACCACTTTTTGGACGAACACGAATTCAAGAGCCTACTATTCACACAACAATCAACTATCTCTCACCCCATATTCATTTTGACTTCTAAACATTTGAGAACATCACATTTAGACAAAAAAATTTCTTCTCAAATCTCATAACTATTCATTCCCTCACTAATATGAGAAATAAGTATGATATTTATGAGTTTTCAGGCTTCATTTCGCGGGAATTTTCATGTATTTTCTCGCCTCCAAACGCTTCGCTCATTAAGGATTAACATTGGAAAAGCACGAAGAAGTTCTTATCTCTATTCGACAGATTATCCGTGCCATCGATCTGCACTCGAAAAGACTAAGTAAAGAGTCTGGGTTAACAGGCCCGCAACTGATTCTAATGCGCTCAATAAGAGAGCTTGGAGAAGTGACGATTCGAGAGCTTTCTAACCATACGAATATGAGTCAAGCGACAGCAACGACAATATTGGATCGCTTAGAGCGCCAAGAGCTGGTCAAGCGTGTACGCAGCGTTCAAGATAAGCGAAAGGTTCACGCACACCTTACTGAAAAAGGGCTGGCAGTCCTCGACCAAGCGCCAATGCCTTTGCAGCAAAACTTCATCAATAAGTTTCAGCGACTGGAAGAATGGGAACAATCACTGCTTCTTTCTTCGGTGCAACGTATCTCCTCAATGATGAATGCTGAGGATATCGATGTAGCACCTGTACTTGAGCTAGGAAGTATTACTAAGCCAGAATAACCACCCGCACCAGAATTGATTTAGCAACACTTTAGGCTTACTTTTTATAAAGGCGTAAAGGACAGCCAAAGGTGTTGCATGGTGAAAAACGAGACGCTTCAGACCCGACAGAGTGATGCTATCCTCGACATCAGACAACAGAAACAAGTTCTGAAATTCATCGCCGCTATCACGCTCATTTTCTTCGTTCCACTCGGAATCAAAAATCTTCTCATTGGTGAAACCATGCTCGGCGCTGTATTGCTAGCGTTTGAGATTACCTTGCTTCTTGAAATTGCTGCCATTATCTATAACAAGGTCGGCCTCTTCGGGCATTTTATCCCTTTGGCTCTTCTCGTTACCTCAATCATTATGGCAGTGAACATCTTTGGCACATTGGCCACTTACTGGGTGTTCCCCATCATCATTAGCATTGTATTTCTTCTGCCAGCTCGCACTGCCACTATTGCTAATATCGTGGTATGTCTGGGTTGCACCATTGCCGTATTACCTCATCAGGAATTATCGGAAGCCTCTCGCTATGCATTTTCCTTACTCGCGACCGCGGTCATTGTCCATGTAGTTGTGAAAGCGGTCAGGCAGCTACAAACCGACCTTCGCTACTTGTTAGTAAGGGATCCGATGACCGGCGCTTACAACCGACACCAATTACAGAGCTCACTTGAGAACATTCGTCAGCTCTATACAACCTCGTCAATCGCGCTTATTGATATCGACAAATTTAAAACGATTAATGACCTCTATGGGCACGATGTCGGTGACCAAGTCATTACGCAGGTGGTAGAAATTATTGATGCCGAAACCGAACACTCAACCATGTTGTTTCGTTTAGGGGGCGATGAGTTTCTTTTGTTGTTCCCTCAAGCCGATCAATATGCCGTTGAATCTTCAATGGAAGCAATCAACCGCGCCGTCAAAGAGAGCGATTATCCACAAGAAGCCAAAGTGACCCTCAGTTCAGGAGTGGCGGAGTCCCAACCCTTTGAAACTATCGAAGATTGGGTCAAACGCGCTGACATTGCACTTTACCAATCAAAAAGCCTGGGGCGCGACCGTGTTTCACTGTTTTCCCAACCAGATCGTGTGGACACTGACAATCAGAGCACTTATCAGCGCGCGTCTCGCTAATTAGTTGAATATGGGCAGTTGTCGAGCTTCTTTGACCTGTCGAATTGCTAAGTGTGTATGGATATCCTTAACATTTTCTAAGCGCTGGATTTTACGTGTAAAGGCTTCGTACCCAGCCAGATCATGACTGACAACTTCCAAGAGGTAATCATAAGCACCAGACACAACGTGGCAACTCACCACTTCCTCCATATCCCGAACAGCTTGCTCGAAGTCATCGATAGAAGAGGCTTGGTGGTTACTTAGGCTGACCTCGACAAATACCGTCATCCCAACCCCAACCTTATCTTTACTTAAGCTTGCACGGTAACTGGCGATCACTCCCTCTTCTTCAAGCCGTTTAATCCTTCGAGCACAAGGGGAAGGTGACAAACCGACTTTGTCGGCAATATCTGCTGTCGACTGACGGGCATCCTTTTGTAACAACATCAAGATGTGTTGATCGATCCTATCCATGGTTCACGCCTCTAAGTAGCAATTTTCATTCATAAGTTAGCTGATTCAGCTAATACTCATATTATTATTAGTTAACTTTGCCATATTTGGTCTTAAGAAACGACTCATAATTACTAACACCAAATTAATATACTAAAAACGTTATGATCTCAGGTTACTTGGCAATGGCTGCCACACTGCTGCTCTGGTCTGGCTTTTTTCTTTCACTTCGTGGTGGCGCACATTCGGAGCTCACGACAGCAGATATCGCATTGGCTCGATTTCTCATCCCTTGTATCGTGCTGCTCCCTTTGGTACTTAAATCAATAAAACTCATTCAAAAAGTACCGAAGCGCTACATGCTAGGGATGTTTGTTGGCTGTGGTTTGCCTTATTTGTTGGTTGCCGGCACAGGCATGCAGATGGCGCCAGTTTCCGACGGCAGCGCGTTAATACCGGGCACACTGCCACTTTTCGTGTCAGGCATCGCGGTAGTGCTATTTCGACAACCGTTAAGCTCTCACCGTATTTTGGGACTTATGCTAGTGCTCGGTGGCATCGCCGCATTTCTCTTTCAGGGCTTTGGACACTCTGGCAATGGCTTATTGACCGGATACGTTCTATTCTTGTTGGGGAGCATGATGTGGGCAACGTTTACGATTTGCGCGCGAGTTTCTAATCTGAACCCTTTAGTTGCTGCGGGGGTCATTTCGTTCCTCTCGACACTTGGATTAATCCCCCTTATCGCCACTGGCATGCTCAAGAGTCATTTAATCGCGACCAGTGTGGCCGATTGGCCATGGAAAGAGCTCGCGGGTCATATCACGCTACAAGGCATTGGTGCGGGTCTGGTTGCTGCATTTACCTATTTACATGCGATTTCAGTATTGGGCGCTGAACGTACCGCTGCGTTTGGCGCTGCAACGCCCGCGATAGCAACGTTACTTGCTATCCCTGTGTTCAATGAACAGCCCACCTTATTGGGATGGTTTGCGCTTGGAATGGTGTGTGTTGGCAGCTTGATCGCCAGCAATATATTTATGAAGCAAGACACTTCTCTGCTGTATCAGCCGCCAAAATTTAAATGATTCTAGGAATCAGCGTTAAACTGGGCACGAGAACACACAGAACGTAAATCTGGCGCGCAAGAGCTTTGTTTTCCATTTTGATAAGGAAGGGAGAAGCGATAAACATAGAAACTAGAACGTGCAGTGCCATATTAGTGACAAACTGTTCGAGTATGAGCGTAAACAGCAACCATATCCCGATCTGTAGGCGGGAGATACGAATTTTAATTCCTAACCCTACGATAAAGACTGAAGCTGCAAGCGAAGAAATCATCAACAAACTACTTTTTGATATTAATTATCATTTGCAACAAATACTAATGGGAATCATTATCAAAGACAACTGATTTTTTGTTGTTACACGCAGAGTCCGGTATAGTCTGCAGCGAAATTTCTTTGCGTGGATGACCATTTTGAAAACGCCCTGTATCGCTGCATGCAAAAATAATGGTGGAATATGTAGCGGTTGCCATCGAACCATTGATGAAATCGTCAACTGGCGTCACCTTTCAGATGATGAAAGAGACACCGTTATGGATGCGCTTCAAGGAAGCACCACAAGCCATACCTGCCCGTCCTGTGGTGAGCCAGCCCAATGTGACATCAGCGCGGGTAAAGACACCTGCTGGTGTTTTTCTCTCGAAAAGCGAGATACATCTTCTCTCCCGTCAAATGAATCTTGCTTGTGTAGAAAGTGCCTAAACCAACTGCCTCTAGAATAATCATTCGTTCAGTACCCCTCAAAATTTGGATTAGTTTATCTAATCCAAATTATAGAAATTAATCTTGCGTAAGATCACATTTTTCAATTGCACGCAAACCAATCTCCTTCTAATATTCTGCGCCTAAATCATCCGTTTTTCTTTATTTAGTTAGGGTTGCATTACGCAGCACCTGTGGTTTCGTGCGCTTTAAATTTAGGTATTTGTGAAAATGTCCGCATCATCTCAAGTTATCAAACTGACATTTTTAATTGCAATACTGACCGCGGTAGGTCAGATGACTCAAACCATGTATGTGCCGTCTATCGGTCATATGGCAGATGAGTTTCTTGTGTCACCCGCTGCACTTCAGGCAGTCATGGCGTGTTATCTAATACCATATGGTTTTTCTCAATTTTTCTATGGTCCGCTATCCGATCGTTTAGGCCGGAAACCGATTATTATTGCTGGTTTGCTGATCTATATTGTCGGTGCAATCGTTGCTCTGTTTGCACAACAATTCGAGTGGTTTCTTGCTGGCAGCTTTATTCAGGGACTGGGAATTGGCAGCGGTGGCGCTATGTCGAGAACCCTAACACGAGATGTCTTTTCGGGCAGAGAGCTTCATCAAGTGAACAGCTTGATCAGTATGTGCGTGATTTTTTCTCCACTATTAGCCCCTGTTCTTGGGGGATATCTGACCGAAACCTTAGGCTGGCGCTCCAGCTACATGTTCTTGGCATTGTTTAGCATCGCTGTGGTGATCACCATGATGACTCGATTCGAAGAAACCTTGCCTAAAGCGAGTCGGCGCAATGAGTCTGCACTACGTAGCTATGGCTTTGTGCTCTCCAACAAAAGGTTTCAGGGTTATTTAATGTGCCTCGTGGCAACATTCTCTGGTGTGGCCATCTTTGAAGCCGCCGCAGGCGTTCTACTTGGTGGCGTGTTAAAGCTACCAGCAACGACGGTGAGTATGTTATTTGTTTTGCCTATTCCCGGTTACCTCGTCGGCGCTGCGCTGTCTAGCGTCATTGCATCTAGAAGAAGCGAGAAAGTTTCGATGATGTTTGGTTTGCTAGCCATCGTACTTGGCTCACTTGTTGTACTGGTGCCAGGACTAATGGGACAAACCTCCGCGATGACGTTGGTTGGAGGGGCGACTATCTATTTTTTGGGGGCTGGCGTTCTATTCCCTGCTGCAACCACGGGTGCCTTGTCACCTTTTCCATACCATGCGGGAACCGGAGGAGCCATTCTGGGCGGTATGCAGAATTTAGGTGCAGGCTTAGCCACCCTAGCCGCCTCAGTCATCCCATCGCATGACCAGATGCCAGTGGGTGCATTAATGTTACTCATGTCATTGCTGGCGTTGCTCGGGCTGATTCGTGTATATCACAAGCGCGATCCTTCCAATGAAATGCCTTTGGCAGTCTAACCAACGTAAAAAAGGAGCATGAACTGCTCCTTTTTTATTTAGTCTGATTCGGTTAAGCCCAATTAGGCGTTACCATTTTTTCATTATCCTGCCGACCAGATTAGGATGATAAGCCCAGCTGTGGTCAAACATAGACATCAGTTCAGGATTGCCATATTTGGATAAGCTAATAGCGTGAAAGCGGTTCTTACGCTTTTTTAGCTTAGCGACTTTCGCCAGCATTTCATCCGATTGCTTGGGCGCGATAAAGTCAGAAATCACTACCATATCGGCATTTTTGTATCTATCGCCACCCATTAAGTCGATAGACTTCATTAGCACAGGCTCTAAGTCTGTTCCGCCATGAAAACTGTATGTGAGAAAGTCACTCGCTTCACGCAAACCATCTTGTCTCGTCAGCTCATAGGTGATTTGTTCCGTAGAGAACAAAATAACAAAGCAGTCGCGATCTTCCGCCAATGCAATCTGCATTAGCGCATACGCCATTGCTTTCGCGCATTGTTCAGGGAAGCCGCTCATCGAGCCTGAAGCATCCACACAAACAATAAAAGGCCCCTTTTCAACATCGACCTGTTTGTTGTCTGGCCTATGCGCCTTGACCTTGCGCAGCGTACGAGACTTACCCTGCATACGATAATTCATTAAACGCTTATCAACCAAATGCTTATAGAACACGACTTCTAACTCAGGGTAAGCCAAAAACATGGTTTCGTTAGGTAGCAACTTGTTGAGGTCATCGCTTTCATGAATACCAACAATGTCATCCGTCGCTTCGTCCGACTTTTCCTCGACCATTTGTAGCTCTTCAGCTGGCGCACGATTTAAATCTGGGTCATCGACCTGACCCGCCATGCGGCCCAGCTTTTCCGCGATTTCCTGCAGTCCTTGATTCTTTTTCAGAAACTCTGCATGGCGCTTCATCACGGATAAATCTGTTTTACTCAGCTTAGCCGCTGCCATGTCCCATAAGCGGCCAACGCTGTTTTCATCCCCTTCTTCAGTGACTTTATCCATGTTTTTCATGGTTTCCATTCGCTGATAGAGATCTTTCAAAGCTTTTTCTTTGCTTGCTTCTAGCTCTGTTACCTGTGCCTGACGAATCGCCTCAGACAGGCTTTGATACCACTGATCACAGAAGTAATGTGGGAACATCGGGTTATTCACCCCTTTGTTCTTTTCCATCAGGCGACGAGCTTGCAGATAGAAGGCTGAGTGCCATTCAAGCTTCTTGATAATATCGGGGATCTGTTCAAAGAATTTTGCTTCATCCCAATGAATGACTTCTTGATAAAGCGCGAGCTCTTGCTGGAATCGCTCTGTTTCACAGACCTTGGTAATGCGTTTTTTTACGCTACCTCGCCACTTAAGCAGATGGTTTTTAACTTTCGTTTTCATCCCTCTGTTTTCAGTGATCGCCATGACTTGAGAACGAGCCATCAGGTCGTTGACCGCAGAATCTATGATCCCTGAGTCTGCAATCATTAACGCTAGGTTTAAACCGTCAGCTCCTAACATTCATCGCTCCTTTAAGAGAAGAATTGATTTAGGTTTCTAAAACGGAAAACCGTGCGCTCGCATTCGGTTTTTGTCGATTCCAGTACTTGCTGAATGTGCTGGAGGCTGGCTTCCATCGCACGAGGCAAGTCTTGGTCAATGAAGCTATGCGGTAGAGCTCCATGAAAGTTAGAACGTACTTTAAGAAGGTGGTGCTCTGCGTGTTCAAGCTGAGCCAAAGCCTGCTCTGACTTAGTCAGCCAACTTTGATACAGACCGTCGTCGAGACCTTTCTGCGTAACAACAGAAACCAATACCGCGCGATTAGCGATGTCTTTAATGACGAGATTATTGCCAGCATCAATATCAAAACGTAAACGACACATGTTGGTATTCTGATTCACATACCCGTAAACATCACCATGACCCTCTTTAATCACGCGCTCTAGTTCATTCTTCGGAACGTAAACCCATCGGCTGTCGCCTTTCTCAGATTCAGACACTGACATGTTGCTTTGCAGTAACACCAGTTTGACTAGATCAAAGGCACTACCCACTTTATAGCTTTTTGCATCCGATATGTCGTAGCTATGGATTTGTTTCTTCAGCAAGCCCGTGGTCGATTCCATAGATAGCATAATGCCAAACTCAGACTCTAACTCTTCCTGGACTTCCGCTAGCTCCTCACGACATAAACTAATCTGTTGTTCAACCTCTTGCTGATCAAAAGCATTCTTCAAAGCAAACTCTTTCACGACTCGCTGCACCACTTCTCTTGACTCTGGGCTATTCCATAAGCAGTCTTGCAACAGCAAGAGATCGAGTGGATTGACACTATCGCGACCATTAAAATAGGCACTTGCTTTAAGCAACTTAACGGCTTTTTTCCAACGGCGGTCTGAAACGTACATATCGGTATCAGAGACATCAACACCCATCCCTTCGGGCGCTGATTGCTCTAGCATTTCTTTGAGCTCATAAAGTTTTTCAAATACTTCGTCGCTCAGTTCAAGTTTTTCAAGCTCAGATTGCCACAAATGATACTCTTCATCAGTAATTACCAAGCCTTCAGGGATTTGTGCTTCCTGCGGCGTACCTACTGTCAGCATCGATTTAAAGTTTTGTTTGTTCTGAATGCGATTAACAAAGATGCGGACTAACATTCGGTCATATAGCGCTTCCAGACCACTGTCTTCATCCGGTAGTTCATTGGATGCGGATACCAGCAGACGCATAGGAACGCGTTCTACATCGCTACCATTTTTGAAGGTCTTTTCATTCACCACCGTCAATAGGGTGTTGAGAATCGCAGGACCAGCCTTCCAAATCTCATCCAAAAAGACGACTTGAGCCGTCGGCAAATAGCCTTCTGTCAGGCGTAAATAGCGTCCATTATCCTTAAGCTCTTGAATGCTCAGAGGTCCGAACACCTCTTCAGGTGTTGAAAAACGAGTCATCAAGTATTCAAAATAGGAAGAATTGTCGAATGCTTGGATAAGGCGTTTCGCAATGAGGCTTTTTGCGATGCCCGGAGGGCCTAAGAGGAAAACACTTTCACCCGCCAATGCGGCGAGCAAACACATTTTGATGGTATCTTCACGCTCGTAGACACCATCGGATAAGGCATGAGCAAGTTTGTTAATTCGTTCAGAGAGCAACGCTTTTTGCGAGTGGGAGACTCTGGTAGGGCTAATCATTCTGCGCTCCTCTGACTTCGACCAGAACTGAATATATGTATACTTTTATACATTTGTTATCATTTTGTTACAAGTGCATTTTTTTAGTTTTGACCCATCTTTATAACAGAAGCCAGTTTCACGTAACTTGTTGAAATCAAAGTTTGCAATTTTGGGAGACAAGTCACTGGGAGAGTGTCTCATATTTGAGTCACACCTCTTATTAACCTTTTATTCACTATTTGTAGGCTGTAATGTAAGGCCGCATCTCAATTAATGAGTCACGTTAAGAATACTATGGACACACCTTTGAATATTCTACACACTTGGAAGGGTATCTCCCTTCAGGAAGAGCAAACCACACTACCTAATGGTAAAACCATTACTCACACCACGATTTCTCACCCTGGCGCTGCCGTCATATTACCGATAGACAATAATGGCAATATTATTGTGATCAATCAGTACCGCCCTTCTCTCAAAAAATGGCTACTTGAATTACCGGCTGGCACGATTGAAACTAACGAACCTGTTGAGCTCTGTGCAGTAAGAGAATTAGCAGAAGAGACTGGTTACAGCGCAGAAACCATGATATCTCTAGGGCAAGTCACACCTTTAGCTGGGTTTTGCGACGAGATTCAATATCTGTTTGTCGCAAAAGGCCTGTCCGAGGTAACAAGATTTAATTGCGACGATGATGAAGTCATTGAGGTGTTGTCTCTGCCTGTTAGCGAAATCGAACAAAAGATTATCGAAGGCGAAATCACCGATGCCAAAACGATCGCATCTTTAAGTAAAGCAAAACTGTGTGGATACATATAGGAGAGAGCACATGGATTTCCGTTCGGATACCGTCACCAAACCCACCCAAGCAATGAGACAAGCCATGGCTGACGCGTTAGTCGGTGATGACGTATACGGTGACGACCCGACCGTTAATGAATTAGAAGCGTGGGTTGCAGAGCGCCACGGGTTTGAAGCAGCGCTTTTTACCACATCAGGCACACAGGCAAATTTGCTTGGTTTGATGTCACATTGCGACCGTGGTGACGAATACCTGTGTGGCCAGCAGGCCCACAACTACAAATACGAAGCTGGCGGTGCCGCCGTGTTAGGATCTATTCAACCGCAACCCATCGAAAATAACCCAGATGGTACCCTTGATTTCGACAAACTAAGAGCAGCAATCAAACCAGATGATAGCCATTTTGCTCGAACTAAACTATTAAGCTTAGAGAACACCATCAATGGTAAAGTGCTTCCTCTGTCTTATCTCGCACAAGCCCGAGAGTTTGTTGATCAACACGGCCTATCACTCCATCTAGACGGAGCTCGTGCATACAATGCAGCTGTTGCACTAAATGTAGATATTCGAGAAATCGCCAAGCACTTTGACTCGATGACAATCTGCCTGTCAAAAGGCCTTTCCGCGCCTATTGGCTCATTACTTCTTGGCAGCAAAGCTTATATCGCTAAGGCTCGCCGATTACGCAAAATGGTTGGCGGTGGTATGCGTCAGGCTGGTATTCTCGCTGCTGCAGGCAAACTGGCGTTGACCGAACACGTCGAACAGCTGAAAGTTGACCATGCCAATGCAAAACTGCTGGCCACAGAACTGAGTCAACTTCCAGGTTTCCACGTCAACCCTGAGTTCGTTCAGACTAATATTGTATTTGCTAAGCTGGACGACAATGTTGATATCCACGCTATTGCAAATAAATTGAGCGAAGATGGCATTACCGTTTCTCCAGGAAACCCAATACGCTTTGTGACTCATAAAGACGTTTCTGAGTCTGACATTAAGTTGCTTGTTGAAAAGCTGAAAGCGTATTTGTAGTTTTAGGCACTACTCAATTTAGAAGCCAGTCACCTAAGTGACTGGCTTTTTCTATAGGTGAGAACATACAAATAAGATTGCTTTCCGTAAAATACCGAACGATATTATTGTGTCGGATTCTCAGTAAGCAATAAAAGAATACTGTTTATCAACATATCCTGAAAACAAACCTGCTAGTACGAAGAACATCTTAATATGAAAAATTATCTTATCACTTGTGCGACAGGCGGAATCGCATCTAGCTTAGCTCTCGAGCTCGCTCAAGAGCATTCACTTTTTTTGGCTGCAAGAAATATATCTAAACTAGATGATATTGTCTCTAGCCCTGCATTTCAGCATCCCGTACAAACGTGTGCATTAGATTTCTTCAGTCCCGATTCCATTGATGAATGTGCGTTAGCAATCAAAGGCTCTGATAAGTTTGATGGTATGGTGTTCTTTATCCCAAGAATCCCACCTTCCAAAGAAGTATTTCCTGACGATGAAAAGTGGCAAGAGTATTTCAATAACTACTTTATTTTGCCCCTACGTTTGCTTCGTCAGATTGTCGAGCAAGATAAGCTGAAGGAAAACGCTTCCATCGTTTTCGTTTCAGGAATCAGCTCCAAAGCCGCACTTCCACACTACTCAATAAACAATTGCTTACGCAGCGCTTGGGTCGGACAAGCGAAAACCATGGCGTTGTCACTGGCCGAGCAAGGTATATCCGTCAATACCCTCTCCCTCGGTGGCGTAATGACTCAAAGCTATACGCAGAAAATGGAGCAAAAAGCCCTAGACCAGAATCTATCGTTTGAAGAACTGATGGAGAACGAAGTGTCTAATATCCCACTTAGAAAATACGCATCGGTAACAGATGTTATTGATGGTATTGTAGCGCTGCTCGGGCCCATCGCTAACCACATGACAGGTCAAAACATCGTGCTGGACGGCGGTTTTAATCGAGCTTATTGACCCCCTGCAATATCGTTCCATAGACTTCGAGTTACTCAACTATTCAAATCAGCGAGAAACATAAATCGTTCTCGTTGACTCACACTTCAAGCTTGCTTAATCCACAAGAAGGACGAACACGTCATGATGTACCCTACTCAAATTAAATAAAACTGCCACTATGCCATGTTATTTTATGATGATTTACAGTTAATGACTGGCCAAGAACCGTCGAACAAATCAAACTACAAGCAGTTTAATACAGTCATTTAGCAACACCATTAAGCTATTAATAAGTTTAAAGTTAAATAGGCCTATTTCTTTGATGTCCATTAAGCTATATAACCACTCCGCCAAAGCCGTCAAAACTCCACCATCCATTTTTAACAATATTAGCGAGAATAATAGAGCTTTAATTCTATTTCGGACTGCCACCTAGTTTAGGGAAAGTCCAATAATCAATTATGAAATAATATTAATTGCCACCATTAGTTCCATATTGAAAAATTGCCTTTTTAACCTTTTTTAAAGCCCTTCTAGATTAAATTAGTCTGCTAAATAAGTTCCCATTGAAATTATTTTCAGGCTTGAACATAGGGTTGAATTAAAGGAAAAGAACAATGGATAAGAATAAAAGTCGTCAGTTTGGTAAGAGAGGCATACTGAAACCTCTATCTGTAGTGATTGCACTCAGTTTAGGTACGGCCAGTGTCAATGTGCAGGCGGCTCCCTCTGCAGCAGCATTAGACTGGAACATGACCAGTGTAAAAAGCCAATCATTTGTTGAGATTAACGGAGAAGCAGGCCAACAGTCATACAAGAAAACCGTGGTGAGGCATGAACAAGTTACCTTTCCTGTTGAGTGGGATGTTTGGTACAACGGTGGGACGCCAGCAACCGAGTGGCAAGTCAGGCTTAACAATGAAGTGATCTTTTCTGCCCCAATTAATGGTCCTACAGGATCTGCTTTTTCTGGAGATACGCAAGTACAGATAGATGAAGCAGGCCAATATGATATGACTGTCAACATATGTGATGCTGACGGGGAGTGTTCGACTTCTCCCGTGCACCAAATTTCGGTGACGGATACTGACGGCAAAGGCATGGCACCACTGGTTATGAATGTCGACAGCAATAACCAATCTTTCCCTCCACAACCAGACGGCACAGTTGTGGGTACCTATTTTGTCGAATGGAGCCAGTATGATCGCAAATTCACGGTTGATAACATTCCAGCCGACAATCTGACACACATCATCTACGGGTTTGTACCTATCTGTGGTCCAAATGAATCATTAACCGATCAAAACTCGCAAAGAGCACTTCAACTAGCTTGTGGCGATTCTCAAGACTACGAAGTCGTCGTTCATGATCAATGGGGCGCTTTTGGCTCTAGCCTACCAGGCACTGCCGATTCCTCGATTAAAGGAACATACGGTCAGATGATGGCATTAAAACAACGCTATCCTGATCTGAAAATTCTCCCGTCTATCGGTGGTTGGACGCTGTCCGACCCCTTCTTCGGATTCACCGACAAAAAGAATCGCGATACCTTCGTCGCATCTGTCAAAGAATTCCTTCTTACTTGGAAGTTCTATGACGGCGTTGACATTGACTGGGAATACCCTGGTGGTACAGGAGCAAACCCAGACTTAGGTGACCCAGAAAAAGATGGCCAAGCGTACGTTGATTTGATGAAAGAACTACGCCAAATGCTTGATACTCTGTCCGCTGAAACTGGGAGAGCGTATGAACTGACTTCAGCTATTGGAGCGGGGTGGGATAAAATCGAAGACGTAAACTACCCAGATGCAACTCAGTACATGGATTACCTCTTTGTCATGACTTATGACTTCTACGGGGCGTGGGATAACAACCTTGGTCATCAAGCTGCTCTATACTGTGGTTCGCACATCACAGCAGCTCAGTGTGAAGGAACATTAACACCTGATGACGGCCCAGAATACACTACGGATAACGGCGTAAAAGAACTGCTCAAGCAAGGTGTATCTCCAAGCAAGCTCGTATTAGGTGCTGCAATGTATGGTCGCGGCTGGAGCGGTGTCACTCGAGATAGTATGACGGATACATCCAATCCTATTACTGGCGTTGGCAACGGCCCAATTGTTGGCAGCTGGGAGGCTGGCGTGATCGACTACAAAGACATCGTCACGGACTACCTAGGTAAATCTGGTGTTGAACAATTCTACGACGAGCCAGCAAAAGCTCCTTACCTCTATAAAGAGTCTACCGGTGAAGTGATCACCTATGATGATGCTCGTTCTGTTGAGGCGAAAGCAGCTTATGTGCGCTCTCAAGGATTTGCGGGCTTATTCTCATGGGAGATCGATGGAGACAACGGCGATATCCTTAATGCCATGCAACGTGGACTACTTGAAGGTGGAGAGCCGGGCAACCAACCGCCAGTCGCCGACGCGGGTGATGACATCGTCGTCAACACTGCTCAAGTTGTTCAGCTTGATGGTTCAGGCTCGCGTGACAATGATGGCAGCATCGTTTCCTACAAATGGGAACAGATTGCCGGCAATGATCTTATCATCGGCGATGCAGACAAAGCTGTTGCAACTGTTTCTATTCCGGATACAGGCTCACATGACACCTATAGCTTTAAACTAACTGTGAAGGATGATGAAAATGCAACCTCCTATGACACAGTTAACGTCAAAGCCGAATTTGGCAGCGAGCCAGAAAACACACCACCTGTCGCTGATATCAGTGGTCCTACTCAAGCGGAAGTTGGCGACAATGTTGTTTTAGATGCATCAGGTAGCTCTGATGCAGACGGTGACAACTTAGCCTATAGCTGGTCTTCCTCTGACGTTACGCTTAATGAGAATGGCAACAGTGCAAGCTTTATTGCCCCTGAGTTTACGCAAGATACCAATGTTCTAGTTTCAGTGACTGTTTCTGATGGAACTGACTCTGACACTGCAAGTCTCTCAATTCTTGTCAAAGCCAAAGATGATGGTGGTAACCCGGGAGAATACCCTCAATATGTTGAAGGTACTGCATATGAGGCTGGTGACCGCGTAACTAACGCAGGGAACAGCTACGAGTGTAAACCTCATCCATACACAGGATGGTGTGCAGGAGAAGCATGGGCCTACGCGCCGGGTACAGGGCTTTACTGGGACCAAGCGTGGACCGAACTATAATTCACTAGGTCCAAAACACCCCGCCAGCGCGGGGTGTTTTTTTAAGTGCGGTACAAAACCTTTACTACATGCCAACCAAATTTGGTTTTCACTAAGTGTGGTACTAGCGTTTCTCCGCTAAAGCAGACTTTATCGAACTGAGGAACCATCTGACCTTTGCGAAACTCACCTAAATCACCACCCTTTTTACCAGATGGACATGTGGAGTATTTTTTTGCCAGAGTCTGAAACTTCGCACCTTTCTTCAACTGCTTGATGATGTCTTCAGCCTGTTCTTTATGCTTTACCAAAATGTGTAAAGCTGCCGCTGTATTTGCCATGTCAAAATCTCAATGTATTGGGCCTATCTGAGGGCGCATATTGTAACGAAATAGCACGGAATCACCATCCTATTAACTAAATATCCACACAAACTATCAAAGAATCTGACTTAATTGACCTATCTTAATTGATTCGAACCGTAGATGCGTTACCATCTCATATTATAAAGTATCAAATTTGAGAAACGTCCGTCATGGCAAAAACAATCAGTAAAGCAAATCAGTCTCAAGGCATGTTGATGTTCACGCTCACTCGCAGTGAACAGCTATTTGCGATTGGTACACTAAAGGTTCGTGAGATTGTCCCTTATCAACCGACAACTCAAATTCCTTACTCACATCACCATGTAATTGGTACAGTCACCATTCGTGATAAAACCATCCCTGTGATTAATATGCCTGCCGCTATAGGCTTTAGGCCAATCCAGCCAGAAGAATACGACTCTTGCTATCTAATCGTCACCGATTGTCTGAGAACCGTTGTTGCCTTCATGGTGCGTTCGATTGAGAAAATCATCGAATGTGACTGGCGCTCTATTGAGCCTTCCCCTCAATCAGCAGGTAGCAATGTTTTCGTTACGGGTATCACGCGATTCGAAGAACAGATTGTACAGATGCTCGATGTAGAGCTCCTTTTGTCGAAAATTTACCCTCAATATGAATCTACTAAGATTCCGATGTTGACCGATATCGAACGTGAGCGACTCAAAGCACTGAGTATTTTGCTCGTTGATGACTCCTCTATTGCAAGAAAACAACTCGCTGATGCACTCGATAGTATTAATATTTCTTATCAGATCCGAAACAATGGCATTGAAGCACTTGAACTGATGCGAGAAGAAGCGGAACGAGGCCAGCCAATTCAACTTCTTGTTAGCGATATTGAAATGCCTGGATTGGACGGTTATGAGTTGGCGTTTGAAACACAGAGTGAACAGCAACTCAGTAATGCCTACATCATTCTTCACACTTCATTATCCAGTGAAATTTGTGTCGACAGAGCTCGTCAGGTTGGCGCACATGAGGCTCTTGAGAAGTTTAATGCAGGTGACTTAATTAAGGCTATGCTGAGAGGTGCCGCCATGCTCGAATCAGGAAGCACAAAAGAACGAATTGAAGTCGCGGTGTAATACCAAAAGTTAAGCGTTCTAGACTTTAGTATGATGAACTTTGTTGCGGTAAGTTCATCAAATCTATTAAATATTCAAATTTTATTGACATTAACTCAAGCATCTCAGGAGTAAATCCGCTAATCTTAACGTAATCGGTAGTTAACGTAGAATTCTTATAATCAGATGACAGAAGACGATTTTAAAAAATCGACCGCTAACTTAAAGAAAGCTGTCCCACTTATGATGCAAAACCACGTAGCCGCAACGCCAGCTAATTATGCGTTATGGTATACCTATGTGGAAAATGCCATTCCTCAAATGAACCGTGAGCTCGAGACCATTCTGGAGAATTACGGCGTGTGTCCACCAGCAGCAGGCGAACAGCTCTACAACAACTATGTTGCTAGTAGAGCTGAAACTGACATGAAAGAGTTGCGCGCCAATATTGAAGTGCTCGTAGGTCAGGTTGCCTCTTCAATGACAGATACGCTCGCGGATACTTCACACTTTTCTCAAGTGATCGACAAAAGCTTCGAAAATCTCGAAAGAGTCGATGATGAAGCAATGTCCATCGACGAAGTGATGAAAGTCATTCGTCAACTCGTTGCCGAGTCTAAAGAGATTCGTCACTCAACTAATTTTCTGAATAACCAGCTCGAAACAGCAACCGAAGAAATTCAGCGACTCAAAACACAACTTGCTGAAGTACAGCAAGACGCTTTGTTTGATGGACTAACTAGCCTGTATAACCGTCGTTCATTCGATAATGATTTGGACACGCTGTGCCGCTCGGAACAGAAAATTTGCCTGATTCTGGCCGATATCGATCACTTCAAGAGCTACAACGACACTTATGGCCATCTATTTGGGGATGCTGTGATTAAAGGCATCGCTAAGCGCCTTCAGATTAGTAGCCGTGATGGTATCCATGCCTACCGCTTCGGCGGTGAAGAGTTCGCATTGATTATGCCCAACAAGCAATTGAGAATCGCCCGTCAATTTGCAGAGAGTCTACGTCGTTCAGTAGAAAAACTGTCGATTAAAGACAGACGCTCTGGCAAGCAAGTGGGTAATATCACCGCTTCATTTGGTGTAGCCGAATTGCAACCGGGTGAAATGCCTAACTCGATCATTGAGCGAGCGGATAAGCTTCTCTATGAAGCAAAACAACTCGGGCGCAACCGAGTAATGCCTCTTTAACCTATAAAAAGAGCCCCTAACAATTAGGGGCTCTTTTTTAATCTTTCACTAATTATTAGCCATCTGCAGTAATGGCCTCGATGAGTTCCCGCTCTATGCTTTCCGCGTTATCATTATCAATCTGACAGGTTCCCGCAGCTTTATGCCCACCTCCACCGTATTTCAGCATCAGCTCACCTACATTAGTTTTTGAGCTTCGATCAAATATCGATTTTCCTGTCGCAAACACGGTGTTTTGTTTTTGAAACCCCCACATCTTATGTATTGAAATATTGCATTGAGGGTACAAAGCGTAAATCATAAATCGATTACCAGCATAGATGACCTCCTCTCCCGTAAGGTCAAGAAACACCAGGTTATCGTAGACAGTCGCACAGCGTTGTATCTGCTCTTTGAACAAATTTTCATGCTCTTTGTAAAGATCGATACGCTCCCTGACATCTGGGTGATCTAGTATCTCTTCGATCGAATGTGATGTACAGTACTCAATCAGGTCCATCATCAGGTTATAGTTGGAGATCCTAAAGTCTTTGAAACGCCCTAAGCCTGTTCTGGCATCCATAAGAAAGTTGAGCAAGTTCCAGCCTGTAGAGTCCAAAACTTCGTCTCGCGAAAACTGAGCTGAATCTCCTTTATCAACTGCTTCCATCATGCCCATCCAATCAGTTGGGAAGGTTTTTTCTCCCCCATAATGCTCCCAAACCACACGTGCTGCTGAAGGCGCATTCGGGTCAATAATATGATTAGGTCTCTCACCTGGATTTCGAATCATTTCAGATAGATGGTGGTCAAACACAAGATGAGCTTGTGCGACGTATGGGAGGTTGGTGACAATATCTTGCGGCGTTATCTCTATGATGCCATCTTGCATGTCTTTTGGATGAACAAACTTTATGTCGTCGATAAGTTCAAGTTGCTTCAAAAGAACGGCACATACGAGTCCGTCAAAATCACTCCGTGTCACTAAACGATGTTTCTGCTCCGACATCTTTATATCCTTATCTTTCACAGCACAATGCACACATTTCGAATAACTGGTACTTTTGCTTAAATACTTGTTTCATAGATAAGTACTATGAGTACATTTTTAATTTTAGACACCTTCGATCTTTTAACAAACTTAAGGCAATGTTTTTTATCTACTCTTCTATACTCGATATGCGACTGATTGATTCGATTGGAGAACAAGAATGAAAAAAGCGACTTGGGTTTTGACCTCGGCAGCGGCAATAGCACTCGTTGGCTGCGCTAGTGAACCCGATGAATATGAAGTTAAAGGCTACACCTCTATTGCCAATCCGGCTTCCGTCTACTGTGCACAGCAAGGCGGGAAACTAGAAACCGTGAGCGAAAATGAAAAACGTGTTACCTACTGTGTCCTTTCTTCGGACAACCGAATCGAGCAGTGGGAATACTATCGCCAACACCAGAAATCTTCAGATAGCTAATACGTACACCTACAGCGATTAATCACCCTAGCCACTTGAAGCATCTAATTCGAGTGGTCTCGGGACAATTCAGCTAATAACTCCTTCACCAATCCATTCAATCTGTAACAATATGCAACTAATGAACAGTGTTTTATTTATGACATTGTCCTGACAAAACAGTACAAGTGAGGAATAAAATGTGTCACACATCACATTTATACCGTTCTACACTGGATGTCACTATGAAGCAAAAAACTCCCTCACTGTACGAGGAACAAGCAGCTACCTCTGAATCAATTTCGCTTCAATCCAAAAAAATCATTTATAAATCAGCACTCAATGCGCTCATTATCGTAGCAATCAGCATTTTGGTTAACTTATCGATTCGCGCTGATTTCAGCTACCTAAACGCCGGATTTGGTGAAGCGTCCATTACAGAGTCATTACAACTAATGATGTTGGTGATTTCAGTCTGGGCTTTTTACAGCCTGATGCGAGAGCGAAAAGACATAGCTCATGCTACTGCCTTAATTAGTGGCTTTTTCACTGTATTAGCGATACGCGAAATGGATGTCTGGTTTGACATGATTTTCCACGGAGCTTGGGTGCTTCCAGCATTAGCCGTCACTGCTGTTGCGTGCATTTATGCTTATCGAGGAGGTAAAAACACTATCAACGAAATGGCGACGATTTTAAACGCCCGTCACATGAATTTCTTGATTGGCGGCGTTGTTTTACTGATCGTATTTTCTCGCCTGTACGGCATGGGACATTTCTGGCACTCAGTCATGGGCGAGCACTACATTCGAGAAGTTAAGAACGTGTCCGAGGAAAGCATGGAGCTACTTTGTTACTGCCTCATTGCGCTCGCTGCTGTGAAAACTCGCATTAGCATGAGAGTTCGTTAACGCAATAGTTTGGCTGATTTTCTGGATCAAGCTGCCTGTTTAGCCACGTCAACGTTTGGTGGAAATACGTCAACCGCGATTCTATTGCGTGACAGTCGAATTCTGAGGTTGTTGTGAGAACAACCTCTTTCATGGACTGTAACTTATCCTGTATTTCCACCGGCAGATTTAACGCTTCCAGTAATGACAAAGCATGTAGAGCCAACTTTTCGGGTAAATACCTGACATCATCTAACGGCCTGTCAAACGCCTTGTTCACCACCCCTTCTAAATAAACTCGATACGTCGTCAACTCATCTATCAATAAAAACGCTTGAGCATACAAACCTTGATGCGGATACATAACACTGCAATGCTGATCTATGTCTTGGTCAATATGCAGATTTAATCCAGAACTTGCACAGTGTTGTTTGAGGGTACGCAACAGGCCCTGTTCATCCATCAGAGACTGGATTTCAAAAATACGCTTGAGATGGTAATCATTGGACACGAGTGTCACTTCGACACGTTGATCTGCCAAGCCGAGTTGCTTTAACTTCAAAGCAGCATTTTGGATGTTTTGTACCGTATTCTGTGAATCGCTTTCTAGAATAATATTGGAGTCGTCGAGCATCTTCGCCGACGGTAATTGCTTGAAGTAATCTCTCATTGCCATCGCTTCTGATGTGGTTTGACCTGGCGTCACGCCACCACAAAACAACAACACCGTTTCATTCAGGTCATAAGAACTGAGTAACTTTGGCAGAGCTTCAACACGTGACTTCCCTTCAGCGGTCAGATCATTGCCAACAAGTCGCTTGCCAAGAACAATAACCACATTACGAATGTTCATTATTTACTCACTTCTCAATTATTAATACTAACTTGCTGAAGTACTGTACAAACATCTTCTTTGTAGATAGCGTTAGCAAGGTTAATATTTTGTTAACTATATTTAAATAGAGTCTGATCAACAGGCCATATCAACAGGAAGTTAGTTTATGCTGTCGATTTTCGATATTTTTAAAGTCGGAGTTGGACCATCCAGTTCCCACACCAACGGGCCTATGCTGGCCGGTTACCACTTTACGCGCCTGCTCAACGAGTCTCTGTCGAAAGTGCATAGAGTACAGGTTGATCTGTATGGTTCTCTGTCTTTGACAGGGATAGGTCACCACACGGATCGTGCAGTGATACTCGGGCTTATGGGTAACAGGCCAGACACCATCAAGATGACCAGTGCTAAACAGGCACTCGAACAGACGCTGGACGAAGGTTCGCTGCTATTAGCTGACGCACATACCATTGCATTCGGCTACGAGAGTGACATTGTATTCCATAGCGACAACCTGCCGTTACATGAAAACGGTATGACGATAACAGCTTATGATTCGTTTGGGACACAGCTCGCATTTGAAACCTATTACTCTATCGGCGGCGGCTTCATTGCCACAGCGGCAGAGCTGGAGAATGGTGGCAGTGAGCAATCGGTCGACGTGCCCTATTCATTTACCTCTGCAGACGAAATGCTCAACATGGCAGAGGAAAACGGATTCAGCCTTGGCGGAATGATTCTGCAAAACGAAGTGTGCTTTTTCGACGCCGATGAAATTGACCGCAAAGCAGAACAGATATGGAAAGTCATGTCCCTCTGCATGCAACGCGGCTTTGAAACCGAAGGGATTCTAGAAGGCGGCTTGAATGTTACCCGACGTGCGCCTAACTTGCTCAAAAAACTGGAAGCCAACGAAGCAATCGAAAACGATCCAATGGAAATCATGGATTGGATCAACTTGTTTGCCTTTGCGGTCAGTGAAGAAAACGCTGCAGGTGGCCAAGTTGTCACCTCACCGACCAACGGTGCCGCAGGTGTTATTCCAGCAGTGTTGATGTATTACCATCGATTTATCAAAGAACTCGACCTCAAACAGATTAAAGATTTCCTCGCGGTCGCAGGAGCGATTGGCATTCTTTATAAAACCAATGCGTCCATTTCTGGTGCTGAAGTTGGCTGTCAGGGTGAAGTTGGTGTTTCATCTTCTATGGCTGCAGCAGGTTTGACAGCACTTAGAGGCGGTAGCAATGAACAGATCTGTATTGCTGCAGAGATTGCTATGGAGCATTCATTGGGTATGACATGTGACCCAATTGGTGGCCTAGTGCAAGTTCCTTGTATCGAGCGTAATGCGATGGGAGCAATGAAAGCGATTAATGCATCGCGCATGGCTCTAAAACGAACCAGCAAGTGCTTAATCTCACTAGATAAAGTCATCGCTACTATGTATCAGACGGGTAAGGATATGAACAAGAAATATCGCGAAACGTCGCTTGGCGGATTAGCGGTTATTCATATGGCCCCACCGTGTGAGTAACCAAGGCTCTTGGTGACCCACTCGGAGAATTGAGTAGCCAGTGGATTGTGAACATCACGCTGCAATAAATAGTGCCCATCTCGACTGGGCACTTTTTTATCGCCTACTTTCACTAGACTGCCCTGAATAAGCTGCTCTTCGACCAACAACTCTTTCACTAACAACACACCCAACCCTGCAACGGCAGCCTCAATAGAAAGGAGGGAGTGATCAAACTGCAATGACGGCTCTTTCACCACTCCCATATACTGATGGTAATCGAACCAGAATTTCCAGTCTTCTTTGTAACCCGTTGTGGCAATTTTTTCACACCCGGCAAGTGCTTCCAGCGTGTTCAACGGCTTGGATTTAACGAGTCGCGGAGCCGCAACCAAAACCCAGCTTTCTTTCGTCAGTAGCTTTGTCTTCACTTCACCTTGAGGTAAAGGGCCATTAATGATTTCAATGTCCGCTACGTTGCTCCCGTTCGGATAAGCATTAGACGTGGTGAATACCTTGAGCTCCACCTTGGGATGTTCGCGCCGAAAGTCTTCGAGACGTGGAATTAACCATTGAAAACAGAAGCTTTGCGCAATACTCAGCTTCAACATTTGACGTTGTTTGCGTTGAAACAGTTGTTCTGTTCCGACCGACAGTGATTCAAACATTTGGGTCAGTAGCGGTAAGTAGTATTGAGCATCTTGCGTTAGCAGTAGCTTGGCGCCTTTACGCTCAAACAAGGTCGCATCAAGATAAGTTTCCAGTTGCTTAACTTGCTGACTTACGGCAGCCCGAGTCACATAAAGTTCTTCCGCAGCTCTGGTTAAGCTCTGTAACCGAGCTGCGGATTCGAAAGCTTTTAAAGCGTTAAGAGGAGGGATGAAACGCATGGTGGGCAGTTTGACCGTTAAAACGTTCAGCATGCCAAGACTATATGACAAACGTATTATTCAACCTTATCTGCTTTACCCGCAGCTCCTGCAAGTTTTGCTAACCATTTATCCCAGACCATTGGCGGTTGCTCATTATCTTCAGCTTCTTCTTTTCTTCGTACCGCATTCCTCACCATCATTGCACCTAGCCATCTTATCGGCTCTGGTGGAAAAGACCCTAACGGCCCTTGTACTAACCCACTTCGAGTCCAATCATTATTTTTCCCAAGTACCAGAGAAGACAATATCTTTCCGCCCATGCGGGTCTGCACTACGCCATTGCCTGAATAACCGAATCCATAAAAGATGTTTTTCTGCTCCTGAAGACGGCCAAAGAAGGGCAATCCCGTTACCGAACGGTCAGATCCACCTGTCCAGTTGTAGCCAAATTTGGCCTCCTTAAACTGGGGAAATAACTTCTTGAACGACTTATCCAAAATGGAGAAATATCGGGTGGGTTGATTGAACATGTTTTCAACCCGATTACCAAACGAAAATCGATTACCACCCTTACCTAGCATAAGCCGTCCGTCTTTGGTATCTCGGTAATAGTGAACAAAGATACGAGAGTCTACTACCGCGGCACCTCGGTCAAACTCACTTTTTTCAAGAGTATTTTCAAGCGGTTCAGTAATGACCATATCGGAAGATACCACCACAATGCTGCGCTTAAACTGTTTAAAGTGTTCAACCATCCAAGCGTTTAAACCGAGTACCACTTTAGCCGCTGTGATTTTACCATTTGGGGTTATAACGGTTGCAGGATCGCCAAAGTTAATCTGCGTCATTGGCGTGTTCTCAAACACTTTGATGCCTTTCTCGACAGCGACTCGGCGAAGGCCACGCACCAATAATGCTGGCTGAACACTCCCTGCTGCAGGCGAATAGTACCCTTCAATATGCTGCGCAGAACCCGCTAATCGAGCGATATCGTCATCATTGCATTTTTGCCAACTGCTGATATTTAGTCGCCTAAGTTCATCGACCACTGGCTGCATCGCGCCCCGCTGAGCGGTGTTGGTTGCCGTGTAGTAAGTGCCCTGTCGGCGCAGTTCTGCGTCTATCCCATGCTGTTGGCAAAATTGCTCGATTTCGTATACCGCAGCTTCAGATTCTTTAACGAGCCTTTTAGCTTCATCCTCACCAAATAAACGTTTCATCGTTGGATATTTGGTTGACCAAGTCAGCATACAACCGCCATTCGCACCAGATGCCCCGCTGCCACATAGCCCTTTGTCAATCACGATGATCTCAAGTTCAGGTTGCTCCTCTTTAAGCATGATGGCAGTCCATAAACCAGTATAACCACCGCCAACAATCGCCACATCCACTGTAACGTCCTGTGACAAGGATTGCGTATCAAGGGGATGCTCTCGCTCTAGAGCCTGTTTAAACCAAAATGAGGGATGCTGTGACATAGCTGAATACCTTATGTTATCGAAACTCAAAAGGTACTCATATCGGCGTCAATCGCCCAGCGAGGATATCTTTCGCTCAGCGATAGTATTACTAACGCGAACAAAAAAGCGCAGACTGGCTGCGCTTTTTATATGAAATGATCCCTGACTAGATTTTGTCAGAAACTGCTAACGTTGCAGACAAGGTATCGGCACCAAACTGAAGACTTCGCTCGGGCGACCAACCATAAAGAGGATCAGGGTAATCGTTGTTGTCTTTAAACGGCATTTCAATCGTGTAAGACAAGCACTTGAATTGTTCCCCCACCCAATTTGAGCCTACCGTTAGGTTAGCTTTACCCGGCTCATCTTTGTCATAGCCAAACTCATCTTGGAATTCAGGAGTCACAGTATGCAGTGCCTGTTTGAATGCAGTTTCAAGTGAAGCCAATCGCTCATCATAAGAGGGAATGCCTTCTGAACCCGCAACAAAGTTGTAAGGGATCGCTTCATCGCCGTGAATATCAAGAAACATGTCCACACCAGTTTCAAGCATCTTCTCTCTTACCAAAAAGACTTCAGGACTTTTCTCCATACTTGGAGATTGCCATTCACGGTTAAGGTTTACACCAATCGCGTTACAACGTAGATGTCCACGGATACTGCCATCAGGGTTCATGTTTGGTACAACATAAAGTACCGCTTTATCAAGTAACGCACGAGCACCTGTGTCTTCATCATCAATCAGGCGCTGAATCATCCCTTCCATAAACCATTCGGCCATGGTTTCACCTGGGTGCTGCCTAGCGATGACCCAGATTTTCTTCTTGCCTTCTTCCGGTTCGCCAAAAGTCAGTAAGCTCATGTCATTGCCATCAAGGGTATGCCCTAGAGTTTCCAGTTTGCAGTGATGAGCGCTTTGCGCGGCATGCAACAGATCTTGGTGTCGGTCATAGCTATAAGGCGCAAAATAGGCAAAGTAAACTGAGCCATGTTCAGGAATCACGGTAAAACTAAGCGTATCACCGTCAAATTCGGCCGGAATTCGGAACCACTCTTCTCGGTCATAAGAGGCCACTACGTCATAATCCTTCCAACCCTCTGGATACGCAGAGTTTTTCAGGTCAACTATCTGAATAGAGTGTGACTGCTCAGCTTCTGTCTCCAGTCGAAAGTGGAACCACTGATAAAACTCAGATTGGTTGTCATTAGGAATCTTAAGTTGAATTGCATCTTTGTCATCTGCGTTGACGACTTCAATACTACCACTTTCGAAATTGCTGAAGATCTTCATTGAATTACTTTCCTTATCAATAAGAGCGAGATTGCCAGACAGGCTAACACAAAGGTTAGTGCACCAAAATGAAAATGCAGACTCCTAACAAAAGGTTTGCAAGTGATACTTATCCGACGCAAACGTTTTGGATCAAATTCATTATAAAAAGTTATGCGAGATTTAGAAAAACTCGTGCATCGAATGCATTTTCTGCGATAATTATTTCAATTTATAACATGCCACAGATGATATTATTATCAGATGTTAATTCTGTGTTATACCAACTATATGAGACTATTATGTGGAATAAACTCAACAAATCAATGATGTTCTGCCAAGCAATGTTTGGTTTATCATTCTACGGTGTGATGGTTATCCTGACCCGCTTCTTCTTAGAAGATCTGGGGTATAGTGAAGCGGACACCATGATGGTTGTCGGGGCTTTCTCTTCTATCGGTCCACTGTTCGCTATCGCGGGTGGCTTCATAGCAGATAAATTCCTTGGAGCCTACCGTTCACTCACTATTGCTTACGGCACTTTTGCAACTGGCTATACGCTACTCGTGCTAGGTGCATCAACAACGAACGTGCCAATGAGCCTTGTCGGTATCGCACTGGCGAGCTACGCGCGTGGTTTGATGTCTCCTTCTTATCCAAGTCTATACAAACGCACTTTTTCTACTGAAGAAGACTTCGAAAACGGCTATCCCGTCAACTACTCGGTCAACAATGTCGGTGCACTTCTCGGCCAATATCTGTTCCCAATGTTTGTCCTGGCAATCGGGTTCCATGGTAGCTTCATGCTGTCTGCGGTAATGGCTGGTTTCGCTTTTGTTACCCTAGTCATCTTCAACAAACAGTTAGTTGGTGTGGGTGCAGATATCGACAAGAACTCAGTGAGTGTTAAAAACTGGCTGTCGTTCTTTGCCCTTTCGGCAGCAATGGTTGGCTTAGTGTTCTTCATGTTCTCAAACATGGATATTGGCCAGAACATTGTCTACGCCATCGGTGCTGCAGCTATCCTGTATTTCATCACATTAATGATCAAGTCAGGTAAGTCAGACGCGTTGAAAATGGGCACAATCCTTATCATGACTGTACTCACGACCTGCTTCTTCGTGTACTACGGTCAAATGATGACCTCTATGACCATGGTAACCATCAACACCATGCGTGGTGACCTGTTCAACATCATCCCTATCGCTCCGGAAGCATCAATGGCAATGAACCCACTTTGGTGTATTGTTGCGGGCCCTGTGATTGCCATGACGTTTTCTTCTCTGGAGAAAAAAGGCATCAACTTCTCCACTGCGACAAAGATCGGCTTTGCGTTTATCTTCACCGCTATCGCCTTTGGTATTCTGACAATGGCTGTAATGAACATTGGTGAAGACGTTGTGATTCGTCCTGAAGTCTTCTTAGCGATTCACTTCTTCCAAGCATTTGCCGAAGTTATCGTTGGTAGCTTGGTAGTCGCCTTTATCCTTTCAGTCGCTCCAAAACACATTGAAGGTTTCTCGGTGTCGCTCTTCTCAGTGGCGATGGCATTGAGTGGTATCGTGGGCGCGGTATTCTCAACCTCAATCGCACTCGAAAAAGGCCAGGAAATAACGCAAGAGATCGTACAAAACGTTTACGGTGATTACTTCCAATTGCTAACTGTACTAGCCGTAGTCATGGTTGCAATTGCTCTGATTTCTTCTGTCATCATTCGTAAGATGCTAGATGCAGCTCGTGCAGATGAGCAGCCTGAGTTAGTTGAAGCTGAAAGCTAATAGATTCATGAAACAGAAAGCCCCGGTTTATATCCGGGGCTTTTTATTAGGTGCTAGCAAAAAACCAATAAAGACGTATTTAGTCTCTATTAGAAGAAGAGTGGGTGCGGTACTTATAATCCACGCTTAGTACTGGCTGGTATGCCACTTCACCATCAGAATTTACAAGCTCTTTTACAGATACACTAGATTGAATGATTTTAAATGAACTAGTATCCACAAGCTCACCTGAATAGTAATCCACAGTGCGGCTCAGCTCGTAAGGCGATTTATTGTTGATTTGATCGGCCATTGCATGCCCAGCAGAAAACGCAGCATCACTACTCTGTACAATGTCTCCCGTCATCGTGACGGATTTTAGAGAAGTGTTACCACTTAAACCTGCAACAGCAAAAGAACTAAACAACAATACGCTAGATAGACTGATTAACTTAATCATAACTGACTCCTTAGTTACCTTAAAATCGAGCCTTGTGCCTCGCTCGAATACCTAAATGGTACGTAAAAGAAGACCGATAGGGATTAGAAAATCTTGCACTTGTTATTCAACAAATTCGACGATTACTTAAAACTAGTTGTTGTATAAAAATTAGGGTTTTAGTGGTCCAAGATATGCTAATAAGATAATTTTATGTGACTTCAATCACTTATTATTTCGAGTCTAGAACGAAGAAAGCGGAAGACTTTTACTCTTTATAATCATTTCTCATAAAATAAGTAATAAATGTCATAATAAAAGCTGACAAAATTACTCAACTATTGAGAACAAACCACCCAATACATGAGTTGTAGCCTGTCAAAGCACGGTCAAAACTAAGCCACCTAAGATCAACATCGTCCCTGATAGGCGAGTAACTAAAAACTTTTCAGATAGCCAAATAATTCCAAATATCATCCCAAACACAATACTAAGCTGACGCAGCGCGACCACATAACTCACATTCTCCGTCATTGTCATTGCGTAAAGCACCAGCCCATAAGTGGTTGACATCATTGTGCCTGCGATGGCTGAAGGCTTCTTGATAGCCCAAGCATCTTTAAAGTCATCAAATCGCTTAGCAACTACTAGATAGCTCGCGATACACAACGCAATTGACCAAAACTGTATCCCCAGATAGAAAACCGCAGAGGCTTTATCACTCACTACTTGTTGAAAAGCATCACCCAAAATTACTAGAGCTTCTTTATCAAGAATCGAATAACCCGTGGTTCCAAGTGCAGCTATAAGAGCAAACAACACACCAGCATTGAGGTAGCCCTGCAAATTAAACTGCCTGAATGATTCTAACGGAACAAATAGACAACCGAGTGTGATCAGAGAGAAGCCAACCCAACTAAGCGTTGACAGAGCATAACCAAGAGCAACCGTACCTGCGCCTACCATCAATACAGGTAGTGCCCGAGCAATAGGATAAATCACGCCAATATCCGCTTGCTTGTATGCGAACCCAAGACCCAGCATGTAAACCATCTGGGCAATACCACTTGCCAATAGAATCCACCAGAAGGTTTGAGGGAATGAATCGACACCAACTTGATCAATGTACCAGACGATATAAGGAGTGAGCAGCAACGCCGCCGCTGAACTACTGGCGAGAAAGAAAGCTGGTCCCGAAGCTTTATTGCTTTTGCTGAGCAAGTTCCATCCTGCATGAAGAAAAGCAGAAATAACAACCAGAAACATAGCCCAAACAGACATAGAAAATCCTTGTAAAAAAGGGCTCCCACAAACGGAAGCCCATCAAATTAAGAGAAGAGATTAGTGGTTCAGTACAGCGATAGATTCGATGCTGATTGCATCGTGGCGCCAATACTCGATATCACAATCGATAAGCTCACCATGCTGGTTGTAGTTAATACGCTCGACGACCATAGCTGGAGTGCCAGACGTGGCTCTTAACGCCTGAGCGGTGTCTCCGAGCAAACTACTGGTACTGATGCGATATCGAATTTTCTGATAGACCATACCGAAATGGTCACGATAGATATCGGTGAGCGATTTAGATAAATCGAAGTCCAAAAGATTAGGAAACAGCTCAGGGCGAATATAGTTAGTGACAAACACCACAGGGCGATCTTCCAGATACCTCACCCTATCCACCTTATACACATCGGAGAATGGTTGAAGCCCAAGAAGGCTAGCAGCCTGCTTATTGGCAAGAATGCCCTTTGCCGCAATCAGTTCAGTCTGTGGGGAACGGTTTTGCGCCAGCGCCATATTGGTAAAATTCAGCGTCTGCGTAGGGTCATATTTCAGAGGCTCTGGAGAAATGAACCAGCCACGGCGGTCTTCGCGATAGATACGACCTTCCGCTTCCAGCAATGACAAGGCTTCACGTAATGTCACACGAGTGGTATCAAACGATTCTGACAGTTTACGCTCCGCTGGCAATTTTTGCCGCGGTGAAAGTAACCCGGATTCAATCTGCTCGACAATAGAATCTTTAATTTTTACGTACTGCACCCGTTGTCCTTACCTTTTACGCCACGCTTGCGTTCTGTTTTCCAACCATTTCCCTAGCGTCATGTGCACTAGCTTTGCGACCGCAGCTGAAATCATGATCATCACCGCCATCGCTGCTGCAGCGCCCGTCTGACCTGCATCGTCCATATTCAATACAGAAACAGAAGCCGGAATGGTTTCAGTTGAATAGATGAATACTACCGCAGAAGTGGTGGTTAATGCATTAATAAACAGATACGTAGCGATATCCAATGTCGCAGGGACACAGACGGGCAAAGTCACTTTAAAGAACAGCTTATATTGAGGCAACTTGACGGAAGCTGCTGTTGCCTCGATTTCTGCTGGGATCTGCTTCAGCGCCGTCACGGCTGTCATATGACCGACAGTGTAATAGTGAACCACTGTATTGATTACCAGAAAGGCCATCGTGCCATAGAGGAAGCTCAGCGGGTTATTGGCATCGTTAAAGTAGAAAATATAGCCCAAGCCTAACACCATGCCCGGCACGGCCATGGGTACCACACTCAGCATTTGCATTGCCTGCCTTACAGGAGCAGAGGCGCGTCCTTTCTCGATGCAATATGCTCCGACAAAAATCAATGCGGTACCAATAATGGCAGTCCATGTCGCCAGCGATAATGAGTTGAAGTACGGTTGCCAACCATAAGTACTCATCTCGGCGAAGTTATAGTTATTCAGCGTTAGTGCTTTATTCCAAGGCCAGAAGGTCACCAAGGAACCATAAACCGCCATGCCCAATACCGTAATGACCGCTAATGAGATCAATGAACAATACAGGAAGCAAGCGCCATCTCGAACTTTGTTCGGTTCAGGTTGATAAGGTACGGAGCGCGTATCAAACAAGCTCTTTTGTTTTTTCTGCACCCAGCGGTCTGCCACAAATGCTAACAATGCGGGAATCAACAACAGAATACTGGTCACAGCGCCCATAGAGAAGTTTTGTTGTCCGACAACCTGCTTGAAGATATCCGTAGCAAGAACGTTGTAGCTTCCACCGATAACTTTTGGCACACCAAAATCACACACAACCAGAGTGAAGACAACGATCAACGTACTGATCAAACCGTACTTCGCCGCAGGCAAAGTCACCATAAAGAACGTTTTCAGTGGAGATGTTTTCAACGCACGAGCGGCTTCATACAAACGCGCGTCAGATGTGCGAAGAGAGGTAGTCAATATCATCAACGCATGGGGGAAGGTCCAGAAGATCAAGCCTAACGAAATACCAATTAGACCATACACCGAATGGCCACCCAGCACTTCTTTCGCTATACCCTGATTACCAAACAAAAAAATCAGGCTAATTGCTGGTAGCAGCGAAGGTGCAAGAATAGGCGCAGCGCCCAAGACATGAAACAAGCCCTTCATTGGCATACAAGAGCGAGTCAGTGCGTAAGCATAGCCAAACGCCAATACACCAACAACAGCGGTTACCAACAGGCCAACCGTCAATGTATTACCGAGAGATTGCCATAAGCTCGCCTGTGAAAAGTAGCTGGCAAAGTTGGCTAAACCAACAAATTCACCTTCCGTACCCTGCACGCTTTTCGCCAACATCGCCCATAGTGGCATGACGATAAAAATCACCAGCAACGAAAATAGAAGCGCAAGTAATCCAAACAAGACGATGTTATCGCGACTGATACGTTTTAAGTGGCTGGTAGAGTGATTCTTCAGAGCTATCAGCGTCGAGTTATTCATTGTATTACTGTCCATTGAATTCATCCTAAGCCGCAATCGCTTTGTCGCCACTTTGGCTTAACGCAGGGTAGGCTCTAGCTCCTCGCTCAGCAAACTGAATGTAGCGAATGTCGCCAACACGCAGCTTCATGTTTTGCGCTTGTTCGCCGGAGACGTCAACAAAGATAGAAGCAGCGAGTTTGTCGTGCTGCAACTCACACTCATATCGGCAGAACGATCCTAGAAACTCATAGGTACGAATACGGACTGGCAACGCATCCTTTACTTCTTCGGAAAAGCGAATGTTCTCTGGACGGATTGCTAAGTCAAAACGATCACCACGAACCAAATTTCGGTTTTCCAACACCGGGGCTTGAATGAGGGACTCCGCAATGCGTAGCTGACTGTCAGTTGCGACCGAAGCACCAATAAAATTCATGCTGCCGACAAATTCCGCCACAAATCGAGTAGCAGGCTGTTGGTATATTTCCTGCGGTGTGCCAACTTGCTCAATAACACCGTGGTTCATGACCACAATGCGATCTGCCATCGACAGCGCTTCATCCTGATCATGAGTCACCATAATGGTGGTAATACCTAGCTTACGTTGTAGTTTACAAATCTCATCACGCAAGTGAACACGTACTTTGGCGTCCAATGCAGATAAAGGCTCATCGAGCAGTAATAAACCAGGTGAGAGCGCCAATGCGCGAGCAAGTGCGACACGCTGCTGCTGACCACCAGATAATTGATTTGGATACTTTTGCCCAGATGTAGGAAGTCCAATCATCTCCAGCCAGTAATCGACTTTCTCCAGTGCTTCTTGATTCGACATGCCCTGGTTCTTCAGACCAATAGCAATGTTTTCCTGCACAGTCAGATTAGGAAACAAAGCATACGATTGGAATACAATGCCAAAATCGCGCTTTTCAGGTGGTAGGAAAGTCGTCTCTTCACCGTGTTGTGAAATTGAACCTGAAGTTGGAAGATCAAGCCCGGCAATGGCTCTTAGTAGCGTCGTTTTACCGCAGCCAGATGGACCAAGGAAACAAACAAACTCGCCTTTTTCAATGGCAAGTGAGATATTTTTAAGCGCTGTGAATTGTCCGAATTGCTTTACAACGTTTTCAATCTGTAGATAAGGTTGGTTAGTTGACATAACACACTCTCCAAATGGTATATACCAACTCTAAATCTGGTTTATTTCAGACGCATTACAAATTTATAGACCAAAGATGACAAAAGCATGAAGGCAGGATGATTTAACCACCAAGACCGACTCAGATTAATCCCAAGCGACAGACATTTTGTAATATGGGATATCCCCCTTGTAAAAGCGCTCACCCTGCTCTGTCATACCAAATCTTTTATACAGCGATAATGCGCTTTCACGAGCATCACACCAAAAAACAATGACGCCCGTACTTTGCAATTCACTAATTATAACCTTGAGTACGTTTGAACCTATCCCCTGCCCTTGATACTCCGTAGAAGTAGCAAACTTTCTCAATCGAGCGACACTGTCAGAGACGAATACAGAAGCGACACAGACTAACTCTCCAGCGACAAACGCACCAATATGTAAACCCACGTCATCTTCTTCCACACGGCAAAAATCGATACTCTTCTCTGGCCAAAGTACCTGATGCCTTAAAGCAAGCGTGTCTTCTGCTGATATTTTTCTAACGTCCATGATTTCTTCTACCTCGAATAACCTTTGAACAAATTTGCCTGTGATGAATCCAAAATGCAAAAGGGAGAGCCTATGCTCTCCCTAAAATACTCAGCCATAAGAGGCCAGTAAGGTTATCTAAACCTTATGATTTTGGCTCTGATTTTGCGTCAAATTTCGCAGACCAAGTTGCAAGAATGTCTGCTCGCTTGCTACCCATTTGAGCAAAGTCCATCTCTGCCATGTTCTCTTGTACATTAGGGAAGTTAGAAACGCTTGCTTTGACATCTTTATGAGCAACAACCGGGTACATTTCTACATACAGCTCGTTTGCTGCTTTAGAAATAGACCAATCAACAACACGTTTCGCCGCTTCGGACTCTTTAACCAGACCTACCGCTTCTGATTCCCAACCAATGCCCTTAGGTGTGATCACAGCCAAAGGTGCGCCCTGAGTCTTCAGCTTAGCACCACGGCTAGCCATAGAAATACCAATCGCTACTTCGCCCATACCCGCTTGTACACATGGCTTAGAACCTGAGTGCGTATAATGTGCGATGTTTTTATCCAGCGCCTTCATATAGTTCCAACCTTTATCTTCACCCATGTTTTGTAGCCATGCAGAAACCTGCATGTAACCTGTACCTGAAGACGCAGGGTTTGGCATCGCAATGTGACCTTTGTAAACAGGATCTGTCAGGTCTTCCCATGATGTAGGTTTAGGTAGGTTCAACTGCTTCGCCACAGCTTCATTGAAACAAACTGCGTTGAAAAATGCATCATTACCAAACCAAGCTTGATTCGATTGCGGGTCGTTAAGATTCGCATGTAGGGACTCTACACCATTAGGCGTGTATGGCTTAAGCAAACCTTGGTCTTTCAATAATGCCATTGAAGAACCTGCCAGGCCCCATACAACTTCTGCACGTGGGTTGTTTTTTTCTGCCAGTAACTTAGCAGTCATAATACCTGTAGAATCGCGAACCCACTTGATCTTGATGTCTGGGTTTTCTTTCTCAAACGCAGACTTGTACTTTGCAAGAATGTCTGTTTCGAAAGCGGTGTAAACCGTCACTTCCTGAGACGCCATTGCATTCGTTGCTAGCAGAGAGACAAGCGCAGCCAGCGATCCTTTCATCAAACGGTTTTTCATCATTTTCTCCAATTAAGACTATTTGTTTGAGACCGGTTGACATTGCATCCTCTTTGCAAAAATCGATTGGTCTGTACCAGTTGACGATATACACCCTAAAATGGCTTTGTGACGATTCTATGAATAAAAAATGGCACTTTTTAGAAACCTATCCAAAAATTTGACCAAGTTAAAATCCCACAACAATGCGATGTTAAAGTTTTATGAATTTCAGTTTTTGTCTATTTACTCATCGTTTTCTGTACTGTTAGAGTGAGCTCAAATTCTGGTGTATACCAAAACACAACAATCATGGATATTGGGATGAAAAACGAATACTTACTGCTAACTCCTGGGCCACTTTCAACATCAGAAACGGTCCGTGAAGCTATGTTAAAAGACTGGTGTACTTGGGATGATGAATACAACAAAGACATCGTAGAAGTGATTCGTACTAAGCTGACAAAGCTGGCAACTCAACACCAAGGCTATACGAGTGTGCTTATGCAAGGCAGTGGCACAGCGTCAGTTGAAGCAACCATTGGCAGTGCGATAGCAAAAGAAGGCAAACTGCTCGTTGTTGACAACGGTGCCTACGGTGCTCGAATTGCACAAATCGCGCAATACCTGAATATCCCTTGCCATGTAGTTTCCCCGGGCGAAACATCACAGCCACACTTGAACGAGGTGGAAACTGCATTGGCAACGGATCCAAGTATTACTCACGTTGCCATTGTTCATTGCGAAACAACCACTGGCATGCTGAATCCAATTGAGGCTATAACTCAATTGGCAAAACAACACGGTAAAGTTGTCATCCTAGATGCGATGTCTAGCTTTGGTGGCATTCCAATGGACATTGGCGAAATGGGCGTCGACTTTATGATCAGCTCTGCCAACAAATGTATTCAAGGTGTACCAGGGTTTGGTTTTGTCATAGCAAAGCAAAGCGAACTGGAAAGATGCCAAGGGCAAGCCCGTTCATTGAGCCTAGATTTGTACGATCAGTGGAAGTGTATGGAAATGAACCATGGAAAATGGCGTTTCACATCTCCAACTCACACTGTACGCGCGTTTTACCAAGCGCTGTTAGAGCTCGAACAGGAAGGCGGGGTTCAGGCACGCCACACCCGTTATCAGACCAACCAGACAACTCTAGTCGTAGGTATGCGTTCATTAGGCTTTGAACCATTGTTAAGCGATGATCTTCACTCACCAATTATTACTTCTTTCTACTCCCCGACTCATCCGGACTATCAATTTAAGGCGTTTTATGACCGCCTCAAAGAGCAAGGGTTTGTCATCTATCCGGGCAAGGTATCTAACGCAGATTGTTTCCGAATTGGCAATATTGGCGAAGTATACCCGCAGGATATTGAGCGTTTGATCGGTGCAATCAAGAACGCCATGTACTGGAAAGAAGAGCAAACGGTAGCTTAATAATGACTCAGTCGATAAAACCAACCCACTTTCGCAGTGAAGGAGATGTGAATACCACGCCTGCTCGACAGGCTTGGAACGCATCCCTAAACGACGAACGTACGCAAGAGCTGCTACAGCGCGATAGCGACGTCTTTCTGCATCAGGCCATGTCTACACCTTGTCTGGACGCACTTGAAGCAGCCGAAGGAATCTATATTCAAGACGCCACAGGCAAAAAGTACATGGATTTTCATGGCAACAACGTTCACCAGCTCGGCTACGGTCATCCACATGTGATTAAGCGTGTCACCGAACAGATTGCGAATCTGCCATTTTCGCCTCGCCGCTTCACCAATGAAACCGCGATTCAGTGTGCTGAAAAACTCACGCAGATCTGTGGTGGAGAGCTCAACAGAGTCTTGTTCGCCCCGGGCGGCACATCGGCAATAGGCATGGCACTCAAGTTAGCTCGTCATGTCACTGGCAACTTTAAAGTGGTCTCTTTGTGGGATTCTTTTCACGGTGCCTCTCTGGACGCGATCTCTGTCGGCGGTGAAGCCTGTTTCCGTGAAGGTATGGGCCCTTTAATGGCAGGAGTAGAACGTATTCCGCCAGCTGTATCCTACCGCGGTGCTTTCCAGAATATCTCTTCTGAAGGTAGCGATGTTCACTATGCCGATTATCTGGAATATGTGATTGAAAAAGAAGGCGGCGTTGGTGCTTTTGTTGCCGAAGCTGTTCGCAATACCGATGTTCAGGTGCCAAGCAAAGCCTACTGGAAGCGTATTCGTGAGATATGCGATAAGCACAATGTCATGCTCATTATTGACGACATTCCGAACGGCATGGGGCGCAGCGGAGAATGGTTCACGTATCAAGCCTATGACATCGAGCCTGACATATTGTGTATTGGTAAAGGTTTTGGTGGTGGATTGGTTCCCATTGCAGCGATGGTAACCAAAGACAAATACAACACTGCAGAGCAGATTTCTATGGGTCATTACACTCATGAGAAAAGTCCAATAGGCTGCGCCGCTGCACTTGCGACTATGGAAGCGATAGAGCAAGAAGGTTTACTGGAAAAAGTAAAAGACGATAGCGCATTTGTACGTGAAAAATTGCTGGAAATGAAAGAGAAATACCCAGTAATCGGAGACGTTCGCGGCATCGGTTTACTTTGGGGCGTAGAACTCGTGACAGATAGGCAAACCAAGCAAAGAGCGTTTGATGAAGCGGAAGCCGTGCTTTATCAATGTCTGAATAATGGCCTGAGCTTTAAAGTTTCTCAAGGCAATGTTATTCAGCTCAGCCCACCATTAATTATTTCACGTCAACAACTTACCGAAGCACTGGCTATCTTTGAAGAAGCGATTGTCAATGTATGTAATGAACACAACTACTGATAACAGGATATCAATCATGACTTACTCTCACTCACCGATTCAGGCTGTCATCTTTGACTGGGCTGGCACCATTGTAGATTTTGGTTCATTCGCACCAACCAGCATCTTCGTTGAAGCATTCAAGCAAGGTTTCGACTTTGATATCAACTTAGCAGAAGCACGCGAGCCGATGGGGCTTGGCAAATGGGACCACATTCAGGCGGTAGGTCGCCTTCCTGCTGTAGACAAACGTTGGAATGAGCAATTTGGTCGCTCCATGAATAGCGATGACATTAACCGCATTTACGCGACTTTTATGCCCCTGCAAAAAGCAAAAGTCGCTGACCACGCAGAACCCATCCTGAACGCGATTCAAGTCGTCGATGATTTAAAAGCTCAAGGCATCAAGATTGGTTCTTGCTCTGGTTACCCTCGTGAAGTCATGGATGTGTTAATCCCTGTCGCTGCTGACTATGGTTATAAACCTGATTATGTTGTTGCAACAGACGACCTCCCTCAAGGCGGTCGCCCTGCACCTTATATGGCGCTAAAAAACGTCATCGAGCTGAACGTAACGGACGTAAAGGCATGCATTAAAGTCGATGACGCGGCACCGGGCATCGACGAAGGACACAATGCAGGTATGTGGACGGTGGGTTTGCTTCTGTCTGGCAATGAAGCAGGTTTAACGTATGAAGAATATCAGAAAGCTGATGAAGCAACATTGAATGCTGCTCGTGAAAAAGCGAAAGTAAAACTGATGAAGAGCGCACCTCACTACTTGATTGATACCATTTCTGAACTACCTGAAGTGGTTAAAGATATTCAGCGTCGCCTGGAGGCGGGTGAGCGCCCTTAACCTAGCAGATCGTTCATAGCAGAAAAGCCAGTAGCCCTTTGCTACTGGCTTTTGTTTTTAAAAGGACAATAGGCGTTGCATTTCCACAAGGAACTCAACCATTACCACAGTACCTTCCTCAGTGAGTGTCCAGCAGAACAGGGCAAAATTGGCAAACAGCGTTAACCAGAATAAACTCTTAAAGCCAATGTCATTGTACTTATGGTGTAACACAGATTGTGCAAGCAGAGCGCCCGGCCAGCCTCCGACAATATTCAAAACGTGGAAAGTCAACGAAGGAACACGCCACCCGCCAGTGTGAAGTGCGTGTTTATCCAGTGCATAAACCATATAAGCAATCGTGCTTAACGCAATATAAAGAACAAACGACAGCGGTGGATAATCAAGAAGAAACACACTTGCTACTAGCGTGGTAAAAAACCAAATAGCAATAGACAAAGAGAAATTAAACACAACTTGCCTTTCGACATTGACAGCACGGATACCACCTTGGGCATCTTTCGCCAATCGAAACTGAACTCGCTCACTGATTCTTGGAGGATGACCGTATGCTTCTAGGTCACAAAGATGAAACTTGATTTGTGCTTCCTGATCATCAACCGAAATATACCCGTAGCCCTTAGTATCGTGCCACTCACTAATGGTTCCTTGAATCGCCATTATGGTCCCTCACTCTCTCAGGCTCCCTGCCTAAGATTCCTTAGCCAAACACAACGTATTCTCATTTTACTTCTTAGTTCCAGTTTAGTTGCATAATCAACAAGTCGCCTAATAAAACATTCAATAATGCCTCACTCATTTAATATTCAGATCAAGAATCAATACTGACAGGTTCTGACACTCCCCTGCCATAAACTCAGTTTCGAACTCAACACCAACAGAAAAGGAGTAATACAATGGAAAACGTAATTGAAATGGTTAGCTTTAAGCTACTGGCAGGAACAACATCTGAAGACTTTATCGTAGCCGCCAATCAAAGCCAGAAATTCGTTGCGACATTAAAAGGCTTCCAATATCGTTCTTTAAGCCATGATGCAGAAAACGATACATGGACCGATGTGGTCTACTGGGACTCAATGGAAGACGCTAAGTCGGCAGGCGAGCAGTTTGTAAACTGTGCAGAGTGTCAGCCGTTAATGGCATTGATTGATTCTGAATCGGTCAACATGCAACATCAAGTTCTACGTATGAGCGATCTGGCCGCTAAGTATCAGTAGGATTGACTTAACGCTAGCTTAAGGAGGGTGCATAATGTGCCCTCCTGTAAGGAGAAAGGAACAAGATGAGTAAATCTGAACGACTGTTTGAGCTGCTGACTTTGCTACGCTCAAAACGTTATGCAGTCACAGCTTCTGAGCTAGCCCAAACTATGGAAGTGAGCGAACGAACTATCTACCGAGATATTCAATCACTCATGAATTCCGGGGTTCCAATTCAGGGCGAAGCAGGCGTTGGTTACATCTTACAGGCGGGCGCGCATTTGCCACCATTGATGTTCTCAGAACGAGAAATGATGGCACTGGAACTCGGAATGAGGATGGCTCGAGCTTGGTCAGACAGTGATCTAGCAGATGCTTCCATCAGCGCATCAAACAAAATCCTCTCCGTATTGCCAGACAAACTCAAACAACAGGTTGAGAGCTTTCCGATACTGGTGCCTGACTTTTATACTCAGACCGAATCGGCTCGCCACGGGCAAATGCTCAGACATGCAATTGATGCAAAGTTGAAAATAGAGATTGATTACGTCGCAGAAAATGGGTCTAGAACGCAGCGTACTCTGCAACCTCTCGGGCAAATGTTCTGGGGAAAAGTCTGGACGCTAGTCGCATGGTGCGAGCTAAGAGACGATTATCGTCACTTCAGATTGGAGCGAATTGAAAAGCTAAGCATCCTAGACCAGCAGTTTGAGACCAATAAAACTAAGTCTCTAGAGCACTTTATTACGCTTTACTCACCAAAGGACTAGCAGGCAACTCTTAAGATGAGCGGGGAAATGTTGACCGCCATCATACAACCATTCATGTCATTTACCACGTCGAACTCAACATATTCCATAATGTACGGCGGTCCTTCGTCCCTACTCATATCTCTGAAATGAAAGAAAACTTTCTGATGTGAATTTTTCTTAATAGATATTAAACCGTAGCCATGTTTGGCATCATACTCAATGATTGTTCCCTGCATAATCTTTCCGTACATCTTTTGTCTATATTGACAATAAATACTCACTGCAGGGAATAATGGATCACACAGTAATTAAGCGCGTAGAATACTCTTCAGTTCAAGTAGTGATTCAACCGTGTAGTTTGGTTCAATCCCTTCCACTTCATCTTCTTGGGTTGTATTTAACCAGCACGTCTCAATCCCAAAGTTAATTCCACCTAAGATGTCAGAATGAGGGTTATCTCCAACCATCAACACTTTACTCTTACAAGGGTTACCCATCTTTTCTAGTGCGTGAGAAAAGATCCCCACATCTGGCTTAGCAATACCGACTTCTTCAGAAATAATCACATGCTCGAAGTAATCTGTCATTCCTGTTCGTTCTAATCGAATCGCCTGAAGTTCAGTAAAGCCATTGGTAATGATCCCTAGCTTGGCTTTACCTTGCAAAGCCTCCATGAGCTCTTTCGCTCCGGGTAGCAAAGTACAAATGTCGGCCATTGCCTCAAGAAAGGCACTGTTCAACTCAGAGGTCGTTGTCTCCAGCTTCTCAGCCCAACCTTTAAATCGGGTGTGCTTTAATTCATGTGCAGTGATGGTGCCATTCTGGTAGTCCACCCAAAGAGGTTTGTTGACCGTTTGGTAATGGCTGTAGTCTTCTTGGGTAAATTCAATCCCTTTGCGAGAGAACATCAGCTGCATCCCTTTAAAGGCATCAAAATGGAACAGGGTTTCGTCAGCATCGAATAAGATCCAATCGTATTTCATTTTTCTCTCCTCAATTTTCGTAGCTAGTGTAGATTGTTTTCCTCAAGATGATAATCTACTAATCAAGAAACTGATTGTTTACTATTACTCAACCAATGCAAGCCTATTCATCGATACCTGTTTTTGTCGCCGTGGTAGAAAGTGGCAGCTTCTCCACTGCAGCTGAGAAGCTTCATATCACCAAATCCGCTGTCAGTAAGCGCATTAACCAACTGGAAGATGAGCTGGGTATTCGCCTGCTTAATCGTACCACTCGCAAATTAAGCCTTACCGAAGCCGGGCAACGCTACTACGATTACGTCGCTCAATCTCTTAGCCTTGCGCAACAAGGCATTGATGCGGTTACCGAATTGCAAGGAAAGCCAACGGGTAAGCTCAAGATTACGGCACCAATGTCATTTGGTGTTTTACATGTCGCTCCTTTAGTTGCCGAATTTCTGGCTTTATACCCAGACTTAGAAATCGACCTGCAACTGGAAGATCAAATGGTCGATTTGGTTCAAGACGGATTTGATTTAGGCATTCGCATTGGTCATCTACCACTTTCTAACCTAGTTGCTAAAAGGCTAGCCACTTGTCGTAGTATTCTGTGCGCCTCTCAATCTTACTTAGACGAACATGGAGAGCCAGAAAAACCCAGCGATCTGAGCCTTCACAATTGTCTACGTTACGCCTATTTTCGTGGCGGTAGCGAATGGACTTTTGAAAGCCCTACAGGACCAGTTAGTGTGGTGCCTAAAGGTAAACTGGTCGTAAACAACAGTGAAGCAATCCGCAGAGCTCTGTTGGCAGGCTTAGGGATTGGTCAATTGCCCACATTCATCGTGGCAAAAGATATTGCCGCTGGTAAGCTCAAACCCATTATGACGGCATACACACTCCCTTCTCACTCTGTTTATGCTGTTTTTCCAGAAAGAAAGCACCTACCTCTAAAAGTTCGCGTGTTTGTGGATTTTATCGCCGAGAAATTTGGGTCAGATGTCCCCTATTGGGATTTGACTCCACCAGCACATAAACCTTGAACAATGAGTCACTCGAGATGTGACTCTGTCCTCATACTAGCTGTGAATTACTCGACTCTAACTCGATTTCATGACCTAAAACAAAGGCGAGAACACCATACAGGTACACAATTGAGCGACTCATTGTTCCGTTGTATCCGAGGTCTTTATGAAACGATTTTTTCCTTCCAGTGTGATGCTCACCCCATTCGTGGTAAAACATTATTCTCAGCCAGAACAAGACGATACAGATATTGAACCCAGTGATGACTTTGACGAATGCAGCGAATCGGAAGAGAAAGAATGAGACCCACTTCCGGTCCAAGTAGCATATTTTCATCTAACCTATTGGCGTCAGTTCGATAAGGAAACAAATAATGAAAAAGATTGCAGTTATCCTCAGCGGCTCAGGTGTATTTGACGGCGCTGAAATTCATGAATCCGTACTTGCGCTACATGCCATCGAAAAACAAGGAGCAAGCTGGCATTGCTTCGCGCCAAACATTGAGCAGCTTCATGTGATAAACCATATTACTGGGGAAGAAATGGCGGAGACACGCAATGTCTTGACTGAAGCTGCTCGTATAGCACGGGGCAACATTGAAGATGTGGCGAAACTCAATGCTGAAGAATTTGACGCACTCCTTCTGCCTGGTGGGTTTGGTGCGGCAAAAAACCTGACTGATTTTGCAGTCAATGGAGCGGAGTGCAGCATCAATACTCACGTCGCTTCTGCTTGTCGAGCTTTCGCCCAAGCCAGAAAGCCAGCCGGCTATCTGTGCATTGCACCAGCTATCATTCCGATGATTTACGACAATGGCGTCAAAGGGACAATCGGCAATGATGACGCCACTGCTTCTGCATTCAATGCATTGGGAGGCGAACATATTACTTGCGAGGTGGACGATATCGTCTTCGATGAAGAACACAAAGTGCTTTCAACACCTGCATATATGTTAGCGGGCAATGTTTCTCAGGCAGCCAGTGGCATCGAAAAGCTAGTAAGCAAACTTGTAGAAATTGCTTAATTTCTCCATTCAACACTACAGCCCTCTGCTCAGTCAGAGGGCTTTTTCTATCTCTTTTCAACCAACAACCATCGCTGAACAACATTGTGACAATCACGAATCCTGTTGAACAAACGGTTGCGATAACCCACTAATATTTAACATTTTTATCACTACCTGAATACTCATCTGACCAAGCTCACAAATCCGGTGCATACCTACCACTTTTGGGTAGGCAAATTGTTTGAGATCAAAATTGCTACGACCTTGGATATGCCAATCTATCTGCAGTTTTTATTCTAAATATATTCGGAGCAAGTCGATGACAAGTGCATTTTTTATCCCTACTGTAAACTTAATGGGTGCTGGCTGTTTAAAGGACGCAGCAGACAGCGTGCAGTCTCAGGGCTTCAAAAAAGGTCTGATCGTTACAGACAAGATTCTTAACCAAATCGGTGTAGTAAAACAGGTTCAAGATCTGCTGACAGAACGTGACGTCCAAACTGTAGTGTTTGACGGTACTCAGCCTAACCCAACCATCAGCAACGTAAACGACGGTCTGGCTTTACTGGCAGATAATGACTGTGATTTCGTTATCTCTCTTGGTGGTGGTTCACCGCATGATTGTGCGAAAGGTATTGCGCTAGTGGCTTCAAATGGTGGCAAAATCGGTGACTATGAAGGTGTTGATCAATCTGCAAAACCAATGCTGCCACTCATTGCCATCAACACAACTGCCGGTACTGCGTCTGAAATGACTCGCTTCTGTATCATTACTGACGAAGAGCGCCACATTAAGATGGCCATTGTGGACAAGCACACCACTCCACTGATTTCAGTGAATGATCCAGAGCTGATGCTGGCAAAACCCGCTTCATTGACAGCAGCAACAGGTATGGATGCTCTAACACATGCTATTGAAGCGTATGTTTCTATCGCTGCAACACCAATCACTGACGCCGTCGCCATCAAAGCTATTGAGCTTATTCAGGCTCATCTGCGCACCGCTGTCGAAAACGGTGAAGATATCGAAGCTCGCGAACAAATGGCTTACGCGCAATTTATGGCAGGCATGGCGTTCAATAACGCGTCTCTAGGCTACGTTCACGCGATGGCTCACCAATTAGGTGGCTTTTACGATCTGCCACACGGTGTATGTAATGCGATTCTTCTACCACATGTACAGCGCTACAACGCACAAGTGTGTCCTGAGCGCCTACGTGATGTGGCTAAAGCAATGGGTGTTGACGTTGAGGGCATGACGGCAGAACAAGGCGCTGAAGCGGCAATCAATGCGATCGTGGCGCTTGCGAAAGATGTGGGCATTCCAGCAGGTATCAAAGAATTAGGTGCGAAATCTGAAGACATCCCGACACTGGCAGATAACGCGCTAAAAGACGCGTGTGGCTTTACTAACCCGAAACAGGCGACCCACGAAGAAATCTCTTCAATCTTCGAAGCCGCCATGTAATACCATTTTCTTTTCCTAACTCAAGCCTCCTTCGGGAGGCTTTTTTATTCAGAGAAAAGTTCAATATGCGCGGGTTAAAAGACCCAGTATTGAGGCATCAGTTTCACCAAAATACAAGGTCACCGACTTGGTCTCGCCTTGTGCAAAACTACCATCTTGATCAATACGCGTTGGCGACACATAGTGCTCGTTACCAAAATAAGCTTTGATTTGCTTAGGCTTTAAAGTGATCCCGCCACCAGAGTTGTTCGTAACCATCGCTTGTACCATGCGCTTGCCACCCTGACTGCTATAAATGTCGTAAGATTCTAAACTGAAGTAGCTATGTGCAGGTTTATCGCGATTTTGCTTTGGTTCTGGAACATAAACCGAGCCATCCATTGTTCGAACATAGTGCATCGTATCTTGAGACTTTTCGATGCTGTTTTTAATATCTCCCAGGCCAATGTCATCACCATTATCCGCAGCGTAAGCAGAAAAAGAGCCTATTGAGGCGATTACCATGAGTAAATAGCGAGCTAGCATTACGTATCCTAATTGTGTTGTTAAAATTCAGCGGCGCACAAGTTTAAGAAACACCTATTAACATTTGTCAATCAGACGTTAAATTGCCTTCATTAACGAGTTAAGATCTCATAAAAGCACCCCCAAATATTTCATCGAAAAATTCGCCAAATGTATAAGAGAGCAAAACATCCAAGAACGTAATCATTTCATGTGGTTATTGATACTTATTTTATTAAAACCAAGCTGTTAGAAAACACTCTTAAGCAATGTAGAATGCTGCTATCGATTCAAGCAAGGAGTGTGGAATGATGAAAGTAAGTATTGTTGGTTTAGGCAGTCTTGGTGGATTTCTCGCCGCTCGACTGTCTTCTTTTCCCGATATTCAAATCCAATGGGTTTATAGAAAGAGTTCCATCAGGCAAGACGAACAGGTGTTACTCACCTATCCGGAACTAGATGAGCCACTTATCGGTCAAGCACACGCCACCAGCTACGGGTTAGAACAGGTGACAGGTGATGTCGTGTTTATGACAACCAAGGCACACGATAATAGGGCCTTATTCTCGCAAGCCAAAGCCTGGACAAACAAAACGATCGTTTTACTCCAAAATGGTATCGGGGAAGATGAAAAACTCGCTCAAGCACTCGATTCAAGTAACGCTATCATCAGCGCAATCACTCATTTAAAAGCCAGTTACACCACCGCCCCTTATCAGGTAACTTTGCACAATCAGTTACTGGACTGTGTTTACGCTGTTCATCAAGGCCAAGCTAACCCGTATCTAGACTCAATATTGAGTCACGCCTTTGATGAGGTAAAGCGCGAAACAAGCACTTATCATGCGAGGCTGCCAAAACTTATGATTAGCTTCGCTGCTAACGCTGCCTCGTTTATCTTTGATTCAGACATGTATGGCCTAGCCAATAGCGCCAAGTGTCGCGAATTAATGCTAGAAATTGAACAAGAGTTCTTGGCACTGTTTGATGCGTTGTCTATTCCGCACCCCAAACTCACTATTTCTGAGCTGATCTCTTTGCTGGATTCTCCCAGCTACAAGGATGCCTATTTCAGCATGAAAGAAGATTTCGACAGTGGAAAACAAGTTGAGTTTGAAGCCATTTTCCAAGCTACGCGAAGCTTAGCCGCCCTTCACCACGTGTCGTTCACTCGTGGTAATCAAGTTTGTCACACGCTGGAGAACTTGCTGAGGAAGTAGAATGACGTGAAGCGCTATCGCAATAGGTGCGTAGCGCTTAAAGTGATCATTATGAAAAAGTCTCTAGATGCTGAGATCTTCAAGCAAATCCGACTTAGTACGCAACTGCGCTGGCAGTTCAATACGTGGTTGCTCGATAATATCTTCATTCATCACCTGAAAAACCGTCTGAGCCACTTGCTGCGCAATACCTTCTAAGTCTTGAGCAGATGTTGCAATAAACGAGTTAGACGATTGTAGCGCCTCCAATGCAGGGGCTGTTCCGTCTATTCCCACCACTTTGATGCGGCCAGAGTAGCCGAGTTCGTCTATCGCTTTGGCAGCAACCAATGCCGGCCTATCCCATGCAGACCAAACCCCTCGGATTTTTCCTTCACCATCAGCGGTTAGAACTTTCGCCAGTTTCTGTTTGAAAGCTTGATAATCGGATTTAGCAACATCTGGCTCTATAGTGCTGTGCACACGAATTTGGTGATGGTTTTCAAACTCTTGCTTTGCTGCTAATTCGCGCTCGTAAACAGGTGGGTAGGCTCGATAACTCACCATCACCACCTCCCCTTGAAAATTCATATCCTTCGCAAGGTAAGCTGCCGTTTCACGTGCCATCGCGGTATTGTCACTGGTGACGTTCGCCACAAAATGTCGTGAATGTAACGAATCCATACCGACGACAGGAACACCTTGCTCTTTCGCGATCATTAAATACTCTTCAATAGAGCTAGGGTCTGCATTAACGACAATGGCCGATGGTTTGGACTTAGCATAAAGACTTTCGCCCAATTCAACGGGATCAGAGACAAGATTGACGTTCCAGTGATTATCCCATGACACCTCCTTAAGCTTGTCGACCATGATTCTGGTTCCGGGCTCTTCGATCCAAGGGGTATAAAGAAGGATGTCTTTTGTATCACTTGCATAGGCGATATTACTCAATTGCAACATAGGTGCAAGCAAGGCAGATAACTTGAGTAGCTTCATTTTCTTCCATTTAATTTAATGACTTATATCAAGAACATATCAAGCTCTTCAACCTGTTCAACAAACTCAAGTTTAATCAAGACATTTAAACTTAATTAATCTTATGTAAATTGTCTTAACTGTCTAAAACTAAAACAATATCCACCTAATCTAAGATAAGGAGTAGTCATGATTTTTTGGGTGTTGTACTTGGTGGCAATATACGCAGGAATGTCTTTATTTGTTCCCGAGATTCGAGAGCTAGTGATAACCGCAGCTATCCTTTTCAGCCCACTGTGCTTGGGCTTGCTTCTGCTGTTTAGCAGAGAAAACGAATATCGCTTTATGGTAGTCATATCCTTTTTGGGCTCTATCGTTTTACTGGCTCTGATCCTCGCCCAGCATCATTTATCGCCGTCAACTCGTGGGATCGCCTTCTTAGCATTTGTTATGCCGATTGCGTTCTTTGTCGACAGGATCATCATCGGTCTAAAAAACAAATACATGAAAAGAACTAAAGAGTTCTAGCAGCGAATCCAAGACGGTATTAAAGGTTGTGATTCGTTCGTGAGATTAGGTTTACAGAAGAAGGGATTTTTATTGTGAGCAGCCTGCTCTGGGCATATTACCCAGAGCCTGAGCCTTTAGTCGACTTTGTGGTATAGATACGCTGCTCTTTCTGTGAACAATATAAAACCATTGTTGGCTCGTTCTATTGGAACGACAGTCATATTTTCTCTGCCCATTGTACCTGGACCAATGACCACTTTTTCACTAAATGGAATGTCTCGATCCGACGGCTGAAACGAAACATGCTCTTGTTCATAAAGCGATAAACGATAATTGTCATATACGTAGACTCCTTTTGTAAAAGAGCCACTTTTCTTTCTTGTATACAGATTGAGCTCATACATACTATTCGAGTTTAACTCTAACTCAGTTCGCAGCCTCAGCATCAAATCTTCTGTTTTACTCTTGGTCGCTACATGAGACTCAGTATCTGAATAGTAAACACCAGATAAACGTCCGTAACTTTCTGAGTGATAATACCAGCCTGTGATGAATGGCAGCGCTGAAACCAACGCGAGCACCGCCTTATTCACAGATCACCTCAGCAATATTCGATGGAAAACTCAGTGATTCCAGCTCTTCATTTATGATGATAGAGATACCATCATTTGTTATCACCGCAGAACGACCAAAGTCTTTCCTGTTGCCGCTAGATTTAGAGATGTACGCACACGAATCATATATCCGATACGAGTAATCTTTTGCGGTATCTGGCCCTTTGAACCCTTTGAAAGCTGCACTGGCGTACATACCCGCTGAGAAGCATACACCTGAGAGCGCGATATAAAATATGCTCCACCGAACGTTCAGTTTGCCTACAAAACTGCTCGTATCTTTCTCTATAGGTTTCAAGCATTCATGCTCAATGACTTGCTGAGGCTGGGCACTATCAATTTCGCCAACAAATCTATAGCCTTTACCACGCTCAGTTTTAATGACCTTACCATATTTATCGTCAAACGCTTTCCTACAATAAGACAGCGCATTCATTAAACTACTTTCTTCGACAAACACACCTTTACGCGTCCATACATGGTCCAACAAGTCCTTCTTGGACAGTAAAGTATTAGAGTTATCTATAAAGTAGTTTAGTAATTCAATTTCATTTACTCCTAAGCTAACGATGTAATTTGTTTCTGTGTTTTTTACGATTCCTTTTTCAAGATCAACCTCGAAAGATCCATTAATTGTAATCATTATCCTTGCCAATTTTATTTCTGTATTTATTTATAATTTCGAAATCAGTTTAGAATTTCGATAATGGGCACTTTATATTTATGCCTCTTTCTACACATAAGTTAGGGATAAAAACGGAGTTTTTATGACCTTTTCTTCACTTTAAACATTTATTGATGCCGACAGCATGGCAATAACAACAATGAGTACAGCAACTGTACAGAATACTAAAAGCGTGAGCAAAAACCGATGGTTAATAATCTAATTAAGGTTTATATATCTTTAATATTCGTAAAAAAGCATTATATCCGTATAAAAAATCACCAAACATACATAATAAATATAGGAAATTAAATATTATAAAAATAAGCTATCAAGACAAAAGCAATAGAATTAATATTAATTGTAAAACACTCTATAAGCCATCAAGTCAATAAAGCAGTGTCAGTTAACTTTAATCTGCTTCAAAACAAGCGCTGACACATCATCACAAAATAAACTTATTAAAAATACCAATGCATCGTTTTGTGACTACACTACCTAAACTAACGGAGGTAGTTATGAAGATACAGTTAATGGTTATTCTCGCGCTTGTCAGCGTATTTGCTACTGCGGGCGAAAATAAAATTTACAATGTAAATGGTAATGATTATGAAGGTTACTGGGCAAAAGTCAGTGACGATGCACCATTAGTCTTACTCGTTCACGACTGGGACGGTTTAACCGACTATGAGATGAAGAGAGCTAAGATGCTCAATGATTTAGGCTACAACGTTTTCGCTGCAGACTTATTTGGGAAAGGCGTTCGACCAACCGAAGTAAAGAATAAAAAGCAGCACACAGGTGAGCTGTATAAAGATAGAGACAAACTAAGAGCTTTGATGCAAGGTAGTTTAGATTATGCTGCCACTCTTGGTGGCAATGCCAATAATACCGTTGTTATGGGTTATTGCTTTGGTGGCGCTGCAGTTTTGGAATCTGCAAGAGCTGGGATGAATGCCAAAGGTTTTGTAACTTTTCATGGCGGACTAAAGACACCTCAAGGTCAGTCTTACCAAGAGGCAACCGCTCCAATACTGGTTTTGCATGGTACTGCTGACAGTGCCATCCCAATGGAACAGTTCGCAGCATTGGCAAGCGAGTTAGAAGCCCAGAACGTAGCCCATGAGATGATCACCTACAGCGGTGCTCCTCATGCCTTCACTGTATTTGGCAGTGAACGTTATCGAAAAGAAGCAGATGAAAAATCTTGGCAGCGCTTTACGGAGTTCCTTGCCTCTTCAACAAACTAATCTCAATTAGACCAGAGCCTCAACGCCTCGAATCCATCTGGGTAGATTCGCATTGAACCAATCTAGATATTTTTGAAGTTGAGGCTTTTGGCGTTCATAGAGCAGATTAGTGACTTCTACCACTATCCAAGCTTTAGCAATGATCACATGTCGGAACAATTCCTCTCTTGGCATCGCTTTATGTACGTTCATGTAGCTATCGACAGTGCGAAGCATGGCTTCTTCATCCCCTAACCCTTTGATTAAAGGAACGAGATCTATCGCTGGGCTACCCGTGCTGAAGCGTTCCCAGTCAAACAACACCAATTCCCCATTCTCTCTGCGACCCCAGTTACCATCGTTGGTATCACCAGACAAGAGCGTTGGGTAATCAAAAATGATGTCACTTTGGGACTGCAACTTTTTCAGCACGTTTTGTTCTTGAGAGTTGAGAGATAGGAGCTGAAACGCTTTACGTAGAGCACCGTCACTCCAGCTATGCTGTTTAAGCGCCCAGTCCGAATCAATTGGAGTTTGGTGTATAGCCGCGATCTGACTAAAGACTTGACTTGAACTGGTTAGCTCCTCCAATGTTACGGCATGAGGAATGTACTCTATGACGATGGAATCACCTTCGGCGTGGACAAGAGAAGGTGAATGCACTCCTCGTTCACTCAACACTTTAGCAGCAGTAAAATAGAAACCTCGCTCTATTTCGTTAACGCCTTGTTTCTGAATGTATCTCTGCCCTTGCTTTTCTATCAAACGGACTTTCGCGCTGCCCATTTGTGACAGTTCGCTGTCTGTACCCATAATCTCAATCGCCGAGAACGTTATTAATCTATATTCATACACTACCTGACTTTCAGTAGTGACCAAAACAAAAACGCCCCATAACTTTGTTACAGGGCGTGTAAGTTTCACTTTCAATGAGTGTTAAGGCGCTGAATCCACTTCGACTGGAAGGTAGTGTTTAGGCTCAAGTTTAAGCCACTCTGGCAGCACAGTACCAATAGAGATGGAAGACCAAGTGCCGGACAGAATGCCAATAAACATTGCTATCGCAAACCCTTCAAGTGCATTGCCGCCCATAATCCATAAAGCAGACACCGTTAGTAAGGTTGTGCCTGAAGTCACCATGGTTCGAGAGAACGTCGCGATTACCGCTTGGTCGTTAATTTCGTCTGTAGGCGTCTTCTGTTTGGCTACCAGTAACTCTCGAATTCGGTCTGCGATAATGATGGAGTCATTCAATGAGTAGCCCAGTATCGCCAAAATCGCGGCAAACACGGTCAAATTGAATTCCATTTGTGTCGCAGCAAAGAAACCTAGCACCAATACGACATCATGCAGTAGCGCAAGCAATGAGCCGCTCGCGAGCCTCCATTCAAATCGGAAACACAAATAGCCCAGAATACACAGCATCGAAATCAGCAAAGCCAGTCCACCTTGGTCTACCAAGTCCTGTCCGACTTGCGAACCCACCATGCTATTGCTGACTACATCAACCTGATGAGAGACCCCAGACAGTACAGATGTGATGTCTGGTGCCGTCGCCTCATCTTCTGGAATTGGGTAACGGATGATCCAACGACCATCCTGATCAGAATGCGTCACTGAAGTAAATTCACCTAATGAAGGCTGAAGAACTTCAAGTAAGTCGTTGTTATTCAGGTTCTTGTCCACCTGAACTTCTGTCACCATGCCTCCGGTGAAGTCCAACCCCATATTGAGGCCTTTTACTGCGAACGCCCCCAGAGAGATAACCATGAGTGCAACCGAAACAAAGCTGGTGATGTAACGGATACGACGGATATTTTGTTTTAGATATTCAACCATAATTAAACCCTTACATCACGACGGCTATCGCGTCCCCAAACTAAATTGATAATTGCACGAGAGGCAAACACGCCACTGAACATACTGGTTAGCAGTCCAAGCCCTAACGTTAGAGCGAAACCTTGAATTGGGCCGTTACCGATTGAATACAGAACCACCGCGGTGATCATCGTTGTGATATTGGCATCAAGAATGGTGCTCAGCGCACTCCCAAAGCCCAAATCGATGGATTGAGCAAAAGTTCGCCCTTCCGCCAATTTATCTTTGATCCTTTCGAATATCAGGACGTTGGTATCTACCGCCATACCCACGGTTAATACCAAACCAGCGATACCCGGTAGTGTTAATACAGCGCCCGGTAGTAAAGCAATTAAACCCAGCAGGCTAACCATGTTGACCACAAGTGCAACATTGGCCACCCAGCCCAAACGTCTGTACCACAACGCCATGAACGTCAGTGTCATCGCCATGCCCAAGGCTAACGCGGCAAAACCATTTTCAATGTTTTCTGCACCTAGCGATGCACCTATGGTACGCTCTTCAACAATCGTGACAGGAGCAGTTAATGAGCCAGCACGCAGCAGCAAAGCTAAATTCTGTGCTTCATCTAAAGAGCCCGCTCCTGTGATTCGGAACTGACTACCTAACTGGGATTGAATGGTTGCAACACTGATGACCTTCTCGCTACGTTCTGTCTCGCCATTAGCATTGGTGGTGTACTCTCGGTACACGGTCGCCATTGGCTTACCAATATGCTTGCCGGAGAAGTCACTCATGGTTTTACCACCCGAGTGATCCAGCGAAATATTAACTTCAGAGAAGCCCATTTTGTCCACGCCAGCACGCGCATTAACGATGTGTTCACCGGTTAACACAGGGCGTTTTGACAGCACAACATCACGACCGTCATTGTCCTTAAGCACTATGTCGCCATAGGACACACCTTCGGATGGCGATTTCGCTTCATGGAAGGCTAATGTCGCTGTTGCGCCAATGACGTTCTTCGCCTGAGAAGGATCTTGCACACCCGGCAGTTCAATACGAATACTGTGCTCACCCTGACGCTGTACCAAAGCTTCCGTGATCCCAAGCTCTTCAATACGATCACGCATAATTTTCAGGTTTTGCTTGATGGTGACAGTTTGAAACTCAGATTTGTTCTGCACTGTCGGCTTAACTGCTAGGTAATCTGAATGACGCTTAATGTCCCAACCTGGATAGTTTTGACGAATATAGTTCGCAGACTTAGTTAAAGCCTCACCTGAATTACTTTTCAGGTCGAACCCATCCACGCCGACCTGCGCGAACTTAACGCCTCGAATGTGCTCTTGGCGTAGCATGTCTCGCATTTCATCGACGATAGTGTTGCGCTGCTCTTCAAACGCTTTGTCTACGTCCACATTCAATAAAAATTGCACGCCGCCACGTAAATCCAAACCAAGCTTGATTGGGCTGAAACCCATATCACTTAGCCATTTTGGTGCGACAGACACGTAAGAGAAGGTAATGGCGTCTTGCTTACCCAATAAACCATTCAGTGCTTCGCGTGCATGGGTTTGATCGGTTTCGTTGTCGAACACCAATGTGGTTGAGTTCTCTTGCTGAGTAATCTCGTTAGCGTGAATGTTTCGTTGTTCCAAGTAGCGGTTTAGTTCCACTGGATTGTCGATAACTTTATTTTTTTGTGACGTTGTCACCTGAATGGAAGGTTGCTCACCGTACCATGTGGGGATCGCACTGAGTGCAAGCACAATAACTGTCACGATCAGCACTGCGTATTTCCATGCCGAGTAGCGGTTCATCACTCTCGCATGTTTCGTTTTAGGCGTATTTTTCTTCATAGTTATATCTTTACATGCAGTACCCAATCAAAGTCTTAGCTGAGATAGGTACAGAAAGTCATCTGACTCTTAAGTTTGGTCAGTCGTAAAACAATGGATTGAATCTGTAAGAAGGTGACTACTTTGTGCCAATGCGTAAGATGGCTAAACAGCAGAGGTGATAAGTGAGGTGCCAAAGGGCTTAAAGCTAGCCGATAAAACTAACCACACCTGTCTTACAGATTTGATAGAAGTCGTTAGACGAATTGAGCGTTCAGGGCCACATACAGCGCGTTGGACTCTTTCCAACCCGAAATACGATGATTTGAAGTGAAAGAGTTTTCGACCCAGCAGCCATTCTGGACCAGTGGGTAAGAGTAAAGACTATTTAGAGGCAGAGACGCCTGACTGGAATAATGGCCATCGCTGGTTCCCGGTGCTTCTCCTTCCTCTGAATGACGATCAGATAAGCTCCAACGATTAAACTGAACAATGGCCAAAACATCGGTGTCAATTTCAGACTGTGACACCGGACTTTGAGATGTTTCTTCTTGTTGTGACTCTTCAAACAGAGTCTGATAATCCGCTTGAGATTGAGGTAAAACATTAGCCGTATGGCGATTTAAGCGTGCGCTGGCTTCATTTTCGGCTTGCGCAAAATACGCCAATGCTTGCGTTGGTAGCACCATCGCAAGCAAAGTAAGCCAGAAAAACTTGATTAAACGTTGAGCCATTCACGACACCAATATTAGAAGACGACTGGATGGTAAGTCCAAGTCTGCCTATAAACAACTAAAATGTTCTAAAACCTAATATTGCACATTTAACCGCTAAACCAAACTGATTAAAATCAGTAAAACACCTGAGTTATCTGTTGCTAGCGATAGAATATCTCTCCGGTTTGTGCGTCCAGATAAATCTTGTTTGCCTGCTTTAGCCCACCGCAGTATACAAAGTAGACATCTCTTTGCTCAAACGTCAAAGAACGAACCCAACCACTGGTTTCTTCAAAGTCCTCTGGTTCACACGTTTTTTCTTTGAGCAATTGATCTGTCTTTTTCACAAACATTTCAAAGTGCTGTTTGAAGTCGTCTGATTTTTCTATGTAGCTGCTGACGGTTTCAACCCGCTCCTCTTTGGTAATGGTTGGTGCCACTTCCAGCAGAGCTTCCATTGGCACCCATTCCGCCACTTCTTCACCACCCTCTTCGTAGACATAGTAAGGAGAAATTCTTCCCCAGCCGTCTTTTTTCTCAAGAATATGCAGTTTGTCTCCACGATAGGCCACACTTTCGACGAACGCGTCATACCTCGGATATTCTCTAATTCCGAGTTTAGGAGGGCTAACGTAAAAGTCTGTCACTTCGGGTTTCGGTGGTGGAGGCGCTTCTTCTTTTACTGGTTCTGGCGGTGGCTCTTTGTTTTCTTCCATCAGCGCAGCCGCTGCGGCCGCATCTTGTTGCGGCTTTAAGTAGAAGATGTAATAACCACCACCCGCACACGCAATGCCGAGCAGCAGAAGAACAACCATGAGTATCTTTTTCATATCGTGTTAGTGTCTTATCTATACTTAAGCCATCTTTCATGAACAATATAGCTAATATGAAATGGCACGGGCTATATCTCACTGTAGCGGCATTTATGCTGATCACTTTACCAATTAAAGGTATAAGTGAGCATTGTCGTGAAGATACGTGGAATCAAGCCCTCAACTTTCAAAAGCAAGTAGAGTCCTGGTACAACAAAACAGCCAGCAAATTCAATCAATTCCTAGCTTTCCATAAACAACAAGCATTTCTGTATCAAGAATTTAGCACAGAGGAACTGTCTGCTTTGTGGGACTCCAAAAACGAGCTACACCAAAAGAGAATCCTGAGCCAGTCAAAGGCTGCCACCATTGCTGTAGCGCGCCTTCAAGAAGAGAGTGCCGCCATTCACCAACAGTCTTCGCTCATAGATCGAGCTTACGACAAATGGAAAAACATATACACTCACTGCAACCAAGCTGAACTGAAGATAAACAGCTCTTCCAGTCAGCATTATATGAACGTAAATCTTACTCTGAAAAAAGAGACCGAAAGCCTCCAAAAGAAAATTGATGTGATGATTAAAACTTACCAAAGAGAAATCGAGGTTATAGAAGAACTCAAACCATGAAATACGCTGGGTGATCAGCTCGCCAATTTACGAAGGTCAACTTCACGGACATATTTAAGTTGAGGCTTCACAAATTCCCTAAGCTGATTGATAGAAAAAGGCTTATCCAAACACTCTAAACCAAAGACGTCTCCTAGTTTTCTGTCGTTACCCAGCAGTACCAGCCGACCACCCTTTTCGAACAAAGAACCCGTATAAAGTTGAGAACATAGTACTTCGATATCACGTTCTGAACTAAGTTTGCTATCAGTATCCAACAAGATTAAGTCTGGCGCGCCTTGGCTCCAAAAATGTTTTACTTGATGGCGCCTATAAAGTTTAGAGGCTTGAGGGTGGGAACACGCCAAGATCTTTGGATCTTCGCAAATCGATACTATCGTATTTCGTATTGTCGTACATATCAGCGGATATTCACTGATGATTAATACATCCAACGCTCATCGCCCCTATTTCCTACCAATTAAGCTGCCACCGTAAACGTGACAAGGGCGACGAGATTCCACAAACTTCAACCAGATTACAAATGATTAATTAACATTAAACCTCAACAATGAACTAATGAGAGGTAATTCCATTTAATATCAAAACCTTAATTAAACCAGCAATGATAAACCCTGAACATTATGAAGTTTTCTGAACACCAATTTTAAGGAAAATCACACCTGTTTTCTGATTACTGGTTAACCACCACTGCCGACTTCAATCCTTTCATCACAATTTTTTGTTCAGGTATCAAATGCGTCAAAGACTTAGACACCGTTCAACAAACATCACCTCACCAGTTTTCTGAAGGAGTAGAAACTGCTGAACAATCGGCGTATTTACTGTCGAGAAATGTACATCAACAACAAGGTTTTCTATTTGCTAAACCTATGCCCTATGAACAACTCACGGACTGGCGTAACCAATACGAACATTCATCATAGTTAAACACCTCTTGGGATATACACAAGTAAGCTCAGCATCAACACTAAAGCCTCAGAACAGATCAACCATGATCTCAACCTACCGATGAAGTTGGTGTTCCACTGCCACAGCTAATGCAACGGTTGCTCCCACCATAGGGTTATTACCCATTCCGATAAAGCCCATCATCGCAACGTGAGCAGGCACGGAGGAACTACCTGCAAACTGAGCGTCTGCGTGCATTCTTCCCATTGTATCTGTCATACCATACGACGCAGGACCTGCTGCAACGTTGTCTGGGTGAAGAGTTCGACCTGTACCACCACCTGACGCAACTGAAAAGTAGTGGCGACCCAGAGCATTGCATTCCGATTTATAGATACCAGCGACTGGATGCTGGAAGCGTGTCGGGTTGGTTGAATTGCCGGTGATACTGACATCTACCGATTCTCGATGCATGATGGCAACACCTTCACGTACCTCGTCGGCACCGTAGCACAAGATATCGCCTCGTGCGCCTTCAGAGAAACGCTTACGCTCGACTTCGATCAGTTGATTGATTTGGTAATCAAACTCTGTTCGAACATAGGTAAAACCGTTGATACGGGAAATAAGATAAGCTGCATCTTTACCTAGGCCATTCAGGATAACTTTCAGCGGTGTTAGTCGAGATTTATTGGCATTGAGCGCTATTTTAATCGCCCCTTCTGCAGCGGCGAATGATTCATGCCCTGCCAGAAATGCAAAGCACTGGGTTTCTTCACTGAGCAAGCGAGCAGCTAACGCTCCATGTCCAAGCCCAACCTCTCGCTGCGCTGCAACGCTGCCTGGTTTGCAATATGCCTGCAAACCCTCTCCTATGATATTTGCTGCGTCTACCGCTGTCTGAGCTTTTCGGCTAATAGCGAGTGCGGAACCCAACGTATAAGCGTCACAAGCATTATCGAAGGCTATGGGCTGAGTCTCTAATACGATTTTTTTAGGGTCAATACCAAAACTCATGCAGTAGTCGTGAGCTTGCTCGATGGAAGATAAGTTCATCTCTTGAAGTAATTGAGTCATTGAAACATTCATAACGGCAAGCTCCTATTAAGCGGTACGTGGGTTGATGACTTTACAGGCCTCTTCAAATCGGCCATAACTGCCCGTCGCCAGTATCATGGCTTCTTGCGCATCCACTCCCTGATCAATGTCTGCCATCATCTTGCCCAAGTTCAGATACTGGTACCCAATAACCTCATTTCCTTCATCTAGTGCAAGTTTAGTAACATAACCCTCAGCCAGTTCCATATAGCGAACCCCCTTAGCAATCGTTGAGTAACTAGTACCTACTTGGCTCCGCTGTGATTTGCCTAAGTCTTCAAGTGCCGCCCCGACTTCTAAACCGCCTTCAGAAAAAGCCGACTGTGTCCGTCCATAGACAAACTGAAGAAAAATTTCTCGCATTGCAACGTTAATGGCATCGCACACCAAGTCAGTATTCAGTGCTTCCAGAATGGTTTTGCCTGTGAGAATTTCCGCTGCCATAGAAGCAGAATGCGTCATGCCTGAGCAGCCAATAGTTTCGATTAACGCTTCTTCAATAATCCCTTGCTTCACATTGAGCGTTAGCTTTGCGGCCCCTTGTTGCGGGGCGCAAGTACCAACCCCATGACTCAGGCCTGAGATAGCGATGACTTCTTTCGGACGAATCATCTTGCCTTCTACGGGAATAGGAGCTGATGGATGTAATTCCCCGCGTTGAATCGGGCACATGGATTGAATTTCAGAAGAGTATTGCATGGCGTTTTCCTTTATTTCGGAAAACAAGCGAGATTTGGCTGTGTATTTAACTGCTACAGAACCGACGACCTGCGTATAAGCAGACTGTCTATCGACGAATCACTTGTTTTCGTATTCTGTAGGAGTCATCAGCCAGAGTGGCGGTTAAGTAGGTGGAACCCCATCACCTTGCGTAATTAGAATAGATCTCTATCACATTTGATGACAAGCGCTCGCTTAGAACAATTATATATTAAAAAAGGCCGCCTTAGATTTTCCCGAGAATTAACACAAAAAGAAAGGCTGCTTTAAAAGCAGCCTTTCTTATCACACACATCGCTTACTAGGCGTGGTGACAACCTGATCTTTAGTACCTGCATAAAATACGATGATTTCAGCTGGCTCATCGCCTTCATTGCGACCATAGTGACAGGTGTTCACCACTTCAATAAGTGAATCACCCGCTTTCATTTTCAGTTCTTTCTTGCCTGCAACCTTATCTTGAGTAATAACCGTCAATTGGCCTTTCGTTAAAACACCGGCATTGATTGCTGGGTGCTCATGTAATGGAAGCTGTGCTTTGGCTGGTATAGTAATCTTCAGGACAGTAATTTCAGGTGTTCCCTTGCCATACGCTGGCAGTTCCGTGCCCTCCCAACTCAACGTAGATTTTGCTAGCTGTTCAACTTTAGGCGCTAGTTTATCACGTAGGCTTGGCTCTTCGCTCGCCAAAGCCTGACCAGAAAAAGTGGCTACAAGACACGCTGCTACAAGTAGTTTTTTCATCATTTCATCCTGAGAATTAGTTGTTTGTTATTTAGCATTCTATTGATTGCGACCAGCCGTATTAAATACCATTTATTCGCAACGGCGACAGAATATATTTCAGAACAAAAACCTGTCAAACAAATATTCGTTAAATTCAAAAATTTACTTTTACATTTGAAATCATAACTTTAAATTACAAATATTCACAAAACAAGGTCTCCAAAAATAAAACCAAAATCAGCACAATCATACAAAAAATAGCCAAATGGATAGTTAGAATCGGCATCAGAAGCAAATATGACAGTATTATGAACCAACATTGACGATGTAATTTATTAAAATAAACTCAGCTCTTACTTAATATTAATTATAATTTGAGCAAAGATTACTCTGTGTGGAGAGGCTTTATTGAGTAGGATAACCATAGTGAGAATCTATGACACCTTTTCATTACAACAAAAGCGGCCTGAAACCCCAAATAGGGAGGGAGAGCTTCAGGCCTATTCAGAATTAATCCGTCAACTTGTCACATTTAGCGGCACAAATGAAATCATTGCGGTGCAAGCCTTTTATAGAATGGCTCCACCACGTTACGGTCACTTTCCCCCACTCCAATAAAATGGATGGATGGTGGAACTCATCCTCGGCCAACTCAGCGATTTTGTCAGCGAACGCCCACGCGAGTTTAAAGTTTTTAAACCTGTATTCTTTTTCCAACTGAGGAATACCATCACGTTCTATAAGCTGCCAGTCGTTAAGCTCAGTAAGCAGGAGTCTTTGTTCTTCTTTATTTAGTGCTACAGCGTCACTGCTGCAAGCTTCACAACGTAGTTCATTAAGCATGTGTTATTTCCTTAGGTTCAAACAATGGAGGCAACAACCCCTCTTTCATCGCTTGGTGTACATGAAACATTAAGTCTGTCTTGCTCAGTTTGTACAGCTGCTTGATATCTTTGAGAATAAAATAGGCGGGCTGCATTATATCGATGCGATAAGGGGTACGTAGCACTGTCAGGATGTTGAATCCTTCTCTCAATGGACGTTCATCGTCCAATGCATACAGTGTTTCGCCAGGAGAAGACAAGATACCACCACCGTAAATTTTGCTTTCAGAGCCTTCTTTAACCAAACCAAACTCAACCGTGAACCAATAAAGTCTTGCTAGATAAACACGTTCTTTACTGCTGGCCTTTTGTCCGAGTTGCCCATAAGTGTGAGTGAACTCGGCAAACTCTGGGTTGGTAAGCATGGCGCAATGACCAAAAATTTCGTGGAAAAAGTCCGGCTCTTGCAGATAATCAAACTCCTCACGAGAACGCAAAAAGGTCGCTACCGGGAATTTTTTATCCGCTAATAGGGCAAAGAAACGGTCAAAATTGATTAACGCTGGGACAGGCTCAACTTGCCAGCCAGTTTCTTTTAACAAAACTTTATTGATTTCAGGCAATTGTGGAACTCGATCTATTGGTAAATCAAGCAACTCCAAACCGCGCAAATATTCCTTACAGGCACGTTCATTCACTAAGTCCAACTGACGAGAAACCAAATCGTGCCAGATCTGATCTTCCTCGCTACTCCAGTCGACAAATCCTTGTTTATTAATAGGTTTAGATACGTACTGAGTCATCACCTTTCCCTTTAACAACTCCTTTACATTAAGCCTATCGCCTCACGAAATTGGTGACAATTCACCTACGGACATCCTCGGTCAAACATCTGTAACATATTTTTTACATTTGACTGTTTTTTGCTTATTTATCAGCGATATGTTTCTTCTCTGATTGTTTGACTTTGGCTGTATTTGCAACAAAACTTAGCCATAGTTAAGGAAAAGTGTGTAAGACGAGGAAGTCATGTCCACTCAAGAGTCAGTTGAGCTGTCCCCTCTTTGGGATCCCAGCGAAGAAAGAATGGCGTCATCTAATCTGTACCAGTTTATTCAGCATATCAATATGCAGGGTGAGGCCATCGAGAGCTACAGCGATTTGCATCAATGGTCTGTAGAAAACAAAAAGCATTTCTGGCTGGAAATCTGGCAATTTTGTGATGTTATCGGCTTTAAAGGCGACTGCATTCACGGCGAAGGTGTCGCACGTTGGGGGCAATTTTCATCTAGCCGCGACACAATATGGTTTCCTCAATCTCAACTCAATTACGCTGAAAACTTGCTCTCTTATGCGTTTCAGGAGCCAGAAGGTATCGCTATCTGGTTCAAAAACGAGAGAGGCCAGAGCCGTAAGCTCACCTGGCAACAGCTGTGCGATCAAGTTTCCATACTACAGCAATGGCTAAAACAAAATGGTGTCGAAAAAGGCGATGTCGTCGCTGGCTATCTTCCACACATGCCCGAGACAGTAGTCGCGATGCTGGCGACGACCAGCTTAGGTGCGATATGGACATCGACGTCACCAGACTTTGGTGTTGAGAGCGTGAAGGAGCGCTTTGGCCAGGTTCAGCCTAAGATTTTGTTCTGCTGTAACGGTTATAGTTTCAATGGCAAAACGTTCAAAATGGATGAAAAAAACAATCAGATTGTGCAATCGATATCCAGCATCCAGAACACATGCCATATTGATTATCTGCAAATTGGTCAAGAGAGCCCGTTTGGCAATGAACAATTTTCAGACTGGGAATCCATTCTAGCCAGTTACATCCCTCGCGGCCTCCGATATCAGCGAATCGGTTTCAACGATCCGCTGTTCGTTCTTTACTCGTCAGGAACAACAGGCAAGCCGAAGTGCATAGTACATTCAGTTGGTGGCACCACACTTAACCATTTAAAAGAACATCAACTCCACTGTGATATCCAACCACGTGATCGCGTGTTTTACTACACCACCTGCGGTTGGATGATGTGGAACTGGCACGTATCAACCCTTGCCAGCGGTGCGACACTGGTTATTTTCGACGGCAGTCCAATGTATCCAATGCCAAGCGTACTTTGGGAGCTAGCGGAAGAAGCTCAAGTCAGTTTGTTCGGGACATCAGCCAAATACCTTGAAGCTCTACAAAAAGCCGAATTTAATCCGAGTCATTACTACAATCTGGATAATCTTAAGACCCTCTGCTCCACTGGTTCAGTTCTGTACCCTCAGCAATTTGATTATGTCTACAGCCGCATCAAGGCAGATCTGCATCTGGCTTCTATCTCGGGCGGCACAGATATCTGTGGCTGCTTTGTGATTGGTAACCCGATCTCTCCTGTCTATCGTGGCGAGTGCCAGGCACCCGGCCTTGGGTTGGATGTACGCGTTTTTGACGAGAAAGGACAATCCGTTGTTAATCAACGGGGCGAATTGGTCTGTTTAAATAGCTTTCCGAATCAACCAGTCGGTTTTTGGCACGATGATGGCGAGCGTTATCACAACGCCTATTGGGACAAGTTTGACAACACCTGGCATCATGGCGACGACGTAGAAATGACCGACAACGGCGGCATGGTTTTCTATGGGCGGAGCGATGCCACACTCAACCCTGGCGGAGTAAGAATCGGAACTGCAGAGATTTATCAGCAAGTAAATCAACTCTCTGAGATTAAAGATTCCATTGCAGTTGGCCGTGTGCTTGATGGGGATGAAAAAGTCGTACTTTTTGTTCAACTCGATAGCGATAAGACGCTGAGTGATGAATTGATTTCAACCATCAAGCTGCAACTGAAAACCCAATGCTCCCCAAGGCATGTACCTGCAGAAGTTTACGCCATCAGTGAAGTCCCGAAAACCAAGTCTGGTAAGCTCGTTGAGCTGGCCGTAAAACAAGTGTTGCATGGTAAAGATGTACAGAATAAAGGTGCTATCGCGAACCCTCAGGTTCTTGACGAAATCGCTCAGTATGCAACACAAACGGTTCCCTAAAATAAAAAGCCCGAACGATTAAGTTCGGGCTTTCCAAATCTGCTAAACCAGTATTACTTCTTGGCCACTGCCATCAATACGGTCAATTTCCCTTGAGGCGAATCGATACTGAATGGTGTCGTCACTTCAACTTCATCAAACCCAACACTGCTGAGTACTTGCAATACATGGGTCGGTGTCATTCCACCCTCTTCGTCTTTCTCCGATAGCCAGTCCCAATGAACAAAGTGATTTCCTTTATTCAGCAGGCTATAGACAATATCAACAACATCAGAATAGTTGGGCAGAAAGCTACATACTGACGATGCAACCACCAAGTCAAATTGATTCCGGAATGCGGGGTGCATTGCTACTAAGCCCCGTGACAGAAGGTCAACGACTGGCTCTACGTTGTCGAGCTCTTTCTTATCTAATTGCTCGATCATAGCCTCTGAGCTATCTAATGCTACGATATCTTTCGCGAAAGGAGAAAGCTTCTGGCTAAGTAGTCCTGTACCACAACCAAAATCGAGAATGCGCTTCCCTTGGACACCGACAATTTCTTGTAGAGAGTCAAACGCTTTCTGTGCATACAATACTGCTGAAGGCTCGTTTTCCCACTCTGCTGCGTAATCATCCCAATTAGTAGCCATCATGATCTCCCTGTTACCTCATTCATTTGGCGTCAAACAAGAGTATCAAAACTACATGAAATTCATAGCTTTTGGCGCCAGAAAACAGACAAGCGTAGTGTATTCTTATAACATTAGCTTATATAAGCACCAAATACGCGAATACCCCAGATGAACCTATCGCAGATTGAAGCCTTCTGTACCATTGCTGACACTGGGTCAGTATCTGAAGCCGCCAGACAACTCGAATGCAACCGCACAAAGTTAAGCATGTCGATTAAAGCCCTGGAAAAAGACCTAAATATCGAACTGTTTGTCCGAACAGGCAACCATGTCTCTCTCTCTGAAGCGGGTAAAGCCATCTATAAAGACTGCCAGAATATGTTAGTCACTGTTTCACGCATTCGTCAGACCTGTGCTCAAGTTTCCGGTGAATTCAACGCAGAAGTCTGGATAGCTCGCGATGATTCGCTGCCAGATGAAATGTGGCAAGACCTTTCACACCGGCTCAATAATAAGTTTCCTGCTACTTCGTTTAATATCGTGCTTGCGTCTAGTGGGGACCTGGCAAACCTAGTTGCCACTCAACAAGTCGACTTTGCTTTTGGCGTCGATTATGAACGCATCGATGACCCACATATCAGTTATCACCCTTTAGGCAAAATCCGCCTCATGTCGGTATGTAAGGCTGATCATCGCCTCAGCCAGCTTCGACGTGTTTCGGATGATGAATTACGTAATGCGATGCAAGCGGTTATGGTCTATCTCAACGAAAAAGACAACCCTGAACTGCAGCCGTTCTCCCTGCGCCATATTGGTTTCTCCAGCTTTGATTACATGCTAAGTACTATTCTCACAGAAGACGCTTGGGGCGTATTGCCTGAACCGCTGATCCGTCATCATTTACGTAAACAAGAACTTGCCGTCATCAAGCATACTTACGGCTTAACACAGGAAGACTATTGTATGTTCACTGCAGCTGGCATGGCAGAGCACCCAGGCATGTCGTGGCTGGCGGATAAGCTTAACGAATACTTGTTTGATTTCTAACTGTTTCGCCATCGTTTTCTACGGCTACGGTGGCACTATACTCCTTCCAGCTTTACAATACGACAGTCAGTGTCAATTTTAATGGCACCGAAATTCAACACTATCTCATTGAATTTAAAGAACAAGGTATGTAACGCGTCTATTTCCGTCTATTTTTAGCACAGATCAAGTTTGTCAAATACGTTCAGTGCGAGAAGAATAAGAGTATGTATAGCGAAGAGAATACTCTATGTGTGACAGGACAAGCTTAAATGAAAAACGAATACTGATTTTCTCAGCCCTTTTAGCTTCAGGCTTTGCAGGTGGTGGATTAGTACTCGGGATGCTTGTTGGTTCACTGGTTATTGTATTTGATGGTGTTTATTCATCTGTCAGTCTGCTGCTAACTTTATTGTCGCTCGCCGCTTCTAAATACATTCAGAGCCCTTCTCGAAGCCACTTCCCGTTTGGTAAGGCCGTACTTGAACCTGTGGTCATTGCCATTAAAGGCAGTGTCATCCTCGCAGTCGTCAGTTACTCACTCTACTCTGCACTTATCGCCGTTTTCAATGGAGGACGTGAGGTTGATGCTTCAATCGCAACTTTGTTTGGTGTGATCAATGTATTAGGTTGTGGCTATGCATGGTGGCACATTGCTCGTAAGTCAAAGCGCTTTTCGTCAGGCCTGATCGAGGCGGAAGCCAAACAATGGCAGATGGATACCCTGCTCAGCGTAGCAGTCACATTGGGCTTTATTGTCGCATGGGGTGTCGCTCTATCCCCCCTAGCAGAGTACTCCGTCTATGCCGACCCTATGATGATGATTCTTATGTCGTTTTACTTTATTAAAGTACCCTTCGACATGCTGAAAGAAGCCATTAGAGAGTTATTAATGATGTCGCCAAGTGATGAAATTTGCGATGTCGTTGATCAAGAAGTGTTAGCGCTAGATAAAGAAGTTAAGCAGCACATCGAGCTCACCGCCGTTACTAAGGTAGGCCGTGAACTTAGAGTTAACCTAGATGTCCACTCCACAGAAAAACAGGTGGCTGTGGCCGATCTCGAACGAACTCGCCGTATTTTGAAAAATAAACTGGCTAAGCTACCACTCGATTTACGGCTTAATTTGAATATTGCCAGCTAATCAAGCTATTGTTTATGTACCTTAAACGCCCTATTTAGAGGGCGTTTTTATTTATAACCCTACAAAAAGCGCCAGTTAGTTCTATTATTATGTATATGATTTCATATTGAACATCTCCACGCCAAGATGGAGAGGCAGTACCACGAGATACATCAAGGTTGGCGCCTATGAAGAACCCATTTACAGCACTACTGGCAGATAAACAATCAAAGAAAACAGCACCTCAGCAAGACGACAGTATAAAAACCAGTGTGTTAGATTTACTGTCTGACGGTATGGTGATCTTCGATGGGCAAGTCGGCTCCAACGCTATTTTCTACGCCAACCCAGCCTTTCTCAAATACTACGGTCTTCCGTCCAACCAAGTTATTGGTCGCAATATCATTGAGTTCTATTCGCACTACCTGAACGATGATCATATTGCTGAGCTTCATAGTGCCGTTCATGAGGCGACATCTCACACCACTGAAATTTGTGTCAATCAAGAAACAAAGACAGGCTGGCTGCGTATCAACTTAGAAGCAATGAGGAAACAAGGAGGTGGCAACCATTACCTAATTCTCAATCAGACCGACATCAGCCAAATGAAGCAGGTTCGTCAAGAACTGAAAACATCCAACCAAAAACTTCAACAGTTAGTATCCAATCAGAACCAGCGAATTAATGAACAAGAAGTACAAATGGGGGTTATGTTTGAACAGGCAGTCGATAATATGCTGCTTCTCAATGCTGAATTGAAAGTTCTCGACGTTAATGACTCGGCACTTTCCCTTTTCGAGCACAGCAAGTCTGACTTACTTGGATTAGAACTGACGTCACTCCTCTACGAGTTCACAGAGAACAACATTGAAGACAAGCTCTCAAGTGTTGAAATGTATCAAGAAGTACCGCTGGACGAAGTGATTAAAGTCAGTCGAACCAGCGATGTGCTAAGCCTACTGGGTTCCGTCCGATACATAACGATGAAAACGCAAAAGTATATTGTCCTAACTTTGCGAGACATCAGCAAAGAACAAATGGCTCAGAACGAACTGAGAAGAAGCCAGAGTGAGCTAGAAGAAGTCGTCAGAAGTTTGAATCTGGCTACGCAAGCTGGTGGCATCGGTATATGGAGTTGGGATTTTACAACCAATGAGCTCTCTTGGGATGACCGCATGTACGAGATATATGGCGTTGACCCAGACAACTGCAAGAACAACTACACCATGTGGCAAGAGAGAGTATTGGAAGAAGATATATTTACTGCTGAAGAAGCCCTCAACAAAGCCAGAGAAAACCTCACTCAGTTCAACTCTGAATTCAGAATACAACTACCCGACAAGGAGATACGTTGGATAAAGGCCGCGGCAAACGTTTTATTTGATCAAGATGGAACCACCCCTATTGGTATGGGCGGCATCAATATTGACGTAACAAAAGAGAAAAATGCACAGGCAAATCTAAGGCATGAAAGTGAAATCGCCTTAGCGGCTAGTGAAGCAAAATCCATGTTTTTGGCCAACATGAGTCATGAGATAAGAACACCGATGAACGGCGTAGTCGGTATGCTAAGCCTCCTTAGTGAATCAGAGCTCAATGGTGAACAGAAAAGTATGGTCACAACCATCAAAGATTCTGCTCTAACTCTACTGCACATTATCAACGACATCTTAGACTTTTCGAAAATCGAAGCCGGCCAAATGTCACTGGAAAGTGTCCCTGTGGAACTGCAAAAACTTATAGAAAGAACATTGGATGTCCTCTGTTTACAAGCAAACAACAAAGGTATAGAGCTCTATTTAACTTACGATGCTAGCCTGCCGAAAGTCATAATGAGTGACAGTGTCAGGCTCAGCCAAGTGTTGTTGAACCTCGTTGGCAATGCTGTCAAGTTCACAGACAGCACCGATGAGATGAAAGGCAAGGTGTGGGTCTCAGCCACATTAAACCAGCACGACATTGCCCCCTACGTCGAGATTATCATTGAGGATAATGGTATCGGTATGACAGAAGAGCAGATCGAAAAGCTGTTCAAAGCATTCAGTCAAGCGGATACCAGTACAACCAGACTTTATGGCGGGACAGGTTTAGGTCTATCCATAACCCGCTCTCTGCTAGAAATGATGGGAGGTGATATCCATGTTGATAGTCGCTTCGGTGTTGGAAGCCGCTTCTCCGTTGAACTTCCTTTCATTGAGGTGGAAGAGCCACCTCAAGATCCAACCCCAAACTATGTGAACGGTTCTAGAATTTTATTCGTCACCAATGATCAGAACATAGCCACTTTCTGTGATATCAACTTAGCTAACTTCCGCTGCAAAACCAACTGTGTAGCTAATATGCAAAGAGCTATTGCGGTACTTGATTACGCGAAGAAAGCCGGCGCAACCATCGACCTGATTATCGTTGGCCCTGACTTATATCACTATTATGAGGAAAAGCCGCTCTCCCAGTTCAACTCAGCACTGCTTGAAGAGCAAAAATTCATTTTTCTCTCTCGCGACCCTAGCATTGAGTCCGGCCTAACAAAATCTAACTATTACGTCATGCCATGCAGCCCTTTCAAACCCAGTGAACTAACCACTGCGATAGGCGTCATGCGAGAACTCATTAGTTGTGAGAGGAACATAAAGCCTATCGTAAATGAACCAAATCAAGACATTCGTGAAAACAAAACTGGGCTAATCTTAGTTGTCGATGATCAACCCACCAACCGTGACGTAATACAGAGGCAGTTGAATCACTTAGGCTACCAATGTGAAATGGCAGTTCATGGTCAGGAGGCATTACACAAATGGAGAAATGGTTCGTTTGATTTGGTCCTAACCGACTGCCACATGCCAGTAATGGATGGGTATGAACTTGCAAAACAAATCAGAGAATCCGAAAGGAAGGACAAAACCTTAGGCCATACACCAATCATCGCAATTACCGCCAATGCAATGGTTGAAGCCTCTGAGCAATGCATTGCTTCAGGGATGGACGACTATTTAACCAAGCCAGTCGAACTCAAAACTCTTGATCAATCGATCGAGAAATGGATGCAGCTCTCCCCTATCCCCTTAGAAGAAAAAGCGTCTGAAGAACCATCTTTAGAGCCTGAAGACGTTGAAGTGCCGACAGCAAAACCTCCACATGATCCAATCTGCATGTCCACTCTAGAGCAGATTTTGGGCACCAGAGAACTGTCTATCGTGGCACCTTTGCTTGAAGGGTATTGGGAGTCTGTTAACGAAGACATTGAAAAAGCGGAGATTGCGCTCACCGATAAGAGCGATGGTGATCTCCAACAGATCGCCCACGCAGCCAAAGGTGCCGCTCGTTCTGCGGGAGCAGAAGAGCTCGCGGACAAATTTGAAGTGCTGCAAAACACGGCACACCTGAAAAACTGGCCAGAACTGTCTGACACACTAAGCAGCGCTAAGGTAGAACTGAAACGCTTACAGAGTTACCTAGTTGAGCACTCAATTATCGAAGACACGGAAGTAATATATGAGTAACTATGACCCGACCAATTTTACGATTTTAGTCGTAGAAGATCACAAGTTCTCTCGCCAAGCACTCGTCGGAATGCTAGTGAGAGGTGGTTACGAAAATTTGCTTTGCGCGAAAGATGGTATGGAAGCCATGACAAAATGCGCTGAAAACAAGATAGATTTGATCATCACCGACATCAACATGCCTAACATCAACGGGCTAGAGCTCATTAAGGCCATTCGAACAAATGAAGCCCAAATCGCCTGTGACACTAGGATAATCGCGGTGACAACACTATCAGATACTGCGACGATTTCCGCTTGCATGACATTAGAAGTCGATGCATTTCTCGTGAAGCCTATTAATATCAAATCCGCCAAAGAAAAAATCCAGAGCGCGATCACCGAACCAAAATGTTTGTACCAACAGCACTTTTATAATGATGTGAGCACAAGTATTAATTTAGCACCTCAGCCAAACGAGCCCGATACAACCAAACGTATTCGCTCGATTGATAGTCGAGTTCATGAGTTGTCACAACTTTCTGAACTCAAAGAAGGAATGACACTGGTCTACGATATCAATGCGGTTTCTGGGGGCTGCTTACTAAGAGCAGGAACGATACTCAACAAAAAGCTCATTTTACGTTTGTTTGAACTGAGTAAGATTGTCGATACAAATAGTATTGTCGTGCGAGAAGATAAGACCCAAATGGCTGTTTAAGCTTGTTTTCTAAATTTGAGAATCAATATGAGAACTCGTAAACATTTCCAACTCTGAGAGAAAAATGACAACTCTCTAGTAACGAAAGCGCTTTACAAAAAGACCATAAGATATTGATTTAAAACAAAAACAACTCAAGCACCATCCGAAAGAAATAATTGGTTCGATATTTGCTATTCTATTGTTAGACAACACTATTCTCAGCTTAATCTCGTTATGAAGGAGAGCTTTATGGCAACATTCGAACCTAGCAAATTTACGATTCTGGTTGTAGAAGACAACAACTTGTCTCGCAAAGCGCTTATAGGCATGCTGTTCAAAAGTGGCTATGAGAACATCCTGAGTGCACCAGATGGTCGAAGCGCGATAGAGAAGATTGAACATAATCATGTTGATTTAATTATTACAGACATCAATATGCCTCACATTAATGGTCTGGAGCTGATCAAGTCCGTGCGCATGGGACAAACCAAAGCAGTACCCGAAACAAGTGTCATCGCGGTTACCGCCCTATCAGATACAGAAACTATTTCTACTTGTATGCGCTTTGAAATTGACGCCTTTTTGCCTAAACCAATCACTGTGAAAGACGCTCGCGAGCAAATAGAGCAAGCCGTCACTGGTCACACTGAGTTGTATCAGCAACACTTATACAATGACGTCGATACTGAACTGAACAGTAGCAATGAAACAGACACACTGGCGAAACCGATCCCAGACGCCAGTCAAATCACCACTCTGCAAAACTTGTATGAGTTACAAGCAGGTATGACTCTGGTCGGTGATATATTCGCGAATAATGGAGGTTGTCTGTTAAAAGCAGGGACTCTTCTCGATAACCGCTTAGTGAAAAGGTTAAGAGAACTCAGTTCAATCATTGACGATCACCCGATACAAGTTCACCTAGAAGAAAGCCAAGCGGAAGAAGCCTGATTGCTCAGGCTTCTAGGATATTTATCTCTCTTAAGGCTTCGGTGTCAGAGTGTACTTGCTTCTTATGACCTTGTGGCCAAACGACTCACCTATTCGTTTCTGAACATCATCAAGTGTGATGGTACTCGTCATCGCATCTACATCTAGTAACGACTCCACACCATAGCCATGCACCAAGTAACGAGCATAAAACCAAGTGCGGTCTACTGGTTGATTTTCCAACGCTTGAAGAGCCACGGCTAGCTGACGAGCAGCTGCGTCAACATCTGACTGCTTAACATCCATCAGCAGGTCATTTAATACTTTATCAATGGCCTGCTCGATGCGCTCAATGTCCTGTGGGGCTACTTGCGCTTCAACAAACCAATCGGTAACTGGCTCCTGATCTTGTTGAGCAGAGTACGCTTCTGGCGCATAGTCCAACCCCAGCTCTTCACGAACATACGCCGTTAGACGCTTCGACAATATTCGTTGAATCATATCGTCAATGTAGGCTGTGCGAACACTTGATTGAGAGGCAGAAGGGTTAGTAAGCCTAATCAGGTAGAAACTGTTCTGTTCATTGTAAATATCAAGATCAATCGCATGTTGAGCGTTCTTATTGTAGTCAACCTCGAAGTCTGTCGGCAGAGCCGTTTCAAGATTGATGGAAGCTAAATATTGGCGCAAAACCTCATTAAGCTCATTGGCCTCTAAGTCCGCTATGATCACAACCTTATTACCGCGAAACTGACCGAATAACTGTTCGTGTACAGAGCGAATTTGGGCTTCAGAGACAGACTGATAACCAGAAGCAGACGACATATAGTGTCGGCTAGAGGGTAAATAACTATTGTGATTAATCGCCTGATTCCATTGACCTAATGGCGTAGATAGGTAGGTTTTCAGCTCTTGTTGATACTCTTGTTTTACTGTTTTGAGGTGGCGAGATTCGACATTCACATCGCTAGCAAAGTTAAACAATACCTTAAAGCCTTGCTGCAGTTTGTTTTTGGGCACACCCACTTCCACACCGTGATGGCTGAAACTGATAAACGGGTAAACCTCAATGCTATTACGCTGTAAGAAGGTGTCCAATTGAGGCCCATTAAAGTCCCCCAGCCCGCTGCGACTTATGACAGGTATGGTTAGCTCAACGGCAGGGTAAAGTGAAGGATCAAGCGCCGCTTTTCCTCCTTGACTACCATAAACTACATTTACCCAGTCACCCGCATTCGGGTCTTGCTGAAACCAGACTTCAATACCATTTGACAGAGTCCAGACCTCAAACCCCAGAGCATTCTTTTCCTGTGACAAAATCGCACCATTTTGACTGGGCTCTGCCAGCTCGTTTTCCGCCACCGACAATATCATCGGTTGAGTGCCCGGCTTCGCATATTGTGTTCGGATTTCTGGTATCTTCGCTTGCCATGCTGCAATAGAGTCACCTGGTTCAACACCAATAACAACCGAATATTTCGCCGCAAGCAAATTACGCAACTGTTCGTTAACCGTTTCGAGCGTCGCCAGATTCAAAAAGCGTTTTAAGCTTTGTCGATAGTCTTCACGCGATTGTATCGGTTGCTGCAAAGATAAACTCATTACCTCGGACTCAGCAAAATCTAGTGCTTCTTTGTGTCGCCAGTGATAGTCGACATCGTTGAGCAACTGCTGATAGTAGGCAAGTGAAACGTCCACTTCCTCTTGAGTGACACCGTAGTCTCGCATTGACGCTAACGTACTAAGAAATATCCCTTGCGCATCATTGCGTTCACTAGCAGGAAATGAGGCCGACAAGATTCCATAGCGATTGAAGTTAATGTAGTAATTTGAGATGTACAGGTCATGAAGTGGGATCGCCGCATCACTGTACATACGCTCCATGCGCTGATTGATCAGATGCAATGCGACTTCATCCAACCAGCTTTCCATCAGATCTCCTTGCGTTGTAATCGCAGTTTTGCCCCGTTGAACCATAAAAGTGATACTCGGCGCTTCATACTCTCCAACTTCATCGACGAAATCACTCAATTCAATAGGAACATAGTCAATGCGAGTTTTACTTATGCCGGCACCAGCTTTCCAAGAAGCAAACTGAGATTCAATCAAAGCTTCAATCGTTGTTGTGTCAATATTCCCTGTGACAATCAGCTCAGCATTTTCTGGGTGATACCACTTTTTATAAAAGGCAATAATAGACTCTGGTGTAGCGCTTTGAACCGATAATGAATCGCCTACGGGGTCCAAATCTTCTAAAGCGGTACCTTTTAGCAAATAATCATAATATTTGTCGGCCAGACTTTTATTCTCTGGTCGTGTCCGACGTATTTCACCCTGTATGACACCTTTCTCTTTTTCAACTTCTGCTGAGGCGATTGTTAAGCCATCGCCAATATCTCTCATCCATAACAGCGCATTGTTCAACTGTGTATTGTCGGGAAGATCGAGTTGATAGACTGTCTCATAGTAGGCTGTATAAGCATTGATATCCGCGCCAAACGTGAGCCCTGCTTGTTCAAAAAGACTGACCATTTCATTTGAAGAAAAATGACGGCTGCCATTAAACGCCATATGCTCAAGAAAGTGCGCATAGCCTCGCTGCTGTTCCGTTTCTTGTGCTGACCCAACTCGCACGAATAATCGGACAGAAACAGGAGCGCCAGAAACGGGATATATGTGGTATTTCAACCCGTTATCCAGTGTTCCTTCAATCCATCCCTTATCCGCTTCAATCGGTGGATCATTAGGAAAAGAGGAACAGCCAGAAATTACAACAGCAATGAAAAACAGAAGGATTCGCATAATCAGGCTACTTATTCGTATGAATACCTAATAAAACTATACTTCAAAGCTATGTTTTATATATAAAACCAAGCACATTTTCTTTTATTGGTACTTTTTAGTTGCACCGTTAAAATCGCAGGCGTATAGTTAATCGCAATTCGACGATTAACTATTAATAGACATCTCATGACAAACCAATGTAGTCTCGCAAACCAGCAGGCGTTCTCGACGACAGACGCTGAAATCGCATTAGAAACGGCCTTTGCTTTAAAGGCAAAAGCGCTTTCACATCCAGCCCGAGTCAGAATCCTTAAGATTTTGGTGACATTGGATAACCTTGGCGGCTGTCTGAACAGTGATTTGGTGTCCCAGTTAGGTCTAGCTCAATCAACAGTGTCTGAACACTTACGTATCCTAAAGCAGGCTGAGTTCATCATCGCGGAACCCAACCCACCTAAGGTTTGTTACAAGGTTAACCGGGAAGCAATTTCCGAATTTAACCAAACTTTTAATACCGTCTTTAACTGAACTGACATCTGAGTATGTAACGCTACTACTCGGATTTTTACACCTTAATCAATCGCCTTTCGACGATAAACGAAAGAGAGACAAACAATGAAAACTGAAACTGCAGTAAACAACGCCGCAAACAACATGAGCTTCCTTGACCGCTACCTTACCGTGTGGATCTTTGTTGCCATGGCCGTTGGGGTCGCCATAGGAGCTCTATTTCCTCAGGTTGCAGATTGGAATGAAGCCATGTCTGTTGGCAGTACCAATATTCCTTTAGCCATTGGCTTGATACTTATGATGTATCCGCCTTTAGCGAAGGTGAATTACAGTCTATTGGGTAAAGTTCGTCAGGATAAGAAAGCCATCACACTCTCATTGGTTATGAATTGGATTGTTGGCCCTATTCTGATGTTCATTCTGGCACTGACATTTCTTGGTGATCACCCAGGCTATATGGTTGGCATCATTTTGATTGGTTTAGCGCGTTGTATTGCCATGGTTTTAGTCTGGAATGATATTGGTGGTGGTAACAAAGAATATGGTGCCGCACTAGTTGCACTGAACAGCGCTTTCCAGATTGTGACCTATAGCTTCATGGCTTGGCTATTTATCTCTGTACTGCCTCCAGTATTCGGCTATCAGGGATTCGAAGTCGACATCTCAATGCTGGATATTGCAGAAAGCGTAATGATTTACCTTGGCATTCCATTTCTAGCGGGTTATTTAAGCCGTAAATGGTTAGTCGCGGCTAAAGGCGAGCATTGGTACAACGACGTGTTTATTCCTCGTATCTCGCCTATCACCTTGATTGCCCTGCTCGCGACGATTGTGCTGATGTTCAGCTTAAAGGGGGAGATGATTCTAGAGCTACCAATGGATGTGGTGCGTGTCGCCATTCCACTGGCAATCTATTTTGTGCTGATGTTCTTTGTCAGTTTCTTTATTGGTAAGAAAATGGGCATCGAATATGATAAAAATGCCTCGATTGCCTTCACCGCTACAGGCAACAACTTTGAGCTGGCGATTGCAGTATCGATTGCAGTATTTGGCCTTAATTCCGACCAAGCGTTCGCGGGAGTAATTGGCCCACTCATTGAAGTGCCTGTGCTTATCGCTTTGGTTAACGTCGCCCTAAAAATGAAACAAAAATACAAGCTAAGAGCTCAACACGCATAGCGTTTCTCGCCCGCCAAACATGGCGGGCATTATTGCATTTTCTCTTTTCTACGTCGTTCACAACGTACCAATACCGCCTGTTTTTCCTCATCAGTGTAAGATCGCCATTCTAGAATCTCATTGAGGGTACGGAAGCACCCTAAACAAACATCCTCACCATCCAAACAGCAGTTTCTCACACACGGAACGGGCACCTTTTCCACATCTGTCATCATCAACCTCTCAGTTTAAAGCTAGCGGTAGAGGCTCAGACTGTCGAACTCACACACCTCTTTAAAAGGTACAAAAAAGAGAGCCTCAGCTCTCTTTCGTTTCTTCTTTCTCAGACTGGAACCTATCTTCGTATAGCTCCATAAAATCTTTCCTGATTTCCTGCTCAAGGTGCGTCGCCTTATCAGTCGGACAGAAAATCATAAAGTGAACGACCTGTTCACCTGTCGAACCGCTGGTAATGTGGATGTGAGGCTCTGCACCAGGTAAATCGACGCCTGCGTGCTTCTCGATCATTGCATTGTACCGAGTTGCGACATCACTAAAGTAGTGACAATGCCCTTCAATCTTTTCGATCATCACAGGAACCAGAGGGTATAAATTGACAAATTCGCTCACAACAATCGAGAAGTTGTGATAGACGTAGCGCTTCATAAAGTTAAGGTTTTTCACCGGATAGGTAAAAAACATACTGTTTGGCAACGTCGCTGTTTTTCCTGTGTAGTGGTATTGGCCGTGATGAAGGTCAATTTCCTGAATCACGGTTGCCATCATATTGTGCTCAATTACCTCACCGCACAATTTGCCGACTTCAATCCAGTCACCAATTCGAAACGAACGTGAGCTCGCTCTTTGGATAGAGCCAGTGAAACAGAGGATGATTTCTTTCGACGCCACAACAATGGCGACAGCAATGGCTGTCACTGACAGGGCAAACTCATTGATCTCAGATTTCCACAGAATGAAAAGTAACAGAACGGTAATAGCGAATGCACCGTTCTTAGTACGCGACATCCAGTTACGCTGTTCTTCTGATACAAAAGCAACATCACCACGAATTTTAGATAAAACAATTCGGCGAATTATCGCTATCAGAACGATAATCAACGCCGTAAAAATAAACTTATGAGTCAGAAGAAAATCGATTACAGCTTGTACTTTCTCCATTCTCGGCTCCTGTTGTTATGACAAAGAAAAGGGGCCAACGCCCCTCTGAAGAAATTCGTTTTGAACGAGAATAACTTCCCATACTTATTGAGAAGGATCTAGTTTACATTTCTATTAATGCAAACTAGATAGCGTTCATATGCTACTTGAATCGAGCAGATGTAATAAACTCACCAAACGTTTCACACCAGACAATCACGGTATTGTATTCACCCAAATCAACATCTGTTGGCAAATTGAGGGCGAAGCGGTCAAACGTTTTAACCTCACCTACTTTTACCATGGTATGTTTTTGCTGGTTAAAATCGACTTCAGTTTCAATAAACTGAGGCGATAGGTACAGTTTATAATCAGGCCCTGGTGCCAATTCACCGACAAAAGCAATCTGGTCATTGCTAATAGAGACAGAGCCCTCTCCCCAATGGAGGAAGTCACTGTCTTTTCGGTCACGCTGGAACGTTGCAGTGTAAACCGCGTTATTGGTCACACTCTCAACAGAGCTCATTGAGGGAGAATCTGGTTGGATAAGAATAGGCAATGCATAGATCCCGACAGCAAAGCCGATTGCACCACAAATAAGGTGTGTAAACAGTAAAAAAATCCTTTTCATCCCCGAAACCTCTGTTTATCAAGCATACATAGTAAATGTACACGATAATCAATGAGATAACAGGGACATATCGAAATTTTATCTGTAGTGAAGTGCAGTTTTCTCAGACAAGGTCACAATAACCTTCACAGCCTGCTCCATACCTTCAATGCTAATAAACTCATGAATACCATGAAAATTATAGCCTCCTGTGAAGATATTCGGACAAGGCAAGCCCATAAATGACAATCTTGCTCCATCCGTACCACCGCGGATTGGCTTAATTTTAGGCTCAACATCGCAGGCAATCATCGCCTGTTTTGCCAGCTCAATAATATGTGGATGAGGCTCAACCATCTCTTTCATATTGAAATAGCTGTCTAACAGTTTCAGAACCACACGCCCCTTAGTTAATGCTTTATTAAGTTCATCCACTTTGCTCTGCATGAAGGCCTTGCGTTGCTCTAGCCCATCACGCTCAAAATCTCGAATGATATAACCTAGCTCACAACGTGCTACAGCCATTTCTGCAGACTTCAAATGATAGAAACCCTGATAGCCTTCCGTCGCCTCCGGTGTTTCATCAGCAGGCATCATCATTTGGAACTGGGCAGCGATGTTCATGGCATTCACCATTTTGTTTTTAGCCGTTCCAGGATGAACATTCACACCATGACAGATCACATCAGCACTGGTTGCATTAAAGTTCTCATATTCCAGTTCGCCAACAGGGCCGCCATCAATGGTGTAGGCCCATTTCGCACCAAATTTCTCCACATCAAACAGATCTGCACCGCGACCAATTTCTTCATCCGGAGTAAATCCAATACAAATATCGCCATGTGGAATGTCTGGATTTGCTTTCAACTCAGCAATGGCGGAAATGATTTCCGCGATACCGGCTTTGTTATCCGCACCGAGAAGTGTCGTTCCATCCGTCGTGATCAGGTTGTGGCCAAGAAGTCTACGTAGATCAGGGTACTGAACCGGGGACAGTACTTCGTCCCCTTTACCTAATGCAATATCGCCTCCCTGATAGTCCTCAACAATCTGAGGTTTGACATTTTTTCCTGACGCATCAGGTGCTGTGTCCATATGAGCCACAAAGCCAATAGCCGGGACATCGTAGTCAACATTGCTTGGCAGCTTCGCCATCAAATAGCCGTTATCATCAAGTGACACCTCACTCAAACCCAGTTCCAGCAATTCTTGTTTTAGAAATTGGGCAAAAGTGATCTGCCCTTCACTACTTGGGCATGCGGGGTTGGAAGGGTTGGACTGCGTGTTAAAGGTCACGTAGCGCAGAAAACGTTGAACCAGTTCATTCATAGCGGTATCTCTTTGTATTATGATTTTAAAATACTGGCGTTTATCCTACGCCTTCCAAACAAAGAGGTTTTGCTGTAAATCAGTTTTTAAGCGATGAGAGCAATGCAGTGCATAATAACAACACTAGTAGTCAGCCTTGCTCTAAGAATCTTGTAGCCTGCTGGTTTGCGCTCTTTCTCCGCTATTCTGACCGCTCTTTCTGAAAACCAAACAAGAAAATAGCCAATTGCCAACAATATAAGTGCCAAGGCGATATTCTGACGTGAAAGCAATAAGACGCCCCATGTCATAACAGCAAACAAGTTACTGAGTAAAAGCGCGTTGCGACTGATTTTGTCTACAGAATGATCAATGCCATTACCCCAGAGCACCCCTGATAAGAAACTCAAGATCACCACACTGTATGAGATAAACATTTCTTCGCCTGTGAGCCCGAAAAGACTCGCACCAGTGACGATACAAATTAGGCTCAACGCGAACGGCAATAGCCCTAAGTAACCCAATCTAAACATAATTGAAGTTGACGATGTTGCTTTGTTCATAATGCATCCTTAAGCGTTTTTTGTTTACTACGACAAAAAAGCCCGAATAGTTTCCTATTCGGGCTTTTAGTTTGGAACTTAAACAAGCATTACAGCAGGATAAAAATACCCGCCAAACAAGCACTCATAAGGTTCGCTAACGTACCTGCAAGCACCGCTTTGATACCGAGATTGGCAACTTCAGAGCGACGCTCTGGCGCAATCACGCCGATAGAGCCAAGCTGAATAGCAATTGAACCGATGTTAGCAAAGCCACACAGTGCAAACGTGACGATCACTTGAGTATGTTCAGATAGCAGCGCTTTGTGCTCAACAAAGTCGATGAAAGCAACAAACTCATTCATCACAATTTTCTGGCCAATGTAAGAACCCGCCATCAGCATTTCATTTGCCGGTACACCAATCACCCATGCCAGAGGAGAAAATAGGTAGCCAAACAAGGTTTGCAGAGTAATTCCGCTAAAACCTGCTACTTCACCCAAACTCTCAAGACCCGTGTTGACCATGGCGATAACACTCACGAACGCGATCAGCATTGTACCGACGGCGACAGCGACCTTCATACCGTTCATCGCACCGCTTGCCAGGGCGTCAATTACGTTGCTGTCTTGCGCTTTGTCCATTTCAATATCAGACTGATCGATTGGCGTTTCACGCTCAGGCACAATGATCTTAGCCATCATCAAGCTGCCTGGTGCGGCCATAAAGCTTGCGGCAATCAAGTACTTCAGCTCAACACCCAACCCAGCATAACCACCCAGTACACTACCGGCTACAGAAGCCATACCACCAGCCATCACAGCGAACAGTTCAGAGCGAGTCATGCGCGAAAGGAAAGGTCGAACAAGAAGTGGAGACTCACCTTGAGATAGGAAGATATTACCTGTGGCAACCAGAGACTCAGCTTTACTGGTTCCTAGGAACTTTTGAATACCACCACCGATAAACTCGATAACCTTTTGCATAATGCCAAGGTAATAAAGTGCAGAAATAAGCGCACTAAAGAAAATGATGATAGGAAGTACACGAACCGCAAAGATAAACCCTGTATTGGCTAAATCACCAAACAAGAATCCAATGCCTTCATCAGCAAAACCTAACAGGCTGGAAACACCATTACTTAAACTGGTTAGTGCGGTTTGTCCCCAAGGGAAATACAACACTAAGGCTGCAAAACCAACCTGAAGTAACAACGCGCGAGATACTGTTTTCCAGTTGATCGCTTTGCGACTTTCTGACAGCAACACAGCACACAATAACAGTGCCACAACACCGATTAATCCGAATAGGACATTCATTAAAGATAACCTCTACAAGCATTGGAAAATAGCTGGTCCGGTCCGTGGGGTCATTCACCATTCCATGTGACGGCTTGTATTGGCAGAGCGAGTGCTCTTAACCGGGCGGAGAGTATAGCGTACAGAGTGAGATATTCATCACATATTTTAACGCAAACGTTCAAACGTTCACTCTATGAACAGGTTCTTCTGAAACTGGCTAAATTGAGAAGACGAAAATTGAGTACAGAAACCCAATATATGCACTTCATTGCTATAAAACCATGAACCAAGATCACATTTTCAAACATGTAATCGAATTCAATTACTCAAAGAGTTTGGCAACTTACCATTTGGCATCTAGGTTTATAAAAGTGTCAACTAACGTACTAGTGACAAAGACAGATTCTCTAACAACGTCAGCAGCTAACAACGCAAACACAACTACATATTGCCCCACCATTTGGTGGGGCTGTTTTGTTTATCCTCCTGTTGAAAAGACGCATCGCATAAGCACACAACAAGATCTGCGTTATTTTGAGCTAGATTTATGCCATTAGCGGTATAAAATAACCCGCCCTTAAACAGACGCCAGAGATCACTATGCAACGCGATTACACCCTCTCCTCCCTACAAAGTATCCCTAGAGAAGAGCTGGAAGAACTGAGTCTACGAATGATCCATCGACTGATCGCAGAAGAATCAATGACTGAACTGTTTACGTTCGATGCAGACGAGACTGAATCCGAAGACAAACTGCAAGAAGCCCAGTTTGATGCCATGTTGAGGATGAGCGCTATCGCGCTGAGTGAACTGCCTGCACTTTTCAGCGAATCAGACAATCAACAGCAAAACACGCTGCGCATGCAACGCTTGCTCCTTTGGCATTTCTATTCGGTTTCCTTTCACCTCGAACAGGCAATAACACTTGAGGTCCATTGCCAACATGTAGAAGTGCTCCTTAAACAGGCACCAACTAATGCGCTAGAATGGGTCACAACCTTAACGGATTTACTCCGCCAGTACGCGAAAATTAGCCAGAGTAGCTAATGCGCTCATCATTGATTAAGTTAAATGCCAGAGTTGTCTGGCATTTTTCATTTTTGAACCTGATTCATTGGCAAGATTTATCGATTCAAGACATACTCAAAGTTACACTAACTAACCTATAAATTAAGCCTAATTGCGCTATTGCCTTCTACTTGCTTGCACCATTTCATTGAGTGCATATGCCGAAGATGAAATTGATTACTCCTCCTGCCACAGTCAACCAGACAGCGCAGGCATACTCGACTCAGCATTCAGCTATGTAAATGCCCGTCTTTGTGAACCCGCTGTTTGGTTTGATAATTTCTTTGTCGATGACCGTACCGATGAAGATGCTAACGCGGGTAGTATCGTTCGCTGGACTAATGACTTTACCTATGTTGAAGCGAAGGGTTATGAGTTCAAAACACGTTTCAAGGCGCGCTTTCATCTGCCTAAAGTCACAAAGCGCCTCAAGGTAGTTTTTGAATCCGATGATGAAGATGATCTGCGCGATCTCTTTCCACAAAACTCCAGTGATGCGGAAAGCACGCTTGCGATGAGATATGACTGGCTGAGTAATGCCAGAAGCAGTTTTAACGTTAAACTTACTGCTAAGCCGGGCATAGAAGGTCGCTTTAGCTACACCTATCCAATGAGCGAAGACATGGTCTTCAGAGCGACACAAAAGATTTATCAGAGAAAGCGTGTCACAGGTGAATCTACAGAAGTCGATTTAGACTATTCCATTAGTCCAGATTTTTTGTTTCGTTGGAGTTCATTCGCAAGCTATGAAGACGATATCAAAGGTTGGGAATTGGGCACTGGGTTTACCTTATACCAGCACATTTCAGACCATCAGGCACTGAGTTATCAAATTAGCACGACCGGAACCAATCGCCCCTTTCATTACATCCCAAATACCCATGTTTCTATCACTTATCGCCAAAGCTTCTGGCGGCCGTGGTTATTCTATGAAGTGATACCAGAGTACAACTGGAATCGAGAAGAAGATACTCAGCGTGAAGGAGAAGCAAAAGCCACGTTGAGATTGGAAGTGTTGTTCCACAACATCTGAAAAGGCCGGGATATCCCGGCCTTGTTATTTAATCGTTGGTTAATACGACACGAGCGTTCTGTTTCTGAATTGGGCGGTTGTTGTTACCCATCACCATCTGCATTTGTTTTGCCTGTTCCGTCGTCAATGTTTGAGCGGATTTAAGAACAAACCAGCGTACGCCTTCAGAGCAAGGTGGCGTCGTCAGAGAACCATTGAAGCGGTAGTACTCCCCCGTCGCAGGCAGCATATCTTTTACAGCAAAAGGCGTTTGTAGCCTTACCGTTTCACCTGGCTCAGGCATGGTTGCTGTCAACTGTGTGATCTGGTTATTTTCCCCTGGTGCTGCGTTATACATCACAGCGACGACCGCTAGGTTGCCATCTTTATCCGCATTTACAAAGTGCGCTTCCAATGGAAAGTTTTGACCACGAATGTGGTTTTCTGAAGGAGTATGGAAGTGAAACTGCGCCAGATTAAACTCAACTCCATCTACTGTCACGGCGTTATTCCCCTCAACAACCGCTTGAAGTGTGTGTCCATTATTAGTGAGCCCAGTAACCATGCCCTGATACTCAATGTTCAGTGGCATCAGCTCCGCGTCAACAACATCCTTGATATCAATCGGGCTTTGGTTTTTACCAGTCGCACACTCTTTTGCAACGTCTCCCCAATGTTCAGGCCCCTTATCGCCTTTGTAACCCCATTCAGCGGCCTGAACCGTACCCGCCATCGCAATCATCAAACTTGCGGCAATAAATGTTTTTTTCATGTTATTTCCTTATTATCGTCACCAACTGATCGGCCACCATCATAAGTCCATGAACAAATCCATGAGTAGTAGGAAAACTTTGATTACCTGCGAATTTTGGAACCGGATACAAAAGAAGTGAAAATTATGGTTTTATCAATTTCACTGGAAGCTGCCTTTGTCTTTCTAACATTGCCAGTTTGATCTTGCCCTAAAACAAAAAACCAGTGTTGTATCACCAACACTGGTTTTTGAGCAACACTAGAGATCAGAGATCAATCAACGAAGTAAGGCAGTTGCTCTTGAGTTAAGGCACTGCCCTTAGCAAACACAGCGTGCTCCGTCACACTGCTCACATTCCAATTAGTCAGGTCTTGTGAAAATGCCTTTGCCGAACCAAACATGAGTTCCATGTTTTTCACGCTTGATGTATCCCAGTGACTAATGTCCTGGTTAAAGTCATATGCTTCGCGAAACATCCATCTCATACTGGTTACTTTGGACGTATCCCAATTGCCAATATCCTGATTAAAGTCGTATGCTTTGTTAAACATCCATTGCATATCGGTCACTTTGGACGTATCCCAATTGCCAATATCCTGATTAAAGTCGTATGCACCGCGAAACATATGGGACATATCGGTCACTTTGGACGTATCCCAATTGCCAATATCCTGATTAAAGCCGTTTGCTTCGCGAAACATATCGGACATATTTGTTACATTTGATGTGTTCCAATCAGCTATACTTTGGTTAAACGTGAATGCCTTTGAAAACATCCCGGACATATTCGTTACTTGGGAGGTATCCCACTGAGAAATATCATGATCAAAAGCTTTTGCTGTATGAAACATGGATGCCATGTTACGTACGTTAGACATATCCCAACGGCCAATATCTTGGTTAAATTCATAGGCACAAGTAAACATGCTCGACATACTTGTTACATTTGATACATCCCAATAGCCGATATTTTGGTTGAAAGACTTTGCGAAAGCAAACACCTGTGGCATGTCTGTTACATTTGATACATCCCAATAGCCAATATTTTGATTAAATTCCTCCGCCTTATAAAACATGGCTGTCATGTCTGTTACATTGGACACATCCCAATAGCTAATATCTTGATTAAATACTAAGGCAAATCGAAACAGGTCCTCCATGTCTGTAACGCTCGAAGTATTCCAATCGCCAATATTTTGGTTGAAATTTTTAGCATAACTAAACATGGCTGACATGTTTGTTACATTTGACACATCCCAATGGCCAATATCTTGGTTAAACTCTTCGGCCCATAGGAACGTGCCTCTCATATTTACTACGCTTGAAGTATCCCAATCACTGATATCGGCGTTAAAGGATTTTCGATTATAAAAAACCGTATTCATATCTGTAACTTGCGTGGTACAAAAGCGGATCTGGCCACGCTCAAGATAGTCCAACATGGTCTTGTCTCTGATAAGTGTGTTGTCGACCACAACATAAACCTGCCCGTTCTCAAGTATCACAGAGTTGACAGCTTGGTCTGGGCATTTTACTGAGATATCAGCGGCAAAAGCGGAGTTGCCAGCGAGCGCTAACGCGCCGACGAAAAGTGACGTAAGTGTACGTTTCATTGTATTTTCCTAGAATTGAATAGACGTTATTGAGGAAACTGTGGAAGGTCGTCTTGAGACAGACCGCTGTTTTTAGAAAAGTCCGTATGTCGTTTGACTTGACTAACATCCCAAACGGTTAAATCTTGGTCAAAGCGCTTAGCACCAAAAAACATGCCGTCCATATTGATGACGCGGCGCGTATCCCATCGGCTGATGTCTTGGTTAAAGAACTCGTCTTTAGCAAATAAATGGCTCATATCCGTGACATGGCTAGTACAGAGTTGGATATTGCCAGCAAGGAAGTTTTGCCAGTAATCAGAGTTGCGGATAAGTTGGTCATTCACGACCACAAACAACTCTTCTTCTTCAATCAACACGGTTCCCGGAGCGTTCGATTCACAGGTGATACTTTCTGTAGCAAACGAAGAAGCGCTGCTAAGTAACGCGCACGCAAGCACGATAAGTTTGAATTGCATTTGAGATATTTTTCTTATCAATGAATAGTGCGTGCGATTATATTTATAAATTAATTATTATATAAGTCAGGGTTGTTTTATTATTTAAACCAATAATTTTAATTGAGACATTCAATATAATATTCTTAGATATTATTGATTTAAATAATTATTAGTGATGACTATTGTTTTTATTATCATTTATTTAATTTAAAACCTTGCCGCTATATGTTCATTATATAACCAGACAGTTCACTGATATAAATTGAACATTGGCTAAGAAGTAGTAGGTGGCTCAAATAACAAAAAAGGCGACAGGTTAACCTGTCGCCTTTTACTATTCAGTAATCTAGATTCCATTATTCCCAGTCAAGAATCACTTTACCTGATTGGCCGCTACGCATTGCGTCAAAGCCTTTTTGGAAATCGTCAATCTTGAAATGGTGAGTGATGATTGGCGTCAAATCTAAGCCCGATTGAATCAATGATGCCATCTTGTACCAAGTTTCGAACATCTCGCGGCCGTAGATACCTTTAATCACCAGACCTTTGAAGATCACTTGGTTCCAGTCGATACCCATGTCTGAAGGCGGAATGCCCAGCAGTGCAATTCGGCCGCCGTGGTTCATTGTCTTCAGCATGGTGCTGAATGCTGCCTGAACACCTGACATTTCAAGGCCCACATCAAAGCCTTCCGTCATGCCCAGCTCTTCCATTACGTCTTCAAGCTTTTCTTCCGCAACGTTGACTGCGCGCGTTACACCCATTTTACGTGCAAGCTCAAGACGGTATTCATTCACGTCTGTAATCACAACGTGACGAGCACCTACGTGCTTAGCCACTGCCGCCGCCATGATACCGATTGGGCCAGCGCCTGTGATCAGTACGTCTTCACCCACAAGGTCGAAAGACAGCGCCGTATGTACAGCATTGCCGAACGGGTCAAAGATTGACGCTAGATCGTCTGAGATGCCTTCAGGGATTTTGAACGCGTTAAATGCTGGAATCACTAGGTATTCAGCGAATGCCCCTTCACGGTTTACACCCACACCAATGGTATTACGACATAGGTGAGTACGGCCGCCGCGACAGTTACGACAGTGACCACAAGTGATGTGGCCTTCGCCAGAGACACGGTCACCGATTTCGAATCCACGAACTTCCTGACCAATAGCAACCACTTCACCCACGTATTCATGACCAACAACCATAGGAACAGGGATCGTGTTCTGAGACCACTCATCCCAGTTGTAGATATGAACGTCTGTACCACAAATTGCGGTTTTCTTAATTTTGATCAGAATATCGTTATGGCCAACTTTCGGTTTTTCAACCTCAGTCATCCAGATGCCTTCTTCAGGCTTTAGCTTAGATAGCGCTTTAATTTTCATTACTTAATGATCTCCATGTCACGACCCACTTCGATGAAGGCGTCGATGGCGCGATCAAGTTGCTCACGCGAGTGTGCCGCAGACATTTGTGTACGAATACGTGCTTGGCCTTTTGGTACTACTGGGAAAGAGAAGCCAATAACGTAAATGCCTTTTTCTAGGGCGCGCTCTGCAAACTCAGCCGCAACTTTCGCATCGCCAAGCATGATTGGAATGATCGCGTGGTCAGCGCCACCCATAGTGAAACCAGCGGCTTCCATACGAGTGCGGAAATGTGCTGCGTTTTCCCATAGACGCTCACGTAGGTCACCACTTTGCTCTAGAAGATCAAGAACTCGGATAGAAGCATTAACGATGGCTGGTGCTACCGAGTTTGAGAACAGATATGGACGAGAACGCTGACGTAGCCAATCAATCACTTCTGCTTTACCTGAAGTATAGCCACCTGATGCGCCGCCCATGGCTTTACCTAGCGTGCCTGTGATGATGTCGATACGATCAACCACATCGTGGTACTCGTGAGTACCTGCGCCTGTTTTACCCATGAAACCCACCGCGTGAGAGTCATCGACCATAGTCAGTGCGCCATACTTGTCAGCAAGGTCACAGATAGCTGGCAGGTTAGCTACTACGCCGTCCATTGAGAATACGCCGTCTGTAACGATAAGGATGTTACGAGCGCCCGCTTCTTTAGCCGCGATTAGCTGCTGCTCAAGCTCTTCCATGTTGTTGTTTGAGTAACGGAAGCGCATTGCTTTACACAGGCGAACACCATCGATGATTGAAGCGTGGTTAAGCGCGTCAGAGATGATCGCGTCTTCTTTACCCAGAATCGTTTCGAACAAACCAGCGTTAGCGTCAAAACAAGAGGTGTATAGGATTGTGTCTTCTTTACCAAGGAACGTAGAAAGCTTTTGCTCCAGCTCTTTGTGGATATCTTGAGTACCACAAATGAAACGAACAGACGCCATACCAAAGCCGTGCTTATCCATGCCTGCTTTACCCGCTTCAATTAGCTCAGGGTGGTTAGCTAGGCCAAGGTAGTTGTTAGCACAGAAGTTAAGCACTTCTTCACCTGTAGAGATTTTTACAGCCGCTTGCTGTTGAGAAGTGATGACGCGCTCTGACTTGTAAAGACCTTCAGCCTTTACTTCTTCAATCTGTTGTTTGATCTGTTCGTAGAATGCAGAAGACATTTCAAATTCCTTCCTAGTTATTATGTTAAGCACATTGCTTATTCATCACCTTCGTTTTCAAATTCGAAGGCGTCAAAAGTTGCCCTAAGTGTAATTCAAGCACGCTATTTTCATTATCCCACCAGATGGAAAAACATTAGTGAATTTCAGGCACAAATAAAGAATTTTTATGATAGCAATCACAATCCATGTTTTGTGTGATGAAATTTCGCGCTTCATATCAAATAGAAAATTTCTACCTGAAAACGATATGGAGCCTTAAATCACAAGCCCTCACAATGCCCGCCCTTAACTTTTAACTAACGAGCATTGCACATGACCTTATCTGATCAGCTAATCCGTGACGCTTTTTCGAACGGTTGGCATACATGCGTTTATCAACCAAAAGTGGAACCGAGCTTCGAAAAGATTCAAGGCGTGGAAGCACTGTTCAGGCTAGACATTCCGGGCCAAGGCATCTATCTGCCTTCGCGCTTCATTGAGAGAGCTTTTGAGCTTGGTTATGAAGAAGCGATATTTTTCATCGTCTTGGAACAATCTCTTAAAGACGTGAAAGGCATTGGTGCGAACATTGGTTTAGCGATCAATATCAGCCATCAGGTGCTCGTTAACCCAGAAAACATCGAACGCGTCCGAGAGCTGCTTTGGGAGTATTCATTCCCAGCCTCACGCCTGACTTTTGAACTGAGTGAAAGTGAAAAGTTGGATGAATCAGTTGCCCCGCAAATCGACGCCTTTCAACAAATGGGAATTAAAATCTCTATCGACGATTTTGGCGCTGGCTATTCAAACTTCAACAAAGTCCTCAGCCTAAATATCGATGAGATAAAGTTTGATCGTTCCATTATCAACAATAACGAGATGCGCAGTGCCGCACTCATCAAAAACATTCTTCAATTCTGCCGTGACTTTGGCATCACCTCTGTTGCTGAGGGCGTGGAAGATTCTGACACTCGAATTTACATTCGCAATCTGGGGTTTGATACCTATCAGGGCTTTCATTTCTCAAAACCGGTACGAATCCACGAACTAAGGCAGATTGCAGCATGATAATTCGAGCATCAAACCCAGTGCCACTGCCGCACCAAAATGTTATCGCTCAGTTTCGAGTTTTAGTGGTTGATGAAAGCACTCTATTTGCGCAAAGCATCAAAAAGATGTTGATGCAACTAAAGGTCGATGACAAAAACATTACTCATGCCTCCGACACCAAACTTGCAGCGAAATACCTAAGAGAGAGCAAAGATTCAGGTTCATACTTTGACGTCATTATTTGTTCATTCAATTTTAAGAGCCAACCTCAAGGCCGTGAATTCTTTCGATACCTTGAGAAAGAGCAGGTTCGCGCTCACTTGACCGCATTGATCATTACTGACAACGCGACAGACATTGATACAGTTCGTCAAATCGATGCATTTTTGCCTGACGGATTCATTGCTAAGCCCTTCAACCACAATCAATTTCTATCTAAGTTTGGGCAGATTACGGAGAAAGCATTGCGGCTAAAATCGCTTAAAAATGCCTACTTTCAAAAGCGTTATCATGATGTGCTGGAACTAACACAAGACGAATGCCTACCCCCGAAAGTAGCTAACGACATGCTTCGTCTTCGTTGCCTATCACTCATTAAATTGGACCGCTTTGAAGAAGCTGTTGAGCTTTGCCAACCATTTATTGGAGCTCAACAGGAGTGGCCTTCAGTCCTCTTAATTGAGCTTTATAGCCTGCAAAACGATAGTCAAAAAATCAGTGATATTCTTTACACCACAACGACGCTCAAAGACCACCCCAGAGTCCATTGGGTATTAAATGAAAGTCAGCTTGAAGGTGACGATTACCAGTATCTGCTATCACATTACTCTAAAGTGAATGACGACCATGAGAAGTCCGTTAAAGCTGCCCTCGTACACCTGCTAGCACTAGACTACGATGCGACTTTAGATTCACTTGGTCATTTTCTACGCAGCAACAAAACCAACCCGTTGCTAGATAAGCGTCTGTTTGTATTCCTACAGGGGCTCGTCTCTCTAAGCAGTACTTTTGAAAATAAAAACAAAGCCTTGGAAGTCAACGATCTGAACAAAATAGCACCAAGCAAAGAATCGCAACATCAACTCTATTATTTGTTTATGTATATTCTCAAACACTACGACAGGAAGAGCTTGTTTCTGACTGGTCAACGGATTGATACCTTTTTTGATAAGGCGCTGTATGCAAAAGATAATCTAGTACTGATACTTTTGGCTCTTGCTTGTTATCAATTAGGCTTATATTCGAAGCTCCAAAAGCTTTATCAGCAAAGGATGAGTTTCATAGAGAAAGATTATCTGGCCATTTTAACCTCCAAGATTCTTGGCCAATTAATTCAAATGAGTGACAAAAGGGAATTGTATTACGATACCAATCGAGATGACGACCTCTCGGCATTGGTGTCAATGACTCACTCATCGCCTTTGAATACCCGGTATCATGAAGGATTCATATCTCAGCTCTCCGACATAGTGAAACGACGGAAAGTAAAAAGAACCAAAGAGATCATTTCCCATATTGAGTCGAGTATTGCTTTTCTCAAAGACAGCTACGAATCGCTGGGTCTTACATCGGATCTGATGAGACTAAGATCAGAGTATGAATTAATTAAGATCAACCTATAAGGAACTCAACACTTTTCTTCTTTTGCTTCAGGTCATGGTAACGAATGTACTTAAAGTAGACATCGTGTCTGTTTTGTATCGTTTGAGAGAAAGGATTCTCAATGACTTTCTTAATGTCAGCACGATAAAAGATAAAACCGTGCTGATGGCAGCAAGGCTCAAAGTACAAGTCATACAAAAACTGGCTCATTGCAGGATCTATGGTCGGGAAACTGACAAACGTATCTTCCAAGTTCTTTGATAAATAATCGAAGATTTGCCGGCGAATAATAATGCTAGAAGCGCCCAAGCTGAGGAACATATTGGCCTCTGTCGTGTAAGCAAAGTGCCCAACCAACAACCCTTCACTTCGGAAACAAATCACGACGATACCCTCCTGAGAAAACCCAAATCGCTGAGTCGTATCAAGAAAATCAAAACCATAAAGTTTTGCGTGCATGGAGCGTATCAACGCCAGTTCTTTTTCCGGTAAAGAGGAAAAGTTATACGTGTCAACCTGAGTAATCTCGTAGTCATAGGCAACGTCTGAATTGAAGGGGCGATTCATCAGTTTCGTTGCCGACTTTACTTGAGACATTTCTTCAACGGAAAAATCGTACTCAACTTGAAAGAAACTCGCTAAACCGACGCGACGGACAAAGCTCGGCGTGGTTTTTCCCCTTTCCCACTGACTGATCATCACCTGATTGACACCAGAAAAGGCGCGATGTGAGTTGGAGAGCACATCTGCTAGTTCTTCTTGAGAGAGTTGTCGCTCTTCGCGTAGATCCTTCAAACGCTCGCTGAAATTTTCTTTATTCATCGCCAACTTACCGAAATTTATTTTTAGTGTAGTTTATACTGGAAATGATTTGGAGACATCGCAGAAACACAAAACAGGCGCTGGTTCATCTAACCTATCCCCCTGTTTTGGTGACATAAAAGAATGCGCGTGTTACTTTTCTAACACTAAGGTGACTATGGTGAGCAATACGACAGCGAACGCGGCCAGCAAGATATCTTGCATCATTGAGCCCAAGTCAAGAAGAAAGCCTGGTTCTTGCATTTTGAGTACCTCTTGCTGTTTAACATTTCGCCACCTTATCGATTCAACAATTCATTAACAACCGATTTAATTCTCAATTTAAAGACATATCACGGTTTCAATTTGGTTAATTCAAAACTTATCGCTTTGCTCCCAGATCTTGCATCCTTCATTTTGATCGTTGATGAAGGTAGCTTTACTGCCGCTGCAAAAAAGCTCGATGTGACCCCTTCCGCACTGAGTAAATTGATCACTCGGCTTGAGTCAGCCCTGTCCGTAAAGCTGTTTGAGCGCACGACACGAAAACTCGTTATCACGCCCACTGGGCAGCAAGTTTATGATCAGGCGATTGTGATGGTAAACGCCGCACAGCAAGCTTGGGAGCTATCAACAACCGATCACAAACAAGCGACAGGCTCTCTTACCATTGCAGCACCAGAAGCTTTCCTCAACTCCGTTTTACAGCCTTTTGTTGTTCCGTTTTTGCAGCAATATCCAGACATTCAGCTAAAGCTACGTGTCGCTGATGGCGAGATCGATCTACTCAGAGACGGGATCGATGTCGCGTTCAAACTTACTGACAAACCTGATGAAAACTTAGTGCTTAAAGAAGTTGGAAAAACAAACCTTGTCCTTTGTGCCAGCCCTGAATACATAGATAAACGTGGTATGCCTTCCCACCCAACTGATCTGCAACATCATGACTGCTTGTATTTGGCCGAAACTGAGCGAGATAACATCTGGGACTTCTTTAAAGACGACGAATTCCATTCAATGACGGTCTCAGGTCGCTATGCGGTCAACCACTCACAAATGCGTCTCACTGGTGTGAAAAATGCGCTCGGTATTGGCATCTTTCATGATTTTGTTATTGCGGAAGCCATCGAAAAGCAACAAGTTGTACCCGTTCTTTCAGATTGGACGATCAAAAGTAACTACCATGGCGCAGTCGCTATGCAGTACCCGCAAACTAAATATATGCCCGCTCGTCTACGTGTCTTTATTGACTACATCAGCCAAGCATTAGGCGATAAACTCGCCAACAGTTAACGAGAATACCAATGTTTAATAAAATTCATCATGTTGCGATTATTTGCTCTGATTACCCATTATCTAAGCTGTTTTATACTCAGGTATTGGGGTTAAAAATCCTAGCTGAAAACTATCGAGAGACGAGGAATTCTTACAAGCTCGATTTAGAGCTTCCAGACGGTTCACAAATTGAACTGTTCAGCTTTCCCGGCGCTCCAGAAAGGCCTAGCTTCCCAGAAGCGCAAGGCCTTCGCCATCTCGCCTTTGAAGTAGATAGTGTTGAAGACGTCAAAAGCTATCTCGAAAGCAAAGGGATTGAGGTGGAGCCTGTGCGCATTGATGAATTCACCGGAAAAGCCTTTACTTTTTTCCAAGATCCAGACGGGTTGCCGCTTGAGATTTATCAGGCACAAACTAAATAGCTCGATTAGCAACTACTCGCTCACGATGCCCTTGCTTACGAGACCATATAAACACTTTCTCAAGCAAACTGCGCCGGACTCGCTTTTTGACGATCCGGCGAGGTTTAAGATGATTCATCAACTTTCCCTCGTTTCACGTCAGATGATAGAGCGCCATCCCTGTAGAACAATCCGCTCTCCAAAATCACACAAAGAACACCTCCCACGCCATACGCAAACAAGTCCTTCCAGTCAAAAGTCGCTCCCAGAACAACGTAAAGCGGAGAAGTAGGGTCAACCCCCAACCATTGTGCCAACAGAGAGTACTGACTAAGCTCAACCAAAGTTGCAATCCCGACCACCAGCATTGCTAAAACCTTAGGATCAATTCGAATCACTAACGCTATGGTGCAGTAGAGCCACACCACAACCAGGACATCTCCAAACGTCGGCCTGATGAAACTGTCCCGAACATAACCAGCAATAAAAATCAGCACGACAAACATCATCAAACTCACCAGAGCGTGATATTTCGAAAAACGGACATTAATGCGGGAAGAAGAGCCGCAATTACGGCTCTGACTAATTTCATGCGACTTCGTGTTACGCATCTGTACTACCCGTTTGTTCGTCGCTCGCTCTCTCTACGGCTTTTTTACTGCGTTCATACCAATCTACGTTTCTGGTTATCACCATCACGAAACTGAGAATCACGAAGCACAATAACGTCCCCATCAGGAGTGCGTAGCTTTCAGCCTGAAGTAGCCCGAAGAGTAGTCCGTATAGACACAATAAACTCACACCAAATACTGTACCGTGCTTGGTATTGTCCAACATACCGCCTACATAGACACTCAGTAGGCAGGTAGAAGCCAACACAGAGATAACATAAGCCCAATTAAAACCGGTATGTTCACTGAGTGAAATCAGCAATAGATAGAACAGCGCCAGAGCGAGACCCACAAAACCGTATTGAACGGGGTGAACGGGGCGAGCCTGAAATAACTCGAGCAAAAAGAAGCTGGCGAACACGAGCGTAATAACTAAAAGCGAGTAGTTAATAGCACGATGCGATTTGAGATAATGATCAACCGGATCAATCAGGTCAACACCCATTTGACGCTGTTCCAACTCATAACAGGACGACTCATCTTCCATGCAGTTTTTAAACAGCTGCGTGATATTGGATGAAAAGTTATTACTCGCCCATTGAGCGTTGAACCCAGATTCAGACACGGTTGATTCTATCGGCAGGTAATCACCGATGAAACTCGGATGCGGCCACTCTGAAGACAATTCCACGGTTGTGGTTTTCCCGATAGGTGTTACCTGAAGCTTTCCCATCCCCTGCAATAAGAAGTTAAGATCAAAATCGAGGGGCTTAGAAAGGTCTAAATGCGCTACATTTAGCTGAGTATGAAACCCTTGAGCCAGTTGCTTGATACTGGTTCCCGGCACAACGTCAAACGCCTCGCCTCCCAGCTTCATTTGATCCAATTTCACTAGTCCACGGCTGTCTTTTACGCCAACCACCATTTTAATTTGTTCGATCTTATATCGCTCAAACTCGTGCAATGCTGACAGATCAAAGGATCCTTTGAGCGCACTTTGCGCTTTGTACAAGCGAGCTTTGTAGATACCACGATATTTCTCGAAACTTTCCAGATGAGCAGACATATCAAAAGTGTTTGGCAAAATGTAAGCTTGACGCTCAACGTTGTAAGTTCTGTCTTCACGACGAACAGTTTCCGTGAAATCAATCGCGATAAACGGGCCAATAATGCGCTGTTCACCACTGCTGCTGCGTGCAATCTCATCTCTAACTTCTTGTTGGCGATATGAACGCTCAGAAACAAGGCCACTGACCATAGATACTGGAATTTGTAGCAAGACAAACAAAAACAGCACAAAGCCAAACTTCATGCCGAGTTGATTATTGAGGATTTTCTTCATTTTTCTTCTCCTTAACTGATGTTTTAACTGTAAAACAGCAAGTTGGAGAAAAGATGGAGCGTTTATGGAGTTTTTATGGAGAAGGAAAGCTCAAGGTGACTTTGACGCCTTGTTCTACGTTCTCGATAAGCAATGAGCCTTTGTGTAGCTTGACGACCTGCTCCACAAAATTTAGCCCTAGCCCAGTGCTTTTCACGCCATTTTGACGTGCAAGCGAGTAAAACCGTTCTGTGAGTCGAGGCATTGCGTAATCGGGAATCGGTGGGCCTGCGTTAAATATCGACAAAGCGACTTGTTCACCTGACTGTGAGTACTGCCAAAGAATCAAACCGTTGCACTCAACAAAATCAAGCGCATTGTCCATGAGATTAAACAGCGCCTGTTGGAACATAAAGCTATCACCGACAGGCTCAAAGTCAGAGCTAATTGACGCTTCACATGCCACTCCTTTGGCATTGAGCCGCGCATCTGAAGCCGATACGATCTCGTCGAGCATAACCTTGATGTTGATTGATTCCTGCTTATCTAAATGTGGTTGCTTCTCCAGTCGGGCTAGCTCCAATAGCTTGTCGATCAAAGACTGCATCCGATCGCTTTCACGCTCTATGTTAGTCGCAAATCGTGCCACTTTTTCGCCAGATAAAGGCATCTGCAATATTTCGCTGGCTCCCTTAATGGCAGAAAGCGGGCTCTTGAGTTCATGGGTTAGGGTTTGCACATACTCTTCGACATACTGCTTGCCATCGAGTTGATTACGCATGTTTTCTAGCGCATCACTCAAGGTGCCGTATTCATAAAACACGCGAAATGTTGGCTTAGTGACCTTCTCACCCTGACCCATTTTCACTGCGTAGTTTTCCAACTTATTCAGTGCTGAGTGAATGCGCCAAGCAAATAAAGCACCGGCCAGTAGCACTAGGCCACTCATCCAAATCATCCAGAACAAAACGTTTCGCTTTGAGAGGTCAATAAATGGCTGAACCGATCGGTTGGACTTTGCCACTGTCACGCTGCCAATGATTTCGCCTTTGTGATAGATGGGAGCCGCGACATGCATCACCGTTGATAGAGGATCATCTGGGTCTTCAGCGGTGCTTCGCGCACCATATTGGCCGCGCAGCGTCAGATAAACATCATTCCATCTCGAATAATCTTCTCCGACATCTTGTTGCCATGAGTCTGCAATCACAATCCCATCTTTGTCTGTGATGTAAATACGATGATTGATCGCCTTTTTGCCGATTTCCCAGATACGTGCTTCTGGTTCTCTTAAGCCATACGCAGTAAGCAGTTTAGAGAATCGACTTTCTGAAATCTGACCATTCGCCACGTCTTCTTCTGCAAGCACAGCCAAGAGATTGGCCATGTCCACTAGCGTTTCTTCAGTCGTTTGACGAACCGTCGGTTTAAGCTCCTGAATCACAGTGGTACTCACGGTGTAGGCCGTCATACCGACAAGAACGAAATACAGAAAAAACAGTCTTAATCCGAGTGGGATTTTAGGCCATTGCATCGTTACTCACCCGCTTTATCGAAGTAGTAACCGAAGCCACGCTTGGTGCATATACGATCAGCCATCGAGAAAGGCTTCAGCTTGCTGCGTATCGCTTTAATGTGGGAGTCGATATTACGCTCGTAAGATGCATGCGGTGTCATGTCAGCGGCGAGCATCAACTGCTCACGACTCAAAACACAGCTGGATACGGCAATGAGTTTGCTTAGGATCTTAAATTCGACAGCGGTCAAACCCAGTGGCTGGCCATCAACGCTGTAATCAAAGTTATCTGCCTTTAGGCCACCATCAATCTCTTGTTCATTCGGAGATTGGGTTGTCGTCGGGCGTGATTTGATGCGCAGTTTGATTCGCGCCAACATTTCCCTTGGACTAAAAGGCTTAGTGACATAGTCATCGGCGCCAATTTCCAAGCCCACAACGCGATCGATTTCGTCATTTCTCGCCGTCAGGAAAATGATGGGTACATCAGAAAACTCACGAATGGTTTTGCAGAGTTCGAATCCATTGCCATCGGGTAAGCCGACATCAAGTACCAGCAGCGCGGGCTCACTCTGTTTAATGAACGTCAGCCCTTCACCTGCCGTTGAAAACCACGCCGGCTGATAGCCATCCATTTCGAGAACATGAATTAAATTGTCTGCAATGGCAGGTTCATCCTCAATAATGACGATCGTTGTTTTGTCGTTCAATGTTTCAACTCCGCGCAGCTACGTTTCCGTACTATGACTGATACATGATTACAGACAATCATTATTGTGAATAGTTTAGAAACCAAAGAAGCGCATAGGCCAAGTTACTTTGCCCATTTCTATCAAATCATAAATGGTGAAAAATACGGCACAAATAACCGCCAGTTTGAAAAGACGATAAACAATGAACATAGGTACTTCCTTAAACATGAGAATAGCCGCTAGAACGGCTCATAAGACAACGAGAAACAAGAACCACGTTATACCTTTTACTCATTAAGATTTCGAGTACCAAACACCACAAACTTTCCTACTCCCAGCGGGATTCAGCACAGCTTAACCTTGATATGCATCTCATTTAATAAAGTCACATAGCAAAAAGACGTTCGGTTCCAGCCATTTTAACCCCTTTTTAACCCTCTCTTTCCTAACATCCGGCCAATACTGCACACATGGAAGAGAACAATGAGAAAACATGCTTATCTACTGGCCCTGACTTTAGGGCTGGCATCCGAGGCGATGGCCATTCCAATCCCTGATGATCTGGATACTGAACTTCGTAAACTGATTGAGCAACACAGCCTCACAGGCGAGCCAAACAAAGGCTTTGAAATACCCAGTGTAGATTCAAAAGAAGTGAAATTAGGAAAACTCTTATTTTTCTCCAAAGCACTAAGTGGTAACAAAGACGTTGCTTGCGCCAGTTGTCATCACCCTTACCTTGGTGGGGGCGACGGATTATCACTCGCAGTAGGAACACTGGCTGAAAATGAAAATGTGCTCGGCCCTGGTCGGAAAACAACCACTGGTGAATTCTATGTAGCACGCAACACGCCAACGATCTTCAACGCTGGTTTATACAAACGCAGTTTGTTCCGTGATGCTCGTGTCGAATTTGTTGACTGGCTTGATCCGTCAAAAGGGATCAGTACTCCCGATGTTGCATTTGGTGAAACTGACCCAAATTCTGGAGATACCCTTTTAGCCGCTCAAGCTCGCTTTCCACCAGTTACTACATCTGAAATGCGTGGTTTTGATTTCATGCAGGATGCATCCAATGAGGCCGTGAGAGCGCATCTAGCGGCAAGAATTGGCGATTATGGCGACGCCAAAGGCGAATTGTTTCGAAACCAGTGGCTGGAGAAATTCGCTTCTGTTTACGGAGACGATAAGTCACCTAAGGAGCTTGTAACCTTTGCCAACATTACTCGAGCACTCTCTGCGTACCAAGAGTCGATGAACTTTACCGACAACGCATGGAACCAGTACGTGAAAGGTGACTCGTCTGCACTTACGACGTCGCAGAAGCGTGGAGCCTACCTGTATTTGTACATGCCACCTCCCCCATCTGATGGAGGGAATGAGCCCGACTTTTTACCTACACAGTGCATTGGCTGCCACAACACAGACACTTTCAGTCAAACCAAAGACTCAAACTATCACCGCCTAGCCTTCCCACAAATCGGCCCCGGAACCGGAGAGCCAGGTATGGAAACAAATGACTTAGGTCGAGCCCATCGAAACGAAAGTGAAGCCGATATCTATAGCTTTCGCTCAGGCACCCTGTTAAACATTGAAGTCACTGGTCCATTTGGACACGCAGGGAACTACGATACCCTAGAACAAGTCATTGATCATTATGATGATTATCACCAAATACTTGACCAATATATTGACGAGCTAGGCTGGTGCGAACAACCTCAGTTTAAAGACATCGAACATTGCAACAGCTTGTTTCCTGACGCAAGAGAGAACACGGATAAAGCCGCGAAGATCATTGACGATGAGATAGCAGATGGCGCACCCGTCTTGCAAAAGCTCAACCTGTCAGATCAATCGAAGACCGATCTGGTTAATTTCATGAAAGCACTTACCGATCCCTGTGTGAAAAGCGCGGAGTGCTTACAAGCTTGGATCCCTCAACCAGAAGAATCCGATCCTGATGGGCTTCAACTGGCAGCGATTAACTATCAAGGGGTTCCTCTTTACCTGCCATCCAAGTGTTCCGAAGGTGAAACCCTTCAGTCTGGTGGGAAGCTGACAAGAGATCAAGGTGAGTGCATTGCTGGCTCAATGGAACACTTTTACTTTGATGTCCAACAAGATAACACTACTGTCTATCTGAGCAGCCGAGACGGTCAAGGCGATCTCAAGCTCTATTACCACCCTACAAGTTGGGCCTCCAAACAGAATGCGTTCGCGGAGTCGATTGGTGAAGGTACAGAACAAGTTCTTATCATCACACTTAATCAGGGCCGTCACTACGTCAGCGCCATCTCACAGCAGGGGTATCAAGGGGTTTCTATCGCTTTGGGTACACGCCGCGCCGATAAAGAGCCAGGTGAACATCCAAAAGCAATCTCAGATGAATGTGTGACCTCTTCTCCCGTTTCACTTGGAGAACTACAAAGCGGTACTCCAGTCTGCACCGCACAAGGTGACAATTACTATTTCATCGAGGTTACAGAGCCCAATAGCACTCTGGAAGTCAGAACAAGACACGGTTCAGGTAATACCGACTTATATGTCGGTCCTTATTGGCCAAGTACAAGCCAGTTCGAGTTTTCATCTCGCAGCGCAGACAATAACGAATACCTGAGAATAGATTCACCCATACCCGGCTGGTACTTCATTCTTGCGGCTGGAGATGAACTCAATCAGGGCACATCGCTGCAACTTGATATATCCACACAACAATAAAGCATTGCTTTGTAGGCAGTAACGTTAACTACAGCCAAGCCATTAAATGGCTTGGCTTTCACTCATTCTACTAATCTCAATTTGGAAACTTATGATCAACACAATACTAGTTGAAGATGATTCACGCTTGGCGGGTAATATCATTGATTTTCTAGAGCTCGAAAACATCACATGCGATTACGCCAATAATGGCGAAACAGCACTCAATCTGATCGAAAAAAATCAGTATCAGGTCATCATCCTAGACGTCAATCTTCCTCGACTCGATGGCTTTAGCGTATGTGAACGACTTCGCACTCAAGGAGTCGCAGTTCCGATCATTATGTTAACCGCCCGAAGTCAACTCGAAGACAAACTGACAGGTTTCAAGGTGGGTACTGATGATTACCTCGCCAAGCCCTTTGCTATGGCAGAGTTGATCGCAAGAACCAAAGCACTAGCGACCAGAAAAAGTGGTCAACTGATCCGATTCAAAGCGGGCAATATCGTATTCTGCACCCAAGAAAATCGAGCGTATATCGACAACCAACCAATTAAGCTTCTTCCCACCAGCCTAATTATCCTAGAACACTTGATGCGTGCTTATCCATACTCAATCACACGTCAATCTCTTAACCTAGCAATCTGGGAAGACCGAGCACCTAACAGTAACTCTCTCAAAGTCCACATCCACTATCTGCGCAAAGCATTATCTCAACACAGTAGCAGCGTCTGCGTTGTATCAGTAAACAAACAAGGATTTAAGTTGCAGGATACAGATAGTGAGAGCCAATGAGATTTAAAATATCGAGCTTAAAGCACTCTATGATCGCCATGCTATTTGCCACTGCACTCATTCTCGTGACACTAATGTCTACGCTATGGCTACTGCATTTTTTCAACAGTCAAGACAACATGATAAGAGGCGCTCTGCTTGAGATTGCCCACAAAAGTGAGTCTGAAAGCGTTGAACAAAGCCCGCGTTTCATAAAAACCTCAAAGTGGCATCAATTACCCATAGAAATTCGCCGCCACTTCAATCGTGACCTGCTATCCCCAAACCAGATCCACCATAAATCAGATCGAACTAGTCCGTTATCAAGACCAACCGAATCCGTGTATGTGATGTTGATTACGAAACCTGATGGTAAAGTGCATTACGTGGCTCATCATTTCAAAGAACCACCAAATGCTCCTCCGCAAAATTGGTTTGAGACACCCGAAATTCAGGCCATTCTTTTCGGTGCTTTCGCATTAAGTTTCTTTCTAATGATGCTGTTCACGTTTATGTATTCAGCCACTAAACCCATTCAACACCTTTATCAGTGGGCTAGACAACTGGATTCCGCCAACATAAGTAGTGCACCACCAAACTTCCAATATGAAGAGTTAAATACACTTGCTCAGATTATTCTTGATAGCTTGCGTAAAACCGAAGCCTCGCTCAAACGTGAGCAGGAGTTCGTGCGTTACGCCAGCCATGAGCTGCGCACACCGATTGCGGTTATTCGAAGCAGTGTAGAATTGATGGATAAAGTCGAAAAACAGTGGGAAGAAAAGAGCCACAATGCGAAGCAACGTATAAAGGACGCGAGCCTCTGCATGGCTGAACTCTGCGACACGTTACTTTGGCTCAACAAAGCGGAGCATTCTCAGCTAACCACTCAATCTGTTGCCCTCTCGTCAGTACTGCATTCTGAAATAGAAAACCTAAGTTATTTAACCCAAGCCAAAAACATTGAAATTCAAATCCATACCGATAGCTATAAAGCTAACCTTCCTTACGCAGCCATTCAGATGATAGCTGCCAATCTATTGCGTAATGCCGTACAGCACACCCATGAAGGTGTAATTACGATTATCCAGCAACAAGGAAGCATTCAGATCATCAACAAAGAGTACTCTGATTATTACGAGCACTATCCGGACAAGTCAGGTTTTGGCCTTGGTTTAATGCTTGTTAAGCGCTTATGTAGACAACTCAGGTGGGGCTTCAGATTTGAAAAGACACACGGCCAATGCCGTGCATCTTTATCGATTGGGGAACCAAACCTTATGTTGACTAAAGGTTTAGATGACGTTCTTTGCGAGCAAAGCGCACTTTAAACCAAGTTTTAGGTGTTTTCGTCAACAAAATGCCACACAGCAAGGGCAGCATCAGAGCCAGTGATTGGTGAGACAACATCTCACCATTGATATATGCAGAAATAAACAGTGCAACTACGGGGAATATCAGAAAGCAGATTGACGCCTGAAATGGTGTAGATACCTGGCCAAGCTTAAAGTAAGCGACAATCCCGCCAACGCTAGCTATCAAACCTAAATAAACAACTGCAGAGATCGAATCCCAAGTAAAGGATTGCACATCAACATGCTCACCCATAGAAGACACGGCGAACAATAAAATGGAAGCGACCAAACACGGCAATGCATTGTAGGTAAGTACTTGGATGTACTTACAATGCTTTTGCACAAGCACGTACATAACCGCATGAATCGCAACTGCCAACCCTAGAGATGCAGTACCAATCAGGTAGTCGGAACCACCCATCTGCATTTCATTACCCAATATTAAGCATAAGCTGATCACCGCCGCAAGAAGCCCAAAGACTTGGTGCTTTGCGAGTCGTAACCCAAGGAATAGACCAGACATCAACATCACTGCAACTGGCATGTTAGCGAAGATGATCGAAGCCAAACCGGAGGAGATATATTGCTCCCCGTAAATCATCAAAGTAAAAGGAATCGCAAAGTACATCAGCGCTACAATGATCACCCACTGTCCCTTCCCTTTCGGAAACAGTAATGGTTGACCAAACACTTTAGCCAGTACAGCTAAAAGTGGAGCGGCAAGTAGAAAGCGTAACGCGGTAGCAAAAATCGGCGGAATAGAGTGCAACGCCACTTCCATAGCGAACCAAGTGGTTCCCCATATCAAGCAAACAGAAACAAAAAGCAGAAAAGTTAGAGACTTCGAATTCATGGTGACTACTACTCATTTAATAATTGTTGTAAATCATCAGCTTGTAGAGCATTAATGACGTAGCACAGTATACGGAGTTCATCAGAGAAATTTTTTGCCTTTAAATCTAGAAATAGTCTTAAATAGAGAAATTAATTTCTTATAATCGAATAATTTAGAAATAAATACCACAGAATAACACCACAGCAATATCATTGTTTTTAAAAGGGATATTAATTATTACCATTGCTTTAGATGTCGACCAAAAGACATAAATCAATCCAATACAAGCTTCAAAGTACTGTGTGAAAAACAATGTATCGCGCTTTTGTGCGTGCTATAGCCAGACACACAATAATGCATGTGGTTGAATATACTCTTAAGCTTCAACAATCATTAATAAACTTATGGCTAAAAGAAATGACAGCATTCTGATTCACTTGTGTAGTGCACCTTGGTGGGTCAGCGTCACAATGTCTCTTATCACCTATTTTGGACTTGCCAGCGTCTTGCCAAGAATCTTTGCATCCACAGATAACTTTATTCTGAATGCAATTGGACCCAACTTGCCAAATCTAGCGCCTTTGTTTGGCTTTTTGTTTCTGATACCCGCTCCAATCTCATTGATTGCTCAACGTAACAGAAAGCAGAGGTACAGCCGAACCACTGCACAACTTAAATCTCAACGATCCACTGCTGCATTAAATGACTTGAGCTGGATTGAGTTCGAGAGTTACATAGGAGAGTTTTTTAAACACCAGGGTTATCACGTAAAACAAGCACTCTCTTCGGCACCCGACGATGGAGTCGATATATGGCTTACCAAAAATGGAGACGTGAGCTTAGTACAGTGTAAACATTGGAAAAGTAGAAAGGTTGGCGTTCAGGTACTGAGAGAAATGTACGGTGTTATGCTGGCTAATCAAGGCAAACAGATGATCATCGTAACCTCCGGCCACTTCACTTCTGAAGCAATCCGATTTGCCGCAGACAAACGCTTTTGGTTAATATGCGGCGATGAACTAGTGAACATGGTAGAAGATGGACGCTACTTCATTGACCGGTCGTCATCCGAACCATCAAAACACGACGAAAATAGCGTCCTGTGTCCTAAATGCCAGTCAGAATTAGTACTCCGGACTGCAAGGAAAGGCAAGAATTCAGGCAAGCAATTTTATGGCTGCTCCTCTTTTCCTAAATGTCGATTTACTTTAAACACCTAACCGATTAAAAACGTGGCTGATAGCATTAAGAGTAGCGCTAGGCATTGACTCCTTTCATACCCTCAGAAGTATAACGATCACCCACAGGTTTAAAATTGTTGATGGTTCGTGCCAGCATTTTATGGTCCTGAGTCGTCAGCTCAATATTTACCGCTCCAAGGTTATCTTCCAAGTATTTAAGTCGCTTCGTACCCGGAATCGGTACTATATCTTTACCTTGGGCAAGCAACCAAGCTAAAGCTATTTGGGCTGAAGAACATTCTTTCTCAACTGCCAACTGTTTTACCGCGTCGGATAGCGGTTGATTAGCCTTTAAGTTTTCAGACGTGAAGCGTGGAAGTGCTTTGCGAGCATCGCTCTGGGCAAAGTCCTTTTCTGACTGAATATTCCCAGTCAGAAATCCGCGTCCTAACGGCGAATATGGCACGAATCCAATACCGAGTTCACGACAAGTGGGCAAAATTTCAGCTTCCACATCTCGAGCCCAAAGTGAATATTCCGTCTGAACCGCCGTTACTGGATGTATTGCATGTGCTCGCCTCAGCGTGTTTGCGCTCACTTCAGAGAGCCCAATATGTGCGATTTTCCCAGCAGAAACTAGATCACTAAGCGTCTCCATTGTAGTTTCAATAGATGCATTAGGATCTAAGCGGTGAATGTAATAGAGATCAATACACTCAACGCCGAGCCGACGCAGTGAGCCTTCACAGGCCTTTCTTATGTAATCCGGGCTGTTATCAATACGTCGTTTGTATTCTCCCGGCTCACGTACAATGCCACACTTGGTTGCCACTTTTACGTTACTGCGACGAGTCCTTAAGAATCGACCAATCAGTTCCTCGTTATGATGGTCACCATAAGTATCTGCTGTGTCCAAAAGCGTACACCCTAGATCAACAGCTTTATTCAATACCTCTATTGATTCTTGATCATTTCTGGGCCCATAGAATTCACTCATTCCCATGCAACCTAGGCCGATCGCAGATACTTCTAAGCCATTTCCCAAGATACGTTTTTCCATCATCTAAATTTCCTTGGTTTGTTGTGTTGTTCACAGTATGCTCTCCTCAAAAGGAGGTTCATATGGCCAAAAAACACAATCAGCTTTCCGAATTCGGAAATAACAAACACAGTAGACTCAACTGGGATGATGCACGAGTCTTCTTGGCCATAGCGAGAGCAGGAACACTAAGTGGCGCATCCAAAACACTAAAAATAGGTATCGCGACAGCGACTCGTCGGCTCGAACGCTTAGAAAATGCGCTTGAACTGCGGTTGTTCGTGCGTGACCAACTAGGATACAAACTTACCGATGAAGGGCTGTCACTAATTCCTCAAGCAGAAGCTCTGGAACAAGCCGGATATGCGTTTGGCTCTGCGGCACAAGGTACGGATGATGGGGTTTCAGGCCACGTTCGTTTAGCAACCGCACAAGGACTGGCTGATCATTTGATCATTCCGGCCTTACCAAATCTACTCAGCAAGCATGATAGGCTCTATGTAGAAGTGGAAACCAGTGTTTCAACCGTCAACTTGCATCGAAGAGATGCTGATATGGCTATACGTATGATTAGGCCAGAGAGAGGAAATGTAACTATCCGTCGTTTAGGAGATTTAGGTTTTGGGCTTTACGGCTCTGAAAGTTATTTAAACAGAAGACCTCGTTCAAAGCAGACAAATCCCTATGTTAATGATGACTTCATTGGCTGGACGGAAACTCAGCAACACCTTCCTGCTGCACAATGGATTCAAAAAACACTACGTGGCAGAACTTGCAAGCTTACTACGTCCAGTTTGTCCGCGCAGTTCAGTGCCGTTCATGCTGGCCTTGGGCTCTCAATTCTTCCTCACTTCATCGCTAAACAACAAGGTCTCATCTGCATTGAAAATGAGGTGGGCTGTAATCAACCTATCTGGCTCGCGATTCACTCAGATTTAGCACACTCAAGACGGATAAGAGTGGTCGCTGATTTCTTGAGCGAGCTAGTTTATGAAAATCAGGAATCATTGGAGTTTGGAAAGTAAAAATAGGTTACCGAAAAGCTAACAAGTACCTGTTGTAACTAGCAAGTCCATCGAATACAAAAAAGCCGCTTAATGCGGCTTTTATTGAATACTTAGTTTCTAGTGCACTGGCTTATCGGTTTTCGAGTAAAACTTGCCAAAGTACTGTTCTAGGATTTCTGGCGTTAGCTCGCCTGCTTCTTCAAGCTTTTTCAGCTCTGCCGCGATAGCTTTTTGCTCTTCAAGTGATGGCAGCGCTACTTCAGGCTCATCGCCCATTTCCTGAGACATTTGCTCTAGCTCTTTTTCAAAATCACTCATGATATTACTTACCTAATCAATATAAAAACTGGGGCTAAGTTTACCCACTTAGCCCCAGTTATTCTAGCTTACGAATAGTTTTATAGCTTAAAGCTACCCACCATGCGATCAAGACGTTCTGACAACTCTTTCAGATCAGAGCTAGCAGCTGCCAGTTCTTCCGCCGTACTAGTTGTTACTTCGTTGATGGCGTTAATCTCTTCGATGTTTTGGTTGATAGTATGCACAACCGTTGATTGCTCTTCCGTGGCCGTTGCCACCTGAGTGTTGCGATCAGAAATATCATGGATTCGCTCAGAAATATTCACCAGCACTTCTACTGCTTCATCCGATGACGACACACCTTCATGCGTGACAGATTTGCCTGCTTCCATGGCCGTTACCGCATCTTTGGCGTCGCTTTGAAGTTGGTTGATCATCTTCTGGATCTCTTCTGTAGAATCTGCGGTTCGACTTGCTAGATTTCGCACTTCATCCGCAACCACAGCGAAACCACGCCCTTGCTCACCCGCTCGCGCTGCTTCGATTGCTGCGTTCAATGCCAGCAAGTTGGTTTGCTCGGAGATATCACGGATTACGTCAAGAATCGAGCCGATTTCTTGTGTTGTCGATGCCAGTTGCTCAACCACTTGACCCGTATTCTCTATGTCCATAGCCAAACGACTGATCGCGTCTTTGGCCTTGTTAACGACGTTCTGGCCGACCTGAGTATTATCTGACGCTTGATTCGCGGTTTCTGCAGCGGTTGCCGCATTCGATGCAATCTCACTAATCGTTGCGCCCATTTCATTAATCGCCGTGACTACCTGAATGGTTTGGTCGCGCTGAATCTGGCTGTTATCGTGAGTCGTGTTGGCTTTATGGGAAACACTTTCAGAGGCGGTTTGTAGCGCACCGCTGGTTGATGCGACTTCTTTCATCGACTCGTGTATTTTCTCGATAAAGCCGTTAAACCCTTCAGATAACTGACCAATTTCATCACTACTCTGAACTTCAATACGCTGTGAAAGGTCACCATCACCACGGCCAAGGTCGGTAAAGCGCGCTGCAATAGACTTGATTGGGCGTGTAATGCTGTTCGCTAAGAATAAACCCATGAAGATGAACAGAGCAGCAACCACAATCGTAGTAACAGTCATCTGTTTAGCAACATAGTTAAGGTCAGCGAACACTTCATTTACCGGTGCTACACCGATAACAAACCAGTCCATTGAAGGAATATATAGGCTCGAAACGAACACTTGCTCGCGTTCGTAGCTCGCTTCAATCAGGTTGAAGCCAGATTTATTCAAAAGCGTAGAAGCTTCGCTTCCATACAATTGAGATAAGGTCGAGCTGGCTTTGTCCTTCTGGCGATGAATTTGTACCTGTCCTTGTGCATCCGTCAGGAATACAAAACCCGTGTCTTCGATTTGGAAGCCGTTGAGCAATCTAACCATGTCGTCCATTGATTTAGACAAGCCGGACATGCTGAATCCGTTTACAAACTGGAAGTTAGCGAACATTTTCACTTCACCAGTCGATTCCTGAAACATGCTCACCATGGTAGGTTGCCCAGACTGCGTGAAACCAAAGAACCATCCGTCTTGCTGTTGGTTCAACTGACGTAAGAAGCCATTCTGGTTCCAGTAGTAGGCTGTTTCACGGTTCGCAACAGAGGCATCGTTCAAATTGTATTGATTGCGAACGTTATTGAGCTCTTTAACCAGCATCGCTTCCACTTGAGGGTCGATGTTGGTCGTACTGACCGCTTGTTTGATAAATTCATTGTTTGCTATCTGCTCGGCGGCGCGCAGTAGCTGAGTCACATCGTAATCGATTTGTCCTTTAATCTGGTCCAGCATAGATGGTAGTTCGATATCTACTAATCTATGTTCGAGGACCTCACGTGCCTGACGCTGTGCCATCACTCCGACAATAATTGTTGAAGCAAGAACAGCAAAAGTAATACCCGCAACAACCTTTTGCTTAATACTGATCGCGTTTAGTTTCATCATTCGAGTTGCCTTATAGCGCTTTATGATTGTATGAAAGTTGAAATCACAGTTAATTTTTAGCTTAGGAGGAGAGCAAACCAAATTAAATTGTGACGCACTTTTTTTATATCGGACAAAAAATACATTCCTTTACTGAATAAGTCATCAATTTCGCACTAATTTGCAAACCAATTTTTCGATATTGAACACTTGCATGAAGCGCTAAAATCCCCATATTGTAAGCAACTGAAATAATAGAACTTATGTTGCAGTACTAAGTTGGATAGTTATTAACCATCCAATGCGCAACATTAGTCAATGGATGAACTTTTTCACTTCAAAATCCACTAAGTGAAAAAGCGAGGAGACAGACATCGATGAACTCTCAGTCATTTCATACCCTACAACAATACTTGGAAGGCCAAGTTATTGGTCAGACTGAACTTGTTAAACAACTTTTAGTCGCTCTATTAGCCGATGGCCACATTCTGGTTGAAGGCCCTCCGGGATTAGCGAAAACACGCGCTGTTAAGTCATTGGCTGACTGCATTGAAGGCGACTTTCACCGGATCCAATTTACTCCAGATCTACTTCCTGCCGATTTAACCGGCACTGATATTTTCCGTCCGGAAACGGGCGAATTTACATTCCAAGCAGGGCCAATCTTTAACTCACTGATTTTGGCTGACGAAATCAACCGCGCACCAGCGAAAGTTCAAGCTGCCATGCTCGAAGCCATGGCAGAAAAACAAATCACCGCTGGTCGTCAAACATACCCACTGCCAGAGCTGTTTCTGGTAATGGCGACGCAAAACCCAATTGAGCAAGAAGGCACCTACCCGCTTCCTGAAGCGCAATTGGATCGCTTTTTACTGCATCTCAATGTGGACTACCCGAATGCAGAAAGTGAGCTGGAAATACTTCGCCTGAATCGCGGTGAAGCAAAAGGCGAGGAAAAAGTCGCTCCGCCTGTCCTTTCTCAACAAGATATCTTCTCTGCGCGTCAGGAAGTGTTGAACATCCACATGGCTGAAGGGGTTGAGAACTATATTATTCGCCTTGTTATGGCGACACGCCAACCAACGCAATATGACGAAACACTGAGTAACTGGATAGAAATGGGAGTCAGCCCTCGCGCAACCATCGCATTAGATCGCTGTGCTCGTGCTCACGCTTGGCTCTCTGGTCGTGACTATGTTTCGCCGGAGGATGTGCAGGCAATGGCTTTTCCTGTTCTCAGACACCGTATTCTGCTCAGCTATCAGGCTCAAGCCGAAGGCATTAGTGCCAATCAGGTGGTTAACCGCCTTCTGTCTCTGGTGGGCAGCGCATAAGGGTTACAGATGGATAAACAATTATCCCCATACTCTGACGGCGTAAACTTGTGTCTTGATGAACTGCTTTACTACAAGCAGCAAGCGATAAAGTGGTTACCTCCTGCTAAGAGTTTGTGGTCTCAAATGCTGGGGCAACATCAGAGTAAGCAACTAGGCCGTGGCATGGACTTCGCAGAAGTCCGCCAGTACCAACCTGGTGATGATGTTCGCAGCATTGATTGGCGCGTAACCGCTAGAACTGGCAAACCTCATACCAAGCTTTTCACAGAGGAACGAGAGAAGCCCATCATTGTGTATGTGGACTTCAGTGCCAGCATGATGTTTGGTTCTCAGCTGATGTTCAAATCGGTCTTGGCATCCCATATGGCAAGCCTGATTGCGTGGTTGTCTGTTGCTCAGCGAGATCGTATAGGTGCAATGATTGATACCGGCGACCAGCTGACTGAGCTAAAACCGACCAGTCGTAATCAAGGGCCGCTCGCGTTAATTCAGCATCTGGTGAAGCTTCATCAGGACAAACTGAATCAATCGACTACGCCCCACTCCTCAGATATGGGCCATGGCTTACAGGCACTGAACCGCCTATGCCCTAAGGGGAGTGAGGTGGTCATCATCAGTGACTTTCTGCGTTTCTCAGAGTCAAACCAGCCATTAATCACTCGGCTACGTGCCCACAACCGCGTACGACTGGTTCATATTTCCGATCCTTTGGAAGCGGGCATCACCAGTTATCGCGGCGTCGAGCAAGTTTCCGACAAACGTCAAACGTTGTGGATGGACTTTTCTTCACGAAAAGCACGCGATCAGATTAAGTCTGTTTTTGAACAAAAACAGCAAGACCTGAAAGATTTATCTATTAACCATGGCTTGAGTTTTACCCGTCTCTCTACCCAAGAATCATTACTGCAACAATTATCTGGACGTAATCAATGAGCACCAATAACAAGGATTCACTATTACCACTTAATCCAATGCATTTGCCGGAGGTGCCCTCGTGGTTTCCACTGGCATGGGGATGGTGGGCGACCGCAGGAGCGATTGTCTTTGGCACATTGATAATTTGGCTGACCTATCGCTGGAATAAAAAGCGTATGGCACCAAAGAAAACCGCGCTGAAGCTTATTCAGGCAGGTGACAAACCTGCTGAAGCCATTGAATTATTACGTCAGGCCGCGCTGTGTTACTACCCAAGAGAAGAAGTAGCGCAGTTAACGGGCAAAGAGTGGTATGCCTTTCTTGATACTCAGGTGAAATCACCTGTGTTCCTCGAGAACTATGAACTCTGGCAAGAGGCTTTGTATTCGAAAGAGCCCGTAGGAAACGCGTCCGAACTGATTACCCATTGCTCCCAATGGGTCGATGAAGCGCTTCCGCCGAAAAGAAGGAGAGCCAAAGTTGGCTAACATCGAATTCGTATGGTGGTGGGCATTTCTGCTGCTACCACTCCCCATACTGATTTATTTTTTACTGCCGCCAGTTAAACAGTCATCTCCCGTTTATATGCCCTACCTGCCCGACTCAGCGGCAGGCAGCGCGCCTAGGAACTTATTGGCTAAAGTTCTGGCGGGTCTGGTTTGGGTGTGTCTGGTTACCGCGGTTGCAAGACCTGTCTGGTATGGCGACCCTGTCACGACACAACCGAAGCATAGAGACATGATGCTGGTTGTTGATCTGTCTTACTCGATGAGTAAAGAAGACATGCAATTCAACGGTGACTACATCGACCGTTTAAGCGCAGTCAAACAGGTCTTATCTGACTTCATTTCCAAACGTCAGGGAGACCGATTAGGCCTAGTGCTGTTTGCCGATCACGCTTATCTGCAAACACCATTAACGCTTGATAGACATACCGTTGCCGAGCAGCTCAATCAAACCGTATTACGCCTTATTGGGACCAAAACCGCGATTGGTGAAGGCATAGGACTAGCAACCAAAACGTTCGTCGATAGCGATGCACCGCAGCGTGTGATGATACTACTCAGCGATGGCAGTAACACTGCGGGCGTACTTGACCCAATCGAAGCGGCCAAAATTGCCAAGAAATACGACGCCACGATATACACTGTTGGCGTCGGCGCCGGAGAGATGATGGTCAAAGAGTTTTTCATGACACGTAAAGTCAACACAGCTCAAGACCTAGACGAAAAATCTCTGATGGAAATCGCCAAGCTAACAGGTGGGCAATATTTTCGTGCCCGCGACAGCAAAGAGCTGGCGACCATCTATGACACCATCAATAACCTAGAGCCTGTTAGCCAAGCCACACAAACCTGGCGACCACAGCAAGAATGGTTCGGGTTTCCACTTGCGATAGCACTGGCGGGATTCTTCGCACTTATTATCATCAGGAGGAATCATGTCTGATTTTCGCTTCCTCTATCCAGAGTGGCTGCTGGTACTCCTTCCACTATGTGGGTTAGTTTTTTGGCTCTCAAAACGTAGCCGCAACCAGACGTTAATTGCCCCTCATCTTGCCAAAGCAATGGGTATACAACACAAATCGGCACGCAATGCTGTCACCAGTGCAATCGCCATCTGCGGTTTACTCGCCACAATTGCTCTCTCTGGGCCAAGCTTTACCAGCTCTGAAAGACCTAGCTTCAGCAACGACAGTGCTCGTGTGCTAATCATGGACATGTCGATGTCTATGTATGCCACTGACATCAAACCTAACCGGCTGACTCAGACTAAATACAAGGCCAGTGACCTACTCAAAAAATGGAGTGAAGGTACCACTGGTCTCATCGCTTACGCTGGCGATGCGTACACCGTTAGTCCGATGACCTCAGATACGCGTACCATTCAAAACCTGATCCCCAACCTCAGCCCCGAATTGATGCCCTACCCCGGTGCCGACGCAGTAAAAGCCGTCCGTTTAGCTATTGATATGATGAAAAACGCCGGCTTGTCTCGTGGTGACATCATACTCTTCAGTGATGATTTGGATAATGCGGAAACCCAAGGAATTCAAGGCCTTCTTGAGGGCACACACTGGCGACTGTCCATTCTGGGTGTAGGTACCCGCTCAGGAGCCCCGATACGACTCAGTGATGGCACTCTGCTCAAAACCGATGCTGGGCAAACCGTGGTGGCGAAATCCAACTTCAGTAACATGAATAGCGTGTCCAAATCCCTTGGTGGTTTCTTTACACCTATTCAGCTCAATAACAGCGACATAGACGCCATAGCCAATCGCACAAGTAGCATTGAAAGCACGGGCAAGCTAAACCAAGCACAACAAATCAGTGATCGGGTCAACAGTGGTATCTGGTTAGTACCCTTGCTTATCATCCCGGCGCTTCTTATATTCCGCCGTGGTTTTTTGTTTTCGATGATCATCTTGGCTTACCCACTACTGTCACCTAAACCAGCGATGGCTTCAGCTTGGCTTAACAGTAATCAACAAGCCAAACAGCTCTACGATGCCGAGCAGTATCAAGAAGCGGCGGATCTGTTCGAGAACAAAGAGTGGCAAGGTATAGCGCAGTATCAGGCGGGCAACTTCCCAGCCGCCATCAATGCACTTAAAGGTTCGCAGACGCTAAACGGAAAATACAACCTCGCTAACGCCTACGCTCAAAACCGAGAATTTGATCAAGCCATTAGCCTTTATGAGGACGTGCTCAAACAAGAACCGAGCAACGAAGATGCAAAGAAAAATCTGGAGATTGTCAGACAACAGCAACAGCAACAGCAACAGCAACAGCAACAGCAACAGCAACAGCAACAGCAACAGCAACAGCAACAGCAACAGCAACAGCAACAGCAACAGCAACAGCAACAGCAACAGCAACAGCAACAAAAGTCTGGCGATGACTCCTCATCAGAGCAAGAGAATTCCTCTCAATCTGGGCAAGATTCATCTTCAAATGAGAAATCCTCTGACAAGCAATCTGAGCAGCAGCAATCTCAAAAACCTCAGCAAAGCCAAGAAGAGACAAGCGAACAGCAGAAGCAACAGGCATCAAGTTCCGAAACTTCTCAGCAACAGCAAGAGCAGGACAAGCAACAGCAAGGTGCTTCAAAGCCGGAACAAGAGCCAGATCCGCAAGATAAAAGCGCGACTCAACCACAAAGCGCAGCTGAGCAGGAGCAAAATTTAGAACAGATTGACCCTGCACTTCGCAAACTGGAACAGGTCGAAAGCGCGCGCGACCCTAGCCGTTTACTCAGAGCTCAGATGATGTTGCAAGCTCAGCAAAAACAACCACCGCAGAATACAGGTAAGAAGTGGTAACTATGAATCGACAAATAATGAAACTGATTAGCTTATTAGCGCTGGCTTTAGCCTTTGCAAGCCCTGCGGCTATGGCGGCTAATGTCTGGGCGACCGTCAGCAAGAATAAAGTCGTCAAGAACGAAGTGTTCCAATTTCGCGTTGTGGTCGACGAAAAAGTCTCTTCCGATGATATTGATTTCAGCGCACTGGAAAAAGATTTTTATGTCGGACGGCCTAGTTTTGGCTCTTCGATCAACATAGTCAATGGTGACCGTAGTACACGCAGTGAATGGAACCTAACACTGGCCGCTCAAACACTTGGCGTTGCCAACATTCCCGCCTTCACAGTCAATGGGGCGAGCTCAAAACCGATTGCTATTCAGGTGACTATGGATACCGATGAACCTAAAGTATCCGATCTAGTTGAGCTACGCAGTTCACTTGATAAGACGACGCTTTACCCAAATGAAAGTGCCTCATTACGTACTCGCCTGATCATTAAAGCAGATCCAAGACGCCTGCAAAGCCCTAATGTCATCCCTCCTCAAGTCGACGGATTGACCTTAGCTCAAATCGGTGAGCCAAAGCAGTATCAAAGCGTTCTCGGTGGCGTGGAAGTCACTGTGCTTGACCAAGCCTATCGCGTAACAGCAAACCAGCCCGGTGAATACGCACTAAAAGGTGCCGCATTCAAAGGCTCTGTGGTTTATGGCAATGACCGAACAGGAACCACCAAACTTATCTCGGTTGATACGCCAGCAAAAACCTTTGCTATCAAAGTCGAAGATAAACCCGCTGGCTACAGTGGCGTATGGCTACCAACATCAGAACTAAAGCTAACCCAAACATGGGTTGCGGCGAACGGGGAACCGATTCCTTCATCAACCACATATCAAGCTAAAGTGGGCGATTCGATTACACGAGAAGTCACCTTGGACATTGAAGGGCTCTCTTCTGACCGTTTCCCGAATCTGAAGATCAACTACCCGCAAGGCATTCGTGTCTACGAAGAAAAGCCTCAGTTCACGCAGCTAGAGAATGGTTTCACGCGCATGACATTGAAGCAGGTACTCATTCCTCAGCAAACTGGTGATGTTCAACTTTCAGAGATCAACCTCAATTGGTGGGATAGCCAGAACAAACAGCAAAAAACCGCTCATCTAGATGGCATAGCGTTAATTGTTAGCCCGGGAGAAAGCCTAAATATTCCTGTGCCCGCTTCTCAAATTTCAGCACCAGCCGAAGTAAAAACGGTCACTGTCAAAGATCCCGGTTTTTGGCCTTATCTCACTGCGCTGTTTGCCCTGCTTTGGGTTATCACAACCGCTTTATTGTTGAGAAAACGAAACACTAGCGTGCAGAACCAGCAGAAGCCAATCGCAACATTCGATACAAGTGGTCGCTTGATTTCAGCACTTGAAGAGCAAGATCACTTTAAAGCACAGCATTGCGCTACTGAATGGCTTCAGGAAGCCCAGATTAGCGATAAAGCGCTTCTTGCCGATATCCAAAATGAATTGGATGAAATGCAAAAATCACGTTTTTCTCAGCAAGAAACTGGCTGGAATGCTTCAAAACTGCTTAAACTAATTAAAAAGGTGGACAAAATGCCTCGAGCAAAAGGGAAGCCTGAGGAAACATTAGCGAAGCTTTAATACCGCGAAGGCACTGGTAGAGGCATTGTTCAGGTCCAAGTTCATTGTATCAATGAATAGCTGGAGGAATGATGTCGGCAATTGAAAAGCCAGATCCCAGTACTCATTATGTGATCCTATATTTTGATGGGTCCCAAATGACTTCGTTTGAAGTTGATGCGCATAGTCGGAATGAAGCGATAGAAGCGTTTAAAGACTTGGGATTTGCGGAGCGTGATATTTTCTCGATTTCTCCCTGATGACATTACGTAAACTCGAAAGGTAGCTTCACGGCTACCTTTCTGTTTTTTGGAAGAATAGTAAGACAATGAATGGCACTGCATTAAGGACGATAGTGACATTGGGGGCACTACTTTTTACCAGTGCTTCAACCGCAATGGTCGACTTAGTTAAAGTCGACAAGTCCAAACGTCGCATGTATCTGATTGACAATGGTCAAGTGGTGAAAGAGTTTCGCATCGCGTTAGGTAAACACCCTAAAGGGCATAAAACCCAGGAAGGGGATCATCGAACGCCTGAGGGCCGCTACTACCTCGACTTCGTGATTGATAATTCAGAGTTCTATCGCTCAATCCACATCAGCTACCCTAACCCACGAGACATTGCTTATGCCGCAAAACTTCGCGTCGATCCGGGTGGTGACATTAAGATTCATGGATTAAGAAACGGGGAAAAGCGGCCCGCCAAATTCGTACAAAGTTTTGACTGGACCAATGGCTGCATCGCCATTACCAACGAGGAAATGGATGAACTGCTCACTCTCGTGAAAACAGGAACACCCATTGAGATCCGCTGGTAATACTCAATCCTTACACACTTCTGGTTCAGCCGATTCCGCTTTTTTCTCTCTTGTGACCCACCAGCACAGCAGTGACCCGATCGTCACTAGAGCGACGCCTTGCAAAAAGGTATCCGTAAGAACCAAACCAAGAATCACCGACGAAATAACGGTCGAAAGAACAGGCGTAAAGTAAGATAGCGTCGCCAAAAGCACCATGTTGCCGCCGATAATTGCGTAATTCCAAAGCGCGTAGCCACTGCCCATTGCAATACCTGTAATCAGCAATAAACCACCGGATTCGAGGTTAACGCTCATCCCTGTTTCGTTACTGATCGCATATTTAATCCATAAGGTCACGGCCGTCATGATAAAGAACAATGTAATCGGATTTTGCCCTTTAGAAATACGCTTAGTCAGATTGCAGTAGATTGCCCACAGAAATGCGCCCACAAATGCCATAGCGTAGGTTACAGGGTTAGTCGCCACATTGGACGCAATCTGAGTGAAAGATAGCCCCTGTTCGCCTGTGATACTCCAAGCCACACCAAAAAAAGCAAGTGCGATTGCAGGATAAACGAGGATATTGGTTTTCTTCGGGCTGAACGTGACAGCCAATAAAACGGTCAGGGCTGGCCATAGGTAGTTAATCACCAACATTTCTATGGCTTGTTGGCGAGAATTCGCCATAGCCAATGCAAGTGCCAAACATATTTCATAGGCGACAAACAGCCCACCACCAATCAATACATAGGTCAGAGAATAGCTTCTGATTTTTGGCAGGCCCATTACCATCACCAAAAACAGAGAAGCGACAGTATAGATTGAAGCAGCGCCACCAATAGGTCCTAAAAACTCAGTGACCGTTCGCGCCAACCCCATCACACTGCTCCAAAGCAGGATGGCTAACACACCGCACAAAGTAAATTTATGTTGGCTCACTCTATTCTCTCAGATTAACAGCAAAGGAGCTTAACCTAGCGTTAACTGCCATTCTCTGTCAAATGTCTTATCAATTTTGCCGGAGTTCCGCCATACAGGCTGTCAGGTGGCACATCACGCGTTACCACTGAATTAGCAGCGATGACACTGCGCGCACCAATAGTCACACCTTGGTTGATTACCACGTTGCCACCGATCCAGACATCATCTTCCACAATAATAGGCAAACAGGTGGTTTCCCAACCTCTTCGGCTGCGATAGTCCAAAGAATGACCCGCGGTATAGAACTGAGTGTTTGGGCCGATAAGTACATGGTCGCCAATGGTAATCTCAGACCCATCCAACATGGTCACATTCATATTGATGAAGGTGTTATCGCCAATTGATATGGTTTGGCCAAACTCACAGAGAAAAGGTGAGCGGATCATACTCGACTCACCAAAACGCTTCAGCAACTGGCGACAGGTTTCAGTTCGCTGAGTATCACTGGTATTGTGATTTAACTCCTGCAAGAGGCGTGTTGCTTGCTCACGAATGCGATTAACGCTGGGATCGGCCCCGTTAAACAACTGACCTGCGACCATTTTTTCAAACTCTGTCATAACGTTTTCCAATTAACTGCTTGAATGGGAAAGGTAAAATAGCGCGAATAGAAGATTGGAAAAAGAGAAAACCTAACCCGTGAACATTTCCGTAATTTACAAAAAAGCCGGGCTGTAAACCCGGCTTTCCATCTAAATAGAACAGGTTAGACAATTTCCCAACTGTGGGTCATTTCTACGCCAGCACCTAGCATCAGACACACTGAACAGTACTTTTCCAGAGAGTCTGCAGTTACTTTTGCGACAACATCTGTATCCAGATTGTCACCCGACACTTCAAAGTGGATATTTACTTTGGTGAAAATACGAGGAGCTGTTTCACGGCGCTCGGTCGTCAGTTTCGCAGTGCAGCTAGTCACCTTCTGAGAGGCTTCTTTAAGGCCATCAACAACGTCAACTGAGCTACATCCGCCTGCCGCCATCAGAACCATTTCCATTGGGCTGGGTGCTGTTGCACCGCCATTGCCATCCATTACGACTGAATGACCAGATTGAGAGTGACCTAGAAATTTAAAATCTTCGATCCATTTAACTTCGGCTTGCATATCTTTCTCTCTTATACGTCTGTCGGGAATGTTACACCCGTTTGCTTGCGAATCTCTGTCAGCAATTTAGCCACAATCAGCGAGCGCTTCATACACTCTTCGTCAATTTTTTTCGTTTCAAATTGCTTAGCAAAAGCCAGTGCTTCGTAATACATTGGATTCGGATCTTGTTTAACACTCAAATCGACACCAACACCACCTCTGGCAATCTTTGTCAGTTTTTTGCCTGTTGAAATCATCTCCATAAGCAACGCCCCTTCCTCACCTTGAATTTCACTCGGCAAATAAGAGTCACTGGTCTTAGAATGTTGCAGCACCACTTCAAAGCCGTCGTAACCTAAAATAACGCTTCCGCTGCCATCAACACCACTATCTAGCATCTGAGCCTGTGCTTTTACGCTGTGAGGTTCTCCAAACAATTCAACAGCTGAGCCAACACAGTAGTAGCCGATGTCCATAATCGAACCATTTGCAAAGGCAGGATTAAAGGTATTTGGGTTTTCACCAGCTAAGTACTTAGGGTAGCGTGACGAGTACTGGCAATAAGTGATCAGTGCTTTGCGAATCTTGCCGATGTTCTTACTTTGTTCCTTCAGTAGTTTGAAGTTTGGTGTGTGGGGCGACATGAACGCTTCGAAAAGAACCACATCATTCGCTAGCGCAGTCTGATACATTTGTTGTGCTAACTTATCATTCGCAGCCAGTGGCTTTTCGCAGATAACATGCTTACCTGCTTCAAGTAATTTCAATGCTTGTGGAGCGTGTAGTGAGTTGGGGCTAGCAATATAAACCACGTCAATCGACTTAGAAGTCGCCAGCTTATCAAAATCATCAAAAAGAGTTGGTGATGCGTATTTCTCAGCAAACTCTTTCGCTTTCTCGATAGAGCGAGAATAAACGCCAGCCAAAAGATATTGCTCTGTCTTCAACGCAGCTTCAATGAACTGATCGGTGATCCAGTTCGTCCCGATAACAGCAAGTCTAATCATCATTCAGTCTCCAATCATGACAAAAGGAGCCGATGGCTCCTTTGTTATTTATTCTTGTTCGTGTTGGCTATCTTACACTGTCATCACAACTCGTACCGCTAAAAATATCAGCACAGCGCCAGACAGGCGATCAATCAGTTGTGCTTTTGAGCGAATTTTGTCTAAAAGGCGTGGGCTCGATAGTAAAAAAGTAATCAGGGTATACCACAAACCGTCGACCACTAGCGGGGTAAGAACAATTAGCGCTTTAGCCGTTAGACTGTCCCCCACCGCAACAAACTGGCTGAACAGCGCGATAAAGAACAGCGCAATCTTAGGGCTAAGAATGGAGATAAGAAACCCTTCTTTTGCAGACTGCCAAGCCGATGTGTGCTCGCCCGACTCCAGCTTCGCTGCCACACCACCTTTTGAGCGCAGCGCATTGTAACCAAGGTACGCCAGATACGCTGCGCCCGAGTAACTTATCGCTTTGAAAAGCAGTGGCGACTGTTGCAGGACAACGGCAAGGCCGATCAGGGTAATGAAGGCATAAATGCCAATGCCCAATGCGTGCGCCCATGCTGCTGCCAAGCCATTTTTTCGCCCCCCTGCGAGGCTATGTTTCGCGACCATAGCGAGACTCGGGCCGGGCGACATCGCCCCTAAAATACAAACCGTAAAAAGTGATAGCCAGATTGTGAGTGTCATTGTTTTTTCCTGAGGCTGAATCCATGTCGTTAAACTATCGCAGCGAATTAATGATTTGAAATCAAAGTTTATTATATCGGCTATGATTTCAAGTCATACCTACAGAATAACTTGACGTGCGCATCGCATGCAGAACCATCTCGCGCATCCATTGATGCGCTTTATCCTGATCGTATTTGGGGTGCCACATCAGCCAATACTGATGTGCTTCTGTCTCAAATGGCAGAGGACGATATTCAAGGTTATGATTCGCCGACAAGTTCAAAGCGATGTGCTCAGGTACCACCATCAGATAATCACTGGAAACCAACGCATTGACCGCAGCGGAAAAGAACGGGACTTTTAATGCAATTCGCCTTTCATACCCAAGAGATTTGAGAACAATATCTGTACTTGAATCCTTATCTCCTCCCCCAGTAACCTTCAAATGTGGGTAACTTACCAGCTCTTCTTCTGTCAGCGTCTGCTTGGCCGACAACGGGTGAGATTTACGCATCAGACAGACTGATTTGTCCTCACCAATTTTCACACTGGTCACATTAGCTGGCTTTTCTGGCTGCATGGTCGATGCCAAGTGAATACCGGTTTCACCAAATTGTTGAAGATATTCTGGCTGCCATAAGCGATAGGCAAGATTGACGTTCGGCGATTGCTCCACCATAACGGCAACCACATCGGGCACTATGTATTGAGCGACATAGTCACTGGAAGAGAGGACAAACTCTTGCTTCCATGTTTGCGGATCAAAAGGTTTGTCGTGCAGTAGTTGTTCAAACTCTCCTAACAAAAGATTGAGCTTTTCCTGCATGGCCAATGCCCTTGGTGTCGGCACCAAAGCATTGCCTTCGCGCACCAATAAAGGATCACCACACAAATCTCGAAGCTGAGCGAGCTGACGACTCACGGCTGATTGAGTAATGTTGAGTCTATCTGCGGCTCTGCTCACATGGCACTCTTCGAGCAACACCTGCAAAGAACGCAACAAGTTGAGGTTGATATGATTAAGAGACATGGCGTGTATTAAAAAACTCGGTAAGTACAGTGTGAGTCATCAGATGGCGCAGTTCAGGGATTGTCTGTAGTTCATCACGAATCTCATTGAGCCTTGCCATGGTAGGCACTTCGACAAACAACATCATGTCGGTTTCACCAGTTATCGCATGACACCATTTCACACCATCAATCTTATAGATTGTCTCAGCATAAGACTCACAATAATGAGAGGAGGCTGACATGTCGAACTTCAATGCCATGTACGCCTGTATAAGGCCCGGTTCATCTTGGGCGATATTCGCATGGTAGCCAAGAATGACTTTTTCCTGTTCCAGCTTCTGAATTCTTGCCGTCACAGCTGAGCGTGACAAATTGACCTGTCGAGCAATATCACTGACCGAAGCTCTGGCGTGGCGTCTTAAAATATCGAGAATTTGATTGTCGAACTTATCCATATTACTTCCTGTCATACCTCAACTTATCCTGTTGATTTCAGGTAATGTGACACAAAAACCTGTTGGGCGAAAGAGTACAAATTGTCTATTCACTCACCTGACTTCCGCCAAAGTGACATATAACTACGACAAATTGCTTGCTGTGTTTTTTCATATGTTTGAGTAAGCTATCAAAAAAAATATCAGGAAAGGAAACCATGAGTCAGCTAAAACAAGAAATCACGTTACTCTCAGGCGTTGGGCAACTCTCAACGACCTTGCTGGGAACTGGCCTTTTCATGGTGCCAGCCATTGCCGCTGGTATTGCAGGTTCACTCTCACTTTGGGCATGGCTAATTCTATTTATTGCGATATGTCCGATTGCGCTGACCTTTGCTCAACTAGGAAAGCGCTATCCGAATGCAGGTGGCACGGCGCACTTCGTTCGCCAAGCATTTGATAAGCGCCTTGAAAAAAGCGTTGCTTGGTTATTTGTCAGTGTCATTCCGGTCGGTGTCCCTGCCGCGGTGGCGCTAGCCGCTGGCTTTTTACAGCAATTACTGCCTGAAGCGCTGAACTCCTCTATTTTCGCTCAACTGCTAACAGTGTTTCTCTTAATCGCTGTTAATTTGGCGGGCACAAAATCATCGGGGCGCCTTCAGACGCTTATTGCGCTCAGTATCTTCGCTCTGGTCGCTGCATTCTGGTGGAAAGGTGATATTGGCGCGCAAGATCTGACAATGCCAGCATTCTCCTCCGAATCAACTTGGAGCATTGGGGCTGCACTGGCCGTTATGTTTTGGTGCTTTGTCGGAATTGAAGCATTCGCCCACATGGGGGAAGAGTTTAAGAATCCACAAAGGGACTTCCCAATTGCGATCATCGTAGGGTGTTTTGTGGCGGGTGCAGCCTATTGGGCATGCTCTGTCGTCATACTCAAATACGGGGCTTACGGAAGCAGCGAATTTGACAGTACTTCTATCCCTTGGCTGTCAGAGATGTTATTCGGTGAACAGTTTAAGTTGCTTATCAGCGCGCTTGGTTTTGCAGCCTGCTTTGCCAGCGTGAATCTATATACACAAAGCTTATCAAGGATGGTTTGGGCGCAGGCGCGCGAGTATAAGCCTCAAAGTGCGCTAGCTAGAGTCTCAATTCGAGGCGTCCCAGCAAACGCTACGTTGGCGGTTGGTATGGTTTTAGTATTGTCATGCCTAGTGGGCGAAATTTCAGGGCTGGACTTAGAGTTCTTCCTTAAGCTGGCGAATGGTATTTTCGTTCTGGTGTATTTATTGGCGATGTTATCTGCCTACAAGCTACTTACCGGTATCAGCAAATGGCTCGCAGGCGTGTCACTACTTATCTGCACAGGCGTGTTTGTCTGCTTAGGTTGGTCAATGCTATACGCCGTTGCTGTCTTTGTTTTATTATCCCTACCATGGGGAAAGCGACAAACGCTGGATCAAAGTCAGGCTAAATAGCATATGAGGTGACGGTGTCACCTTTGATTTCCAGAATGCTTTGAGAAAGCACCGCCTTCCAGCCTGAGCTTTTCTCCAGCGGCTCTGATGCCAAAGCGATGTTAGCGCCCTCTTGTCTTATGAATACGGTTGGCGCGTCATCATCAGAGCTATAGCGGACCGCCCAAAACTGCTCTCCATCTGAAATACAAATAGACGCTTTTAATGGCTCTTCAATGCCTTTCGATTTCAACATCTGGCTAATATCAATAATGGTTTTACGAATCGCTTCGACAGGCTGTTCACACAGGCCATTGTGTAGCATCAAAAGAAAAATCAGTTCGCTGTCGGTCGTACCCATGCGTTTAAGGAACAATGATTCAGGTAACTGGCTTTGCAGTTCATACTTAACGCGCTCGAATTCACCAATCTGACCATTATGCAGAAACATCCAGTTGTCGATGATAAACGGATGGCAATTAGAGCGGGATACCTGCGTACCCGTAGATGAGCGAACATGCGCCATAAACCGATGGGAACGAATGTGATGTGCCAGAGAACGTAGGTTTTCATCTCCCCAAGCTGGTAAGACTTCGTGGAACTGTCCTGGAGTGTCTCGCTCAGTGTACCAGCCCAATCCAAAGCCGTCGGCGTTGACCCTTGTTACGGCTTTTCTTGCATCGAGGCTTTGATGCACCAGAGAGTGCTCAGGTTCATACACCAATTCGTCTAAATAAATTGACTCTCCCTGATAGGCTAACCAACGGCACATATTCTTCCCTCAATTGATGACATTTTGTTCAATAAAATCACGATTCAAATAATCGGGCAAGTGCTTGTATCCCGGGTTCGATCTCTTGCAATGGCGTATTACCAAAACCGAGTACGACCGCTTGCCACTCTCGATGACTCTCATTGTTATGTTCATAATAGCTTAGTGGCCGAAGCACTATCCCTTGCTTCGCAGCCCTTGCCACCCACTCTTGCTCGTCTATTCCACCGTTCCATTTGAGCGTAACATGCAAACCCGCCGCTTGGCTGATGATCGTAACCTGTCCACCGAATGCTTGCTCTATTGCTTGACTGACAACTTCATGCTTTTGTTTGTACAGTCGGCGTATTTTTCGTATATGGCGCAGTAAATGGCCTTCAGCAATAAAGTCCGCTAACGCTTCCTGAGTATGTGACGGGGAATCACCGCTCATGGCATCTTTGATTTCAAGACAGCGCTGAATTAAATTATCCGGCACCACCATATAACCTAACCTTAAGCCGTTAAACATCACTTTACTCAGTGAGCCGATATATACCACGTGCTCATCTAGCCCCATTTGGCCCGCTAATCCCTGTAAGCTGGTATAAGGCCGGTGTGCAAACTGAAACTCACTGTCATAATCATCTTCGATAATCCACCCTTGATTACTCGCCGCCCATTCAATCAACCTCAGGCGATTTTCAGTGTTGATGGTCGTTCCCATTGGATATTGGTTACTCGGGGTGATGTATAGCGCTCGTGCTGTACTTTTCAGGACATCGCTCAACTCAAAGCCTGTTTCTTGATACACCGTCAAAGGTTCCAGTTGATATTGGTTGAGTTCAAGCACCTTGGTCATTTGGGCATACCCGGGCTGCTCCATCAGAACTTTTTCACCTTGTGCCAGAGTCGCCGCCATCGCAATGGTCAAAGCCTGCTGTGCGCCAGAAGTCACAATGATTCTCTGTGCCGAGCAGTGAACGGAGCGGCTGGAAGACAAGTAATCAGACAGCGCCGCTCTAAGCGCTTCACTGCCCTGAATATTTTGATTTCCCAGTAACACTGGGCGTAGAACATGCCTTTGCAGCAATCGCTGCCATTTACCAAGTGGAAACTGTGAAAGATCTGGAACGCCAGGTGCAAATGACGAATTGATATCAAAGCAGTTGGACTCGACCGAAGACGTACCCTGAATCACAGTCGCTGGCACATATTTATCCGGTAACTCAACCGCAACGTAGAACCCCGAGCCTTGCTTGCTTTCTATGTAGCCTTCCGCCAACAGCTGCTCATAAGCAGCCGTCACTGTATTACGACTCACATTGAGCTCACTGGCGAGCTTGCGCGTCGAAGGCAGCTTACCCTGCAATGGCCACAAGCTTTTCACTATTTTGGCTCGAATCGCATGAAATAACTGCTGTTGTAAGGTGCTCGCCCCACCTGAGAGGGTCAGATCTCCAATATCAATCAACGCCATTAACTGGACCTATACTTTTGTTAAAACTGGCTCTCAATAACATACCAGTTAAACATTAGATTGGAACCATAAATTACAAGCCAATGGAGAAACGCAATGCTATCAAACACAGAAAGGACCCAAATAAAAAAAGGCGCTCACAAAACTGTGTTCGAGGACAAACATCTTGAACAAATTATTGATGAGTCATTAATCGCCCATATCGCGATTAATGACGCTAACGGCCCTATTGTGATTCCTATATTGGCATGGCGTGTCGATCAACACGTGTATATCCATGGTGCGAACAACAGCCGATTGCTACGCTCGTTAAAACAAGGCCACCAGACCTGCCTGACATTCACACTTTTTGATGGCTGGGTTTTAGCAAGATCGGCTTTTCACCACAGCGCCCACTATCGTTCAGCTGTGGTGTTTGGCCAATTTGAAGTAGTTGAAGAGAAGCAGGAGAAAGATCGTCTGCTCAATCATTTTATTGAGCAGATTGCCCCCGGAAGAACGGAGCAGGTCAGATTAAGTAGTGACAGAGAACTCGCCGCGACCATGGTGCTTAAGATGCCGTTAAGAGAAGCATCGGTCAAAATCAGTCGTTTTGGTGTCAACGATGATGAATCCGATTTGGACCTTCCTGTGTGGGCTGGCGTCTTACCCTATCGGACGATAGTTGGTCCACTTGAGCCAGTAGAAGCATCCACACATCTGGAAGAGCCCGATTACAGCAGTGCATATGGTGAACGCTGGCACAACCCAGCGAACTAGCACTCAATCAAAACCGTAAAACGAGCCCCGCCTAGTTCGCTCTCACCTAAAGAAATACGCCAGTTGAGTCGTTTGGCTGCTTCTGAAGCGATGGTCAGCCCTAACCCAAAGCCGTCGCTATGGCGGCTTTCATCAAGCCTAGAGAATGCCAGAAAGATCTCATCGTATTTATCTTTGGGGATACCAGCACCGTCATCTTCGATATCAATCACTAATGTGTTGTCAAAACCGATTAAAGTGATCGCGACCGCAGCATCTGCATAGCGGAATGCGTTTTGAAGCAGATTATCAATCACCAAATTAGCTAAAGTTTCCAATACATCCAAAGCTGGGGCGGGCTCAGTCAAAGAGGCGTGAAAGCTGATTTGTTTGTTATAATGCTCTTGCCTGTCAATACGCTGTTTAAGCCAGTGCTCAGGGAGAAGGTTTTGTGTATCGAGCAATTCGCTTTCCGTCAAACCTCCTACCCGGGAAATTTGTACCACGCTGGCAGTCAGCGCGGAGATATCGTCAACATATCGGTCAATATCATCAAAAAACGGTTCTTGCTCCTCAACAGCATTGCGCCTAGCCATATCGCTGGCTAACTGAATTCGACTGAGCGGCGTTCTGATTTCATGAGGAATAGCCTGCGTGTAGATCTGACTCTGCTTTACATGGCCTTCAATGTCATCTGCCATGTAGTTGAAGCTTTCTGCCAGTTCTTTGAGGGGAAGTCGGAAGTTGTCACTGTCAATACGTGCACTAAACTCACCGCGTCCAAAGCGACGAGACGCACGGTTAAGCTGATTAATTTGGTTATGTAGATGGCGAATAGGGACATAAACAAATACGCCTAAGCTGACAAATATCCAGGCTACAAGACCAATCACAAACATGACTTCGGAGTCTTCGTACCATTCAAATTGGGGTTCGAAAAAATCTCGATTCTCACTGAACATGAAACTTCTCGCCGAGTTTGGTAACGGAAACACCGCCGCATACAAGTTATCTTCGACTAGATAAACGGGTATTGACTTCAATCGGTACAGCTCGCGACAATCTGAGCATGGTAGCGTCTCAGGTTTTACGTTAACCAATGACAGATTAAAGATGTAAAACTGCTGCTTCCCCGTGTTGGTCAACTCTTTATAAAGGGAGTTTGGCTGACCACGTTGTTCGATATATTGATTAACGAAAAACTGCCCATCATTGAGGAATATCTCGACTTCAGTTTTTCGCATAAAGTCAGAACCCAAAGTGAGAAATGCTACAACAGTGATTATAAGCCCTGTTGCCAGACTAATGTATGCTTTGGTAAAAGTGGAACGAACCATATCCGACTATGCCGCTGTGAGCATATAGCCCTGATTGCGAATGGTTTTTATCTGAGCGTTGTTCACATCCGCTCGGGCTAATTTTCGTCGTAAGCCCGAAATACGCATATCAATGGAGCGATCATTGAAGGTGTATTCTATCCCACGAGATGATTGGCAACAGAGATCTCTCGATACCGCTTTGTCGGGAGATTGAACCAGCAAAAGAAGAATGTCGAACTCCGCCTGAGTTAAGTCAATGTTTTTGCTGCGATAAAAAGCCACTTTACGTAAAGAGCATAACTTAAACCCATAAGCTTCATAGTTGTGCGTCGATGGCTCCTGCCCCGCTGCCACATAACGACGTAAATGAGCTTCAAGACGAGCAACCAAGATATGACCACGAATTGGTTTAGTCAGATAATCATCGGCGCCCAATTTTAGTAAACTGACTTCACTCAGCTCCTCTTGAACTGCTGTTTGTACAATCACAACACCCTGATAGAAGGTTCGTAGCTTTTTAAGAACCGTCGCACCATCTTCCCCCGGTAACATGAGATCCAATAGCACAACGTCAGGCTGGTAGCGCGTCACCGCATCTACCGCTTTATCACCTGAATACACCACCTCAACACCATATCCTTCGGCTTCAAGGTACATTTGAGTCAGTCTTGCGATTTCCTTATCGTCTTCAACAAGAAGCACTCTGTAATTCACAATCTACTTTCGCAACCATTTATAAATTGACGCAAATTATATATTAGACGATTACTTGCTCAAGCGAGGAAATTGAGATTGCGCTCCCTGCCACACTGGATTTTGTAAGAGTCTACTTACAATCAATTACAATATCCGCTTTATCCACTCGATTAAATGCCGTCAATAGTCCCATTCTAGTTTTCGTATCGTGGACATGCTGTGTTCTGAAGGCAAATTTTTCTGAGCTGAGTGTTTATGCTCTTACAAATCACAGTGGGCCTGTTCGACAATCTAGTTACTCTCTTTATTATTCACCAAAGTTATCATTCAATAAGTAAATAATGAAATGAATCCTAGCCGCTCTCTTCTTCTCTCGACGTTCACCGTCGCTTTACTATCTGGCTGTAACAGTGATGATACGAATCCAACATCAACATCGACCAATGCCGTTAATGTCTACAGCTCAGCAACCAACTGTAGTGTTCAGACTGGCGCGAATGCTTGCCAGTTCGATAAAGGCGTTTATGTACTGAGCATTGGGCCAAATGTCTCTGAAACGCAGCGTGCTCGGGTACAAACCCAAATTAACAACCTGACTAACTGGGCACACAGTGATGTGCAAAAACAATTCGCTCAAAAAACCTTGGTCATTGGCGTCATAGAAAAAGAGCCAAAGGGCAGTGCTGATTATGAAACCTTCGTCCTTAATTTGGCTCAACAGATCAACACCTCCTCTGGTATTGACGGTATTGAGCTTGTTTACACCAATAACGGCGGTGGTGACGAAACACTAAAAAACACCTCTTACCAAAAGATGTTGCAGCTTTACGATTACTATGTCGATGAAGACGCATTAACCACACAAGGCGCCGAAGTCGCCAATGCCTATCAAGAGTTCCAGCGCCTTCTGTCATTGCAAACTGGCGCGACTAAGCTTGAGTACGACCCATGTAACTACGGAAACGGGCAGCTCGCCGCCAATACATGCCCAGCCCCAGATGACAAAGGGGACGAAGACCCGATCCACACGGTCAGCAAGGATCTCAACCCAGGTGCTCTACTGGGCTCGATGTATGAATATAAAGTTGACCCAAGTCTAGGTACCTATCCCGGAGAGCTAAAACCTACATTTACCGCAACCGGGGATGTGGCTAGCCAAGACTCAAGCGCAACAGATAACCCTCTTAACTGGACGCATAGAGCGTTTGCGCCACTGAACAACTTCCTCAATAGCTGGTTTTTCGTCAACAAGAAGTAAATAGATATGAACAAACACCTACTCGTTAGCGCAATGGCGCTTGCCCTTACTGCTTGTGGTAGCACCGCTATCATGGATAAATCGCCCGCTGTCAAAGCTCAACCGGAGATCAACATAAAGACCGACAATAATTTATGGAAGTTAGGTCGAGAAGGTACTTTTGACATCGCTGGTATGTATAAGGGTAAGTACTCTCGCAGCGCCTCTTCATCAACGTGGTTCAATAAACTGTCTTTTAAAGATGGGGAAATGGCGGCAGAAGTTACTCGTAACAGTGATGGAAAAACATGGGTGTTGACCTGCACAGGTGGCGGTGTCTCATACAACTACATGGGCGTAGAGTTCGGTGGCAACGATCCTTATATCTGCACTATCAGCTCAGATGAGAAAAGCGTTGGTGAGTACAAAATTGAGCCAGACACAGGTGTACTGGATATCGGCTTCGATAAAACAGAGAAAGGCTTGGTAAGAATTGGCCCCACCCACTTTAATGTGAAAACTATTCATACTGGTGAAGGCTTACTTGTGCCAGTCGACACACCACTTGGCTACAGCTTTGAGCGTGGAACACAACAAGTCGCTGCAGTGCAAACTAATGGCGCACTCACAATCCAGATGCTTGACTCACTGAACGATGATGAACGAGATACATTGGTGGTTGGCGCAATTGCTAGTGCGCTCGGTTGGCGCCCTGAAGAGTAAGCTGATTGAAAAGCGCCATTGCGGCGCTTTTTTGTTCTCTGCGCCTAAAGGTAGTAACGCTGCACGTACTGGTTTGGCGTCAAACCCCGATGTTTTTTAAACATGCGATTAAAGCTAGCTATATTCTGATAACCAAGGCGCTGAGCAATATCATCAATCTTGATACCATGACGCATCATTTCTACCGCAATGTTACTCAGTACATAACCACTCACCGTGGTGAAGTTCATTCCTAAATTACGCAACCGACGTTGAAATTGCTGTACTGACAGCCCGAGTAAGCTAGAAACATTTTCTACCGTTGGCAGCCCATAATGGCGACTGTAGTTTAGAATTTCATAAATCACTTTCACTTCATCTTCTGGGTCAGGCATATTAAGCAATTCGTCCAAGTCAGCAAAATTCATCGCCAGTCGCCCTTTCTGCAGCCTCGCTTGCTGCTTGGTCGCTAAACGCAGCTCCGAATGAAACCATATCTCCGTGGACGAATGACTCCATTCCACCTCACAGCCAAAATACGCTTCATATTTAGCTGTATTCTTGCGAGAACCAGACAGTTGTACTCTGAGTGGAGAAAAGTCCTGACCAAGATAAGTACGTAAGATCTTGGTGAGTGCCATCGCCATACGAACGCTGTCGTGTACTTTACATTCAGGTTCGATCATTGGGTTCCGATATGCCCACTTGATCAGTGAACCGCTCAGGGAAGCAGACAGAAACGCTCCGCTTTGCAGACTGCTAAACCCATAATTCACACGTCGAATGGTCGACGCGAGATCGCTGCCAGAAAGAAGCCAGTGAGAAATAACACCTATCTGCCCAACATCAACATCGCGGTTGATATCGAGAATCACATCAGGGTTTCCTGTAACGCCCTCTAATTTTTCAAACCAGCGATTCACTTCAAACATTGGGACCAGCGTCATCGGATTGCGAAACGCAGATTCCGGAATCACTAGTTCGTCATCGTCAATTTGGTAGCGCGACCTCGCTTCCTGATGAATATGTCGAATTCCCAACACACGCATAAAGCGCACTTTATCCATATACAGATCACATCAATTAGACATTTAATATGAATCAATCTGTCACATACTAAGCTAATTTTCAAATCCGAAACACAATACAGATCCTTATTAATAAAGGAGCCTTGAATGAGTTTATTAAGTGTCCCGTTCGTGGGAACCGGTGCAGACACCGCATTACACATCGTCGCAACTGTTGTCTTGATTGCGACTGTCGGTGCGGCTCTGTTTGGATTCTGGAAGTTTCACGAACTACCAATCAACAAAGCCCATAGCAAAGATCATCATCAAATCGGACTGATAACGGCGCTGACATGGATTGGTTTCATCTGGCACTGGGTTTGGGTTGTCGCAGTCATTGTTGCTTTCGTCGATATGGACAAAGCCATTGTGAACCTACGCGACACTTGGCGTCACGCCCCCAACACGAAAGATAAACAGGAGGAGGCTTAATGTTAGAAGGTTTAGCTGTCTGGGCACTTTTTATTTACCTGCTAAGACTGGTGGGTATGCCGTGGAATACCGCGACTAAGTCATTCGCCTATTTAGGTGGCGTTTCTTGGTTGATGTTTGTTTGGGTCGGATTGATCAACTATACACCAATGGATTTATCTGGCGGTTCGGTGGTGCAATCCCCCCATATCCAGTTACGCCCAGATTCTCCTAACGTAACAGGCAAAGTCGACAAGATTTACATTGAACCCAACCAAAAGATAAAGAAAGGCCAACTGATTTACGAGATTGACTCGACTCAATACCAAATCGCCTATAACCAGGCAAAAGTAGAAGAAGAGTCGGCGATGGTGGAGCTTGAAGTGGCATTTGAGGATATTTCAATCTCACAAGCAACGTACGAGTCAATGGTTCAGGATTTAGAGACTACAGAAAGCCAACTTGCTGCTGCCAAAGCCGACTACAGTCTGCAAAACAAAATGTTAAAGCGTTACAGAGAGCAAAACCGTGTAGTGAATAACACCATCACCGCGAGCGATATTGATAAGCAGGAAACAGCCGTCACTAAGGCGCGACACAACGTCTCAACCATAGAATCACAGCTAAAAACAAAACAGGTGGACACTGAAAAAGCCAAACTCGCGATCGCGAAATCGGAATTAGCGGTAAAATCTAAACATGCTGATTGGAAAAAGTCACAAGAGAAACTCGCAAAAGCAAAGTGGGAGCTGGACAGCACCAAAGTTCATGCACCTGCTGATGGCTTTGTTACCAACTTCATCTTGCGCGAGGGGCAGCGTGTCTCAATGTTACCTCGGCTGCAAATGTACACAGATGAGAAATACGTGCTAATGCGAGTCAATCATCAGGCGATTCGCAATGTTAAACCAGGACACAGTGCTGAGTTTTCTTCTTCAGTCTACCCAGGTAAGATCTTTTCTGCTCAAGTTGAGGGGATAGTTGAAGCTACTGGCGAGTCACAAAGCAATTTGCTTGGTCTGGATGACTCCGTACGCGCGACGACGGGCAAGAACTTACAAAACAAACATCACTTCGTCCGTTTGAAAATAGAAGAAACCGAGGGCTATGACATTCCCGTCGGTTCTGTCGGCCTAGCTTGGGTTAGTGGCGAAAAGCCCGTTGGTTTTATGGCATTCCTTGATGTCATCCGAGGTATCATCATTCGTATGAAGTCTCAGCTTTACTACTTCTACTCTATTTAACACTCCCCTGTAAAAAGCTCGGTTAACCCGAGCTTTTTATTTGCATCCAGCGTTACACCAATCATTAGATTTTGTTATCACTTTTAAGCTTATCATTGGATATGCATCAAAACTCTTACTTTCATCCTATTTTACAAATTCTACCTTTGCGAAATGAGCCCTGCTCGCTCAATACGAGAGTGTATGACTATCCTGTTTTTGGTATTAGATAAAACAGCGCGTCATTCTCAATGATAAGAACGACAAGCGTTACGAGAAAAAATCTAAACAAGGGCCGATACCAATAAGGTTTGATTACACACTTAAATTGTGTGATATATCATTAGCAATATTGAGGTTATTTGCAAAATGCAATTTCATATTGCAACCGTTTGCTTCAAAAACGGCATTTAGTGGTGAAATAGTGGGCAATTAAGCGCTATAAAAGTTGGCACATATACTGCAATTACTAGAGTGACCCTTCTTAAGCCGAGGGTCACCTAGCCAACTGACGTTGTTAGTGAACCGAATTTGTTCACACTTATTTGAGCCAATCTTACTTATTGAGATTGGCTTTTTTTCTATCTGTTGCCAACGAACTTATCATCAACTTTGATTGCTACATTGATGTGTCAGTTCAATGATCATCACATGGCACTGACACGCTCAATAATTGCACGCTTTCTCTTTTATCTTTGTCTTGTCTATTAAATTTCTTACGATTTAATGTAATAAATAACCACTATAGGCTTTCTTCATTTCCAACACCTCAAAATCAGACATTATTCGATACTTCCACACCAAAATTACTCAAAATCACGTCAACAAACGTTTGGAACACAAACTAGGTGAAGCTAACGTATGAAGCCATTCTTACAGACATGCATTCACAACAAACTTGTACAAATTTAGTAGAATTCCCTCTAAAAATATCATTTAGAAACCGATTACATCATCTTTAATATTTTTTTTATTAAATTCACATTAAAACTATCCTATTGTTTTATATAAATTTAATTACAAGACAAAGCCAAGCAAACGTTAACCCTTATGGATTTAGATTGACCACGTGATATTTATCACCATAATAGCGGCCGTTTATCTAGAATTTACTCACTTAAGTTTGTTTTATCTATTTGTGGAGGTGATAGATGTCCGAAGATAACAACTACAGTCTGGGACCCGTTCCAACAACGGCCAGAAAAGGCGTCATTTCACTCACCATGGTGATGTTAGGCTTAACCTTTTTCTCTGCAAGCATGTGGACAGGAGGCTCACTCGGTACTGGCCTTTCATTCAATGACTTTATTCTCGCAGTCCTCTTTGGCAACCTCATCCTCGGTATTTACACTTCTTTCCTCGGCTACATCGGGTCTTCTACTGGCCTCTCCACTCACCTTCTCGCTCGATTCTCATTTGGCACTAAAGGCTCATGGCTTCCTTCTGCTTTACTTGGTGGCACACAGGTCGGTTGGTTTGGTGTAGGTGTCGCGATGTTCGCCATACCCGTTCAAAAAGCGACAGGCATTGATACCAATACATTGATCATTGTGTCCGGCCTTCTAATGACTGCGACGGTTTACTTTGGCATTAAAGCGCTGATGGTGCTTTCAGCGATTGCTGTTCCTGCAATTGCAATTCTGGGCAGCTACTCAGTATCTATGGCCGTCGATAGCGTGGGCGGGTTTGAACAACTCAAGCTTATTCAACCAGAAACGCCTATGGATTTCTCTGTCGCATTAGCAATGGTCGTAGGCTCATTTGTCAGCGCAGGTACACTCACCGCAGATTTTGTTCGCTTTGGTAAAAAACCAGCTGGAGCCGTGCTGGTCACTATGATTGCCTTCTTTATCGGTAACTCACTAATGTTTGTCTTCGGTGCCGCAGGGGCAGCAGCGACGGGTATGGCAGATATTTCGGACGTCATGATTGCCCAAGGCCTGCTGCTACCAGCAATCATCGTACTTGGGCTTAATATCTGGACTACCAATGAAAATGCTTTATATGCTTCGGGGTTAGGCTTTTCTAACATTACCGGACGCTCAAGTACTATGATGTCTATTATCAACGGTATCGTGGGCACCATCTTCGCATTGTGGCTGTATAACAACTTTGTTGGCTGGCTAACATTCCTGTCGACAGCCATTCCACCGATTGGCGGCGTCATCATCGCGGATTTCTTGATGAATAGAAAACGCTACCAGAATTTCGCTACGACAGAATTCAAAGACGTGAATTGGGCTGGTATCGTGGCGGTGGCAGTAGGTGTTGCTGCAGGTAAGTTTATCCCTGGAGTCGTGCCAATCAATGCCGTATTGGGAGGCGCATTGTGTTACGTCGTACTCAACCCACTTTTAAACAAGAAAACACTCAACGCGCAATCCGCGTAAGGACGCATAATGACTAAGTTATTGATCAAAAATGCAAAACTACAAAATCAAGAAGGATTGAAACAGATCCTGATTGAAAATGGTCAATTTCAACAGATCCTAGATAACGACATTGCCGTTAACCACTCTGGTGACATTTTAGATGCAGAAGGTGGACTCGCCGTTGCGCCATTTTGTGAGCCACATATTCACTTAGATACAACTCAAACGGCCGGAGAACCAAGCTGGAACATTTCCGGTACGCTTTTCGAAGGCATTGAACGCTGGGCTGAGCGCAAAGAAATGCTGTCTGTGGAAGACGTTAAAGCTCGTGCAAAGCAGACTCTGAAATGGCAAATTGCCAACGGTGTTCAACACGTTCGTACTCACGTTGACGTATCGGACCCGACACTTGTCGCTTTGAAGGCGATGGTTGAAGTGCGTGAAGAGATGAAAGAGTGGGTAGATATCCAAATCGTCGCTTTCCCTCAGGAAGGCATCCTATCCTACCCAAATGGCAAAGAACTGCTTGAAGAAGCCGTGAAGATCGGCGCCGATGTGATCGGGGCGATTCCTCATTTTGAGTTCACTCGCGAGTATGGCGTTGAGTCTCTACACTATGTCTTCGAGTTGGCAAGAAAGTATGAGCGCTTGATTGATGTGCACTGTGATGAAATTGACGACGAACAATCTCGCTTTGTCGAGACCTTAGCCGCTCTGGCCCATAAATATGAGATGCGAGATAAGGTTACGGCCAGTCACACTACAGCGATGGGGTCCTACAACGGCGCTTATGCGTCGAGACTTTTCCGCTTGTTGAGAATGTCGGGTATTAACTTTGTTGCCAACCCACTGGTCAACATCCACCTACAGGGCCGCTTCGATGATTATCCGAAACGCCGTGGCGTCACTAGAGTCAAAGAAATGCTCAAAGCCAACATCAATGTGTGTTTTGGACATGATGACGTATTTGACCCATGGTATCCCCTAGGGACAGCAAATATGCTTCAAGTGCTCCATATGGGCTTACATGTTTGTCAGGTGATGGGCTACGACCAAATCAACAATTCATTGGATCTCATCAGCACAAATTCAGCACGTACGCTGAATATCCAAGACAAGTATGGGTTAGAAGAAGGTAAACCTGGCAGTTTGCTGATCCTGCCTGCCGAAAATGGATTTGATGCAGTGCGACGCCAAGTGCCTGTCCGTTACTCAATACGCCATGGTAAGGTGATTGCACAAACTCAACCGGCAGTAACCTCTATTCACCTTGACAGTGAAGAGCGCATCACTTTTCAGCGATAACGCTAGTTAGAATCAAAAAAGGGAAGCTTGAGCTTCCCTTTTTCATTTACAACGTTGTCGTGCCGACTTTCAACTTAAATGGTCGAATTCGATTTATTTGGATAGCATTCTTTTTCTTTATTCGGATATGACACAGCTCAAGAACTAAGCCAAATGCCATCGCAAAATAGACGTACCCTTTGTTGATGTGGATAGCGAAACCTTCTGCCATCAACAATCCACCAAGTAGCACTAAAAACAGCAGGGCTAAGGTTTTAAATCCAGGGTAACGGCTCACTAGGTTATTAATCTTTTCCGCGGTTAGAACCATAACCACCGCTGAAGAGAGAATGGCAGCAACCATAATGGGCACTTCACTCGTCAATCCAACCGCAGTAATCACAGAATCCATCGAGAAAACGGCGTCCACAGCCACTATCTGTAGCAAAACCACAGCCAGCCCAGTTCGTACATGAGTTGAATGTCCCGCTTCTTGGTGCGCTAGCCAGGCCCAAAGCTCCTTGAGACTTTTCAGCAATAAAAAGGCGCCACCTGCTATCATTATCAAGTCACGCCCAGTAAAGCTCGATGACATGATTTCCAATACAGGCTGTGTGAGCGACATTACCCATGAAACCGAGAAGACTAGGACAATTCGAGCAATAACAGCCAACGAAATACCCAAGTTACGGGCTAGTTTTCTCTGATGAGCGGGTAGGCGTTCGCAAAGCACAGATATAAACACAACATTATCGACACCAAGTACTATTTCCAGTGCGAAAAGTGTGGCGAAGATAACCCAAGTTTCGGGTTGCATGAAAAGTTCTAACATAGGGTTGCCTCCTCGGATGAAGAAGCCAGAAGTGTGTTTAGTCGACTAAAGGGGTCGTCCATTTAAGTTTATTACCTTTATTGCTTAGGGATAGTCAGTAGACCACTCGCCAAGGTAATTCACAATAGCGCTATTTGTAACAATTCGTAAAAGAAAACCCCACTAAGCTTTCGCCTAGTGGGGCTTATTCTTACTCGCAGCAATCCGGCTACTAATAGGTGCTCCCTGCATCTATTCCTTGATAGTACGCTGATTCCTTCAGCACTTTCCTTATCATCGCCTTCCTAGCGGTGTCCTCGGCAATCCAGCCCGTTAGCTATCCTCGCTAACTCTCATCGCTTTATCCTTAAGCGGTGTCCTGAATCTATCGTCCTGATAGAAATTGCCTTATTCCTTTAAGCGTCCATTAACTTTCCTTGATGTAACCATCCTAGTTACTAGCGTCCAGCTAATGTCCTTTGCTTTCCATGCCGACCATTCGTCCTGAATAATCGAATCTTCGTCCTGAAGATGACCTATCCTTGGGTCTTTCCTGTTCCGTGTCTGCTTCCTGCTGACAACTTAAGATTAAGTCAGTAGCGCTTTTTCACAATGGTCGATTTCGTCTAATATGATATCGGCCCGAATGTGGAAAACTAAAATAATCAAATAATATCAATATCTTAATATCAATAAATGACTGTTTCCTAGCATTTTACCATCATTAAACTTACGTATTTGTAAGAGATCTCGCACAAGAGTCATGGTCGTTTACTCCTATATCGGAACACCTTGTCAGCAAGAAATTGAGATGTAAATCACATTTGTAGCGCGCTATCATTTTCTGAAATCGCTAAGGTACTGAATTTTACTGGACTAACTCAGCCGAAATTAGGATATTATTACCTGATCTCTATCACATTACGTTTGTTTATCTCCCTAAGCAGGGTTTTCTTTCCTAGAGGAATGACTGAATGATTTCTAAATGGGCGCAACGCTTTTATCAGATGGCTGTCCTTGTGGGCTCTTGGAGTAAGGACCCTTCGACTCAGGTTGGTGCTGTCATCACGAAGCAAAACCGTATCGTTTCAGTTGGGTTCAACGGCTACCCACATGGAATCTCCGATAGTGCGATGACCGATGAGAGAGAGATGAAGTATCTTAAGACACTTCATGCAGAAGAAAACGCTATTCTTTTTGCTAAGCGTGATTTAGACGGATGTGAAATTTGGGTCACGCATTTCCCTTGCCCTAACTGCGCAGCCAAAATTATCCAGACAGGTATTTCAGCAGTGCACTGTCCTGAGCAGACCGAAGACTTCTTGTCTCGTTGGGGGGAGAAAATTAAAATCAGCCAAGATATGTTCCTTCAAGCAGGCGTTAAGGTAAACTGGCTACCGCTAGAAGATTTACAAGACAACGTGTAAACGTTCAAACGTGTCAAACAGTTGCTGGGACTTGTACGGTTTAGGTAAATAGGCGTCCATACCCGCTTCAAAGCAACTATCAATCTCTTCAGGCAGGACGCTCGCTGTTAAAGCGATAATAGGCGTTCTGTCTCGCCCTTGCTCTGTTTCCCACTTTCTGATGCTACGCGTTGCTGTCAGCCCATCCATAACTGGCATCATGCAGTCCATCAGGATTGCCGTATACAATTGCCCCGACTGAAACATATTCACCGCTTCTGCGCCGTTACTGGCAATCTGGTAATTCATTCCAACTTTGCTGAGAAAGAAGCTAGCAATCTTCTGATTCATCAAGTTATCTTCGACAATCAGCACACAACGGCTTTCATTTATTGGGTAAGGCTGGGGGCGTTCATTATCAGAGTAACTGGTATTGATCTGGATAGAATTGAGAGCCTTGATGATGGCTGCTTCAAATCGGCTTCCCAAGAAGGGTAAAGTCAGATTAGATGATACAAGCGCTTCTGCATCCGGCAACATATATAAGTGATGCTGCAAACCGATGATCTCTGAGAAATTAAAACGAGCTCTAAGAGACGCTAAATCGCGGCGCGAGCTGTGATGTGGATGGTAACAATAGAAAATCAAATCAAACTGTTCATCAAGCATCGTCACTTCACTCGTGCCCTCAGCAGCTGTCACTGTTAAACCAAAGCGCTCCGCTTCACTCTTTATCAACGACTCATATTTGCTGTCATTTACAATAAACAAAGCTTTTGCCTTTGTTTTATTCTTACTCGTTTCAACCACAGAGTGCGCAGGGATGACGAAGCTAAAGCGGCTACCTAGACCGGGCGTGGAGCTTGCTGTAATACTGCCTCCCATTAATTCAGCAATTTGACGGCAAATCGCTAACCCCAAGCCAGTGCCTCCATAACGACGGGTAATGCTGCCATCTTCTTGAGTAAATGGCTCAAAGATCTCTTCCAATTTCTCTTCATTTATTCCCACTCCAGTGTCCACCACACTGCAGTGCAAATACGCCTTTTCACCTTCATTCATGAGCTTGACTACCACAGATACAGAACCATCTTGGGTAAACTTCACTGCGTTACTAAGCAGGTTCATCAAGATCTGTTTAAAACGAAATTCGTCAATGTACAAACTATCCGGAATATCTGGAGACAACGTTGCTCTGAGTTCAACTTGCTGTTTAAGAGCTTTAGTACTGACCATGTTCATCGCTTCAAAAACCGCTTCACGAACATCCGCATGACTGGGAGATAAAGTCAGGTTGCCAGATTCGATTTTCGACAGGTCAAGAATGTCATTGATAAGTACTAATAGCGCGTGAGAAGAAACATCAATGTCACTGAGAATATCTTTTTGCGAGGAATTAAGACGACTATCCGATAGGATCTCGGTCATGCCGATAATGCCATTGAGCGGAGTTCTGATCTCATGAGACATGTTAGCCAAAAATACGCTTTTTGCTTGATTGGCAGCCTCTGCATTTTCCTTGGCGACGACTAGATCCCGTTCATGGTCTTTCTGAGCCTGAATGAGATAATTGATGCTACGAGCAAACTTAGAGAACTCATCCTTGCCATCCACAGACACTAATTCAGTACTGCGGCTATTACGCATGCTGCCCATTACAGAGAGAATTTTTGCCAGCTTGGAATTAATACGATAAAGCGTACTCGTTCCCCAAAAAAACATCACGGAGAACACAATGAAACCGCCAATAGCGATGACGAGAAGCGTGTTTTCACTGCGCTGAATACTGCTCTGCAGTTCTTCGTGCAATTTTGATGAAAACAGGCCAAGTTGTTTTTCTACCAGGGCATTACGTTGCTCGATCGCAAGTGCAAAATCCCCAAGGCGTCCACGGCTCCCCTCATTAAGCAACATGTGCTGTTTGTAATAACTACCACGCTGGAAATCGCGACTCGCGAAAATGTTAAGTAGCGTGTTTATCTGGTCAGAATCTGCCCCTAAATTGATGAACTTATCGAGGTAAAATTGCTGCCTTTCGCTGATCTTGAAATACTCGGTGGCATACTCCGCATAAGAAAGGCGAATACCTTTTATTTCCTGGGCCAACCATGCCTCTTGCTCCATCCAAAAGTACAGCCAGCTGAGGTCACTCAATACAAGATCGAGTTTATGCACTTTTAGCTCGGTGCTATGGCTTTCAATGGATTGAACGTCACTGTACAGATCATACAAAACCGCGTAAATCAGCCGACCTAGCTCTAAGCTTCCGTGAGAGCTCACTGTGGCGAGCTCAGGTAGGAGTTCGTTGAGTTCCTCAATGTAGCTCAAAGTGTGATTCGACTGGGTCATACTGCCACTAACGTGTTCTTCAGCGTGCGTCACGCTCGTTATTGAATTCAACGATTGCTGCGCCATCCCAAGCGCAATTGCTGCGCTTTGCCCTTCAATGCGGAGTGCAAGCGCTTCGTAGACGTAACGAGAAAAGGCAGACAAATGCCTTAGTGTCTGATTTTTTTCATTGATAACCGCGTAGCTGTGAAGCCTGTCCTGAATATGCACTACCGTATTGGCGGTGAACAAAATAATAACTAATGTAGGAATAAGGCATAAAATCAACAACCGACTTTTTATTGATATGTTAGTGAGGAGCATTGAGACTCGTTCCTTCGAATCATTTTTTGAACCACTAGACCTATAATATTAGTTCATATTAAATTCGCTTCTTATTAACAATAGTAAAATTAAGGTGATTTTTTCGAGCGACAAGGGATATATTTGCTTAAGCATTTGACAGCATTAACATTACTACTTTTCTGTTTTCAGTCTCTGGCATGTAATTTTGCCATCGTCACCCTGAACCCAGAGATAAACGTATTGCGCTCTAATCAAGTTAAAATGCTCTATCGAGGCCGTACTTCAAGTATTGGCGGTCAACCTATTAGGCTGATGGATCTCCCTAAAAACTCCACACAACGCCAAGATTTTTACTACTCGTTATTGAATAAAAGCCCAGCCCAGATGAACGCTATTTGGGCACGCCAAAGCTTTTCAGGCAAAACACCAGCCCCCAACGAAATCGCTCACACTTCAATGAAAAATATTACCTTATGGCTGAGCGAGCATCCCAATGGCATAGCCTATGTTCCTGTCGATATGATTCCAGAACAAGCTAATGTCCTCTTTACACTCTGTAATAAAGGCTAGGATTATGGAGCTACGACAAAAATCATTTTTAATAATCGCACTGGCTAGCTGCCCTGTTACCGCTCAAACTCAACTGGCTAACGAACTGAATCTAAGCGGCTTTGGTACCGTTGCTGCTGCCAAAAGCGATAACAATACGCCTGTGTTCTATGGCCGCGATATCGCCGATGACTGGTGTTTCGATTGTGATACCACTTTCGGTCTGCAGTTGGATTGGCAGATTAGTAATGAGCTGCGCTCAGTATTACAAGTGCTCAAGCGACCTCAGGACACTTTCTCATCCCCAATTCTAGAGAGAGCCTTTATCGAGTATTCAGACTCAGGGCACCGCTATAAAGTCGGACGATTGAGGTCACCGATGTTTATTATGTCTGAGTACTACTACGTCTCCAGCGCCTATCCATGGTTACGATTGCCCGTGGATGTCTATGGAGGCAATCTAGGTATCACCCATTTTGAAGGTGCATCTGCGGAGTTTAACTTCGAGTTGTTTGAGCAATTTCAACTCAGCCTTACTCCTTTCTACGCTCTGGATAACGAGGAGAATTACGAACTTTATGGACGCTCTTTCACCTTAGACGTGAAAAATGCGTATGGCTTCAGTGCAGATATCTACATAGAAGACAGCCAGCTCCATGTCTCTTACACGGATGTTGAGGCACGACAGATTTTTGCTAACCAACCAGACGTATGCTTTAACCTCCACTTAGTCAGCTTTGGGGCAAGTCATACGATTGGTGATTGGCACCTCCAGACAGAAGCAGTGCTTTCTGAAGATATACGCGCTAACTGGTATGCGGGCATAGACTATCGAATAGGTATGTTTACGCCTTACATACAATATGGGCAATCAAGAAGAACCAAGGAGAGTAATAGCTACTTACTTGGGGTCAGATATGATTTTACCCCTCAATTCAATGCCTCATTTGAGTGGCAACAAATACAAGGTCGGAAAAACGTGATCAGCGGCCAGTTCACCTTGCCACAAAACACAAGTGAATCGTTTGCTTCTAAGGTCGACTTAGTGTCTATTGGTTTGTCGTTTACCTTTTAAGTAGTTTACGTGCTACAGATCAACATACATTCAGTTTTTACACTATGATTTGCACACTTTTTGTGTGTTGAGTATTTTTTATCGAAAAATAAGTAACATACCCTGTAAAAGTCAATAGGTCATATCGACAATAAACCATGACTAAATCTTAACAAAACCAGCCAATTACTCTGTGATTATTTTTTCTAGCAGAATAAGATATTAGGCATTACAATCCTGCCGCATAAAAATTACATAATTAAAACACTTTTTATCTCTGCTCACTCCCCCTACACAGTGAAGTAGAGTCAGTCCCCAAAACGTGAAAGGTCCAAACAAACAATGAGTCCAGAGAAACACCTCCTTGACTGGCAAACGAGCCAAACGATTGCGGAAACTATCTCTCCCCTACTAGGTCAACTTTATCGCGAAAAAGGCGTCGAAGTTCTACTGTTCGGTAAAACTCTGGTGAATGCAGCGACCATCGATATTATCAAGACACACCGTCTTGCTCGTCGCTATACAGGAACTCCACTATCTGCAGATCAAACGCTTCCTCTGATTAAAGCACTATCAGAAATGGAACTATCACCATGTCGTATTGATGTAGGCCAACTGGCTCATCAATTCTGGCAAGGTCGCGATGATGAGCACGGTGTCAAGGACTTCCTACATTCTTCTCTAATGGGCGCGATGAACGGAGAAACCGTTACTGAGCCTCGTGATGTTGTTCTATATGGCTTTGGCCGTATCGGCCGTCTACTTACTCGCCTATTGGTTGAGAAAAGTGGCCCTGGCTATCCGCTACGTTTACGTGCGGTTGTTGTTCGTGGTGGCAAGAAAGGCGATCTTGAAAAGCGTGCTAGCCTACTTCGTCGTGATTCAGTTCATGGCCAGTTCAACGGCAGCATCATTGTCGATGAAGAGCGTAAAGCAATCATTGCAAATGGTAACTACATTCAGTTCATTTACGCTAACAAGCCTGAAGAAATTGACTACACCACGTACGGCATCAACAACGCTTTGGTTGTCGACAACACAGGTGTTTGGCGCGACGCTGAGGGCCTAGGCCAACACGTAGCCTGTAACGGCGCTGAAAAAGTGCTACTTACGGCACCAGGTAAAGGCGATATCAAGAACGTTGTGTTCGGCGTTAACGAAGAAGTTATCCAAGCTGAAGATACCATTATCTCTGCAGCAAGCTGTACCACTAACGCTATCACGCCAGTACTAAAAGCCATCAACGACAAGTATGGTGTACTATCAGGCCACATTGAAACAGTTCACTCTTTCACTAACGACCAGAACCTGATTGACAACTTCCATTCAGGCGAGCGTCGTGGCCGAAGTGCATCACTCAATATGGTTCTGACCGAAACAGGTGCAGCGAAGGCAGTCGCTAAGGCTCTACCAGAACTTGCTGGTAAGCTGACTGGTAATGCTATTCGTGTCCCTACTCCTAATGTTTCAATGGCGGTCGCTAACCTGAACCTAGAAAAAGGTACCGATAAAGAAGAGTTGAACGAGTACCTTCGTGAAATGGCGCTAACTTCTAAACTGTCTGCGCAAATTGACTACACAGACTCGACAGAAATCGTTTCCAGTGACCTTGTTGGTTCTCGCCACGCGGGCGTAGTAGATGGCGCAGCAACAATCGCTCAAGACAGCCGCTGTGTATTGTACATTTGGTATGACAACGAGTTTGGTTACAGCTGTCAGGTTGTTCACTGTATGGAACAAATGATGGGTGTACGTTATAAGACTTACCCTAGTAAGTAATCGAATATCGCCCCTGAAAGATTCAGGGGCAAAACTCCACAACACAATTATAAAGATATACCCCCGTACTTGCCGTTTTCTTGATGAAAGCGGCTTTTTTGTTGCTGACGAATTTATTCATCTTTCATTCATTTCGATTTGTTTAATATTGAGGATAAAAGAGAGGTGTAAGTTATGAATAGAGTGATTTCGAGCGCATTGGCGCTGTTTATTGGCTTCTTTACCATCATTTTTGGCCTGATCCTAGCAATTCCCTTAACCATCGCGGCTCTGATTACAGGTAAGAAGATCGAAAAAGCGATTAAGAAAAACGCATCAGCATTTAACAACCAGCCACCGAAAGGATCTGTGTTGGAGGGAGAGTATGAAGAAGTGTCAAAGTAAAAAGGAAAAGCTGGAATACATCATGCGTAAAAAAACCGCACTAGCATTTTACTTTGCTGCAGCCGTCACGGCAGGCCTTGTGGGCTGCAGCACGCCTTCTAAAGATCCAGCTTATGACAAAGCTGACACTTTACCTGAATATCAGCAGAGTAGCTTTCAGGAATACATCGCTGACACCAAAACTTGGCTGACGGAAAATCGCTTGTTTCTAACGGGAAATCAGCAGCAAGAGCTAGCACAAGTTTTACCACGAGAGTATGTGCCTTCTGAGCCAAACGGACAAGGTGTGCTTCTGGTACACGGTTTGGGCGACTCTCCATACTCTTTTACAGATATCGCCACACATCTAGCTGAACAAGGTTACTTGGTGAGAACCGTCTTGCTGCCTGGTCATGGTAGTAAAGCTGGCGACCTGCTGCTACCCAGTTTAGAGGACTGGCAAGGAGTCGTTCACCATCATATTGGCCTTCTTAAGCAAGACACCGATTCTATTTGGGTTGGCGGTTACTCTACGGGCGCAAACCTTGTCACTTCTGAAGCGTTGACTGATGAAGACATCAATGGCGTATTATTGTTTTCACCCGCCTTTGAACCAGGGTCAACGACAGTAAAGTTTGCCGAGCTCGCGAGCTACTTCATTACATGGGCCGATCAGGATCCAGAAGACAATCCACTGCGCTACAACTCATTACCAATGAGTGCTGCAGCTGTTTATTATCAAACATCAGCACAAGTAAGAGATAAACTCGCGACAGCCAATTACGACAAGCCCGTGTTTATGCTCATGAGCGAAGCGGACAGTGTCATCAACACTCAGTTTTCAATTGATACCTTTACGCAAAAAATGAAGAACCCAAACAGTCGTATTGTATGGCAAGGGGAGCACGATCTCACGGAGCCACGTTCAACCCGATTCTCAATGAACCTGCCTGAACAGAGAATTTCTAACGGCTCTCATATGGGACTGCTCTTTTCACCAAATAACCCCAATTACGGCATCAATGGAACGAATATAATTTGCTCCAACGGTCAGGAAGAAACCGACGCAGCAAAATGTGCTCAAGGTGAACAAGTCTGGTATTCCGCTTGGGGTTACACCGAACCCGGTAAGATTCATGCTCGCCTGACGTACAACCCGTACTTTGACGAAAGTATGCAGATCATGGATTCCGTCATGTCATCTCGAATCTAACCACTCTTCATCATGCCCTGAATTATCAGGGCATGATGAGCACCGCTCCATTTCTGGGGCTCCTGCGTTTTTTCGACTAAGCTGGAATTATTGATTGCAGTTTATTGAAGTGTTTGTTAATAAGTTTAACAAACACATAAAAACAAAGGATTGACAGATGAGTAATGGTCAACGCGATATAACACTAAGATTTCTAGCTGAACCCGGAGATGTCAACTTTGGTGGTAAAGTTCATGGCGGCGCCGTCATGAAATGGATCGATTTGGCAGCCTATGCCAATGCAGCGGCATGGAGTGGTAAGTACTGTATTACGGCATATGCAGGTGGTATCCGCTTTGTTGCTCCAATACACGTCGGTAATTTAGTTGAAGTCAGCGCCAAAGTCATTTACACAGGCAAAACCTCAATGCATATTGCTATTGACGTCCAAGCCAGTGATCCAAAAGAGCTGAAAAATCGCCTGACAACGCATTGTATTGTCATCATGGTCGCGGTAGACGGAGAAGGCAAACCTTCACCTGTCCCTGAGTGGATTCCAGAAACCAAAGACGATATTGAATTAAGAGATTCAGCTATTCGTTTAATGAACATGCGTAAACAAATCGGTGAAGAAATGGAAGCGCATGTAAAGTATCTGAAATAACATTCCTATCAAAAAAAGAGGCCTAAAGGCCTCTTTTTCGCTTTTTTATGTCAGATTAATATCATCGCAACACATCTGTCATTTTTCCTTCATCTTGATTTGATTAAATCCGCAATCGATTGAGTAGAATGAAGGAACTGGCGTGAACCTTAGCCATACAACACTGAGCGAAACCACCTTAGCCAACCCAAAGGCTGTTGAATACCAATGGGTGCGCACTATGTATGTTGAAGGCTACGCCGATTCGGAAATCAACCACTATATTCAAACCTGCTTTGGTGGTGACGATACCTTTGCTGACCTGTTCCGTCGAGTTGCGCTTTCGCAAGAAAGTATTTACGTGCTACTTCAGTATTTAGGATGTGCTCCATCCAACCGAGAGTTCTAAACTTCTTTTCACGACTCCCCACAAAAGTGTGCAAGTATATACTGCGTTGCACTCAGTTATGATTATTGACTCGCAATCGGTATAGCCCACTCTATATATTGTTCATTCCATCAATATACTGCTTGAGCAAAACAGACAAACCACAGGTATAAAAAAACCCGAGTAAACTCGGGTTTTGGTTACAAAAACTGTTAGTAGTGAAATAGTAAGGAATCTAAGCTAACAGCCAGCTATGCGTAACGCCAGTTTTGCCCTCTTCTTAACTGATCGGCGGCCAAACCAAAAGTGTTAAGTCGAGAAACAAAATGGGCGACCTCACGGTCGCCCTTATCGTTCTTATTAGCCTTTCACACCACCGGCGGTTAATCCTCCGACCAACCAGCGCTGCGCAAGTAAGAATACGATGGTAATTGGTAGTGCAGATAATACTGCTGCTGCCGCGAAATCACCCCATAGATAGTTTTGAGGGTAAAGATACTGCTGCATACCAACCGCTAATGTGTATGAGTTTACATCAGAAAGTAGCAAAGATGCCACCGGAACTTCACCGACCACCATAATGAATGACAAGATAAACACTACTGCAAGAATTGGCACCGACAGAGGAAGTAGAACCAATCGGAACGCCTGCCAAGGTGTTGCTCCATCCAATGCTGCCGCTTCTTCTAGCGAATTATCTATCGTCTCGAAGTATCCCTTAATCGTCCACACATGAAGCGCGATACCGCCGAGGTAAGAGAAGATCAAACCGCCATGAGTATTCAGACCTAGGAATGGAATATACTGGCCTAGCTTGTCAAATAGAGCATAAATCGCCACCAATGCTAGTACAGCTGGGAACATCTGAAAGATCATCATCGCCTTAAGGATGGTGTTCTTACCTTTGAACCTCATACGTGCAAACGCGTATGCCGAGGTTGTAGAAAGTGTCACGATAAGAATCGAGCTAATGCCTGCGACTTTTACCGAGTTCCATAGCCATGTTAGAACAGGGAATGGCGGTGGAGTAACCGAACCGTCAGCATTAGTCACGGAGAAGCCTAATGCCAGCTTCCAGTGCTCTAGAGATGGGTTTTCTGGAATAATACTACCCGTTGCGAAGTTACCTTCACGGAAGGAAATCGCGATGATCATCAACAGCGGGAAGATAATCAGTGCTAGGAACGCCCACATTGCGATGTGAGTAGCCCAAACACGGTATTTTAATGACTTGCCTTGTACCATTGCCATTGTGTCTCTCCTTAGTCCTGAGCTACTTTTGTTACACGAAGGTTCAATAGCGCGAGTGCACCAACCAACAAGAAGATAAGCGTAGCGATTGCACTTGCCAGACCAAAGTCCTGACCACCAGCACCTTCAAATGCTATGCGGTACGTGTAGTTTACTAGTAGGTCTGTGTAACCAGCAGGCTCCGACGTACCAATCATGTTCGGACCACCTTGAGTCAGAAGCTGAATCAATACAAAGTTGTTGAAGTTAAAAGCAAAACTCGCAATAAGCAGTGGCGTCAGTGGTTTGATCATAAGTGGTAGCGTGATGCGACGGAAGTTGTCGATAAAGTTCGCTCCATCAATCGCCGATGCTTCATACAAATCTTCTGGAATCGCTTTAAGTAGGCCCATACACAGAATCATCATGTAAGGGAAGCCTAACCAAGTGTTCACGATGATGATCATCAGTTTCGCCAAGAACGGGTCAGAGAACCACGTTGGGCTGATGCCAAACATCGCCTCCAAGACCATGTTCACTTCACCAAAGCTCTGGTTGAACAAACCTTTGAAGATAAGAATCGAGATAAAGGCAGGAACAGCGTAAGGCAGTATCAACAATACGCGATAAATCGCTCGCCCTTTCAGCTCTTCCCACTGAACAACACTTGCCAGAACCAAACCAATCAGAACAGTCAGAGCGACACTGACTGCCGAGAATACAATCGTCCAGATGAAGATACTAATAAAGGGTTCTTTGATACCGTCATCTTTCCAGACACGCTCAAAGTTATCAGTACCAATCGTTACAATAAAGCCTGGTGAGACAGTTGAGCCTACAAATTGACCATTTTCATCAACTGGTTGGTAAAAGCCGACTTCATTGTTAGGGCGTAGGTTCTCTTGCGTTTCATTGTTGTAGAGCGTCTCCCCATCCGCTTGCAAAGTGTAAAGAGGGACAACTGCCGCAAACTTGCGCAAACCGCTCATACGAATGTCTTCACCTGACGGCAAGTGCAGGTCTACAGCGCCAAGAACAGATTTGTTCTTGATGATGGCTTTAATTTTCTCTTTTTCACCTTCAACTTTCTCGACAGGAGTCAACGACATATCACCTGATAACGTAGCGAGGTTGAATTCTTCTGTTGCGAATAGCTGATCACCTTTTTTCACAGAGATACGGTGGCCATTCTCTGTCTTGATAAGAGAGAACGGGTAGCTATCACCACTTTGATAAGTACGATCAAGCAAAACAGACTGAGCACGTTCAAAAGAAAGCTGGTTTTTCGCACTGTAGTTAGTGAAGGCAAGACCAACGGTGTACGCCAGCGGGAACAGGATGAATAAAATCATGCCTGCGATACCTGGGTAAATGTAGCGATGTGCGTAAGTCTTTTTACTACCAAAGATATAAAGGGCAAGTGCGGTTACGATAAGGGTAAGAAGTGCGAACGCAATCTCACCACGTGAATACATTAGAATCGTCGCGTAGCCATTAAGAATACCGACTGAGCCAAGAAGCGCCCACTTTATGAATACATTTTTACTTGAAGGCAAGCTCGTTGTTGGTGATGTCATAACATCTGTACCTTGAACTGACTGCATAAAAGAACCTGCTAGCGATAATAAAACAAAGAAATGAAGGAGGGGTTACCCCCTCCTTAAAAAGGTCGACAATTATTTTGTCATTTGTTTTTCTGCGTCAGCCAGTGCTGCATCTACAGACTGACGACCATCAACGATGTTGATGATTGCGTTTTTCGCGCTGCCCCAGAATGCGTTCATCTGAGGGATGTTTGGCATGATTTCGCCGTTCATCGCGTTATCCATTGTCGCTGCAATGCGCTTATCTGCGTCTAGCTCACGTTGGAAAGAGTTAAGCGCTACCGCACCTAGTGGCTTGTCATTGTTAACTTTACGTAGACCGTCGTTAGTCAGTAGGTAGTTCTCGATGAACTCAACCGCTAGATCTTTGTTTGGAGACGCAGTGCTGATACCCGCCGTTAGTACACCAACGAATGGCTTAGAAGACTGACCGTTAAACTTAGGTAGTGTCGTTACACCGTAGTTGATACCAGATTTCTCGATGTTGCCCCAAGCCCATGGGCCGTTGATGGTCATCGCTGTGTTGCCCTGGTTAAACGCAGACTCAGAAACAGAGTAATCCATATCAGAAGAGATCACGCCTTTGTCTACCAGACCTTTCACGAAGTTCATTGCGTCTTTTACGCCATCGTTCGCGATACCCGCATCTTTGATGTCGTAGCCTTCTGCGCCGTATTTGAACGCGTAACCACCATCAGCCGCCATTAGTGGCCATGTGAAGTATGGTTCTTTCAGGTTCCACATGATGGCAGACTTGCCTTCTTTCTTCAGCTTAGTGTCGAGTGCTTCAACTTCTTCCCAACTCTTAGGTGGGTTTGGCACTAGGTCTTTGTTGTAGATAAGAGACAGAGATTCAACCGCAACTGGGTAACCGATGATTTTGCCGTTGTATTTAACCGCATCCCACGCGAAGTCTACGATGCCTTCTTTCACTTCTTTAGACGGTTTAATTTCACTTAGAAGACCTGCTTCAGCGTAACCACCAAAACGGTCGTGAGCCCAGAACACAATATCAGGACCATCACCGGTCGCTGCAGTTTGAGGGAACTTGTCTTGAAGTGCGTCTGGGTGAGCAACTGTTACTTTGATCCCCGTTTCTTCTTCAAACTGTTTTCCTACTTCAGCAAGTCCGTTGTAACCTTTATCGCCGTTGATCCAGATAGTTAATTGACCTTCTTCGATAGCAGCATTTGCACCAAATGAGCCAAGAGCAACTAGGGTACCTAGTGCCACTGTGCTTAGGGCGTTTTTCATGATCATATCCTTTTTATATTTGTGTTGTAGGGTTCCACCGTTCAGAGGTTTCACCGTATTTCGACATACATTTTTAGCTAAACTGTCAATTAGCTCATCCTCCTACTCCCTACGCCCTCGGTATTATGGCCTATTTTCGTGATCGTCATCCTTCGACGAAGGCGACCAGAATCACAAAAATGACGCTTAACGTGATCGATTTCACTATCAAACCCCAGATTTATTTGAACTCGATCTAACTCCGTGCGATCAGCCCTCCTCTCCCTACTCCCCGCCTACTACCCCTTTAAAAAAAATCATCAGGAGGATGCAGTAACAGTCCAAGAAAGCCAAACTACAGTCATCCAAGAGTGGATGGTAAGAACCCTTTCCAGTGTGTTTATGATTGCTTTGCAATCAAACTAAAGCTGGTTTGCAATGCCGTGGGGTTCGCTGTTATGAAGTAGATGTTCGTAGTGATTCTGGTGTCATTACCAGTTTGGATTCAACGGGGGAGACAGTTACTTTCATACGGGGGAAGCGAACTTTATTTTGGCTTTGACGGGTGATGCGATTGAATCCATCACCCTTATTTTCTTACACTTCAATTCACCTTACCGAATTCCTACACTTACTGCTCGCGCGATAATTCATATAATGATGGGCAGTAAAATAAAAATATTGATCGAGGGCGAGCTAGATGGCGAGTGTCACGTTAAAAAATGTATGTAAAGCTTATGGCGACGTTTTAATCTCAAAGAACGTTGATCTGGACATTCAAGAAGGCGAGTTTGTTGTCTTCGTCGGTCCATCAGGCTGTGGTAAATCAACTCTGCTACGTTGTATTGCTGGTCTAGAAGACATCACTTCAGGTGATCTTTACATTGGTGAAGAGCGCATGAATGAAGTTGAACCTTCTAAGCGCGGCGTAGGTATGGTATTCCAGTCCTACGCGTTATACCCACACCTGAACTTATACGACAACATGTCGTTTGGCCTCAAACTGGCGAAAGCCGACAAAGGTGAAATCGACAAGCGCGTTGAACACGCAGCGGAAATTCTTCAACTGAGTCACCTGCTAGATCGTCAACCAAAAGCCCTTTCAGGTGGTCAGCGTCAGCGTGTAGCGATTGGTCGTACTCTGGTTTCTCAACCTAATGTTTTCCTTCTTGATGAACCACTATCAAACCTAGATGCAGCTTTACGTGTTCAGATGCGTTCTGAGATTACTAAGCTTCAGCGCAAACTAGGCTGTACCATGATTTACGTAACTCACGATCAGGTAGAAGCTATGACTATGGCTGATAAGATCGTGGTATTGGACGCAGGCTATGTTGCTCAGGTTGGTAAACCACTTGAGCTATACCATTACCCTCAAAACCGCTTTGTGGCTGGTTTCATCGGCTCACCTAAGATGAACTTCATGAGTGTCTTCATTGAAGCTGTAGAAGACGATCGAGTCATGGTTCAACTGGCTAACGGTACCACTTTCTGGATTCCAGTTGATGGCCGCACGGTAACACGTGGCGAGCGTATGTCACTGGGTGTGCGCCCAGAACACTTGCTTCCAGCCGATCAAGGTGATGCTGCCATTGAAGGTGAAGTCAACATCGTAGAGAAGTTGGGTAACGAAACTCAGGTATACATGCACATTGATGCAGCTGACGCGGATATGATCTATCGCCAACCAGATACGCTAGCGGTAGAAGCTGGAGACAAACTGATGGTAGGCATTCCAGCACACCGTTGTCACTTGTTCCACAGTGATGGTAAAGCTTGTCGCCGCCTGTACAAAGAAGCAGGTGTTGATTTCGAAGCATAATCATCAACCGATTAAAACAACGCCCGGCTCAATGCCGGGCGTTTTCATTTCCGTTACCCCATACTATTTTGGCATTGGATAACTTTTGCTAACGAATTCCGTTTCAACGACTTGTTGCATGCGGTTGGTATAAGAAGCCAACGTATACATGACATTCGCTAGCAAATTAGCATATCGAAACAAAATAGGATCAGGCGATTTTTTACCTGCATGTTCGATCGCCACAAGAGCACGCACAACTTTCTTCGCTTGTGTCCTGCACAAATGCAACTCTGCTGAAATAGGATGCCCTCCGGGCAATACAAAGCCTTTAAAACCTCCGTCTAGCTTTTCACGCAGTGTATTGTAATCATGATAAAGCTCCTGCAGGTTATCCTCAAAAATTGCCAGTTTTCCGCGCACCGAACCATTCAAGTGATAAACATAAGGCTGGACTCGTTGCAGCACATCTCGGCTATAGTCATCCAGATCCATCGTCAGGACCAGACCAATCCTTGTACACAGCTCATCCGCCGCAATCTCAAAGTCACACACTGGGCTGTCTTCATAAATAAAGGGATAACAAATTTCCCCATGATCCTTGCTTACAGGTTTCACGCTTTTCCCTTTCAGATACAACAAAGGGAGCCAGTATAGCTCCCTTATCAGACAGTTTTCGACTTAATTGGACAGCTTAAGCGTTTTCTACCTGCTTATGACCTTCCTCAAGGTGGACAAAATCAACCAGATCATCACCTGATACCTGATAAGCCTGACCAAAGCCTTTTACAAAAAGACCTTTCTCTGCTTTCAGGTTGAATAGAACAAAGTCTTGCAGTTGGCTCAGACCATCAATGATTTCACCGAAGCGTTCTTTCATCTGGCCCACAATTTGTTGCCATTGTTCAGATTCACGATCAACGACACTTGCTACCGCATCAAATGTCAGACGCTTACGCGCAAACAGCTGCTTTGACGTATCTTCGTCTTCGATCATCATGATAGAAACATTTGGGTTAACCTGAAGGTTGCGAGCGTGGCGCGCAATTTCTGAGATCAGAATGAAATAACCTTCCTGGTTTTGAACAAATGGCGCGTAGCTCACGTTCGGTTGACCATCAGCATCAACGGTGGCTAGCTGAAGCGTGCGGCGCTCTTGGCGAAACTCTTTGATTTCCGGACCAAGACGACCTTGAAGACGCTCTTGTTTTACTTGTGGATCCATTTTGAACTCCTGACTTTTCAATACTTTTTATTTCTAATAATGTTGGCTTCCGGCATAACCTGCCATGCCGGAGCTCCTATTTATTTGCGTAGCTCTTGCTGCCACTGCTTGAATGTTTCTACCTGCTCAGCGATCAGCTCACGCTTTTCGTTGCGTCCTAGATAGATTTTAAAAATGTTATTCCCTTGTTCACAGAAGAAGCCAAAGTAGTGACTCTCACGTCCCATGAACGGTTTGCTAACTAACGCGATATTTTTCACGTTGTCTAACTTAAGGTGACCATGAAGCTCGCCTTCTTTACCCATCAGGTTGTAGTAGCCTCTAGCAACTTTGCCTTTCGGGAATGGAGCCTTCACTTCAAAGATTGAACCGAACGAATGAACAATGGTTGTCACTGGACCAAAACCGACCAAGTTTTCCAAGACAGACTGAGCCTGCTCTCCCGGAGTCAAAGCAATCATCTCTTCTGGTAGAGCCGCTACCACTTCGAATTCAGACACTTCTAAACGCTCTGCAATTGCAGCGGGTAGAAGTGTCGGTTCTTGCTCGATCAGTTGAGCGACTTGTTGTTTTAGTGCTTCCATAATAATTCCACTTAGAGTGCCACTTTGTGTGACGCGGTTACTTCAGAATGTGTTTTTTGCAATACTTGAATGCAGGCTTGTGCCAAACTGACTGCCCAGAAGCTGCCAGCTAAAGTCAACGCTAGGTAATCCCCTTCAATGCGCGCTAAGCCTTTGTTCTGCCATACTTCAAACAGCGGCATAAAGAAATCAAACGTATCTTCACCTGCTAATAAAGGTAGTTGATGACGGCTAACGACACCTTTGTCGAAACCAGATTTAATGGCAGCAAACCAAGGTTCCAGCGCATGTTGCTTGGTCATCATCGCGACGACTGACTCACCAGACTTCATCGCGTTCATGTAAGTTTCTAATGTACGGTGGTTCATCATTCCATAACCACCAATGTTGCCACCAGCGCCACAACCGATAGGTAATACTTCAGCGTATGTCTTAGCGAGGCTGTTGTACTGGCTGCGCTCTCGATTGTCTCTTGCCCAGTGGTTAACACTTAGCTGGCGCATATAATGTTTGTCCATAAAAGCGACACCAAGTTCATACATTGATGCTTTATCTGGTGTCGTTGCTGGTGGTGGCATCTTGCCTTTTTCAACCAAATTCAGCATCGGTGCGGTTCCACCAACCACAAGCTGATAGAGATCTAACCCGTGAGCGCCTGTCGACATGAAATCATTCAAGTCCTGCTCAAACACATCTAGCGTCTGATACGGAAGACCATATAGAAGGTCGAGGATGATTGGCGCCTCTTCGGTGGCAGAGAGCTGCGCGACACGCTCCAAGACGACTTCACGATCATCCAGACGTTTTGCGCTACGGCGGACTTTGGTATCAAAACTCTGAATACCAAAGGAGAAACGGTTAAAGCCGCCTTCCAGAGCTCTTTCAAACATTTCGTCGCTGAATCGATTGATTCGCCCTTCTAAGGTGATCTCACAATCTGTAGCCAGCGGGAAGTACTGACGAATGGCTTTACCCAGACGTTCCACCTGCTCAGCCGAGAGATCGGTCGGCGTTCCACCACCAATATAAACGGCGTGGAAAACACCGGTCTGTGTCCAAGGCAAAGCGCTCTTCAGTTTGACTTCATTAATCAGTGCTTCGAAGTAGTCATCGACCAGTTTTCGGCTCGCAGCATTTTGGAAGAAATTGCAGAAAGTACATCGAACCCGACAGAAAGGAATATGAATGTATAGGCAACGCTTTTTGTTACGTTGACCTTGTTGTTCATACAAGGTGTTGAGAAGTGGCACTTTTTGCTCAGGCATGATGGGAGATGCCATACCGCCCGCATGAGCAGAATGCTTTTTGGGGAACGCAAATCGCAACGGATCAGGCGTATCCTCTCCCAAAATCGATTCATCAAATTTATCAATATCTAACATCACATAACATCTCTTAACGCTTATTCCACAAGGGCTCGCGCTAAATCTTTCAAAACTGCGAACGATCATAAAATGACGCAAATGATAATGCAATTGATAATTGATCTTATTTCGATTGTAAGTAATAATCTCATTCCATGTTGTAAAAAATGATTCATTCGTGAGGCTGGTAGTGAACCTAAAAAGATATGCGATAGCAGGAGGCGTTTCCCTTGCTCTTCATACCGCAATTCTCTTTGTCGTTGATGAACCAAAGCTTCATGCGATGCCTGCTGGTGCGCAATCTTCCACGGTCTCTATCAATTTCAAAGCCGTACCCACTCCACAACCACCAGCGGAACCGGAGCCTGTCGCTGAACAACCCGTAGAAGCACCGGAGCCTCCTAAACCAGTTGAGCCGGCGAAAGTCGACCCACCAGTGAAAAAGCCAGTGGTGAAAGAGAAGCCGGTAGAAAAGAAAAAGGCACCGAAACAACAGAAAAAGGTGGTTGAGAAAAAGGCTGACAAACCCGTTAAGAAAACAACGCAGAAGAAACCACAAGAACAGCCTGTTGCTAAAAAACCTGTAGAAACGCCAGAAAAGAAAAAAGAGGTTGTGGAACAAACGAAACCTCAACCTGCTGAGGTAAACCAAGGCGTTAGCCAAGAACCGGTACTGGTAAACAGACCTAGCTTCTTATCTAAACCGACCCGACCTGTCTATCCAAGACTCGCACAGAAAAGAAAGCTTGAAGGCGTAGCTATGTATGAAGTCTGGCTGGATGAGAACGGTGACCAGGTCAGACAAATCTTAATTTCTTCTTCCGGAGCAACCATCTTGGATAACTCTGCTCTGAAAGCCATCAAAAAGTGGAAATTTTCCCCGCACATCGTTAACGGACAAAAGATGGCCCACCGCGTCAGATTACCCGTTCGCTTTAAATTGGATTAACAATGGAACAACTAAATCAATTACAAGAACAGCTTGGCCTGATGACATGGCCACTGATCATTTGTTCAGCATTAACCGTTATGATCATCACCGAACGTTTGTTCCAGGTCATGATCAGTCTGGGCGTGGGTAAGCGCGCTATCCGTAATGAGCTCAACCAAATTTCCCCTTCCGACAAGCAGCAACTAGAAACCTTGGCAGAGAAACTCTCTCCACGCCGCCCACTGCTATATAAAGGTGTAGCGATGCTGTTAGCCCACCATTCGTTTTCCAAAGTTTTGCGTGAAGATGCCGCGGGTATGTGGCTTCAGGAAAAGCGTCATCAACTCAATTCTGGCCTTCGTTTGCTGACTCTCATCGGTGTGATCAGCCCATTGATTGGTCTACTAGGGACGGTACTTGGCCTTATTGAAATGTTCAAAGGTGTTGCAGCATCAACGGGCAGTATCACGCCCAACGATCTCGCTGATGGTCTTGGTTTGGCAATGCGCACAACCGCTGCTGGCCTGCTGATCGCTCTACCAGCCATTGCTAGCGCTCAGTTACTTGGCCTGTGGGCGGATAAAGTCATGGCGAAGCTAGAACACACACTCAACTACGTTAACTTGTGGTTGGAAGGCATCAGTCTCCAACACGTTTCACCTCAGGTATCAGCGAAAGCCCCAATACCAGTGACCGAGGCGTCATCATGATTAAAGTATCACAAGAGAAGAGTAACTTCTGTCTAACTCCTGATCTCACTCCTCTACTGGATATTATTTTTATCGTCATGGTGTTCCTGATGCTCACCGCAGCCGTCAAGCTCGATTCACTGGAAGTCGATCTTCCAACGACTGACTCACAAGCGGTCGCGGAAGTGGATACTAAGTCTATTACCGTCAATATTCTCGAAAATGAGCCTTACTGGGCAATCAACGGCAAAGAATACATTGATTGGGAAAACTTCAAACTTGCTCTGCTGGAAGAGCATAAATCAAACAATCATCCGATAGTGATTGGTGCAGAGAAAACCGCTGACGTGCAATACCTCGTCAAGCTACTCGCCTTCTTACAAGAAAACGGTATTCAGGCGACACAACTACTTACGGAAGAATTAAAACAATAGAGTCTATTATGCTTAAGAAAACATTGATCAAAGGAATTGCCGCCATATCCCTATCTGCAGTTGCTGCAACAGCAATGGCGAATGAACGTATCATCAGTGCGGGTAGTGCGGTGACAGAACTTATCCTCGCCTTAGAGCAGCAAAACCAGCTGGTTGCCGTAGATGTCACCAGCGAACTGCCACAAGATCTAAAGCTTCCAAAGATTGGTTACCATCGCCGTTTATCCTCTGAGGGCTTGATGGCACTCAACCCAACACGATTAATTGGTTCCGATGAAATGGGGCCAGAAACGAGCCTGAGCCAACTAAAAACCGCTGGTGTTGAAGTCGATATCGTCAATACCCTACCGACTCCTGAAGGCTTGCTGGAACGCATTGATGAAATTGCGGCGCTAACCGATAGCCAGAAGAATGCAGAAGCGCTCAAAGCGGAAGTAAACCAAAAGATTTCGAGCCTTGAGAAAAACAAAGCTAAAACCAAAGAAGCCAAAAAAGTCCTGTTTCTGCTGATTCATGAAGGACGCCCGGCCAATGTAGCGGGATCAAGCACAACACCAAATGCGATCATCGAGCTGGCGGGAGGCATTAACCCAGCGGCAAGTAAGCTGGATTCATACAAGCCACTGTCTACCGAAGCCATGGTAGAAATGCAACCTGATGTCATCTTGGTTAGTGGCCGTAGCTACGAGAAGATGGGGGGCGCCGATGCCATTCTGGCTAAAATGCCACTATTGGCGGCCACACCTGCCGGTCAATCAAAGAACATAATTACTGTTGACGGTCATGCACTTGTCGGCGGCCTTGGTCTGAAAAGTCTTTCAGAAGCTGAACGCCTAAGCCAGATCCTGACTACCGTAGAATAAACGCCCGTACTTATGTTGTTACGTCGTATTCCTCTATCCGCAATTTTAACGCTGTTCGGCTCCATACTGGCGCTGACAGCGTTAACATCTGTGACCGTCGGTCCCATGAACATCAGTTTCATGGACAGCGTATATAGTCTGATTATTCGCTCTAACGATCTCGCGCCTCACATCAATATGGTCATTCATGAGATTCGCTTCCCTAGAACCGTGCTTTGCATGCTGGTAGGTGCCATATTGGCGATTTGCGGCACAGTGATGCAAGGGCTGTTTCGTAACCCACTCGCAGAGCCGGGCATCATTGGTGTCTCTGCCGGTGCTTCTTTGGGGGCCGCTTTCGCGATCGTGATGTTTGCAAGATTCAGTATTGATTATCCTCAATTAATGAACTTTGCCGCCGTACCTCTTTTCGCTTTCTTTGGTGGTGCTCTGACAACCATCATGGTGTATAAGCTCGGGACCAGCAAAATGGGAACGTCAGTGACTATCATGCTCCTAGCAGGCGTAGCGATCAGCGCTTTATCTGGCGCTGGTATCGGCTTTATGAGTTTTGTCGCCAATGATCAGATGCTTCGGGACTTATCGCTGTGGCAAATGGGCTCTTTGGCTGGTGCTAACTGGACCAGTATTACGCTTTGTGCCGTCACTCTATTGATACTGATGGTTATTTTTATGCGCAAAGCTATGCCTCTCAACGCCTTATTACTGGGTGAGGCGGAAGCAAATCACCTTGGTATCCCCGTACAGAAGCTCAAACGCCAACTCATACTGCTTACTGCCATTGGTGTCGGCGTGACTGTCAGCGTATCTGGCATGATCGGCTTCATTGGTTTGGTTATTCCGCATTTAGGCCGGATGCTGTCTGGCCCTGACCACCGTACCCTACTACCAATTTCTGCATTGATGGGCGCATTGCTCCTCACCTTCGCTGATATGTTCTCTCGTGTTGCTTTTGCGCCCGCTGAACTCCCTGTAGGTATCGTCACCGCTATCATTGGCGCGCCATTCTTTATCTATCTGCTGTTCAAACAAAAAGGGAAGATCTTGTAATGGGAAAAGTTGTACTGTCCGGTGAAGGTATCTCAATGCGTTTTGGAAAACGCAAAGTTTTGGATGATGTGGATATGAAGATTAAAGCAGGAGAAGTGACTGCGTTACTTGGTCCCAATGGAGCAGGAAAGAGTACGTTGCTCAAATTGCTCTGTGGTGAAATCCCATCCAACAATAACATTCAGTATTTTGGTAAGCATCGAGAAGAGTGGCAAGCAGGCACACTAGCCAAACATCTTGGAATGCTGCCTCAACACAGCACCTTGAGCTTCCCGTTTCTGGCGCATGAGGTGGTTGAGCTAGGCGCCATTCCACTTAACCTGCCTAACAAAGAGACTCAAACGTTAGCAAAACAATACATGCAGATGACGGATGTTGGGCACCTTGCCGAGCGCCTCTACCCTTCTCTATCCGGTGGTGAAAAGCAGCGCCTGCACCTCGCACGTGTATTAGTTCAATTGTCTCACTCAGGCGATGAGAAAATTTTGATGCTTGATGAGCCAACATCTGCACTGGATCTAGCGCATCAACACAATACGTTGAAGATTGCTCGCCAACTCGCAGACGAGCAGAATACCGCCGTAGTCGTGGTCTTGCATGACCTCAATTTGGCTGCTCAATATTCTGATCGCCTTGTTGTGCTGCACGACGGAGGGCTGGTGTGTGACGCAACACCTTGGGAAGCTCTGACATCCGAAATGATTGAATCCGTCTACGGTTATAAGTCTTTGGTAGACAAACATCCATCACTGGATTTCCCCATGGTTTACCCAGCAGCATAAAAGTAAGGAGCGCATCAAGCGCTCCTTTTCATTGGTTGATTAAGCCGTCGCTGGACACGGTACTTGGCGTTGCTTTTTGTTTAACTTGTAAGCGAATAGAGATAGCAGCAGATAGGCTAGCACTATCGCGAACAAGCAGACATAAAAAGCACTGTAGTAACTGAATAGCTCTCCAACTACGCCAACGGCTAAACTGGCGGCTAACATACTAACGTTGAGTAAATTTGAAAACAGCGTTGATGCAGTTCCCAACCTGTCACGCATCATGTCCTGTAGCGCAACCATTCCCAACGTTGCACAACTACCAATGAAAATGCCATTGAAGATCTGGGCAGCAATCAGCATGGCTTTGTCTGTTGCGATCAACATGGTCACAAAGAACAAACAACCACTCACCAAACCGACCGACATAACACGTACGGTACCGAACCTAGCAGCCAGCTTTCCGGCGTAGAACATGACTGGGATCTCGCACAACGCTGCCACTCCAAACAGCACTCCAAGCCAGTTTGCTTCCACTTTTAACTCCTGAGACAAATAGAGCGGCATACTGACGATGTATAAGTTGTTTGCCGCAAAGGCGAACACCACAACAAAGGCATACAACACAATCAGAAAGTTTATTGAACTAGGAGCTGTCACTTTATCTTTTTCTTCGACATCAGGCTTTACAACACTATCTGGCAGGTAGCATGCAATAACGACAATCGCTGTACAGACAATAAAGGCAGACGCAGCAAAAGAAGCATTGAAACCAAACTGTGCTTTAAGGATAAACGCCACCGGAGGGCCAAATACCCAAGCAATCGCAATCCCTGCCCGCATTATCGACAAAAAGCTGGTGCTATCTTCAAACCGACTGTCGCCATACTCTCTGCCTAGCGCAAACAATTGACCAAAAGAAGCACCACTGACACTGCCAAACAGCGTCACAACCACTATCGCCAACCAAAATTCGCGAATAAAGATAAAGCTCACCACGGTCACCAAATAGCAGCTCAACGACACAATCAGTATTCGCTTTCTTTGCCAACCCTGATCGGAGTAGCGGGCTATGACCTGCGAGACAATCACTGAGCTAACAACCGCTGTCACCATATAAGCAGACAGCATCATTGGAGAAGCCCCCAAGGCTTCCACTATAAACAGGCTCGAAAGCGGGTAAAAAAACGCACCACAAAGCCCAGAAATGAAGGCTGTGATTATAAAAAGTATCGCGGTTCTGTCTTTATGCATATTCTGCTCTTTATACTATCTGGAGATAGAAATTCACTTTAGAAAACCGCTTAAGTTTAAATAGTATCGTACGGCTAAATTAATAGTATTCGACCTACATCTGATACTTTTCCACCAATAGATGTATTTTCATTGACAGTTTTCGCGCAGTTTCATTAGCCTAATAAGGTGTCAGGGGAGAACTTCGAATTGAAACCGTTTATAGAAAACATCAGCAATCACCCTAGCTTTAACTGGTTGGTCAAACACTATTGTTGCGATGTTATCAAGCAAGAGTATGCCTGTGCCTGGCACTACCATTCCGAATATGAACTGGTGCTCTACCTAGATCCGCACGACGCCTTTGAAGGTAATTACTTTGCGGGCGATGCCGTAGGTAAGATCGATCACAACACACTGCTGTTATACGGGCCTGGATTACCGCACATGCTGAGTGGTCGTTTATCACGAGAGGAACAAGGCACACATCACACCGTTGTCATCTGGTTTAAACACCAATGGCTAGAGAAACTGCAAGACCTGATTCCAGAAGCCCATCACTTTAAACGCATATTGGCAGAAGCCGCCTACGGAGTCAGGTTTAGTAAGGAAACCGCCCAGAGAGTCAACGTCATTACTCGAGACTTAGAGCAACAATCCCTGCCAATACAGGCCGTCAGAGTCATGGAGATTGTTTTGCTCCTAGTGGAAGATCAAACTCGGCAAACCTTATCAGCGACTCCCTACCATTTACACCGCTTTGAAGATGATAAAGAGTCCTATCAAAGAATTCAGCAAGCTAGGTTCTATATAGAGGAGCACTACGCCCGCCCTATTAAGGTTTCCGATCTTTGCCAACTTCTTCATATGAGTGAGAGCTCTTTGTATCGCATGTATGAAAAGCATTTTGGGGTGAGTTTTTCCGAACATTTGAAGCAGTATCGAATAGGCAAAGCGTGTGAGTTGCTCGCAAGTTCTGCAAAACCAATCGCGCTAATTGCCGAACTGACAGGTTTTCAGAATCTTTCTAACTTCAATCGCCAGTTTAAAACCATGAAAGGCATAACGCCTTCAGCATTTCGTAAGCAATTTCTGTAATACTGCCCAACTTAGGCCGTCACCTTAATCAATACGGCTCACTGACATTGACACAACAACACTACACACATCCAGAATGTTATGTTATAACATTTCGATAATTTCATAGATAACACCTGCTATGCTTTCAAAACGCTCTCTACTAGCACTCATCACTGTCACTTGTTTTTCCATCGCTGCATTCATTCAAGTTGAAACAACCAAAGAAACACCCTCACCTGAAGTTAAAATCCCCATAGTCCCCTACCAATCTCTTCCCGATGCGGTGACTCCAAAGTTTCAACCGATGAAAGTCCACTACATCGTGAAAGTAGGTGACACATTAAGTTCAATTTTCTCAGCTTGGCATCTGCCTTATCAGACGCTACAACACATTCTAGAAGCCGATCTGGTTTCACTTAAGCTGGATACGATCAAACCCGGCAATCATTTAGAGTTCGTTATTGATAATGAAACACGCAAACTCAACGCACTGATCTTCCATGAGAGTTTGGTAGAGCAAGCAATTTACGAAAAAGACGACAGTGGGCAATTTAGCTATCGTTTTGATGAACAGCCCGGTAGCTGGCGTTCAAAGCTCTACTCTGGTGAGGTCAATGGAAGCTTCTCTGTGGCGGCGCATCGCCTAGGATTAAGCACAACGCAAATCGCAAACATCACACGAGTGTTAAGGGACAAGGTAAATTTTGCTCGTGATCTGCGCGCGGGTGATTCGTTCAACATTCTAGTTAAGGAACAGTACCTCGATGATCATAAAACTGGGAATGCTGAAATTGAGGGGATTTCCTTGTCGATGCGAAGTCACGAAATAGCCGCTTTTCTCGCTGATGATGGACGCTTTTATGACAGAGAAGGTAATAGCTTAGAGCAAGCCTTTGATCGATACCCGATAACCAAAGCCTATCGCCGTATCACCTCGCCTTTTAACCCTAAAAGGAGACACCCGGTCACAGGCAGAATTTCACCTCATAACGGTACCGATTTCGCAACGCCGGTCGGCACTCCCATCTACTCAACGGGAGATGGAAAAGTGATTGCTGTACGAAACCACCCTTACGCAGGCAAATATCTGGTTATCGAGCATAACAGCGTATACAAAACCCGTTACCTACACCTAAGCCGTTTTCTGGTTAAGAAAGGGCAACACGTGAAGAGAGGACAGAAGATCGCCCTGTCCGGAGCAACAGGTCGTTTGACGGGACCACACCTTCACTTTGAAGTGCTGGTGAGAAACCGAGCCGTTGACCCGATGAAAGCCAATCTACCGTTAGCGACTTCTATTCCTAAAAGCATGTCAGCGGCATTCACAGATCGAGTTGCCAACTTTGACGCAAGTGTTGCCGCGCGGCAAAAGAGCCCAGAGAAAAATGCATAAAAAAGCGGAAGGATAAAGGGCTAGTCTCACCCTATGAATTCAGATGAGCTAAGTTCAGACTAATAGACCAGATACGAAAAAACCGCTGTATAAACAGCGGTTTTTTATCGAAAGTGGCGGAGAGATAGGGATTTGAACCCTAGATACGCTATTAACGTATGCCGGTTTTCAAGACCGGTGCTTTCAACCACTCAGCCATCTCTCCGTTGCGGGACGTATACTAGGTATTGGCATGAGTTTTGTAAAGGATTAATTTGCAGTTATCTGTTTAAGTGACGACAAACTAACCATCTGGTTTTTTGGACAAAGACGACAAAAAGAAGGCAAGTTTACTGTGTAAATACTCTAAACTGCATTTTCTAATAAAATAATGTTTTATTAGAAAACCTTTGATTTATATAAGAAATAGCGCTTTGAGATAACACATGTACGCCCGAAAGTCATTGCACATAATTGTGAAGTATTTCAAAATTAACGGGTTGACCTTTATCAATATAAGATTTCTGAGGTTTATATGAAAGTCGCAGACCTATTTAAACATCGTGGTGATAAGCAGCACTCAGAGCTCATGCAATGGGTTTCTCCTGCTGTACGTGAATATTGGGGTGAGTTTTTACACAAGACAAACAACCGCCACCTGTTTACTCGCCTCAGAGATCTGCAACGTCCAGCAGTCAACGATGAAGTGCAGGCACCTGTCGTGCCACCTAAAGCTGAGCCAAAGCCTATTGAATTGAAGCCAGAAGCACAAAAACTGTTTGACGAACTGCAAGACAAACTTGGTGAAGTTATTCATACAGGTGACTGGCTCGACATGTCTCAGGAGCGCATTAACCAGTTTGGTCAGGTGACGGAAGATATGCAGTGGATCCACACCGATCCTGAGCGTGCTGAAAGCGAGTCTCCATTCAAAACGACCATCGCGCATGGCTTTTTGACTCTGGCAATGCTGCCAAAATTAACTGACAGTGTAGACCCAGACCACTCATTATTCCCAACTGCAAAGATGGTGGTGAATATTGGTCTTAATCAGGTTCGTTTCCCGTATCCAGTTAAAGCCAATAGCCGAGTTCGTGCGGTAAGCCGACTATCGAAAATCACGCCAATTCGCAAAGGCTTAGAAATAGAGCGCGAGATTAAAGTCGAGATCGAAGGGGTTCGTCGCCCTGGCGCCGTGGTGGTATCCGTAATTCAATTGCACTTTTAAAGACTGGCAGTTTAAAAAAGGAGAGCCGAAGCTCTCCTTTTTTGTATCTACTACTTACTGATTGGTGTGTAGCCGTACTCGCTAATCAGTGCTTTGGCTTCTTTACCTTTCAAGTATTGGATAAACGACTGGGCATCTTTACCTAAGTTTGCTTTTTTGTATAACACAAGAAACGGACGGGAAAGCTCATACTTGCGGTTAGCAATCGTCTGGCTGCTCGCTTCAACACCTTCAAATTGAATCGCCTTAATTGAGCTGTCGACAGAACCAGTCGAAATGAATCCAATTGCCTGCTTATTGTGGTTCACAATGGTCTTCACCATGCTGTTGCTATTGACCACTAAGTTGTCTGGGTTGATATCAGAGACCTGACGGCCGTTGACGATCTTAGTCAAACCCAGCAGGCTCTCAAAGCTGTAACGTGAGCCTGAAGACGCTTCACGCGTTACCACGGCAATTTTCTGATCGGCACCACCAACCTCTTTCCAGTTTGTGATTTTGCCTTTATAGATATCAAACAACTGCTCACGACTCACGTTCTGAACAGGATTCGATTTGTTCACGACAACCGCCAAACCGTCAAACGCCAGTGGAGTTACCGTAAGCGTTTCATCCTGTTCGCTCTCCGTCAGGTATCTTGAACTCATGCCGATGTCAGCTACACCCTTTTTAAGCAAAGTGATACCAGCTGAAGAACCGATACCTTGAACGGCAATATAAGTATCAGGGTGAGTGGTGTTGAAATCTTCTGCCAAAACGTCCATTACGCGTGCCACGGACGTTGAACCAGACACATTGACTTCACTCGCTAGCGCAGGAAAAGTGAGTAAGGAAGAGGACAATATTGCCGCCAGCGCAACACGAATCATAATAATCTCCAATCTGATGCGGATAAGTTAACTGGCGCTATCATATTTCGATTAGATGACATTTTTGTGAAAACCTATGCAGACTCTTCATATTCTTGTACATACTATGAATAGGTTAGCGGAAATAATGGAGCCGGTATGGGACTGGTCAGTTTGCTGCAAAAACAAGTAGAGAGTCGCGCACAAGTCATTTGTGAACAGCGTAATAAAAGCTTGCCTGCCGAGTTAGGTAAAGCGAGTTATGAAGTGACGGATAACGGAGTCGTGTTCATTAAACAGCACTTTTTGCTGGATTCAGCCCATTGTGACTACATGTTGCCTGTGGCTAAAGTGCAATGGAACGATGAACACAATACATGGCTGCTATTTATGGCTGACGAATTGAAAGAAGAGAATTGGTTGCCCTACCCTTATCTAGCACAAAGCCATGATCTTACAGCCATTATGCGTGAAGTGGACAAAGATCCTAAATCAGTATTCTGGGAAGACTAATCTATACTTAGTCTAATTTAATCATAAAATCACGATCAAAAAAGGGCGCTTTGAGCGCCCTTTTGTTTATCAAGAATCGAATTATTCCGCTGGTGTTTCTGCCGCTTCAGGTGCCTTTACGTCTTCAAAGACTTGAATTGGCTTCGCGACAATACTGCGTGTTTCTTGGTTTACATCATTCAATACCAATTCAACCACATCACCCAAACGATAGATAACTTCCTTATCGATAGATACAGTACCCGCTTCACCATTACATTCAAGACGTTCTTTGTTTGCCAGAATCAAGGAACCTGGAACAAACGCCGCGGCACCATTTTCAATCAGGCGAACGCGAATACCTGCGCGAGACACGTCAAAAATTTCGCCATTATATACCGTCCCTTTTGCCGGTTCTTCAGCTAACGTGCGGGCATATAACCAATCACCAACATTGCGCTCTGCAATCTTATGGTGTTTACGATGCAATGCGAGTTCTTCACCAACACTTTCATCCGCGGTTTGTACAGGCTCTTTACCTAGGATGTGTGCTTTCAGCATACGGTGGTTAATCATGTCACCATACTTACGAATTGGAGAGGTCCATGTTGCGTATAGCTCTAAGCCCATTGCATAGTGAGGTAAAGGTTGGTTACCAATTTCGCTGTAAGCTTGGTACTTACGGATACGGTTATCGAGGTAGCTCGTCTCTTGTTTTGCTAACCAACGACGAAGTTCCGCAAATCCTTCCAGAGTCACTACGCTTTCAGCAGTAAACGGCAACTCACCTTCAGGATTAACCAGCTCAATCACGTCAGCGATCTTTTCTGGTTTGAAACCTGCGTGAGTATTAAATACACCTGAATCAAAGCTTGCCTTCAGCGCTTTACCTGCACAGATGTTTGCCGTAATCATAGACTCTTCAACCAAGCGATTCGCCGAGCGGCGCATATCAGCATGAATAGCCACGACATCGTTGTCTTCACTTAGCTCAAACCGGTAGTCAGGGCGATCTGGGAACACTACTGCGTGTGTTTCACGCCACTCAGCGCGAGCTTTAGAAAATTCGTACAAGTCACGAACAATTTCAGCAATCTCTTCCGTAGGCTGCCACGCTTCAGATTGACCTGTTTCAAGCCAATCAGATACATGATCATAAGCGAGACGCGCATGAGATTTAATGTTCGCAGCGAAGAACTTAACGTCATCGCCAATAACACCATCTTTGCTGATTGTTACTGTACAGCAAAGAGCCGGACGTTCTTCGTTTTCAATCAGAGAACACAGCTCATCAGCCAAATCACGCGGTAGCATAGGGATGTTGCGACCCGGTAGATAAATGGTAAAGCCACGCTCTCGGGCGACCTTGTCCATATTGCTGTCCGGCGTGATATAAGCCGTTGGATCTGCAATCGCAATTGTCAGCTCAAAATCGCCAGATTCAGTCTTCTTCGCGTACAGAGCATCGTCCATATCTTTGGTTGATTCACCATCGATAGTAACAAACGGCACATGCGTCATGTCGACACGTTCTAATTCCGCGTCGTCTTTGATTTCCCAGTTGTCGATACCCGCAGGTTCACTGTTTGGTAAATCATTTTGCGCTAACGTTACCCACCAAGGTGCGATTTTGTCGTCCGCATCCGTGATCTTCTCTGAGATTTCGACAAAAAAGCCGTTATCGCCTTTCAGTGGGTGGCGAATCAAATGTGCTACAACCCAGTCACCTTCTTTAAAATCGTCACTTTTCAGGCCTTTTTTGACCCTAGCTTTCAAAGAGAGTTTTTTAAGCTGTGGGTGATCAGGCGCAACATTCAGTTTGCCTTTAAACAACTTAACGCGGCCGATAAAGCGAGTAACGCCTTGTTCCAACAGCTCTTCTGGCTCCGCCACTTCGCGCTCTTTTTCCGTGCGGATGATGGCTTTTACTTTGTCACCATGCATACATTTTTTCATGTATGGCGGCGGAATAAAGAAGCTGGTCTTGCTGTCGACTTCTAAGAAACCAAAGCCTTTTTCAGTCGCTTTGATCGTGCCTTCCTTCTTCGGAAGGGTTTCCTGGATTTGCTGCTTAAGTTGAGCCAGTAGAGGATTATCTTGGAACATTTTAACTTCTAACTAATTCGTTCTTTATTCCGGATGCCAAACGCATGCGGCGCTATGTTGTTCCCAAGTCAATAAGCTATCGGCACAAGGTAGTGGCGGGCCCATTTTTGGGAGTCAATGTATTGCGCCACATGGTACTAGGTAATGTGCTGAATGTATATTGTAGAAGCTTTTTATCATCGATTGTTCATACTAAAACCGTAATCACAACGCTTTGAAATATCGCATAGAAAACGCCGTTAAATAAACTTATGGTGAGTGAGCATCTCCACCACATTTCGCGCCGCCCGCGCAGCATTGTGTACCCCGCCCCAATCCTCTTCATCGGTGTGGTAGGCTTCACCGGCAAAGAACACTTTATCCTTCACAGGTTTAAACAATTTTGACGGACCGCGATACGATGCGCTGTCGGCAAGGTACGCACCCATCACAAAAGGTTCCTCATTCCAATTTTGAACTGTGTGCTTCACATAACCATTGCGAACTTGCTCACCAAAAACAGGGGTCAATTCGGAAAGGATTTGATTGATCAGATCAACGTCATTGAGACTTTGATAGCGACGTGCATGCTCTCCAACGGCAAACAAGCCCATCACGTGCTTAGAGCTCTTGTGGCCATAAGCAGCATCGTAATAAAGATACTGGCCTTCATCAGTCTCGCTATCGAGAAAGGTCAAAAACGTCGGATAGAAGTGGTTCTTAAATTCAATAAACACCTTAATTCCTCCCCAGAACGCAGCTTGATTGATCGCATCTCGCTTGTAATCTGGAAGTGGGGGGAGAAAGCGAAGGCGTTCATTGCGAAGGATTGGAAGTGGAACAGTGACGACAACAACATCAAAGTTGTGATGCTTCTGTAGGCTATCGGTCAGCACTACGCCCGCGTCAGCATAGTTTACTTGAGTAATCTCAGTGTCGAAGAGTAGATTAGATTTAATTTCTGGTAATAGATACTGCTCAAAGAAGCCAAGCCAACTGCTGTTGGTAAATCTTGCATCCTGATAGTCTCCGATTTCGTCCTCATAGAGGTTTCCATCTTCAAAATAAGCAACTTTGGCCGTTTTTGGATATGGGCTAAGCCAAACATTAACTGGCTTTTGAGCGATACGATCGAGTTCACTTGGCGCGACATGCAGCCATTCTGCACCCAATGATAAGGGGAAGTCAGCGAATGTGTTTTCTTCTTTGATTCGTCCCCCAATTCTTGATGAAGCTTCAAATAAGGTATATTCAACACCAAGTGCCTTGAGCAGATAACCAGTACACATTCCAGCAGCACCAGCCCCAATGATACCTACCCTTTTGTTTTTCAGTTGTAACTTGAGCGCTGCATTTAACGGGAATGCAGCGCTAATGCCGAGCAAACCGCAAAGTTTAGTAAAGCTTCTCCTATCCATTGATTTACCTATCCGTTTCGAAAGTTAATAACGACTATTTTGCGCGCTAATAGATTCATATATTCACTATTTTTGGTCATTGAATACTCGCTTTAATCAATAGTGAGAAAAATATGTGATGTATTTCAATTTTTTCTGGCTTTTTTTGTGCATTTAGGGAATAATTCCGCCCCCTTAGATATGTCCCTAGCGGCTTGATGCGATTTACGACTTATCCGCATCTGAACGGATTCAGCAAAGAACTGGATTGGTAATGGAATTGGTAGAGCTCGTGGGACCTTTTGTTGACATTAATTTAGTAGGATCCCAATGACAGATTCTGTAATTCAGTTTAGCGACTTAGCGCTTAACGACTCTATCCTTTCTGCACTTGACGGAATGGGTTTCGTTTCACCAACTCCAATTCAGGCAGCGGCTATCCCACACCTGATGGAAGGTACTGACGCACTAGGTAAAGCTCAAACTGGTACCGGTAAAACGGCAGCTTTCTCTCTACCACTTCTGAACAAGCTTGAGCTTTCTCAGCGTAAACCACAAGCCATCGTTCTAGCGCCAACTCGTGAGCTAGCGATTCAGGTTGCTGCTGAAATAAAGAACCTTGGTCAAAACATTTCTGGCCTTAAAGTGCTTGAAATCTACGGTGGTGCATCAATCGTTGACCAAATGCGTGCACTTAAGAACGGTGCTCACATTGTTGTTGGCACACCAGGTCGTGTTCAAGACCTTATCAACCGTGAACGTCTGCACCTAGACGAAGTACACACATTCGTTCTTGATGAAGCGGATGAGATGCTAAACATGGGCTTCGTCGACGACGTAACTGAGATCATGGAGCACGCTCCTGAATCAGCACAACGTGTACTTTTCTCTGCAACTATGCCTCCAATGCTGAAAAACATTGTTGAGCGCTTCCTACGTGACCCTATCACTATCGACGTTGCAGGTAAAAACCACACTGTAGACAAAGTAGAGCAGCAGTTCTGGGTTGTTAAAGGTGTAGAGAAAGACGAAGCAATGTCTCGTCTTCTAGAAACAGAAGAGACTGACGCATCAATCGTATTCGTACGTACTCGTCAAGATACTGAGCGTCTTGCTGATTGGCTATGTGCTCGCGGCTTCAAAGCGTCTGCACTACACGGTGACATTCCTCAGTCTTTACGTGAGCGTACTGTTGATCACATCAAACAAGGTGTTATCGACATCCTAGTTGCAACTGACGTGGTAGCACGTGGCCTTGACGTTCCTCGTATCACCCACGTATTCAACTACGACATCCCATTCGATGTTGAGTCTTACATCCACCGTATCGGCCGTACAGGTCGTGCTGGACGTAAAGGTAAAGCGATCCTTCTAGTTCGCACTAACCAAATTCGTATGCTGCGCACTATCGAGCGCGTGACTAAGTCTTCAATGGAAGAGATTCAACTTCCACTACGTGACAAGGTTGCAGAAGCTCGTCTAGTTAAACTTGGTGCTGAGCTAGAGCAAGAGAAAGAACACAAGTCTCTTGAGAAATTCGGCGAGCTTGTAGAGAAGCTACAAGACACACTAGAGATTGACGCAGCAACGCTTGCAGCAATCCTACTGAAACGCCAGCAAGGCAAACGCCCTCTATTCTACATTGGCGAAGACCCAATGATTGAAGCGATTGAGCGTGACAAGCAACGTCGTAAAGAGCGTCGCGAAGGTGGCCGTGATGGTCGTGGTCGTGACCGTAACTTCAACAACCAAGACTGGGATACTTACCAGCTTCAGGTTGGTCGTGAGCAAGGCGTTCAGGTTAAAGATATCGTTGGTGCATTGGCAAACGAGCTTGGCCTAGTTAAAGGTTCAATCGGTGCGATTAAACTAGCACAAGGTGAGACTTACGTTCAGCTACCAAAAGCAATGTCTTCTGAAACGGCTAGCAAACTACGCAAACTACGCATCCGCCAGAAACAAGTAGATGCCGTAGTATGTGACTTCAACGATTTCCGTGAACCACGTCGTGGCGGCGGTCGTGATGGTGGTCGTGGTGGTCGCGATGGTGGTGGTCGTCGTGACGGTGGTTACCGTGGTAACCGTGACGGCAATCGCGAAGGCGGCTACCGTGGTAACCGTGAAGGCGGTCGTGGTGGACGCGAAGGTGGCCGTCGTGATGGCGAACGTCGCTTTGATCGTAACCGTGGTGGCGATCACCGTGGTAACTACCGTGGCGAACGTGGTCATGGCCGTGACCGTCGCAGCGAAGCTTAATTAGCTAGCATTCTAGAAGCCCCACCAGCGCAAGCTCGTGGGGCTTTTTGTTATCCTGTATTAATCAATAGGTAGCCAATGAGTAGGAGGCTTTAATCCCCAGCGCTGCATCTCTGTTGTCGAATAAATAGCTCGACCCTGCTCACCAATAGTGATCGGAATTTGATCGGCTCTTTCACCAGCTAATATCCGGTTGATCAGAGTGCCCGCCTGTTTACCTTGGCTTTCTCCGAATAAGACAACTCCACCGCTTGTTTTCCCAGCGCCGACTGAAAAATCCCAGAAAGAAAACAATGGAATCGTTGAATGCTCATTAGTCCACTGCAACACCAGATCAGAAGGCACACTCTCACCCCCTTCGTCAATCAAGGTATGGTATAAACCAATGATAATGAAGGCCACACCATCAGCTTCAGCCCCCATAATCGCTGCTTCCCATTCACTCCGAGTCGACAATAATAAGATTTCCGTTTCTATACCGAGATTATCTTTGATCATCTCGTACTGCCGTTGAATGTGCTTGGCCGCGATTTTAGAAGTCACCCCTGAGTCAAACATCACACGGACTTTAAAATATCGCTCGGGATGGATGAAACTAAGATCGCCAAGACTTTTAATATAAAGCGGGAGCTCTAACACGCCAGTAACCTTGGCTTCGCCTCGATATTGGTACAGAAGGTAACGAGGGTTAGAGTTAACCCCTAAAAACACAATAGAAATAGGCTCTTTATATAGTCTAGGTAACATGTAATTCAACGCGTTATCGTCACCTAAGACCACAACGTCAGGCTGCAAACTGTAATAGTACGACAAAGCTTCATCAGCTTTTGATTCAAATTGATCTTTAGGGAGACGTTTGGTGTCCATTTGAAATCGAAATAGCTGCGCTGTGCTGGTCAATACTTCCTCAATCCCTTTCACGTAGCTCGCATCCCAAGGATACTCAGCATGATAGCTCTCTATAAGTAGCACTTTCTCCGCTTGGGCAAAACTGCAATGCAGTAGCAACAAAAACGTCAGCACTCTCATAGAACCCCCTTAAAATCACATTTCATACTTTAGTTTAGGATTGAAAACTATCTTTGGTATGAATAGGTCGTTATAAAAGTTAATCAGTGCAGGCTATACTCAAGTAAAAACACGACTTTAGAGTCCTATGAGCCGCAGCAAAAAAGTAGAAGAAAGCATAAATAACCCTTTGTATAGCCGAATTGGTCGCCGCATCATCCTACTCATGGTGACATTGAGTAGTGTAGTAACACTGCTTACCACTTTGTTGCAGCTATCTTGGGACTATGAAAAAGAGTTTAGTGATGTCGACCAAAGACACATTGAGATACGCGACGTACATGCCAGCTTGTTGGCTTCTTCCCTTTGGTCTTTCGATTTAGTCGTCCTTCAGGAAAGACTTGATGGATTAGTCAACCTTCCTAAAATTGACTACCTTGAAGTCCATTCTGGAAATTACACCTTCAACTCAGGAAAAGAAGTTAAAGGCAATGTCGTCAAAGCTACTTATTTACTCACCTATCGCGATCCTGAAGATGGTCATACTGAAGATATTGGTTCAATTTATGTCGAATCAAACGCACAGGAAATCTATGACTATCTGATTCAACAGTTTATTTCCACACTTCTTCTCAATGCTTTTAAAACGCTACTCGTTTGTTCAGTGATGTTGTTTATTTTTCACGCTAGTGTTAATCGTCGTGTCTTCCAGATTGCGCAGTATTTGAGAGCATTTAATCCTCGTCATCCGAGTCCCCCATTGGTTTTGGAGCATACTCGTTGGATCACAGAAAAAAATGACGAGCTGGACTGGCTGGGAGAAGGCGCTAATAAGATCAGTAACAACATTACTCTGCTCTACAACAGTATTAAAAGCGAGCAAGAACGTTTGGCGGACTTCACGCATGTGTCGTCGGATTGGTTGTGGGAAACCAATGATCTTGGTCAGCTTATTTATTGCTCTGAACCAATGAAAGAAACGCTTGGCCTAACTGCGGTTAATGGCCTCAGCTTTTCTGACATAGAAGATTTGCATGACTCGACAGGCCTGCATCAGGCAATTGCTAGGCGGAATGATTTCACGCAAGTCGAAGAAAGTGTAACCATCAACAGCATCACCCTACATCTTTTGTTCCAAGCTAAAGCGCGTTATGAAAATAGCCAGTTTTTGGGCTTTAGAGGCACGGCCATCAATATTACTGAACTGAAGCTGACACAAATTGAGCTTGAAGAACTGAACCAAAATCTGGAACGCATGGTCGCTTCAAGAACACTCGACCTCAAGCAAAGTATGGAACAACTGCAAGAAACTCAGGACAAGTTGGTTGAGTCAGAAAAACTCGCTGCCTTAGGCGGTTTGGTGGCAGGTGTCGCTCATGAAGTTAACACGCCATTAGGTATCGCCGTAACCGCAACTTCAGTGATAAGAGATGTAACCAGCGAACTCAACGCAGCCTTCGCAGCTCAGACTCTAACCAGTACGCAATTTGAGACACTGATGAAACGCATGTCTGACAGCAGCCAAATGCTCGAACATAACCTGAGCCGCGCAGCAAAACTGGTGAAGGATTTCAAACAAACCGCCGTCGATCAGGTATCCGAAGCTCGTTCTCAATTCAACGTTATGCAAGTATTGGAGGCACTGTTAGCCAGCTTGCATCCTGAAACTCGTAAGATACCCGTTGAACCAAGATTAACGGGTGACCGGACTATTTTGATGAACAGCTTACCAGGTGTACTGACTCAAATTATCTCTAACCTCGTTATGAACAGTATCAACCACGCCTTTGATAACCAACCTCAAGCGGAGATCGCTATCTCATTCTACCAAGTAGATGAATCAATAATCGTTGAGTACCGCGATAACGGCAGAGGCGTGGATGCCTCATTGCATCAGAAGATTTTTGAACCTTTCTACACTAGTAAACGCGGGTTGGGTGGCTCTGGATTGGGGCTTAACTTGGTGTTTAACCTAGTGAAACAAAAGCTCCAAGGAGAGCTGGAATTCAACTCTCAACCGGGTGAAGGGGTGTATTTTAAACTCACACTTCCAGAAAATTTACCTATGGAAGATGAACACTAACGTTAGAAAATTAATCTGGTAGGGAATTGCGAATTTCAATAAACTCATCCCAATGTAAGATGAGCAGCTCAACCAATTCAGGTTCGAAATGCTTACCTTTTTGGGCAACCAGCTCTAACATAATGTCTTCATCACTCCAAGGCTCTTTGTAGCTGCGTTTTGCCCCTAGTGCATCAAACACATCGGCTAAAGCGGTAATACGACCCGTTACGGGTATATCCAGGCCAGATAAACCATTCGGATAGCCTGTCCCGTCCCACTTTTCATGGTGATAACCGGCAATTTCCTTAGCAACGGTAATCAAGCGACGCTTAGATTTGCTGAGAATATCCACGCCATAATCAACGTGTCTCTTCATGATCTCCCACTCTTCCGCATTGAGCTTACCGGGTTTGTGAAGGATCGAATCAGGTACCGCAACCTTACCTACATCATGTAATGGTGAAGCGTGCTTGATGACAGATGCATCGGATTCACTTAAACCATACAGTAGAGCCAGTTTTTCACAGAATAAGGAGACTCGTTGAACATGAGCCCCTGTTTCTTTACTGCGCGCTTCCACTGCATTAGCAAGGGTGTAAACCAACTCTTTAGAAGTTTCGCGAATATCCAACATTAGGCTGAGATTTTCAAACGTTAAACCTATGTTCTGCATGTAAATCTCAAGCAACTGCATGTCCAATTCTGTAAGCTCACGCTTAACATTCACATATAAAATACAGTCTACGCCTTGTTCATCATGCGTATACAACACGTAGGCATCACCAAACTTCTCTGACTTTTGCTCTTCAAATACACGCTTACAACGCTCAGACACCTCTACGGGTAGCTTTTCAAAAGCACACTCACTATAGAAATCAACAAAATCACCAGTCGCAGCAAGCGTTAAGGCTCGCGACTCTTCACCATTTGGTCGAGGTTGAACAATGCAGTACAAAGCGGACTGATCCAGCTTAAGCAGCGAGGTCAATTGCTCTAGCACGGAGGTAGCATAGGTCTGAAGAGTGGTGGTGTTTTGAACATACGCCGAAGCTTCAATCACTTTACTAAGTCCCTTCTTTTGTTGCTCAATCAGGCAAAGGTCGCGATAGGAACGAAGCATAGAATAAAGTAGGGTTTTGAGTTTTTGCGTAGTTAATTCAGTTTTTTCTTTGTAGTCATCAATTTCATACTCACGAATGACGGTATCTTCTGGAGCCTGACCCGCCTGCCCTGTTCGCAGAACGAGACGGACTAAGCTGTTACCAAGCTCTTCACGGACGTACTTAACCAGCTCTAGACCCGCGTGCTCTGTTTCCATAACCACATCAACAAGCGCGAGAGCGATGTCATCTGAATTCTGAAAAATACCTTTAGCTTCCGTTGCGGAAAAAGCGGATATCAGTTCCAGATGTCTACCTTCAAACTCAAAATCAGAAAGGGCCAGCTTAGTGACTTGATGCATTTGCTCATCGTCATCAATCAACAGTACTTTCCATGGGGAAGCCAACCGCTCTGCTGAGTCTCGTTCACTGGTAGCAGGTTGCTGTGACTGTCGATGGTCTGCAAACAATTCCATTTCTTGTCTAACCCCTAATACTATTTCTCTAACTTAAGGTTTAGCACAAACTTATAAAAAAAGTGTAAATGGCACTCAATATGCAGTTCTAGTCCACAAAAATTAATTTAAAAATTCGCACTAAAAAAGCTGTGGAAACTTAAAGGCTTGCGATAGTTCTAGGAGAGCGCACGAACCGTTTTACGTTCGATTAAAGTCGGCTCAAGTTGGACAACTTGCGGTTCCGTCTCTCCACCGTCCAGTTTTTTCAACAACGCTTCCACTGCTGCCTTACCTAAACGGTATTTTGGTTGATGGATTGTTGTCAGTGCCGGAGTCATGAATTTGGAGATTTGAATATCGTCATAGCCGATGATCGATAAATCTTGAGGTACACGAATACCTTTTTCGTTGGCGGCGTTAATCACGCCCATTGACATCATATCGTTACAAACAAAGATGGAACTTGGCAGCGGTCCTTTCGCATGCATCTTGTTAAAAGCGTCGTAGCCTCCTTCACATTCAAAGTCAGATTCGATAATCCAATTTGGGTTGAATTCTAAATCCGCTTCTATTAATGCGCGTTTGTAACCTTCATAACGCATCTGAGCCTGATGCTTCACTAACGGACCAGTAATACAGCCAATGTCTTTATGGCCTGACTCAATCAGATGCTTGGCGGCAATATAGCCACCACGCAATGAGTTGTCCTGAATCTTGTCGCTGGTGAACAACATCGGACCCCAGTCCATCACAACCACCGGAATATCAGGGTATTTCTCGAACACGTCAATGCGTTCGCCCTCCAAGGAAGAACACATGAGGATCAAACCGTCGACGCGTTTTTGCAACAAGGTGTTAATTGACTCACGCATGCGCTCATTATCACCTTCGGTGTTGCACAGAATGAGGTTATAACCTTGTTGATAGCAACTGCGTTCAACCCCCTTAACCACTTCGCCAAAGAATGGGTTTGTAGAGGTTGTTACTAACATGCCAATGGTTTTGGTACGATTAATTTTAAGGCTACGGGCGAGCGCGGAAGGCGTATAATTGAGTTCCTGAGCGGCTTTGTTCACCCGCTCAGAAATTTCTTCACTTACATAACGAGATTTATTAATGACATGGCTGACAGTTGAAGTGGAAACACCGGCAAGCCGGGCAATATCTTTCATCGTAGCCATGTAATTATCTCCTTATATTTGACTAATTATGTAGCTCCAGAAAAGCGTCAACTTCATATCGACTAGGGATTGAAGTCTGTGCGCCAAAGCGTGTTACGGAAATGGCGGCAGCAGCGTGAGCAAACTTTATCGCAGATTCTAGAGGCAAATCTTCTAATAAACCAGTGACCAAGGCCCCATTAAAGGTATCGCCTGCGGCCGTCGTGTCTGTTGCTTCGACTCTGAAGCCTGGGATTAGTTCACCACGTCCATTCTGACTTAGCCATACCCCTTTGGCTCCGAGCGTAATCAACACGATTTCAATACCTTTACGGTGAAGCGCATTTGCTGCTTCCTGTGCTGACTCATTATCTGTTACCGTCACACCAGTAAGCACTTCTGCTTCAGTCTCATTTGGGGTAATCACATCAATACAAGCAAGCAGCTCATCCGATAACTCACGCGCTGGCGCTGGATTAAGGATGATGTTAGTTCTTGACGCTTTCGCGACTTGGGCAGCTTTTTCAATACCACACATTGGCGTTTCCAACTGCATAAGCAGATAGTTGGCCTGACGAATTCGCTCTAAATCAACCTCAATCGCGTCTTCAGTCAACTTCGCATTCGCCTCTGCGGAGATACAAATACTGTTCTCACCGCTTTCAGCTACCTGAATCATGGCAATTCCGGTCGGACAATTTGGCTGCATTTTGACGCCAGCAATGTTGATGTTGTCCATTTTGAAGTTTTCACGAATATTGATACCAAACGCATCATCACCAACGCAGGCGATGAATCCTGTGTCTGCGTTTAATCGGGCCGCCGCTACGGCTTGGTTTGCCCCTTTACCACCTGGGATAACTTGATAGTTGCGACCATGCAACGTCTCGCCTGGACGAGGAAAAGAAGGCACTTGGAGAACATGGTCAGCGTTAACACTACCTAATACCACTAACTTATTCATACGGTTATCCTCGGTTCAATTGAACCTTACTAATTTGGAACGGGAGTAATAAGTTTGCACTCTCGCAAAAGCGCAAGCTTATTTGCCCTCCTCCCCGTAACGACAGATTAAAATGAGGAGAAGGGCAAAATTCACATTACTTAGTGATTACTTTCAGAGGTACTGGGATGTACTCTTCAACAGACTCACCTTTCAGTACTTTGTCTGCAGTTTCGATACCTAATGAACCGATAAGATCTGGCTGCTGTGCTACTGTCGCAGCCAGTTTGCCGCGGTTAACTGCAGCGATACCATCATCGGTTCCATCGAAACCAACGATCATCACGTCTTTACCAGAGGCCTGTACAGCACGCAATGCGCCTAGCGCCATCTCATCATTTTGGGCAAATACCGCTTGTACGTTTGGATTCGCAGCAAGCAAGTTTTCCATTACGTTTAGGCCTTTAGTGCGGTCGAAATCAGCTGGCTGGCTGGCCAGTAGTTCCATCTCACTACCCTTCACTGCGTTCATGAAACCTTCGCCACGTTCACGTGCAGCCGATGTACCAGCAATACCTTCTAGCTGGATAACTTTTGCTTTTTCACCTACTTTTTCCATGATGAAATGGCCCGCCATTTCACCGCCGACTACGTTATCTGAAGCAATATGGCTTACAACATCACCACGGCTCGCACCACGGTCTAGAGTCAGTACAGGGATGTCAGAGCGGTTTGCCATGCGAATCGCATTTGAAACAGCATCAGAATCTGTAGGGTTGATCAGAATTGCCTTTACGCCACGAACCGTCAGGTCTTCGACGTTAGACAGCTCTTTACTTGGGTCATTTTGTGAGTCCAGAACAATCAGGTCGTAGCCCAGCTCTTTCGCTTTTGCTTCTGCGCCATCTTTCATCGTAACGAAGAATGGGTTGTTCAGCGTCGACAGTACGATTGCGACCGTGTCTTGCGCCTGTGCTGAAATAGAGACGGTGGATGAAAGAAGTGCAGCAGAGATAAGAGTTGCGAGTTTTTTCATTGTGTTTAGTCCTTGTGTAGGGTGGCTCGGAGTACTTACCTCCAAGCCTTTTTATGAATTACTTGTTCTTGTTGTCGACCAGCACAGCCAGCAGAATAACCACGGCTTTAGCAATCATCTGGTAGTAAGATGAAACGTCGAGCAAGTTCAGAGCGTTGTTGAGGAAGCCGATGATGAGCGCACCAATTAATGTGCCCATGATTCGACCCTTACCGCCCATCAGGCTGGTACCACCGAGTACAACGGCCGCGATGGCATCCAGTTCATAGCCCATACCAGCGGTTGGCTGAGCAGAAGAAAGACGAGATGTGATAATGATACCTGCCAGTGCCGACAGCAGGCCACATATAGCGTAGACACCAATCTTAACGCGATCGACGTTGATGCCAGATAGGCGTGTCGCAGATTCGTTACCACCTAATGCATACACATAGCGGCCAAAGCGCGTGTGGTTAAGTAGGTACCAGGCCGCAGCGAAAACGATAACCATCAACCAGACTGGAACAGGAATGCCCAATGCGTAACCTGTACCAAACCATGCGAAAGTATCAGCGGTATCGGTAAAGCCAGTTGAAATTGGACGACCATCGGTGTAAACCATAGTGACACCACGCAACAAAGTCATGGTCACCAGTGTTGCGATAAACGCTTGTACCTTGCCTTTGGCGATAATGATACCGCTGATCGCACCCAGTGCAGCACCGGCAAACAAGGCCGTTGGAACCGCCACCAATACAGGCACTTCCAAAGCGATTAAACTGGCAGCAAAAGCACCACATAATGCCAGAACCGAGCCGACACTCAGATCAATACCCGCAGTCAAGATAACCAAGGTCATACCTACCGCAATAATTGCGTTTACTGAGGTCTGACGCAGAATGTTTAGAATGTTGTCGACCGTAAAAAAGTTGGGGTTAAGGAACGATACAACAACAATCAGGAAGATAAGTGCAATGAGAGACTTTTGTTCAATCAGCCACTCTTTGCTGAACAGCTTCTTGCTGCCCGCTTCGTTTGGTTTGCTCATGGTATTAGTACTCATGCTGCTTCCTCATTTATTTCTTTGCCTACTGCACACGCCAACAACTTCTCCTGATCGGCGTCTTTGGCATCAAACTCACCACTAATGCGGCCTTCATGCATCACAATGATACGGTCGCTCATTCCCAACACTTCCGGCATTTCTGAAGAGACCAGAATGATACTCATGCCATCGGCTTTGAATTTGTTGATGAGCTGGTAAATTTCTTTTTTTGCACCGACATCGACACCACGTGTAGGTTCGTCAAGAATCAGTACTTTAGGTTTAGTCATCAGACCTTTCGCTATCGCCACCTTCTGCTGGTTACCACCAGATAGATTGCCAATGATCTGATCGCGAGTTGGAGTCTTGATGTTGAAAAGCTTGATAAAGTCTTCGACGGCAACCACTTCGTCGCTATGCTGAATTCGACCACCTTTGGTTAACTTATCCAGAGAACAAAGCGACATGTTCTCTTTTACCGACAAGCCTAAGACTAAGCCGTCACCCTTACGGTCTTCAGAGATGTAAGCAATACCGTTTGCAAGGCCATCTTGTGGGCTCACCGGATTGATGGTTTTGTTATTCAGATTGATTACGCCACGCTCACTAGGCAGAGCACCATAGATGACTTTCATCAATTCAGTTCGACCAGCACCCATCAAGCCCGAGACACCGAGTATCTCACCGCGCTGGAGTTTGAAACTGACGTCATGAACGCCAGATCCCGTTAGTCCAATCACTTCAAGGCAAATGTCGCCATGTTGAACGTCAATGCGTGGGTATTGCTCTTCCAGCTTACGACCAACCATCATCTCAATCAGTCCATCTTCGTCGGTAGACGCTACAGCGCACTCTCCAATGAACTTTCCGTCTCGAAGCACTGTAATGTCATCGCAGATTTCAAAAATCTCTTTCAGACGGTGAGAGATGTAAACAATGCCGCAGCCCTGCTCACGTAATTCTCGAATCACGGCAAACAAAGACTCGGTTTCGGTATCCGTCAGAGCATCGGTCGGCTCATCCATAATGATGACTTTCGACTCAAACGACAGTGCTTTAGCAATCTCAACCATCTGCTGTTCACCGAGGCTGAGCTCGCCTAACAGTTGTTTAGCACTGTGCTTTACGTTCAGTCTTGCTAACAATTTGTCCGCTTCAGCGTACATTTTATCCCACTGAATTCGACCCATCGCGCCTGTAAACTCTCGACCAAGGAAGATATTTTCTGCAATCGTGAGTTCAGGAATCAGGTTTAGCTCTTGGTGAATAATGCTGATTCCCGCTTCCTGCGAATCACGCGGGCCTTTGAACGCAGCTGGTTGGCCTTGATAATGGATGCTACCCGAATCTTTGCTGTAGATTCCCGTCAACACTTTCATCAACGTTGACTTACCCGCACCGTTTTCACCCATCAAAGCCATCACTTTACCGGGATAAACGTTCAGGCTCGCTTTATCCAAGGCTTTAACGCCGGGGAAAGCTTTCTCAATCTCACTCAGTTGTAGAATAGCTTGAGTCATAATTGGTCCTCAGTCTCAAACGGCTTAAAACACAACACCAGCTTGAAAAATTACATTGGCGTAAGGCGTACACTCACCCGTTCTCACTACGGCACGGCTTTGCTGAGTGCGCGTTTTGAATTCTTCATGTGGTACATAAACCACCGAAATAGATTTTCCTGTCTGCGCTTCTTCAGCACGCAGCTCAGCAATCAAAGTCTCATGATGTGCAGGACTGACCGAGGCAAACTCTTCAGCGATGATCACCCCTTCAATTTGCGACTCTGAAAGAATCACTCGCACTGTTTCCAAAAAGCTTGGCACGCCGTGGGTCAACGCAAGATCTACACGTTGCACCTGCTCGGGAATTGGTAAGCCTGCATCACATATCGTGATTTCATCAGTATGGCCTAGTGTCGCCACGAGGTAAGAAAGTTCAGAGTTTATCAGGGTACTTTTTTTCATTTCATCGACCTATCGATTACACGTTCAAACTGCGTTGAGTTTCTATTTCGCACTGCATTCGCTATTAACAAAAAACTCATCGAAACGTTTCGATGAAATCATAATAGTTGCCTTCAGTTTTGCGAGTCACTCATCTTTAGAGTGTGAAACGGATCCTTAATTGATGGTTTTGACAGCCCCAAACAGTGATGTCATTCACCAAATTTGATGCATTTCTAACGCAGCAGGCGGTTGATTCAGTCGTAAATAACACACTTGAGACGTAAATTTGGGTATAGTGGCGCAAACAAAAAATTGAGAGGAACGATGAAAAGAAAAGTTTTCGTTCTTGCCGCAGCGATAGCACTGAGCGCATGCCAAGAAGAAATCGGCACACAGGAATGGTGTGACAACATGCAGGATAAACCGAAGAGCGAATGGAATGCTCAGGGAGCGCTCGACTTTGCCAAGCACTGTGTATTTCAGAATACGGTCGGTAGCGAAGCTTGGTGTAAGGACTTAGCTGATAAACCGAAAGGCGAATGGACAGCAAACGAAGCCACCAGCTACGCCAAACATTGCATTCTTTAGTCACTCAACGAAAAAGCCACTAACAAGAGGAATTCAACCTGCCTGTTAGTGGCTAAATAAATGAACCTTTATTTCGTCGCGAGAAACTTTGCTACTCGCAAGACCCCAAAGGCTTCCACCAATGATCTGCGGTACCCGGCTCTATGTTGTACAAGTTATCGGTTAGCGCTTCATACTTATCGCCTTTATGCGCAACCTGATCACCCGTCATGTAAATGCCTTCTCCCGTTGAAGGATCATAAGTTTGGTAAGCGGGAATGCCTTCACAGACACCTGGGTCAGTCCCACTATCATCAGACTTCACATTCACCGTATGTTCCACTGAATCCGTTAAGCCTTCGTTGTCCGCGACGACCAAAGTGAAAACATTTTGTCCTAAATGCCCCTGTGTGAAATCCACATTTAGCGAAGAACTCGATTCACTGAGCACTACCCCATTCCAGCTCCATTGATAGTTAGAAATAGAACCATCATGATCCACAGACTGACTACCATCTAGAGTGATAGAAGAACCCACAATGGCACTTGCCGGGCCATTGATAATAGCGTCTGGCGCTTGGTTTTCTTCGCTTTGGCAATCACCATCAGCCACAATCCAGCTCGAATCACTTCCAGGAACTGTTGTGGTGTACCATTGAGCTTCATAGACCACACCTTCGTAGCGCATTAAATCACCCTTATCTGCGTGATTATATTCGCCACCTTCCCAGTCCTTTCTAGGCCAGTCTGGGTAGTCGTGAATAACACATGCCGACGCTTCATTCACTGTCACATTTCTGTTTTCAATGGTGGTTGCTCCGTTGAAGTCAGAAACAGAATAGACCAAAGCATAACGGCCTGGTTCGGTTGAGTTCACCTCACCATCGACTAGAATTCGGCTGGTTAAATCGCCATCTGTCGAGTCATGTGCGGTGACGCCATACAATGCATCAAATTCATCGCCCACAGTAATTGATACATCACTGATACCATGAAGTACTGGTGCCTCGTTAATGACTCGGACATTGCGCACCTCAACCGCCTCATTACCATCGCTGTCTTCCACACGATAAGTCAAAGTGTTATCGCCAATATTGGCAGTATCAACATTGCCTTCGATCGTTATCTGAGCCGTGATGTTGCCATCTTCACTATCTAGCGCAGATACCCCAAGCATGGTATCGAAGAACTGTCCAAGAACAGATGTTGTGTCTTCCACTCCATGAATTTCAGGTTTGGACCCAATCGTCCCATCATCATCTTTTACCGTTACAAGGCGAGAATCAGTTGTGGTATTGTTACCGCTATCCGTCACACGATAGATAATGGTATAAACCCCTTTTCGGGACTCATCCACCTCCCCTTCATGAGTGATTTTGCTGGTTAGATCGCCATCTTCTTCATCCGATGCGGTCACACCTGCCATTTCATCAAACTCAGTATTGACAAAGATTTCGGTATCTTGAGTACCAGAAAACACTGGCGGCATGTCAACATCGCCACCATGAATGAAAGGGCCATAAGTGTTTACAAACTGTTGGTCATAGGATTTGTCCGCTGAATCTTTTCCCAGATCCCAGTTGACTGACCAAGTCATAATACCGCGTAAACCCAGCCCTTCAGCCTCTAGCTGAGCAAAAGCATCAAATAGGTCTTGAGGATCTTTTACGAAACCATTGTTAGCTGCGTCATTGTTAGCGGGAATTCCATATACAAGCTTATCGTGCGGAATCTTCACGTAACCGTCGATACCATTTGCAACATTGTATGAGCTCCAATAAATGAACTCTTTCTTACACTCGTCATTGTTTTGAGCTAGCCAGCCACTGCATGCTTCACCGCTATAGTCACCATTCACACCATCGCCAGCTTGATTATAAAATTGTGGGCTGATCCAGTCGTAATAGCCCTCTAGATTTTCTATGTAAGCTTTATAAGACTGATTTGCGGCGTGCCTTAAATTGGGGAACTCAGGTGCCATAGCAATGATGAAATTCTTGTCAGACTTCCTGTAATGCTCTTTGACGATTTTAAGCGCATCAACAATAACTTGCTCGTTGTCTTTCTCTCTGATCGCTGATTGCTCAAGATCGATATCCAACCCGTCAAAACCATAGAGATCGGTCAGTCGAATAATTTCCTCCGCTAAAGGCTGCTCATCACCTGATTGCATTGCGATGTGCGCATTTGCGCCACCTATAGAGATTAACACCGAGCGGCCCTGAGCATTTAACTCACCAATTTGCTTGATAAAATCTTGTTCAGACATCCCCAGAGTAGGGTCTAAACGAAATGTTGGTATACGTCCTTCTGTTTCATCAAACACTTTCATGAAGGAAACCATCACGACATTATAATCTCGTGGTACCTCATTGAGTTGGATACATGCAGAAGAGCCTTGTCTATACCCATCTCCGCCACCAACATTACACCAATTGTGCCAATAGCCTTCTAAGATCATCCCAGTGGGATTAACCATTTCCTGACCAGCTTGAGCACTTGCTAACGCTGACATAGGAGACAATGTCACCCCTACTGCAATAGATAAAGCGAGTAGTTTTTTGTTTTGTCGCTTGTTCATAATAAACCTCGAGTGGTTGATACATACACACTGCTTATTCAGCCAACAGACCGTGTTCGCAAAAATTATGTTAGCCACAAAGACAACAAAGTTTCACACCTTCGAGCACTCTTTTTAGCTTATGGACACAAGCTTGCAGTATTGGAAAAATTCACAAAATTTTTGATTACACTTCACACCCAACCAAAAATAGCTTAACTAATTGTTTTTAAGAAACATATCCGGAGTTTTCGTTATTATCTTTAGCGATTTTGACGGTTTTCACGATCCGTAAAACGTGTTTTGACGGAGAGGTTTACGTCATGATTTGGTTAGATTCACCTTAAACAAAACACTTCTTCCTCAGCTTCTGATACATTCCTCTTACTACTTATGACTATCAAAACAATCAAGCCTATCTATAAATGGGCTGATCTACTGGCTAGAAGGTAAAAATGAAAGAAACATCAAAGGAATACGCAGGCTTTTGGATCCGTTTTGCTGCGTCACTAATCGATACCGTACTACTGTTACTCCTAATAACACCCTTAATGCACTGGGTTTATGGTGAAGTCTATTGGAGCTCAGATGACTTTTTGCTTGGAGGTTGGGACTTAGTCCTAAACTGGATTTGTCCTCTGATAGCCACCGTTGCATTCTGGGTTTACCGCTCGGCAACACCCGGAAAGATGGCTTTAAAACTAGAAGTATTAGATGCAGATACAGGCCATCGGCTGACGCTTTCTAAATCAGTCATCCGTTATCTTGCATATTACATCAGCGCTATTCCTCTTTGCCTCGGCTTTATCTGGATAGCTTTTAATGGTAAGAAGCAAGGCTGGCACGATTTGATTGCTAATACAGTCGTAGTGCGTAAAGTCATTCAACACGAGAAACAAGCAGAATTTCTTGGCTAACCAGTGAGTTGAAAAAGAAGGGGAAAACTTCCCCTTCCACTTCCTAGATTCGGCGACCAATAGAATAATATTGAATACCTCGGCTAGAAAGACGCTCTGGCTCGTACAGGTTACGACCATCAAAGATAACAGCCTGATTTAGAGCCTGCTTAATAAAATCAAAATCTGGCGCCTTATAAATTCTGCCACTCTGTGCAGATGATAAGCCCGTCCGCACCACTGAGAGTCGCCTCTTTCGTCCCCATCAAACGCAAGTCTGAACGTGGGCCATAGATTCGCTGTGCTTCTTCCATTGCTTTTGGATCGAAAGCCTGAACCGTTGCACCCGCCTCCCATAAAGCTTCCATCAAAACTCGACTCGGGGCTTCACGCATATCATCTGTTCGAGGCTTAAAAGCTAACCCCCATAATGCCAACGTCTTGTTTCGCAACTGCTCTCTACCACCAAAATGTGTTTGCACTAGGTCATACAACTTGTGCTTTTGATAGAAGTTAACGTTCTCGACCGCTTTCAATATTTCACTACTATATCCGAAGCTTTCGGAGGTCTTAATTAACGCCTGAATATCTTTAGGAAAACATGAACCACCATAACCACAACCAGGATAGATAAAGTGGTAACCAATACGCTCATCACTGCCAATACCTTTACGAACATCTTCAATATTCGCTCCAACGCGCTCCGCAATATTCGCCATTTCATTCATGAAGCTGATCTTAGTTGCCAACATGCTGTTCGCGGCGTACTTAGTTAACTCTGCTGATTTTACATCCATAAAGATCAACTTTTCATGATTGCGATTGAATGGCGCATAGAGTTCACGCATCAGCTCTTTAAGTTGCTGATAGTGCGCATGATGTTTGTCTACACCAACAATGATGCTGTCTGGGCGAGTACAGTCGGTAACTGCGGTGCCCTCTTTAAGAAATTCAGGATTAGACAATACCGCCACGTCCAATGAGTTCAATCCTCGACGGGCCAGTTGAAGCTTAATCTCACACTCTACGGCTTGAGCGGTTCCCACAGGTACCGTGGATTTATTCACCACCACTTTGTCTTCATGAATGTACTTACCAATTTCTGACGCTACCGCAAGCACATAATTGAGATCGGCAGAGCCATCTTGATCCTGAGGAGTGCCGACAGCAATAAAAATGACGTCTGATCGATTCAGCTCATGCTCTGCGGAGGTCGTGAAAGTGAGCCGACCCGCAAAGGAGTTTTCAGCGACCAGCTTTTCTAGTCCTGGTTCGTATATTGGGACAACACCATTTCTCAATTTTGCAATACGTTCTTCATCGACATCGATACAGCACACATTATGCCCAGCATCACTCAAAACCGCGGCTTGTACCAACCCCACATAACCACTACCAAAAATTGCTACTCTCATTGTCATACCAGCTTCTAATGTCACCAGTACTCAGTGTCCCGGGGGAAAATGACAAGCTGCTTACGCTTTTGAGGCAGTAATTTGACAAGCGTTGTGAATCGAACTGAGAAACAGGGAGTAGAGTTATTGAGCCGCAGCGGCTCCCATAGTATCGAGAGAAAGCGCGATGCGAGTGCCTTTATTCACTTCGCTCTGAACATTAATCGCACCTGCAAGTTTCTGTGTACAAATGTTATAGACCATATGTAGGCCAAGGCCTGTACCACCTCTTGCACGTAGGGTAGTAAAAAACGGCTGAAAGATTTTTTTCTGGTTTTCTGGCGCAATGCCGACACCATTATCCTCTACGATAATATCAATACGGTTACTGGATTGGTGCACATTAACCATAATCACGCGTTGCTCTTCATCTTGCTCTTCACCAAAGCCATGCAGTGCACTATTGTTGAGAAGCTCTTCTACCACACACTGGAGCGAGATCGGTGGTAAGAACGCTTGCAATGTCTCTTCACATTCGATTTCAACCTCGATCGATTTCTGCAATAAAGTATCTTTAACATGCAAAACGGCATCATTCAGCATGGGTTTGAGATCAATCAGCTTAGGCTCTTCTGTCGTCATTTTCTGATTGACTTGCTTAAGCTTACTGACCAAATCAACCGAGCGTTCGATATTGTTCACTATCATTTCAATACATTCATTAGCGACGTTGAGAAAGCGGTTCAGGTCATCTGTAGTAATAGTCCGTTCCGAAAACTTCTTCGCCACTTCATCAAGCTGCTCGCTGAGAACAGAAAGACTCGTAACAGAGATGCCCAGCGGCGTATTCAACTCGTGCGCCACCCCCACAACCATCCCAGTCAGTGCAGACATCTTTTCTGCTTCCATGAGTTGATCTTGAGTGCGTTTAAATTTCTCAATGAGTGTTTGGATGGAGTGCTCACTGGTTTCAATTTGCATGGCTTGATTTTCAATTTCGCCTTCCACTTCATCAATCAGCGAGCGTAAACTGACAATCATTGAATGAAGTGAGTTCGCCATTACGTCTTTATCACTACTCGGAACAATATCCACATCATCAAGGTTACCTTTTGCTACGTGGTGTAACACATCGATATTGGCCTCTAGCCTATCCATTAAATGATTGAAAGAAATGGCAACGTCACCCGCTTCCGTACCGATTTCCACCGGCACGCGTTTTGAGTAATCACCGTCTCGACTGATGCCTTCAATCACTCTAAGGGTCTCAAGCCAACTCATCTGGACACCATGCTCTGTGACATTCAAACCAAGCTCTTCATCCTGAGGAGACACCCTGTCGAGATGAAAACACTTCAATAGTTGAAAACATGCATAAGAGTTAATGCCAGACCAAAACAAGATCACCAGAATACCAACAGCTTGCACCATCACGTCCCAGAACAACTCACCATTTTGCGTCAAGCTGAGTGAATAGCCGGTGTATATAACGCCTAAAATACCGCAGAACAAATGAACTGGGATGGCACCAACAGGGTCATCTATCTTAAGTGCTACTAGGATTCTTTCGCCGTAGTACACCGTAATGGATGCCAGAAAACCCAGCAGAGCAACCTCAAATGTATTAAAGATATTGGCGCCCGCTGTCACGATAACTAACCCACCCAAAACACTATTGAGCGTGACAAACACTGGCACGTGTTTGGACCGATGGACAAGAATCAGAGTGACAAATCCTGACACGGCACCACAAAGGACAGTATTAAACAAAACGACAGGAACGCGTGCATCGAATTGGTAGAAACTCCCACCATTAAAACCGAGCCAAGCAAACACCATTAAAAACACGCCGATCGTAACCAGAGTGTGATTATAGGAGGGGATTTCATTTACTTGCTGTGTGCCAATGAATCGGTCTTTGCGTGGCCCTATGATCATCGTACCGACTAAACCAATCATGCCACCTACAACATGAACCGTCGCACCTCCAGCAAAATCTTGAAAGCCAAGTATGTAGAGCCAAGAATTGGGGTTCCAAGTCCAGTAGGACACCACTGGGTACGTCAGTAAACCAATGAAAGCCGACGTATAAATATAACCGCGAAAACTCATTCGCTCGGCAACACAACCTGAGACAATAGTCGCGGCGGTCGCAACAAACATCAGGTTAAACATCACAACGGGAAAGTCTTCACTTGTTAGAGGGAAAGTGTCGAATGAGAAAAGCGAGCTACCCTGTGCTAAATGGAAACCGACGAAAACATAGACGACAGAAACCACTAGAAAGTCTGCCATGTTCTTCATCGCGACATTGACAGAATTCTTCGCGCGAACACAACCTGTTTCGATTAGGGTAAAGCCAGCTTGCATGAAGAATGCAATACAAGTGCAAACCAGCAACCATAGAAGAGACACAAAGTCCGTCCCAGCCATACTTACCTTTAGAGTTATACTTCCCTACTTATCAGTAAGCGTAGTCGATGACTACGAACTCTGATACATATCAGTTATAAATGTTAAAACGCACATTTAAGCCGTGACTGCTCTTTACCAAAAATTGACCAATAAAGTGTGGCAGCCTGTTTAAGAATTCACTAAGATAGTCGTTGTTGTGGGCACGCATCTCATCCCACATTTCCTATTTCGAAGCGCCTAACTCTGTTTTCTTACCTTCGAAATAGGCTCTCTCATAACTAGAAGCAATTTGTGTATTCATATGGACCAAGATAAGTTTACTCATATCTATCGCTTACCGACTGCGACACAGATACGTATAGCCAAATGGCAGCAGACATTTAATGGCACCTCTGATCTGGTCATTCATCAGGCGATTGAAACCCGGAATAAGCAATATCGTAAGCCTAACTTCTTTCCATCTGGTTGGAGCGTAACGCTATTCGATAAAGAGGATATCTCGATCACCAATCATGGTAAGTACATCCAGACTGCAATGCGTACCATGCTTGATCGAAAAGTGTCTTATAAACGGATCTACTTGACTCGCCTGCCGCTTGAGGAAGCCGAGCCCGCTTTGAACAACTTTAAGCTGGAGTGGATCTCAAAGCACAATCGTGTTGCACGGAAGTACAACCAAATCAAGAAGAAAGAGTTTCTTCGCTACGCCCGTGAAGAAGAAGAGACTTTGTACCCTTCTATCCCCAAAGGTGAGTTCGACCGAGCTTTGTGGAACAGACTGGTTATTTCAGAGCTAGGGCCACAAAAGAAATTCGATAATCCTTATTTCGTTAAAAAGGCCAAAGTTTAAATACAAAAGCAGCCATTTGGCTGCTTTTTATCGCTCGTATTTGTCCATAATTTCCTGATATAAAGACTTTCCAGACTGACCTTTGGTGCTCTTGAGCATATCAACACCCTTTTGCAGCTTAGCAAGTACTTCCGGTTTAACATCAACGTTAAAAGCGTAATAGATCAGGCCTTCCCTCACAACATAAACAGATTCAAACAAACTCGGATCGACCTCAGCTTGCTTAGACCACCAAATTGCTGCGCGATGGGCGTAAACCAAAAGGTCAATACGCTTTTTCATTAGCTGCTCCGCCAACGTTGTCACGTAATTGGCTTCCTGCATTGAGTTCCTTGGCAAACCCATCGCTAGCAGGGTTTGCTCACCGATATCATCTCTGATCACCCCGATACGGTAATTGGCCATATCCATTGGCTTTTCAATTGTAATGTCCGCATCTTTTCGCGCCAAAACGACAATTTTTATATCAGCGATAGGGCCAACCCAATTAAACAGCGTTTCTCTGTGTTCTGAACGTGTCGTAGAAAACAACACCGAATTATCATGAGTTAACACCGTTCGATATGAACGAGCCCAAGGTTGTAAAGTCACCTGCGACATATCAATCTCTTCCCCGACCATCTTACTTGCGGCAAGGAGGATTTCCACGGCATAACCTGTAATTTTATCGCCTTCCATATAATTGGCAGGGGGATAAGACTCAGTAAAAAATGACAGCTCACGAAGGTCATCGGAGTATCTGGCCACAGATACCGAAGAGAAAGAAGCAGACAACGCAATGAGTAGTGACAGAAGAGAATACATTCGCTTCATGACAAACTCCCAGTTAGTGAGTACTTTATAAAGTTAGCCCACACAACGGGAGTTCTAAAGAAAAATAGCGGATTTATACCAAGCCGTTGCGCTGTAACCCCCTACGAACCCCATTGCACATCTTACCAAAGCGGCGAATTTCATCGAATTGAGGCGTAATACCCCGCTCCATCGCCGATTCCCAATAGGTCAGTTCAGAATCCACCAGCTCCAGTAACTTTTTCGGGCACCCCACACAACTGCCCTTTGAACCACAAACAAAGGTTTCCGGTGCGTACAAAGGAAGCTCTTGCTTCACTTGCTGAATGATGGATAGCATTGCGCTCATCCTATCTGGCTTTTTGCTCATCACCTGATTTTGGGGTTCATTGATAATGCGGGAAGTATAATGCGCCTACAAACAATGCCAATACCCATTAAGAATTAGTGGTTACTAGCTTAGAACGACGTTTCCTCATGAACGGCTGGCTTGGTGCCTTAACCACCAAGTAGACTGCAGTCGCTGCCAGCGCAAACCCTAGCATCCCAAGACCATCAAAAGACTCACCAAATACGAGCCATGCTTGGATTGCCGTCGTTGGAGGTACGAGATAAAAAACCGAAGCCACTTTCGACGATGCACCATTTTCCACCATATAGAGCAGAAGTAGAATCGCAACGCAGGACAGCACAACAACGAGCCAAGTTAGCGTAAGAATGAACTCTGTTGTCCATTGGACTTCCATGGTTTCAAAATGCATTGCATAAGGGAGGAATAAGCAAGCTGCCGCGAGATACTGGACCATAGCACTACCAACCATATCGGCACCTTTGCAATAGCGTTTTTGATACAAAGTCCCCAAAGTGATCCCGATCAGCGACAGCATACACAGAGCGATGGCGGCAAACTTATGCGTCTCCTCTTGCCATTGAGTTTTGCCAATCAAGACTAAACTGATACCTACAAACCCCAGAGCTAAGCCTATCCACTGCGATACTTTGAATTGTTCGCGGCTGAAAGCGACTAATAAGATAGCGGTTAATATCGGCTGAATACCAACCAGAAGCGAGCTCAACCCCGCAGGCATTCCTAAATCAATCGCAATATAGGTACCACCCAGATAAAACCCATGAATTAAAACTCCTACCACGCAGCTATGCCAAAACAACTTGCCTTGCGGTATCGAGCGACGCAGTAAAGCAATCAGCAATAAAAAGAACCCTACATTGGCTAGCATGCGAATAGTGAGTAATGTCGCTGGCTCCGCATATTGCAGACCCAACCTAGCTCCTACAAAGCCCGATGCCCAAAGCACCACAAATACAAACGGGATTAACCTCACCAACATGTCATTTCCTCTGGCTTTTTCTCTCCAATTAGCGCTACTTTAATAAGGGACAGATAAATCAAAAAGACACAGATTGAGTATTTTTAATGGGTACAGATTCATTAGCCGACAATAAGTTTGTTCAAGTAGAGCACTACATTCGTCAGGCAATTCACAATGGTATTTATCAACCTGAAGACAAATTGCCATCGATTCGCCAACTGGTTACCGACCTAAACGTCAGCAAGAATACCGTCATTCGAGCCTATCAGGAGATGGAAGCCGAAGAGCTCATTTATGCGGTACCCAAATCAGGCTATCGAGTTAAAGCGACACAGCCAAGGGAGTTGCACCAGCAGCCACCTCAGTCCGTCGATCTGCTGTCTGTGTCGAAAGAAATCCTCAGCTATCCAGAGGAGAAAGAGTTGTTACCGACTGGCTCTGCTCATCCAAACATTCAGACTCCCGCCATCAAATCGCTGTATGCGGAAATAGGTCGTCATAGCAGAATGCAAAGTCATATGCCGAGTCATTATCAACTGCCTCCGGGGAATGATAGGCTCATCAAGCAGTTGGCAAAAATCAGCCGTGATCTTGGTGTCAAAGCCAATCCGAATGATCTAGCCATCACTCACGGAGCTCAACAGGCAATCAGCCTTGCACTTCGCGCCCTAACCACACCCGGAGATATCGTCGCCGTGGAGTCCCCCTGCTACTTTGGTAATCTGCTTTTGATGGAATCACTTGGGCTAAAAGTGGTCGAGATTTCGAGTTGTACCCGCAATGGTATGGACCCTAAAGCGCTCGAAAATGCGATTCAGGAATGGCCTATCGCCGTGATTCTCATAACGCCCAATTTCACTAACCCAACAGGGTCACGGATACCTGAAGAAAGGCGAATTGAACTACTCAACGTTTCTAAAGATATCCCTATTATCGAAGACGACGTTTTTGGTGCACTGGCATTTGATCGTGGCGTATTACCACTGAAAACACTCGATAACCAAGATCGGGTGATCTACGTAAATTCACTCTCAAAGATGCTCGACTCCAGATTGCGAATCGGTTGGATTCTTTCTGGAAAATATCGTTCAGAGATCGAGAAGTATCTGATTTGTGACAATATGGGCAGCTTGAACCTCATGCAATCCGCTGTAGGCGAATTTCTATCGACAGGAAAATATCGACAGCATATCAATAAGATGCAGCGCACCTATCAACAAAACAACCGTCGTTTCAGCCTACTGCTTACAACCGCGTTAAACCGCTATACTGAGCTCCGTAATAGTTACCACCTATCTCAGCCGCAAGGATCTTTTTTGGTTTGGCTTACTTTGCCCGAGTCGGTTGACAGCTTCGCTCTCTATAAAGAATGCAATAGGCATAAGATCAGCATCCTACCGGGAACTGTATTTGCAACCGCGGATCAATTTCGCCACTGTATCCGTCTGAGTACCGCTAACTTTGAAGATACTCCGGAGTGGCATCAAGGCATCGAACTATTGGCTAAACTGATTCACCAACAAGTTATCGAATCTACACAGACCCTGATATAACTCTCTGATTAAACATTTAAATTTCTCCGTCACTCTCGTATATTAGATTCGACGGATAACCCATCACATACAAGGATGATATCACCATGACTCCCATCACTGCGCAAGAAGTCCTGTCCTTTTGGTTTGAAGAGTTAGAACCTAAAGACTGGTTTGTAAGTAGCGAACAGCTAGATAATACGATCACGCAACGTTTTGGTGACCTATTGCAACGTGCGGCGCAATCTGAGCTTTATAGCTGGCGTACCAACGCTCTTGGTCGACTGGCGGAAGTCATTGTGCTGGACCAGTTTTCACGTAATGTCTATCGTAATACGCCCAAAGCTTTTGCACAGGACCCATTGGCACTGGCTCTTGCACAAGAAGCCATCGCATTAGGTAAAGATGTCGAGCTTTCACCAACACAGCAGTCTTTTCTCTACATGCCGTTTATGCACAGTGAATCTTTATTGATTCATGAGCGTGCCGTTGAGTTATTCAAAGCACCGGGCATGGAAAATAACTACGAATTCGAGATCAAACATAAGGTCATCATAGATAGATTTGGTCGCTATCCGCACCGAAACGAGATTCTAGGAAGAGAAAGTACTGCCGAAGAAATTGAATTTCTGACTCAGCCAGGCTCTAGCTTCTAACTTCGATAATGAGTACGTTTCTCGCAGGTTTTACGCTCGGCCTTTCATTAATCTTAGCCATCGGGGCGCAGAATGCGTTTGTCCTTAAGCAAGGAATCAAACACCACCATGTGTTTTTGGTCTGTTTGATTTGCTCTCTTTCAGACGCCATCCTGATTTCTGCTGGTGTTGCAGGGTTTGGTTTAATCGTAGCGAAATTTCCTTTGATTGAACTAGTCGCCCGTTATTGCGGTGGCCTATTTTTGCTCTGGTACGGTCTGCGCAGCCTGTATTCTGCTTACACGGCAAATCACGCCCTCAACCCTGCAGGCGATTCAACACAAAGTGCTTTAAAAACGGCATTGGTGTGCCTAGCTTTTACTTGGCTAAATCCGCACGTCTATCTGGATACCGTCGTATTGCTTGGCTCCATCTCTACCCAATACGAACCGAATAAATTGCAGTTTGCTCTTGGCGCTGTCAGTGCCTCATTTGTATTCTTTTTCAGCCTTGGATATGGGGCTAAGCGCCTGATTCCAGCTTTCCGCCATGCTCGCTCATGGAAAATACTCGAAGCAATCATCGGAATCATCATGCTTGTGCTAGCGTATAACTTAGTATTTTGATTTTAGGGAGTCACCAACATGATTGAAGTGAAAGGGTTAGATCACATCGTTCTAAGGACGAGTAACATCAAAGATATGCTTCACTTCTATCGAGATATTTTACACTGCCCTATCGAACGCGAACTTCCAGAACTTGGCCTAACTCAGCTTCGCGCAGGTAGCGCCATCATTGACTTGGTTTGCGTCGACAGTACGCTGGGTAAACTGGGTGGTAAAGCGCCCAGTCAAAATGGTCGCAATGTCGATCACTTCTGCCTTCAAATCGCGCCACTAGAAGAGAACGCTCTGCTTAACTATCTCGACCAATGCGGGCTTACCCATCAACCCTTTGCAGAACGATACGGTGCTCAAGGCTTTGGTCGCTCAATATATATTCATGATCCAGAAGGAAATGTGGTCGAGCTCAAAGCGCAAATACTGACTTAACACTATCGCTACATTTCTTGGATCATCTCTTTTAATATATGCACCTCATTGGTTAAAAGGAGTGTGCTGTGCGTATTGCAATATTGGATGACTATCAAGATCAAGTTCGTCACTTAGACTGTTATAAAAAACTGAATGACCATGAGGTCACTGTTTTCTCTGACATCCCTTCAAACGAGAATCAATTGATCGAACAGCTTCAACCGTTTGAAGTATTAGTTCTGATTCGAGAACGCACCATCATCACTCCCAATCTGCTTAAAAACCTGCCAAACCTTAAACTCATCAGCCAGACCGGAAAAATCAGCAATCACCTTAACCTAACGGATTGCGATCAACATCAGGTGGCTGTTGCCGAAGGCATTGGTTCCCCTATTGCTCCGTCTGAGTTGTGTTGGTCATTAATTATGGCAGCCTGTCGCCATATTCCTGCTTACCTCGAACGGTTCAAGCAAGGGCACTGGCAACAATCTGGACAGCCTACATTAGGGCGAACCCTAAATGGACAAACCCTTGGCATTTGGGGCTTTGGTAAAATCGGACAACGCATCGCTAAATACGCTGAAGTGTTTGGAATGCAGGTGATGGTCTGGGGCAGTGAATCCTCCAGACAAAATGCTGTAGAGATGGGTTACCAAGCCGCAAGCAGTCGAGAAACCTTTTTTGAACAATGCGATGTGATTTCACTGCACCTGAGACTTAACGATGCAACACGACACATTGTCAGTCAGAAAGATTTAGACGCAATGAAGTCGGATTCGTTGCTGGTTAACATCAGTCGGGCTGAACTCATTGAGCCAAATGCGCTCTATCAAACACTGGCTACGGCTCCAACCAAACAAGCCGCCGTGGATGTTTTTGACTATGAGCCCGCGACAAAAGACAACGAACCTCTATTGAGTTTACCCAACGTGATTGCAACACCACACTTAGGCTACGTAGAGCAAGGCAGTTATGAGCTCTACTTTCAACACGCCTTTGACAATATCCTCTCCTTCGCTAAAGGTGACTATAGCAACATCGCCAACGCCTATATTCTGGAGTAATGGTCATGATCACACTCATCAACGGAGATATCACTCGAGCTCAAGTAGATGCTATCGTCAATGCGGCTAACCCAAAGATGCTGGGTGGCGGAGGCGTTGATGGTGCAATTCATAGAGCAGCAGGTTCAGAGCTCCTGAAAGCCTGCCAGCAGGTAGAAGCCGTTGATGGTGTGCGTTGTCCTTCAGGCCAAGCAAGAATAACCACCTCAGGTAAATTAAGAGCAAAATATGTTATTCATACTGTCGGCCCTATTTATCATCAAGTTGCTAATCCTGAACAAATATTGCAATCTGCCTATCGTGAATCGCTTAAGCTGGCACTTACTCATCGGTGCCTAAGCATTGCCTTCCCAGCAATTTCTTGCGGCGTTTATGGTTATCCATTACAGGAAGCCGCCGAGATTGCGCTAACGGTATGCACAGAGAGCCAATTTGCTCAGCTGGATATTCAGTTTTACCTTTTTGGTGAAGAAATGATGACCATCTGGCAACACGTTCAGAACACACTCATTCAGGAACACTCATGATCAGACATATTCTACTTATTCAATTTAAATCGAATGCTTCATCACAGCAAATTGAAGAGCTCAAGGCTTCATTTCTATCCATGCCAACCAAAATTGAAGGTGTCGATAGCGTAGAATGGGGGCTCAATGACAGCCCAGAAGGAAAAAATAAACACTACACCCACTGCGTTATGATGACGTTCGCTGATGAAGCAGGTCGAGACCGTTACCTGCCCCACCCAGAGCATGATGCTTTGAAAGAGATTTTCAGACCAATCCTTGAAGACATTGTGGTGTTTGATTACACGGTATGATGCGATGAACCTTTTACAATCCATCCCTGATGACCTATCAGAAGAAGTTTTTGAAGACCTTCTGTCTGGTCATACTTTTCGTCTTGAGCGCATCGTCTCAAAGGGGCAAAGTTCCCAACCTGATTTTTGGTATGACCAAGACGAACATGAATGGGTCGTGGTGCTAACAGGCTACGCTCGCCTCCAGTACCCTGACGGTGAGGAGGTTGAGCTAAGGGCTGGTGACCATATCAAAATACCGGCCCATACTAAGCATAGAGTGAGCTACACCACGCCAGATAAAGAAACGATCTGGCTGGCGATCTTTTATAAGGACTGAACATGATCTCCTGTAACCAATACGATTACATCGAAATAGCCTGCCTCTATCATATCCCTGTTCGGTTGGTGACAGAATCAGGCCAGATTGTTGAAGGCAAAGCGATAACAACCAACTATGATGCCCATCGAAGGGAATCCATCGTCATCGCGACAGCAACGGGGGAAATACAGCTACCGACAGAAACCTTGGTTTCTATGACAGCCTTGATAGAAAACCCGCATTTCAAAGACATAAAATTCACTCAGGTGAGTTAGTGCTAGTACAACCTTCATTAGCTTGATGTTAGACTGAGCGCCTATTTCATTTAGTGGTTAAAAGGTAATTTGATGAACCCAATTCTAGAGACGTTGAAAGAGAACAACATCAGCGACGAGCAAATCAACGAACTGTTTCAGACGTTGACACAGAACCCTCTAGCAGCCATGGCAACCATCAGCCAACTTGGTCTACCACAAGAGAAGCTACAACTTCTTATGGGCCAAGTAATGCAAAATCCAGCGCTAATTAAAGAAGCTGTTGAAGAGCTTGGTCTAGACTTCTCTAAAGTCGAAGAAGCTAAATCGAAGCTTCAGCAATAAGCAAAAATCAGTCTAGAGAAGCCGCCTATCTTTTGATTGGCGGCTTTTTTATATCAGGAGGACTTTTGATAAACAGATTGGCTACTGGTAATACTACTCAACAATGACATCGAATCTCATCGACTGAAAAAGCCATCTACTCTCCCAGATGAATCACTTAACTCTTAATCTAATCTGAGTATGCTTAGTCCTCGATTATAGCGCTGTACAAATTTCTAACATTGAACTTTTTTGCCCACCAGTAATCATATGTTATAACATAACAAAATCATCATTATTACAGTACAAATGAGCAAAATCGACGGCTTATTCGAGCCATGTATACGCCTTATAAAACGAATCTCTGGTGCTAAAAATAGCTTCTCTTCAGCTCACCATGATCGTATGCAAGAAATTAGGTGCAATAAGATCGGGCTTTTTCTCGCATTGATTATTGCTCCCTCAGTACAGGCCCACCCTCACTCTTGGATCGATTTGAAGACCTATATTCAAGGCAAAAACGGAATGATCACAAGTTTGAAGATGGAGTGGACATTTGACGCAATGACATCCGCCTACATGTTAGACGGAAAAGATATGAGCGCTGAAAATGAGCAGTCATCTTTGCAAGAGGTATCCGCCTCTGTGCTAGAGAATATGCTGTATGAACACTACTTTACCTATTTCTATGATGGCGAAGCGCCTATCAAATACAAAGTCGCTCAGAAAGGGACTCTAGTCCGTAATCGGTCAAAACTCGTGCTGAGCTTCGAACTGCCTCTTTCAAAACCCCAACCCGTGACGCGAGATTCTCTACGCTTACTTATTTTCGAACCCAGTTACTATGTCGATATGGCCTGGAAATCACCCAATGACGTGGTTTTGTCTCCAGAACTGGATCGACAGTGTGATTTAGAGATGATTGAACCAAACCCTACCCCTGAACAGATGAGCTATGCCATGTCATTACCAGCGGATGCAGACCCAGATAATGCATTAGGACAACTGTTTACCCAGACCGTTAAAATCCACTGTGCGAGCATCCCTTCCATCTAAACATGAATCATGAGTACAAATATGAAACCGCTGACGATTAATACTCCGGCGCGTCAAGAAAGCACGCCTTTACGTCCTTATCAAGCTTGGCTGGTCGCCCTTGCAGTCACAGCAATATTAGCTGTATGCCTTTATCAGCTCTGGCTCGCATGGCCTACACTGGTCGTAAAAACGGCGCACTGGCAAAGAGAGGTCAATAGTCATCTTGCAGACTTACTCTACGATGCGAAAGAAAACACGCTCATAGCTGGTAGCTACCTGATTGGCTTTAGCTTCTTGTATGGCATGCTTCATTCGCTTGGCCCCGGACATGGAAAAGTAATTGTGACCACATACTTGGCTACTCACCCAACTAAAGTAAAAGCGAGCTTGGTGATAACGGTTGTTTCCGCCATGCTTCAGGCTATAGTTGCCATTACCTTGGTGACGGTCTTAGTGTGGGGGTTTAATGCCTCGATGCGGGTAGTCAACCAGCAAGCTTCGCTTTTCGTGACATTCAGCTTTGGTCTGGTCGCCTTATTCGGTGGGTTGATCATGTACAAAGCCCTGAAAAATATATATAAGTCGATACGCAAACCACGAATTCGAGTAAATTCAGTAACACCACTCGCCACGCCTTTCTCAGGGAAACTAGCACCAATTGGAAATAGCTCGCTAAGCGATCCTCATAGCAACACATGCGGTTGTGGGCACAACCACGTAGCTGATGCTGATGCCATTAATCAGGCGTCCACATGGCGCGAATATCTTGCCATTATTAGCACTATTGGCATTAGACCTTGTACTGGTGCAATTATGGTGCTGCTTTTTGCCAACGTTGCTGGCTTGTATTGGATGGGCGTACTCAGTGCCATACTGATAGCTGCGGGAACAGCTCTTACTACGTCTATGATTGCTATGATGACATTGACTGGCAAACATGTAGTTAAGCGCTACCTCGTTAAGGCTAACAGCAAAAGCAAAGGGTGGAGTGTTACTGGATCTTACATCCAGCTTATTGGTGGCATACTTCTCATTGTTATCGGTGTTTTACTAATGGCAGGAGAAAATTACGGCATGTCTCCCGTTTTCTCAGTCTAGAACGTTACTCGCACTGCCACGCAATATAGGTCTATATGGGCGTGTTGGGATATACCATACTTTCAATCCAATCAGCGGACTAACTAAGCCGGATTAGATTGTAGAGATGTACACACATCCAGCAGGCTTAGAATCTATCTCAATCCTACTTGGAAAATTAAAAACTTTGTTGACAATTCAACCTCATTAAGTGTTATGTTATAACATTACAATTAATATTTGGTTTTATGAAAAAGTTATCTCAGACCGTTATGTTCGCTTCACAGCTTTCCGCTTGCGGCCCTCAAGGTTGGCGAGCGGTTAACGAAGTAAGTTTAAACATCAAAGCAGGCGAATGTATTGCAATAATCGGCCCCAACGGAAGTGGTAAGTCTAGTTTGCTGAAGGCCCTTTCTGGCGAATACCAAGTTACCAGTGGCGAGTTAAAAATTTGCGGCACAAACCTCGAAGACCAAACTCCGCAAACATTAGCAAAGACGATCGCCATTGTTGCACAACATGAAAACGCCGACCCACGATTAACTGTCCGCGAGTACGTTAGACTCGGACGAGTACCTCACACATTCTGCTGCTCGATCCAAGAACATGAGGCTGCCGTCAACCAAGCGTTAGAAGACGTCGGCTTGTTAAAGATGGAACATCGCCTTCTTGGGTCTCTTTCTGGAGGTGAATTGCAGCGAGCGAATATTGCGCGTGCGTTCGCTCAGAAGCCAGAGTTACTGCTATTAGATGAACCGACCAATCACCTTGATCCACTAGCACGCATAGAGTTACTTGAACTTGTAAAACGAAGAGGAATTGCGGCGATCGTGGTCCTGCATGATTTGACTCTAGTCGCTCCTTTTGCAGATAAAGTGCTACTCATGTCTGAACAAAAAATGTTGGTATGCGCTGCTCCGAATATCGTTTTGCGAAATGAGTTCATCGCTCCGGTGTTCGGACTCGACGTATTTACTTTCAGCCATCCACAAACCAATAGCGTGGTTTTCCATTTCGAAGCCACGCCCCATCGCCACTCTAACTTATCAAAAGGAGCCGCCTAATGAAGTGGTTTATGTTACCAATCCTGTTTGTTCCACTGGCCACAGCCAACGCTGCAGTGACGCACTACCCCGTCACAGTTGATAATTGTGGTAGCCCTCTGACAATTGATGCCCGCCCGACTCATGCCGTATTTCACGATATCAATATGACTGAAATGGCTTTTGCTCTCGGCCTACAAGACAGCATGGTTGGTGTTACAGGCATTACAGGCTGGTACAAAATGTCTCCCACTTTCGAGCGCACGCTGGGTAACATCCCAGAGCTGGCTGCAAAATACCCCTCTCTTGAGACATTAATTGCATCAAAAGCTGACTTCTTTTTTGCTGGTTGGAACTATGGAATGAAAGTCGGTGGCGAAGTTACACCAGAAAGCTTAAAACCATACGGGATAGACACTCTGGTTTTATCCGAAAGCTGCATTCACATGGATAAGTCCTTACAAGCAGCTAGTATGAACTTACTTTATGAGGACGTACAAAAGCTTGGAGTCATCTTTGACCGTCAAGACAAAGCAAACAAGTTGGTGAAAGCCTGGAAGCAGAGAGTTGAGGCAATACAACATAAAAGTGCTAACTCAGGGGAAGCCTCTCCAAAGGTATTCTTGTACGACTCAGGAGAAGATAAGCCTTTTACAGCTGGTAAGTATGCAATGCCTAACGCAATGATTCAGAAAGCCGGCGGCAAAAATATTACCGACAACATGGAAGCAAGTTGGGCAACTACCTCTTGGGAGTATGTTGCCAAGCAGAACCCTGATGTCATCATACTACTCGATTATCAGACAGCTAGCGGTGCTGACGCACTGAAAAACTTTCTGGAACAGCACCCTCTTATGAAGCACACTAACGCCGTGAAAGATCATCGCTACGTCAAACTCCGCTATGAACAACTCACCCCGGGGCCTGCCAACATAGAAGCTATTGAGAAGTTATCCAATGCGTTTTTCCCGCAATAGCTTAACGTTAGTGCTGGTCTCTATGCCAATCTCTAAATATCACCTAGCATGGCTACTTGGAATCAGTGCTATGCTGGTTTCATTTGCTCTGAGTTTGATGCACGGCTCTGTGCCACTCTCATTCCATGAGGTTGTACGCGGTCTGGCTTCGTTTAACAGTGAAGAAGCCACGATGACTAGTCTTATTTTGGTTGATTTGCGATTACCCCGTGCATTGCTAGCCATAGTCGCAGGAGCAGGACTAGCGATGGTTGGTGCTTTGCTGCAAACAACGACACGAAATGATCTGGCGGACCCTTTCATTTTTGGCCTTTCCTCGGGAGCATCTGCGGGCGCTGTTTTAGTGATAACCTCTCTTGGAAATACGCTAGACACTTGGTCACTTCCCATAGCGGCTTTCTCCGGTGGTATTGTCTCAGCAACGACTGTGTTATTTCTTTTTTCAACTCAGAAAAAGCGCGGTAACAACGATCTGGTTCTCTGCGGCCTTGCCATCTCTTTTTTGTTTAGCGCCCTAACCAGCTTTTTAATTTTTTCTGGCGATCAGCGCGCTGCTAGCTCCATTCTATTCTGGACGATGGGTGGCCTGGGTTTAGCTCGTTGGGACAACTTAATTTTCGCTGCGCTGGGATTACTATGCGTTGTTGTACTCGCGCTGTATCGCCATCGCGACTTAGATACTTTACTCGTCAGTGAGCAAACAACACGGTCTTTAGGGATAAATGTACATCGGCTGCGAAGCGAAATTTTTATCTGTTGCGCTTTCTGTACCGCTGCAATTGTCGCCCTAACTGGAGTTATTGGTTTTATCGGGCTCATGGTCCCCCATCTGGTTCGTCCTTTTTCTGGAATGACTCATAAACTCGCACTTCCATTGGTTGCAGTCTGGGGGGCAGTAATACTGCTGTTTGGTGACATAGCAAGCCGAACAATTCTGGCACCTCAAGAATTGCCTGTCGGTATTGTCACTGGAGCATTAGGTGGTGTGTTCGTGCTTTACCTAGTGTGGAAAAGGCCAACTCGATAAAAACAAAGGGCTCCAGATGGAGCCCTTTCACTTACGATGTTGTGTTTTTTATTAGTCTAATCTTAGTGTCACGCCAGAGTAGCTAGAGTAACCTCTTAGCATCACGTGATAAGTAGTACCTGGTGTTGCTGATAGGCTGCACTGTTCAGTGTTACCGTAACGGTAAGGGCGGCAGTCGTAGCTGCTAGTAGTTGGTTTGCTACCTGCTTTTACGTACAGATCCGCATCTCCAGTGCCGCCGGAGATAGAAACTGCAACGCTAGACGCTGAATCAACAGTGAACGTGTAGAAAGTTTCAGAAGAGCGTGCACCCGCTAGGTCAGTCACTGGCGTACCTTTTACGAGTACATCGCCGGTTGGTGGAGGCGTTGTACCACAAGACGCGTTTACACCTACTGTAGTGAATGCATCTTCAACATCCGATACGTTGTAACCCATATCAGCTGCTGCTTTGGCTACGCCACAAGCACCTGCATCAAACGTGCTGTTTGCTGTCCAGTAAAGTTGGTTCGCCAGCGTAAAGATTTCGAAACCTTTACGTACATCCCAACCCGCTTTGTTAGCCAGCAAGTAGAAGGCACGGTTGTACACACCACTTGAGTAGTGAACGTTCAGGCCATCGTAGTATTGAGAAGCATGGTCGATAGAGCGGCCATCTTTTGATGGAAGATCGAAGTAACGTAGGCCACCTTCAGACTTAAAGATGTCAGCACCAACAACCCAGTCAACAGAACCTTTCATGTAGAATTCCGCTGCTTCACCCGCAATATCAGAGAAGGCTTCGTTCATACCACCTGACATGTTGGAATACACCAACCCTGAGTTTTGCTCGGTAAAACCGTGGCTCACTTCGTGCGCACTCACGTTAATGTCAACCAATGGATAGAATGTGTTCTGACCATCACCAAATGTCATTGATGAACCGTTCCAGAACGCGTTTTCATAGTTGTTGCCGTAGTGAACACGCATGGTTAGCTGGAAGGTTAACGGTGAAGTATTCATCCAGTCTTGGTACATATCAAAAACAACTTTACCGAAGTAATGTGCATCGTTCAGAGGCGAATAAGCGCCATTCACATACTTGTGGTCGTTGAAATTGGTATCGTCATTACACGGATAGCTGAATGCTGTGCTACCTGAAGTACCACCATTCAAATCCACGGTTTTCACCGCTGAGTTGTTCATCGTACAGGTTGTGCCTGATTTATCGACGATAAATCCCGGATAGTCCGTACCGAAGTTGTATTGACCTGTCTTTTGGTTACCACCAGGGCCTGTACCTGTCGCTTGAGCGTGGTTTATGCCTTCCCAATGTTTCAGCACTTCACCTGTTGTAGCATCAACCAAGTAGAATGGGCGTCTTGGTACCTTTGCCGCAACAAAAAAGTCTACCATGTAAACGACTTTTGCAGTTTGAGAGTCATCAAGCCACACCATCAACTTTGATTGGGAGTTTTCGAACGGAGCATCAGAAGCCCCAAGGGAGTGCTTCTTAAATGCATTTTTCGCTGCTGCGATCGCTTGTTTCTCATCCAGAGTGGGAGCAACTGTTGCCAAGTCACCACTGATTCCCTGTGCCATGACACCGTAAACTTCATTCTGGCTGCTTTTGGTCTGAGTGGCGACTACAGAGGTGTTAAACACAGGTAGGCCCATGTGTGTCTGTTGATAACGAACTTTGACTTTACCATTAGGTAAAACGACTCGTTTCACTTCAGCGAAGCCGGTTTCCAACGGAACTACGCTGTTTGACTGAGCTTTTAGTGCTTGTTGTAGTAATGCATCGTTTTCAACTTTAACCATCTCTGCGGCTGTAACTGGTAGGCTAACTCCTAATCCAGCAGCAATCAGCCAAAGCATTTGACGTTGTTTCATTTTACTTTCCTGTTATTGGTATAAAATCCTTCTCCCCAACGACTCAATAGGAAGTGTCTCTGCGATAAATCGCACCAATAACATGAGCGATAGCTGCACAATCAAGCAAGTTACATACGAAATTATAATTCTTACAGTGGAAACAAAAAACTACACGAATTACTCATTAAATTTTGAATACGAGAAAATTTGATCAAGAAGTGATCAACAAAACAATCAGATAGCGGCAAATGATAATTTTATGCCACTAAAAACGGACACATTTCTATCATTAGTGACACGTGATATTCAGTCACATTTTTTCTTTTTATTTCATTAATTTACAGAACATCAGATATAATAAAAGCCCCACACAATGTGGAGCTTTTAATGACAGAATAAATTGTAGTTAGATTAGCGACTTAGTGTGTAGCAGCACTCCAGGTCATAGTCGTCACCATTTTTCGCCGTGTACTCTTTTGCTTCAGTACATGCACGTGGTTTGCCTTTCTCATCCCCTTTCACCAAGCTGATCCAATGGCGCATCGCAGAAATTTCACTACTTTCCTGAGGGAACATAGTGCAGGTCTCTAGTTGGATGTCATCAATTTCAACCAACTCGACACAGCCTGTGCCTTTATGATTGCCGAATGTCAGTTCAACATGGCTTCCTGTGCCATCTCTAAACAAGATAGATTCAGGATCTTCTTTCTCGCCCGTGTAAGCAACAAAGTGTTTAGAGTGCTTCAAACCGCTGTGACTACCATCTTTGAAATAAGCCATTACATGGCGATAGTCGATAACATATGCGGTAACGTCTTTGTGTGACCCACTCTCAAGTGGAAATAGACGATCTAGCAATTGTTTTGCTTTTACTTGCTTCTCGGTGGTTTGATTTGAATTCATCTTTTCTACCGCGAAGACTGCTTCAGCGATAAATGGCTTGTCTTGTTTTTGGATTTCTGTTTTATCGAAAGTAAGCATATTCATAGTGTTTCCCTCGCGGATATTTCACAACTTTTCTGTCCTAGAGCAAATATTTCAAACTTGCGTTTAACTGATTGCAGATTTGTGACTTTGCTTACTTTGTATACTAGTGAAATTTTGACTACAATTTCACAACAAAAATTTTACAATGTGAATTTTACAAAATGATGCTGTCAAAAAGTCTAATTCGTCAGTCCCACTTTTTAGGGACCAAGATTCGAAATCTACGTAAACGCAACCATTTAACCATGGAAGATCTGTCGGCTCGCTGTATACGAGTTAATCCGGAATACGCCCCTTCTGTCTCCTATCTATCAATGATTGAGCGTGGGAAGCGTGTCCCTAGTATTGATATGTTGGAGGTCATCGCTGAAGTCTTCCAAAAAGATCCGACCTGGTTTCTGGATGATGAACCTGAACAGGCCGACATCACACCAGATAAAGGTAATAGAGGTGGCATTAGTGGAATGGCACTTGAGCCAAGCTTCCTCTTCTCTAATGAGATTTTACAAATTGCTATTCCAGAAATGCTCTCTCAAACCGGTATTACCGGCCGCCAGTTTGCTCACTTATTGATCCGTGCCCATCAGGAGAGCAACCAAAACCACTTTCCTGATCTAGAACGAGCTGCAGAAGAAGTCGGATTAAAACGCCTTAATTTGTCTGCTGAAGATCTGATGGATATTGCTCGTAGTATGGGGCTAACCATCCGCTGGGTGTCGCGTCCACCACAAGATATTGTCGATGAACTTGGAGTTAGCGCAAAGCAGGTCGTCACCTCTTTCTTTGAACCGCCTGGTTTTATCTATTTAAACGAGATTCTGAAACAATACCCGACTCGCCTGAAATACGATTTGGCCGTCTACATCGGCCATTGTGTCCTGCATAGTAAAGAGGGATTAAAGAGCGTCTTGTCTGTTGGTCACGCCAATAGCTGGGAAGAACACAACCAAGCCGCACCAACCTCAGATCTCAACTCTCAGGATATTTTACAAGCATGGCGAGATTTTGAATCGAGCTTTTTTGCTGGTGCTCTGTTATGTCCAAAGGTGCCTTTCCGCCAGTTGCTCGACCGTAGCGGTTACGAGATTGATGTTCACCTCAAAGCAGGGGTTTCCCCTTCTGTAGCAATGCGCCGAATGACGGTGGTGTCACCTTATCCACATTGGCACTACTTCGATGCCTATGGCCAGAACAAGCTGAAAGCGGTTTATCGTGGTAATGGCATCCCGCTTCCTTGGGGAAACATGCGCAAGGTTAACGACCCTTGTCAGCACTGGGCGGTATTCAGAAGACTTTCTGAGCCTCAAAACGGCAGCTCAGCGCAAATCTCTATTCTCAATGTTGGTGACGAGCCAAGAATCTACTGCTGTGAATCAGTCAACATGACTGACCCTGCGGGCAACAATCGGGTTCTCTGCGCGGGCATCGATTTGAACCCAGCGATCGATGCTCAAGGTGGTGATTCACGCAGTATCGCCGAAGAGCTGAAGTCATTGTGTGTTGATAACGGAGGCAGTGCTTCAATTCCTCGTCATATCCAAAGAGAGTTCACCACGATTGCCAAGATTCTCAATATTAACTGGATTGAGCGAGGTATTCAGACCGACGCAAGGGTAATCTGTTCCAGAGGCGCTGTGTGCCCTCGAAAACCAAGCTGTTATAACGGATGTCAGGAAAGTGTACTGATGTGAGTTGTAAGGGCCTAAAAAGAAAAAAAGCCAATCACAATAATCGTGATTGGCTATATATGAATGTGAACAAAAATAAGGTTCACTAACAACGTCAGTTGGCTAGGTGACCCTCGGCTTAATAAGGGTCATTACTACTAAAGCATGAAGCGTGCCAACTTTAATTATCAATAAAAACCATTGTTTTTGTTCACTTCTGCATCAGATGCATGAAAACCATACGCATAATCCATTTCTAAATTGCACTTGATTGCAAAATGCAAATATCAAACAAATGCATTTTGCAAATTACAGGCTTTCTCCTAATTCGATTTGATATCCCAAGTCAATACTCGCTTTCCAGCTTTCAACACCTTTAAGGCGTTGAATTAATTGCTGTGCAGCGACTTGGCCGATCTCTTCACGTGGCGTAATCACTGTCGCTAGTTTTGGCGTCATTGCCTGACTGATGTCATGACCATGAAATCCAACAATCGCCATTTGTTCTGGGATCTTTATTCCACGTCTCTGGCATTCAAACAAAGCACCAATGGCTAAATCGTCATTGGTACAGAAGATACCGTCTACCTCAGGGTGCTTTTGTAAAAGCTCACCTAATAGTTTAGCGCCCAAGGTAAACGACGAAGCTTCCTCCGTCTGGAGAGTAACTGGCGCTTTTCCCTGCTCTTGAAGCGCCAACTGATAACCGTCCATCTTTAGTCGGGTCCGCTCATCCATCCGCGCAGCAAAATACGCAATGTTCTCTCTTCCCTGCGCTAACATGGCTTTTGTCATGTCACGAGCCGCAAGCCTGTTGTCAAACCCAACAGCCTGCTCAATGCGAGGCGAGAATGAATCCATGATTTCCACCACAGGGATTGATGCGGTTTCCAGCATCTTGCGGGCCTTGTCGGTATGAACATTCTCTGAGAGGACAATGGCATCGACGTTATACGACAGCAGAGAAGCAATGCTCTTTTCTTCAAGCTCTTCACTGTAGCCGTAGTGTGCGATCATCGTTTGGTAACCTGCTGGTGTGGTCACCGATTCAATACCACGTATCACTTCAGCAAAAACCTGGTTAGTTAAGGAAGGAACCAGCACACCGATAGCATTCGACTTCGCATTGGACAGAATATCCGGTGCGCGGTTGGGAATATATCCCAACTCTTCCACCGCCTGATTAACCTTTTCTTGTATTGCTTGAGAGACAAGAGAAGGGTCGCGTAAACAACGACTGACAGTCATTTTTGTCACCCCAACTTTATCTGCAATATCTTGCAACGTAGGGCGTTTTTTCTTATTGGCCATTGATGATGTTTCTTTCTGCTCTTTATGTTACTGGTAACATTTTACTCATAAAACAAAACGAATTTATTGGTTCAGATAACAAAAAAGCGCTCGCTTTGCAGCGAACGCTCTGTTTTTACACCGTGAGTTGCGTTTTGTTTGGCTCACTCCAAGTTAAATGAAACTTTTTATCTTCTGGTTTATCCACTCTGGAATAGGTATGCGCTCCAAAGTAGTCTCGCTGAGCCTGAAGCAAATTCGCCGGTAAAACACCGCAACGGAGCGAATCGAAATAACTCAATGCAGAAGAGATAGCCGGCACTGGTACGCCATGAATAGCCGCATTAGACACACTGCTTCGCCAGCCACACGATCTCTGTGCGATTTGCTCGATAAAAACATCGGCGAATAGAAGGTGTTCCAACTCAGGTTCATTTTGGTAGGCCTTGGTGATGTCCTGTAAAAAGATGGCCCGGATGATACACCCTGCTCGCCAAATTTTAGCAATATCACTAAAATCTAGATTCCAGCCTTCTTTAACAGAAGTTGTCTTCAGCAGGTCAAAACCCTGAGCGTATACCACGAGTTTGGCGCAGTATAATGCGTCGTGTAGCTCATCGAGCATAGCTTGCTTGTCGAAGCCACCCGCAGGTTTGGTGTGCGTTTTTAGAACTGTTGCTGCATTCACTCTTAGTTGCTTTTGTGCACTTTGTGCTCGGGCAAATACCGCTTGAGCAATGGTCGGTGCAGGTGCGCCCATTTGTAGGCTATTCACCGCCGTCCACAGCCCAGTCCCCTTCTGACCCGCTTTATCAAGCACCACATCAACAAACGGTTTTCCTGTTACTGGATCTTCTGTCTGCAATATCTCTGCGCTGATTTCCATCAAATAACTATTGAGGACACCCTTGTTCCAACTTGAAAATACTGCACTGATTTCTCTAGCCGACATCTCAAGAACATCGGACATGAAATGAAATGCTTCACAGATAAGCTGCATATCAGCGTATTCAATACCATTGTGAACCATTTTAACGTAGTGCCCAGCTCCCGCAGGCCCTAGGTATGCTGCACATGATTCACCTTGTTCAAATTGTCCGACTGGCAGACCTTTTTCATCCACTTTGGCGGCAATCGCTTCCCACATCGGACGCACATATTCCCAAGCTGCTGGGTCACCACTAGCCATAAGAGCCGGTCCTGTTCGAGCCCCGACTTCACCGCCAGAAACCGCAGTACTAAAGAAACGCAATTTGCCTTGATAGTGAGTCTCTCGGCGCTCAGAATCCGTCCAAAGGCTGTTACCGGTATCAATCACAATATCTTCGCTATCGATACCAGCGATGAGTAAATCATCAATCACCTTATCAACAATCTCTCCGGCTGGAACAGACAAGGCAATCACACGTGGTTTTTCCAAAGTCTTCAGTAACTCAGAGAGATTCGACGCCGCAACAAATTGACCTTTGCTGGCAATGCATGAAACGAGATCCGCTTCGGAAACAGCCCGTCGACGGTTAGCTTCATCAATATCAAACCCAGTGACATTAAAGCCATGGTCGAGTAGATTCAACGCAAGGCTTTTACCCATCACACCAAGGCCAATCATCGCTATGTTTGACTGGCTCATAGCGCCTGCTCCTTCAACGCAATAAGCGCTGATTTCACTACGGTGTCGACATCCGACGCAATATCGATAAACAAAGCTTCATCGTCGCTTGGTTCAACTAAGGCTTCAAACTGACTTTTGAGCATCGCTTCGCCATTAAAATAATGGTTAGCACGTTGCTTGTGTCGAGACCAAATAGTATCGAAGTCTCCTTTCAGATAGACGATAACCAGATGTTGATTGTTACGACGAAGAATGTCTCTGTACGCTGGTTTGAGTGCAGAACAGGCAATCACCGCCGCATCATTTTCTACGTAAATTCGGTTTAGTGTTTCTAGCCAGCCTAAGCGGTCGCAATCATCCAGTGGAATTCCTTGCGCCATTTTCTCCACATTGGCTTTTGGATGGTAATCATCACCATCATAAAAAGGCAGAGACAACTTATCGGCAATCTCTTTACCAATCAGGCTTTTACCACAACCCGAAACGCCCATTACTAATATTTTTTTCACTTTCATTGGGTAATACTATCCTTAGCCTTCCAATTATCAGAAGGCTGTGAATACCAATTTCAATACTTTACTAATTCAAAATGCTTTGCGGTTATTTCCACCACATAGCGAGATCTGGGAACATAATCACTAGGCTTAATACGAAGATCTGCAGGCCAATAAATGGCAATAGTGAGCTGAAGATTTCCCCTAAACTGATGTCTTTTGGTGCGACGGACTTAAGATAGAATGCTGCCGGCCCAAACGGAGGCGATAAGAATGAAACCTGCATATTGAGGCAGAACACCACACCAAACCAAACTGGGTCATAACCCAAACTGGTAATAATCGGCACAAAAATCGGCATAGTCAGCAGTGCAACGCCAACCCAGTCAAGGAACATACCGAGAACCAGCAGAACCACCATCATGATCAACAATGTCGCGAGAGGGCTACCGCCACTCAGGCCAAGAATGACTTCTTCAACAAAGTCGATACCGCCCATTAAGTTGTAGATTCCAACTAATGCGCTCGCACCAATACCAATCCACATGATCATGCCGCAAGTGCGCATGGTCGCGATCGCACTCTCTTTGAGCATGTTGATACTCATTTCACCGCGAATGATTGCTGAAATCATAATACCCACAACGCCCAGTGCAGAAGCTTCGGTTACAGAGGAGACACCAGTGTAAATGCTCCCAAGGACAACCGCTACAGACAACAGCGGGAAAAACAGAGCCTTGAAGTAGCTAACTTGCCTTTCATCTTCTTCATCACCATCACTTGGAATAGGGGCTAATGAAGGATTGAGCTTACAGCGAACTAATACGTAAGCGATGTAACAGCCAGCAAGAATGAATGCTGGTAAGAAAGAAGCCTTGAACAAATCACCGATTGATACACTCGCCGTCATACCATAGATAATCAGAACAATACTTGGTGGAAGCATAGTGCCCAGTGCGCCGCCTGCACAGGTGGTACCAATCGCTAATTTTCGATCATAACCAAGACGTAGCATCTGCGGCAGAGCAAGAATACCAAGCAGGACCGTTTCTCCACCAATCACGCCTGACATTGAGGCTAGAAGAACCGCCACCAGCAAGGTTTGCACAGCCACACCACCGCGTACTTTACGGCCGACAGATTTCATCGCGTCAAACAAGTCTCTGGCAATGCCTGATCGATCAAGCAGCGCAGCCATGAGAACAAACATAGGCACAGCAAGGAACACATAACCTGAAGCAAAACTGTAAGTCCGGCTCGCGATCAAAGGCAGTGCATCTGGTCCAAACCAGCAAAGAGTGAAGAAAATGGCGACAAAGCCTGTGACAAAGGCCAACTGCATACCTGTGAGCAGCAAGGCAATCATCATCACCAGCATGAGTACACTACCCCATGCGATGCCAATAGAAGATAAATCAAACATCGTTATTCTTCCTTAGCCCCATAACTTCCTGAATGAGGTGTAAGACAAACTGGATAACAAGAATACAAAGGACGACAAAAATCAGGCCCTTGAGTAAAGCTGGGTAAGGTGCATTCAGTACAGAACCCGATGTTTCAAGGCGAAGCTCACCCCACGGGGCATACCAAGACTCTTTCGCCATCGCAAAAGACGCGTAAGCCAGCATGCCAGCAAATGCCAGCCCCACGAGATGGTGAACAATATTGAGGTATTTACGTGTCTGTTCGGACACAGAATCGTAAATTAATACCACTCGCACATGCTTATTAGCAGCAAAGGCATAGATACCTCCAACAATAAACAGTGAACCACCAATGAAGGACGCCGTTTCGTGAACCCAAGTCGTTGGCGCGTTAAAGGCATAACGCATCAGAACTTCATAAAACGAGATAAATACTGTGAAGATGAATAACCAGCTGAGCAAATTACTGATTTTTATAATGGCTCTGTCGAGAAAGTTTCTCGGTTGCTCATCCTGCTGTTGAGGTGGATGTGGGACGTTGTCATTCATACCAATCAATTCCAAAAAGAAGGAGGGCTAAGCCCTCCTGAGAGAAGCTAGAACACATGTTCAGCTTAAAGAAGGCCGTTTTCTTCTAGGAAACCAGTCACAGAGTCATACACTTTTTTCGCATTTGGTGAACGCTCAGCAAACACTTTCCATTGAGACTTAGCAATTTCACGGAATTTCTTACGCTCTTCGTCAGACCAATTATGGATAGTGATGGATGGGTTCGCTTGCGCTTCTTTCACTGCAGCCTGATCCGCCATTTTCAATTGAGTTGTCATGTCGTAAGAAAAATCACGGACTGAAGTTTGAAGAATAGTTTGTAAGTCTTCAGGCATCTTGTCCCATTTCTTCTGAGATACAGAAATATCGATCAGTGGTAATGAGTGGAAACCCGGTTGAACTGGGTGCGTAGCAATATCATTCATGCCCGCTTTTTGGTTGGTTGAAAATACCGTATAGTCCGCTGCATCAATAACACCTTTACTCAAACCAGTGAAGACTTCAGAGCCGGGTAGGTTTACAGGCGTTGCACCAGCAGCGGCGAACACTTGCTGAACCAAACCTTCTGGCGCACGTAATTTCAAACCTTTCAAGTCATCGACACCGTTGAGCGGCTTTTTCGAGATGAAGGATTCAACGCCCGTTGTTGAAGCACCAACAAACTTCACACCATATGGTGCGTAAAGCTCAGTCATCAGTTCATTGCCACCACCGTAGTTCATGTACTGCAGAAGCTGGGTCGTATCTGACCATGCACCGACCATGTTACCAATTAGGCCAAAAGCAGGATCCTTACCCGAGAAGTAACCCGTTGCTGTCACTTGCCCATCTAGAATACCCATTTTGATCGCGCCTAAAGTTTCAGTGTGTTTCACCACAGCCCCTACTGGTAGAAGGTCGATGTCAATTCGGCCATTCGACATTTTCTCTACGCGCTCTGCCCATTTTTGTTGAACTTTAAAGTTCAAATCACCAGATGGGTCAGAAGACTGAATCTTCAATTTGAAGTCAGCGGCCAAGGCCGAAGTCGCAAAAAGTCCTGTCAAAGTGGCAGCAAGCAAAGGTTTTGTCATCGCTTTCATAGTAGGGGTGTCCTTAGATTGTTTCATGTACTCCAATGCAGCCTAGTCTAGCTGCCCGGGATGAGACCGGATTGTTATTTTATGTTACCGGTAACTTTGATACAAATGTTACCGGTAACAGGAAAACGTTTTCCATGACAAAAGTCACAAGTTTCAATTTTGTTAATAGCAAGTTAGCTTAAGAGCAGAAGAAGTGTGATCTAAAACACATACGACGCTCCAACAGTTGAGAAACTGTTAGAGACAAACGTTTTATTGAAGAAGGGGGGGCTATTTCTGGCGAAATACCCAGACAGGACCGATAAGAAGAAAAAGAAGATCTTCAAAGAATGAAGGCTTCTTACCCTCAATTTTATGCCCAATAAACTGCAACATCCACAATACGGCAAATAAGATCAGCGAAAAGAGGAACACGGGCGCCTGAAGAATTTCCAAAGACCAGATCAAAGAAATACACGCCAATGTAAAACCAAGCATCATTAGAAACACGCTAAGCGACAGTTTAAAGTAGAAAATCATGACAGGTAGCATCGCAACCCAAACCCAGTTTAGGGTAAAACCGAAAAACGAAATCGATGGAATTGACCAGATTAAGCCGACAATGGATAAGAAAATCCCCGGCACTGCGACTTTGTGGATTTTCTGGTTAACTGGATTTTGATGGCTCTCACCATAATCGCTTAGCCACTGGGTCAGATCTCGCATTCTTATCCCTCTAAATCATGATCTTATAGTATTGTCTATAGCATGAAATTAGAGTAAGTGCCGATACGCAATGAAAGATTCGTGACTACAATCCGCTACGCTGAGCCTGTCGACGTTTCTCTTCATACATTCTGACATCAGCGAGCTTAAGCATGTCATCAACATCTTTAAAATCTGCACTATACAAAGCAAAACCAACACTTACATGAATATTGATGAGATGCTGCTCAAAAATAACCGGCGTATGGCAAATGGCTTTCTGTAGCTCAATGTTTAGAACATCAACATCTTCAATAGAAGACATCCTTGGCAGCATAATTAAGAACTCGTCTCCACCAATGCGAGCCACCACATCTGAAGCCCTGAGTACGCTTTTAATTCTCTCTGCTACCGCAATTAATACCTTGTCCCCCGCAGCGTGGCCGTAGGTATCATTGATTTGCTTAAATTTATCAAGATCAACATTGAGGATTGCAAATACCTCACCTTTTCCAGAATGAGAGACTGCGTCAAAATGCCCTTGAAGGGTATACATAAAATAACGACGGTTAGGTAACGACGTTAGCTCATCGTGAAGGGAGCGTCGATCTGCAGCTTGATATAGGCGAAAAATGGTGACAAAGGCAATCAGCAGAACCAGCACCATTGGATACCCTAGCAAGCGAACTGCATGGACTCGGTACCACTCACTGTGTCGAAGCAAATCATCCTTAGTGGAAGCAGCTATTATCCAACTGCCGTATGGAAAGTGGACCGTTTCGGTTGCAAATGCGTTATCAAAAGTGCTCTGCGAGCCGTAAAAAACTTCTCCATCCAATCCCGAGCTGTTTATTCCACGCATTGCTAAATTGTATTTAAAAGAAAACTCTTCAGCACCAGCATCAATAAACAAGGTTTCCAATGAGATTACAACACTACATACTCCCCAGTAATCACGGTTGTATAGCGGATCGGTAAATATAGGTATGCGAGCAACAAGCGCCCTTCCCCCCTGAACCAAATTGACAGGACCAGCAATAAAGATCTCCTGAACCTCGCGGGCTTTCTTTATCGTTCGCCACTGACTTGGAACTGTTCGATAATCAAGTCCAAGTGCTTTCTCATTGCCTTCCAACGGGTAGATGTATTTGATGACATCATCAGGCGCCAAGCCGATGATAGTAACGTGGCTTGCTTTGCGCATAATGCTGGAAGCGAGTAAATCCCAACCTGAATATTCGAAACTGGGGTTAGAAGCGACTAACGCCGATATATCGTTAACGGCGAATATGTCGTATACGATAGCCGACTCTAGCTCTGAACGAACAATAGACAACTCTTCTTTAGCGCGGTCTAACAAGCTATCTCTCAAAAAACTCTTTTGACTGCGATCGATAGACTCGATAAGTCCAACTGCCAAAGAAAACAGTGTAAAAGCCAGCAAGAACACTGACCATCGATTGCCAAAGCGATACTTCATTCCACCCCCACAAAAGCTCATCGAAAAGATCATGTTTGTTAGACCGATGAGTAGTGATGCCTCTATTCCTAACCAGTTAGAGGTATATAATTATTATTATGGCTATTGTTTTAGCACTTATATAAAAACTACATTAACTTGAGTGAGTTTTCATCGGTTAAAGATAAAATTATTGATAAGAGAGTAAATTTTGGATTTGTTTGAAGCCTTACCCTATGAACAAAGATGGGTCGACTTACCGAATGGTCGATTATTGTGGTTAGACAACTTTATTCCATCCAATGAAGCCGACGAACTGATGTCTTCACTCAAATTAGAAACACCTTGGACACAAGAGCGAATACAGCTTTTTGGACGTAGCGTGCTACAACCGCGTTTGCAGGCTTGGTACGGAGATAAATCCTATACCTACTCTGGCTTAACGATGCCTGCTATGCCAATGACGGAAAGATTACAGTCCGTTAAATCTCGATGCGAAGGGGTCGCCAACCAAAGATTCAATTCAGTATTACTTAACTTATATCGCGATGGTCAGGATTCGATGGGGGCTCATCAAGACAATGAGCCCGAGTTAGGACAAAACCCTACTATCGCTTCTCTCAGCCTTGGAGCTACACGACGATTTACTCTCAAACACCTGCATACAGGACAAAACCATGATATTGAGCTTAGCCATGGCAGCTTGCTCATCATGGCCGGTGAAATGCAACACCATTGGAAGCACAGCTTACCCAAAACCAACCAATCAATAGGTGAACGTATCAATCTCACCTTCAGAACCATTTTTTAATTTCTTACGCTACTTTTAAGTTACTTTTCTTCAGCCACTTAGGTAACAGTACGCAGACTACGTTAGCAATGATAATGAGCGAAAGGCCTAATACTTGGTACACACTGTAACTTTCTTTGTAGAACAGTACCTGCCATAGCGCGGTAAACAATAAGTTGGTAAAAATGAGCGGTGCGAGCTGAGATCCGGACTCTGCTAGTTTGTAGGCTTTTGAGCGAAATACTTGAGTATTGATGATCAGAAACGCCAGAACACCAAGCACCGCTATAATAAGCCAAGGATTAGTTCCAGCAAGCTGATACATGGCGTGATTATTGGCTAAACTCAGCGCTAGAAGCGGAGTAATCACCACAGCAGCATAGAGGAAAGTCCACAAGTTGATTTCAAACGCATTCAGTCTACTCTTGCTGATGCGGTATAGGCTCAACTGCGAACCTGCATTAAACACCCCAGCTCCGAGGCCAATCAGGAGTTCTGGTCTGAAATTGAAGCCACTAACATCACCCGCTAACAAAACGACCCCGGTAAACGTAGTCACAAGCCCCACAATATTAACGACACTCAAGTGAACAGAAAATATAAGCTTTTCTAACACTGGAATAAACAATGGCCCTGTACCAAACAATACAACACTCTCAACGAGAGTCAGATGCTGTAGTGCATAGATAAAGCACACCTGACATGCACCAATGCAAAGCGCTCTCACCCAAAGAGGGACCTGTTCATTGCGGTCTGGCCATCTTACTTCTTTGCCAATAAACATCAAAAGGAGCACCATCGCAGGCAAGATAAAACGTAGAAAGCTTAGCAGGTTAGCATCAAAATGCTCGCTTAAAAATTTGGAAAACAGTCCGGTTAGTGACAAACTGAATGTTGAAGACAACATGAATAAAACTGGGTACAACTGATTTGGCATAACTCCTCCCTATTTGCTGCTAAGTTTAGAAGTCTGAAGCAGAAATAAAAAACGAGTAATATTTACAGGTTAAGTAAGAAAAACTTACAGATGAAAAAACTAGCACCTCTTAAGTCTATTTACTCCTTCATTGCTGTGGCAGAAACAGGCAGTATGACGGAGGCAGCCAATGAGCTGAGCGTAAGCCACTCTGCTGTTAGCCAAGCTATCAAGTCACTCGAAACGCAAATCGGTCAGGCGTTGTTTATTCGAGCGGGGCGAAAAGTGGTTCTCAATGCAGCTGGCCGCAGGTACTACAAACAAGTAGCTCCGGCAATAGAACAGATTGTAGCGGCCACTCAAAATCTGATTGACGAACAGCAGAGCCAGAGGCTGACACTCAATATGGTCCACTCTCTAGCAATGCACTGGTGGATTCCCCGAGTCAATCGATTTAATCAGTATGCACCGCAACTGGATATACGCATTTCAAACCTAATCGGTAGCTTTGTGATGGAAAACGAGGGTATTGATGTCGCAATCATTCATGGAAAGACTGACGATTGGCCTGATTACTACTGCGAGTTACTAGCTAGGGATGAATTGGTGATGGCCGCTAGCCCTGAGCTAGTCAATGACGAGACCACACCAGCATCTTTATTGGCTCAGTATCCCGCTATCGTTGCTGCTAACGACAGACGAAAATATGACTGGCAGGTATGGTGTGAAAACCATCAACTCTCTATGCCACCTTTTGCCAATAATTTGAGCTTTTCAGCCTCAATTCAAGCGGTTCAAGCGACCATTCGTAAACTGGGTGTTTTTGTGACACATCGGCAGTTCATCCGAGACGATGTCAGTCATGGTTCTCTCGTCGAGGTTGGCCAGCCAGTCCTCAACCCTCATCAGGATTTTTACTTCGCCTGCCAGCCCGAAAAGCTTAAAAATGAACACGTTCTAATACTTCGCAACTGGCTTCGTAGTGAATTCAGTACTTAGCTGCCATTTATAGATTTTTTTATTATATAGAATGACACTAGGACTCCATTTTCTCTAAACTAATCATAGAGTTAAAAACGCCAATTTATTATCGATTATTATATTTGACCATCAAATACAATGAGTTACCTATGCGCCAAAATTTAGTGCCTTAAATTTAGCCCCAACCTATAAGCAATACGACTCATATAATTAATTGATCTCATTCAATTTCCTTTTCTAATACCTTCATTCAGACTCCTTTTTTTCTTCTAGACTTTAATTGCCGGATTGTGAATTTACGGGCAAGGAATCAAATGGCGAGTTTTGTAGGACAACATTTAGAAGAAATGGCGGATATGCGCTCTGCTCGCAAATGCAAAGTCGTGCTCCTCTGTTCTGTCATTGCGCTCGTCATTTTAACCTATTACGGCTCTATCCATATTGCCAATAAAAACTACCTGTTTGGCACACTCAATATGCTGTGCGTGGCAGTGCTCTCTGCCAATCTTTGGTACCTCAGGCTTAATCAGTCAGCCAACTTTTCAGACTTGGTGCTTTCATGTGTTTTGCTCTTTCAAGGAATGATGTTGCTACTATTCGGCGAACATATCTCCGATCGCCTTCTTTGGCTCTACCCTATTATGGCGGCTGTTATTTTTGTCTGTGAATTCCGCTATGGATTGCTGTTCAGTAGTAGCTTCTATGTTTTGACGATGATCACCTGTCTATTTACGGATTTAGTTTCTGTGCCACTGCAGCTCTCTGTAGATAGATTTCTGATCAGTTTATTTGCCCTATGCTTACTGTGTAATACCTCATCTTACTTCTACTCCAAAGTCGTCAACTATATTCAATCGCTCTATAAAGAGGGGATTGAAGACCTCGCTTATCGCGATCAACTCACTGGACTTGCGAATCGTTGGAGCTTTGAGAGCTGGGCAATGGAGAAATTAGAAGAAGTACGTGCCAATAAGACGGTCACCGCAATGGTGTTTCTCGATATTGATAACTTTAAGGCCATCAATGATACCTATGGCCATGATGTAGGGGATCGAGTTTTACAACATTTCTCAAAACGCCTAAAGAACAATATTCGCTCTAAAGACAGGAAGACACAGAAACACGACTATTCAATCGCACGTTATGCTGGTGATGAGTTTGTATTACTTCTTTACGATGTACGAAGCATAAAAGACCTTAACAATATACTGGAGCGCATCTGTCATTTGTTTGAAGACAGCTACCAAAGCACAGAAAGGATTAATAAACTCACCGTAAGCGCTGGTGTCGCAATCTTTCCGACCGATGGAGACTCACTGCCAGAGCTCACTCGCTGTGCAGACAAAGCAATGTACGCTGCAAAACATAACGGAAAAAACCAGTATCGATATTACCAACGTGACCATACTGGAGCAGCCAACACAATCAAGAGCACTGATGCAGAGAAGGTAACCCCAATAAATAAGTTTAACGGCTCATGAACATGAGCCATAGACAGATAGCCATCACGACTAGCATCCAGGCAGCGTAACGAGCAGAATTAGGTTTATCCTTCTTTGGCACAACAATGGGTTTCATCGCAGCCTCTCTCGCTGCCCTTGCAGCTGTCGACAAAGAGCTACGCTGTGCAATTTGATCACGTCGAGCTTGCGCTTTATTCGCCACCTTACCAAACCGGTGCAACTGATCTGCAGTAAGCTCTTGATTGGGATCGTAACGAGCATGCGGGTCTTTGTGTTTTGGTACTACAGCCATCATCAACCTCCTCTCGAATCGGTTCCGTCACAAACTAAGTATAGTCAACGGTGTAATTGATAAATTTATTTATTACTTAACCACATTTCGGGATTTCCGAACAATAAAGCAGCTAATTAATCATATAGCCTTGTTCTCAAACCCTTTCATTAGTGTATTCAAGCAAAGTCTTTGCCAAGATTTGAAAGCATGTGGAAATGATTTTTTGGGCGGAAATGTGATGAAGAGAGGAAATATACGTCCTCTAAAGATGAGATTTGCGTTTTTAAAATCGAATTGCGTTTTGTTTTGGATGTTATTACTCGCCGCCCGCCATACAGACATACGCGACGAGATTGTTGGTTTTACTTTAAAGGTACTCGCACAGATAAGCAGTTGCTTCAGTGACTTTAAGATCGAATGACGAATCGCCTGCTACGTTAAATGACTCGCCTTTGGTGTAAGTTACCCAATCCTCATCGCCAACACATTTAACGGTTAAACTACCCTGCACCACCGTCATACGCTCTGGCGCAGCCGTGCCAAATGTATATTCACCAGGAGCCATTACTCCTACACTAGATTGTGCGCCGTCTTGCTCGTACGCTAAAGACTGTACGTTCCCTTCAAAATAATGATTTGCTTTGATCATGTATCCTCCTTGAAATTATTCGATAGAAACTAAGCATCAGAGCTAGTTTTTATCGGAATCATTGACACCTAGCAAGTAAGTATTTCAACCGCACGCTAGGCGGTGCATTTACAAAGTGATATAAAAACAGTGGGTTGCCGTATAAACACCCAAAAGATAGGAGAATGTTCGATGTCTAAGGAAGAATCCAAGATCCCAACCAATAGATTATCTCGTTTTGGTCAGATGGCATCATTGGCGACCAAAATAGGCTCTAATGTCGTTGCGGAAGGAACAAAGCAATGGATGAAAGGCAATAAACCTAGTAAACAAGAGTTATTGCTTACTCCTACCAATATCAAACGCCTGGCCGATCAATTAGCACACCTACGCGGTGCAGCAATGAAAATAGGCCAAATGCTCTCTATGGATGCGGGCGATCTTCTTTCCCCTGAGCTGGCCGATATTCTGGCTCGCTTACGTTCTGACGCCAACCCCATGTTGGCCAAGCAGCTCACACAAGTCATGTCGAGCGGCTTAGGCGACGATTGGAAGTCTCAATTCTTGTCGTTTAACTTTAAGCCAATAGCCAGTGCGTCAATCGGACAAGTGCACTTTGCTCATACTGATGCCGGTGATCCCATAGCAGTCAAAGTTCAATATCCAGGTATCAGAAAAAGCATCGACAGTGATGTGGACAATGTGGCGACACTTCTTAACCTGGTAGGCTTAATTCCCAAGAATGTCGACATCAATGGCCTTCTTCAACAAGCGAAAGAACAACTTCATGACGAAGCCAACTATAAAAAAGAAGCCGAATTTCTCGAAACGTATCGAAAGCATTTGATTAATGATACTGAATTTGAAGTTCCAAGAGTTTACCCTGCGGTGAGCTCTGAAACTGTGCTAACTATGTCTTATCTCGAAGGGCAGCCTATTGAAACAATCAGTAATTGCGACCAAATCACTCGTGATAAAGTGATGACCGCGTTGCTATCCCTTCTTTTCAGAGAACTGTTTGAGTATCAACTTGTGCAAACAGACCCCAACTTTGCCAACTATCTGTTTAATCATGAGAGTAAGAAAATCGTTCTGTTGGATTTCGGGGCGACCAGAACATACAGCGACAAAATCAGTCAAGGTTATCAACGAGCGTTTAAAGCGGTGACTAAAAATGATAGTCATGCATTAGATAGCGCACTCTCTCAGATAGGTTTCTTTAGTCAAGATATTGAAAGCCAACAGAAAGCAGCCATTTTAAATTTGGTCGAACAGGCCTGCGAGCCCATGCTTTATGATGGGGAGTACGATTTTGGCGCCAGTGATTTGTCCGTGAGATTGAGAGAAGCAGGGACAGTACTAAGTATGGAAAAAAACTACTGGCACACACCTCCAGCAGATGCACTATTTCTCCATCGCAAGATAGGAGGGCTATACTTATTAGCAGCAAGATTGAAAGCAAAAGTCAATGTTAAGGCGTTGGTGGCACCTTATATCGACTAAAATAAAATGTGCATTTTTTGGACTGAAGATCAAACTTATCATTGATAATCAATGTCAATAAGAAAACTCTTGCACCACGGCGATTGAATTAAAGGTAAACTTTCGAGTTAGTTTCGCTGATCAGAGCAGTTTAATGTGGCGTTAAATAAAACGACCAATGCACCCAGATTGAAAAAGCGCTCTTACATGGAAAAAGAAGCTTTTATAAAATTATCTTTTGCTACGCTATTCGTAACATTGGCGGTAGCTTTTGCGGTCCTGCTTTTTGTCAGCTACAAAGATTACACACACCCCAAGCATGTCTACGGTCGTTGGATCGAAATTGGTACACCTGAATATAATACTGAGATTCTGACCTTCAATGAGAGGGGCGTTTACCGCAACGACCGATTAATCACCACTAATTTCGGCTTTGATGGAAAAATAGTGACGGTCACAACGGGTGGCGGTATTTCAATTTATCAAATTGCTGGCACATTCAAATCCCCTCAGCTCCGTCGTTTAGAACCCAACAGCCCGACTCAACGGTTTATCAAAGCCGGTTATGAAGATACCGTAGATATGGGTGGTGGTGGCTCGGCTAAAAATCGCCGTGCCGCTTTATCTGAACACTTCAGCAGTAAGAAATAAACAGAGCGTTGCTCAGTTTGATGATTTACCGTCATCAGAAATGAAGGCGAATAAGACCTGTTGGAAAAATGTCGGTAGTGTGCCTACTGACAACCCCTTATACTTGTCCTCATAACTTCAACAATAAGACCCCTTAAATGAATGAGTTAGTTGCTTTATTGCCTCAGAACCTTGTGACTATGCTGCAAAGCTGGGATACCAACGTTCTGTTCATCACAGCCGCAAGTTTCTTTGCTTGGATCGCATGGCGCATCATCTACGGTCGACTAGAGATTCTTGTCGGCAAGACCAAATTCCACTGGGATGACCTTACTCTACACGCACTCAAAACGCCCGTCAGCACACTGATTTGGTGTTGGCCCGCGACAATTTCACTTGGATTCATTCTTCAAGACTACATGGGGTCTAAGCTGAACTGGCTGAGTACTTTAAAACTTCTACTGGTGATCGCTATCTTTATCTGGATCACCATGCGGTTGATAAACAATGTCGAAGAGTATGTTTTAAAACAGCAGTCTAGGGACGAGACGACAGTCCAAGCGATAGCCAAGGTGTCGAGGCTGTTCTTCATTACCATTGGTATGCTGACCATCATGCAGGCATTTGGCCTAAGCTTGTCTGGCTTACTGACCTTTGGTGGTGTCGGTGGCTTGGTTGTGGGCTTAGCAGCCAAAGATCTCCTCTCCAACTTCTTTGGCGGTATGATGATTTATTTCGATCGTCCGTTTAAAGTCGGAGACTGGATCCGCTCTCCGGATCGACAGATCGAAGGCACCGTAGAGCGCATCGGGTGGCGAATGACGATTATCCGCACTTTCGACAAACGACCTCTTTATGTTCCTAACTCAGTATTCAGCAACATAGTGGTGGAAAACCCATCACGAATGCTCAACCGAAGAATCAAAGAGACGATTGGCGTTCGCTACGATGATGGAGAGAAGGTTGCTCAAATCGTAAAAGACATTAAGACAATGCTGAGAAATCATCCTGATATTGATACCAAGCAGACTCTTATCGTCAACTTCAACGCGTTTGGCCCGTCATCACTACAAATGATGGTGTATACCTTTACCAAAACCGTTAACTGGATTCGCTACCATGAAGTCAAAGAAGATGTCCTACTAAAAATCATGTCTATTATCCATAAGCATGACGCAGATATCGCGTACCCAACTCAAACCTTGAAGTTTGAGCCGCAATTTTCAGACGAACAGACGCAAAACGAACTCTAATAATAAAGCCCTCATTCGAGGGCTTCTGTTTATGTTTGAGTCACAGGTTCTCTTTCCACTGGGTCTTCAGCGTGTTCGGCATACCAATAGAGCCAGATCATTGATAGACAGACGATAAAGCAGAAACCAAATAACCAGTTAGCGCCTAACCACTCAATCATCATTCCCCCAAGCAATGGACCAATTGCAAAACCCAACGTATAGAGCGCCGTCGCACCGAAGTAAGAGCCCCTCAAATGGGCAGGCGCGAGCCGGTCAATTTGAACGTTAATGGTTGGGAAAGTCACCACCTCTCCGAGGCTGATAATAAAGCTGGCTATCGCCCAGCCTATCGCAGCATCTTTTGGTGACACAATAAATGCCAGTTGCCCAATAGCAATCAGGATCATCCCTATGCGAGTACGGGTAAAAAGCGGAAGCTTTTCCATCAGTTTAAGTAGCGGGAACTGAAATAGAACAATGGTCGCGGTGTTGATAAACAATAGCATCGCAATCAATGTGGCAGAGTCTTCAATGCCACTTCGCACAATAACCTGAGGAACTGATGATTCGAGCTGCGCATAAACGGACATCAACATCAGGTTAGCCAACATCAACAAGACGAAGATTCGGTCTTTACTGATGACTTTCAACGTCTGGCGAAAATTGGGTAATTGTGAACGATCAGGTTGCTTAAACTTGCCTTTACGTTCAATACCAAAAAGAATCCAAAAGCAATACGCTAAGTGAGTAAACCCAGTCACCATAAACAGGCTTTGAGGATCCGATAACGCCAGCGTTACCCCAATAAGAGGCCCTATTGCCCCACCAATATTAAGCAAAAAGTAACGTGTGTTAAGTGCCAGCTCTCGATCTTTCAGATCATCAAGCGAGTCTCCTAATACCGCTTTAGCTGGTCCATCAATGAGAGGATGCATCAAACCAGTAAAGAGAATGAGAATGTAGAAATGCCAAACTTCACTCGCCAAAGCGATGCCGTTATACGCAAAAAAAGCGATGATACAGCCGGCCGACATCAGCCACTTTCTGCCGAACTTGTCAGATAGATAACCCGAATAGAGCCCAGCGACTGAACCTATCAAGGCAGACGCAGCAAGCATCGAACCGACCTCGATAGCAGAGGTGCCATAATCCTGATAGAGGAAGACAATCAAAAACGGCCAGGCCATGAAATAACTGGTTCTAGCAATGAGTACGCCAATTAGAACTGTCCAAACAGAAAAGTTAAAACGTTTCACCCTTTCCCATTGAAAAAGACTTTGTTCTTTATCCATTGGCTTACTCCTTCATTAACCAGCTTGTTGCATAAGTGTTAACTTAGAGTATATGAGTTTTCGATGTAAAAGATAGCGTTATTTATAATTCCAATAAAAAGGCCCGCAATACGCAGGCCTAGTCAAAATATCGTTTATTTTCTATGGAGTTATAGTATCTAATTCTGAAAGCTTAAATCGCCTTTTACCCACTTTTCATTCTGGTTTTTCCACCAGAATGACGTGTTTATCTCATCATTGAGCTCAAGTGTTTCTCCAACCATAGGTGTCACTAATCTCGCACCCGTAACTTTGGCTTCTTCGATGAGATCGGTCATGGGCTCATCCCACTTGTGAGCAAACAGCTCGAAAGTGGACCAATGAACCGGGAACAATTGCTCTGCGCCCAGATCCATAAATGCCTGCATCGTATGTCGCGCTTGCATATGCCCCCAGTTTTCGACAGGGAAACCTTTACCCTCTTTCACATTGGCGGCCACTTCAATGAATGCCATATCAAACGGTCCGAGTTTTTTTCCGATCTCTTTAAAATGTGTGTCGTACGCTGAATCACCGCTGTAAAACAATGAGCCAGATTTACCATGGATGGCCCAAGAAGCCCAAAGCGTGCTATTGGAATCAAAACCAGTACGGCCAGAATTATGGTTTGCTGGGGCTGCAGTCAGCTTAACGCCATTGATAGTGGTCGACTCCCACCAATCTAATTCTTGGATCTTAGCAGGACTTACGCCCCACTTTTCTAAATGGCGCCCTACCGCCAACGGCACCATGAAGACGACATCTTTATCGGCGTAGTAACGAATCGTCGACTCTTCTAAATGATCATAATGATCGTGTGAAATCACAATAGCGTCTGGTAGAGGTAATTCATCACGTTTAACCGGCGCTTTTACATTACGGGAGAAAAGCTTTTTCGCCACCCAAGGTGACGCGTGCTCAAACACAGGGTCAATAAGGATTCGAGTTCGGTCTATATCGATAAATAGACTTGAGTGTCCTAACCAAGTAACACGCATATCATCACTGCGTTGCGCCAGTTTGACCATATTGACGGGAACATGGGGCAACATGGTTTGAGGCTTGAGGGAAGCTCGTTGGAAAAAGAATTTCCACATCACTGCAGACATACTCTCAGGGCTTAGCACGTTAGGCATTCTAGCCACTACTTTGCCATTGTTAAATTGCTTTGAGTTGAAGATTCTCTTCGCTCTCAGCCGCTCGCTTTGTTGACGTTCAACATCACTCTCGGTGTTAAGAAGCTGGCCTAGCCCCATTACACCTAGTGCTGAATTTGCCAATGCTTTAATCCGATTGCTCATTTTCATGACCTAGTAGCTACCCAAGAAAGTAAACGATGGTGTATACTTTAGACACTGCGACATTAAAAGTAAACACCGTCGTTTACTTTAAGTATCTTGAGATGAGTGCATGATTAAACGAAGCGATATAAAACAAGAAGATATCATCAGGTCCGCCATTGAAGTTTTCTCTCAAAAAGGCTTTGAGCAGGCCAGTATGGAAGGTATTTCGAAACATGCTGGAGTTTCAAAACGCACGTTATACAAATACTACCCAAACAAAGATGCTCTATTTGAGGTCATTGTAGATAAGCTAATATGTCGCTTTGATGAACAATGTGAGCTGAAATTTGAACCTTCTGTGTCAGTGGCAGCACAACTTATCGATATCACACTCAAGCAGATGTGTTACATCAATACCGACGATTTTCAAATGACCGCACGCTTAGTCATGGCTGAATGCATTCGATGTCCCCACACTTCTCAGTTGCTGATGAAACGTTTCGAGGCTATCGAGGACTCTTATGGCCTTAATCAGTGGGTAAAACAAGGTATTGAGGCTGGGGTGCTTGAAGTCGATGACATCTCCATGGCTGTTGAACAATTTATCGGCAGTATTAAAGCCGTCGTTTTTTGGCCTCAACTACTTGGGCACCAACCTCCGGCAAACTGTGAGCTACTAAAAAATGCAGTAGAATGTGCAACTCACACCTTCGTTGCACGTTATCAGACGAAATAACGTCTCTCTGGGCAAGAATACCAAGTCAAGTTCTTGCCTCTCTCTTCTTGCCATCTGTTTAATTAGCAACAACTAAATAAAATCCCAAACTCAAAGTAAATACATATTGTAAATAGCCAATAACACACATTCTTATAAATAAGAATTATTGACACCTATAATTGTTTCTATTTTGAGAAAATTTAATTATTCTCATCCAACTTAGAAAATAAAATAAATAAAAAACACACTCTCAAATTATTGAGTAAAACATCTAATAATTATCTAACCCACTATTTATTAGTAAATAATTTAATCTATAACCCTCAATCTAAAACAATACACCATCAGTCTTAATATTGAGCCACCTTATATCATTGCAACCTATATAAAGATGTTATAAAAATGCGCCTTGCTATTTTTATTTGTTAAAACCTTACAGGGATTACATGTATTTCAGGAGCTCACAATGAGTGAACGAGGAAGGATACGTATTACCAATTATCACGGTAAAGTCTTTTATCGTCTTATTGACTGCTTGGTAATACTCTGTGCGTTGTATATTGCTATCAAAGCAAATGCGCACATTGTTACCTTAGGCTACATCTCTGCAGGTCTGTTGGGTGTTATCATCTACTCTTTCATCGCTGAAAGTCTAGATATATACAGCCATTGGCGTACTGCTAAACTTCGTTCTCTGGCGCTTTATACTTCTTTTTGTTGGGTCTCTACCGTTGGTGGACTCACGTTACTTAGCTACTTTTCAAAAACTGGCCCAGACTTTTCCCGTCTAATTATTGGTTATTGGATTGTACTCACTTTTGCAGCTCTGCTTATTTGGCGCATGTTCGCTTTCATGGCACTTTATTACCTCCACCAGCGGGGCGTTCATACAAAAAAAGCAGCCATTATAGGTTTAACTCCGCAAGGATTAGAACTATCAAACAACTTGCGTAATCATCCAGAATTAGGAATTAAACTCACGGGTTTCTATGATGACCGAGAGCCGAAGCGACTGACCAGTGATTTACCTATATTAGGCACAATAAAAGATGCATTAGCGTTAGCAAAAAATGGCGAGGTGCAAAATATCTATATTGCTTTGCCGATGCAGGCACAAAAACGTATTTCAGATATTTTGGAAGCTTTTTCTGACAGTACCGTAAATACGTATGTCGTGCCCGATTTCTTCACGTTTAATCTATTGCATTCCCGTTGGTACACCATAGGTGAAGTCAACGCATTCAGCATATTCGACACACCGTTTAATGGGTTATCGACTTGGTTAAAACGTTTAGAAGATTTGGTTTTGAGCAGCTTAATTCTTGTGTTGATTAGCCCAGTACTTCTTGCCGTTGCGATCGGTGTAAAAATCTCTTCTCCGGGCCCCATCATTTTCAAGCAGCTTCGATACGGCCTGGATGGTAAGCCGATCAAAGTGTGGAAATTCCGTAGCATGAAGGCAATGGATAATGGCGCTAAGGTCGCTCAGGCAACAAAGAACGACCCACGTGTGACTAAGTTCGGGGCTTTCATTCGTCGTACTTCATTGGACGAGCTCCCTCAGTTTATCAACGTACTGCAAGGTCGCATGTCTATCGTTGGCCCACGTCCTCACGCTGTCGCGCACAACGAAGAGTATCGCACTATTGTGAACCGTTACATGTTGCGCCACAAAGTGAAACCAGGCATTACAGGTTGGGCTCAGGTTAACGGATGGCGCGGCGAAACCAACACCATCGACAAGATGGAAAAGCGCGTGCAATTCGACCTAGATTACATCCACAGATGGTCTCTATGGTTCGATATTAAGATTGTTTTCCTTACAGTTTTCAAAGGTTTTGTTGGCAAAAATGCCTATTAAGTCATGGACATGATGTTTATTATGAATAGATTCAACAAACTCACATCAATCACAAGCGGGTTTCTGACTCTTGCGGTTTCTCATTCGGTCTATGCGGCGCCAACACCTGTGCCAATTGAAACAGAATCGGGTATCGCAATTGTGCCTTACCTGAACCTCTACAGTGGCTATAACAGTAACGTGGCGAAAGAAGAGTTTGATGAAACCAGCTCTTGGTTCGCTGTCTATGAACCCGGTGTCGGGTTTGAGCTGGAAAGTGACAAACAAAAGCACAATCTTGGCTATCGCATCCAGCGCGGTGAGTTTTTTAGCTCACAACGCGACAACTATACCGATCACTTTCTTGACCTGACTAGTTACTGGGAAGCGAACTCAAGAAATGCGCTTGATCTCCGCTACAGCTTCGCCAAAACGCATGAAAACCGTGGTGACAACGATACAACCTCCAACCTCGACTACAACAAATATGTCTCTAATTCGTTCAACCTTGGCTATCGCTATGGGAGCACCGAAGCAAAAGGGCAAATAGAAGCGAATGTTGGCTGGGGTGATTTGTCGTACAAGAACAACCGAAATGTGACCCGATACCAAGATTGGGACGAAGGACGATTCAGTACCGCTTTCCTCTACAAGGCGTTTCCTAAAACATCGCTGTTAGCGCAGTACATCGTCAATGACCGTAGCTACAACGAAGTCGCGCCGGGTTCCAGTGAACGTGATAGCTTGCACCATTTTGTTTACCTAGGTACCTCATGGGATGCCACCGGTAATCTGCGCGGCAGTGTTAAAATTGGTTATCAGAACAAAGAGTTTGACGCATCACAGCGAGAGGATTTTGACTCATTTTCATGGGATGTTGACGTTGCATACATGCTGAGAAGCTACTCAGCACTCGAACTGAAATCTAGCCGTAAGTCCACTGACCCTAATGGCTTGGGTGGTGCAATTGATACTTCAGTCTACAACGCTAATTGGTCACACAACTGGTCAGAAATTATCTCTACGCACACTGAGCTTTCTTATCTGTCTGAAGATTACACTGACAGTAGTCGCAAAGACGATACTTCCAAAGCGAGTGTTTATCTTGATTACGATTTTCGTCGTTGGTTGACGTTCAAAGGCGGAGTGTCATACGAATCTCGTGATTCCAATCTAAGCAACTTTAGCTATGACCAGTCTGTCTACTACGTAGCAGTAGAAGGTGTGATGTAAGCTCATGAAGTCTCTATTTTCAATTCTGCTGCTATGTGTTTCGTTTCAAGCCCTTGCTAGCGATGAGCTTTATCGCCTTGGCGTCGGCGATCTGATTAAGGTGCAGGTTTATGACGAACCTGAACTGTCACTGGAAACCCGCGTTAGCGATAGTGGCTCTATCGATTACCCTTTCCTTGGCAGTATCGCCCTCAAAGGCCGCACTCTGAGAGAAGTCAAGCAGTCCATTCATGATGGATTGCTTGACGGCTATCTGGTCAACCCGAACGTCTACGTCAGTGTCGTGGAATATCGTCCTTACTTTATCAACGGCGAAGTCATCACGTCTGGCGGTTACCCGTTTCATCCCGGGCTAACCGTGAATAAGGCCATCACTATTGCGGGTGGATTTACTGAGCGAGCTTCAAAGTCAAAAATCTTCGTTTCGTCCAGCGACGAACCAGATTCAAAACCAACTCGTGTCTCCCTACTTCACCGAATCCAACCTGGTGACATTATTACCGTTGAAGAAAGCTTCTTTTAATTGAATATTATGGAAAATACCCAGAATTCTCCGGTGAGCAAAGAAGAGCTCATTGATATCCGCCAATACTTTAAAGTGTTGCTTAACTATAAGTGGCGCATCATTATTTTCTCAATACTGGTCACTGCTCTGGCGATATTGGTGGTACTTTCACTGCCTTCAAAGTACACAGCTAGAGCAACACTTCTGATTGAGTCTAAGCAAGCCAACATCATCTCTATTGAAGAGTTTTACGGCTTAGACACCAAGAGTCAGGAATACTATCTCACTCAAATAGAGATTTTGAAATCAGACCGAGTCTCCGAAGAAGTGATTCGCCGTCTCAATCTGACCAGTCACCCTGAGTTTGATCCGCGAGCACAGGAAGAATCCAACGTTTCTTTGAAAGATCGCTTGATGGAATGGTTTCCTGTCCTGCAAGCTTTTAGAAAGTCTCTACCTAATGAAGAGCTTGAGCAGTCAGACTACGCGAGAAACAAACTGGTACTATACAAGTTCAAACGCGGATTAGCGATCAACCCAATCCGTAAAACGCAACTTGTACAGGTCTCTTATACCAGTAGAAACCCAGAGCTATCCGCGCAAATTGCCAATGAAATCGGACGCGTTTTCATGGACAGCAATATTGAAGCGAAAATTGAGGTCACTCAGCAGGCGTCGAGCTGGTTAAATGAGCGTATTGGCGATTTGCGTGAAAAACTGCGTCAATCGGAAGCTCAGCTACAAGCGTTCTTACAACAAGAAGGTCTAGTTGATATCCAAGGGGTGGAAAGCCTCGCCTCACAAGAGCTGGCTGAACTCACCTCTCAATTAAACAAAGCTCGTGATCGTCGTGTTGCAGCTGAAACACTGTACCAGGTAGCCAGAAACTACAAATCTGACTCAAATCAGTTGTCAGCGCTTGCTTCGGTACCAGAGATTTCTAACCATCCAACCATTCGTGATGTCAAAGTTGCAGAAGTTCAGGCTGAACGAAAAGTTTCGGAACTCTCTAAGCGTTACGGCCCTAAGCACCCTAAGCTCAAGGCCGCAATTGCAGAGTTAGAATCCGTTAAGAAGAACCTGCGCTCAGAGTTAAACCAACTGCTCAATGGCATCAATAACGAGCTTAAAGCCGCCAGGCAAGCCGAGCAAACCATTCGTGGCGAACTAGAAAAACGCAAAGTTGAGTTTCAGGCTTTGACCGTCAAGAACGCCAGATACTCTGAGTTGAAGCGCGAAGTACAAACAAACCGTGAGCTGTTTGACCTGTTCCTTAGTCGCCAGAAAGAGACCAATGCGTCTAGCGATTTCAACGCCAATATTGCACGTTTTACCGACTATGCAAGCCCTCCGCTTGCGCCAAGTAAACCAAACCGTAAGATGATCGTCATCTTAGCATTCCTAGCTTCTTTGAGTTTTGGCTGCGTAATGGCATTCGTTGCTGATGCAGTGAATGACACCTTTACCGATATCAAACAGGTATCAAAACAGTTGTCACTCGAAATTCTGGGAATCGTTCCAGCACTTAAAACCAAACGCCCACTGGATGGCAAAGCCTACTTCGACGAGCGCAACCGTCAATTGACAGAAGCCGTTCGAACAGTGCGTACAGGATATTTGCTAGCGAACTCAAACAAATCCAATTCTGTTGTCATGGTGACGTCTTCACAGCCCGATGAAGGGAAAACCACTTCAGCACTCAATTTGGCGCTATCATTAGCACAAATGGAAAAGACCTTGCTGATCGACTGCGATTTGAGAAAACCGACTGTCGCGCGACGATTTGGCCTGCCTTCTGCGCAACCAGGTGTGACGAACACCTTAACCAAAACTCACGCTATCGAAGATTGCATTTATCACGATGAGGAATCGGAGCTGGATATTCTCGCCGCTGGGACTTACACCAACAACCCACTTGAGCTTATCTCTTCAACAGGTTTTGGCGATTTCGTTGAGCAACTGAGAACTAAATACGATCGCATCATCATCGACACACCACCTTGTCTGGCTGTCAGTGATGCCTTCATGCTATCGCGATATGTTGATTCAGCGGTCATCGTCATCAATGCTTCGCATACCCGAACCAAAACAGTACGTGATGTAGTTGGCAAGCTCGCTCAGCAAGGCACAAGGATTGATGGTGTGATCCTTAACAAACTGAACGTTAAAAAAGCGTCCGCTTACAGCGGCTACAAACAGTATCAGTCTTATTACGGAGTCGAAAACGCGTAATGAAAGGCAAGGTTTCCGCTTTGTTGTTTAAGCTGGGGCTAGCTGCCTCAGCCATGTTCATTCTGTTTCTTTCGTATCACTTTGGTGTGGCCTCGCTCTACGCCAAAGCGGTTTCAAATAAAATAGAGCACTGGAGCGCGTCAGAAGAGAAGCCGCAGCTAGACGAAATAGAAAGTGCTGAGAAACTGATCGACGCCAGCCTTAATCACCATTCTTCTCATCCTCACTACTTTGACTTACAAGGAAAAGTGTACGAGTGGAAGGCGTATATCAGCGACGAATCAGAGAAAGGCAAATATCTGAGTTTGGCTAAGCAAGCGTATATCCATAGTGCAGAGCTTAGACCTAACTGGCCGAACACCTGGGCGAACCTAGCGGCTTTAGAAACTCAGCTCAGCGGGGCTAATCGAAGTCAATACCTGATCCAAGCAGACATTCACGGTCCTTTCATTCCCGAGGTGAACCTAAAAATTGCAACACTGGCACTTTCCAACTGGCAAACATTCACACCTAAGGAAAGGAAGCTAGCGATGCCACACATTTACCGAGCCATCAAACACAAAGACGTTCGTCAGACATTTCGCGATTACCTAACACAAAGTAACAAGTTTCGCTTTGCTTGTATCGTAATGAAGCAGATGCAGGATGTGGACTATGCGTCGATTAGCTCGTGCCGCTATCTCAAAGTATGAGTGTTTCATAATTGAACATGCGAGCGAATCATTTTTAAGAAAAACAGAATGTTAAATCAATAATTGTCGATTAATCAGTGTAAGACCATATACTGGCCTTATTACCGCTCACATTGAGTATTCAGGACTTATCACCATGAAAAACAGAATATGGATGTTGATTGCCAGCCTTGCGTTTTCAGCACAAACAATGGCAGAAGAAACACCAAATGTGGCCTGTTCCGATCTCGACGCAATCCAAGCGTCCTTAGATAATGCGACAGACTTGACTTCTACTCTCGCCAGTTTGTTAACCAGCTGTCCTGACCAAACGACCGATATTCTCTCTCTCGCAGCTCAAAGCCATTCCAATGACAGCTTGGCTGTACTCGAAGCGGCAACACAATCTCTGGCACCTGAACAAATCGCCAAAGCAACAGCGATTGTGGTTAGCCACGCCAATCCAGATGCGTACGAACAGCTTATCCAACAAGCGGTGTTCTCTGCTCCTGACTATGCTCAGGATATCGTCGACGCTGTCGCCGAGCTCAATTTGCTCGACCCAACAGACATTCTGATTGCCGCGATTTCAGGCGGCGCTGACCCGGCGTTAATCAGTGAACCAACCGCTGCGGGTATTGCAACCGCTCCACCTTTAGCGGTTAATCCAGGCGCAACTACCGCATTAGGTACTGGCAATGGTAGCGGTGGTGGTACTGCCTCGCCAAATTGAGTTTTGATATGTCTATTCAAGGCAGGCCATGAGCCTGCCTCTTTTTTGTGCTGTTTTTATGACCAATTATCTTGAACGTCTGATCTACCCACTGTTTCTTTTATTTGTATTTTGGCTACCGATCCCTCTCGGAGGAAACAGACCTTGGGCGTGGTCGATCAATGAATTCTTCGTAGCGGGATTACTACTGTTTTGCATTCTGTGTTTTTCCACTGACCACTGGCTACATCAATTAAAACGAACTCGGTGGGTATTGATCCCACTTGCAATATTTACCCTTTGGGCTTTTATTCAACCCGTTCTTCCCTTTGGTTCGTTTGAGGACACCGGCCTAGCACTCGTTTCCTCAGTAAAAACACTCCATTATTTGCAGATCTGCCTGATCGCTTCCGTCGTTATCACCAATATGCCGCGGCTAAAAGCGCTTATTCTTGTCATGGTTAGCAGCGGTGTGTGTCAGGGTTTTTATGCCGGTGTCATTCAGTTGGTTGATCTTCCCTTATCACCCGTTTTTGATTTACCCAATGGACATCGAGCGTCTGGTAGCTTCGTTTATCACAATCATTTAGCCAACTTTCTGATGATTAACCTATGCATTGGTTTTGGATTGCTGATCTCCCAATTACAAGACAGTCAAAAGCAAAGCATCACCCTATCGGCACAGCGCTTCTTCGCTGTATTCCTGTCCGATAAGGCTTTTATCCGCCTGGGTTTGATTATCATGGTGATTGCCTTAGTGCTGACGCGTTCAAGAATGGGGAACGTGGCATTTTTCATCGCCTTAACCACAGGCAGTTTGCTTCTGTTGCTCCTGTATAAGAACAAGCCTAAAAGTATGTACGTTTTGATTGCCAGCCTGTTTGTGATCGATACGGTCATCGTCAGCACTTGGTTTGGCCTAGAAAAAGTCAAACAACGTTTGGTGGAAACCAGCCTGAGCAATGAATCGCGTGACGACGTGGTTTACGCCGCATTGGAGGCAATTCAACATCAACCTCTGCTTGGCTTGGGGGGAGGCAGTTTTTACTCGTCGTTTCAGGCCTACAACAACGGAAAGATTCAGCTCTTTTACGATCACGCCCACAACGACTATATCCAGTTTGTCTTCGAGTATGGTCTGATTGGTACATCAATACTGGCAGTGGCTGTTGTCGCCGCTCTGCTTAAGTCGATGCAAGCTTTTCGAAATCGACGTAGCCGTCAGATGAAAGGGGCAGGCCTTGGGGCTTTTATGGCTATATTAGGGATGCTGATCCACATGAGTGTTGATTTCCCACTGCAAGCACCAGCAACGACTATCTATTTCTTACTTTGTCTACTCATCGCTCACTGGGCTTTTGCCATCCCTGCCGTAAAACGTAAACGCTCAGATGACTAGCGAGTAAGCGAACACTCCCTCGCAATGAGGGAGTGTTCCTTTTTCATTACAATTGCTTCTCTACGATTTCTTCCAGTTTATCGTAAGGCACATAACCTGGTATCACGCTCTCGCCGACAATCAAAGCAGGCGTTCCACGCAAACCGAAGCCATTGAACAACGCGTAATTGTTTTCCAACTGCTTTTCAATGTCTTCAGGGTTGTTCAGGTATTGCTCTGTACCTGTTTTCTTGGCGATTTTAGCCAGAGAAATTGCATCGTGAGTACCTGGTTTCGCCACTAGCAACTCGTGAACTTGAGGATACTTGTCACGTGCGTTTTGCCACACATTCAAAGCATAACCCGCCGAGTTAACACTCGAAGAACCTTCTTTCAACGGAACATACAAGTTAACGACTTTGATCTGCGGGTAGTCCTCTACCAGCTTCTGCAATTCAAGATCTAGCTTCTTACAATAAGGGCAGCTGTAATCTGTCACGTTAACCAAGGTTAATTCCGCATTCTCCGCTCCTATAGAGGTGTGCTTAGGGTCATTGATGTACGCTTGGCTGCTCGATAGCAACTGATCAAATTGTTGCTGCTGTTTAACGTACATGCCCAGACTCTCATGAAGCCCGTCGACGACACTTGGATTGGCTTTGAGCATCTCGACAATTTCGTTGATTTTCTCGTCCTGATTTTGAGCTTGAGCCAGAGGCGATAGCGCCATAACGCCCATCGCCAGCGCTATTATTAGTTTCTTAATCACTTTATTGATCCTATTGATTTAACCAAAGTCTGGCTAACATACCCGGTGGTGTAATGATGCCTGTTGTAATGCTTTCCACCTTGCCATCTTTGATTATGAAAATGGTTGGGGTTACGGAGATATTCCAGCGATTGAATATCTCCCCTCTTTCATCATTAATATTGCTAAATTGATACTCTTGAGCCTGCATAAACTGGCGAACTCGAGCGGAGGTTCCTGACGAACCAGCGACACCGATGACCGGATAGTACTGACTCAACCAGTCAACCGTTGGGCTGACAAACTTACACGCAGGACACCAAGTCGCCCAGAAATAGACCATCACTGGCTGCTCATAGCTCATGGCAATCACATCGACTGACTCTCCATCCAGAGTGACACCCGTGATCGGCGGCGCCGATTCAGTCGGTAGGCTCTGGCTACGAAACCAGTCCATTGCCGCAGAAATCGCAATGGCCAATACCACCAGAATCAAAATCTCTTTAAGCCAGTAACGCAGAGAACGTTTCACTAACTGTTCCCTCCCCCAGCGGATGCAATGGCTTCCATCACAGCCTCGCTTGATAAGATGACAGGTAATGGGATACCTTCGGGAGCACTTGGCCCATAGACAATGTTAAACGGCACACCAAATCGGCCATTAGCACGCAGGTAATCGGTCACTAAGCCATCTGGATGCGTCCAATCCCCTTCAATCAAAGTGACCGATGGGTGCTTCAGTGCCGAATAGACAGGATCCTGCAGAATGACGCCAATTTTGTTCGCTTTACAGGTAACACACCAATCTGCCGTCACGTTAACAAATACGGTTTGGCCTTGACTCACGGCTTGTTCAATCCGCTCATTAGATAAGCGCTCCCAAACCAAATCATCTGGCAAGGGTGTTGCCCAGTGATCAGTGGTCATGCTCGCTAGAACAAAACCGCCCGCTATCAAGAGCACAGCACCACCACCTGAAATCGCCATAGCTTTGTCGCCATACACCTTTTTCACGCGAATCAGTACAACTACAAATGCCACCAAGGCAATAAGCAGCGTCCAGAATGGAGGTATATGGTTATTGAGTAGTGTGAGTAGCCAAATACTGGTCGCCAGCATCATGACGCCGAACAAGAGTTTGAGCTTATTCATCCATGCGCCTGGTTTCGGCAGCAGTTTTGCAATACCTGGGAAAAGCGCAACACCAATCCAAGGAAGCGCCATCCCTACGGCTAAGGCAGTAAAGATCGTAAATAGCTCCAGTGAACTAGCGGCTAATGCAAAAGCTACCGCTGTTCCTAAGAACGGGGCAGAACACGGAGTGGCAAGCAAGGTAGCAAACATACCTTGGGTAAAGTGTCCGGCATAGGAATTATCGCCTTTTGATGCAGCCCAAGTATTGGTTTTCGAAGACAGGCGAATCTCGAACAACCCCAACATATTGGCACCAAACAGACTGGTGACCAGCACCATAATGGCGATAAACCAGCCGCTTTGGAACTGAATCCCCCAACCCACTGCATTTCCGGTCAGCTTAAGTATCAACAGGAAACCAGCCAATAACCAGAATGAGGTAAGAATACCAGCCGAAGACGCGAGAAATTGCCAGCGGATCTGGCGTCGTTCAACACCTTGAACTGCCACAATACTGCTGAGCTTCATACCCAAGACAGGTAGAACACACGGCATGACGTTAAGAATCAAACCGCCGAACAGAGCAAAGCCAATCATCTGCAATAGAGAGATATCGGTCTTGGTTACTACCCCATTTGAGACGGTGACGTCCTGTTCAGCCAGAAAGTTGTTGTCTTGAACCGTGACAAAAATACTCTGGTCATTAAAGCTGATGTCGCCTAACCAACTCGACACATCAAACATAGCCGTAACTGTATCTCCATCGACACTATAGCCAGTCAGTTTGTAGCTGTACTCCTTTGCATCATCCGAATGCCCATCGACAATAAAGTCTGGTTCCTGCCAACCAAGCGCTTTGGTCATCTGAACTTGAAGAACATTGGCATTCGCATCCCAGGTCGCTTTTGCATTCGACAATAAAGGCGAAGACTTAGGTACCTGGCTGATGGCTTGGGCATGCGTATAAAGTGCGTCTTGATTGACAATCAGCTCACTTGGGGTGAAAGTGAGTGAAAATGGGTAATCCGTAAGCACACAAATCGTGGTACACGACGACATCGTTAGCTTAGCATCCAATACCACTGGTTGAGCAAAATCCTTGACTGCTAGCGTCATAGGAATCACGGTTTTATCTTTATAGCCCAGTGTATTAATGCCAAGCAAACTGAACTGTTCCGGGTAAGGCCAGTGCCACTCTACGTTTTCAAGATTGGTCGACTCTCCCCAATCAATAGAAGGAGCAACACCACCTTCTCCCGGGCTGCGCCAGTAGGTCTTCCAGTCGTCATCCAGTTCAACTTCTAGAAAGCCTTCGACGGTTTTACTCGCAGCGTCAGCCTGACCCGTAAGAACAAAGCGAGTTTTGAGTGGCGGATGCTCCTGTTTGGTCATCCAGCCGGTATCGACTTCTGCAAAGGCTTGGGTGGTAAATAGCAAGGTACTCAGTGCAAACAACAGAGAGATCGCACTCATGACCATGTCTTTTAATAAACTTCTCATGTGTATTTCCAAAATAGTCACCATTTTTTGTAAATGGTTGATATAACAGACGTATTAAATCCTCTGACCGAAGTCAGAAACACATGGCTGAATTTATTCTCTGAAAACACACAAGGTGAGGTGAACCCTAGATTTTGGGACGATAGGTTCGGTAAAGGATGGGGCTTCTGGTCGACTCCGAACCAGCCAGGCAACGATGACCACGATGAACAAAAACATCGGTACCATCATGTTATCAAGATTAACCTTGGCACTGCTGAGCAACTTTTCTGTCAGGTCACACTGTTTTTGAATGCCATCACCGTTATCGGTGAGCTGAATTGTGTCGGTAAGAGCAGACTGCTTAAACGAGCACATGCTAATGATGCTGGTATTCTGCATAAAGCAGATAGCAAAAACCCACCCAACCAAAAGTAAGGTAATTCTCGCCATCACTGCAGATTTCAAACGCTTGATCATTAACTCTGTAAAACCCGAGGATTAAAACCGCCCCATTATGGGTATGCGGCTAAAGTGAATGTTAGTGTAGTGTCAGAACTTCACTATACAATTTTCTTTTGTAAAAAAATCTTATCAACGCCTGCCGTTGGGAAACCTTCGTAGCGCCCAACTTCTTTAAAACCAAGCTTGAGATAAAATTCTGCAGCCTGAAACGAATAGGTATCCAAGTAAATATCCGTTACGCCATGGGCTTTAGCTTCTCGCTCGACTCTAGCCATTAAGCTAGAACCCGTGCCAGCAGAGCGTTTGACTTCATCTACCCATAAAAATTCAACAAAAAGTGTATTTGTAAAAATCTCACCCGTTAATCCGCCAACAAAATCACCTTGTTCATTTTCAGCAATGCACGCCAACGACACAATGTCTTCATCAGGAAAATGCTTGAGGTTAAATGATTTCAGCCCATTGTAGATAGCATCTTTAATGTTCTTTGGCGGGTTCAACATGAAACTGATGTGCATAGGCGTCCTTTCCTCTTAACAAATAAGGCCAGCAATTGCTGGCCTTACATTACAACTCTGCGATAAACGAGCTTAGCATCCAAAATGCCAGAATGGCAAAAATCAGCCCCATGAACTTATGTTGGTATGTTCGGAACTTGGCATTTTCAAGCAGTGGTTTACCTAAAGTACCCACCAATGCAACCAACAGGAAGTTAAAAGCCAGACCTAGCACATTGAGCAGTAACCCCAATGCTAACATTTGTTCTCCAGATGAAGCCTCTATATTTACCGAAACAAACTGAGGTAAAAACATGACAAAGAAGACTAAAGCTTTAGGGTTAAGCAAGTTACTGACTAATGCTCGCTGATAGAAAGTCCCAGCCACTTTACTTGACGGGTCCAAATCAGGATTCCCACTGTCGCTCGCTCGTAGACAATCCCAGCCCATTTTTAACAAGTAAGCGCCACCTAGAAGATGAAGCGCCTTAAGCGCTAGAGGACTCATCGCCACCAAGGCTGAGACGCCCGCGGCAGCAAGCAGCGTTAAGATCACACCTGATGTCGCGTTACCCAAACTGGCAAAAACACCTACTCGACGGCCATAACTCATACTTGAACTGGCGATCAGAAGCATATCCGGGCCAGGCAACAATAAAAGTGCCACCACTGCAGTTAAATAAACTGGAAGCACAGACATATCAATCATAATTATTATATTAGACAATCAATAAAGCGCGGGATTTTATATCAAAAAAAGATCAATAACTAGGTACAAAACTCAATTAAAAAGCAAAAAAACAACACATAAAACCATCACAGACCATTAACTTTTTCTTAAAAGGAAAGCAATTTTGTACAAAAATAAGCGAAACTTATAAGCTAGACTGGTGAGAGTTTTAAGTGTGGAGTTTCTAGGAATGGCTGATATCAAAAAGAAGGAGTCGGCACGTTTTCAACTTGCTTCTGAGCTTGGCGGGCTAGAGTTACTCGATGCGAAATACACTCATCAAAACTTTTCACGTCACAGCCACGAAGGCTATACCGTTGGTGTTATAGAGAAAGGCGCTCAAAAGTTCTATCGAACCGGAGGCAATCATATTGCGCCTCAAGACAGCATTATTTTAGTCAATGCGGATGAAGTGCATAACGGCCAGACGGCGACTGAAGGAGGATGGGAATACAAAGCCATGTACCCTCTTCCTGAACAGTTCTCTCAGATAACCTCAGGTTTAACCCCAGCATTATCTACCCCTTACTTCCCAGAGCCAGTCGTATACGACCCTGAAATGGCACAACAGTTAAGGCTGGTCTTTGATGTACTAGAAAAGTCAGACAATAAACTACTTAGAGAAACGTTGGTTTACGGCACACTGGTTAAACTCATCGCTCGCCATAGCAAAAGCCGACAATCAAGCGATTTGATAACGTCTGGCTCTAAACAAATTGGTATCGTTAAGGAGTTTCTCGATGACTTTCCACAAGCGAATGTGTCGTTGGAAGATCTGTCCAAGCTTGCAGGATTAAGCCCATTTCATCTTGTGAGAAGCTTTCAGAAAGCGTATGGGTTGCCACCACACTCCTACCAAATCCAATCACGACTTAGATTCGCAAAGCGCCTGATGCGTCAAGGCATGAAAATATCCGATGTTGCTCAAGAATCCGGATTCCACGATCAAAGCCACTTTCATCGCCACTTCAAACGAGCTATGGGGGTCACCCCAAAGCAATACGCCAAAAGCATTTAGCTGCGCAATTTTATACAAGGCACGCGGTTTTACGTGTGTATTAATAATTACAAGTCTAACAACCAATCAAATTTTTATGAGTAGTACGACATTGAATTCTCCATACACACCAAGTAAACAACGATTATTCATGCAAGGAGCATTCGCTATGATGCCTCTGAGCCTTGCCGTTATTCCTTGGGGGCTGCTTGCAGGATCTTTTGCCATTGATGCCGGTCTTACTGTGATAGAAAGCCAAGCTTTGTCGGCGATTCTTTTTGCAGGTTCAGCTCAGCTTGTGGCAACAGGTATGTTAAAAGCCGGAGCTGGACTCGCCACTATGCTGCTGGCAACCTTCTTTATTACTTCACGCCACTTTTTATACAGCGTATCTATGCGCAGTAAAGTCAGCCCATTACCATTCAAATGGCGATTAGGGTTGGGTTTTCTACTCACTGATGAGTTGTTTGCATTGTGTGGTCAACAATCAGAACAGCAGTTCAATCGCTGGTATGCACTCGGTGCGGGGCTAAGCTTTTACCTTTGCTGGAACCTAGCCACCTTGGCTGGCATCATTGCTGACAGCCAGATCCCAGCAATGAATGAGCTCGGATTGGAATTTGCGGTCGCCGCGACATTCATTGCAATTGTCACCCCCAACATCAAAAGCTTCCCTATATTAATGGCGGTGTTAACTTCGCTTCTCGTCTCGGTGGTCTGCAGCTATTTGAAAATTGAGTCAGGGCTAATGATTGCTAGCGTATGCGGAATGGTGGCGGGCTATGTTTGCGAGACAGTAAGAGGGGCAAAATAATGATTATGTTTTCTATTTTAGCGATGACAGCATTGGTTCTCCTAAGCCGTTATGTTTTTCTTGAGCCTAGACTACCTTTACGATTAAGCCCAAAAACGCATCGCCTGCTCAGCTATTCAAGCCCGGCAGTTCTGACCGCAATCTGGGCTCCTATTGTATTTATGCCTGAGAAGCAGCTCTGGCTTACGCCAGACAACCCATACCTACTTTCTGCAATATTGGCGGCAATCTTGGCTTGGAAAACTAACAATGTGTTACTGACGACCTTAGCCAGTATGCTGGTGTTTGTTGGACTACAGCTGTTTTAACCGAATATCAAAGCCAACAACAAAACACCACATCCTAGTATCGTCACCCACTTGACCAGTACGCCTAGCTGAGTAGTGCCACCTTTTGGTGCTTGATTACAACATCCCATAATAATGACCTCTGAGTTAAGCAGAATTCAGAGGTTACTCCTTCCCCTAGGGGAAAGGTAAAGGGTTATTGCGCTAACCATTCAATTTCGATCAGCGTTTTACCTTCAGCTTTTAATCGCCCAAGAAACACATCACCAACATGAACTTCACCAACGCCTTGCGGGGTGCCAGTCATTACGATATCACCATCATTTAAAGTGGTGTATGTTCTGAGCTCTTCGAGAATTGTTTGGGGCGGATACATCATTTGGGTGACGGCACCCTTTTGAACACGAACACAGTTAATAAACAGCTCAATCTCCAGAGATTCAATTGCAATACCGTCCAAAGAAATAAAGCGGCTAAATACGGCGGAGCCGTCAAAAGCTTTCGCGCGCTCCCACGGTAACCCTTTATTCTTAAGTTTGGATTGTAACTCGCGTTTGGTTAGGTCTAATCCAAGCCCAACCGCACTCAATTGACCTTCACGTACAATAAAGCAGATTTCACCCTCGTAATGTAAGGTTTCACCGTGGTGCGATATTAACTGAGAAGAGATAGAAGAAGACGGTTTGTTGAACACAACCAATTCATCCGGTACTGCATTATTTAGCTCTTTGATGTGTTCAAGATAATTGCGTCCTACGCAAACCACTTTGCTAGGATAGATACTTTTATCGCCAAATTTTACCGAATTCATGCTGCTTCCCTGATCGTTCTACTCCGAACGCCAATATTAATTCAACAAATTAATGAATTAACCCATAGTGTTTCGAAACTAAGATCCAATCCCCATAATTGGTACACCCAGCCCAGAAAATAGAAAAACGCCTATCCAACACTGGATAGGCGCTAACACAATTACGTGTTGAGGCAGTAGATCTTATTGATTTATAGGAAGTAACGAGCACCAATGGTCCACTTATCTTCCTCTTTCACGCCAATGTCATTGCCTAAGTCAAACTGATACCCTGCAAAGCCCATGAACTTAGGCGTAAAAGTATATTCAGCTTGCAACGCAGACTGGCTGTATTGAGTCTTGCTTGCTTTGTCATCAACAACTGCTTCATAGTTCGCGCTGAAGTTCCAACCATTTCCTAAAGCGTAAGCCAACAGAATTTCATATTGATCGCTTTCAGCTAAAGGCGAGCTACCAGGGTTCATGTTTTCGTTCATCGCATAGACAACTGCTGAGTACAAGCCGTCACCGTATGCGCCAGAGCTAAACGCAAAAACATGGGAGTGGCTGTCAACATTGGCAACATCACCACCGTTGTATGAGTAGCCAAGGTTAAAGCCATAGACATTCATTGAAAGTGCGATCTGTCCACGAGCATCATAAAGCTTACTATTTGCAGAATCTGTGTGCTCTCCTTGCCAAGCAAGTCCAAGGTTTAAACTACCTAAATCACCCAGTTCAATTGCTTTACGGTAACTGACCATGTCTTCACCACGAGCCGTACCGAGATTGTTGTGATCTTCATATAGGAAGTCATTCGCAAACGCGATCGGTAGATCCGCAACACCAGCGATATCGTAGTATGGAGACCACTGAGTACCGACTACAAATCGACCGAACTGCTCATGAGTCGCACCAATGTAACCCAAACGAGTAGTGAAAGAGGTGTCGCCACCATCTAGGTAGTTCAGAGCCCATTCACCTTTCGCATCAACAGTAACACCATTGCCCACATCTTGTGTTCCGGCGATGTTGATTCGAGGAGATACATCATGCACCTCCACTTCATCTGCCGAGTCATACTCACCGATGCCTACATCTACGTAGCCACCGATAGAAATTGTTGAACCTTCGCTATTGTAGATTTCTGCAGCGAAAGCGTTAGTACCACATGCTGTTGCCGCAATCGCAGCGGCTAATAATTTAATTTTCATAACTTAACGTCCGTTTAGGTTTGTAACTTCTGTCCGTGTCTGGCCTGTAGGGCCAAAGCATCACGAACAATTAAAACGTAGTACGAAATATTTAAAAATGAAGTGCAACCAAGTGCTTAGCTTGAAGATTTATTAGAAATTGCTCAAATAACAAAAATGTGAACAATTTTTAACCACATGAAAGTATTAAAGTTTTTAGTGAGAGAAGAGGTCTTTTCTTACCTCTCGATCAAGTTCACACTTTTTGAAATTTAAACGGAACTTTTTTGAAAAAAGTAAAAAGCCCTCTATCAATAGAGGGCTTTTAAAGCTAAATCCAGTCAAATTAACAGGATAGTAATCAGGCAAAGTGCAATGGCGGAACAACCTAGTTGGTTACCCTGCATCCGCTATCGAAAAATCGTATTTGCCCAGCGAGCAAGCCCTGCCGTTACCGAACCAAAATAGTTCCCGCTTATCACAGGTGTGTCCGGAAGTACGGATTTCACTGCCCCAGTGAGGATAGGTGAACGGGCTGAGCCCCCTGTCATGTAAATCACATCAGGCTTGATACTACTTTGCTTAATGGCTTCAATCACCAGCGCTTTGATTTTCTCAGTTGGATTGACAATGGCTTCTTCCATTTGCTGGCGTGTTACAGATAGTGAAACCACTTCAGAAAGTAGATCCAGATTCGCGTTGTAAGCCGCCGCGTCAGCCAACGCTATCTTAGTTTGCTCTGCTTCTCGAATCACCGAATAACCAAGGGTTTCTTGATGCAACTGCACTAGTCTAGCCAGTTTTTCAGGTTCACGAGCTTCCTTTAGCAATAGTCGTAGCTGCTTGAGGTTTTCATGTGCGTAGAACTTGCGCTGGGCCTGAACATCGTTGATTGCAATGGGGTTCCAAAATTGAGTGGTTGGGATGTCTAGGCCAGACTGGCTAGTTGACCCCATACCAAACTCCTGCATAAAGCATTTAAAGGCAGTGAAAATATCTAGGTCATTACCGCCAATTCGTTGCCCAGAATGAGCAATTAAAGACTCACTTCTGTCCTGTTTTCCACACCAACTTGGACCCATCTGAACAAATGAGCAATCTGTTGTACCACCACCGATATCAACAACCAGCACATTTTTATTCTGTTCAAGGCTCGCTTCATAGTCTAAACCTGCCGCCAGAGGCTCAAACTGAAACTCGATATCTTTAAAGCCTGCTCGGCGGGCAGCGCGGCGCAAAATACCTTCTGCCTGTAGGTTAGAATCATTCCCACCCCGACCAAGGAAGTTCACTGGACGACCAATAACCGTCTGTGAAATCTCTTTTTGAAGTGAGCATTCTGCCTGAGTTTTGATATTAGCCATCATGGCGCAGACCAAGTCCTCAAAGAAGGCCAACTGCATATCACGTAAGCCTGTTACCCCAAGAAACGATTTGGGGGATTTTACGTAATAAACATCCTTGGGATCTTCCAGATAGAGCTCTAAGGCTTGCTGACCAAATCGAATATCGTCAGAGCGTACTTCCAGTCCTTCCTCGCGATTAAGCTTAATTGCTCGACGCAGTACGCTTTCACTGATTTCGCTACCAGGCTCAATGTCTAAACAGCGAAACAAATATTCAGAGACAACTTCCGCTGTTGGCGCACATAAAGTAGATGGAATATAGTAGCTATCTCCAACCAGAGGGATCTGCCTGATCTCATCATTGACCAATTCCGCTACCGAACAGTTAGCCGTTCCATAATCGAATCCAATCGCCATCAATCACCTCTTTATCATCTACCAAAAATCGGGCCGCACAGTAAAGCCTACACTTATAGACAGGTCAACCCAGTTAGGTTAATTCTTTTTAACAGCATCCATTTGTTTTAAAGTGGCCGCTATCCGTTCATGTACTTAGGGAAGCGAGGAATTGAATCTACGCCAGATAGAAGTGTTTTATGCCGTCATGCAGGCAGGCACAGTGTCAGGGGCAGCCAAGCAGCTTCATGTTTCACAGCCCAATATCACCCGAGTACTGGCTCATACTGAGCAGCAGTTGGGGTTCACGCTGTTTGATCGAATAAAAGGTCGGCTGGTTCCAACTCAAGAAGCCCAGTCTCTAATTACGGAAGCGGAAAAGATCTACCAACAACTTGGTCAATTTCGAAGTTTAACCAGCAAACTCAAGCATGGTCAGCATCACCTCCGCATTGGTTCACCGCCAATACTTGCCTCTGGTTTCCTCGCACCGGTCATAGCAGAGGTTTGCAATAACACGGACTATACCTTAGAAGTGTGCACTGCAAATCGAGATGAACTGATTGATGGTCTAGTAAAAAACGAATTAGACCTCGCTGTATGCTTTGGGGAAGAGAGCGCTTCTTCCATTGTTCAAGACACTTTACTCAATACTGAAATGAAGGTGCTGACCCCCGCAGAGACGATCGCTCAGCACTCAGTCACACTTCAGGAACTACTAGAGAGTTCGTTGCCACTGGTTGGACTCGACACGCGAGATCCACTTGGTTTTCAGCTGCACCAATCCATTCATGCCGTCGCCCCAAACTTTCACCCAAAGGTCAGCGTTAGAAGTTATAATGTTGCCGCGGAAATGGTCGTGCATGGTGCGGCAAACGCCATTATCGATCCTTGGACCGCCAAGCATTATCAATCGTATCCGCAGCTCCAATGTGCTTCATTAATGCCTGCGATACCAGTAAATGTCTCCCTAATTTATTGCCAACATTACCCGCTTTCCGTTTCAGCCAAGTGGTTCGCTGAGCGCCTTCAAGAAGCCGCGCGACAAGGTGTATAGCTTAACGTTATACCCTAGCAACAAATAGGTATTCGGCATAAAGCATTGAGCTCAATAGAGTATATGCATCTGCTTATTCTGTTAATCAAGGATGCTTTATGTCTATTGCTCAACCTTACTTACTCTTTCTTGGCGATGTTACCGACCCGATTTCAGCAAAAACGGCACGAGGTATTGCGCTTTGGCGACCTGAACAATGTGTTGGTGAGTTACGCCTAACGAGTGACACTGTCACTCTTGATTTACCCAATCTAACTCTAGAAGAAGCAAAAAATGAGGGAGCAAAGACACTCGTCATTGGTACAGCCAATGCAGGCGGCTTCATACCTGAGAGCTGGCAAGAGTGTTTAATTCAAGCAGCGGAGCTAGGCTTTGAAATTGCCTCCGGCATGCATCAACGGCTAAAAGATATCCCTGAACTGGCCGAGCTGGAACAACAAGGCATCACTAAACTGCACGATGTTCGTCATTTTGACCAAAATCTGGAAGTAGGCAATGGTATCCCACGTAAAGGTAAACGTATCTTAACTGTCGGTACGGATTGCTCTGTCGGTAAAATGTTTACAGCATTGGCACTAGAAAAAGCACTGCACAATATTGATGTCTCAGCACAATTTAAAGCCACAGGTCAAACGGGCATCTTAATTGACGGACAAGGCATATCGATTGATGCGGTTGTTGCGGATTTCATTTCAGGCGCTGTAGAGAAAATCAGCCCTGAATTTACCGATCACGAATGGGATATCATCGAAGGCCAAGGCTCACTGTTCAATCCCTCTTTTGCAGGCGTGAGTCTCGGCTTACTACACGGCGCGCAGGCAGATGCTTTGGTGCTATGCCACGAAATTGGCCGCCCTCATATTCGTCATCTACCGCATTGTCAATTACCGACAATTGAAGCAACAATAAGCGCTAACCTCGCAGCTGCACAACTGACGAATCCTAATGCTCAACTGGCAGGTATCAGTCTGAATACCTCTGCTATTAGTGAAGAAGATGCCATGGCGCTTTGTGCCGATTGGCAAGAGCAACATCAGGTTCCGGTCACCGACCCAGTCAGATTCGGCATCGATGCAATTGCAGCACATGTTAAAACTCTGTGAGGCTAAACATGGACATTACAGCATTCAGTGAATCAATTCCTCTAGCTCGTCCTTTTGCCATCTCGCGAGGAGTAAGAACGCATTGTGATGTAGTTCGAGTGGAGATCCACCATCTATCTCATGTTGCGATGGGAGAATGTACACCTTACCCGAGGTATGGCGAAAGCGTTGAATCAGTATTGACGCAAATTCATCAAATTATTCCTACGTTGAAAACGCTTTCCGCTGCTGAAGCAAAAGTCGCGCTGCAGAAAATGCCGGCTGGAGCCGCAAGAAACGCGCTCGACTGTGCATTATGGGATTTGATTGCAAAGACGGACGGATTACACTTTCCATCTCCCTACTTTGATATCCGCTCACAAATCGAGACAGCGATGACGGTCTCGATCGATATACCAGAAAAAATGGCGCAACAAGCCAGTGATTATATCGAGCAGGGCGCCACTCTGCTCAAGGTCAAACTGGACGACAAAGACATTGTACCGCGAGTCACTGCCGTTAGACGTGCAGCGCCAGAATGCAAAATTATCCTTGATGCCAACGAAGCCTGGCAGAATGAAGATCTCGGCGAGCTATTTTCAGCATTAGAACAGCTTAATATCACTATGATCGAGCAACCCGTTCCCAAAGGTCAAGATGGTTTATTAAAGGAGATCTCACATCCGATTCCTATATGTGCTGATGAGAGTTGCCATGTGCGTAGCGACCTCTCCCGCTTAGAGGGATGTTACGAGATGATCAATATTAAGCTCGATAAATCGGGCGGCCTAACAGAAGCACTGGCGTTGGAACAAGAAGCCAGAGCGAAAGGGTTTTCTATTATGGTGGGCTGTATGCTCGGTACCTCGTTAGCAATGAAGGCTGCTTTACCTATCGCAACCCGAGCAGAGATTGTTGACTTGGACGGGCCAGTGCTACTTGGCACGGATATCCCTGATGGCTTAATTTATCAATCTGGAACTTTAGATTTAAACAATCATCAAAAATAATATATTCCTTCCAATTTTATAACCCCGAATTAAATATGAACTGTTTATTCGGGGGCTTCTGTTTACTTATTGATCAAAATAGTTCCTATTAACTAGATCAAACTAGTAATAAAGTGCTAGAAAAAATAATCACAAATATATCGATAATACCCCCTCACTTAAATCGCATCATGAATTAACAAAATATTGTTCTAAAGTTCATAAAACAGCTGTCGATAACAGTGAAAAAGTCATTGCTTATTTAATAGATATACCCAAAAACTTAGAATCTAAAAATTCCTTAGTAATATATCTAATACTATAAGGTTAAAATGACTCTGCTTTGATAGTGGAGGTACTCACTGCATGACCAGCCCATTACCTAGAAGGCTAAGAGACATAAGAAAGAAAAGAGGTATCACTCAGGAAGAGCTGGGGCAAAAACTAGGGATGGAGTCAGGAAGCGCAAGCGCTAGAATTAGTCAGTACGAAACTGGTAAACATGCTCCTGATTACACGACCGTAAAACGCATATCTGCGGCGCTAGAGATAACCGTCGCTTACTTCTACTGTGATGACGATACGTTAGCAAATATCATAATAGAAGCCTCCAGCCACAGTGAAACAACAAAGCTTGATATTCTAAAAATACTAGAAGGAATTCAAAAACAATAAGTTAGCATCTTTGCTGTTTTGGATAGACACGACAATGATTTCTGAACTCGACCTCGCCATACAACTGACAAAAATAATAATTCTTCTCTATATATCCTATCTTTTATTGCGCCATCAGGTGAGCAATAAAATACTGTATGGATGTTTATTAGCAATGATTTCGATGATCATTGAGCTATTCATCAACTATTGTCAGTTGTCATGGCCTGCTATTAGTTCTGATCATAAAGATGAAGTTTTGTTAATTTCGTCGACAACGCTGCTAATTGCTCATATTTTGATGCTATCTGGCGTATCTTCGTTATATTTTAAACTCAAAGAAGAATCAGAAAAAGATCATCTGACCCAACTTAATAATCGAAAATTCATGCGCAAGATCCCAGAAAAGGATTACGACGTCATCTATCTGGATATTGATAACTTTAAATCTATCAACGATACGCTTGGCCATGATTACGGTGATGCTTTACTCGTATTATTTGCTCGATATTTGTCTCATTGCATTCTCAAGAATGAATATTTGGTTCGATATGGTGGAGATGAATTTATTGCTTATGTCCAACCCGGGCGTAGCGGTGACTTCATTGAACGGTTGCTAGGATACGTGGCAAACTCTGAAATTGAGTTTAGCTATGGTATATCGGGTAGTGCTAAAGGCGAGTTATTTTCAGCAATTACCCGTGCCGATAAAAACATGTATCTGATGAAGAGGCGAAGATCAACATCTAGAGGCCGTAAACCCGCCCAGGTTAACGAGACCTGAGCCGACTTTACTATGGCGTGACTTAGTCTGCATCACAAGCAAGCCCCCAATGCGCTTTACTAAATGCGCTTTTTAAACTTTTATTAATAGAATGTGAGAATGGATTCTCAAGGTAGCTTATGGTGGCATCGGTTGGACGTATCGTGAAATATGTATTCGCGGCATCAGTTTTGCTGCTCACGACCAGTTGCCTTCCGCAGCAGCCCAATATCAAACTCGGTGTTGTCCTACCTTTGACAGGGACCTTTGCTATATATGGTCAGCAAGCACTGAAAGGCGCCCAGCTTGCCGTCGACCAGATCAATGCAAATGGTGGGGTTCTTGACAGACAACTTGAACTCATCATCCGTGATAACCAGACTGATCCGGCAAAAACCGTAAAATACAGCCGTGAATTAGTACAGCAAAGCCAAGTATTTGCTCTGTTTGGCCCTGTTAGTAGTGCGGCTCGTTATGCCATGGCGGAAGTCGCGGAAACATTTCAAACCCCTTTGTTTTACGGTATCGATTATGAAGGCCAACATTTTAATCGCTACCTGTTTTGCTACAGCGCAATTCCAGAGCATTACATTGAACCTATCGTTCCTTACCTGATCGACAACGTGGGGAAAGATTTTTATATCTTCGGCTATGACTATATCTGGCCACACCGGATGGCTGAAAGTATTGTAAACTCCGTCAATGAACACCAAGGTAGCGTCGTTGATATAGAGTTTACCCCATTTGGTGTAAAAGACTTCACTTCTGTATTCGAGCGCATTAAAACCTCTGGCGCTGAAACACTAATGCTCATTTTACCCGGTGTTGATGGCTTTACTTTTTTATCCCAGTTGAAGTCGTTTAACTTTGGCCGACCTCTTCAAATCGTAGCTTTTGCCGCCGATGAAACCTATTTGTCCAATCTTGGGGATGACGCTTTAGAAGGCGTACTCACTGCTCTTCACTTTTTTAGTCAGAACGATGCACCTGTATTACAGGAATTCGTCAACGATTATAAAAACTATCACGGCTCTGAGTCGGTGGTGACCTATTCGAGTAAGGCTCATTACGATCTGATTTACTTGCTCAAAGCAGCGATAGAAAAAGCAGGTTCGGTTGATAAAGAAGTTGTCATCAACCAACTCCCTGGGCTAACTCTATATGAAAGAGAGTTGGCGATTAAACTCAGAGATGACCATCACTTTGAATTGCCCATGTACTTGGGCCAATTTACCAGAGGTAAGCTAAACGTTATCGAACAGTTAGGGATCATCAAACCAGAGGATCAAAGACCAGTAGGAAATGAATAAGCTTAGCGTAAAGATTTTTATCATACTTCTACCCTTAGCAGTGTCATTGCTGATCTTCAGCTACGCCTATTACAAAGCTAGAGAAAAGCTCACCATCGACCACATTTTCCAGTCTATTCAACTTTCTTCGTCTCTAGGCGCTAATGAAATTAGTCACTATGTAGAAGGGCGATTTACCGAATTTGATCGCCTTAGTAGTGAGATAACAACCTGCAAAAAAGGAGAGAGCTCATTATCTATCTCTTCTGCAGACGCCTTGAGTTTCACCAGTGGTTTCTCCGCGCTCGCGATTTCGGACTTATCCGGACAGGTCACTGCATTTAGTTTGTCTTCGAATAAGAGTAATCGGTACGTACTTCGTAAAAATATTAAGGGCCTTATTCTTCTGCCTGAACACGTTCTTGCCCTACTGCACACTTCATACCAAGAGTGGCAAACCACTTATCCCGAGAACCTACGGTTAGAACAAGAAACCCTCCGTCAGTTACTCGAACTTAACCAGCGTGGCGAGGTGAACTCTCAAGCGAGTAGAGATTTGAGTAACTTACTGGTCAAGATTCGTGAGGGGAGACGACTCCCTCGCCAAGTCATCAGCCTTGCCAGCGCAGAAACTATTTCAAAGCTAGGCCTGATATTCGACACCGAAACTTATCTATATTCGCGACCTCTTATTGGATGCGATAAGCAAATAGTCGGCTTTTACACGGCCGTATTAGATCGCACCATTGTTGAAGACCACCTTTACCAAATAAAAAACACCTTGATTCAGAGTAACCTCCAACACGTAGATGTTTTAATGGTACGAAACCAAGGTCTTCACTCATTGTCCGCAGCCAATCATTTATCGCTGCATGAACTCTCAAAAGCAGGCCTTAATGAGACCAATAAGCCACAGATGAGAGACGATCTAAACGGGATGCTGATCAATCAACCTATAGAGTTGAATATTCAAAATCATCTTATCTCTGTGGACAACACCCACCCATCCATTCCCGATAATCAAAAAGGCATAAACTTGGTGGTGTATGTATCAATGGAGGAACTCAAATCGAGCAACTTACTACTAATGCGCGAGGTGTTCCTCTACCTATGTATTGCTCTGTTCTTATTTGCATCTTTGACTCTTTATCTTTCCCACTACATCGCCTCACCGATTGTCGATCTGCGTCGACGAATCTCAGTGCTCTCAAAGACAGGCCGAGCTAAAACCGACTTCTCTGTCAGAGATGATGAAATTGGCCAGCTCTTTAGTGCCTTTTCTGACATGGCTTACAGTATCAAGACTAAAGAATCTCAACTGGTCAAGCTGGTGCGCGAAGACCCATTAACAGGCATTCTCAACCGTCGCGCATTAGTTAATCATGCCGAGGACATTCGACGGCTCAACGCCAGTTCATGCATATGTATGATGGACCTAGATCACTTCAAACAGATTAACGATAACTACGGCCATGCGATTGGTGACTCGGTGTTGAAAACCTTTTGTACTCTTGTTACGAGTGAGATTCGTGATACCGATATCTTTGGTCGACTGGGTGGCGAAGAGTTTGCGTTAATCTTGCCGGAAACTCAGCTGGAAGATGCCGCTAGTTTAGCGGAGAGAATTCGCAGCCGAGTAGAACTTCAACTGGTCGCCAGTTTGAGATCGGTCGTCTGCTCCAAAGTAACTGTCAGCATCGGTGTGGTGGAATGGTTGGATGATGACTTTGCCAAAGCACTATCTAGTGCAGATAAACACCTGTATCTGGCGAAAGAAAGTGGGCGTAATCAGATTAAAGTACAGGAATCAAAAAGCCCGCGATAGTGCGGGCTGATGTTGAATAACTTTTTCTACTGACTCAAATCTTCATTCGAGCGACATTCCTACCTGACCAATTCGAGTTTTGAACTCTTCAATACTGTCAGCCTGATAGGTGGGTGAGCCGTTAAAATATCTTGGTTTTTCAGGCAGCATGGCATTTTTCAACGCGTTTTCCTGATCAATGTCATCGTGGTAGACAGTAACGCGATGTGGAATATCCTGTTTAAATGTCGCCATTTTCTCTTCTCCTTTTCATCTTACGTATACACGACTCTAAGCGTAGAAAAGGATCTCAGACTGTCAAAGCGCCCCATTAAGCATGGGTTGCAGATTAGCAGAGCGTTAAGCTAGACACTTCCTTGTTTGCGCCTCTTTTTTGCGTAAAACAAATCATTTCATAGGAATTCTGTTTTTGTGAGCTTACATCCACATCCTAATTTGAAGCTAAATTAAACGGAACTTTGGCAAGGTGATGATGAACGCCAAACCCGGCTCTTGAGATCTCACATCAATTTTTCCCTGATGAAGAGCAATAACACGCTCAACTATCGCCATCCCCAAGCCTGCTCCTTGAGCTTTGTTCTGAGTTTCTTTACCACGGAAAAAGCGCTCAAAGATCCGGTCAATATCAATTTGACTCATTCCTCGACCGCTATCGGCAATCACGATCTGTATATGTTCTTCATGCTCAGTCACTTCAGCCCAAATTCGAGTTCCCTCTCCAGAGTAGCGAATAGCATTATCCATCAGATTTCGAAACAGACAGTTAAGGAAAATCTCATTGCCTTGAATCGCATAGGTTTCCTCATCGGCTTCTAATGTGATTTTTTGCTGTTGCTTCAATGCAAGAGGCACCAGCTCGCCAATCACATTGCGTAGTATCTGAGCGACATCGACGGTTTGGCTTAAATCTACGACCAGCCCGCTCTCTACTTTTGCCAATGTCAATAGCTGCTCAATGGTTCGCTCAGAACGTGTAATGCTCTTTTCAATCTGTTTTAGGTCATGGTCTTTTTCTTCAGCATTTTGTGTTTCAAGTGCATTCTGCGCATTAAGCTTGATCACGGCCAGAGGTGTTCGCAGTTCATGGGCAGCGTCTTGATTAAATCGTTTTTCTCTTTGCCAAGCGGCATCGACTTGATCAAACAGGTAGTTTAAGCGTTTTACTAAGCTATCCAGCTCCGTTGGGACATCAGTAATATTAAGTGGTGAGAGGTTATCAATCGACTTCTCCGACACTTCCTTTTCCAGACGGCTTATTGGTGCAAACAAATGATAGGTAAACAGCACCAATAGCAGGCATAGGAATGGTGTTGCCACCAGCATGGGGACAATAGCTGGGATCGCAATTTTGTTTTCGACTTCGCTACGCAGGTGCTTGTCTTCACCCAGCCAGAGCCACATTGGCTCACCCGTTTTCGGTTGCGTTAATAGCATGGTTACGCCACGCCACATGTTGGATTGCTGCTGATCATGAATGTCGTTCAGGCCAGGATGACGCATCATCTTTAAGTCAACAGGTGGCGCATTCGGAGAGCTTGCCAATACAGCGCCCTTTGAATCGAGCAGTAAGTAGGCAAAATTATCTTCAAGCAGCTTGGCTCGTGACCATTTTTCTAGGTTGTCTTTGGGAGACGTTTTACTGGTGATGTTAGCGAAAACGGTTTCTGGGTCTGAGTTTCGGTCTTCGCCAATCACAGAGGGGTCGGTCAATAACAACACCTTCAAGAAACTCTCACTGAGATCCTGAAGCCGTGCATCATCAACGTCCGTAATAGCTTGACGAGTATCAAGATAGACCCAGATGGTAGACGCAGTAATAACCGCGAGACAAAGTAGCACGCTCGCCAATGCGACACGACGTTTAACAGAATTCAGTCTCATACTAGTGTTGGATGATGTATCCGACTCCTCGAATGTTTTCTATGGTACCTTTCGGCATCTTTTTGCGCAGATTATGGATGTGTACTTCAATCGAATTAAGTCCGGCACTTTCATCCCAACCGTGCATGTTTTGCAATATCTGAGTTTTGCTTAGCACCCTACCAGCATTCGTCACCAGATAGAGGAGAATTTTAAATTCATTCGGCGTCAGATTAATGCACTCACCAGCAACCGCGACTTTATGTGAGTTGACCGACACAGAGACATCTCCCACCACAATGGTGTCATCTGCCATACCCGCCGATCGGCGAATCAACGCGCCCATACGCGCCAGCAGCTCTTCCAGTTGGAACGGCTTAACCAGATAATCATCTGCGCCATGATTGAGCCCATAAACACGGTCATTGAGTTCATCTCGAGCGCTGAGAATCAAAACGGGCGTCTTGTCTCCTTTGCTCCTGAGCTCTTTGAGTACTTTCAAACCACTAATACCTGGTAATGAAATATCAAGAATGACCAGCAGGAAACTGTCAGTTTGCAGTGCATGAAGGGCACTTTCACCCGATGTTACCCAGTCTGCGGTATAGTGATGTCTGGCAAGGGAAGCGGTAATCGCATTGCCAAGCATAGGGTCATCTTCAACTAATAATACGCGCATGTTATCTATCTCTGTTCTGTATCGTGACCCATTCAGCAGTGATAAAAGGAAGGTCACAAGCGATGGTTTTATTTACTGAGTCTCACTGCTTTCAATCCATCTGTGTCGGCCTTTTGAGCTTTGGAGAGCGCAGAAGCCAAACATAGAATTCATTCAAATTAGCAAGCCAGACTTAAAAAACATTTAATAAACTGCAAAACATTTCAATTTTTGGCCTTACCAGTGCTAGCTTGGCATTCGAAAGGCTCCGATTATATTAATCTTGTTGAACATGATAAGTACATCAGTTTATGCATATAGTTCCATTTCACCGCAGAGACCGACTATTGAGAGAGAAAAGTAATGACGTAGTTTGACTGCAAGGAGTAATGGCACTCCACCTCTCGAAAACCCGTCTTAGCCACCAGCGAAGGCGATAAGTCCAGCCATATGCGCTGTTTGTATGGGTCAACACATTTAACCTGAGCACATTCAAAGCCGAAATACTCACCAATGTAGGGATAAAGCGCTTTAAACAGACTCTCTTTGGCGGAGAAGATGATTGTGGTGATGATATCGTTACTAAATGGCAGTGACGCCAGACGCTGCCACTCCCATACAGAACAAACGGAGCTGGATATCTCACGCACCACTTTGGTCGCTAGCACTTTCTCAATATCCATTCCGATGTAGCGCCTGATGTTCTGAATAGCAGGAAGCACTGCACATGCAGCGATATCATCGCAATGGGTAATGGTACCTAAAATTCCGTCTGGCCATGTTGGACAGCGATTTGCCCCGACCCCGATCTGGACTCCGCTGGCAACCAATCCACCGCAAGCAGATATCGCCTGTCTGGCCGCATAACGACCCGCCAGCAACTCAGCTCGTCTTGAGCTTACCGCGCGGCCAAGTCCATCAGGACATCGAATCCTGAACTGCTTGAATAAGGCATCGTGATAAAGGCTTTGGTTAAACTGGCACACAAAGACACTCGCGCCATTGATTAGAAACCTTTGCTCCTTGTTGATAAACCGACCGCTTGTTTGTTCAGATAAATCACGCGCTCCCATTATGACGTCAATGTCAGGAAATAATGTCGCCATAATTACTGCCTCGTATCCACAGTAACAACCGCAGATAACCCATTGTCGACCTGAACCGAATCATTGAACACAATCTTAACCGGTACACGTTGCACCACTTTAGTAAAGTTGCCCGTCGCGTTATCTGGTGGTAGCAAAGCAAAGGTGGCGCCTGTAGCTGGCGATACGCTGTCGATTCGTGCCGAGAAGGTTTTCCCTGGATAGGCATCAATGGTGACATCAACAGACTGCCCTTTGTGCATGCGAGACTTTTGCGTTTCTTTAAAGTTCGCCAGAATCCACGGTGTACGATCAGACACTATGCTCACCACAGATTGCCCCGGTTGCACCATCATACCGACTTGCAGGTTACGATTGCTGATCACGCCATCTATTGGCGCCACAATTCGGGTGTATCCCAATTCAAGCTTCGTCTGTGACAAACTGGCTGTGGCTTGCTTGACCATAGCGTCAGCCTGCTCTATTTCACTTTCCAGTACCGATAGCTTGTCTTGCTGGGTTTTCAGGCTGGCCTTAGCCTCAAGATACGCCGCTTCATCAACTTTATAGGCAGAGGCGCCATTGTCACGTTCACCTTTGGACACATAGTTTTGTTTCTCTAAAGCCTGCAAGCGCTTGTATTGCTGAAGTGAGTATTGATATTTGGCCTTCGCCGACGTCACTTTGCTCTGGTACTCTTCGATGGCACTTTTCTGCATCTTGTACGCCGCGTCCGCGTTCGACTGTTCCGCCTGACTTTGCGCCAAGGTCGCTTCAGCGAGCTGCTCTTTAATCACGAATTCGCGGTCATCCAGTTGCGCCAGTAAATCGCCTTTTTTGACCTTCTGATTGTCCTTAATATTAATTTTTACCACTTCAGCATTGATGCGCGAACTGACGTTAGTAATGTCCGTTTGAACGTAAGCATTGTCGGTGGTCTGGAAAAAGCGCCCGTAGTAATACCAATAGGCGCCGCCAGCCAGGACCAACAACATCAGTGGAATCAAAATCTTTATTATTTTTTTCATAGCACGACCAACCAATCAAAAAAGGCGAACAGTATTAAACTCGAACCAGTTGTTTACCGAAGTGCTTCCCTTCCAATAGATCGACAAAGGCCTGCGGTGCGTTTTCCAATCCTTCGGTCACCGTTTCACGAAATTTGAGCTGACCACTTTCCGCTGCGGCGGTCAGCCAACTGATCGAGCTGGCATAATCATTGACCCACTCGGTCACCAGAAAGAATCGATTTTCCGGCGCACTAGGCAGTGAGGAGTAGAAGCGCGATAGCGTCGAGGCATCCACATCTTTACCTTTGTTGTATAACGCTGCACTGCCACAGATTGGCACTCTGGCACCTTCGTTTAAATGGCGTGCAACCAAAGAAGAAATACGTCCTCCGACATTTTCAAAATAGATGTCCACGCCGTTCGGACAGGCAGATTCAATCTCTTCACCCAAATTGTCAGACTTGTAATTGACGCAGGCATCGAAACCCAATTCATCGACCACATAACGACACTTTTCCTCACTGCCCGCGATACCGACCACTCGGCAACCCGCCATTTTGCCAAGTTGACCAGCAACCGACCCCACAGCACCTGAAGCAGCTGACACCACCATGGTTTCACCCGCTTTAGGTTTGGCAATTTTATTCAATCCAAAGTACGCCGCTCGACCCGGAGTTCCCGCCACACTGAGAAAGATCGTTGGCGACAGTTCCGTATCCGGCAATCGATAAGTCATGAAATCCGCATCGTTACCGACACAATATTTTTGCCAACCTGAAAAAGTGAACACCCTGTCGCCGACCTGATATTTAGGGCTGTTACTTTCGACAACCTTGCCAATGGTTTCTCCCTGAATCACCTCACCCAGTTTTATCGGCTCGACATACGCAGTGTTTTCATTGAGGCGAGGTCGCGTATATGGGTCCATCGAAAGCCAAGTGTTTTCAATTAAAAACTCACCCGGCTTTAACTCGCCAATTGGCTGGTTGGCGATACGAAAATTGCCCGTTGTCGCGGCACCTTGGGGGTGGTTATCAAGCACAATTGATGGGTTAACTAGTTGATTCATAAAGCACCTCATTGAGTTTATAGTGTTGTGATTCGATACCAAGTAACTTGACGCCAAGTAGCTGGGGATTTATGCGCTTGCCTCCGAGGACCAACGAAAGCTGGGCCAGTAAAAACTGAAAGCAATCATCGCCAGCGTCAGTGGCCAGGCGCCAATGAAAACGAAGTAGTCAGCGTAATCCGGCATATCACGGGAGAACTTAATCACGAGTAGCGCTTTCACTGCGTAAGCGAGAATCCAAACCAGAGAAATCTCCTGCCATACTTGGGCGTATTTTGGCGAGCCATAGACAGGCAACTGCATCAAACGAGGGAGCGCATTTTCCGCCTGAGTACGAACCACTGGGCGGCCAATCATAGAGTAGAAGCCGAACACGACGATGACAGACAGTGATCCGCCTACCGAAAGGAAGACGCTTTCTTGGTCAATTCCGAACAGGGTGTAACCATGCAGGTAAAGGTAATGAATGGTGCCCGAAACCAAAATCAAAGCAATAATGGACAGAGAACCACTTCGTTTGCTGAACAACTCCAGCAATGCGGAATAACACGCGGTGACAATCAACGCCGCTCCTGCTCCTACTCCCCAGAATGTCAGGTTGTAAATCAGAATGGGCACAATGATGGTCATTCTTGCTTCTGAAGACAGCAGATAGCTCCAGACACTCATTGATGTTTTATCACTCATGCTGTTTCCTCTTTTTTCAGTTGAAGCTGGAAATCACGGTTTGAACACAACACCATGATGGCGGTGGCGAGCATCATGATCCCCATGATCATAAACAGGTCGTTAAAGGCCATGATTTGCGATTGAATTGCCATCCTTTCACCAAGAATGCTCACCGCAGTTTGTTGAACATTGGTGCTATCAGACGGCAACCCCTGATTGACCAGCAGATTCTTTACCTCACCCAGATAGTGATAAAATTGCTGACTACCTGTCAGTAAGGTGGATTTGATAGAGTCGAGGTGGAAATCGATCCGAGTAGTGAAATAGGTCGACAGTACCGCGGTACCCATGGAGCCACCTAGACTGCGAAATACATTGATTAACACTGCAGATGAGGCCGCATCTTCCGCTTTAATGTTCTGGGTCGCCAGCATGGAGAGTGGCACCATAATAAACGGCTGGCCTAACGCACGAACCAACATCGACGCGATCATCTGCGGCCCAGCAAAGTCAGCATTCATATGGCAATCCATAAAGGCACTGATGGCCAAACCAACGAAACCGATGAAAATAAGATATTTAGGGTTATAGCGACGAATAAGAAATGGGATCATCGGCAGAATCACCAACTGCGGCAGCCCCATCCAGATAACAACATGACCAATTTCCGTCGCGTTGTAATCGTGAATCATCGTCAGATAATACGGCACTAGAAACAGCGTGCCGTAGATAGCTGAGCCCAACATGGCAAAAATGAGCAAAGCATAGGAATACTGATATTCCTTAAACAGGCGAATGTTAATCAGCGGGTTACGATGTACAATCTGGTCATAGACAAAAATGACAAAGCTGATGGCAGAGAGCACCGCCAGTACGCAAATCATACGCGAGTCGAACCAATTTTCATCGCCACCTTTTTCAAGAATGACTTCCAGCGTACCGAGAAACATCATCACCGACACAACGCCAACAAAGTCGCCCTGACGAATGATTTGCCAGTTAATAATGGGATGCTTCATTGAACGTTGAATCAGTGCCCATGCCACGACTGACGGTAAAACATTGACGTAAAAGATCGCGTGCCATGAAAAATGTTCAGTGAGCCAGCCGCCGATCGCCGGACCTATCGCTGGGGCGAACGTGGCGATAATGCTGAATAACGACATCCCCATAGGGCGTTTTTCTAGCGGCAGGATTTCAATGATCAAACGGAAAGACAGCGGGATCAATGCGCCACCACAAAAGCCCTGCAAAGCGCGGAAGACAATCATCGAGTCCAGATTCCACGCCATCGAACAAAGCAAGGACGAGCCGAGAAAACCGCCGATACACCATAAAGCGTAACGGCCCGTTCCCAGCGCTTTTGATAGCCAGCCACAAAGTGGGATCGCAACAATCTCAGCCGTAAAGTACGACGTCATCAGCCAGGAGGCGTCATCCAGGGACGCAGACAGCGCCCCCTGAATGACTTTCATCGAGGAATTAGTGATCTGGATGTCCAGAATTGCCATAAAGCCACCGATGAGGCCACCAATGATGGCCCACCACTCCTTCCTTGAAACGACGACTTCGCTTTCCGGTTTTGAAAGTGCGATCGTACTCAAAGCAGCCCCTCCTGTAGTCGACTCGCCAAGTCACCAATGTGAGGCGCGTTCATCATGGAGATGTGATCTCCCTTAGCAGGCAATACGATCAGCGGCTGCTCGCTGTATGCCTGCCAACCCAGCCCAGACTCTTTCAATCGCGTACGGCCAGTTAAGATCTCTTCTGCTTCTGCCACGACAACAGGACCAGAATATCGCTGTCCCTGATATTCATCTGTCGAATTCATGTGAGCCTGAAGAATGGCGAGAAAGTACTGGAAGTCCTCAGCGCTGATATTATCCGGCACCAAGTTCGCTTTACGAAAGCCAGTCAGGAATACCTGTGTTCTTTCCGCTTGTGACATCTTCGCCAGTTGCGGGCCCGAGGTATCAAAAGACGTTCCGGTAAACAGCTCTACCTTGTGAGCAAAGTAAGCAAGACGCTCATGCTCAGCCATAGTGGCACTGTTATCGACGTTTACTTGAGGGGCTGGTTGGTCAAAAACCAGAACCTTCGGCTGATTTCCAGTCAAGGCCTGAACCTGACACGCCATCTCAAAAGCGATGGTTCCTCCCAGTGACCAACCACCGATGACCAAATTAGAACGTTCTGTCAGTTCGCCAAGCTGCTTCACGTAGTGCTCAGCTAACGTAGACACTTGGCGGTTGTACTCAGCTAGCCCTTGAAAATCAGCCACCTGAACACCATAGACCGGATACTCTATACCCAGCCCCTTCACTAACTCGTCGTAACAAAGCACATTGCCACCAGCAGGGTGAATCAGCAGTAAGGTCGGCTTCTGCTTAGGATTCCCCTGATTGAGCATCACAATCGAAGATCCATATTCAGCGCTACCAGATACCTGTTCAATCAGTTTGCCAAGTCGAGCGATACTGCTGTTTTCCAGTATCTGGCCGAGGGTCAATGTAGTAGAGAACGCTTTATTCACTTCAATCAGCAGTTTCAATGCACTGATGGAATTTCCCCCAAGATTGAAAAATTCGTCATCAATACCGACCTGTTGAGTGTTCAAGGCTTGCTGAAACAGCGTCAGCAAACGAGCTTGCGTTTGATTGTTCGGAAGGGCAGAAGCCGATGTCTGTGTATTCCGTTTAGCCTCGGGTAACACCTGATAATTGATTTTTCCGCTTGCGGTGATTGGCATAGAATCAAGCCACATCCACACTTCTGGTTGCATGTAAGCGGGTAATAGCAGTCTCAGTTCCGCCTTAATCCCTTCCTGATCGCCAGTTTCACCAGCAACGACATAAGCGACCAAACGGTTGGTGTCCGCGGTATGCTGCTGAACAATCGCCGCACGTTCAACATTAGCAATCTGGCCTAAAGCCTGCTCAATCTCGGCCAACTCAACTCGATAGCCACGTACTTTGACCTGACGATCCAAGCGACCAAGATATTCAAGGTTGCCATCGGCTAACAGGCGGCCTTTGTCACCAGTACGGTACAAACGCTCACCCGGTAAATACGGGTGGGGAACAAAGTGACGCTGCGTTTGCTCATCGAGGCCAAGGTATCCAGAGGCGAGCTGTGCTCCTCCAATACAAATTTCACCAGGTACGCCCGCAGGAAGCAGTTGTTGATGAGCATCGAGAACCAATACATGACTCCCATCGAGGGCCTGACCAATAGGCGCAACCTGATAACCCAAATCCGCGATGTTGTCGGGAATCGTCAATGTCGTCACGCCCACCGTGCACTCGGTTGGCCCATAGTGATTGACTATCTGGCAGCTTGGTTTGAGCGCTTTGACTTTCTCAATCAGAGAAACAGGCAAACGCTCACCGCCAAGTACCAAAGTTTGCTCCGGAAGCAGATGCTGCGCGTTCGGGGCATTCAACAACGCAGACAAATGTGTCGGCGTGATTTTCATGCAATCAAGAGGTTTATCTTTTAGATAATTGGCGAGTTGTTCAGGGCTTTCCAGTAGGCCATTGGTCACTATCTCCAACTCGCCTTGCCCGACCAATGCTGGGAATAGCATGGTATGAGCCAGATCCGTGGAGAAGGACGACATCAAGCCATAGCGCGCTCTGTGAGTTTGTTCGAGTACCGGAGCAATCGCTCGGCAATAGTGGCTAAGTTGGGAATGGTGAACACACACACCTTTTGGTGCCCCTGTACTGCCAGAGGTATAAATGATGTACGCTGGCCCATCGCCAAGGTTATCTGGCCGATTGGTGCGTGTTGATGAGGTGTTACTCGTTTCTGTGTTCAGAATGTCGACCCAGTTTAGTGAAGATTGTGTAACCAGTGCTTTTAAAGCAATGGGTACTTCACCTACGAGTAAAACACGCTTAACTTTAGCATCGTTTAAGATGAAGCCGATTTTGGATTCCGGTAGATTGATGTCGATAGGAAGGTAGCAACCACCCGCTTTCAGAATGGCTAATATCGCCACCACGCTATGCTCACTTTTTTCCATTAGTATCGCGACGGGCTCACCGTGACTCATACCTTGCGAGGCCAGTTGTGCTGCCAGCTGATTGGCGTGCTCATTAAGAGCAGCGTAGCTCAGTGCACGGCCTTCACAACGCACTGCCACGTCTTCAGGGCAAGCTAGCGCCTGTTGCTCAAATTGCTGATGAACCGGCAACGCTTGACTTGCCTCTGTCGGTAAACACGTTTTAAGCAGAGACTGGCGCTCATCTTCAGTCACCAATGACAAGGCTTGAATCGACTGCTGTGGGTGTTCAACCAATGCCGTCAATATGGTGTGTAAATCACGCAGCATTCGCTGCACGGTGGTACGTTCAAACAGCGCTGTACTGTAGTTGAATGTGCACAGCAAACCGTCGCCGTCTTCCTCAATCCATAAGTTGAGATCCAACTTAGACACACCGTAATCCACTTTGAGTGGCGAATAGCTAAACAAGGTATTGGTTCGCGAATGCGGATAAACCTGATAAGTCAGCACAGCCTGATAAAGCGGGTTAACACGTGCATCTCGCGAATAGTCGACCACATCAAGAATGCGATTAAACGGCACGTTCTGATAGGCAATCGCCTCTTCGCTCTCGGTTTTCGCTGCTTCTATCACAGCCGAAAGAGGCAAATCATCATTGAGATTAAAGCGCAATGGTAGCGTGTTCATGAACAGCCCCATCATTTCCTGCGTCTGGGCGTCACTACGATTGGCAAAAGGCACACCAATTACAATATCGTTCTGACTACTGTATTTATGTAGGAGTAACTGGTAGGCCGCCAGCATCAGGTGAAAGGTAGTTGCCCCCTGTTTTGCAGCGCAAGACTGAAGCTGATGACAGAAGTCCGCATCAAGTGGATGGCTGACATAACTTCCCTCAAAATTGAGCGTATCCGGACGAGGGTGATCGGTTGCCAGTTCCAGCACACCTTGAACGCCACTGAGCTTATCGCGCCAGTAGTTGAGACCCTGTTCGTACTCGCCTTCTTCAAGCCAGCGGCTTTCTTTTAGGGCGTAATCGGTAAATTGCGCTGCATGATCTATCGCCTGGCCAAAGTAGGTGCTCATGAATTCTTTGAAGCACAAGCTGACGGTCCAACCATCCGAAATAATATGATGGAAGGTCAACATAATGATGTATTCACCTGGCTGAGTTTTTGCCATTCTCCAGCGAAACAGTGGTCCGTTCGTCAGGTCAAAATTCTTTCTGCCTTCTTCACGAGCGACTCGCATGACCCACTGATTTTTGTCCGCTTCTGGCATGGCGGTAATGTCATCAAAACCAAAATCAAAACTGGGCTGGTTGTCGATGCACTGGCAAGGCTCGCCATCGACCACTCGGATCGTGGTGCGGAATATGTCGTGATTATTGACCATTTTCGTCAGAGCGCGCTCGACTCTGTCTGGCTCGAACTCGTGATCAATGTGACAGGTGATCGCCAATGGGTTGTTATAGGCTTTATTGTCTTCGAGGAACTGATCCAGTGTCCAAATGCTCTTTTGCGCATTGGTGAGAGGAAATATTTTGCGTTTTGGTTCCGTTGTTGAAGAACGGCTCTCTTCCATGAGCTGCGCTTTTTGCTGTTTTTTCTCTCTGGCGAGCCTTTTCAGCTCTTCGAGTCCCATAGAGTTCAAAATCTGATTCGTTTTCGTTGTCATAGCCGTGCCCTTTTACCATTTGGAAGATTTGGCTGCCGTTGCGACAGCCTGAAGGTGATGAACTTCCCGGGCTAATGCCCGGGAAATGGGCGCTATTCGCTCTGAAGAACAGATTCAAACGCTTCGATGATCAGGCCGGACAGCCCTCTTACGGTTTGATCCTGATAGAAGAGATCCACTCGAATATCGACTTCAAACTTGGCTGACACTTTTGACACAATTTGTACCGCCAACAGCGAGTTACCGCCAAGCTCGACGAAATTGTCATCAACACCAATACCTGAAATGCCTAGAATCGACTGCCAGACTGCAATGATCTCTTTTTCGATATCGTTTTCAGGCGCCACATACTCAACAGAGAGTTCTGGACGGGCGTGCCCTTGGCTCACTTCCGCTTCCAGCTCTGCCAGATGTTCATCTTCCTGTTCAGGAATCGCTTCGTAGATAAGCTGACCCAGATCACTGGTCACCACGACGAGTTGCTCAAACTCTAGGTGTGCAAGCTGTCGTTTCAGTGCATCCAACCCTTCGTAGAACAGAATGTCCTTGTCGGAGACATCGACGGTAACCTGCGCTACAGCAGACGCTGGCGCAGAAGCAGCAACCTGATTCTCGGCTTTCATACGTACTAGCGTGTAGTTCTCCAGAACCATCAATGGCTTGCTGTCAGCAGATAGGAAGACCACATCCAAGATGATGGTGCTGTCTTCCGCCTGATACGGCTGTTTGAGCTTGATATGCGCGTAGCAATCTCCATCAAGCGGTGCCAGGTAGCTGATCTTACCGTAGCTGATTGGCAAGTAGTTGTCTGTTGTGATCAGGTTGATACAGCGAATGGATACCGAATCAATCAGTGCTGGGTGATACGGATACTGCTCAAAATCACTCTGGAACGAAGCATCGAGATCTTTATGAATCAGCCACTCACCCTCACCTTGCCATGCACACTTAGGACCATTCCAACGCTCACTGAGCGACAGGAAGGTTTCACCCGTTACGGCATTGACATAATCTTTGCCGGTTAAGTCATCAGGCAGTTTGTTAAAGCAGCGAGACTGAATCGCTTCAAGTGAATCTACAGCAGCAAGGCTCTCTTCACTTTCGACACCACGGCCAAGGTTGCCCAGCGCATGTTCGTCCCACTCGATGTCACGGACGCCGCGGCTACGAAGGCTAAAGCTGTAGCCCGCGCCTTCACTGCGTACATACAGGCGCATTTCACGCGGCCATGCGTTGTGGTAAATCGCCGGTTTGGTCAACAGCAAGTTCTTAACCTGAAGCGCTTCCTGAGGCTTGAAGTGATTCATCAGGGTATGCAGCATCGACAGTATTGTGGTACCAACCAAGGTCGGTTGATTCGACAAGCTATGCTCGTTGAGTACCCAGTCATTCCGCACATCCAGATTGACTCGATATTCTTCTTCCATACCTTTACGACCGAGCAGCGTAAGCAGCCCTGTTTGTTCTAGAGGCGCTTCGTAGGCTTTGTTTTTCTCATCCAACTCACGAGCCCACTGAACCGCCATGCCGACATCGCCCCACTTGCCCCAGTTGATTGCGATGGTTCGACCGTTTCGATTCTGATTGCGGTAGCTGGCAAACACATCCATAAAGGCATTACCGGAACAGTAATCAATTCGAGCTTCATCACCGACAATCGAGCTGATGGAAGAGAACAGCACCATGAAATCAGGCTGGCTGTCTCTGGTCAGGTCATCGAGAATCAGGCTACCGAGGATTTTCGGTTCCAGAACGCTAGCACAGTCTTCATCTGACTTGAGCGGAATGATGCCACCACCCGCAATACCAGCCGTGTGGAAAATGCCATCAAAGCGATCATAGCGTTCAAACACTTCCGACATAGCCACATAATCACAGACGTCCACATTGACTAAATCAATGGTGTTACCTTGCTCCTCAAGACGCAGGATGCCCGCCAGTTTTTCACTCATTGGATCATCGACTGGGTGATTCTGAATCCAGTCATTCCATTGCTCGCGTTCAGGCAGACGACTGCGATAAGTCAGAACGAGAGTCACATTGCTCATTTCCGAGATGTGGCCGGCCACCAGCATGCCAAGGCCGCCCAATCCACCAGTGATAAGGTAAACGCCATCATCTTTGAATTGCACTGGTAAGCCTGGCTCTTGCTGTTTTAAATTAACCGCCTGATAGTCTTCCTCCCAGCGGCAGCCACCTCGATACGCCACCAGTTGGCCGTCAGTATTGATACTGCTCTCAGCAATCAGACAACGTGCCGCTTGCTCTGCCGTCCAGTGGCCGGATTCATTCGCTAAGTCCGCAGGCCAGTCGATATCGACTAAATGACACTGAACATCAGGGTACTCGTGATAGAACACACGCGCAGGCCCCACCAACAGTGCTTTCTCAGGTGCATAAACTCGCTCCCCAGAGACACTGAAAATATTATTGGTCACCAACAACAGGTGCAGATTATCCAGCAAGTTTTCATTCACCAACGCCTGTTGCAGGTACAACGGACTGTAGAAAGAATCCAACTGGTGTTCACGGCACAGTTCAAGGTCGACATCACCTTGCGCAGGAGAGAGGTTCCACAGATCAACAATTCGAACCGGATTCATCTCTTGAGCTTTGATTGCCTTAAGCACTCGGATGTAGTCTTCACGAGAGGTAGGGTCAATGACAAAACTCTTCGCGCTGTCGCTGGTGACGACATTCTCCTGATAGCAGACGCCTTTGAACACAGTCACCACTTGCTGGCCTGATGCCAGAAGCTGAGCATGCAGCTGATCAGCGATACCATACTCGTCAGCTAACACCACCCAACAATCATTTTCATCTTGAGTTTGTTTGCTCGGCATGAAGTCAGCAGGAATGGTTCGCTTCCACGCAGGCATATAGAACCAGTCACCAACATCGGTTTTCTTGCGTTTCAAACCGGCTTCCGCACTGTTGCTTGATAGGCTTTCAGCATTACCTGTTTTCAGTTCAGGCAGTTTGAACTCATTTCGCTCGAACGGGTAGCCCGGCAGAGGCAGGCGACGTCGGCGCTCATCACCATAATAAGATGACCAGTCAATCTCGACGCCGTGCGCCCATAAAGCGCCAAGCATTGAGACAAAATACTCACCGGAAATCTCGACTTCTTTGGCCGTAGGCAAAGAGGAGAAGATATCGGCATTCGAACCATCTTCTTCACGGAAGTGTTGCTTCGCCGCAGACTCCAGAGAACGACCCGGCCCCACTTCTAACGCCACAAAACCATCCTGATGATCGGCCATCAAGGTTTTGAATGCATGCGAGAACAAAACAGGGTTTCTGACGTGGCGCACCCAGTAGTCGCTATCCTGTGCTAACTCATCGCTGATCCATTCACCATTTACCGACGAGACGAACGGAATCTGCGGTGCATTCAGTTCAATGCCATCGATCACGTCTTTGAACGCTGGCAACATAGGATCCATCATGCTTGAGTGGAAGCCATGTGACGTATCTAAGTGCTTGCAGAAGATACCTTCTTCTTCCAGCTCATATTGGAACGCTTTTATCGCTTCAAGCTCACCCGCCACCACACAGAGCTCTGGGTAATTGACCGCCGCGATATCCAGTTCACTGTTTGATAAGCGCTCTGTGAGCTCAGCTTCTTCCATCAGAACGGCTAGCATTGCGCCCGCTGGCAGAGCCTGAACCAGCTTGCCACGAATCGCGACAGCTTTGAGCGCATCTTCTAGCGAGAACACGCCTGACAAACATGCTGCCACATACTCACCAACACTGTGACCAATCATCACATCGGGCTGAATTCCCCATGACATCCAAAGCTGAGCAAGGCTGTACTCAACAACGAACAGCGCAGGCTGGGTGAATTGAGTTTCGTTAATACGAGCCGCGGTTTGCTCATCTTGCGGGAAGATAATCTCACGCAGATCTTGTTCTAGAATTGGCATCAGATATTCGCAGCACTGATCCATCGCCTGCTTAAACACCGGATACGTCTGGTAAAGATCGCGAGACATATTCGGATATTGATTGCCCTGCCCCGGGAACATAAACACCATTGGTCGCTTTGATTTGCTTCCAGACACAATCTGAGAAGGCTTAGCCAGCGCTTCAATGATAGCCTGACGATCATTGCCAACCACCGAGGTGGAAAATTCGAACTGTTTGCGGCCTACCTGCATGGTGTACGCCACGTCCGCAACATCTGCATCTGGGTTATCCGTCAGGTAACTCGCCAGACGCTGTTTCATCTCATTCAATGCGTTACGACTGCGGGCTGAGAACGGGATCATGAGTGGCGAGTTATGCGCATCACCCGGTAGGGTTTCTGGCGCCGTTTCGAGGATCACACAAGCATTGGTACCTCCGACACCAAAGGAGTTGACCAACGCATTGTTTGGCTTGTCCTGCTGTTTAAATGCCGTCAGTTCGGTGTTCATCATGAACGGGCTAGTTTCAAACTCAATGTTTGGATTCGGCTCAGCATAATGCAGCGAAGCTGGAAGCTGTCCGGATTCTAATGCCATTGAGGCTTTAATCAAACTGGCAACACCCGATGCAGCATCGGTATGGCCGATGTTAGTTTTAACCGAACCTAAACGGCAGAACTGCTCTTTATCCGTGAAGTGGCGGAAGGTTTGCGACAATGACGAAAATTCAATCGGGTCGCCCAACGCTGTCGCCGTACCATGCGCTTCAACAAAACGGATATTTTCTACATCAATATCGGCGTTAGAAATCGCCTGCTTCGCGACTTCAACCTGCCCTTCAATACCCGGCGCCGTGAATCCCGCTTTGAGGCTGCCATCATTGTTGATTGCCCCGCCTTTGATCACTGCGTAGATGTGGTCACCATCTTTGACTGCATCCTTAACACGTTTGAGCAGCACAGCACCGACACCTCGGCTAAACACCGTGCCATTGGCACGAGAATCAAACGCGTAACAGCGTCCATCCGCCGACTCCATACCACCTTGCATGTATTTGTAGCCGCGGCGCTCCGGTGTATCGATAGACACACCACCAGCAACTACGAGGTCACTTTCACGGCTTAACAGGCTGTTAATCCCCATCACCACGGCCACCATTGCGGTTGAACAGGCCGTCTGCACATTCACGCTTGGCCCTTTTAAATCCAGCTTGTAGGAGACTCGCGTTGTGACATAGTCTTTATCGTTATTGGTCACAACAGACGCGCCGCTGGCAAACTGACTGACACCCGGATGGGAATGGACTTTGTTCAAATGCCACGCTGTGCCTGTACCGCCAAAAACACCCACTTTGCCCGGATAACTCGAAGGCACGTACCCCGCATCTTCAAAAGCATGCCAACTGCTTTCCAGAAACGCACGGTGTTGAGGATCCATGATTTCCGCGTCACGAGGAGTAATATCAAAGAAGTGCGCATCGAAATGTTGCGCGTTGCCGAGAATACCTCGGCGAGGAATGTAGTTGGGTGAGGCAATCAATTCTTCATCGACACCTGACTCGCGAAGCTCTTGTTCGCTAAATGTTGTGATGGTTTCCAGCCCTTCAGCGAGGTTCTTCCAGAACGTCGTGATGTCTTCTGCACCAGGGAATCGGCCTGACATGCCAATAATAGCTATATCTTTATCGCGCAGTGTTGCTTGGTCTTTCATATGCTACCTCACGGGTTGTATGTCGTATTTATTTGTACTTATTTCGGGAAAAACGGCCCCTCTCCTTTGAAAAGAAAGGAGTGTTTCAATCAGCGAATAAAATGAACTTGTCTTCTAGGTAAAACTATTTAGCGAAGTTTTAATTCGATTTTTCTAATAACACCTGAGGGTATTTTTTAGATATATTCTTACTTAGCGAATCCACTGTAGGGCATTGAAATAGCTCGATAATATTAATCGGAATTCCAAGCTGTCTTTTTATTTCCCTGTGTACTTTACTCATTAATAATGAGTTGCCTCCTGCATCAAAGAAGTTCTCATCTCGGGCAATTTTTTTAACGTCTAAAACCGATTGCCAGATTGAGAGAACACGGTTTTCAATTTCAGGTGTCATATTGGGTTTGTTATTCGACATAGTGCTAGAACCTTCTAATTAGTGAGCGTTTAAAGCTGACTTGCTAACTTTCCCATTAGGGAGCGTGGGTAAGCTATCAACGGAGTAATATCTGGAGGGTTGCATGTAGTAAGGCAATACTTTTGCCAATTGTTCTTTGATCACTTGCACATCAACGTTGGACTGCTGAGAGGGCACATAGAAGGCGGTCAGATAAGATGCCTTACCGTCATCGCTGCTATCCACAATCACTGCAGCGTGAGAAATGCTGGACATCGCTTGTAGCTGAGCTTCAATTTCGGCCAGCTCAATTCGGTGACCGCGCAGTTTGATTTGTGAATCGGTTCGGCCGTGGAACAGTAACGCACCGTCTGCTCTGGTACTCACCAAATCGCCTGTGCGATACATTTTTTCTCCACTCTGGGGATGATCTACAAAGCGCTCTTGAGTAAGGTCGGCACGTTTTAGGTAACCTTTCGCCAGAATATCTCCAGCTAAATACAATTCACCGCATTGCCCTTGTTTTACAGGCTGCAGGGCTTCATCAAGGACAAGCACTTCTGCGTGCGGAATCGGGCGACCAATCGGCACAACTTTTTCTACGCACTGTGGCTGGCAGTACCAGTGACAAGCAAAAATAGTGGCCTCTGTCGGCCCGTAGAGGTTGTGGATATGACCCGGATACTGCGCCGACAAGTCGTCCACCAAGCGTTGCGGCAGCGCTTCTCCACCTGAGAAGATATGCTCTAGAGAGGTACATTGTTTCAGTACATCCGCATCGACAATGATACGTAGTGCGGTTGGCACAAACTGGGCGACAGTGACCTGATGCTGCTCAACGAAGTCAGCCAACAGCACGGGGTCATACTTAGCGTCTTCAGCAATCAGTGCGCAGCTTGATCCAGTCATCAGAGGCCAGAACATTTCCCAGACTGAAATATCAAAGCTGAATGTGGTCTGATTCAATACCCGACTGTTTGTCGTCAGTTGAAAGGCATCTTGCATCCAGTTGAGGTAATTCACCACCGTATGATGCGCGATCATCACGCCCTTAGGCTTACCGGTTGAGCCCGAAGTGTACATGATGTAACACAAGCTCTGTTCGTCTACCTGCGGTAAGTCTGGGGTTGTCACGCTGGAAAAATCTATGCTATTCACATCCAACGTTGGAAGATCATTGCTAAGCCAATCCATGCTATTCGAATTGTCAGTGATCACCAGTTTGGCTTCCGAGTGTTCTGCCATGTAAGCGAGGCGATCGCTTGGGTAATAAGGATCGAGCGGTAAGTAACAAGCCCCTGATTTCAATATACCCAATATGGTCGCAACAAGGTTATTGCAGCGATTCATGTAGATGCCGACAACATCGCCTGATGTAATGCCAGAGCGGATTAATGACTGAGCAATATTATTGGCGCGCAGTTCCAGTTGGCGGTATGTGATGTTTTCGCTGTCACTTCGCAGAGCGATATTATCCGGTGTTTTGGCGCACTGATGAGCAAACTGACGGTGGATCAATTTTGACATTGTATTCATCTCCCCATATTTAATCGTTATTCATCTCCGGCTCCCTGCGAGCCGGAGACACTCCGCATCACAGAGATAATGTGTCTGAAATCAGAGACAAGTATTGTTCTGCCAGCAAGGTGATCTGCTGTTTGGTAAACGCCGTACTTTCATAATCAAAATTGAGGGTCAACTGCTCGCCGTCATCGACAGTTAGAGTCAAATCGCATCGAGCGGATTGCTCAGCGATGTGTTGAACTTTCATGCGGCAGCCTTGCGCCTCTGTAGCTTCCGGCATTGCAGACAGATAATTAAACGTAACAGGGAAACGCAGTTTCTCGAGCCAGCCTTTACTTCGCATTTCATCAGCAAGCTCTAGGTAGGACACGGACTGATTTTCTATCAACGAGTAGATCGCTTTGCTGCTGGCTTCAATCAAGCTCACAACGTTATCCACCTGATCAACCTGCTCATGGTAGGTGACCATGTTGACGAAACAGCCGAGCTGACCATCGTTCTGACAAAGAGCTCGATTGGAGACAGGCAAGCCAATCGTTATGTTGTGATAACGAGTTTCGTGGTTTAACACGAGATTAAACAGCGTGAGTAACACGACATACGCCGTTGTATTGTGTGCGTGGGCAAAGTCTTTTATCGCTTGGCTGAAAGGCTGGGAAAGTTCCACAACGTAGCCTTGTGGTGACGGGTAATCCGCTTTTGGGTACAACGAACTGTCCGCACCTTTTGTCAGATAGCGATTCAATCTCGACAACCAAAATTGCATCTGGCTTTCTTCATCCACCATCGCACCGCGATGCTGTTTCAAGCTCAAGTGGTGTTGGTGATGCTGGGCAAAACCATAATCTCCTGCCATATAAGCGCGGTAAGCTTGAACAAATTGCTCAAAGAATATGCCAATGGAATCATGGTCAAACACAGCGTGGTGGACACGAACAACGATCACATGCTCATCGTCACTATTGCTCAATAACGCAAGGCGAATCGGCGGCTCTCTGTCAATGTCGATGTCCGGCATGTCTGCCATATCCAGCAAATCACAATGCGACATTTCACTGAGTTTGCCCGACACATGCTCAACCTTGCGGTGCGGAATCTCTACTTTACCTGCACCATAGCCACCTTCTTTAGCGGTAAAGTTATCGAGATCGAATTGAGTAGTCAGGATTGGGTTGCTGGCCAACACCCGATTGAGGCACCATTCCACGCTCTCCGAACTTGCCTTTCCTTCAAGGTAAATACAAAACGCAGGCTGGTAGGCTTTCGGGTTAGCGCTGGTTTGTTCTAACGTCAGGAAGTAAGCCTGTTGCGATGTGAGCGGTTCGAATTGCGATTCTTGATTCTTCTCATTTGGAGTGGATGTCGCGTCATCCAAATCATCCGCTAGATAATAAGGTACGACCGCAGCCAATTTACGCGGCGTCGCATTGCTGAAAAAGAGCTTGAAATCTATCTCGCTGTAGAGGCGGCGTCGAATCAGGGTTCTGGCACGCATCGCTTGCAAGGAGTTCCCGCCTAAGTCAAAGAAGTCATCATCAACCCCTAAGCCACTAAAACCGAGCACTTCTTGCCAGATGTCCACAAGGTCCCGTTCAAGGTCGTTAGCGGGTACGCTGCAATCATAATTCAGTTCTGGCCTTACTGGCGCTGGCTCGGGCAGACGAGCGCTATCGAGTTTTCCATTCGGTAGTTTTGGAAAGCTTTCAAGGTAAACAAATTGAGCGGGCATCATCGCGCTCGGGCAGCACTCGCTAAGGAAAGCACGTAGATCCCACGCACTTGGTTTTTTGTCCGTCAGCAAGTAAGCCACCAGCCCACCATTGAACATTTTCACCGCAGCGTCGGCTACTTCACTATGCTGACGAAGATTGGCTTCTATTTCGCCCAACTCAACTCGCACTCCGTGAATTTTCACCTGACGATCTTTGCGCCCCAGGCACACCATGTCTCCGTTTGCGTTGAACTGACCCAAATCTCCGGTGCGATGCGCGCTATGGCCGCGATGAGAGAAGAAACGCTCTGCGCTCAATTCAGGTCGATGACTGTATCCGCGAGCCACGCCCGGGCCGCATATGCAGATTTCACCCACACTTCCGTCCGTCACTAATGCGCCCTTTTCATCGAGCAGAAACAACTCACTTCCCGCTAGCGCTTTGCCTATAGTCACGGGCTGGTCTGGCTCTAACTCAGTAAACGCACAGTTTGCAACGGTTTCAGTCGGGCCATATAGGTTAAACAAACGCACATTCTCGATGCTGTCGAACGTACGTTGCTTAATGTCTTCACCGACAGGTTCTCCGGATAGAAAAACGGTTTCAGGCAGAGATAGCGCGCTATCGACTAAGCAGCGGTAATTGAGCAATTCATTCCATATTGTAGGGACACAGTAGATCGCCGTGTTAGTTCGGTTCTGATACCAATCAAAGAGTCGTTGCGGGTTATTCAAAGTACCTTCAGGAAGAATATGAAGGGTGTCACCACGTAGCAAAGGAGCAAACAATTGAGTCACCGCAGCCGCAAAGCTTAGAGAGGAGGTGAGCGGTAGGGTTGCCTGAGTTTCAGGCCATAAATCGTGATTAAACCAATCGAGATAATACGCCATGCTACCATGTTCAACTTCTACCCCTTTTGGCACACCCGTCGAGCCTGATGTGTAAAGGGTATAAGCCAAATCAGAATGGCTTACCTTCGGCAATGATTGGCAGTGTAGAGTGCCAGCTAGATCAAGCGCTGCAACATTCAGCTTCTCTGTATCGCACTCAGCCATGCTCGGTTTCTTGCTCAGTAGCTCATCGGTAATGATGAGGAATGCACCGGAATCATCCAAAATTTGCTGAATGCGTTTTGTCGGCTGGAATGAAGAGAGAGGCACATAACTGAACCCAGCTTTCATTACCCCTAGTATCACCACAGGCAACATCAGGCTAGGCTCAAGGTAAACCGCCACTTTGCCTTTATCGCCATCAGGATATTGATTAACTAAGTAGCTCGCTAATTGGTTTGATTGCAGCTCAAGCTCAGAATAGGTCAGCGACTTGTCTTTGTAGATAACCGCTATTGCCTCAGGGGAAATCGACGATTGCATTGAAATAGTTTCAAATACAGGATTGTTATTTTTCACAATATTTACCTCGCTGGTTAAGGTATTCCTGAAGTCAAGCGAGAATATTTTCTTGCTGACCGGCTTCTACAAATAAAAGTTAGACATGAAAACTTAGGATTTAATTAAGGAAACAAATTGGTTTTAAGCATCAAAGTTTTTAAGGCAGAGATAGGGAGGAAATAGAAACCAAATAACAACCACTTATGGAGATAAAGCTTACTTTAAATTCAATATTATCAATTATAAACTGACTTTAAATTGACTATAAACAGACATAAAAGACACTTTATAATTAAATTTGTCCTCTTTTTATAAATGAAGAAACAACTCAAATATAATCATCAGGTAATAATGATAAAATCTTCATTAGTAACCTACACCTTCAATAATATTCTGTACTCATTCAATCTTAATTAAATATTAAGTTTTAAAAGCTAGCTTGCTAAATACACAATAAATAACGGTTTAATGAGGTCGTTTTATGAGTAATGTAGAGTCCACTAAAAAGATATCTGAAATCATGATGCTGCCTCTGGCAGCCAAAGCACTCAATGTGGCCGCAGAACTGGGGCTTGCCGACTTATTAAAAGAGGGCTCGCTCGACATCGACGCACTTGCTTTAGCTTGTAATGCGGATAAGACTGTCCTGCTAAATACGCTTAAGGTCGTCGAGCTGTTTGGTTTTTTTGATGTCGAAGATGATCGAATGATCAGCAATAACAAGCACTCCATGCTGCTTCTTTCCGACCACCCTCAGTCTATGCGACATTTCTGCCGACTGTTCGGCGAAGAGTATTATCGCGGCTATGAGGGGCTTCTCCATACCTGTAAAACTGGAGACTCCGGATTCAAACACATCTATGACCAGACGCTTTACCAGTATTTGGAATCCACACCTTCTCGTTCCTCCGTGTATGATCTCGCTATGCGTGACTTTTCAAGACCAGTGGGCGCAGAGCTCGCCAGAGTTTTTCCAGATATGTTCAGTTTTGCGGGTAGCTTGATGGACATTGGCGGCGGAAGCGGCGTGATTACGGCAGAGTTACTCCATCGCTACGAACATCTGTCTGGGTGTATCTTTGACCGAGAAGAAGTGTGCGAGCAAAGTTGGCAGTACCTGCCCAGTGACATTCACGACAGAGTCGAGGTCTGCTGCGGCGATTTCTTCGATTCTATCCCCTCCGGCTACGATATTTATCTGCTGAAAAACGTCCTGCACAACTGGAATACACAGTCTTGTAAAGACATACTCGACACGGTTGCTCGATCGCTAGAAAACAATCGCCTGCTGGTGATTGAACCTCTCGTTGAAGACGGTGAGCGCTCTCCACGACTGCTGTTCAACGCCCTGTTCCAATCGGTTATCTGTGAAGACGGCACCCATCAACGCAGCTTAAGCGATATGGAAAAGCTACTCGCCAAATCAAATCTACGCGTCGCCCGCATTGCAAAACTCGCCACGGGACACACTGTGATGGAAGTGATGAAAGGTTAACTGGATATTCAAACGTAACCGGCTACGACACCACTTCAGTCAGTGTTGTAGCCCATTTAGATTAACTTTAAGTAGCACCGACCCTTCACCAAAATTACGCCAGCCTTGCCCAGAGTGTACGAGCTGTTCCTACCTCCACCTGCGTACGCTGGATACCCTAAAGATCGCATTACAGCGCCAGTAAATTGCAATGGACATGGCAGGTTTAACTGCCCTAACTGATTCCTATACCCACTCTTATTCTATGCCCATCTTATTATTCATCACGCAAATAAATAACAAACAAAATGCATATTAACTCGTCATGTGTCACGAAATTGCCGATAAGTAAATTATCAATAAAAAGACCACAAAAATCGCATAACTAATTGAAAATGTTGATTTTGAGATCTAGAACATTAGCTCTACCTATGAATTACATCTTTCTCATTTTTATTATTTGATATGCATTCATTTTTATAGAAAATGTAATTTTTAACATTTTTATAACTTAATCTTTTGTGAAGAATGGAGGGGATTGTTTAAAAAGGAGTCACACATGCAAGTAAGCATAACAACAAAAAAATCCATTCTCGCGACTGTTATCAGTACCACCATGCTATCAGGGTGTTTCTGGGACGACCCACGTGAGGTGGCAAAATACGTCAGTGAAAACATCGATAGAGATGAAGTCGTCAGCCACCTAGTGACACTAGAAGGTTTGGCTTCTGCCACTACAGACGGCAATTCCATTACTCGTGCAGCCGGCACCAAGGGTTACGCCAACTCGGTTGAGTTCATTGTCGAAACAATGAAAGAACATGGTTACATCGTTACTACACAAGAGTTTGACTTCCGCGCTTGGGAAGAGTTAGCTGGCACGAAAGCTAACGTCGATGGCAAAGATCTTCTCAGCGTACGCGAAGCCGATGAAGGTGTTGAAGCAGACTTCGCCGTCATGTCTTACTCAGGTAACTCCAATGGCCAGGTCAGTGGCGAGCTCGCGTTCGTTACACCAGACTTCCGCTTTGATGCACCCGATTACGACAGCACTGATGGCTGTGAAGCATCTGACTTCACAGGCAAAGACATAGCAGGCAAGATTGCCGTTATCCAGCGTGGTGGCTGTGCATTTGACGCAAAAGTTGTCAACGCAGAAAACGCAGGAGCGAAAGCGGTTATCGTCTTCAACCAAGGCAACGATGAAGGCAGAAAATCTGTCGTTAACGGCACGCTAGGAAGTGATACGAAAGCGACCATTGCCGCTTTAGGAGCGCGCTTCGATCTTGGTCAAGAGTGGTACAACAAAGCACAATCTGAAACGGTATTGGCAAATCTTACGGTCAATGTGAAAGATGAAGACGTCGTAACGCAAAACATTCTTGCAGAAACCCCTCGCGGTAACGACGATCAAGTCGTCATGCTTGGTGCTCACCTTGACTCTGTTCCAGAAGGTCCAGGTATCAACGATAACGGCACAGGTACGGCTGGCCTACTTGAATACGCGGTGACCCTATCTGAGCTTGAAGTACCAGTGAAGAATAAAGTACGCTTCGCATGGTGGGCGGCTGAAGAAGCAGGTCTAGTGGGTTCTGAGTACTACACCAATGACTTGTTCCAACCAATCTACAATGACGCACAGGCTCAAATTCTTGAAGAACTGGGGTTGAAAGATCCAAGTGAGCTAACGCCTGAGCAAGTAGAACTGGTTGAAGCTCGTTACACTGAGCTCAATAAAGTGAAGCTGTACCTGAACTTCGACATGATTGGTTCACCGAACTACATCTATGGTGTGATGGACGGCGACTTGTCTGATACTAAAGACAGCCCAGATAACGCTTACACTGGTGATTTCAAACCGCCATACGGCACATCTGACATCGAGTCTATCTTCCAGGAGTTCTTTACTGATAAAGAAGAAGCGACCATTCCTCAAGCTCTATCGAAACGTTCTGACTACGCAGGTTTCGCTGACTGGGGTGTTGCATTTGGTGGCCTGTTCACTGGTGCAGAGAAAGTGAAAACAGCTGAAGAAGTTGAGAAATTCGGCGGTGACATCGATGTGTCTTACGATAAGTGTTACCACCAGGCGTGTGATGACGTGAATAACGTTAACCAGAACGCGCTTTACACCAATACTCAGTCACTTGCTTACGTAACAACTTACTACGCAATGAGCAAACAGTTGTTCCCAGAGCAGCCAACAGAACCTGAAGTGAAAGTACAGCGTGCCTTCTCTACTGCTGAAGCGCCAAAAGAGAAACTACGCATTGGCGAAAGACTCAAAGCGGCAGATAGCGTCTCTGACCACGATCACTTCCACGGTGACTTTGATCAAGACCTGAAATAATCACCTTTCGTAATACAAACGCCGTGCCTCGCACGGCGTTTTTCGTTCTATCTCACGTTTTCATCACTGAGCTTCTTTCTACGCCCCACACTCTCGCCAAAAGGAGGAGTCAAACCCAATCAACTTCCACTAGCCTTAAATCAACCTCAATAGGAATGGCTAGGTTGTTGAATGAAGAAGTACAATATTTATCAGATCTTTACCCGCCTGTTTGGCAATACGAATACCACCAATCAGCCATGGGGCAACATAGATACCAATGGGGTTGGCAAGTTCAGTCACTTCACTGAAAAGGCTTTAAATGAAATTCGTGATTTGGGCATCACGCACGTCTGGTTTACTGGCGTACCACATCATGCTCTGGTCAATGATTACACGCATGTAGGAATCGACAATGACCACCCTTCGGTTGTCAAAGGTCGCGCAGGCTCTCCTTACGCGGTAAAGGATTACTATTCGGTCAACCCAGATCTAGCTGATGACCCCAGTCGACGAAATCAGGAATTCGACGATTTAGTCAGCCGCACCCATAATGCTGGCCTCAAGGTGATCATCGACATCGTACCTAATCATGTGGCTCGGGTTTATAAAGGGTTAAACAATCCTTCGGGTGTGGAAGATTTTGGGGCTCACGATGACACCAATGTCTGTTATCACAAAGACAACAACTTTTACTATATTCCGGAAGCTCCTTTTGAACTGCCAAGCGAATTATCGCCTGAAAAGATCCTTGGAGGAGAAGCACATCCTCACTTGGAGATACCTTATCAGGAGTTTCCGGCGAAATGGACAGGCAATGGCTCAAGGAGAGCTCAACCGTCCATTGATGATTGGTACGAGACAGTAAAAATCAATTATGGTGTTCGCCCTGACGGCAGCAAAGACTTTCCTGTATTACCGGAAGAATACCGTTTCAAACCTCACTCAGATCACCATCAATTCTGGCAGGATAAATCCGTTCCGGATTCATGGAAAAAGTTTCGGGATATCGCACTTTACTGGCTTGAAAAAGGCGTCGATGGCTTTCGCTACGATATGGCCGAAATGGTGCCTGTCGAGTTCTGGAGCTACCTCAACTCTTCGATAAAAATGGCTAATCAAGAAACCTTTCTGATGGCTGAGGTCTATCAGCCGGAACTTTATCGCGACTATATCCAGCTCGGAAAAATGGATTATCTCTACGACAAGGTTGATCTCTATGACCAGTTGAAATCAATTGTACAAGGCCACGGTTCTACGCGAGAGATTGGTCGCATTGAGTATCAGCTACGCGATATTGAGCACCATATGCTGCACTTTCTCGACAACCATGATGAACAGAGACTTGCCTCGCCCGAATTTGCAGGATGTGCTCAAAAAGGCAAACCCGCCATGTTGGTGTCTACTTGCCTATCAAGTTCCCCTAGCATGATCTATTTCGGTCAAGAAGTCGGTGAGCCCGGGGCGGAATTCGGTGGATTTGGCACACCCAGCCGCACGTCGATATTCGACTATGTGGGCGTCCCTCACCATCAGCGTTGGATGAACCATGGCGCTTTTGACGGAGGCCAACTGAGTGAGGATGAAGAAGCGCTGAGAGCCTTCTACCAAAAGCTGCTTAACCTGACGTTAAAAAGCCCTGCGCTATTGGGAGACTATCACGACCTTTACGCCACAAACTTTGACAACTTCGGTGAAATGCAAGATCAGTTGTTCGCTTTCGCCAGATCCAGTGAAGAACAAAAGCTGATTGTTGTTGCCAATTTCAGCGCGCAACAAGGTAAACAAGTCGAACTGATTCTCCCTTACTCGCTCATTACTGACTGGCAGCTGCTTCCCGGACAATATCGTTGGATAGATAGAATGAGTGACTCAGAGTACACCCTGATTGTGACTCAAACGTCCGCCTCTATTTCTATGTTGCTTTCCCCATTGGCAAGCCTGTTTCTAGAGCTTGTCGTCCCTGATTCGGAACAAAAGTTATGACACATCCATTTATCTTTCATGGCCAAAGTAAAGACTGGTTTCACGTTACCAATGGCACGCTAGCCCTCAAGCTGGCAATAGAAAAAGGCATTGAGTTGAACAAAGTCTTGGTCCGTCACGAACCTGACAATGAAGAGTATCTGGTAGAAATGCAGCCCGATGGTGAAACACATCATCTTACCTTCTGGACCGCATCAATCACTGCCAACTCAGACCAAGACCTCACTCGCTACGCGTTTAAGATTCTCATGCCCCAGCGTCAGCTTTGGCTAGATGCAAAAGGCCTCCATACACGTATGCCTCCAAGAGAGACCCACTTTAAGTTCAACTCTAAGCATCAGCCTCCGGCTTGGGTCAACAAGCAGGTGTTCTATCAGATATTCCCCGACCGATTCTGTAATGGAAACTCTGACATCAGTGTTAAGACTGGCGAATACAAGGTTTCAGGAGGAACAAGAAACGTCATTGCTAAACAATGGGGAGAGCCTGTTGATGTCAGTAACGGCAATGCTGGCTGCGAGTTCTTTGGCGGTGATTTGCACGGTGTTGAGCAAAAGCTGGACTACCTTGAAACACTTGGCATCACTGCTTTGTATCTTAATCCCATTTTTACCGCTCCGAGCAACCATAAGTACGATACCAGCGACTATCTGAATGTCGACCCACACCTTGGGAGCAACCAACATTTCGCCGAGCTCTGCCAACAAATCCATCAGCGCGATATGAAAATCATGTTGGATGCGGTTTTTAATCACACCTCAACAGAGCACCCATGGTTCAATCTGCAAGGTTTGCATTCCGAAGTGGGTGCCTATCAAGGAACTCACTCTGAATATCGCGATTACTACCTTTTTGAAGGAGAAAGCCGCCACTACGAGGGGTGGAAAGGGATTAAGTCACTGCCTGTCCTCAATTTTGAAAACAGCCGTGTAAGAAATTACATTTACCTCGGTGACGATGCCGTCATCAAACACTGGCTAAAACCGCCCTACTCTATTGATGGTTGGCGGTTCGACGTAATCCATATGCTCGGTGAAGGGCAAGGTGCTAAGAATAACCAGCACTATGTCAAAGCGTTTCGCCAAGCGGCTAAATCCGTCAATCCTGATTGCTATGTTCTTGGTGAACACTTCTTTGAAGCCACTCAGTGGCTACAAGGCGATCAGGAAGACGGTGCGATGAACTACTATGGTTTCGCTCACCCACTGCGTGCCCTGCTTGCCAATCTCGACATTGCCTTTGATCCAATATCAATATCCGTACCTGAGTTTCTCAATTGGTTGTCCGAAGCCAGAGCGAAAATTCCTTGGTTGAATCAACTTAGCCAGTTAAATCAATTAGACAGCCACGATACTGCACGATTTATGGAGTTGGTTAAACACGATCCTAGGCTGTTCAGACTGGCTGCAACTTTGTTGTTTAGCTACGTTGGCACACCTTGTCTCTATTACGGTACAGAACTAGGCATGGAGGGAAGCCATGATCCAGACAATCGCCGATGTATGCCTTGGGAAGAGGTAGTCCACAACACCTATTTACCTTTTATCAAGCAACTGATTGAGATCCGTAAAACTCAACCTGCTCTACAAGAAGGTGATTTTGTGCTGCTTTACCAAGATGACACAAGCTTTGCCTATGCTCGTCAACTCGCTGGACAATGTGTGATCGCGGCTTTCAATTTGGGGAATAATGTAAAGTCGCTCACTCTGCCTGTCTGGAAACTGAATATCACCAATTCAGCTTTCTTCAATGCCATGACAAAGCAAAAGGTGGCAACCAATAACAACGAAGTCTCGATTCAGCTTGAGCCCGTCTCTTCAATTCTTATCGAAAACCAACGCTAATACACATCTTATAGAACCCGATTGCCCAGATATCTCTGGGCAATACTATTTCGTTTCAAATTTAATCTTTTTAATAATCAATCTATTACCTTTCACATTTGCTAATTTTATTTAAATTGCAAAAACAACAGTTGCAATTGCAACTGTTGTTTTGTAAATTTAAATCATCCCATACAGATAAAGCAAAGGTAATTAAGATGAAAAACTGGACTCGAACAATACATAAAGCAGCCGCCTTAAGTGGCTTTATGATGATTCTAAGCTTCTTTACTAGCACGCTTTATGTGGAACTGTTTGGCAGTTTTGCTCAGATCGCAAGCGTTAAGACATACATCTTCTACGCAATATGGTTTTTGATTCCAACAATGGCATTAGCGGGTATTACGGGGGCGAAAATGGCACCGAAGGTCACAATAGGGCCGATTGCAGCAAAGAAAAAACGCATGCCCTTAATTGCGTTAAATGGTTTGCTGGTTCTGACGCCGGCAGCCATCTACCTTCACTATCTCGCAGACGCAGGGCAGTTTAACAGTACGTTTTACATCGTTCAGATTATTGAACTGATTGCGGGCTTCACCAACTTGATACTAATGAGCATGAGTATCCGAGACGTTATGAAGCAGAAAAAGCCCGCGCGATTAGCCTAAGCCATCAAGCGATGAATCTGCTCAATAGTATCTTGGGCAGATTCATAATCAACGGGCAGCTCGACCACACCATTGGCCGTCTCTACAAACAAGGATGGGAAACTATTCCCACCGATAGAGCGAGCGAAACCGAGCTCCTCCATAAGTTGTTGGTTTAGAGCTTCAGACTGAAAATCTTGCAAGAACTGCGCTTCATCAAGACCAATCTCCCCTGCTATCGCAATCAAAACTTCACTGTCACTCGGGTTTCGTGCTTGAAGGTAATAAGCGTGCTGAATGGCGCGTAGCATCTCTTTCTCCGCTCCCTGCTTACGTGCCGCTAACACTGCTCGACAAGAAGGATAAGTTGAGCGCTTAGGGGTGTTTTTTGTCCAGAAGTCATAGTTGAACTCAGTGCCCAGATAGTTTTCGATCTTTTTCCAATATGAGGCAATTTGTTCACGCATGGCGATGGGCATAGGCTCCATAGAGTCTGGTGCCAACCCACCAACCACATACTGCACTGTCACCTCATCAGCTAACGCACTCTGGATTTTTTCCCAAGTGGGTTTATAACCCCAACACCATGAACACATAGGATCGTAAACGTAGTAGAGTTTGGCTGCTTGCATGAGTTCATCCTTATACTGAGTAGCGAATCAGGGTCTACGTCACCAATTCGTCTATTTCCTTTAACCCCATAGAGGTAATTGTTACCTCTGCTTGATCGAGATCATTTTAACAAAGTCATTACATCATTTATGTTGACATAATGTTACGGAGATTAACAAGAGGGATGCCCATGGAACTGAAAAAAGACCCAAGATGTTACACTGACGTTTGTGTAGGTGGTAAATGGTTTCACCATGATCACTGTACCAGTAAAGCGTATATGCTCAAGGGCGGCGCGGATGTGAGTGTAGAATTTAACAAAATACCTGAAACAGAAGACGAACTTATTGAACTGTTAGTTCAGAGTGTTTAAACAACAAGCGCTTAGCAACCCCCATTGCTAAGCGCTTGTTTTTTATCTGTCTATTTATTGATTGCGAGGTAAGTACCAGCAGCAATCATCACGCCACCAGCCCCTTGATTCAGCTTGCGTTGAGCACTTGGAGTTTTCAACACTTTAACCAGTCGCCCTGCACCAATCGCTATCATCATTAACCCTGTCATCAGAGCAACAATGCTTAATACCGCAGCCAGTGCAATATCCTGACTATTAAGAACGGTTAAGTCCATAAACGTTGGCAGGAATGAAATATAGAATAGGATCACTTTAGGGTTTGAAGCCGAGATCAGAAAGCCCTGTACAAATCCGGCGATATGAGACGGAGCTTTTGGTGTTTGATCCTGTTGAATCGCTTCACTGGCCTGAGGCAGTGCTTTGATCATCTTATAACCGAGATAGATGAGGTAAGCCGCACCGACGTAACGAATCACCACAAATAGCGTTGCCCAGTTTTCAGCTATTGCGGCCAAACCCAAGCAGGCTAAAAGGAGATAGATAACATCGCTGGCAACCATTCCAGCAGAAAGAGAAATACAGTGTTTTGCGCCTGAAACCATAGCACGAGCAACGATGGCAAATACGCCCGGCCCAGGTGTGATGCTAAAGATCAACATAGCGATAAAGAAGGTGATCGCACTTTCAACGGTCATGGCTGTGCCTCATACATAGTGGGTTACTGAAAAGTAACATTATTGTATAAAAATACAATCGCCTTGCAGCATTCAAACCCACTATAATTTTAGCCAACTGGCATACTCAGGATCCGTATCTTTTAGATCCATGTAAATCCAGACCATGCGATCGACAAACCATGCTTTGAATGCCATTACCCAGACATTCCCCAATACGACGATACCAACATCCAAGGTATACAAACCGTATATCAGAATAGGCACACCAAGCGCAGAAAGCGTACTCAGCAGATTACATATCCTCAGATGGTGCCCCGGTATCTTTACTTTTGATCGTTGCAAATAGATCCGCTCTCCAAAGGTTCCGATAGACGCCCAACTGTTGGTGTTTTTTGGCGCTGAAAAAACGCGAGGGTTGAGCCAGACCCAAGCAATAGAGATAGCAATCGGGAGTGTCGACCAGACGCCAATCCATTCTTTTGACCAAATCGATAATGAGAGCAGCGGCAATATTGTAAATCGAGAATAAACGCTGAGCGGACTCGCATGTCGCTGCCACGCCTCTTCATCCATTCCCATCATTTTCTCAGTCCACTTAAAGATATCCACTTTTGTTCTCCTGCCATTACCACATACTGGTAAATTTGCTTTGCATCGCTCTGCTGATGGGAATGCTGTCGTCACCAATTACCGCAACCATTTTGCCGGTAAAATCCTTCTTCACTTTGTCTATCATCGAGACATTAACCACACTCGAGCGATGTACTTGCCAAAACAACTCCGGATCCAGCTGAGCCAGCAGTTCCTTAAGCGACGTTCGCAGAACATACTCGACTTTGTTGCCCTGTTCTCGCTTGTACAGAGAGACGTATTTGTCTTCCGCTTTGAAGTAAAGTACCTCAGACAAAGCAATGAGATGGATCTCTTCACCTTTGCTTGCTCTAATCCAACTTAAGTATTTCGGCTGAGCGGGCGCGTTGAGCTGCTGAATCTGATTCAACAAAGTACCAAGCTCTGTCGCGGGTTCAGCACTGCTTAGCCGCGCTTTCAGTTTTTCAACGCATTGAGTAAGGCGAGAGTCAGAGACAGGTTTAAGCAGGTAATCCACCGCATTAGTTTCAAAGGCCTGAACAGCGTATTCGTCGTACGCTGTCACAAACACAATATGAGGTTGGCAATCACGCTTAGAGAGCTTCTTCGCCAGTGACATACCATCCAGTCCGGGCATTTTTATGTCCAGAAATACCACTTGAGGCTGATGTTGCTCGATCATTTCAAGGGCTTGCTCACCATTCGCAGCCTGCCCGATAATATCGAGTTCAGGCCAATACTCAGCAAGCGCCTGATTAAGATGACGACGCAGCAACGGCTCATCGTCGGCAATGACGGCGGTAAGAAGATCAGTTTGCATCCATGTTTTCCTCAAGTTTCTCCAATGAGCGACGTTGTACAGACAACTGAGCAATCACACCGCCCGATGCATTCTCTTTCAGGTTCAGTGACGCATGTTGACCAAACAAAGTGGTGAGCCGATGACGAATATTGTCCAGCCCAATACCTTGCCCAGCATGACTAGGCGTATCGCTAAAACCAATCCCATTGTCGATAACAGAAATGGTCACACTATCCTGGTTTTCAGCAACCTCTACTGTTATTTTTCCACCGACAGAGCTGGGTTCAATGCCATGTTGTACTGCGTTCTCCACTAGCGGTTGAACCAACAGAGGCGGTATATTGAGGTCACCCAAACAATGGTCGGAGATTTCATAATTCAAGCGTTCTCCGAGCCGTATTTTTTGAATGGCAAGGTAAGCATCCACCAGATCCAATTCGCCTCTTAAGGTCGTATTGTACTGACGACTGCGTTGTAACGTCCCGCGTAACAGCTCAGTCAGTTTCTCCAGCATCAGCTTGGCGTTTGGCGCGTCGCTATCTATCAATACGCTAATGTTAGCCAGTGTATTAAACAAGAAGTGAGGTTCAATCTGGCTTTGCAGCTGTTTCAGTTGGCTTAGTAGCAGTGCTTTCTCCTGCTCTGTTTGAATCCGGCGAGCCCGTTCCAGCTCCTTTTGAGTCTGCAGCTTTTGCTCATGCGTATAGAAATACAGAAAACAAGCCGCTGAGAAAATAAACCCAAGAATGATGACCGGCTTCATCTGGCTGAAATCGGCAAACTTGTCGTATTTGCTTAACCAATAGTAGGCATTGGTCGTACCAAACACCATTGAAGCGCCAATAGACAACATGCTCAGCTGACGCCGAGTCCAATGCTCACTCGTCCACTGCAATAAATGAGAACTCAATACTGCGCTGTATCCGTAACCGAAACTGATAAGAATATGCTCCCAAAACGGGCTTGGCCAGATAGCATGTGTCGCGAATGCGATGATGAGGCAAAAGACTGAGGTGAACACCAAACTCTTCAATACGTCTGTTAAACGAGTAGCAAAGTCAGTCATCAAAATTTTCCTTTTAGATTTATAAAAATCATACGCTTATCTGATAGGTTTGCATATACAGAGTCTTGGCTTCCCGTCATAAAACGGGCTGCAAGTTCAACGTCGACCGAAGTCTGTCCCGAGTCATAAGCACTGTAGTTAATCCACTGTGTTGCAATCACACCGCCGTCTTGTGGCGATAATAAGAGATCAAAAGTAGGCTCTACATTCTCCAGCCATAAGGCATTTTTACTCCATTGCCACTGACCCCAGCTAGTGGGATTTAAGCTCCAATGAAACATGACGTTATGCTGCGCCAGATTGATATGGTTGAGCCCCTGAGCGTACGAATGCGATAGACCAGCGGTGTTGGCGCTTTCTGATAAAGCAGTCGCTCTTTCCAGTCCCTGTCGCCAATCTTCTTTGCTCCACGCCCGATTGTCATACCAATATTCAACAATGATTTGATTGCCGGCTTGGCTCGCCCAATTAAGCCCAACCAAACCTTGAAAGCCACTACTTTTGTTAGCAAGAGTTACGGGTGAGTAGAGCCCTTGCTGCTCAAACCCTAGATAGTCCCTCTGGTACGCAAAAGAAGCGTGGTACGCCCATGACGCATCATAAACAGACACCATGGAGCCGCCAATTAAGCCTTGTCTTACATCGTCATAGTAAGCTATGCCCTGCCATTCCGTCTCATCTGTCAGCCAGTAGCGACGCAGACCAATGCCCTGTTGCTCAGTTCTTTGTTCGAGCTCGCTAGACTCTTGCTTTGTCCAGCTGGAATCGCTGTAAAGCAAACTCCACTCTCCCGAAAGGTCAAAATATGACGCCATTGCGACACCTGCACCCTCCTCTACCTGAATTCCCACTGGGTTACGCCGATAAGGTTTGAACAAGTCTAATGGGCGATATCCATACCCTACTCCCCAATCGAGGCGGATTTTACCCAGCGTCATATCAAGCGGTAGTACGCCTGTCTCCCAGACGCCTTGCCAAAAAAGCTCCTGAACAATCAACTCATTATCAGCTGAGTCGGATGAGTTGCTTGAAGCTAGTTGACTACTTTGCGCCGCAAACAAGCCACTCCAGCTTTGCCACTCGGCTTGCACACGAAGCAACGCGTCTAGCTGCTCAGTGTGCGACGCCGTATGTGGTTCAAACCAGACGGATTCTCTGTGCTGATTCTGGCTACCACTGACCGTCCAGTCCCAGTTGAAACTTGGCTGAGCAAGGCCACTGCCTGAAACCATTGCCGCCAACGCAAAAATCAAACGGTAACTCACGTTACAGCTCCGACAGTGCGTTACGCGTCAAAAATGCCGGAATATAGTATTTATCTTCAAGTTGATGAGCCGTCACTTGCTGATATTCAATGACCGTTTTCTTCGCTGGCTGAATCTTGTCAATCAAGGTCATGCTCACGACTCTCGACTGGCCATCGCGCTCACCCTGTTCAAACAATGCCTGCTTAGCCAGCTTGCCAGATTTTAAGTACAAATCGGCTTTGATCGGGAAATCGCTCTCCGATTCCAACCATAATTCGATGCGATCGTAGCTCGCACCTTGAGTTACAGACTGCAGAGAAAGCTGGTTTGCCAGCACTGCCCGCTCATTGGTGGTCAAGGTTTCCTGAGCCGTCAGCGTCGCTCGGTAGTCCTGACTCCAAGTGAGAGTAGAAACATCGCCAACGGAGGCTTCACCGAGTAGCTTTTGCATTGGTGTTATACGGATCGGGCGACGACTTTTAGGCATCACTAGCCAATAGTTGTCTCCCAACATCAGCATCTTTTGCCCCGCTTCAACTGGTGATTTAAACACAACCAAAGACTCGCGTTCGGGGCGCGTATAAACATTGTATTGGCGTGTTTTATCCAGCTCTCCGTTTTTATACAAGGTAACGAGAGACACCACTTTGGCGGACGCTGTATCAAGGCGGTAGGCATCTGCATTTTTGACCATGGTTGCCGTGTCATTAGCAAACACACCAGCACTCAACAGACTCAATGCGATGACGATAGAAAGTGATTTAAACATAGGTCAATGCCTCCGTTATCGGCTTATTGACACCCTTTCGGGCGGAAAGAAACGCAGCGAAAATACAAATTGCCATGACACCCAATGCGCTGTAGCTCAGTAGTTCAAGTGAAAAATAGATATTGAGTGGATAACCGTCGGTTCGACCCGGTGGTGGTGGCATTTGCACATCCACCACCATCAGGACAATACTGGTGAAGGCAGTCAAAAGCCCGCCCAATAGTGTGCCGATGCCAGCTAACAGTGCTGCTTCGCGCACAAACCCCGCCACGATTTCCGCAGGATATGTGCCTAATGCGGACAAGGTTCCGATTTCTCGCGTTCTTTCCGTCACCGACATTGTCATGGTGTTAAACAGAGCAACGAACACCACCAGCGACATCACCGCCCCCATAATGCCGAAGATTCGATCATATAAGTCTTTCACTTTGGTGTAGAAAAAGGCTCTTTGCTGCCACGGAGTGACTTCCAGTGCTTGGCTATGTGGTAAAGAAGCGAGTTGTTCTTCCACCCAACTCTGAAGCTTCAATGTGTTCTGTGTTTCGTAGAGGAAGACCGACAAGGTACTCACTTTATCGCTCACCAGCAGTTCCTGTACCGATTCAATATGCAGGTATAGCTGACGCTTGTCTAAGTCCGGTACACCCGTTGAATAGATACCATGAACTTTAAAGTCGAGTGCATTCAACGCGCCGTCACTCGTCGTAGCAAGCACAGTGATCCAGTCACCAATTGATACGTTGAGGTTACGGGCCAAATCGACGCCCAGCATCACCTCAGGCTCCGAGGGTTGATACCGCGAAGAGCGAATATCAGACAAAGTTTTACCCTGACGCACGTCGAGAAACGGCCCCTTCATATCGAACTCACGTTCATTCACGCCAGTACCGACAAAAATGGTCGATTTATTGCCATTTGAGACCAGCCCTGTGAACTCAATCCTAGGCTGAATGCCTCGTATATCCGGATTCGATATCAGTTGCTTGTAGATCGCAGCGCTGTCTTCCAGACCATTCGCCAATGGCATGTCTTCATCTTTCTCAAAAAATCCGGGAATGCTGATTGTCAGATGCCCCGTATCCCGCGCTGTTGATTCTTGGAGTGATTCATAGGTGTAAAGCCCAAACCCACCCGCTGACGTCAAAGCAAAAACGGCAATCGTGATAATTAGAGCGGACAACACACTGCGACGACGATTTCGCAGCAAATTCAGATACGCTATGCGCACTGATTGAGGAACTAACTGGCCCATTTCATCGCCTCCTCGCTTATTCTGCCATCCACCAGTGAGAGGGGGCGGTCACACTGATTCGCCATTCTTTGGTCATGCGTAGCGACAATGAAGGTTGTTCCCAATTCATGACCAAGGGCTTTCATCAGTTCAATCACCCGCTGAGCGGTATGGCTATCCAGACTGGCGGTTGGCTCATCGGCAATAACCAGCTTGGGTTGATGCACTAGCGCCCGCGCAATGGCCACGCGTTGCTGTTGACCACCCGAGAGATGATCAGGTCGATGGTGAGCAAACTCTTCCAGCCCCACTTTGCCAAGCATTTCCATGGCGAGCCGTTGCTGCTGTTTGGCAGAGTATCCGTTCAACATTAGTGGGTACGCCACGTTTTCCCACGCACTCATTACGGGAACCAAGTTAAAGCGCTGGAATACAAAGCCCATGCTGGTCCGCCTCAATTGCGCCGATTGTTGTGGCTCTTTCGGGTATAACGAACCATCTAACGTAACCTGACCTTCATACTCACTATCAAGCAAGCCCAGAATATTCAGTAGCGTGCTTTTGCCAGAGCCTGATGGGCCACAAAGAGCGACCATTTCACCATTACTGATTTCGCCAGTGACGTTGCTGAGAGCCTCCACTCGCTGCTGACCGAGTTGGTACTGCTTGGCTAGATTTTGAAACTGCAACATGCTCTCTCCTTAGGCGTTATTGGCCATCGCTATCGCTTGTAACGTCATCGGATGTTGGGCATTGAGCGTTGACATTTCCTGTGCCCATTTTTGTGCCTGTAAGCTGTCTTCTACGCGAATGGCGGCCTGAATGGCGTAGATGTAAACCCAGGCAATCGCATCAAAGGACTGAGACCTAAAAGCCTGCTCAGAGAGAAGCCCCGAATACAACTCATAACCACGTTCGAAATGATTAAACATATCGGGCAATGATGTATAAGTCGTCGCCGCAACGGCTCTTGCTAATAGTGACTCTGGTAGCCCCTGACGAATCTCTTGCAGTGGAACAGGCGTTGTATCATCCGATAGCATATCCAACCCTTTGGCAATCGTACCGAGCCCTTGCTCGACGTATTTCATCTTGTTCCAAGGAAGAAAAGCATCGCGTCCCATCAAGGTTTGTGTGCTACCGAGATAGACCAATGTCAGAGCATCACCGCCTTGTCTTTCGATCTGACCTTGCAGCTGCTCATAGACGGATTCAACCTGATCTTCATCGCCTTGAGCGGCGTGATTGTATTGTTCTATTAACTTGTCGCTTGGCGCTGCGACCGCTTGAGCGCTAACCAGTAAACACAGGCCTAATTGATGCGTCAGTTTCATTTTGTCGTTCCTTCTTCTTAGCTGATGTTCAAAGGTTAATCAGCGATGAGCAAGGCTGCTTGGGTATGCGACGAACGGTGGTTGGAAGACGTGAATGGTAAAAATAGAGCGTGAATGGTGAGAATTTGTTCAGCCTCTGCGGCTTATCTGGAAATCAACGGCTATGATCGTTAAAGTAGCGCCATGATTAGTTATCGCATTGAAATTCAATGTGACGAGAGAGAAGAAATTATGTTTAGCGATGATCGCGTCATTGATAATCTGGAAGAGCTTGAAGCTTTTCTCCTCGCTGTAGAAAGCGGCAGTTTTGGTTTGGAAGGCGTTGCGGGTATCGCACTTGCGACAAACAATGCTGATGGCCGCCACTTTGTGGCAGTACTGGATGATAATCACCAACTACTGCTAGCTCGCTGGGTGACCGACGAAATCTTCAAAACAGGTCAGGATTTAGTCCGCAACGGACCGAAGAGAAGCCATTAAAATAGCCCGCAATTGCGGGCTATTTTAATTCAGGTATTTAAGCACAGTTAGCTCAGGCCACCAAAGCAAAGGTATTTCACATCCATATACTCATCAATACCTTGCTTGGCCCCTTCGCGGCCAATACCAGATTGTTTAACGCCACCAAAAGGCGCAACTTCTGATGAGATAATCCCATCATTAATCCCAACCATTCCGTATTCCAGTGCTTCAGCCACCTTCCAGATACGGCGAATGTTATCACTGTAGAAGTAAGCGGCCAGACCATAGATGGTGTCGTTGGCCATCTCTATCAACTCTTCATCGCTCTCAAACGCTAAGACTGGCGCCACAGGGCCAAAAATCTCTTTGGAGACAATATCCATTTTTTGAGTCACGTTCTTCAGGATAACCGGAGCAATAAATTGTCCAGATTGAGGCACTATAGGTGAAACAGGCTGCGCCCCTTGTTCAATCGCCCCTTGAATTAAACCCTCAATACCCTCTTTGGCGACTTGGCTAATGACAGGCCCAATATTGACGCCTTCTTCCAAGCCGTTACCAAGCTTGAGCTGTTTTACCGCTTCATCAAATTTAGACACAAATTCATCGTATACATTGCGATGAACGTAGAAGCGATTGGCACACACGCACGTCTGGCCTGCATTGCGGAACTTAGAAGCCACGGCTCCTGCAACAGCAGCGTCTATATCTGCATCATCAAATACGATGAACGGGGCATTACCGCCCAACTCCATTGAAGTGCGCTTAATATCGTGGGCACTCTGCTGCATCAAGAGACTACCGACGCGAGTTGAACCAGTAAAAGACAGTTTGCGAATCAATGGATGCGAGGTAAACAGCGCTCCAACTTCTGGTGCACTCTCCCCTACAACCACTTGCAAAACATCGCGAGGAATACCCGCCTGATAGGCCAGTTCTACTACCGCAAACGCAGACAGCGGTGTCAGTTCAGCGGGTTTCACCACAAAGCTACAACCTGCTGCAAGCGCGGGAGCGGCTTTGCGAGTAATCATCGCTATCGGAAAGTTCCACGGCGTAATCGCGCTCGCGACACCCACTGGCTGCTTAATAGTCACCATACGCTTGTCCGGCGTTGGCGCTGGAATGGTTTCACCATAAGTGCGTTTTGCTTCTTCAGCAAACCACTCAACAAAGCTCGCACCATAGAGTACTTCACCTTTCGCTTCCGCTAGTGGCTTGCCTTGCTCTAGAGTCATCAAACGACTGAGGTCATCTTGGTTTTCAACCAGTAATCGGAACCAGCTTTGGAGGATTACAGCTCGCTGTTTACCAGTCAGCTTGGCCCACTCTTTCTGAGCGTTATGAGCCCGAACGATTCCCTGTTCGATTTCCTCCTGAGTGGAAACCGGTGCATAACCCAGCAGCTCTTGCGTCGCGGGGTTGTAAACCGCAATACTTCTGTCCTGATCCGACACCATAAAAGACACTAAACTCTGATTACCTATTTGCTGCATTGTGATTACCTTGTTCTTCGCCTATTGAGGGTTGGGCTGTGAATACTGGTGATTTTCTGACGATGAAATACTGCTCACACTAGGAAATAAAGCCCACGATTTGTGTGCCTCTAGAATTACATACGTTTGAGGGGTTTAACAACACTATCTAGGCCTTCAATGTTCAAAGCGAAACATAGTTGAAGTCGCTGACGCACTTCACCAATTGGCTAGGCTTTGTTATCAAACCAAAAGTAAATAGCTTTCTTTGGGGGGCTTTTACCGTGAATCGGGATTGGACATTTATCAGTTTTGGAAAATAGAACATTAGCAAGTCGTGAATAACTACCGGAATGGCAGAGTGATTTGTTGACGAGCTAGTGCGATTGGTAAATCGCACTAGGCAAAAGGTTTAGCTTAAATATACACTCAGAGACGTTGCGAAAGATGAATGTCCATTGTTCTTACACTAAGTAAAATTACATTAACGCATTAAAACAAGGGATACTTCCGCGTTTCTTGTTCAAACCACGAACCTTTTGCAAAACCTTTGTGATTAACAACATTGCTAGCGTCCCAACTTGAAAGGTCTTGGTTGAAGAGCACAGCACCTGCAAACATACCTCTCATATCAGTCACGGAACGGGTGTCCCAATTTGAAAGATCTTGATTAAAGAACTTTGCACGTGAGAACATATTTCTCATATTGGTCACAGCACGGGTATTCCAACTTGAAAGGTCTCCGCTGAAGTAATAAGCACTGTAGAACATACCGCTCATATCCGTCACAGCACCGGTATCCCAACCTGAAAGGTCTCCCTCAAAGGAATAAGCACGATTGAACATGTTACTCATATTGGTCACAGCGCTGGTATTCCAACTTGAAAGGTCTTTTTGGTTGAAGGCTTTGAAGACATAAGCACCTTCGAACATACGACTCATATCAGTGACAGAACCGGTATTCCAACTTGAAAGGTCTCCGTTGAAAGACCTTGCACTGCAGAACATACCGCTCATATCCGTCACAGCACCGGTATCCCAACTTGAAAGGTCTCCGTTGAAAGATTTTGCACTGTAGAACATACCGCTCATATCCGTCACAGCACCGGTATCCCAACTTGAAAGGTCTCCGTTGAAAGACTTTGCATTGTGGAACATACCGCTCATATCCGTCACAGCACCGGTATCCCAACTTGAAAGATCTCCGTTGAAAGATTTTGCACTGTAGAACATACCGCTCATATCCGTCACAGCACCGGTATCCCAACTTGAAAGGTCTCCGTTGAAAGACTTTGCACCGTGGAACATACCGCTCATATCCGTCACAGCACCGGTATCCCAATTGGAAATATCACCATCAAAATTCGAACCTAAAAAGGTACTCGCCATGCTAATGACATTACTCACATCCCATATAGAAAGATTGTAGCCAGCAATGTCTGCATTATCGAATAAGCAGGTCATATCTGTAATTGAAGATGTATCAAAACTTTCAATCGCAGACTGGTTTTTGGGGCTTGCATCAATCAGCTTATCTAGCTCTAACCTGATTGGGTCTGGAGAAGTGTAATCAATACAGCGAAAGATGTTGTTTATACTCTTATCATCGCTAATATCACTTTCCACTTTTTTGTTTGAAGCACAGCTGGTTAGTAGCATTGCTAGTGGAAAAACGACGATTGTAAATAGACTTTTATTATATTTATTCATGTATCACTTTATTAATATACCTAAGGAGCCTCTAGATGAATGGGCTAAGTATGCTTATTCGGAAATCCATACCTTAAAAAACAAGCTTGATTAACCCACACAGATGTTTTTACTAATTCAAAAAGATTACAAAGCATTCAATTTTAATAAAGTAAGCCATCTAATACCCACTTTTTAGGATTACCGAAGTGTAGGGAAATTTTGGTTTATCTAAATATTTCACTTTATATTTCGTAGCTCAACTCCGGATCTACAGCACGATTTATTTTTAGCGCATAATCTCGGTATACGCTCTCTATGTAATCTGGATTCAGTATATTCTCATTACTTATAGGCATTATTTCGCACCTTGAGGCGTGACCACCGTTATTTATATAACCGACATAAAACCTGTTAGTTTGCTTACTTTGCATAATAGAGCAATACTTCATACCACAACGTCTAGCAACACTTATGTATGGCTCAAAGTTCAAGGACAAGTCAATCAGAGAGTCATAAATATCAAAGGAGCAATATCGAGATTTAACTTGGATCGAGTGAGGCAATGCCATGATTTCTTTTTCCTTGACCAACAATGACACAAGCTCTTCTTCGCTATTCACTTGAATACGCATAGTACTCTCCAGACGAGTAAAATTTTTAATAACTAACAGACCAGTCTTTATAAGTGCATAGCTTCTAGCTAATTCACAATAATTATTTAGGATACACACTCAAAAAACTGATTTACAAACATCATAGATATGTATTTTTAATGTTTCTTGGATGATACTCAGTTTTGTAGATTTATCAAAGCAATAATTCAGAACACACACCTAAATCTTGTAGGGTATTTGATCTAACTAGTTTGGAGGCAAAAAAGAGTCAGCCTAACGGTCTGACTCTTTTGAATAGAAACAAGATTTATCTTGGGAGAGGTTAAGGATATTGTGGCAGGTTACATTCGCCGATTATTTGGACTGATGACCACTCTTCTTCGCAAACTTTTGCATAGCCTCGGCAAAGGTTGTTGTTTTACCTTTGACTTGAACCTGCACTACCTTGTAGCCCAACTTTTCTAACGCTTGGCGCTCTGCCAAAACGGCTTTGTCATTTTGCTGGCTGCCTTCGGCAGGTTGATGAATGTAACATCCCTCAAGTTGGCCATCTTCGACCAGTTGGTGGTGTCTCAATGCTTCGATATCAAAATTCATAGTCAGTCTTTTGTCTAATTTCTAGGGTTACATTCGCTTTAAAGGCTTAACGACGCTATCTAATCCTTCGATTTTTAGCGCAAGGCATAGCTTGAGGAGGTCGCCGAGCTCCCCATTAGGAAAGCCCTTCTTATCAAACCACAGTAGATATTCTTCGGGGAGATCGATCAAAACGCGTCCAGCATATTTGCCAAACGGCATCTGGACGCGTGCTAACTTAATGAGATTTTCTTTTTCCAGCATGATTTTACTATTCAGGATGAACTCTATGCCTAGAGTACCACTGAAATTTAATGCCAGACAGAGGCGACGCTACCGTAGTCTCACATTACGCTTGATTCACGGTGTGCGCGTATTCGACCACAATTTGATTGCCTTCGATGTAAGCGTTCTGGATTTCCCCGTCAACACTCATACGGCTTTGAAGATAAACCACCTTAGGGCCCATATCATTAGCTTGTTTAAGTGAAGGAAAGACCAGCTTCGCATCGAGATGAAGTAATCGACAAAAGTGGCTAATGAACGACATCGTCAATGGCTCTTCTCCACGTAAGAGTTGCGAAAAGCTTAACTGACTGATCCCTAACTTTTTCGCAAACTCCATTTGCGTGAGACGCATTTTAGACTTTTGAGACATCCACGTATTGTATAACGCCTCTCTATCCTTCTCAGTAAATTCCATGGGTGAATCCTTGTATCGCTTAGTGCGATGGATTCTGCGCCTTTTCATTCACAGAGATGTCAGCAATGAGTTAACGTTAGTTAAGAGTTTGGTTTGCTCGCTAACGGCAGTTTCTAATGCGGTGCATGATGACATACAAACCCATTTACTATATGTAACAGATCGGCGGCTCATATCTTCCAAATAAATTCTTATTAATAAATCAAACAATAGTTTTATAAACTCACTTGCAACCGTTATTTTTATTCGGGATATCCTTTCCAAAAACAGGGATAAATGATGAATATAACTCTCCTTCCGCTAGATTCTCACTTAATTAGCAAAATAAAATAACAGCAGAATCATCTGATAACTTTTATTAAGCACTTATTATGTTGGCTTGATTCTGTCTAGTGTGAATATGAAAGGGAAGGTATGAACATGAGCGGAGTAAGTTATGACAGAGTCACCAAAACGTTTCATTGGTTTATGGCAATCATCATTGTGTACACAACGATTGCAGGGTATGGGATGCACCTGACAACCCAAGATTCTCCTATGTTTCACTTCTTGTCAACATTAAACATGTCGCTTGCCACAGTGGCTGCTCCCGTGTTTTTGGCACGTTGGGTGTGGAAGTATTTTAGGCCAAGCCTAGAGGTTGACGACAACATTGCTCATTGGCAAAAGAGTATTGCTAAACTCATTCATTCGCTGATGTATTTCATGATGTCTTGGGTATTTATTTCCGGATTTCTGATGCTACAAAGCCCGTATTATTTTTTCTGGATAGTAGAAATTAGCAATCTAATTCAAGAAGTAGAAATAAGTTCGTTTTTCTTTCAAGTTCACCGTTTATCTTGCCTGATGCTTGCTTCACTGGTGATGCTTCATATTCTCGCAGTGGCTCACCATCATCTTATTAGGAAACACAATATCCTTAAATTGATGCTTTAGAGTACAGACAAAAGCGGATGCACAAGGCATCCGCTTATCTGTTAGAACCAGCTAGAAATCAGACGTTTGAACCAGTCCATGAGCTTTTTGAAAAGGCTGCCTTCATCAACATCAGCCTGAGCGATTAGATCTGCCGTCGCGACCTCGTCACCTTCCACGCTGTATATGATGGTGCCGACTTTTTCTCCCTCAGTGATAGGAGCCACCAATTCGCGGTCAAATTCGACTTCAGCCGTCAATTTGGCCGCATTACCTTTTGGTAGTGTCATGTAGATATCTTCATTGACACCCACACTTAACTGATCCTGCTCACCCATCCAGACTTTTGCTTCAGTCACAGTATCGCCAGCTTTGGTAGGTGACACCGTTTCGAAGAATCGGAAACCATAGCTAAGTAACTGCTTACTTTCAGATTCTCGACTCTTAGTGCTGCTTGCACCCATCACCACGGCGATCAAACGCATGTCCCCACTGGTTGCGGATGTGGTCAAGCTGTACCCTGCTCCGCTGGTGTAACCTGTCTTCATACCATCAACGTTCATGCTACGATCTCGTAGCAAACCATTTCGGTTATATTGAGTAATACCGTTGTAGGTATAAGACGTCTCGCTATAGAGAGGGTAGATATCAGGCAAATCACGAATAATGGCTTGGCCCAGTTTCGCAATATCCATAGGGGTTGAATAAAGGCCATTGCTATCCAAACCGTGCGGATTGGTATAGGCGGTGTTTTCTAGGCCAAGCTTTTCAGCCCAGGAGTTCATTAAGTTAACAAAGGCCCCTTCGCTGCCAGCAACGTATTCTGCAATCGCGACACTCGCATCGTTACCTGATTGCACGATAAGACCACGATAAAGATCCATCAGAGGTACCGTAGTGCCTACTTCGATAAACATCTTTGACGAATCAGGGAAGTTCTTTGCCCAAGCGTTTTTGCTGATCACAACCTGATCATCCAAAGTAATGTTGCCCGCTTTAACTTCCTGTCCTGCCACATAAGCCGTCATCAGTTTGGTTAAACTGGCCGGATTAAGCTTGGTGTTCGCATTCTTTTCTACCAACACTTGCCCAGTGTTGTAGTCAATCAAAACATAGCCTTTCGCCCCTAATGTCGGAGGCTCAGGGATAATAGTAGGTGCCGCAATGGCATTGAATGTCGCAGCGATAGAGGAGAAAAGTGCTGCTTTTAGGAGAAACGTTTTTTTCATGGGACGTTACCAACTCTAGTCACAATCGGAGTTTTTATGATTAGTTCGAGTATAAACAAACAACAATGATATTTATTCGCTTTGTAATCAATCGTTACGCTTATTGGAAAGTTTTATTAAATAATGAGAGTTCGACTCCATATATGGGTAGATTAGTACAAAAAAGCCAGTGTTCATAACACTGGCTTTATCAATCTCGATTCTCGGAGCTACTATGCTTGAGCTTCCTGAACCTTCTTCGGTTTTGGCGTAATGCTGTCTCGGTAGCTAAACCACAAGTAAGTCACTACTAAAGAGAAGAATAGGTATGACAATGCGAATACTAATGGAGAAGTAATCAGCTCTTCCGACATACTCCAACTCACTCCTATCACGGTGATAGTCAGCTTAGATAGCATGCCACAAATCAGAAGCAACAAAGCTAGCTGAGGAAAACGAGTCGTTCGGAATGCAAACCAGTAGCAGCTGCCAACGGCCAATGCAGAAATCGAAAGACCTAACATGAAAGAATGAAGGTGTTCAGCGGATAGCACACCTGCTGAGATTGACGCCATTATTATCAGAAATAGTTTCATCATTGCCTCGCTTTTTAAACTTGGAAAAAGCTTCCTTTCATTTTTGCAAACTCATTTTGCACATATTTTCGCCATTTCCCTCCGAAATTCAACCCCTAAATTGGTACATTTTTTGTCCGTCAAATACCCCTTCAACATATGTAAAATAATGGTTAACAAAACAATAGGTAAGGTTCCTTACAACTCAAGCTCAAAACCCATCAAACCCGCCAAAAGTGAAATATACAGTTACATTTAAGTAACAACATTTACATCTATAATCGTTGGCAATTTTGTGATCTGATGCATTTTAAACCAAGCATTTCTAGCTCAAATACGTCGTTACAATCTAAGTTTTCACTTTTCAGCATCCCTATCATTGGGAATATCAAAAAGAGTGTGACTCTAGCCACTGTTCAGTAGATTTGCGCTCGAATAGAACATATGGCTTTGTTACCTTTGCGCGCATTCGATATTTCGTACTACATACCATGCCTTCAGAGTACAGAATCAAAAAGATCGTTGAGATCGGTGATACCTTGCATCGTAGTGGCTGCGCGCCCTACAAATTAGAAAAATACACTCAATTTTATGCTCGAAAACATGGCGTCGATGTCATGATTCAGGCGACTCCAACAACCGTTAACTATCAGTTTCCTGACGACAACAATGCCGTGGTTATGAAGCGCCATCAGCCCGCTTCGATTAACCTCAGCTTACTGGCGAATACCATTATTCGGATTAACCAACCCAGTAAAGAGCCCGTTCCAGAGCCTGTAGGCTACCCTAAATGGGTCACTGCACTTGCGAATATGGGGATTCCACCTGCGTACCTTATGCTGGTTGGTAGTACGCTAGAGGCTGTCTATATTTCGATCTTTCTTGGTTTTCTCGCATGGGGCGCTCAGCAAATCTGTAAAGCGAGGCGCTCCATCGCCGTAGAGTTTGTCGCTGCACTGGTCACCGGCATTCTGGTTGCCTTTTTCGCAAGTACCAGCGCCGATCTCCCTGTCTGGGCGCTGTGTATCGCCGCTATCGTCTTATTTGTTCCCGGTTTATCGATAGCTAACTCGCTCGAATGTCTGGCGTTTAACGATTTGGTTTCAGGGACCAGCCTACTGGGTCAAAGCTTTCTCACCCTGATTAAGCTGTTTGTCGGAATTATGATGGGTTTGAACATCGGAGAAGCAATCTGGGGGCAGCCGGATATCACTTCTTACGTCAATCAGATACCCACTTGGCTCCACATATCAGGGCTGTTTCTAATATCCGTATCTCTTGGTGTGATATTCAATGCTAGACCTAAAGATATTTTGCTCGGTTTGCCAGTTGCGGTACTTGGCATGTGGGGACCGTTTTACCTAGGTTTCGAAAGTGGTTGGGTTGTAGGTACTTGGATTACTACCGTATTGATCACGCTCTACGGCACTTGGGTGGCGAAGAAGATGGATCTCACTGGATCTATCTACATCGTCCAGGGCATCATCATCTTGGTACCAGGTAGCCGAGTTTTGGTCAGTGCTGGGCAATCTGTATTTGAACAGTCTATCTTGCCCATTCCAAGTATTGGTCTCTCAGCACTGTTTATGTTCTCAGCGATTGTTGCTGGTCAGGTTACGGCTTATTCCATTTACTCACCGCGAATCGAGCGATAGTCGCACTCAACAGATAAAAGAAAAGAGCCCTATTCGAAAGTTGCTGTTTAAGCGGCTTTTGAATAGGGCTCTTTGCCCTTATGTTTTAGCTTACGAGAAAAGCTCCCTTTACCCTTTTTCGACTTCTCTACCCGCGTTTTAAACAGTTGGCTGGTAACGATGGCTTTTAACGCATTGTCTTGTATTTCACCTCTTCCAACTTCCAAATTAGCTTGAAGGGAAGCGGCGTCCTTAAGTTTTTTTCTGGCACTCTTGCCCATAATTTTGTCCTGCTTTGATTTTACAAACGACTAGCACTTGGTGATAAATCACTCATCAAACCCATATTTGACAGAATAAATCACCATACAAACGAATGTTACACTATCTATAGCCCAATCAGTAATATTTCCGAAACTCTACCTAGCGCAAATTTCGAATGAAAAGAGCATGGTAACGAAAAAGTATCATATGAATTTTATTGACTTAGTGCCACTTAGCTTTAGACTAGACGGCAGCTAGAAAACGGTTCTTGTTTTTATTCCGCCGTTTCGTTGGATTTCTTGTATTTCTTCCGTAACGTCGTGCGCAATAGCAATCTCCTTTTCCACGCTATCGTTGCCGTCATGGCTTTTACAAGATTTATCAAGGATATACATTATGTCTAACACTGTTACTGGTACAGTTAAATGGTTCAACGAAACTAAAGGTTTCGGTTTCATCCAACAAGAAAACGGCCCTGACGTTTTCGCTCACTTCTCTGCAATCACTGGCGACGGTTTCCGTACTCTAGTTGAAGGTCAAAAAGTTGAGTTCACTGTATCTCAAGGTCAAAAAGGCCCACAAGCTGAAAACATCAAACTAGTTTAATTTTCAACTAGCTAGATAAAGTTTTACAATAGCCAGCTTCAAGCTGGCTATTTTTTTATGTGTAGTAAACGACTATGGCACTCAAACCCACTATCTATAAGTTTCGAATTTCGCTCTCGGACACTAACCGCGACGTCTACGATTCTCCGCAACTGACTATCGCGCAGCACCCATCAGAAACCATTCCGCGAATGATGGCGCGTATTCTGGCTTACTGTATTCAATATCAACCGGAACTTGCATTCACTAAAGGCCTATCTTCGATTGAAGAACCGGACCTCTGGATCAAAGCACTTGATGATACGATCCTACACTGGATTGAAATTGGTGAACCTTCCCTTGATCGCATTAAGAAAGCCACTCGCTTAGCAAAGAGAGTCGACATCTTCACCTTTACCAGCAAATCTGACGTCTGGTGGACGCAAATCAAAAACAAATCTCACCAATATGACGCCAACATATACCGACTCAGTGCAGAAGGCATCGATGCTTTGTCCGAAGTAGTTGAACGCGGAATGGATTTATCCGTGATGATTACTGGCAGCAGCTTGTTCATTGACTGTGACAAAGGCTCATTTGAAGTTCAGATCGAGACTCTACAATCTAATGACTGATCTGGAACAGGTATTCACAGCGATTAGCGCAGAGTCACTGGACGTCGTAAAGGAGCATCCCAAACTGTGGCAGCAGTTTTTGCAGCAACAATCGGCCTTGTTTGACAAAGTAAAACAGAATAAACCCAATAGCGCCGATGAATCCCATTTACTCGGCATCATGACGAAAGCGCATATTGAGTGCCTGTCTCGTGTTGAAACCAACCGAGAAGCGGTTCAAGCCATGTGGAAAGCATTACACGATAACCTTGGTGAGCAACATGCCAAGCGATTCGAGTATCAAGATTATCAAATGCTGACTCTCGCAACACATGTCTGGCTCTATATTCAGGGTTATCTGAAAATGGATTTCAGCCTAGCGAATGACCATGCTGAAACAACCGCTAATCTGCAAAGTGACCTTTCTGGTCTAGATGTAAATGCCATCCGGACACAGTATCTCGCGAGCTACTACTTGGGAAGCGACAATTCCCCAGTAACGCAACGAAGCAACCCTATTTGGAGTTGGTTCAAACGCACCTTCGGTTGATTAAAAAGGGCTTCCCAATGGGAAGCCCTTTATCAATCTTAAAGATAGGTATGAGGTCCAAACACTTCGTAGTGAATTCGATCTCTTGTCACACCCAATCCTTCTAACTGCTTAACCACCGCTTCCATAAACGCGACCGGCCCACAAAGATAAAAGTCAGCACTGCTTAACGGTAACTCGCGTTCCACTAAAGACAGGTTCATCTGTCCTTCGAAATGGGCCTGATCGTTTAAGTACCATGTAAACTGCTGCCAACCGCGCTGTGAAATCAGCTGTTCTGTTTCACTCTTGAAGGTATGTTGATCAGCACTATTACAAGCGTAAAGGTACGAGACGTCTTTTTTATCAGCCGCAGCCAATGTTTGCAGCATCGACTGGATTGGCGTCGCGCCAACGCCGGCAGAAATCAGAACCACTGGCGCGTCTTTTTCTTGATAGTAGAAATCACCTGCCGGTGCATATAAATGAACTGTATCGCCTTCATTTACTTCGTCATGCATGAAATTAGATACCAACCCATTGTGTTCCCCAACTTCACGTTTAACAGAAATTCGGTAGTTTTTGCCATTAGGTTTCTGAGACAGAGAGTACTGACGAATTTCATTGTGCTCGCCTGCAGACGGCTTAACTTCAACACCAACGTACTGACCAGGGTTATAATCCAACACATCACCACCATCCTTTGGTTCAAGAACAAAACTGGTAACGTATTCTGATTCAGGTTGCTTCTGTTTCACCACAAACTGACGTGCGTTTTCCCAGCCACCAATGGCTTGTTTACGCTGAAGATACAGCTCGCCTTCACGATCAATAAACACTTTTGCCAAGAACAGATATGCCGCCGTCCATGCCTCTTCCACTTCTTTGGTAAATGCCTCTGACGCCAATTCACGTAACGTTTCAATTAGGTGATGACCAACAATCTGGTAGTGTTCAGCTTGAATGTTAAAGCTGGTGTGTTTATGAGCAATACGCTCAACCGCTGATGTCAGTGCTTCAAGGTTTTCAATATTCTTGGCGTAAGCCGCTACCGCTTCAAATAGAGCAACACTTTGACGGCCCGTTTTCTGGTGCGTCATATTGAAGATGTCTTTAAGCTCAGGGTTGTGCGAAAACATTCGTTGATAAAAATGCTGTGTTAAAGCCGGGCCGGCACTTTCGAGCAAAGGAATAGTACTTTTTACGACTTCGATATGTTGGTTGTTGAGCATCTTTATTTTCTCCTCATATGGGTATTATCTTTTTCCCTTCTAAGAGCACGATTGATGCCAAGTTTAAACATCTCCTAATTACTTGGATTATCGAGCATTATTCATTACCAAAAAGTCATAATGACCTAGTTGAAATATGTCGAAATGACTCTAAAATATAATAATCACACGTTAGTACTGGTTGCTTTTAACTCACATCGTTCTGTGAGGAGTTACCTATCGTCATCTGGAGCCCTGCCGCACCATGCAAGATATCTCTGTTTCGACTTTAATCGATATGACCATCGGCCTAGCAACAGGCCACAATGAGCACGATCGTTTCAACAAACTGCTTGATGCTATTCGCAAAGCCATCCAATGTGACAGTGTGGCACTGCTTTCTTTGCAAGGAGATACCTTAGTCCCCTTAGCGATTCAGGGCTTAACGCGTGATACGCTGGGTCGACGCTTTAAGGTCGATGAACATCCTCGCTTTGATGCAATCTGTGCCTCAAAAGCCGCTGTGCGTTTCGACGCAGACTGCGAACTGCCCGATCCGTTCGATAACTTACTGCTTGATTACGATGGCGATTTGCCAATGCATGCTTGTATGGGCCTTCCCCTGCTCTATGCTGACAAGCTGCTTGGAATTCTGACTCTGGACAGCCTAACACCTAATGTCTTTGACCAAATCCCTACTCGCAGTTTAGACGCTCTATCGGCGATTGTGGCATCAACTCTCAAAGTTGCTATGACCGTTAGTCAGTTAGAACAACAAGCTAAGCAGACTCAACAACGTTTCGAAGAACTCAATGAGGATGCATGGGAGCGTGAAGGCGGCGAGATCATCGGTGCCAGCGAAAAAATGACGACGCTGAAATCCGATATCGATGTCGTGGCGCCATCCAACTTCAATATTCTGATCAATGGCGAAACTGGTGTAGGTAAAGAGCTTGTCGCTCGAAGCCTTCATCACCTATCCAATCGCCGTAAGCAGCCTCTTGTATATGTCAACTGCGCAGCCATTCCTGAAAACTTGGTAGAAAGTGAACTATTTGGTCACGTTAAAGGGGCATTTACAGGAGCTGATAAGTCACGGCTCGGTAAATTTGCATTAGCAGACGGCGGCACTCTATTTCTTGATGAAATTGGTGAACTGCCTCTGACAGCACAAAGTAAAATTCTTCGTGCATTGCAAAACAACGAGATTCAACCCGTTGGTCAAGATAAAGTGGAGACAATTGATGTTCGTGTTTTGGCCGCGACCAATCGTGATTTGAAAGAAGAAGTCAGTGAAGGTCGTTTTCGCTCAGACCTTTATCATCGCCTTAGCGTATATCCGATCAGCGTCCCACCACTTCGCCAACGCGAAGGCGATATTGTTCTGCTCGCGGGTTACTTCCTGGAACAAGCGCGGCGTAAGCTTGGTATCGTCCAAATCAAGCTGGGCAAAGAGGCTCAACTCCTCTTATCGCGTTATAACTGGCCGGGTAATGTTCGTGAGTTAGAACATGTGATTAACCGAGCGGCGCTGAAAGCAAGAGCGAGAGGCAACAACGGCAAACTGATCACTGTCTCCATTGATGACATCGGGGATCTCAATTCTCTGCCTGTTGAAGAGTCAACAAGCAGCGTCGTTGCAACTAAACATACGGAATCCATCGATTGGACAAAAGGACTTCGTGAGTCAACGGAAGAGTACCAGCGACACATCATCACACTCGCCTTGACCGATGCCGATTTTAACTGGGCAAAGGCAGCAAGACAGCTTAAAACTGACCGTGCGAATCTGACGCGGTTAGCAAAACGATTAGGTATCACAGTTACGAAGCAGCATAAGATAAGTACTAATTGACGAACAACTTGGTTACAATGCAAACACTAGTTAGTCACGATGTAAAAAGTGGGTGAGACAACCCACGCTAAAGTCACCCTATTTGTTGTATTGTAAAGGAATGTTATGAAGTTTATCCGTTGGTTTTTAGGCCGCGTAATCCTATTGCTTAACTTTGTCTTTTCACCAAAAGGCGTAAAACGCTCGGCAGAGAGTCAGCAAGCCGCCAATGACAAAGCCCAGTCTATGGCTCTGTACCAGTTCGAAGCTTGCCCATTTTGCGTAAAAGTTCGCCGTGCTATGAAGCGCCAATCAGTCAATATTGAGCTGCGCGATGCCAAAACAAATCAGGCACACCGTTCTGAACTCGAAGCTGGCGGTGGCAAAATCAAAGTGCCATGCCTAAGAATCGAGAAAGAAGGCAAGGTCGAGTGGATGTATGAATCCTCTGATATTGTTGCTTACTTAGAGCAGGAATTTGCCTAAAACTAACTGAAGGAAAATGCCATGAATGTAGTGACTCTGGAGATCAGCAAAATCAAAGCGATTGTCTTTGATTTAGATAACACCTTAGTCACCTCAAACTTGGACTTTCATTGGTTAAGAACACAAGTCGGCTGTCCAAAAGAAGTCGACTTGCTCACCTTCATTGACGAATTGGATTGCTCTCAATCAGCTATTCGGGCAAAACAGTTGGTACTGCAACATGAATTGGATGATGCCGATCACTCCTCTCCGATGCCCGGCTGTCACGACTTGCTTGACTTCATCACACATCATAACCTTCACACCGCTATTATTACTCGCAACTGCCAACAAGCCTCACAACGAAAAATCGAGCATAACCAACTCAATATTTCGCGTGTAATCAGTCGTGAACATTTCCCGCCTAAACCAGCACCAGATGCGCTTCTTGCACTCGCAAAAGAATGGCAATTGGATCCGCAACAAATTCTCTACGTAGGTGACTATGTCTATGACCTACAGGCAGCAAGCAACGCGTGTATGCCGTCTTGTCTCGTGACTCATGGTAAACCAAGTACATTTACTCAACACGCCTCATTGACTGTAAATCATCTCAGCGACCTATTGGACTTGTTCTCAACTTTTTATCAACAAAAAACTGAAACTATTTCATGACTTACCAAAAAGTAACCAATGGTTAAAAGTTGATCCGTGTGCAACAATAAAGTTCTAAACCTAAGATCTGCGAACTGGATAATGTCAAAGAATAAAGTTTTAGTGCTCTATGCCCACCCCTCTCAACGACGCTCCGAAGTTAACCAACCACTGTTTAAAGCCTGTCAGGCAGTCGAAGGGGTTACTGCGGTTGATCTGTATTACGAATACCCGACCTACAACATCAATATTGATCGCGAGCAGCAACGCTTACTCGACCACGATGCAATCGTATTTCAATTCCCACTTTACTGGTATTCAACACCTTCAATTTTAAAAGAGTGGCAAGACTTGGTATTGGAGTACGGCTTTGCGTATGGCCACGATGGCACTGCATTACACGGTAAAAAGTTTCTTTGTGCTCTCACTGCGGGTGGTCAAGAAGAAGCGTACCAAACAGAAGGATACAACCACTTCACCATACGTGAATTACTCCAACCTCTTGAACAAATGGCGACGCTGACAGGTATGGAATACCTTGCTCCATTTGCTCTGTTTGGTGCTCGTACCGCGAAAGAAGATGGTCGTATCAAAACACATGTTGAGGCTTGGCAAGCACTGTTATCGGCATTGGTTGAAGATAGAGTCGATTACGACAAAGCTTCAAAAGTCGAAAAGCTCTGCCACTGTTTGGATGAAATCATTGTAGGAGGTTTACAATGACCGGTTATTTCCTACAAGCATTTATCTATCTTGTTGCCGCTGTCATCGCTGTTCCTATTGCAAAGCGACTTGGGCTCGGTTCTGTACTCGGTTATTTAATTGCAGGCGTCGTCATTGGACCAATCATAGGTTTAGTTGGAGAAGAAACAACGACCATTCAGCATTTTGCTGAATTTGGTGTTGTCATGATGCTGTTTTTGGTCGGCCTTGAGTTAGAGCCAAAGATGCTCTGGTCAATGAGAAATCGCTTGCTTGGCTTAGGAGGTCTACAAGTCGGAGGAACCACAGCGGCAATCATGGGCGTGGCTTTACTGTTTGACCAACCATGGACCATTGCCCTTGCGATTGGTTTGATCTTCGCACTTTCTTCAACAGCGATTGTATTACAGACCTTTAATGAAAAGGGACTAAACAAAACAGAGGGGGGACAGAATGCCTTCTCGGTATTGCTGTTCCAAGACATCGCCGTCATTCCTATGCTGGCGTTTATCCCATTATTGGCACTCCCCGAGTTGGTGGAACAAGCTCAGGCGGCGGTCAGCAGTGCAGCCGATCACCATGATGAGCTCAGTTTAGTCGCAGGTCTACCAGGTTGGGCGTATGCCTTGGTGATTATCGGCTCTGTTATTGGCCTGGTCGTTGGAGGACATTATTTAAGTCGTCCACTGTTTCGTTTCGTCGCTAGTTCAGGGCTTCGTGAAATTTTTACCGCTACGGCGTTAATGTTAGTTGTCGGTATCGCGGCGCTGATGAGCTTAGTTGGTTTGTCCCCTGCACTCGGGACTTTCCTTGCAGGCGTTGTTCTGGCAAACAGTGAATTTCGCCACGAGCTTGAGTCTAACATCGACCCGTTTAAGGGATTATTGCTTGGCCTGTTCTTCATCACCGTCGGGGCTGGCATCAATTTCGGTATCCTGTTCGACGACTTCGCGCTTATCATCGGTTTAACACTGGGCGTCATGCTGCTCAAAGCGACTATTCTTTACGTGTTAGCCCTGATATTCCGTATTAAAAACAGCAATAAGTGGCTGTTCACACTCAGCTTGGCCCAAGCGGGCGAATTCGGTTTCGTCTTACTCAGTTTTACGGTGCAGAATCATGTCATTCCACAAGATATAGCTCAAACTCTGTCACTGGTGGTTGCCCTGTCGATGTTCCTGACTCCGGGCTTGTTTATCCTATTTGATAAAGTCATCTTGCCAAGATTTGAACTTGAGTCGAATGACCGTGAGGCCGATCAAATCGAAGAAAAAGGCACTGTCATCATTGCAGGTATCGGCCGCTTTGGACAGATAGTCAACCGCCTATTGGTGGCTAACGGGGTCAAAACCGTTGTGCTTGATCATCAGGCTGCTCAGGTTGATGTCGTGCGACGTATCGACACCAAAGCTTACTTTGGTGATGCGACTCGGCCTGACCTACTTCACACGGCAGGCATTGAAGAAGCCTCTATGCTAGTGATAGCCATTGATAACCCTGAAACCAGCGTCGAGCTGACCAAATACGTCAAACACACGTATCCAAAGGTCAAAGTGTTGGTCCGTGCCTTCGACCGTGGTCATGGCTATCTACTACGTCAGGCAGGCGCTGACATTATCGAGTCAGAAACTTACCATTCTGCGCTTGAACTTGGGGCACAGGCCTTGAAATCTCTTGGATACCACCCATTTCATGTAGAGCAACAACGAACTGCGTATCGCCGAATTGAAGACAAGAAATCCGACATGCTTTATCAGGCTTGGGAAGATGACTCTGAAGGTGAACGATTTGATAACAACTACCGAAAACTCTTTATGCACCTCGAAGAGCAAATAAAACTGGCGATGAATACCGATCGTTCAGACAAACATGAGGGTGGTGAGCGAGGCTGGACACCGCCACCCAAAGGTTATGCTGAAGAGTTCAAGGAAGAATAAGTTGAGACCGGGGCACTGCCTCGGTTTTTCTTTTACAGAATGATTGAATGATATGACTGCTACAAACATTGAAAACTCCCCATCACTGGGTCAACAGCTGTTCAAAATGACATGGCCAATGCTATTTGGTGTCCTGTCTTTGATGAGCTTTCAGTTGGTCGACAGTGCTTTCATCGGCCAGCTTGGCGTACTGCCGCTTGCAGCACAAGGTTTTACCTTGCCTATTCAGATGATCATCATCGGCATTCAAGTCGGATTAGGTATCGCAACAACCGCCGTAATCGCCAAGGCTATCGGGGCTAACAACACACGCTTTGCCCACCAGCTTGGCGGGTTAGTGATTGCCATAGGGACAATTGGTGTTGCGGTTATCTCTGTGTTTATTTACCTCATTCGAGTCCCGATCCTGCAGTTGCTCAGTGCACCCGACACTCTCTTTCCTGTAATTGACAGCTACTGGATTTACTGGCTGGTCAGTGCTTGGACAGGCGCTCTCCTCTACTTCTTGTACAGTGTTTGCCGAGCCAATGGTAATACTATGCTGCCAGGCACAATGATGATGGTCACCAGTGTACTTAACCTGATCCTAGATCCATTTTTCATTTTTACTCTCGATCTTGGGCTAAACGGCGCTGCCATCGCAACCATTATCGCCTTTGGTATCGGTATCCTAATCGTTGCACCTAAGGTCACACGCAAACATTGGATGAGCTTTGACTGGCATGACCTCAACATCACTCAAAGTGTTAAGTCGATTGGTAATATCATGGGACCAGCGATGATCAGCCAGTTGCTACCACCTTTGTCCTCGATGTTAGCAACCAAGTTACTTGCAGGGTTTGGTACTGCTGCAGTCGCCGCTTGGGCATTGGGATCAAGATTCGAGTTTTTTGCTATCGTCTCTGTGCTTGCTCTTACGATGTCTATGCCACCAATGGTCGGTCGATTATTAGGGGCGAAAAACATCACTGATATACGTCGACTAGTGGTTATTGCCAGCCAATTTGTGATTGGATTTCAACTACTGATTGCCGCCTTTACATGGCTGTCTGCAGATTGGCTAGCTTCATTGATGACCAGCGAATCTCAAGTCACTGAGATTTTAATCTGGCATTTATTGATTGTCCCTGTCAGCCTCGGACCACTAGGCATCTGCATGCTAATGGTATCCATTGCCAATGCATTAGGTAAATCATACACAGCCTTAACCATTTCAGCGTTGCGTTTATTTGCGTTCTTTTTGCCTTGCCTTTGGCTAGGTGCATATCTTGGCGGAATAGAGGGGCTATTTTGGGGCTCTATGGTTGGTAACCTATTAGCTGGCATCTGTGCATGGCTAATGTATCAAAAAGCATTGAGGCAGATTGAAGCCAATCTTGAGCGATAAAACTGATTGCCTTTCCTAACTATGCTGTTAATCTGGTTTTTCATCACTAAGGAATATCTCTGATGCAAATTTCGTTTACTTACCTTTGGCTCCTTCTCATTGCCTGTAGCCGGTAGGTAAACCTGTGCCTGGCTACGAGAACACGTAGCCAGCCTAATTCTTCTCGTAGCCCAACTCTCAATAAAGGATACGAGATTAATGACCGAAAACACCCAGACAATTCGACCTCCTGCTTTTCGCGCCACTCAAGTTGGCCTGTTGCTGGCTCTAGCGGGTTGTCTGCTCTTCTCCATCAAACCTGTACTGATCAAGATCGCCTACCAATACGGTGGTGACGCAACTTCTATCATGGCACTGCGTGCATTCAGCTCTCTGCCGCTTTATCTGGCCATGTTGGTGTATTTGTGTCGCACACCAGACAATCGAACCAAGGCCAAGCAACATGGCTTTAAAGCCGTAGCTATCGGTATCATGGGCTACTACATCGCCAGCTATCTGGATATCGCCTCATTGGAGTTCATCTCTGCTCAATTAGAGCGACTACTGATTTTCTTGTTCCCCACTTTTGTCGTGCTCATCAGTTGGGCTCTGTATCGGCAGGTCCCAAGCCGTCGGGTCATTGTGACCACATTGCTTGGCTATATTGGTATCTCTTTGATCTTTGTCCATGACTTTAACACCCTTGGCAGCTCTGTTTTATTCGGCAGCGGTCTCGCCATCATGTCGGCCTTAGTGTTCGCCTTTTATCTTGTGTGGAGTAAGCCGCTCATCTCAAGAATGGGTAGCTCTCTGTTCACGAGCATTGGCATGGGCAGTGCCGGAGTCGCAATCGTCATTCACCTGCTATTAAGTCAGGCAGAAATCTACAGTTGGAGCTCAGAGCTAATTACTATCGGCGTTACATTAGGTATTTTTTGTACGGTTGTTCCTTCCTATTTGATTGCGGCCGCGATGGCGCGCTTAACACCGACTCAATTGAGCCTAACCAGTAATATTGGCCCTGCGATCACTGCGATATCTGCAGTACTCGTATTAGGGGAAGCATTTACTGTTTGGCATGCCATGGGAATGACTTTGGTCGTATTTTCGGTTTACCTGCTCAATAAACCCAAAACCGACTAGTCCGTCGTCGCTAATGATACGACACCGCACAATAAAACAGGCTGTTTCTTCAGTTTTTTTGATGAAGTACAACAAGATAGATAGATGACGTACTACAAAGAACATCGTATGATTCAGCCTACTACATTCCTTAACACAACAATTATGGCTTCAAGACCCCACCATCCTATTCAGGGCGCGAGCTGGATGCTCACAGCTGGTTTAGCCTTTGCCTTGGTTAACAGCCTCGCTCAGGTTGCTAGTATTAATTTCGGCTTGTCTTCCACTACCGTCGCATTGATCCAATATGCGATTGCGTTGGTTGTCATTCTGCCCTACTTAAAAACATTGGGTATCAGACACTCTCTGCGTACTGAACATCTCGGAATGCACATTTTCCGGGTTTTTCTGTCGGTTATCGGTATTCAATTGTGGCTCTGGGCGCTCGCTTACCCGGTACCAATTTGGCAGGGGATCGCACTGCTGATGACCTCACCACTCTTTGCAACGGTAGGCTCAGGGCTAATTCTTAAAGAGAACGTAGGTATAGCACGTTGGGGAGCAACGCTGTCCGGCTTTATTGGGGCAATGATCATCCTTGAACCTTGGGCTGATGGCTTTAACTGGGCCGCTTTACTCCCAGTGGGCGCTGCATTTTTCTGGGCTTGCTATTCACTTATGGTCAAAAAGCTATCCTCCGATGACTCCCCATCGACGATGGTGGTCTACCTATTGCTCCTCATCACGCCATTTAATATCTTGCTAGCAATTCCAGATTGGCAGACACCAACTGGCGGTACGATCTGGCTGGTGCTATTCGCCGCTGGAGCACTGACAGCTTTGGCACAGTGGGCTATTGTAAAAGCGTATTCAGTCGCCGATGCTTCGTTTGTTCAGCCATTTGACCACGCGAAATTACCATTAAATGTACTGGCAGGTTGGATTGTATTTAGTTGGGTACCACCAGGCAGACTGTGGCTAGGGGCTGCGATCATCATTGCATCTGTCGCTTTTATTACTCAATGGGAATCAAAAAAATCCCGCAAATTGAAATAAATATCAGCGCGCGCCGTTCTATTAGTTAAAGGCATTTAAGGGAGAGAGCTCTATGACAGATCCAATCAAAGTAACACTATATCGCTGGGCCGGCAGTTGGGGACCGTTCAGTGTAAAAATTCCATGTGGCGAATGCACCCTGACCAAAGACATTCTCAAAGATACATTTGAGAACGAATTGGTCGATGTTCCCGTTGAATTGGAAGTGAAAGATTGGCTCTCTCATTGGTGGGAACCGTTGAAGGTTGGAGCCTGGCATGCTCCTATTCTTATGGTCGAAGGCAAGGTGGTCAGCCAAGGTGAAGCCTTGAATCGCGGTGTGTTGGTACAGTCTATTATTCAAGAGTGGACTAAACGCGATACGTTGAAAGGAAACATTGTCTACGGAAAAGCGACCTGCCCTTACTGCGTGAAAGCCAAGAAATTACTTGATGACGCTGGGATTGATTACCAGTATCACGACGTCGTTAAAGACAGCGCGGCTCTGTATCGCATGATCCCAGAAGTGAAAGCCATTATCGGTGAAAAAACACCGGTAACCGTTCCTCAGATCTGGCTTGATGGTCATTACATCGGCGGCGCCGACAATCTGCAAGCTTGGCTGGCAGAAAAAGGCTTAAGTAATGTGCCCGATAACGTGGTAACCATGGACAACAACCAAAGCTCCGTTGGTTAAAAATAAACAAAGCCCCAAAAATGGGGCTTTATTTTTATAGAAAACGTAAACTCGACTATTTAGCGCGTTTTGGTTGTTGGTACGTTTTACCTGCGGCCTGATAGGTATCTTTGCGCTTCACATCAAACATTACTTCAAAGAACCAAGCTACAAATCGAATCACGTCATCGCCTTCGTTCATCACATGCTCAACGTATTCTTGCTCTTCACCTTGATCGTTTTCTTGCATCGTCACATGGTAAATGCGTTGTTCACCGTCAACTTCTGCCAAAGCAAACTGACCAGTAAGAGACTGCGCAGCCTCAGCAACTTCTTCGTTTTCATGTTGTTTCAACACTTCAAGAGCTTGCGGTAGGTTCTCTTTTGCACAAAGAGCCGTGACTAACTCTTCGAATTGTTTGTGTTCCATCGTCGACCTCTCAGATCGTCATTTCAATCATTGAGGCGCATTGTATCAGGGGTTTTACTCCTTTCAAGCAAACTCTTGGCGTGTCATTGGCCGAGCTCGACTTGAGTAAAGCACCATTGCCATCAGGCTTGCAGATATCAAATAAAACGCACCTAATGCCATTTGGCTTTGTACCCAATTCTCCACTAAATAACCTCCAAACACACCTGCAAGACACATCTGGATTGATCCTGTCAAAGCAGATACAGAACCAGCCTGCCGCTTATGTGGCGCAAGCAACATGCTAATTGATAGAGGGAAAGACAACCCCTGCGCAATCGTCATCCAAGTAAAAGCCCAGATAATATTGAACAGCGTCAAGCCAGTCACCGCTAACCAAGCTCCAGCAGCCATCATGATGAAGATAGCGAGAGCCATGAGTTGTTGTGTACTCAAATAGCGATTAAGGACATTCAATGCCAGTGTACCAATCAGTAGCCCTGCGGACGGTATCACCATGACTGAGCCATATTCGGCAGCCGTTAAACCCAATTCATGCTGTAACATGAAAGGCATTACAGACAAGGAAACCATACAAGCAAGGTAAGTAATCCAGTTGTAGCTCGCGCTACTCAATACTTGTCTGTTGGTGATCAATTCTCCATAGTTTTTGACCACTTGACCTACCTTGAATGATGTCCGACCGTAGTTCATGGTCTCAGGTAAGATGAAGTAACCCAGTGTAAAAATTGCGGCTAGGTAGACCAGAACAAAAATAAACACGGCTTCCCACCCCAGATAAAATGCCACCCAGCCACCGAAGACGGGCGCAATCACAGGCATGATCGAAGCCGTGACAGAAACGTAAGATAAGGCTTTGGTCAGCTCTGCACCGTCATAGCAGTCACGAAGCACACTTCTGCCTAATACAGACGCGCTGCCCGCTCCTAGGCCCTGTAGAAGACGCCCCAACACCAAAATCCACAAGTTATGAGAAAACAGCAAACAAATCACGGTTCCGATCAAGTATATCCCCTGCCCAAGTAGAAACACCGGACGACGTCCGATAGCATCCGATAATGGGCCGTAAAACAACTGCGAAGCACCAAAGCCAACTAAAAACAGCGTCACAAGAAGTTGGACATCAGCTTGGTTAACCTGAAGCGTTTCACTGATCATCGGTAATGATGGCAGATAGATACTCACACCTACCTGACCCGTCGCAATTATCATCATCGCCAGCAGAATCGGCGTTTTTTTCATAGCGTCACCTCGTTTATTCTTTATGCAATAAAGTTTAAATTCGACGCTAACGAATGATAATATCCTCAATTGGAAACTAATTAGTTCCCAAAAAGAATTAATGGGAGGAAATCATGGACTGGATACAAAGTGTTCAAAGCTACATTCGTGTGGTAGACGAAGGCAGCTTCAACGGCGCAGCGAGAAAAATGAATACCACCAGCTCAGCGATCAGCAAACGTGTCCATTGGCTGGAAGAGAGAATTGGTGTTCAACTTCTCAAGCGCACTACCCGAACCGTGACTCAGACCGAAGCCGGAGCACTGTTCTATGAGCGAGCTAAGGTCCAACTTGATGGCTGGCAATCCATTGTCGATGAAACTCGTTCAGTAAACCAGACACCAGCGGGACTTTTAAAAATTGGTGCCACCATTGCAGTCGGATCCAAATTTCTAGTTCAATATCTCGATGATTTTCTACAAATGTATCCAGACATTCGCATCCAATTGATCACTACTACCCCTGGCCAACTGCCTGAACTTAGCCTTGATCTGTTCATCAGCCGCGAGATAGAACAGCTTAATTCACTCAGTTTTAAAGCCTCAGCACTGTTCGAGCACAAAGCGGGCTTCTACGCTTCGCCTGAATATTTGGATAAATACGGTGAACCACAATCGGTTGATGAGTTGACTGAACACAACACGCTAATATGGGGAGAACGGCCACATCGTGAAATAACACTGACGAATGGAAAGAAGATCATTTTGTCAGGAAATCTTGCAACTACTAACCCCGAAGCACTTTTTTACGCCGCTAAAAATGCCATGGGGATTTTAATTTCCAACGATGTGATGATAAAAGATGAACTAAAAGCTGGCACCTTAAAACGTATCCTACCCCGAATAACTGCTGATGAAGCAACAGTTTACGCGTATTATCCTAAGCTGGACTATCAACATACTAGGACAAAACTGTTTCTCGACTACCTTAAAGAGCGTTTAGCTAAAGAACAAATGGAAGAGCATTAAGCCAAGAAATATCTCCTTCCAATTTGAATTGTTATGAGATCTGTACCATATTTTGATTGAACCAATACCAACAAATAAGTGATTTAAATCACGATAAGGTAGGGTACTCAAATGGCTAGGTTACATGAACAAACTACGTCTATTAGCTTAGATGTGGTTAATCAAACTCTTCAATTAGACGGTGCGCAGCTACTCGATCAGGTCACTTTAGTGCTCCATCAGCATTTTGAGTCTTTTTGCACCTGCGTGATAGAGATTGATAAGTTCAACTCCAATGCTCATATGTTATCTCATGCTAGCGATAGCGCTTTAAAAAAACCATTCTCCTATGCCCTGAGAGGAACTCCCAGCGCACACGTTAGCAAGTCAGATCTTGACTTTGTACTTTACCCCAAAGGTGTAGCAAAAGACTTCCCTGAAGATATCTACATTCGAGAGAATAATATTGAGGCTTACCTTGGTATTCCGCTGAGAACTCGTTCTGGAGATGTGCTTGGCATTTTGCTATCAGCCTTTAGAACCCCAATTGATCAAAGTGAAGAGTTGATTTACTACCACACTCTATTCGCCAATGTCGTAGTGCATAGCTTGAGAGCTAAGTGGCTCTCGGCACGATCAGAGAGTCTCGTCAATCAACTTAGCTATGAAGTATCGCACGACAATCTCACGGGTTTGCTCAATCGAAGTTTTTTGTCCGACAAGCTCGAAAGATTGTCGGAAACCAGTGGAGACTCATTCACTCTAGCCTATGTCGATATTGACAGCTTTAAGTCCATCAATGACTTGTACGGCAACTATATCGGTGACCAAGTTATTAAGTTTGTTGCCAAGGCGATTGAAACCTCGATTCAGGACAGACAGTTAGCCTTCAGAATCGCGGGGGACGAATTTGCCTTTATTACGTACAATAGAGACCCGCTCGAAGTATGCCGCTTAATACTGCATAAGTTAGAGTCCGGTTATAAAGACCCTGCACACAATATCAAAGTTAATGTCAGCATAGGTATTGCGAGAAAATCAGATAATCGACTCTCTGCCGATCAGCTCATCCTCAACGCCAGCTTAGCACTGAAAGATTGCAAGCAGTCAAGAAACTCTCAAGTGCAATGTTATGACACCCACCTCAGCGCGCAATACTATCGACGTACTATGGTCATTGACGCACTGCGCAACGAGCTCTCACCATCGAACGTTAATCCCAGCGAAATCTATGTGCTAGCGCAACCTATAGTGCGTCGAAACCAAGAACACTGGGATTACTTTGAAATCCTCGCTAGGTGGGAAAGCAGCGCACTTGGAATGATTTCCCCATTGGAATTCATAGAAGCAGCTGAGCAGTCAGGTTTGATTGTGGAGTTGGGAGAACGTATTGTCGATCTCGCTTGTCAGGCAAAGCAGGAACTTGAGCAAGGCCTTGGTTACAAGGTCAAACTTGGAATCAACTGCTCAGCGCATGAACTCAATGATACTAATCGTTACTTAAAGCACCTCACATCGACCATCCACCGTTATGGCTTCAAACCTAATGAGTTTACGATTGAGCTAACCGAAACCGTCTTACTGTCTCAGACCAATGAAATTCGATTTATTCTGGACCAGTTACGACTATTGGGCTTTACCGTTGCACTGGATGACTTTGGTACCGGATACTCAAGCCTTAACTACATTCACAGTTACCCCATTGATTGTATTAAGATTGACGCAACTTTCATTCGCAACATGCTGTGTAACGAAACATCGGAACGCGTAGTCTGGCTGATTATTCAGCTTGCTAAACAGCTCAAAGTTGATTTAGTGGCTGAAGGAGTGGAGAGCCAAGAAGCGCTAGAGAAATTGCATGAGATGGATTGTTATCAGATTCAGGGCTACTTCTACTCACGCCCAGAGAAACCTAAAACGATTATTGATATACAGGCTTCACACACCGTTCAGGATGAACCACCAACCGTTGTGAACATGTTCAAATCTTAAAGATGGACGCTCGCTGCGTCCATTGCACTTTTCATTAGAAAGGTAACTCAAGCTGCATGATGACATCGCGCTCGTAGTCATCGTGCCAGCGATAATCTAATCGGAGTCGAGGCTCTCCCGGCTTCTTATCACCGAAGCCTAGACTGAGTTGAAGGCCATGACTCATGATCCAATTTTCTGTATCAGAGACATTAATCTGATCTTCCAACTCAGACGGTACCCAAACGCCAATGCCAATATAATTAGAGGCTAAACTTTGACTCAGTATAGGGCTAGTCTCCGTTTGCAGAACCCAATCAGACCAATAAGAAGAATAATCTGGAGATTGTTCCTCTGATACCCAGTCATCGAACGCATCCAGTTTGTCAGCGGTGTATTGAATACCATCAAGTAAGGAAAAACACACACCTTGTGAGGAATGAAATAAAACCGAATCAGACTGATAGCCAGAGCTATATAGCTCACATGCACCAATAGTTGAAGAAGCCAGACTTGCTAGCAATATCAATGCATGAGTTTTCATTCACACCCCAAATAATTAGTACAGCATTCGTTAATAATACCCTTTTTCGACCAACATTTGGCAAACTTTAGGCGTAGTAAGTGAATTAATGTCTTTTTTATCACTTATTGCCTTTCTTATGTCCGTACTACGTACCTTCACGGTCTCAGGGCATGCCATCACTGACCAGCGATTAAGTATTTCATCCGCTTTATAAAATTTAGCAAAATTAAAAAGATTATCAGGGCCAATTACGAAAGTTATTTCATATTCTGGATATTGACGCTGCAATTCACTTAAAACCGCAAATGTCGTTACGCTATGGTTTGGCTGATAAAGCGTTTCTTCAACAGTACTCCGCACGACATTGCTCGACTGCAAGTCTTCAATAAATGCATCCACCAGTTCACAACGTGCTTGATAATCAAGCATCTCTTTACCCCAAGCATGAGAAATACTAGGAAGTAGCAGTACCCTATCGAAATGCATAAGCGATTCAATAACGCTCTTATGTCCAAGACTCGGCGGGTTAAATGCACTGCCAAATACTGCGATTTTGTTCATTTTCTTTCCTGATGATTGTGAAATCACTGTTCACAGTTTTCTAATCTGTTCATTTAGGTATGATATTACCATTATTTTCTAAAAATCATTGCTTGCAGGAAGGAAACATAATGGAACAGCTAATTCGCGACGAGATGCGCGTATTGCCATCAATCGACCCTCAGTTTGAGATATCACGTCGTGTCGAATTTATTAAGCGCAAGTTACAGGAAGCACGATGCAAAGCGTTAGTACTAGGTATCAGTGGAGGCGTCGACTCAACAACCTGTGGTCGTCTAGCACAGCTTGCCGTCAATGAGCTGAATGAAGAAACCGATGGCGGATACCAGTTTATCGCAGTTCGTCTACCTTATGGTGAACAAAAAGATGAAGATGAAGCCCAGATAGCGTTGCAGTTCATTCAGCCAACTCACTCTGTGTCCGTCAATATTAAAGCTGGAGTTGATGGCCTGCACGCCGCCTCCCACGAAGCACTCGCTCATACTGAACTTTTGCCTCAACAGGCGTCTAAGATCGATTTCGTCAAAGGCAATGTAAAAGCACGTGCTCGCATGGTCGCTCAATATGAAATTGCCGGTTATGTTGGTGGATTAGTACTTGGGACAGATCACTCAGCGGAAAACATCACAGGTTTCTATACTAAATTCGGTGATGGCGCATGTGACCTTGCCCCGTTATTTGGTTTGAGCAAGCGTCAGGTACGTGAAGTTGCAGCAACACTAGGTGCACCAGAGCTTCTTGTAAAGAAAACCCCTACCGCTGACCTTGAAGAATTGGCTCCACAAAAGGCCGATGAAGATGCTCTCAATCTCACTTATGATCAGATTGATGACTTCTTAGAAGGTAAGCCAGTATCACAGGAAGCGTCAGACAGGTTGGTCGCAATCTACAAAGCCACACAGCATAAACGTCAACCAATTCCGACCATATACGACTAATAAAAAACGGGAGCTATCAGCTCCCGTTTTTAATGGCTACCGTAAAGGCTTCTACACTCTTTCTTCTAGCGCAATGTTGTTGTTTGCCCACAGTAATGCCTGCAAACGGTTCTTGGCATTTATCTTCTTAAAAATATTGTGTAGATGTGTCTTAACCGTATTTTCGCTAACAAAAAGTTCATCTGCAATCTGAAGATTGGATGCACCATGGCCCAGTAAGCGCATGATCTCTTTTTCACGTTTAGTCAGATTAGCGTATGCCTGTGATGTGGTGACGCTGTTAGCACAGCGGAAGTGTTCAATATAGTCTTGCGCAACTTTCCTTGATAACCACATCTCATCTTGCATGATCTTTTCCATGCCTTTAAGCAATAACGAGATGTCATCATCGACATAAAACACACCGACCAAGTTACGCCATTTAAAAAGTTGAGTGGATGGGACATCCTTCGGGCAATTAATGACTATCTCTTTAGAATTCTTGTAACTTTTTGATCGAACTTGATTATAGAAATCGAACTTTTCATCATCCAAATAATGATAGTCGAACAGAATATAGTCGCCCAGAACGGAAGTCTCACCTTCGCACGCTTCAAGTTCTTCAACCGGAACAATTGACACGTTCAACTGAATGCCCTGCTCCAAAGAGTCTTTAAACAATCTAGACTGCATGCTTACATCTGAAAGAAGTGTTATCTCGTGGGTACATTTATTTGCCATCTGCGAACTCTCCGGCTCAACTTATTATGTAATTTAAAACTATCGTTTAGTTAAAATTAGTCAACATAGCAAATCATTGTTCGCTGGCTAAATACACCATTAAGAAGATATCTTTCAATTATTTACGCGCAATTCTCACTTTTGAGAACGATTTTATTTAGCTAACATCAGGCTAAATCAGTGAGCTGAGGTCAGTTTTCTTCGACAGTATATTACAATCATCATCAATAAAGCGGCATAGTGCAGCGAGCCCCCACTGCTGCCACCCGAAGTCGCTGTGACAGAGATGCCATTCACATTACTATTCAACACCCTATTCCCGTTAACGGTTGTAACATAGTACTTTGGTGTGATTTGCCCATTAATGACGTTGTTGATCCAACCAATGTAGTCATAGACATCGGTAAACACAGAGGTGACATTCAGAGATGGGTCTCCACAAGTGCTGGGCCCAAAACTAGTAATACCTATTTGTATGTATTGAACACCATTAAACCAATAGACTGGTCCTCCTGAATCACCATTACACGTGGAGTTTTGATAACTGCCAATTTGAGGCCCGCCAAAACAGATTTGTTTATCGGTTACTTTACTGTACTGCGTTTGACAGCTAGCAAGCGATATATAGTCTAGCGACGTTTCCAAAAGCTGGGTTCCATTTCCTCCCCCTTCTATCAGACCATGTCCAATCGCTTTGTAGTCTGCTGAGTTGGGAAAGTTGTTATTGAGAGTGGTATTTAGAAGAGAGGTGTAATCAGATACGGACAGTGGAGATTCAAGTTTTATAATCGCAATATCATTGGGCCACAGCTCAGAGCCTGAATCAATGTAGTCATCCGGATAATAAAACTCTTCTGCTTTTGCTTGTTGAGTAGATAAAAAATTCGTTTCATCTTCTAACTGGGGGACGACAACCGTATATAGCATGGTACTTTCATTACCATAAATACAGTGAGCCGCGGTCAACGCGTATTGGCTGTTAATCATAGTCGCGCCGCAATAACTCGAGGTACTGTAAGTATTTCCGTTACGGTAAAAGAGGCTGGCAAAAGATGGGTAATTGACGATGTTCGCATTGCTACCATTCACGATATAAGGCGATACGTCGACCGCCAGCAATCGGGAGCTAACCAGTATTAGGCTAAGGAACCAAATTGGATTTTTCATTTTCCCGTCTCCCTTTCGCATCCGTCAACATTAAGTTTAGCTTACGAAAGGGCAAACGGTTTAGATTCTAACTTGTTAATTTCCTTCTAAATAAGGCGGCGCTTATCAATAGAAAAGACAGATAGCCAAGTGAACCGCCGCCACCGCCTCCAGAAGAGTTCGTTGAATTTAAATAACTAGTTCGATCTGAGTCACTAATAGTCCGAACAGGCGTTTCCGAGCCGCTAAGCACAGAGACTATCCATGCTTCGTGATCTAAAACCTCAGTAAACACTGAGTTAGGTTCAACTGCAGGATTTCCACACCCACTTGCAGGACCAAAGCTAGTAATACCAGCCTGCTTATAGGTACTTCCATCCAACCAATAAAGTGGGCCCCCAGAGTCACCCTGACATGTTGCATTATCATAAACAACTGTCGCATATCCAGTCATACAAAGATTTGCACTAGTGTCTGTTGAATAAACGTTACAGTCAGAATTTGAGACATACTTTAACCGGGTATAAAGAAGGTTATCATTGTTATCAACACCAGTCTCCGTGTTGCCATGCCCTACTGCGTGGAACGTTTCCGAGGTGTTTCTATAGGTAGCATCATCACCAGTGCTAACCCTGACAACATAATCTGCTGAACTCGATGTTTGCATAGGACTAGCAAGCTTCAAAATCGCGATATCATCGTTTAAAGTCGAATTGTTATAGGTACTTTTATAGTAAATCTCATTTACCATCACACGCTCAATAACGCTATATGGGAAATCAGACTCGTTTTGAAGCTTAGGTACGGCGGAGGTAAACAACTGCGTTTCTTCGTCACCATAAATACAATGCGCAGCAGTTAAAACATACTGATTATTTAATAACGTCCCGCCACAGTAACTTCCGGCATAATACTTGTTGTCATAATCGATGCGATCTTTAAATAAGCTTATAATTGATGGGTATGTCGTTACGTTAGCGTAACTACCGTTAACGATGTAGGGCGAAATTTCCGTGCTGTGAGCCTCTAGCACATAACCGCTAGATAGCATAGCAAAAGGCAAAAGTATGGATAACTTTCTCATACAGGTTTCCATGCAAGTTATTATCATTAATATCAGGCCTGATAGTACATATCAGAAATTACTTACGTCGAGAGATTTCATTCTTTCAGGCTATCTTTTAACCCAAAGTGTTAACTTGGTTAAGACTCATATCTACTACGGAAACTGATATGTCGAGCTACTTTCGACAAAATGAGGATAAAAAAATGCCAGTCAGAGAATCTGACTGGCATTCTATGCATTAGCTCAAGTGGCAATTAGTTCAGTTCTAACTGAATCGCGTCGACTAACCAACCCGCAGTCCAAGCATTGATTGCTTTGATCTGCTTACCTTGAGGGATATCGAAAGTTTCGACTTTGATTGGCGAAGCGTAGCCTTTAGACCCCGACATGACTGAAGAACCATTCTTGAACTTAAACTTCAACGCAACGATATGGTTACCACCCCAGTAGTAGTGGCCCGAGCTGACTTCGATGCTCTCTACTTGGCTCAAATCAACAGGGCTACGTAGCGCGCCTCCGTTACCGCCAATTAGCGCACTAAGCTCTGTACCTACTGCATCAATCGCTAAGCCAGAACGTACGTAAAGCAAGTTGCTCCCGGTAACTTCCGCTTTTTGAACATCACCATTCGGGTAACCAAAGATAGGAGAAAACTCCGTTTTACCTGCACGTAGCGTGCTCGAGCGGTAAGTGTTGTGACTTAGCCAGCTCGGCTGATACGTTTCAGGAATTTGTCCCGCCTGTGTAATATTCGTTAGGTTGAACGAGTGCTGGTTCCAGATGCGCGTCGCGTTGGTCCATGGTTTGTCATCCTGAGCAGACTGATACACATACACGCCCTTGTTGATGCTGTACTTACTGTCGTAGTTGTTTGCGACCACGATCATTTCAGCATTGTTATCACCCTCTAGATCAACAACGATTGGGTATTCCCACAAAGTTCCGGTTGAGTTATCGATAACAGCTAACTCTTTACCAGTTTGACCGTCAAGGATTCGTACTTTGAAATGATCCTGTACAAGCACTTCGTCGATACCATCAGCATCAAAGTCGTACGCAGAAACACCAATCTTACCGCTACCAATATCGTCGTTTTCAACAGACCAAACTAACTCGCCTTTAGCATTGTACATATCAACGGCTTTATAACCTGCGTAAACAATACCGATGCTGTCTGTGCCTGCTGTCGTTGCCGTTTCAAACTGTACGCCTTCAACCAGCCAACCTTGCGACCAAACGTTAACGCCCGTAACGCTCTCACCTTCAGGAAGAACAAAGCGCTTGGTTTGCAGATGGTAGCCATAGTTTTTAGATCCCACCATGACTGATGAACCATTCTTCAGAGAGAATTCCATTGCCAGAAGATGGCGGCCACCCCAGAAGTACTTGCCGTATGTGACGTCAATTGCCGTAACATTTGAAAGATCGATAGGATCACGAAGTGCTCCGCCATTACCACCAATCGTGTTATGGGCATCCGTACCAATCGCATCGATTGCAGCACCAGAACGGACATAGAGCAGGTTGTCATTACCGACTTGTGCCGACTCCACATTGCCTTTCTCGTAACCAAAAACTTCCGATTGCTGAGTCACTGACTCACTGTACGCAGCTAGGAAACTTGAAACAGCTTGAACGCCGCCACCTGGGTTGTTCTCGTTAGTGATTTCCCATTTAGTTGAACCATCATGCTCCAACACTGCAAGTGAGCTGTTCTGAGCCGACGAGTAACTTGCCGGAACAGAGACTACCAACTCAGGGTTCTTATCTGAATCTAGGTTGACCAATGAAGAGAACCATACTTTATCAGCTGCGGTGTACTGCCAATCAACAGCTCCAGAGCTTTGGAATAAAGTACCATCAGCAAACACTTCCTGACGGTTGTCACCGTCAAAGTCACCACTGATTGATGCTGGAGACCAAGTGTGGCTAAACACTAGCTGACCAGATTGATAATCGTAGACGCCATCCGCAGACAGAATTTCAATATCACCATCGCCATCCAAGTCTGCTAATGCGATGTCACCTACTGTTCTCCAGCCAGACTCAATAGTCGCAATCTGCTTCTTCACATTACCGTGATTATCTAGCACCTTGATGAAGTCACTGCCTGTGCTGGTCGTGACAATTTCCACCACACCGTCATGATCAAGATCGGCAACAGCAGGGCTGTAGCGAGCATCTGCAATAACACCGCCGTTGTTGTAGCTCCATAGCTCGGAACCATCCACACCACTTAGTGCTCGAACAAGACCACCGCTTGAATAATTGCGGCCTTCAAACGTTACAACAATCACATCTGCGACGTCTTGGTTATCGATTCGACCATCACCGTTATCGTCATTTAGCTGAGCGGTAACTGGCGTTACCATTACCTGATCAGACTCAGGTTTAAAGCTGCTACCCTGCCAAGACCATTTCAGCTCAGTCTCGATTTTCTTATCTGGCTCAGTGTAAGCCAAAACTCGCATAGAGCGTGGGTTTGAGAAATCAAGGATTTCACCGTTGTACGCTTTAACTGACTCTAGCTGAGCATTAGACTTGTAACCACCAAAAACCGCTAGGCGATTGTAAGATAGGTTGTCCCAATCACTTAGCATCACCCCAAGTCCCTCTGGAGCACGGACTTCAACTTCATGACCTTTAATGTACTCAGGTAACGAGTAACCTGAACGTTGTCCTTCTTTTAGACAGTAACGTTCATCATTCTCTAGGCTGACAATACATGCTTCTGGGTATTGCTCCGACGCCAATACACGCATCGAACGAGGCTTAGAAAAGTCTAAGTAACGACCGTTATACGCTTTCACATTTTTAAGTTGTTCGTTTGACGTATAAGAGTCAAAAACGGCTAGTCTGTTGTATGACAAGTTATCCCAGTCACTCAACATAACAGAAACACCACTCGGAGCGAGAACATCGACTGGGTGCGCATAGATCCAATTTGGAAGTGAATAACCTGAGCGCTCTCCCGCTTTAAGGCAATACTTCTCCCCTGACTGCTGACTGATAATACATCCCATAGGTTCGGATGCATGGGCAGGCAAGCTGATGTTGGCTAATGCAAGTGAGCCAAATACCACTGCTAATAATTTACGTTCCATTAAGAACACCCTTTGCTGATTTGTTGCCAAATTAATGTATTGCTCAAGACTGGCGTAATTCTTCTGTTACGTTGCTTAATCCAGAAATAAGCGGTTCGGATTGATTCGCGCAAATTATCTGTATGGAATTTGGTCTGTTCAACAATTAAGCGAGAATATCACGCCTCAATAATGAGACATCTTAGAAACGAGACATTTAAATTGGGATACCGCTTCATTTAACAGACAAAAGATAAAAACTTTTATCTCAATATCCAGCGGCGTATAGAATGGCAGCCATAATTCGAGAAAACGTACCGATGCCCAAGCTAGGTCAGTTTATTATGAAAATACCTTTGTTCGTCATTATCGCTCTTTTTGCTCTGCCCACGTTATCTCAGGACAAGGTGTACCGACTGGATCAGTTTGGTGCCATTGGTAACGATTCCCAAGACGATAGCCAGGCAATTCAGAGCGCCCTATCCTCTCTAAACCCTGGGGATATTCTGGTCATCCCTGAAGGCACATATGATGTGTGTCAAACGCTGTACTTAACCAACACCAAGCAAATCTCTCTAATTGGTAGCCAAGGAGCGGTATTGCGTAAGTGCGCTGATTTTATTGGTGAATACCTACTTTATATAAAAGAAACTCAGAACATATTCATAAGTGGTCTTCACTTTATCGGTCTAAATAATGGTGACATCAAACAGGTTTGGGGCGAGCAAGGCGTTTATCTCGCCAGTACGTCTGGCTCCCATCTATCGAACAATACGTTTGAGAATTTTGGTGACGCGGCATTAAGAGTCACAACCGGACCGAATCAAGGGGAGTCTCTTTCGCAAGATGCGACATTGTTCGCCAACACATTTCGCAACTGCAGCCAAGTCACCACCACGCAGGCGACTCAAGGTTCTAGTGCGCCCGGCACACAAAACATCGCTTTCGAATACAATCTATTTCAGGGATGTACTTTAAAGCTTTCAAGCCGACGCCAAGTCCAGGGTGCTCTTGTTCTTCACAATACTTTCAAAGATATTAGTAGCGCGGCATTAGAAGTTAACTATTACACGGATGTCTCGGTGAAAGACAATAAATTCGACAATATCACCGGTTACGTCATGAATGTGTACCCCAATACACGTGCTGAACAGCCAGTACACTGGGGTAATGTTGAGTTTCATAATAACGATGTATCCGATAGTACGATGGGGATCAGGCTACAAAGTTTTTCCGCGAACGAGTCACCGACAAAGTCAGTGAAAAATATTTCCGTCTCACATAATCGTTTCTCCAACATTACCTGTGAAGGAACAAATGAGCAGAAATATAAAAAGATCATTCGAACTTATAGTCAGAAAAATGGCTACTCATTTGAAAACGTAAATATTGTTGGTAACGAGTACGACGGGGAGTCAGGATGCGATTTTCTTTCTATTGATACGTCATCCGAAAAAATAAAAATAGAAGAAAATACCAAAACGCTAAAGGTCGATGGAAATTAGCTCTCTAACGTTTTGATACTTCACGTGACAAGTGGAAGCGTACTTTAACCAAATCATTTTTCGTGAGTTTAAAGTACCTAGCATAGACATACGTGAATATAAGCATGCATACACGTTCTGTTTATTGGGCATTGGGCTACCTCATCGTAAGCTAAATGTAGTTGGAGAATAACAGCCCGAAGAGAAATCAGAGGTGCTGATAAGTACGTAACACCGTCGTTATGCCCCTTTTCCCCTGAGGTAAATAGCTTCATTTGTGCAGGCGTCACCTTTACATATAAGGTCAGCATTAAGGTGCTTCCTCACTATGGGTGAGTAAAACTTTAAAACTCTTCCATCATCACTAAACATGATAGGAATGATATTATCGATCCGATAGCGATCTCTAAACCAATCTTGACCAAAAAAGCCTTGGCCTAATACTGACTTAGATTGAGTAGTAATTAATATTGCTTTATCTGGAAAAAACCTAAAAATCCTGCCATTCATCATGGTAATGTTTTCAATATATCCATAGTCATTTTTTCTTTTGTAAATCGTATTGAAAACTCCATTACTTACATAAATTTCAATGGTATAGCTGCGTTGTCCACGCTTACGTTCATACACCATATGATCATTATAAGTAATACTATAGATTAGAGGCCAGCAGACTAGGAATACCAAAATGCAGGCCATAGTCAGTCTAAATATTGTCATAATAAACCGATCTTATAATAAACATAGATAACTAGAATAATTGCTAAAAAAATAATGACTTCTGGAATGAATCGAGATCTTGAAACTATTGGCTTTCTTTCATGATTGCATGGATGACTAACCTCCAAAAAATCCTCGCAAATATGAGAAGATTCTTCAAAAGAAATCAGACGTTCATGGAAAATCTTATCGCTTACCTCATTCAGAGTAGCGGGCCTATCCAATACATACCCTTGATGGCGGATTGACTTAATTTCCAGATCCATATCCAATTCTTCTTTGAGCACTTTTCTAAGTTTATGAATCGTTACTTTAATAGAAGACTCCGTTACTACACGTTCAGACCATGCTTTCTCAATTAATACACTCTTATTAATTGGGTGTGGGTAGCCATCACATAGTTGTTTTAACACCAAATAATCACTATCAGCTAACCTCGTGAAACTACGCAGCTCTTCATATGCTAAAGCCCTAGATGAGGTATAGTATTTAAGGTAAATCATTATCAATACTCATTAATAACACAGTTAAAATATAATATTTATATATAACTGTTAATCCACAAATATTATGAAGGTCAGTTTTTTAACAGTTAAGTAGGATTATTAATCAATTACTCCCCTTCTCATATTTGAGAGTGAGCATTTATCAAGCAATTATAATAAATAAAAATAATTACCATGGATTATATAAACCCTAATATTCAACATCATAAAACTCTATACTACCTGGTTTATTCCAGTTCAACATGCATTCTGTAATTCTCTTTGGAGAATATACATTATCTGATTCATCAAGAGGATCATAATAGGCAATTCTCTTGCAATAAAAGTGCTTGATACGTAAGTTGAGCGTAGAGTAATAATTAATTTTATCCGTATTATGAACAATAATATCGGATATTGATATCACTTTTATTTTAGGGTCACTAAGACTAATACCAATAGCCCAATACAGACCAAAACCTTGAATATCAAAAGAATTACTAAAGAGAATATTTGCGTTAGAGATCGAAATTAGATTTTCTTTCAAGTAACTATAAACATCTCCACTATCACAGATAACAATTGTATTCTCATCGAGGCATTTATAAACTGACCAAGCCAAGTGTCCTCCACAATTTTTTATATCACCTATACCAAAAATGTTTTTTATTAGCAGATTAGATTCTTTATTCCTCTTCATTTTCTTCATTTTTTTATTGGATACTAATAAGTTAGTAAGGCGGTTTATCGTTTCGGACAAATTGAAGATTATGTTATTACTTATACAGCTTTCAAGGCAGCTGCGCTCGTCTGTAATGCTGAATACTGTTACATTGGGTGAAAGTACGTTGTCATTTATCTCAAATCCAGTATGGCATCCAATCAAAATAATTAAGTCCGCTTTATACAATGCTTTGTTAGCAGTGAAGCTTCCGTGCTCGCGTCCTACTCTTCCCAGAAAATAGTCACTGTGCTCCGAACCCAAAAGGCTAAAGCCCTGAAAGGTTGACACTACTGCAATCGGCGCCACATGCAGTAAGTGCGATAGCGCTTGTCGGCACTTTGTTACTGACGCACCGACGCCCGTTACAATGATTGGATACCTTGCGACCGTGAGGTGATGGTATAGATTGGCTATTTGGTAATCCATGTCCTTTTGATTGTCTTCATTCGCAGGTAACTTGGCCACTAGATATTCTTGTTGACCAGTTCGCTCAGGCCTTAGTGACAGCCTGATAAATGATACTCCTCCAGATCCAGACTGACATGATTGAAACATCTTCGGAAATCGCGATTTAAATAAACCAAACTCAAAGACTAGGCAGTAAGAGGTAAGCCTATCACCAAGCTCGACTAAGTTATCAATTCTCTCTGATTCCCCTGAAATTTCGCCTTGTTCCCAAAGAAGTACAAATACGCTATCTGATTCTGATTGGCAGAACATACATTGCTCAATCGATGATAAAATCGATGAGTCGTTCCTAAGTAGCACAGTACCTGGGCCTCGCCCAATTCTGCTGTATCCCGCAGCCATAGTGATTGCATCAGATGCATCTTTACATATCACAGTTTTAATATTCATTACTTCAAGAACATAAACAAGTGTTGAAATATCTTTGTCATGTTCAAATACCGATTCAAAAAAAACACATTCCACATCGCTTTGAGCAAAGCAATTAGCAATTTCATAAGAGATAAATAAGGTGCTTTTTACAGGTTCTATTGTTGTCATTATTATAAAATTGGCTTGCTGATTATTAAAATTTCAGCTCTGAATTTATTGGTTAACTAAGAAAATAAATTAGCTACAAGCTTAAGTAATTAGGATCCAAAGGAAACTTTATAGTTCGACCAGACTCTAGTGAAACAATCACACAACTGGGTATATCAATGCTCCCAAGTGCAGTGTATTTTCTGTCTTTGTGAACATACAGTTCTACAACTCTAAAGATCCCTTCTTCTCCACTGAAGTAGATATTTTGTTCAGGCAACGGATAAAAATATCCTATATTTTTTATAAATGAATAAATCAGCTCTACATCATTCTTGTCCAAAATCATAAATCACTCATTATACGATCGTGTTGATTACATAAATTTCGCCACTAAAATGTTTCACCAATGTAGCGTAATCTATGATTTCCATAGCTTTCTCAACGTGAATAGGCAGAATTTCATTGTATTTTTCTATATTTTCATTGAGTAATACACCATGAATATGTGTAGAAGGTATACTATTTTTATCTGTATTTTCTTCGTAGAGCACCTTATTAAGCTTTCTGTTAATCGAAGATAGCCTAGAGTCCGTTTTATCTGAAACTAAACCAACCATACATAATTTAGATCGTATATTTTCATCAAAAATAATTTCTCTTCTTGGATCATGGTTATTTCTATACAGATTGCTTGATAGTTTTTTATTATAAAGTTCTTTATATGTATTCGTTTCTACTTCTGCAATACCTACAAATATGAACGGCAACCTTATGTGGCTATATAGCTTCCTTATCTGGTTGGACAAATAGTCACTATCGGTTTGGCTATATTTAAATTCGGCATGTCGACTAAGTTCATGAGGCACCAAATATTGTTCAGATTTCAAACTTACATCGTGCAGTTCCAAGTTACTAATGTGCAATGTTTTTTTATTATTTTTCTCAGGAAGATAGCAGTATCCGTTCAAGCATATAGACTCATCATTGATTAGATGATTTGAAGGTGCAGAGACCCTAATACCAAACTTGTATAGCGATGAGTGGTAGTAGTTTTCAACATTTCCACATCTACCTTTTTGATAGTCTTTCGATGAAAGGTGTCGATCAATGACCAATTTTTCTTTAATCGGATACAGTCGAACAAAACTTTCATCGACTTCTAGTTTTTTTGCTGTTTGTATCATAGAGCCTATAACTATTCGTTATTCTGATTTGAGCACTAGAAGTTGGCTTAGGTTATACGCACTCTGGCTTAAGTCGTAATTTCCTTATTGAATATTCGTAAATCAACATCCCCCTTCTAGCTAACAGCAACTCTATAGATACATTTTTTAAGAACAAGCAACATTAGGTTAATAACCATTAAGGAGAACAAATAAATATAAAAAAATATCGGGTGTATAAGGTGAAGCTAAAAATAACAGTAAGCTATTGATTAAAAGAGATTTAATGGGAGAGTAAATAACCATGATAAAATAGATGTAATCATCGAAACCATGTATCTTTTACTCAAATTCAAAGAGAAGGAGATATAACGTAAGGAAGTACTTAAACTAATGTAGGTATTTAGAAGGGGTGGATGAAGAAAGTAGCAGGAAGATACCTGCTACAGAATATGAAATGATGGACATACGAAAGATTTAGTCAGTAACGGCACGTTCACCTTTATAAACTTTAATGGCGCCTTCAACACGTTTGCCACTATTTACATCATATAGTTGCGGTACGATAGTATATTCGCCATCCGGGTAGCTAGCGTCCAGAGTGAAGCCACGAATAATACTAAGTTCCTCCAGAGCTGGTACCGATTTAAGTACACGAGCGTGAACAGGAATTGCCAAGCCGTCTGGACCAACAGCAGTTACCCAGAACTCAATGTTGGCAGATTGATCTCTGGTATTATGAGCTTGCAGGTCGAGAATCAGATAACCACCTTCACTAGGGAAAATCGTGTCGTTAACAGCAAATGCTTCTAGTATCAGGCCATCGATAGCCGCTGGCTGTTCAATACTTACGCCCTTAGCAAACGTCTCTGATTTAGAGAAAGTTTTACCCGTTTCAACGTTAACACCTTCGACAGCTACTTGATATAAACCATCATCCATATACTCGCGTACCCAAATACCACGTTCGATATGTAGTGCAGACCCTTCTTCAATATTTTCACTGTCAAATTCAGAACTATTAACACCAACAACTGACTTAGCAGGAAATACAATACCTTTAGGGCCTTTTACAGATACCCAATATTTAAGGCTGGCATCTCCATCACCAATATTTGTTAAATCAATGCTTGCAGACAAATACCCACCTTCTGTCGGTACCTGATTTTTAGAAAGTTGAATTTGTGCATCAAGAAGAAATTCTTCGTTCGCAATTTGATTCTCAACAGCAAATACAGACAAAGAAGTGCTCAGCGCTATACTACCCGAAAGTAGAGCGATAATTAGTTTTTTCATTTTCACACCAAAATGTTAATAAATAGATTTGATTAGTACGGCAGAACAAAGCGTAACAACTGAGTGTTTTGCATTCAAACAAAAAACCAATAACACCTTGGGTATTAATTAAACTTATTAATCAAAGAAAATGTTTTCAGTTGTTACATTGCTTTAGTGACAAAAATCACACTAAGGATTATCTAGACAGAATTGATTATTTGCCAAGTCGTTCTTTCAGTAATAAAAGAGCAAACTTTGAGTTAGTCACCAAATAGCGCTTCCACATTCTTCTTGGTTCCTGAATAACTCGATATAACCACTCTAATCCAGCATTTTGCATCCAAACCGGAGCGCGGTTAACCTTACCCGCAACCACATCAAATGTACCGCCTACCCCCATAACAAAGTCCACGCCCAACTCATCCCGCCATTTATTAATGAAGTTTTCTTTTTTTGGCGATGTAATAGCTACAAATAGTAATTTTGCGCCTGACTCCTTGATTTTGTTTACTAAAGCTTCTTCATCATCCCAAAAATAGCCATGGTGATATCCAGCTATATTGAGATTGGGGTGATTGGCTTTCATGACTCGCGCCGTTTTCTCTACAACTTCTTGTTTTGCTCCTAGGAAAAATACAGGAAACGCCTCAGCCTCAGCCATTGCATTGAGGTGATGAAACAAATCGACACCCGCGACTCGCTCAGGGATCTGATGACCAACAAACCTTGCCCCCCACACGACACCCATACCATCAATATTGATGATGTCACATTCAGTCACAGATTTTGCTAGCTCGTGATCCTTTTTCATGTTTACCAGTTTGGCAACATTCACAACCACGTGTTGAGTAAACTCTCCGGATTCAATACGATCTTTTATTGATTCTACGGTTTGAGCCATGGTCATTGTGTCCATTGGGCTTCCCAAGAATGTCACTCGACTCATGACTTTTCTCCTTTCTGATTCTTTAAATAAATACTCATGGACAGGTACATCCAAGCTTGAGTCCAACGCACATAGTTAATCGCGTTAGTTGTGCGTGCGGTCTTTTGATAAACGAATTGCTTTTTATCTGAAAGATAAAGCTCTTTGACAGACCAATTGAGTACTTTGCCTGCCATGTCTAAATCGTCTTGCTCTCCACCGACCTTAATTAAGGTGATCACAGCTTGGGCTACTGAATGCGGATCAAGAGGGTAGCGGTTATTGTTGTAGTACTTCGCCGTACCATCTTCTTCAAAAAGATGCGCTTTGTAGTAAACCAACCCATGATCAATCGACTCGTCAAACTCGTCGGTTTGCAGCGAATGTTTGAGTTCGTATAACGCTTCAAGGTTATAACCTGTATGAAAACCATCAATGAACTGGTGGTGGCTGCGTGCGCCATATACCCAACTGCCATCAGGTGACTGCTCATTGATACTTTGCCAAGCCACAGTTCTAGCAAGTTCTTGATATTTCGCGTTGTCTGTCTCAGAACCAACAAATCCAACCCAGGCAGCGGCCCATAAACTTGCGTTATGGACGAATGCTTTTTCCCCTGGGATATAAGCAAAAAATTGTCGTTGCTGATCTTCTGTGTATAAATGCTCAACAATAAACTCTGCACTGGAACATGCTGCATCAACATAGCGTTGGTTGTTGGTCAGCTTTCCAAGGTCGAACAAAGCTCTGCTTACGTAGATGGTTGATATGACGTTGGGTTTACCCTTGGGTACAAAAAATGCCCGGGCTTTCCAATCAAAATGGTATCCCCAGCAAGAAGCACCCCAAGTTTTCGAGCAGCACTGATGCTCCAACAACCAGTCTGCCAATTTCTGGGCTTCTTCAAGTAAGTGAGTGTCATGAGTGGTCTGGTACTGCTCTAACATCCCTGAAATAAACAAAGCAACGCCTTTAGGATTGCGCTTCTTTGGTACTCCAAGAAGGTGACGCATATTAATGTTCGAACGTTTGAAAACCTGAATCCATGCGAGGCCGAATAGCGAATTACGCAACCGCGGGAAAACATCGAAAAGGCGAGCATTTAATCCATCAAACGGATCAAAACCGGCAAAATCATTGTGAGTGGCATCATCTAAAAGTGAACGACGAATATCAGTAATCATGCGCGACTCCTTTGGAGAAGCACAGCATCATAAATACGTTGCACTTGAGGAATAATCGCTTGCACAGAAAAGTGTTCATCAAATTTTTGTTTTGCGTTTTGGGTATAGTTTTGATTCATATCTTGATTAATCAATAGTTCAATAAGCGCATCAGCCAAGGCCTCTGAGTCCCCAGCTTCTACGAGAGTGCCCTCCTTGCCATGAGATATCGCATCAGGAATACCACCAGCATAAGTGGACACCACGGCAATACCAGCCGACATCGCTTCCAATACACCCATTGGAAACCCTTCGTTATAGCTAGGCAGGCAATAGATTTGAGTCTGTCTCAGTACTTCGAGCTTGCGTTGACCAGAAACCCAACCCAAAAACTCCACATGGGATTCAAGCCCTAAATCCCTTGCCATCGCACGGTACTTTTCAACGTCACCATCACCTCCGATCATAAGCTTAGCGTCAGGGCAGTGTCGTTTGACTCTAACCATGGCCTTGAGCAGGTCATGAACGCCCTTACGCTCACCCACTCTTCCTAGAAAGCTGATGGTTGAAGAAGATGTAGACGATGCTTCAAGCGCAAGTGATGGCACAGCGTTGTAAACCAACTGGAAGTGCTCTGAGCGATGAAAAGTCGATCTCGCCCAATCGATCCACTGAGAGGAGAGCACAATAACCACATCCGACATTTCGAATGTGTCACGAATGTGCTTCTTTCTATTCTCATCACACTCGTTCGCATAGAAATCGCGAAACTCAGCGCCATGCAAATGCAGTATCACGTTGCCACCCAGTGCTTTAATCAACCTCACAAGCACTGATTTCCGCAAATAGCTTCCTCTTGAGGCAACATGAATATGTGCTAACCCGACACGATAAAACGCAAAATAGAACAAGACTTTAACTAACGCGCTGATGTAAAGCAGTAATGCTCCAACGCGACCAAGTCGATTGTTGGTAGAGTGAGTTGCAATCAGCCTTACCGCATTGTCAGCAAGGAACCCGGACTGTTGGTAAACGCCCAATACAGTTGCAATTCCGCCCTGCCCTTTGATATCAGTTGCAATGGTCAGATTGATGGTCTTTTTCAAAATGTGCTCTCCACGCTGCATACGGCCTGACGCACCTTGCCATTTTTCGTTCTCGGTAATGCATCTACTCTGTGAACATCGACTGTAATGCTTTGTCCTACACGCTCGTTAGTGTTGGCGATGAGTTGCTGTTCCTGCTGCGTCGTAAACTTGGCTTCGTCAACGACAACTAATACTTTGATTGATTCTGCTTTTTCTTGAACAAACTGGCAGCTTATTAAGCCTTCTATACCTTTTGGTATGTGGTTAAGAATATGGATTTTCTGACCATCTTCACCGAGCAGAAAATCACCAACGCGTCCTTCGATTTTCTCAATAACAGGGTATGTTCTTCCACATGGGCAACGTTGTTCATTTGCCAAAACAACGTGATCCCCAGTACGGTAACGTACGAGGGGATAAAGTGCATTGTTGTAGTTCGTGCCAACAATCTCGTGCTTGCTATCACCACTATCTAGAAATTCAACATGCGAATAATCAGAAATAAGGTGATAATTGCCATGTTCACAACTACCAATCGCTGCGACACGCTCAAACAACCCATACCAATCAAACACCTTGCATTGAAAACGTTTCTCAATTACTTCTCGATCTTCTTGTGAGAGAGATTCAGAGGAGGTCACGATCGATTTCAATTTGCCTCGGTAATACAAGTCCTTACTGTCTAGGAACTTGGCTAGCGTAGCGATTGAGGACGGGTACGCTTGAATAATATCGACTCCGTAGTCTTCCATTGCTGTCAGATAACCCGGAATCGCATCCGCTGTCAGATGAAACGAAGACATTAGAATCATGTTTTCAAAAACTGAATAGCGCCAATAAGGGCCAACTTTCTGAGATAGCGGCACGACCACATCACCGCGAATCCACGCTCGCTTGTCGCCTTTTTGGTAGCCAGCCCACTCTAAATGACGAGAGACAAACGCCTGCTCCCTAAGCACCGAATTGAGATCTTGTGGGATCGATAGAGGCGTACCTGTTGTGCCACTAGTACTGCCCTTCACTGTCACTTTAGGGTTGAGCTGTGTGTTGAGAAAAGCGTCCGGCGAGGCTTTGACATCTTGTTTATCAATAAACGCAAACTGGTCTAGCTGTTGATGTGTTCCGTAAGCAGCTGTGCTTTTTGCGCGTAACAATACCGCTTCAAGTTGCGTATCACAAAAGACCTTGAGTGCATCATGAGAGTATTCGTTTTCTCTAAGCTGCCCCTTCAAGCCTGCGACACGTTTTTCACTACGAATGGCTGCACGCACTAGGTCTCGTAAAGACACCATTACGTTCTGAATGAATATTGGCGATTTCTTATATATCGACGAGGTATACACGTTACTATCCCCTAACCACGGAGGTCCTGAAGGAATGGGGCTGTCCCTTCAACGTCAGAACGATTGTCATGGATGTCATAATCGTTGTCTTTTACCCACCCAATAATTTTGGCTGGAATCCCACCCACGATAGCGCCTTCTGGGACGCTTTTTGTCACCACACTATTTGCGCCGATGATTGCATTGTCACCAACAATAATTGGGCCGATGAGTATGCTATTGGGGCCAAGGTAAACACGACTGCCTATTCGAGGTACCTCTCGATAAGGGCCTTTACCTGCTGTTTTGCAACCGACACCTATGTTGCACATTTCTCCAATCACCGTTCGGTCATGAAGTAATACGCCCATCCCTTTGTAAGCAAACATGCTCCCTTTGCCAATCTGACACTTGGCAGAGACTCGACTTCCATATAGAACGAATATGAATAGCTGAAATATCTCGGGAATTATCGGTACTTTTTTTAGATAGAACCAACGTGCAATACGATATAGAGCGATAGCATTAGGCATGTGAACAACCTGAATTTAAATGAGAATTTTGACGAGCTAGCAACCTTTCCCTAAGTGACTTAGCTAAGTACAGACAGGTGAAGAGTAGAAGCAATGCTGGGGTTTTTGTTGTTAGAGAGTTATTGGTGATACTGACCAGAGCAAAAGACAGGATAGTTACGCGTTCAATATAGTTGCCTGATACAGCAAAGTAGCCCAAAGGCACAAAAACCGTTACAAACAGAGGAACAGCACCTACAAGCCCAAAAGTGAAAATCCAACCGACCAAATAGTTTTCTATGACATCAATGTCTAAGTAGAGCTCAATGGACTCAAGTAGACGATGGCTTGCACCAAATATCCACTCTCGAACACTTAATTGATCGATTAAGTAGAATACGTCCAATCTAGCCGACGCGCTGCCATCAATATAAAGTTTTGATGCAATTCGTTCCGTAATGCCGGACTCAACCAGCAGATACGCACCAGCCCAAAACGAGAAATATCCGATCAGCATAAATAGAGCGATTTTTTGCTTATTGTCCGGGATTCCCTGAGTAATGGCTTTCCATAACATGGGAGCAAAAGACACCGATACTGCACAAATAAAGATAGCTAACGCAGCTCTACCGCCGAATGCGAATAACGCTAGCGCAACAATCAGCATATACACAAAGCCTGGTAGCTTGGTTTTGTTGGCAACGAGCAGCGCAATGCTGACCGTTATCAGCGCGTTATTAAGCGGGTGAGTAAGAAATGCCGTTGAGCGAAAGAAAGAAAACTCCTGAAAATCAACCTTGACCAAGCGAAAATGGAGCATGTATTCCATCACTGCCACAAGCGAATTAAGCAGTATGAGATAGGCAATCAGTTTGAGCAGAAAGGACTTTTGATTATCGTTAAGATAAGCCAGTAGCGGTACGATCAAAACTGGCGCCAAAAACGTATTAACCAAATAGGCCATCCCTGAAGAACCATGAATGGCAAAACCATATAGGATCACGAAAACATTGCATGCCAACGCAATCAGCCAAAAACGGTAATAGCTGCCTAACCGTTGGGCAATACCTTTCATCCCATCAAACAGAAATATCAACCCAAACCCCATGAGAATCAGGTAGGAGTACAAGTGGATCTTAAACAGTGGCGATCCACCTTGAGATACATACGGCACCCCAACATCTTCTAGCATGTAACCACCAAGTAGAATCGATGATGCAATAGCGATAAAAGGCAGTAGATAGATCTTAGACAGCACCTTGTCTACTCCTTAGCTTGAGTAGCGATGAGCGAACTTCAAAGCTGTTCAGCAGCAAATGCGCCAAACCATAAACCGCAAAAGCAATACCAATCGAGATAATCAGAGCCAAGACATTGTTGATTTGACCAAGGAATGGCTGGATGACAAGAATCGCTAGCGCCATCCCCGCCGTTGCAATCACGGTTTTTAGCAAGGATTGAGGAATGGGGTATCGATATCCCGCCTTCCAACCAACAAAGGCCGTTAGCAAGAGGCCCACAAACATGGCCAATAAAATGCCGATTGCTGCTCCCAATGCGCCAAATTGAGGAATAAGAGCAAAAGCCGCCAGCACTTGAACAAGTAATACAACCGCCATGATCAAAGGCACGTACTTGGTTTGTAATGTGAACTGCAAACCATGATCAAAAAAATGTGCGCGTAAGTTAAACATCAAGGCGGCAGCGGCGACCAAATAAAACGTGGTTAGGTCGATATCTGCGTACGCATCACCAAGGAAAATGCCCACTAATTCCGGAGCGAGTAAACACAGGCCAGTAGTCGCGGGTAAGCTCAGTGCAAACAGTAAACCGCTATACATCTTGTGCTTTGCAATTAGGCGTGCTCTGTCTTCGGTAAGTTTGGTGAGTTCTGGATAAAGCGGTAGAGCAATGGCCATAAAAACTAACGCCATAATGCCAAACAATAGATTAGCAATCGCGGCATATTGCCCTGCTTGTTCAAGCCCAGTGAGATTAGCGATAAAAAGACGATCACTTCTTGCTGCCAGTATGCCCAATAGACCAGACAACATGAGCGGTGCGCCGTAAGAGAACAGCTCTTTTTTAAGCGTGGTTTCCGCAATCACTTCCCTGTGCCACTCTCCAGCACCAACACACATCGCAAACCCTATCGAGTGACTCACGACTAAAGACAGCAACGCAATTTCAAGAGTGGGGAATAGTGATAGGAATAGCACGGTTGCGAATATCGACAAGATCGCCTGAGTCATTACTGCTCGGCGGTAGTAGTCCGCCTTCTGGTTCACACGCGCGAATTCAGTCGCAAACAGATAGAGAGCTTTAGCAACAAAGAAGGCGTAAACCGCAAAAAAGACACGCCATTCAAACTCTGTCAGCAGAGCAACCAAAGCACCAATGACAAAGAAAGAGAAGAGGATATTGCCAATCAACCAACGAACAACCGCCGCACTGATCTGTTTCTGCCGATCCAGTTCCGCACTCGGATAGAAACGAATGAGGCAGTTATTGATCCACTGAACTAATACTGAACGTGACGCTTCCACAATCACCATCAAGACGGCGAGAAAACCGTATTCTTCTGGCAAAAGGAAGCGAGTCTGTACTGCAATAAGTGCAAACAAGCTGAGGGCCGAAAAGATCTGAACAGGAGCATAAGTGAGCAGCTTTTTGATCACAACAACTCTCCGTAGAGCTTTTGATATTCATCGACCACTGCACGTGATGAAAACTTCGCTTTCAAGGATTCGGTATCCACCACAGGTAGGTTGTGCAAAAACTGCAAAACGTTTTCAGTTTCCTTTTCGGAACCATCAGCCAACGTGTAGTGCACACCAGCAGCGCTGAAATAGGCTTGCTCTTCCTGCAAGATACCCACTTCAGTTGCGATCACAGGCAGGCCAGAAGCAAGCTTTTCTAATGGTGCAAGACCAAATGTTTCCTCTCGTGAAAGAAATACTCCAACATCAGAGTCTGCATAAACCTGCTTAATCTGTTCAACATTCATCGGCCCAAGCCAAGCCACTTTTTCCGAGACACCTAACTCTTCTGCTAGCATGTTTAGCTCTCTGGCATAATTCTCATCGACAGGGCCAATGATCTTTAGCTCAACATTGATAGTATTTGATATCTGAGCCACCAGCCTGATGATCTGATCAACTTGCTTATTAGGAGAAATCAATGAGCAGGTCACTAAGCGCAACGAATCAGAAACAGAACGCGTATTCTGTTTAAAGAAAGCCTCGTTGATTGGGTTTCTCACTTTGTGTGCCTTTCCACGCATTGAAGTTGACAGTGGCTCGTACAAAGCTTCACCGACGTAAGTCAATCTATTGGCAGAACGTAAACTGAAAGCAGGCAGTAAAGTTTCAAAAATTAAGTTATTGAGCCAACTGCGACTTTTTCGACCTACCTTTCCTAATGAGTGCAGTGTAATTACTGAACTGGCTTTACGACTTGGCAGTAGTGGAAGACTCGGTAGATGGCTATGGATCACATCCGGTTGAAAGCGACAAGCAAGCTCACTTAGCTTAACGTTCTGAAAAACAAAGCCTGGTACAGGTACCCCTAGAATTTTCCCTTTGCTAGCAATGAAAGTGACATGAGTTCGCTCATTGAGCTGAATTCTTTGGTTCAACTCTTGTTGAGAAGAACCTACCTTAATTGCCAGAATTTCATACTCAAAACCCTTAGGCGCGCTGAACTCAAGTGACTGAACTATTTGCTGGCAGACGGAGTCAACGCCACCGGCGTTATCACTTCCCCATTTAAGGGTACTCAATGGCATCACTAGGAGGACTTTTTTCATCATCGAACCTTTAGCGAGAAGGCTCAGAGAGTGAATGACTGAGCCACTTCACTCTCTGATTCATATCACGCCAGAACACCTCTTGTATCAATGACCACTTTCTTGCTGAAAGCGAGTTTGTCTGCGGCTTTAAATTGCTTATGATCGACAAGGACCACAACAACATTCGCCACTTCAAGAGCACGTTCTAGATCCATAAATTCAACGCCCGCTTTAACCAGATTTTCCGGCAGCGAAGAAATGTTAGGTTCGACAGCGATCACCTGCCCCACATCCTCATTGGCAAGCTTTGTTGTGATATCCAGTGCTGGACTTTCTCGCAGATCATCAATATCGGCTTTAAACGCTAAGCCTAAACAAGCGATTACGGGCTTTTTGAATTCATCTGCAGCTTGTTTAACCTGATCAATCACCCAATGAGGCTTGCCATCATTCACTTCACGAGCTGTCGCAATCACTTTCGCTTCTTCTGGACAGCTGTTCACGATGAACCATGGGTCGACAGCGATACAGTGTCCACCAACACCCGGACCCGGGTTAAGAATATTCACACGTGGGTGGCGATTAGAAAGTTTGATCAATTCCCAAACGTTGATCTTCAACTTTTCACAAATAAGAGACAGTTCATTGGCGAATGCAATGTTCACATCGCGGAATGAGTTTTCAGTCAGTTTAGCCATTTCCGCCGTACGAGAATTCGTAAGAATACATTCTCCGCGCACAAAGGTTTGATAAAGTTCAACGGCACGCTTGTTACAGGCGTCGCTCATACCGCCAATCACGCGATCGTTGCTCACCAATTCCTGTAGAACATAACCCGGCAATACCCGCTCAGGGCAATGTGCAACTTTAATATCAGCAGCATCTCCGCTTTGTTGTGGGAACGTCAGGTCAGGGCGAGCTTCTGCTAACCAGCCAGCCATTTTTTCAGTAGCACCCACTGGTGACGTACTTTCCAATACCACTAAGTTGCCTTTTTCAAGCACTGGTGCAATTGCCTTTGCGGCACTTTCTATGTAACTCAAATCAGGCTCGTGGTTGTCACCTTTAAATGGTGTTGGAACCGCAACCATAAACGCATCGGCTGCTTCAGGAACGGTTGTTGCCTTTAGTTTACCTGTCATTACCGCACTGCGAACAACGATATCCAAATCCGGTTCAACGATATGAATCTCACCTTGATTGATGGTGTCCACCGCATGCTGATTGACATCAATACCAATAACTTCAATTCCGCGTGAAGCAATAACCGCAGCTGTTGGTAAGCCGATATAGCCTAAGCCTACAACTGAAACCTTGTTAAACATTGTGTGTTCCTTAATCTTTAAAGCGCTAAAATATCTGCAATTCTTTGACAAGCCTGCCCATCACCATACGGGTTGTGGGCCTGACTCATGGATTCATAGGCCGTTTGATCAGTCAAAAGCTGAGTGAGCTCGCGACAAATCAAATCGCTGTCCGTACCTACCAGTTTGACCGTTCTCGCTTCCACAGCTTCAGGTCTTTCAGTGGTATCTCGCATAACCAAAACGGGTTTGCCGAGAGATGGAGCCTCTTCCTGTATACCGCCAGAGTCCGTCAATATGATGTGAGCCTTATTCATCAGATAAACAAATGGCAGATACTGTTGAGGCTCCACTAAATGGATGTTTGGAATGTTTTTGAGTAAGCGATTGACTGGTTCTTGTACGTTCGGGTTTAGATGAACCGGATACAAGATCTGGCAATCTGGATGACGCAATGCCGTATCAGACAGCGCCTGACAGATACGCTCAAAGCCGCCACCAAAGCTCTCTCTTCTATGACCAGTCACCAGAATCAGTTTCTTGTCGGATTCAAGCATTGGGAACACACTGTCTAGTGTCGCTCTAAGATCTGAATCGTTTTCAATCTTGTCACGGATCATGAACAGCGCATCGATAACCGTATTACCCGTCACATGAACATCCGTGGCAGGCACGTTTTCATCAACCAGATTCTGTAAAGAGGTTTTTGTGGGCGCGAAATGGAATTTCGTTAGGCAACCTGTAAGTTTTCGGTTCCCTTCTTCAGGCCATGGAGAGTAGATGTTTCCAGTTCGAAGACCAGCTTCAACATGGCCAACCTGAATTTGCTGGTAATACGAGGCGAGCGTCGCACCCAGAGTTGTTGCCGTGTCACCGTGAACCAAAACAACATCAGGTTTAAATTCGCTAAGAACCTTTTCCATCCCCGTTAAAATCTTGGTTGTCACCGTTGTCAGTGTTTGACCCGGTTCCATAATATCGAGGTCATAGTCCGGTTCGACGTGGAAAAGCTCTAATACCTGATGCAGCATTTCTCTGTGCTGCCCAGTTACACATACTTTGGTTTCAAATCGAGAATCACTTTTCATTTGATGAACCAAAGGCGCCATTTTTATTGCTTCTGGTCGCGTACCAAACGTAATCAAAACCTTTTTCACAACACTTGTTCCCTGAATTAAGCCAAGAGTCATTTATCGCTATCGATAAAAATTCAAATAATACTTACCCAACCGAACCTGAGCCCGGCAAGACAATAGGAAAATAAATACAAAAATAAAAATGAGTCTTATATATAAGAAAGACTCAATATCAATTAATAAACAGTTCTTCTGATGTGTCTCATTTTTAATAACTGGAAAAATTAAATTTATGCCGCTATTGACGTAATATAATTGAGTACACCGTCACTTCCCTGTTCAATCAGCTCAAAGGCCTTCTGGTGACGAACTTGACTCCCTTTATATGGGTCGGGGATTTCTTTTTCATCAACATCGGAATACGAAAGAAACAACGCAAGTTTGTTTCTGTACTCCCTAGGGCAGAGGTCATATAACGCAGCCAAGTTTGCCTTATCTGCTGCTAACACCATGTCATAGTTAGAAAAATCATTTTTCGTCACTTGTGTTGCAGTCAAACCATTCAGGTCATAACCGTGCTGGCTCGCTAATGATTGAACCTGTCTGTCTGGCGAGTTGCCAACCTGATCTCGAATAGTGCCAGCACTGGCAATATTGAGTACTAAGCCACGCTGCTGTGCTTTTGTTTTCAGAACAACTTCAGCAAGTGGTGATCGGCATATATTACCCATACAAACAATAAGGATCGAAGGCATACTTTCCATAGCGACTAACCAAATTTTATATATATTTTTTCCAAACTATAAATCGGCTATAGGTTATCTTATTGATGTAATCTAAGTTGTCTCAATTTTGAGTATATAAAATAATTGCTAAACAATATTTGAGTTATTATTCCAATTATAATCCGCCACACTTGTATGCAAATACATTCTTCTACTAAGAAGAACGACTTTCCAAAAGCACATTACAACTTAGCCGCTACTTATCTATAGCGTTCCAATTGTGTGAAATTATTGTTAACCGTCAGTAAGTTGCATTGATATCCCTGTGAGCAACGTCTTAGAAAGCACTTTCCATTTTTGCTCATCTATATTGTGTGACCATCAGCGAAGAAATTATCCGTCAGCTTCTGACAATGTCATTATCCACAATAATTTTAAGGAATTACTCTATGTTGTATTTTGAGTTTCTCTTCCTGCTGTTAATGCTCTATATCGGTTCACGCTATGGTGGTATCGGTTTAGGTGTCGTATCAGGAATTGGGTTGGTGATCGAGGTCTTCATCTTTAAGATGCCACCAACATCGCCACCTGTGACGGTCATGTTGATCATCCTTGCGGTGGTAACCTGTGCCTCTATCTTGGAAGCTGCTGGTGGCCTGAAGTATATGCTGCAAGTGGCAGAGAGACTTCTGCGCAAAAATCCCAAACGCGTGACACTCATCGCCCCTTTCGTCACTTACTCAATGACGTTTCTCTTAGGTACCGGCCACGCTGTCTATTCCATCATGCCTATTATCGGCGATGTAGCATTAAAAAATGGTATTCGCCCTGAGCGACCTATGGCAGCATCTTCGGTGGCTTCTCAGATAGCGATTACCGCGTCACCTATATCGGCGGCTGTGGTCTACTACCTCGCTCAGCTTGCCGATATTCAGCATGACATCACTTTGCTATCCATCTTGATGGTGACAGTTCCTGCAACGCTGTTTGGTACTCTGCTGATGTCTCTCTATAGCCTGAAGCGAGGAAAAGAGCTGAACGATGACCCAGAATATCAAGCGAGGCTCAAAGATCCCGAATGGCGCAAGCGCATCGAGAGCACAACCGCTACTTCTCTAGATGAAGTGCTACCTGCATCGGCTCGCAACGCAGTGCTGATCTTCCTTGCCTCCATCATAACCATTGTCATTATTGCGATGGTGCCGGAAATACGCACCGTTGTTGAGGGCGATAAGCCAATAAAAATGTCCGTCATTATCCAGATGATGATGCTGTGTTTTGGTGGTGTAATCTTGTTGGCAACCAAAACCGACCCCCGCGATGTCCCCAACGGCGTGGTTTTTAAGTCTGGTATGGTCGCAGCTATTGCCATCTTTGGTATTGCATGGATGTCCGACACATACTTTAAATATGCCATGCCTCAATTCCGTTCGGGTATCGTCGAAATGGTGACCAGCTACCCTTGGACATTCGCTCTGGCGCTGTTCATCGTCTCTGTTGTGGTCAACTCTCAAGCAGCGACTGCTCGTATGATGCTCCCTGTCGGTCTAGGGCTCGGCTTAGATCCTGCCCTATTGATTGGTTTGATGCCTGCCGTTTACGGCTATTTCTTCATCCCGAATTACCCTTCAGATATCGCCACGGTAAACTTTGATACTTCCGGTACAACTAAAATCGGTAAGTGGTATTTCAACCACTCATTTATGTCTGTCGGCTTGATAGGTGTGATTGGGGCATGTTGCCTAGGGTACGTGCTAGGCCAGGTTGTTATCGGTTAAAAGCATGAGATAAAACAAAGCGCCCTCAACCTAGCCTGAACGAGGTTGAGGGCGCTTTTCTATCCAGAATTACTGATCGTGGACGATAATGTGCTGATCAAGCAAGGTCGATATAATTTGCGAGGAATCCATGCTGTTGAAGTCAATTTGTTGACCTAAATCCTCCACCAGAATAGTTTGCTCTCCATTTCCATTGCCATCAGGGTGCACTTTAAGTTCAATATCATCTCCATCAACTAACTTTGCATCCAAATGGGACAGTAAAGTATCCATATCCACATTAGCTTGCTTCAGTTCAGGTAACACTTCACGCAGGTCAATCTGATCTCCTTCAGCAATACTGAAATCGGTAATAGTGTCCGTCGCACCATCATCAATTTCATGCCAAATAAAGGTATCTTCACCAGTTCCACCTGTCAGAATGTCTGAACCTAAACCACCATCAAGAATATCGTCACCAGCGCCGCCCAGTAAGGTGTCATCACCAGCACCACCGATGAGAGTATCATTGCCAGTTCCTCCTTCGATTCGGTCGTCACCGGAACCCGCCTGCAACTCGATACCTTCGTCACTTCCCAATAGCTGGTTATCTTGGCTAGAGGAAGAAACATCAATATCGGAGATATCATTGGTCACGTTAAGGTTGATATCAATAAGTGCTGATTCAGCCGTAGAGCTATCCGTTTCAGTCGACACCGCTGTCAATTGAATGGTATGTGCCCCTTCCTGTGCACCGACGATAGAGACGCTATCAATATCATCTGCAGGCACAACAACTTTACCGTCCACTGGAACCAGTGTTCCTGACGATGTTTCCACCGTTGATCCAACAGGAAGTCCCGACAACTCCAGAGATAGAGCTTCATGGACATCCGTGAGTGCCGCAACGATCCCCATTAGAGCGATACCATTATTGCTTGCTGTAAGGCTGGCATTAATGTTCTTCACATAATTGTTATCTGGCGCAATCGATAGAGTTGGCGCGTTGGCAACAGGCGTAATCGTGATCGGTTTTTGCGTTGTCTCCGACATCACCATGCCTGAAGGGTTGCCTGAATCCGTTGCAGTAATGGTGAGCATCACGCTGTCAGATGGGGCGTGCGTCGCATCAAAGGTTACACCTGTGCCGGCAGATGGAGAATCCAGCAGGGCATTCAGTTCACCAATAGTGCCCGTCAATGTAATTGAACTGCCTGACGACGGAGTCGCTGTGATAGAAGAGCCCGCAGGTATGGTTACGTTCAGCTGTCCAAAATCGACACTGAGCGTGACAGTCATAGCATCATTAGCAAATGCATCGACATAGTCAGCATCGCTGACGGAGATTCCACTGATCAACTGGCCCGAAGATTCATTGATGATGGTCGTAATGTCGTCCACATCAATCTCCGGCTTATCATTCACCCCAATCACTGACAGTGAAACCGTACCTGTATCGTGAAGGAAGTCATTTACCCCATTTGTTGTGCCATTGTCCTCAATGGTATAGCTGATGGACACATCACCATTAAAGTCATCTGCTGCCGTAAACGTCCAAGAAACACCGTCTGGGTTAAGAGTCAGCGTACCTTGCTCTTCTGGGACAGAGATGGCCTTAACCACCAAATCATCACCATCAATGTCATTGCTGGCGGCAATCAACTGCGCGGCAGTGATCTGAATACTGCCTTCTTCAAGCATATCCCCTAGATCAAGATCGCCAGCTTGAGGCTCGTCATTCACTTCAGAGACATGAATAACGAATGACGTTTCGTTGGTGTTTGAGGTATCTGGGCTTGCAGCATCCACAGAACCCACATTGCCTTGATCGTCGATGTGGGCCGTCACTTTAACGCCATCAGTGTCGATCAAATCATTGCTGTTTTTATCCGGCTTGAATGTGACAAGGTCTTGAGCAAGAGCCGAGTTGATGTCAGCGACTTTACCCGTAATTGTCACAGTCTGGCCTGATGCATCCACCGAGACGGTGAGCCCATTGTTAGCTGCTATCGTTGTGTTTTGGAATAGCTCGCCGCTATCTACATTTAAAGTCAACGTGTATTCAGCATCGGGATCATCAAGGCTAGAATCCACATCGGACACCGTAAAGCCTTTAATCGCCACGACAGTATCTTCTGCGGTCTGAATATCAGCGATATTGTTGAACTCTGGGCGGTCATTCACCGCTTCAACATCAACGGCGACATCAAACACCTGATTCGTTGTAGGACCAAGATATTCATTGCCATCCGCATCTTTATCCACCGATTGGACGGTAATTTTCAGGCTATCTTCATTCCAAGTTCCTTTGTTGTGATCCCCGGAATTAAACACAATCTTGTCGACTTCCTGAGCATCGACACGCAGCTCCCATTTACCATTGCCTAGATTGGTCGCAGGTGTCACACCATCTGGGTAGTAAATCGTCGCACCGTCCGGTACTTGCTCAACAGTAATTAACAATGTTTCTGGCTGATCCTGAGCAGAATCACCCGGTAACAGATCGGTTTTATCAACGATACTCGCGTTGATAGCAATGTCGATATTCTCACCTTCATTACCCGCCACACTGCTTGTTGGGTCAATGTCTACCACATCGCCAACAGGGGTAACATCAATGCTGAATTGCCCTTGATGTGCAGTCGGCGCTTGTAACAGCTGCTCTTGCGTAAACACAGTAATTCCAATATCGGCAGTGCCACTGAAATGCTCTGCTGGGCGAATCGAAATCGCTGACAGATCGATTTCTGTTACGCTCGGGTCAGTCAATTGAATGACCCATTCACCACCACCACTGTTCTTAACCACAAAGTCAGACGAAGTACTAGTTACCGTAAAGTCATCCGGCACACCCGTTAGTTTGGCTGAAAGGAATTGCTCTGAGCCATCCGTGTCATTCAATGCGATCGACAATCCAGAACCACCTGAAGTGAGCGAAATGTCGGTATCTTCATCACCAACCACAACGATATTGTCCGCTGCGGTTGGCATAGTGACAGGATCCAGGACTGGCGTGATATCAATGTCCACGTTCTGCGTGAAGGTGCGCTCACTACTCGTATTGGAAACTTGCGTCGTACCTGTGGTATCAAAAGTGGTTTGGTCGACCACCGTGCCTTTCACTGTAAAGGAGATTGAATTACCACTGCTGTCCGTCGGATAGTTCTCTTTAGGTACAAAGTACAAGCCATCTAGTGCCGCCTGAATGACTGCAGGATCGTTGGAATCAACGACAAACACACTGCTGTCTGGTTGGATCGGGTCACCATTCACATCAGCGAAATAACCCAAGCTAGAGTCAGGTAACGTGATTTCAACTCTCGTCAGTGTTTCTTGGCCTTGGTGACTATCGTTGCGAACATCTGCCAAATCAATATCAAGATCTAACTTGATAAGATTATCTTCCAGTGCATTAGCATCCAGCTGAGTACCCGTGCCTTTTTCAACTGAAGTCGCACTCAGGCTTATTTCAGGAGTGACATCGCTGTCGAGAGGCTGCCCCTGCTCGCCCGCTCCCGGCGCTATATCAACTACCGGTGTCACAGCGACAGGGATATTAAGCTCAACACGATTCTCATCACCGGACGCTTTATCCGTGGTGACAAAGGTAATAGGCAAATTAAAGTCACCTGCATAATCTTCAGGCAGTTCTAGTTTGAGGCCATCAGGAATAGAAATACTACCATCAGGGTTGATGGTCGCTTCAAACAGATAAAGATTATTGGCAAAATCGTACTCAGCCCCAATGACCTTCAGACCACTTACTTCTGCCGGAATATCATTCGGGTCAATCACAATGGTGAACTGATCCGCGACATGATCCGCAGTGCTCACATTGCTACCATCGACACCAATTTGGACAACGTTGCTTATCTGACTACTAAGGTCAACGTAGTTGTCTTCAACTCCTGTGATAATGGCGTCTGGAGTTGTCACTTGCTCTATAACCGCAGCTTCGCTGTTTTGATCAATAACATCATTCGGGAAAGTAAGATCCACAGTGGTCGATTTCTGACTCACTGGGCCATTCTCGTTTTCATCACCTTTATCGTAAACCTGAGCGACAAACTCAACCGTCAAGGTACTGCTCGGTAACCCATTACTATCGGTGTAATTTAGGCCATCAGGGGCGACAATGCTGAAGTTTTCTTCGTCAGTGACTGTCCAAGAGCCATCGCCATTATTCACAGCACCTGTGACGAACAGTTGATCCAAGTCATCACCTGAAATGCCGACAAAACGAACCACCACTTCTTTGACTAGTTCATCCGAACTCGGATCAAGATCTTCAAAGAAAATAACATTCGCATCACCATTTTGATCGTTGATAGTGAAGTCTATACGACCATCATCATCTGCATCGTCAATCGTGGTAACAACAGCATTATTAGATTTAACTTGAAGATCACCATCACTCTCAACAATTGGCCTAACCACAACGGTGAGTGAACCCGTCACTTCTTTAGGGGTAACACTGTCCCCATTATTATCGGCGTCATGCTCTTCGATGACCAATTTGGTCTGTAAGTTCATGTCGACGCTAGAGTCTTCTGGTGGCTTAACACGCACGACAGGTTGGCTGGAGTTTTCGTCCAACCCAGTGATAGTTAATGTATTGGTAACGTCATCATAAATCGCGGTGCCGCCAGTGTAGTTAGCCACTGGAACGCCATCAATCGTAATCTCAACATCTTCAGGGAAACCTGAAATAGTAATGGATGAGACGAACTCATAATCACGATCATTGGTATCTGGTGCTCTGTCAGGATTCTCTGCATTTTGCAGATTCCAAGGGACGACGATAAAGCTGTCTTCGTTACCTGTAGAAGTCCTACTGTAAGCGTCATCACTACCACCGGCATCAATAACAGGAACGACTTTAACCAGAATGCTGCCGTCAACTTCTCTGATGTGGCCGTCATTCTCCGTAACGATAACTTTCGTCGTTATGTTAATGTCTTCCGTCGAATGTTTTGGCGGTTCAACCGTAATACCTGAATTGTATTGCTCTTGAGTAATATTGGCCTGATAAATAGGGCCATTAGCATCACTACCTACATATACCAAGTCAATTGCACCACCATTACTGTCGTACAATTGAACGCCATCAGGAATATCCGAGAGAAGTACCGTTATCGATTCAGAGTTATCATTGACACCATCTTTTTCTTCACCCGACAGGACGGCAAAACTCAGCTCAATACTGGAGTTTTCATTAATGACAACCTGCGCACCTGCATTGCCATTACCGTCTGTGTAGCTGTACCAAGTATCAAGCTCAGCACCAGTGTCAGGAACATCTGGTACATCTGGGATGTAAGGGATATCAGCGACACCTTTTACAGACACATGAACGGTTTTACCTGCCCCCATTTCGACCACATCTGTAACCTGAGAGCCATCGCCAAGCGTTGCGGTATCTTTCACCACACCTGTCGCCTCAAAGGTAAAGTTCTCGTTGGAATGCAGAGGTGGCTGAATCTCGACTTTGTCTAAGTCAGATTGTGCAATCTCATAGTAGCTACCACTAGCATCAGTAATCAGGGGTAGTGGATCACCTGAACCCACCCAACGCACTTCAAAACCAGTTAGCGGCTGACCATTTTCGTCAGTGAAATCAGATAAACGGACATACAGGGCTTCAGAAGTATCTCCCGGAGTATCGATGTCAGCCGTTGAATTGAGCGTGATGACTTTGTCGAGTGTAAACGGTTCATGATCTGCGTCGGGATCGACTGTGTTCTGACTCGCTGCATTATCCTCAAAAATGGAAATACGATTGACCGAGAAACTACTCTCATCCGCTACTGGCGTGACATTGAATACCAGCTCTTGCACAACGGACTCGGCAGTTTCTTTGCCAGAAACAGCATTGGAGCTTTCTTCGGTCAATGCTTTTGCGTCAAACTTAATCGCTCCAGAGAAGTTATCCCTCGGATTTAGCTGAACACTGTTGATGTCATCAGAGCTGATCAGATAAACGCCTGGAGATGACTCTGCAATGACGTTTCCTGATGCATCCAGTAACTCAAACTCGCCTTGACCTTGAGTCACTTCAAGACGGTACGTAATCGTCTCTGGATTACTGGTATCTTGTGTCACCGCACTCAAGTTGAGCGTCTGATGAGCACCATCCTCTGTTAGCGTGTATTCGTAGGTGCTATTGGCATCATCCCAGGTGGCAATATCGGCGACACTTTCCACTTCAATTCTGAAGCTCGAATTCAGCTTATGATCCAACGTACCATCGTTGTCAATTTCAAGCTGGTACTTGATCTGGATACCTGATTCATCGGTCGAGTAGTTTCTGTCCGGTACAAAATACAGGTTGGTGATCGTGGTGATTTGATCGCCATCGCCATTCACACTCGATGTCTGATCAATCAAAGAGCCATCAATGTAGATTTTGCCTCTGTTGTTTGGTTCAAGTTCGACGTATTGGCTGCCGTCAAAGTAGTAGAAGGTACCGTGGTGATCTCCCGCCTTGATCGTCATGCCACCGATAGATTCGTTGTTATCCGCATCATACAAATTCGCTTGAAGCAAAATCTGTGTTGGAGAGTCAAGACCAGTGATACCGCTCTGGTTATCCTGAACGTTAGCGGTATCAACGGTATTCGGATTATTTGGATCGTAGTCAATCGACGGATCACGACCAGATTCTTCGAAAGTCGTAACTTTGAGAGCGATTGCTGACGCTTTCCTATCGACGATGGTCAGATCCAATTGCGCCGTTGAGGTATCTTTGTCTCCATCCGTCGCAGTCACATCAATACTAAAATCAAACGTATCACCATCATGTTCTAGGTTATCGTACGCTTTGAAACGGATGTCACCATTAGAGTTGACTCTCAACTCACCCAGTTCACGGATATCTCGTGTTCCGTTACCCGTATCATACTCTTCGTAAACTTTGATCGTTTGATTGCCAGACTGAATATCAACACTATCGACATAGGTACCATTTTCACCGCCAAATTTAATCACCGAAGTACCGTCTGTAGTCCCTTCAATCATCGTAATAGCAGCGTCATCAGCCCCTTTATCAGTGGAGGCTTCAAACATATTCACTCTCTTGAAACCACTACCTTCAACTCTAGAAATCGAGTGGTCAGTCAACAATGGAACATCATCGACGACGGTAACAGGTAGAGTAATCTCAGCGGACTCATCTCCATCAAAATCTGTCGCTTTGATTGTAAAATCTATTTGGACGCTGTTTTCACCCGCACCGTCTGGATGATCAAGAGGTTTAAGTAATTCAAATTGATAGCTGTTGTCTGATGTATCAAAAACAATTCGAAATACTGGCTCATGACCATTTTCAGTCATTGCTGTATAAGTGAACGTCGTACCACTGGTTTGGACAGCAGCCCACTCAAGCGCTTCGCCGTCAGCAGACAATCCATCTAACGTATCATCTGCGTTAGTTAACTCATATTCCACGACACTGTCAGCGCCTTCAGCAATAACGAAGTTACCATTAATCGTGGTGTCTTCTGAGCGATCCGAGCCGATACCCGCTAGGTCATCTTCGTCGACAGATGTTTCCCCTGTCGTCCCCGTTAGTACAGGTTGATCATCAATGACTTCAATTGGCAGGCGGACAGCAGGTGAGGTGTCGTTGTCTTTATCGATCGCAACCACATCAAACGGAATGGTCAACGTATCGCTGTTTTGTGCATGGTCCAAAGCTTTGAATTGGGTGTAAGTATAATCACCGTTGTCAGACAGCACTAAAGTGAAGATCACTTGACCGCCAGCCACACCTTGATAAGTGGTCGCGCCGGCAATGCCATTCACCTCAGAAATCGTAACGGCTTGCCCATTAGACGTTAGACCATTTTGTGTATCAGCTATATTCACCAACTCATAGGCAACAACACCATCAGCCCCTTGTGAGGTGGCAAAACTACCTGTCGCAACGGCGACTGCACCAGACGAATCAGAACCTGCTGCCGTGTCATCTTCATCAACGACAAACGTGCTTGATGGGTCAATAGAGCGAATTGTCGGGCTATCATCGCCAATCGTAACAGGCAATGTAATGCGGTCGGTGTCACCATCGGTGTCAGTCGTCACCACCGTGAAATCAAAGCGTTCACTGTCGCTGTTAGCGTCATGGTCAATCGGACCTTTCAGTTCAAAGGTGTAGCTGCCATCAGGACGTAAAGTCAGTACAAACACATCGCCATCCACGCTGGAAGCCGTGTACGTCGCCACACCATCAGCATCGATGGACTCAGAGAGCGTCACCGCTTTGCCCTGAGAAGTCAGGCCATCAATCGGGTTGGTGGTCAGGTCAAGCTTGTAGCTCACTACCTTATCCGCACCTTCAAGCGTGGTGAAGTCTCCGTCTTTGCTCACGCGTGTCGCATCCGGGCTAGTGCCACTGGCTAAGTCATTCTCGTTGAGGATTAACGCCTCAGCCGATGCGATGTTCGGGCTATCATCGCCAATCGTAACAGGCAGAGTAATGCGGTCGGTGTCGCCATCGGTGTCAGTCGTCACCACCGTGAAATCAAAGCGTTCACTGTCGCTGTTGGCGTCATGGTCAATCGGACCTTTCAGCTCAAAGGTGTAGCTGCCATCAGGGCGCAACGTCAGTACAAACACATCGCCATCAGTGCTTGAAGCCGTGTAGGTCGCCACACCATCGGCATCGATGGATTCAGAGAGCGTCACCGCATTGCCCTGAGAAGTCAGGCCATCAATCGGGTTGGTAGTCAGGTCAAGCTTGTAGCTCACTACCTTATCCGCACCTTCAAGCGTCGTGAAGTCTCCGTCTTTGCTCACGCGTGTCGCGTCTGGGCTAGTGCCACTGGCTAAGTCATTCTCGTTGAGGATTAACGCCTCAGCCGATGCGATGTTCGGGCTATCATCGCCAATCGTAACAGGCAGGGTAATGCGGTCAGTGTCGCCATCGGTGTCGGTCGCCACCACCGTGAAATCAAGGCGTTCACTGTCGCTGTTAGCGTCATGGTCAATCGGACCTTTCAGCTCAAAGGTGTAACTGCCATCAGGGCGCAACGTCAGTACAAACACATCACCATCCACGCTTGAAGCCGTGTAGGTCGCCACGCCATCGGCATCGATGGATTCAGAGAGCATCACCGCTTTGCCCTGAGAAGTCAGGCCATCAATCGGGTTGGTGGTCAGGTCAAGCTCGTAGCTCACTACCTTATCCGCACCTTCAAGCGTCGTGAAGTCTCCGTCTTTGCTCACGCGTGTCGCGTCTGGGCTAGTGCCACTAGCTAAGTCATTCTCGTTGAGGATTAACGCCTCCGCCGAGGCGATGTTCGGGCTATCATCGCCAATCGTAACAGGCAGGGTAATACGGTCGGTGTCACCATCAGTGTCAGTTGCCACCACCGTGAAATCAAGACGTTCACTATCGCTGTTAGCGTCATGGTCAATCGGACCTTTCAGCTCAAAGGTGTAACTGCCATCAGGGCGCAACGTCAGTACAAACACATCACCATCCACGCTTGAAGCCGTGTAGGTCGCCACGCCATCGGCATCGATGGATTCAGAGAGCGTCACCGCTTTGCCCTGAGAAGTCAGGCCATCAATCGGGTTGGTGGTCAGGTCAAGCTTGTAGCTCACTACCTTATCCGCACCTTCAAGCGTGGTGAAGTCTCCGTCTTTGCTCACGCGTGTCGCGTCCGGGCTAGTGCCACTGGCTAAGTCATTCTCATTGACGATTAACGCCTCAGCATGGGTTATCGAAGGAGCATCATCGACAATATTGACAGAAATATTTTGGGCAACCGTATCACCATCATTATCTTTAGCAATAACCGCGAAATTCAATGTTTGATCATCAGCATTCGCAGCATGATCAATCGGTCCTTTCAACTCAAATGAGTAGGTGCCATCTCCTTTTATCGTCAGGACAAATACATCCTGAGCAGACGTTGAAGCAGTATAGGTATAAGTATTAGTTGCGCTGTCATAGGTTTCATTCAGCGATACCGCCAAGCCATCGGACTTCAAACCTGCTACTGGATTAGAGTTCGTATCGAGTCGGTATTCAACTACCGTATCTGCACCTTCAGTTACAGTAAACTGACCGTTTGCCGTCAAAGAAGCCGCGTCTGGTGAGGAACCTGAAGCGAGGTCATCTTCGTCAAGAGACAAAGCGTCAGCGCCGCTAATCGTCGGTGCATCGTCTTTCACTTGGATGAGAATCTTGCCTGCTTCCTCGGAACCCGTACCGCCCGCTAATTCAGAACGGTCACCATCCGCATCAACCGCGTAAACTGGGAGTTCAATCGTCAATGACTCATCGTTCGCACCTAAATGATCAAGCTGTTCAAACAACGTGAACTCATAATCACCTTGCGCAGGTGAATCCACCTTAATTTCGAACACTGTGACACGGCTGCCGTTGAGATCAATCACACCTTCGTACGTTCGAACACCGTTCTCATTAGCCGTTAGCTCAAGGGTGACCTGCTGCCCCTGTGAAGTCAGTGAACCATCGGTATTAAATTCGCTAGGCTCCAACTCAAAGTGATCGATAATATCGCTGCCTGCGGTGGCTGTAATAGAACCACTACCCGAAACCACAGCAGTGCCAACTTGCGAACCACCAGCAACACCTGATTCATCAAGACTCAACCCATCAACATTAGTAATAACAGGGTTGTCGCCGTCAGTAATCTCAATATTAAGGTCATTGGTTACCGTGTCCTGGTCGTAATCTACGATAGTGGTAGGCAGCGAAAGAGAAATCGTATCAGAGCCATTGTGCTCCAAAGGCTTAAACTGCTGGTACTCATACTGCCCCTGCGTATCAACGCTAACCGTCAGTACGGTATCTCCTGAACCATCAGCCGTTAACGTGATTGTTGTCCCGTCATCTGACAGCGTTGCCGTCGTGGTTTGATTGTCACTGAGTAAGCCATCAAATTGCTGAAGTGCAGAACTGTCAAACGTTACTGAGGCCAGTGCATCACTGCCAATTTCAACGAATTCGCCTTGGATTAACGTTGAATCAGATTCGACGTTCTTAACATTCGTCGCTTGAGGTGTTGGATTAACGCCATCGCCAATTGAAACCTGAGCATCGATAGGAGCTCGAATAGCGTTACCACCTGAATCAGCACCAGTGATATCAAAGCTGACTGAAATCTGATCATCGCTGATTGCAACTTGTCCACCACCAACAGAATCTACATGATCAATAGGCTGGCTTACTGTTGTGGTCAGCTCAAGGCTGACATCTTTGCCGACCAGAGTCGTATCAATATCAATACGCAACACTTCACCTTGAGCGTTGACACCGATAATAGCGTTTTCGGCCGAATCATAAGTAAACGTAACGGCTTCGCCTGAAGATGTGATATCAGAATTGAGTTCGGCCAATAAGCTAGCGAGTGAAGCAGGTTCAGGGACAAAACTATCGGCATCTAAGGGAAGGTCACCAGCAAAGACGGTGACGGTTGCTGTTTCTGACTGGGGGTAAGTACCTGCTGATAGAGAGCCCTCAACAAGCGTTTCTGAAATGCTTTCACCACCAGCAGCAAATACTAACGTTCTTAGCTCATCTTCTGTCTCTTCTGCATCGTCTTGTGCTTGCGCAGATGTTTCGAAGAAAGTACTTGCTAACACTTCGGTGCCATTGTATTCGATGGTCACAAAGCCGCCATTAGCAGAACCAGCACCACCTGCGCCGGCAGCAGTTGCTTCTAGAATTTGAGTCGGGTCAGCACCTTCTAAAATGGCGCCTTGGATCGCTGCGATGTCATCTTCACTTAAAGCACCGTCGCCAATCTGGGTAAAATCAAATCCAATGTCACCGTTAACTTGCGCAGAATGCCAAGCGTTTCCATCTACATTCTCTAATTCTAAGGAAATGCTATTTTCGTCAACAATTGAAGGAATGCCACTAGCACTCAACACCACGGAGGCATTACGAGCGGTGATCATAATTTCATTCGACTGGATAGTCTCGCCTTGAATGACTTTTCTCGCAGCACCATCTGGCTTCACGGCAATAACATCACCACTTACCTCTTCAACGATGCGAGCCTGGCGTACAATTTCGACTTCCATACTTATCCCCTCAATCTGACTAAGCAAGTCAACAACAATTAAGAATTTTAATAATATTCAACAAGCGTATTGGCGACAAAAATATCAAAATTTGTACGTGATTCCAGTGCTTATTTCCGCAATATGGCCGTTGTTCGCTATTAGAGTAAGTATAGACCTAATTGCACACTGTCACCCTTTAGCTAACTGCATGATATTCAACAGTTAACTCATGCTCGCCGCCAAAAGTCTCACAAGTGAGAAAACAGATTAAAAAATACGTTAAACGCCAAAATAAGGCTATGAAAAACATCATCTTTGATAGATAACTCTTAAAGTAAAGAAAATACTATACGGACATTGATGTCTTCATGAATTACAAAATTCAGCGTTACTTGGCTAATGGAAGAGAAGTTTTTGCGCATTTACCCAATTTATTTCCCATAGCGGGCATATTTGGGGCAGTATTTATCGTGTCGTTTATTTGGAACTACCATCAAACGAGAGAACAGGCCGTTCTCGACGGCAACCACTCTGTGACCACGTTGGAAAATTATATCGACCGAGTAGCCAACGAATTAATCGTCCTAAAGAAGAATGTGAGCGCTTCGTGTAGCGAAGAAGACAAACTCGCCCTTCGTGCTCATATGTTCCACTCTGATATGATTAAAGAGATTGGCTTATATCAAGGCTCCCATGTTTACTGCACCAGTAACGAAGGACCAACCCGTATCCGCTTATTTTCTTCTGTGTTGCAACGCATTTCAGAGTCATCAAATAACATCACCATTTCGCTGACCAAATCAAAAAGCAAACTCAATTCATTTTTCATTTATGTCTCTTCCGATGACGGAACAGGTATTAACGCGCTGCTTCCACCTAATCAGTTTCTGCAACAAACGTCTTCTCTGTTAGACAATCGACACTATGGGTATCAGATTCAAGTTCTCAGCCGCAGTATTCAGGGACAACATCAGATTTCTGAATATATGACCACGCCTTTCAACTTCTCATCACAACTCTATCCGTTGTCGGTCAAAATCCAGCTTGATACCGCCGCCTATCTTCACCACTACCAACAAAACATTTGGCAGGTCGTGTTGTTCGCTTTCGCCTTGTCACTGATTTATATCCTGCTGCGCCATCACACTCTTGTCAGGCATTCGATCGAATTCTGTTTGAATAAAGCCATTAGCGAGCGTCAGATCGAACTGTATTTGCAACCGATTGTGGATATCGAAACACGCAATGTGGTCGGTAGTGAAGCCTTGCTGCGTTGGAATCACCCGCTGAAAGGCCGCATTTCTCCTGAAATATTTATTCCACTCGCAGAGAAGTTGGATCTCATTGATGATTTGACTCGCCACACCTTTCAATCGGTGACAGAGTTTCTAACACAGAATGGCCATAACCTGGGTAATCATTACATTAGTATCAACTTAAGCCGTACATCATTACTCAAGCCTGACTTCATGGCTTTTCTACAGTCTTACGCCAAAGAAAACCCAGCTTTCGTGCAGCACATTCTAATAGAGGTGACGGAAAACCTTGATTTCCCTGCCGATCAACTTAAGAATGCTCTCAATTCTTTGCAACGTATAAGCCAGCTTGGATTTGAAGTCGCTGTGGATGATTTTGGTACCGGATATTCCGGTTTAAATTTGATAAGACAGCACAAGTTTAATGTGATGAAAATAGATAAGGTTTTCATTAACAGCTTAGGCGCAGACACTCATATTAAACCTGTTATTCAGTCTATGGTCAGCTTAGCAAAAGAACTGAACATGAAGGTTATTGCTGAGGGTGTAGAAAACGAACTTCAGATCAGCCAGTTGAATGAGCTTGGCGTCCGCTACATCCAAGGTTTTTACTATTCGAGGCCGATAAAGCCGGAGGCACTTGTCGAATATACGGTCACACCATTTAGTGTTCGTTTTGCCAATCGTTCTATCTGTTACTAAAAAGGAGCCAGCTTAGCTGGCTCCTTTTTGTCTTCCTTTTGAATGGCCTATGGCACACCATGACCTTTAGAGGCTACCCAAACGCGATACCATTGCTCACGAGTGAGCTCAATGTCCATCGCTTCAACAGCGCTTTTCACGCGTTCAATTTTTCCTGAACCAATAATAGGTAGAGGTCGTGATGGCAATCTATTTACCCATGCGTAGATGACTTGTTCAATACTCTGCGCACCTACTTCACATCGGATTGCTTCTAGCTCATCACGAACACGTTGTGCCTGCTCGGTTGCACCAGTAAAGATGCTTCCACCACCGAGACAGGACCACGCCATTGGTCGCACGCGCTTCATTTGAAGCTGATCTAACGTACCATCATGGGCAACCTCAAAATTCAATGGATTGATTTCAACCTGGTTAGTAACGAGCGGTTTGGCCACACGAGATTGTAGAAGATCAAACTGACTTGGAGTGAAGTTAGACACGCCAAAGTGCTTCACCTTGCCAACTTTGTGTAATTCATTAAACGCATCAGCCACTTCATCCGCATCCATCAGTACATCAGGTCTATGGATAAGTAAGACATCAATTTGCTCGATGTTCAGACGTGAAAGCGAATTGTTAACAGATTCATAAATATGCCCCGCACTCGTGTCATAATGGTTCACCTTGCGTTGAGGAAATTTGTCGGTACAAAGCTTAATATCACACTTAGTGACGATCTCGATTTCATCACGGACGGCAGGATCTAACTTTAACGCTTCACCAAATAGAGCTTCACATTCGTAATTGCCGTAGATATCGGCATGGTCGACTGTTGTAACACCTAACTCAATATGTTGCTTGAGAAACGACAATCTTTGCTGAGGCGTCATACCCCATTCTGCAAGGCGCCAGTAACCCTGAACCAGTTGAGAAAACTCCGGGCCTTGTGGCGCAATTGTGACTTTAGACACCATCACTTACCTCCTAATAAAAACTGCCTTTACAGTATTATTGTTTAATTCAATGCTCAACGTATACTGATAACAAATTCGAACCAGAGTACGAAAAATTGAGTTTCTCCGAACGACTAAAACAATTGATTGGTGAGGAGTCGGTTTCTGGTTTTGCTCGCCGAGTAGAACTTTCAGAAGCCCTGATTCGCAAATACCTCAACGGGAGTGAACCGAGTTTGTCGAAAGCTAATCAGATAGCCATGAAAGCCAACTGTTCACTTGAATGGCTGGCTACTGGCTGCGGGTATCTATATAGACAAGCTGAAGTGGTCGACATGGACGCCTATATAATGGCCTATCGACACGTCCATGGCTTTGAACCAAAAGACCACGAACAACACCGCCATGTCATTGCAGGCTATCAATATCTACGAGGTCACAAGAAAGCCGATGGCTACCTAGATGAATCTGCCATGGTGCAATTTTTAAATCTCCAGATAAAGACACAACGCTGAAACTGTCTTTCGTATAAAATAAAGGATGACTGCTGTGATTTTGAGCAAATTTTGGGGCGTAGATTAGGGGAATGATGTCAGCTTGAGGCAATCGGTTTAACCTTGTTTAAAAAACAATCAAGGAATGAACGTGAAGCAAACACATGTATCTCTTGCTGTGCTGACTGCCCTAGTCAGTTCAGCAGGTATAGCCGCGCCGACTCTCACCATTTCAACCACCACCACAAGTCGGGATTTCCCTTTAAGCACATCGGATCCATTGGTCCTGCCACTTAAAAAAGAAACTTATCAAGTTAATATATCTGGGATTGATGGTACGTGCCCATCAGTAGCAGAACAGAAAGTTAAGTTTCGTAAGCCACTCAACCTGAATTGCAGTAGCGACACTGAATTATCGGTCAAAATTCGCTTCAGTGGTGATTACTCATTTGCCTACGATGAGGGCCAAAACACGATCACGATAGCTCGAGAAACTAAGAAGGTGGCAGCCAAGAAGTTTACCCGCCCTATCCCTGATGTCGTTTGCGAGCAATATAAAGGTGGAGAGGTGACACTTTCTTTAGGTGGCACCTTCAGTGACGGCACTCAGCTCAGAGAGGCATTTTCAAATCAACTCGTTACCGTGCAAAACAACCAAGTCAGATTAACCCCCTCCCCGAACAGTGGTGGACTTGTTCTACTTGAACAGGCCGACGCCAGCGCCTCCTCTGCGCAATTCGACTATCGAAACGCCAATATCTATTTCGCGATGGTAGATCGATTCAACAACGGAGATATATCCAATGACCACAGCTATGGTCGAAAAAAAGATGGTAAACAAGAGATAGGCACCTTTCATGGAGGGGATCTTAAAGGGCTTACCGAAAAGCTCGACTATATTCAAAACCTTGGCACTGACGTGATCTGGCTTTCTCCTATTGTAGAGCAAGTCCACGGCTTTGTCGGTGGTGGAGAGAAAGGCAGTTTTCCATTCTATAGCTACCACGGTTACTGGACTCGTGATTTCACTAAAATTGATCAAAATTTTGGTAATGAAGAAGACCTAAAGCAGCTGATCAAACAGGCTCACAAACGCGGTATGCGTATATTCCTAGACGCTGTCGTAAACCATTCGGGTTACTCGACACTGGCAGACTTACAGTTCGACAATATAAACGTTGTTAACACCGAAAATATGCCCGATAAATGGCAAGACTGGGAACCCAAATCAGGGCAGAACTGGCATAGCTTTAATGATTCCGTTGATTATACGAGTTCTAACTGGCATCAGTGGTGGGGTAAAGACTGGGTTCGTGCAGGTCTGCAAGGCTACAGCAAACCCGGCTCAAGCGACATCACCATGACACTGGCCGGCTTACCTGATTTTTTGACCGAGTCTGAGCAGCACGTAACACCACCAGAATGGTTACTCAACAATCCAGGAACCCGCGTACAAGTACGCGAAAGCTACACCGTATCCGACTATCTCATCGAGTGGCAAACCGACTGGGTCAAACGATTTGGTATTGATGGTTTTCGAGTTGATACCGTTAAACACGTTGAAGGAGATGTGTGGAAACGGTTGAAAAGCGAGGCGACAAAGAGCCTTGAGCAATGGCGTGCTAATAATAATCAGATCGGACAACCTTTCTGGATGATGGGTGAAGTCTGGGGGCATTCTGCTTACCGCTCTCCTTATGCTGACCAAGGTTTCGATGCGCTAATCAACTTTGATATGCAGAAGAAGCTCGACAAAGGTGCTGCTTGTCTGAGCCAAATGCAGGAGACCTATCAAAACTACGCCGATTCAATGCAAGAAACGCCAGACTTTACACCTGTGAGCTACATGTCTTCACACGACACAGAACTGTTTTTCAGTCGCTTCAACTCGTTTGAGATGCAGCGTAACGCCGCCAACGCTTTATTACTTAGCCCCGGCGCTGTCCAGGTTTACTACGGTGATGAAGTGGGAAGAGATTTAGGCCCCTATGCTGATGACTTCCATCAAGGCACTCGCTCTGACATGCTGTGGGAGCTAAATAAAGAGCGCCAACAACTTCTCAAACACTGGCAAACGTTAGGCCAGTTCCGTCAATCCCATCCTGCAATAGGAGCAGGTGTACACAAAGAAATTGGCAACAATTCAGCCTATGTTTTCTCTCGGAGTTTGGAAGGTGACACGGTTGTTGTAGGTTTCGTTGGTAAATAAATACACAAGGGCTCTCTACCGAGAGCCCTTGTTCAAATTAGTCAGATTAAGGTTCGTAGTTTGGATTCATCAATGAATACCGGTATTGCTGATCTTTCTGCCCTTCCGCCGCAATATAAAGTAAGAAAAGTCCTGTATGACCAATACCACATTTGAGATCGCAAGGGACCTCATAATCTAGCTTCAAGGCTGGCGGAGGTGATGCACTATCGGCCTTTACATCAATCGGGTCTTGGTTCATCTCATTGCGCGAGTCATCGTACTTGGGCAGAGTGTAAATAAACAAATCACTCTCGCTTTGGGCCGCGTGAGCCCATGGGGCTAAAACCAAGCATAGTATGACAGTCCAGATAGTCGTTGATGTTCGCTTCATGAATCATTGGGGTCGATAAGTTTGATTTCCATAATATATTAAACAGTGTTCAATTAAACCCCTAAAACGAAAAAAGCTCCCAATTTGGGAGCTTTTCTTACCAATAAGAGCTAGGTTTATTTGTTACGACGCGCTTCTACCGCATCGGCTAACTGACGAAGAACCTTTTCAGTGTCTTCCCAACCAATACATGCATCAGTGATAGACTGACCGTAAGTCGGTGCTTGACCATCAACAAGATCTTGACGACCTTCAACTAGGTGTGACTCAATCATTACACCGAAAATAGCATCCTCACCTGCAGAGATTTGACCCGCTACATCTTCCGAAACCAACATTTGACGCTGGTACTGCTTCGAGCTGTTAGCATGGCTAAAGTCGATCATCACCTTTTGAGGCAGACCTGATGCTTCAAGTTCAGATTTAATAGCACCAACATGTTCAGCGCTGTAGTTAGGCTCTTTACCACCACGTAGGATGATGTGACAGTCTGGGTTACCAGCAGTTTCAACGATTGCAGAGTGACCGTACTTCGTGACTGACAAGAAGTGGTGAGAAGCACTCGCACTGCGGATTGCATCTGATGCAATTTTGATGTTGCCATCAGTGCCGTTTTTGAAGCCGACTGGGCAAGAGATACCAGAAGCCAGTTCACGGTGTACCTGAGACTCGGTAGTACGTGCGCCGATAGCACCCCAGCTGATTAAGTCTGCAACGTACTGCGGAGTGATCATATCAAGGAATTCACTTGCCGTTGGTAGGCCAAGATCAGTTAGATCCAGCAGCAACTTACGACCCATGCGCAAACCGTCGTTGATCTTAAACGTGTCATTCAGGTACGGGTCGTTAATCAGACCTTTCCAACCCACAGTTGTACGTGGCTTCTCAAAGTAAACTCGCATCACGACTTCTAGGCGGTCACCCAGCTCATCACGCAATACTTTCAAACGCTTACCGTATTCGATTGCTGCTTCAGGATCGTGAATAGAACAAGGACCAACGATAACCAGCAGGCGGTCATCATCGCCGTTTAAAATCTTAGAGATTGCTTCACGAGAGCGAAAAGTCGTTGAAGACGCAGTTTCAGTCGCCGGAAACTTCTCTAAAACAGCTACTGGCGGTAATAATTCTTTTACTTTGCTAATTCGTACATCATCAGTCTGGAACATTGCTTACGTCTTCCTATTTCTCTTGGCTTGAACACCGCACCAAAAATTAGTGGTGCATAAATGCTCTATTTTGTTTTTCATCTTCCCTGTAACTTATCTATCAAAAACGATGCTTGCAACCACTTTTTAAACCAAAAGGCAATATTTCTTCTATTTTTACATTTTACACCGCATGTAAAATTTAAATTACATACGATAAAGAGTGAGCAATATCAGGCTTTAAAGCTCTATTTTAATCACATGAGATGCAATATCTTCTTGATATTGTTAAGGTAGAAATACAAATAAATGCATATAAAGAATCGGCATGAGCGCCATCGATTTTACGCACGTCAGCAAGTGGTACGGCCAATTTCAGGCACTGAAGAATATTAGCCTCTCAGTACAAAAAGGAGAGAGGTTAGTCGTTTGTGGCCCCTCTGGTTCTGGAAAATCGACCTTAATTCGTACCGTCAACGGGTTGGAAACCATCTCAAAAGGCAATATTCAGGTACTCGGCCAGCCTTTGTCTTCTGTATCACCGGGAAAAGTCGGTATGGTTTTTCAGCATTTTAATCTTTTTCCTCACTTAACCGTATTAGAGAACCTGACGCTGGCACCGATGCGCACATTGAAGCAGTCGAAACAACAAGCTATGGATACAGCCATGCACTTTCTAGATCGCGTCAACATCACGGAGCAGGCAAACAAATATCCCGTTCAATTGTCTGGTGGGCAGCAGCAGCGTGTCGCGATTGCACGCTCTTTGTGTATGAAGCCCGAGATTTTGTTGTTTGACGAGCCAACCTCCGCTCTAGACCCAGAGACCATCAAAGAAGTATTGGAAGTCATGACAGATTTAGCCACAGACGGCATGACAATGATATGCGTAACACATGAAATGGGCTTTGCCCGAAAGGTGGCCGATAGAGTGATATTTATGGATCAGGGAAAAATACTCGAAATGGCTACTCCTGAGCAATTATTTAGTGCGCCGCAACACCCTAGAACACAACAGTTTCTGGAGCAAATCCTGAGCCACCAATGATTAGCCGGATTTTAAAGCCCGTTTTGTCCGCCTTCGCTCAAATCCTAATACTAGGTTTAGGGCTGTGGTGGCTGCTGGATTCGGGTGCGAAAGCAATAGATTACCAGTGGCAATGGTACCGAGTACCTGACTATCTCGCCTTCTATGAAGATGGTGAGTGGTGGCCTGCTGAACTGCTCGAAGGCTTGTGGGTCACTATCAAGATATCGGCATGGAGCCTATTGTTTACTCTGCTGATTGGAATGCTGACGGCTTTGCTTAAGCTTTCTCAGTCTGTTGTAGGTCGAACCATCGCAAATACTTACATTGAGCTGATTCGCAATACGCCGCTTCTGGTTCAGATATACCTTTTGTATTTCGTCTTTGGTCCAGTGATCGGCCTCGATAGATTTGCCACTGCGATTCTAGCGCTCTCACTTTTCCAGGGTGCCTACACCGCTGAGATTTTTCGTGGAGGCCTAAACAGCATCCCTAAAGGTCAGTTTGAGGCTGCTCGCTCCCTTGGACTCAGCCCTTTCTCTACCTACTACGACGTTATCTTCCCGCAATTACTGCAAAGAACGTTACCGCCTTTGACCAATGAAGTGGTTTCTCTGGTTAAGAATTCATCAATTGTCAGCGTAATGGCCATATTCGACCTGACGACAGAAGGAAGAAACATTGTTTCGGAAACCGCTATGCCATTTGAAATTTGGTTTAGCGTGGCAGCGATATATCTTTTGCTCACACTGTCACTCTCGGGAATCTCCGCTTGGCTAGAACACAAACTTGGCGCCCAATGGCGTGCTCAATAATAAGGAAATCAAATGAAACACTTAGGACAAAAGATTCGTTCGTTGAGAGCTTTCAAGCAAGCGATTACCGCTTTGCTTGGGCTAGCAGTAGCGCTACCAACGCTTGCCAGTGAAACCCCAAATTTGGATAAGATTAACGAGCGCGGTACCTTACGCGTCGGAATGTCGACCTTTGTCCCATGGGCAATGCGCGACAAGCAAGGAGATTTAATCGGTTTCGAAATCGATGTGGCTGAACGCCTTGCCGCGGACTCTGGCTGGAAAGTTGAATTTGTACCCACCGCTTGGGATGGCATTATTCCAGCACTGCTGGCGAAAAAATTTGATGTCATTATTGGCGGCATGAGCGTGACTCCCGAACGCTCTAAGAGTGTCTTATTTACCACTCCTTATTCACACTCTGGTGTTCAGGTGGCAGCCAATAAAGAACTGGCTTCAGGCTTTTCTGAAATGAGCGATTTCAATTCTCGACGCGTTAAAATCGCTGCGCGACGTGGCGCATTCACGGTGCAAGTCGCTCGAGAAGCTTTTCCAAAAGCTAAAATTCTTCAGTTCGACGATGATGCTCAAGCATTTCAGGAAGTCCTCAATGGTAACGCTCACGCTGTGATTGCTTCTAGCCCTAAACCTGAACATGAAGCTGTGAAGAATGCCGACAAACTGTTTATCCCGTTTAATGAGCGCCTGTCTAAGGGCAACGAGGCTTTCGCCGTTCGTCTTGGTGAAAGCGACAAACAAGCCTTCTTCGACCAGTGGATACAAGCCCGTACCGAGGATGGCTGGCTTGAGCAAAGATACGAGTACTGGTTCGCGACGCTCGACTGGCAGCAGCAAGTTGCAACGGGCCAATAACCACGTTTCTTAAACCCAGAATGATTGATGAGACATAAAGATTAGCAGGACGTTAGGTGAATAAATCGAATTTACTGACCGCCAGTCAGGACAGAAAACCCAGCTGGAACTTCAATAAACTTGATGTAGTTTTATTGCTTGTTTTAGCTGGATTTGGGTTCTGGCTTTACCAACGTGCTTCTATCGGAGTGAATTACACTTGGCGATGGAGCGAAGCATTAACGCTGATCTTTACTTCACGCTCTGATGGGTCGTTGCCCTACTTCATTCAGGGTGTGATCTCGACATTACGGCTCAGTGTTTGGGGAATGCTACTGGCACTAACCCTGGGAACACTCATTGGTGTAGCTAGGCATTCTTCCATTTACGTATTTCGTTCACTGGCCAATGTGTATATTCAGTTAATCCGAAATATTCCCCCGCTGGTCTTTGTGTTTATCTTCTACTTTTTTATCTCAAATCAGCTCATTCCCGCTATCGGATTGGAAGGAGTTCTAAGGGAGTACTCCGGAGAGGCGAATGCGTTGCAGTCGATGTTGTTCGGGCCTAAGTCCCTATGGGAAAATCTACTGTCTGGCGTACTTTGTGTCGGGATCCTTTCCTCTGCCTATGTGGCTGAAATAGTACGTTCAGGTTTGGCTGGCATAGCAAAAGGACAATGGGAAGCGGCGGACGCATTAGGGCTGTCCACTTGGGCTAAGTACCGCTTGGTAATCGCCCCTCAGGTATTAGCCGCAATTACTCCTGCACTTGCCGGACAAGCCATTTCATTAGTCAAAGATACCTCGATTGTGTCACTGATTTCGATTCAAGAAATGACTTTCGTTGGCACAGAGATGGCAAATTCCTCCGGCCTTATCTTTGAAATTTGGCTAATTGTAGGCGCTACTTACCTAATATTTTGCCTGACGCTTTCCGCCTTGTTTAAAAGGCTTGAGCGTCATTCATTAAAACATCAAGCAAATGGCTAGACAGGTACTTCTCTCAAATCAAAACTACCCTCAAATCAAATAGTGCTCGGCTAATAGCGCTGAAAATAGCAGCATCAGGTGCCAGATAGAGAACTTAAATGTTTTGATGGCTTGCTTCTCGTCAGAACCAAATTTCAACTTCCAAGCGTGATAGACAAACAGCGCAGACAATATTGTTACGGAGGCTAGGTAGAAAACTCCTGCCATCCCAACCAATACAGGAAACAGGCAAACGATAAGTAACAATACGGTGTAAAGCAGTATTGATGTTTTTGTATATTCCTCACCGTGCGTGACAGGCAGCATTGGTATATCGGCTTTGGCATAATCCTCTTTGCGATGAATCGCTAATGCCCAAAAATGCGGAGGGGTCCATATAAAGATAATCATCACAAGCAACCAGGCATTGGCATGCATTTCACCTGTGACAGCCGTCCAACCAAGTAATGGCGGCATCGCACCAGCAATCCCCGCAATGACGATGTTTTGTGGCGTAGCGCGCTTTAAGTACATGGTATAGATAACGGCATAACCCAGCAAACTGGCAAAAGTCAGCCAAGCCGTCAACGCATTCACCCACACATACAAGACCACAAATCCAGCGAGCCCGATTCCAGTGGCAAACGCAAACACATTGCGTACATTGAGTTCGCCCGACGGCAGAGGTCGCTTGTATGTTCGAGCCATAACCGCATCAATTCGTCGGTCAATCAGGTGGTTAAATGCTGCAGCAGAGCCTGCCATCAAGGCAATCCCCAACATACCAAGAATTGATTGTTGAACAGGCAGTGATCCTGGCACCGCCAAACACATTCCGACCAGCGCTGTAAGCAGCATTAAAGCAACCACCTTCGGCTTAGTCAGAGTGAGGTAGGTTCGCCATAATGATCGGTCTTGTTCAGAGATGTGACTGATAGAATTACTCATCGCGAACTCTCCTTACGAAAAAATCGAGTGGAATGGGCATTAGCAGTGACTTTCTGTCGCAGCAGATAATTGACATGGAGGACTGAAAGCAGCAACAAAGCGGCAACTAGGTTATGCGCAACCGCCACCACAAGAGGTAAGCTAAGTAAGACATTAGCAATACCTAAACTGATTTGTAGAATCAGCAACACACCCACTTTGAAAGCGGCACTTGTTAGCTTAGGATTTCTGGCACATAGCAACGCACAAAGTAAACTGATGGACAACAGGGCCACCAGCACAGCGCCAAATCGGTGCGTCACATGAATGGTCATCCGAGCGCCATAATCTAGCGTGCCAAACTCATAGGTTTCTTGCTTGGGTTGTATCAACTGAAAAGCGCGGTCAAAATCCAGATGCTCTGTCCAGTTCCCTTCACATACAGGTAAACTTGTACACATTAAGGCGGCGTAGTTAGACGACGTCCAGCCGCCCAAAGCTATTTGAATAACAACAAAACACAAAGTGACAGGGGCGAGAAACTTTAACCAACTAGATACATGAGGGACTGCTTCAATATGTGACTTGCGATCAAGTAGCCGCCAATACAGAAGTGCAAGTAGAGAAAACAGTGTAAACCCGCCAAGAAGATGCCCCATCACCACCAGTGGCATCAACTTCATGGTTACCGTCCACATACCCAAGAGCGCCTGAAAAACCACCACTAAAGAGATCACAATCGGTAGACCATAAGGCAACGACTTCTCTTTAATTACTCGAAATGAAATAGCAAACACCAATAAACCCAGCGTGCCCGCAAAATAGCGGTGGATCATTTCCAGCCAAGCTTTATTCGCTTCAACAGTGAGCTCTGGATACAAGGATTTTGCCAGTGCTATTTCTTGTTGATCGTTAGGTACGGTCAGCTGACCATAACATCCCGGCCAATCGGGACATCCTAGTCCAGCATCAGCCAATCGGGTATAGGCACCAAGCATGATGACGATGAACGTCAATACGAGACTTAGGCGAACTAAATTGGTCAATCCCATAACCAAACTCCTTCCCTGCTGTTAGCCTACTCTTGATAACTTAAGTAGCTTCCTTAAGTCCGCTAGTACATCTTTGCTTTGGCGGACCAAATCGTCTTGTGATTCCACTTTGGGATAACGCATCACCAATTGGCCCAATGGGTCGACAATGACGTACTCAAAATCAGACACAACCTGATGGAAGGCTTGATTCACTTTGATGGCTTCAAACCCACCCTTTTCCAGTACCGAAGTATCGCTGAGCTCAGAGACAAGCAGCACAGGCGCGACGCGGCTCTGATATTTACCCAGCGCTAAATGACTTTGACCCAGCAAGTACACCTGCTTCTGGCAGAATTCATCACATTGCTGCGGAATCAAATACCCCAACTGCCATTGCTCGCTTGCATAAGGGTTGCTGATTCCAAGCCCGTCAAAGCTTTGCTTTGGTTCAATCAATTGGCCTTTGTTTGTCACGCCAGACTCATACCAATGATTGGCGAGAAATGTCTTGGCAATGACTGCGGGCAAAGCAAACATTAGTACCAAGGCAACCAGAATGATTCTGCCTCTTGTAACTGGATTAGCCATCCTGACCTCCTTGTTTTAATGCTCTGATAAAAACCCAGCCACTCAACAGCACTAGGGCCACGGCCATACTAAACCACTGAACGGCATATCCTGTGTGTTTAGCGGAACCCAGCGGGACAGGTTTCCAAGGCTGCCCATAGGGCCAATCTGACGTGTGGGGCTGTAAAATGTAAGGCTCTATTGGGTGCTGCCAATATTGTTCAAGTTCAGCAATATTGAGATTTTGAATTCGATGCGGAACACCCGGCTCAATATACAGCTCATCACTCAGCGGGTTCGAAGAGCGCTGGTAAACTCTCGCTTCTGATATCAGTGGGCTGTTCAGCCAGTCAACGCTGGGCAAGTTGTCTCGCTGGCCCTTTGAAGGAATAAAGCCACGCTCCACCAAAACCGCGCGATCAACCCCAAACTCCATAAGCTGATAAGCCAAATAACCAACCTCACCTTTATAGGTTTGATTATCGAGCAATAGGTACTTTCCCTCGATGGGTCTTAATTCAGCGGTAACCCGCATACCTGTAAGATAGCGGTTCTCGGTAACGTTTAGCTGAGTAATATCGATTGCAGGAGCCTGTTCTCGTACATCCAAAAACTGCTCCATTTGCTGCTTTTCTCCTGCTCTAGATAGTTGCCAAAGGCCTAAGTTGACCAAAATAGAAAAGGCAACCACAGTTAATAACAGACCAACCCAAAACGAGTACGACTTCATCTGAACTGATAAGGAAGACTTTATGGTATTCATCTTCAAATCGCTGTTGGTAGTGTTACTACTGTTTATCATCGTAAACCTCGCAAGAGCGATGCTCGAAATGGTGAAAGGGCCTCAACCTGAAAGTGATGAGGAGCCTCGCCAAGATAAGCCTATGAGTTATTACCTTGGCCGACGGGTGTTCCTCTCTGCACTCGCCGTTGTGTTATTGATCGCCGCCCTTCTTACAGGTTTTATTGAACCTAATGTCCGCCCTTACTAAGGGCGCACACACCTACAGCACATAAACAAAGACAAACAGACATAGCCAAACCACATCGACAAAGTGCCAGTACCAGCTGCCTGCCTGAAACGCGAAGTGATCCTTAGGAGTAAAATGATCTTTTGCCACACGGGCGAGCAGTATGATTAGGAATGTCGTCCCTAAGAAAACGTGCATGCCGTGGAAGCCAGTCAATAAGAAGAAAGTGTTGCCATATATTCCGGATTGCAGAGTAAGATTCAGGTCCTGATAGGCATGGGCATACTCAACACCTTGGTAATAAAGGAAAAAACCAGCCAGAACAATCGTAATTTCTAGCCATACAATGAGCGCCATACGTTTGTTCTGCTCAAGACTCGTATGGGCCATATGCAAAGTAATAGAGGAAGTCAGAAGAATCAGGGTGTTAATCAACGGAATTCCCTGCCATCCCATCGCTGTCGTTGTGACACCATCGGGGGTGGTCGTCAGCGGCCAAAGTGCTTCAAACGTGGGCCACAAAACCTCATGAGTCATCGCATTATTGCTCGCGCCACCCAACCAAGGCACTGAGATCATGCGCGCATAAAACAGTGCTCCGAAAAAGGCACCAAAGAACATCACTTCAGAGAAGATAAACCAACTCATCCCTTGCCTAAAAGAGCGCGAGATTTGCTCAGAATACTTACCTGTCATCGACTCGGTAATCACATTACTAAACCACCCCGCAAACATGTAGAGCAGGAACAGGAATCCAGCCAGTAGAATCAACTTACCGAAGATACTGCCTTCTCCACCTTCGGCCATGTTCTGCACCGTGATCCCCGCGCCAACCGCGATAAGAAACAGCGCAACCGCTCCGACAATTGGCCAGCTGCTTTGAGCGGGAACATAATATGATTGATGTTTTGAACTCATGGCTTAGCTCCTTGCTGTGTGAGGTCGCCACTCGGTTCCATTCGTGCTACTTCAACGGGTTGTGGAACCTTATCCGTAATGTCGTAGAGGGTATACGACAGCGTTAATGTATGAATCGACTCCGGAATATCTGGCTCAATATAGAAGATCAAAGGCATCTCGGCCTTGGCCAGGCTTTCCAGTGGTTGGTGATTAAAGCAGAAACATTCGATTTTGTTGAAATATGACGCGCCCATGCCCGGTGACACTGAAGGAACAGCCTGACCGATAGTAGCTATGGATGACTGGTTTGTTGCTATGTAGGCCGTCTGAATCACTTCTCCAGGATGCACATCCATTGACTGTTGCTTAGGTTCAAACGACCAAGGCATACCCTGATTTCTGTGTGCCATAAACTCAACTCGAATAAGACGTGATGTGTCAGGAACCATACCTTGTGGCTGTAGCGCAGACTCAGTATTTGTTTTTCCGTTGATTCCTAAAGCCTCGCACATCACGTCATATAACGGGACAAGCGCAAAACCAAAGCCAAACATTGCCACCACTGCTGCCAGCAGTTTTAAGGTTAATTTGTTATTGGATTGCTGTTGTCCATCCATAGCGCTTCCCTCAATCCACTTTCGGTGGGGTAGAGAATGTATGGTGTGGTGCTGGGCTTGGTACTGTCCACTCCAACCCTTCAGCACGATCCCACGGTTTTGCCTCAGCTTTTTCTCCTCCACGGATACACTTAATCACTAACCAGAGGAAAATGAGCTGAGACAAACCAAAGGCAAAACCACCAATCGACACTATCTGATTGATGTCGGCAAACTGAATCGCATAGTCAGGAATGCGTCTTGGCATCCCAGCTAAGCCAAGAAAATGCATCGGGAAGAATAAGACATTGACCGAAATCACTGAGCACCAGAAATGCCACAAGCTCAACTTATGGTCATACATATGCCCTGTCCATTTCGGTAGCCAATAGTAAGCGGCGGCCATAATCGAGAATACCGCCCCTGAGACCAACACATAATGGAAGTGCGCGACCACAAAATACGTATCGTGATACTGGAAGTCTGCAGGAACAATCGCCAGCATAAGGCCAGAAAACCCACCAATGGTAAACAGAATGATGAAAGCAATGGCGAACAGCATCGGTGTCTCAAATGTCATCGCGCCCCGCCACATCGTAGCCACCCAGTTGAACACTTTGACCCCAGTGGGCACCGCGATCAGCATGGTGCAATACATAAAGAAGAGTTCGGCGAACACCGGCATCCCTGTTGTAAACATATGGTGTGCCCAAACCAAGAAGGACAGCAGCGCGATACTACAAGTGGCGTACACCATCGAGTGGTAACCAAACAATTTTTTACCACTGAACGCTGGGATGATGGCCGACACAATACCGAACGATGGCAAGATCATGATGTACACTTCGGGGTGACCGAAGAACCAGAAGATATGCTGGAACATCACAGGGTCACCACCACCCGCGGCATCAAAGAATGATGTGCCGAAGTACTTATCGGTGAGCACCATCGTCACCGCCCCCGCCAGCACGGGCATGACGGCAATCAACAAGAAAGCAGTAATCAACCAAGTCCAGACAAACATCGGCATCTTGAACCAAGTCATCCCCGGCGCTCTCATATTGACGATAGTAACGATCACGTTGATCGCACCCATGATCGAGCTAATCCCCATGATGTGGACTGAGAACACAAACAGCGCCGTACTATCAGGCCCGTAAGTCGTAGAAAGCGGCGCGTAGAAAGTCCAGCCAAAATCAGGGCCCCCACCTTCCGTAAATAACGAAGCAATCAGGATTAAGAACGCAAAAGGTAAGATCCAAAAACTGAGGTTGTTCATCCGTGGTAACGCCATATCTGGTGCGCCAATCATCATCGGAATCATCCAGTTTGCTAAGCCAGTAAAGGCTGGCATGACCGCGCCAAACACCATGATCAAGCCATGCACGGTCGTCATCTGATTAAAGAACTGCGGCTCGACCAATTGCAGGCCAGGTTGGAACAACTCGGCGCGAATGATCATCGCCATGGCTCCACCGGTCAGGAACATAATGAAACTGAACCAAAGGTAAAGCGTCCCGATGTCTTTGTGGTTGGTCGAATAAATCCAGCGGGCTATGCCAGAAGGCGCTTCGTGATGCTCATGATCATCGTGTTCATCAATGGCAATCGCACTGTTTGCTCTTCCTAACTCGGCATCAGCCGCTGGCGCTGATTTTACTGATTCAGAATTCATTGACTCAGGTTTGGACGTTTTCATTGCCCCTCCTTGGATGCCTTAAATGCATTCACATCGGATGCCTGCACCACATCACCCGTACTGTTTCCTAAACCGTTACGTTGGTACGTCACCACAGCCGCAATTTCTTTGTCCGAAAGCTGATTAGCAAAAGCCTGCATCGCAGTCCCTGCCCGACCGTTAACCACCACATCAATATGAGTATCAACATCGCCCGTCGCGATCTTACTGCCTGTAATCGCAGGGAAAGCTCCCGGAATACCCGCGCCGCTCACCTGATGACAGACGGCGCATCGGTCGACATAAACCTTCTCACCTATCGTCATCAACTCTTCTTGTGATAATGACGCGGTTAGAGATGCCGCCGCTTCTTGCTTCGCTTGCTCTATCTCAGCTTTTTTCGCCAATAGCCAAGCATCGTACTTGTCTTCTTCCATGGCATGAACAACGACGGGCATGAATCCATGTGCGCGGCCACATAGCTCTGCACACTGACCACGGTAAACACCGGGCTCATCAATGCGCGTCCACGCTTCGTTGATAAAGCCCGGGATCGTGTCTTTCTTCACTGCAAAGTCAGGTACCCACCAAGAGTGAATTACATCATCGGAAGTCAGGAGGAATCGTACTTTTCGGTTGATGGGCAACACGAGAGGGTTATCAACTTCAAGAAGATAATGTGCGCCTTTTTCTTCTATACCATCAATGGCTTTTTGGCTGGTTGCTAACAAGCTGAAAAACTCAACGTCTTCTCCGAAGTAGCTGTAGTGCCACTTCCACTGGGAGCCAGTGACCTTAATCGTCAGATCGGATTGGGACGTATCTTCCATGGCGACAAGCGTACGAGTCGCCGGAATTGCCATGAGAACCAGAATGATGATGGGGATGACCGTCCAAATCACTTCCACTTTGGTACTTTCATGGAAGTTGGCCGCCACGGCCCCTTTTGATTTTCTGTGATGGTACATGGAATAGAACATTGCCCCGAATACCACGACGGCAATAGCGCAACAGATATAGAAGATCAGCATGTGTAAGTCATAGACTTCATTACTGATGCCTGTCACACCTCTGGTCATGTTCAAGGTGTTCTCTTCAGCGTTGACTGAAGTAGCAAAGCCAACAAACAACACATTGATCAGTTGCCACAGTGAAACCTGTAATCTTTTCAAAAGACCTCTCCTCTGCCTGAGGCATCATCTCTGATGATTTATCCAAGGCGCCCTTTAGCCTGAACGACGCAAAAAAGTCCTAGTGGGCCAAAGGGTGCGGAAAATTCCTTGTAAACAGCAAATTCGATGTAATTTGTTATATTTATGTTAATAAAAGCTAGTTGGCGTTTACTAATTGTGCAAGAAAGTGCTAATGGAAATGTCGCTAATTTGAGCAGGTTAAATTGAAGATTGATCACAATAATTGGTTTAGCGATTGCGCTCTCGCAAATGATAATCAATATCACTTAATATCCATCCATTATTTCCCAAATGTCATACACTTGGGATAACGATAGTTAAAGGTAGAAATAAGTTATGATGGAACAAGTTACTCGTTGGTTGGAAAAAGATCCGGATCCACGTACTCGTGAAGAACTTCAACACTTGATTGATAAAGAACAGTATCAAGAATTAGCTGACCGATTTAGCCAGAGATTGGAGTTTGGTACTGCTGGTTTACGAGGAAAAGTCGGCTGTGGTCCAAATCGAATGAACCGACTTGTTATTCAGGAAACGGCTACCGGGCTTGGCCATTATCTTATTAAGCACGTTCAAGATGCAGTAAAACGTGGCGTTGTCATTGGGTATGATGGACGCCCAGATTCAAAGCAATTCGCTCATGATACCGCCTCTGTATTGACCTCTTTAGGCATCAAGGTTTACCTGACACACGATGTTGCTGCGACACCTATCGCTGCATTTGGTGTTCGTCATTTTAATGCCGCCGCTGCTGTTGTCGTCACGGCCAGCCACAACCCACCAGAGTACAACGGCTTTAAAGTGTATTGGGAAAATGGCGCTCAAATCATTCCTCCTCATGACTCTGGTATTGCGGGAGAAATCGACGAAGCCGCCACAAAACCCATCCCTTTGATGAACCTTGATGATGCAGAAAAGCATGATCTTCTCGTGTGGCTTAAAGAAGACTACTACGAGACTTATCGCCAAACGATGAATGGCAACCCACTGCTGGCTAATCATCAACAGCCGGAAGCGGTTGGCGTCGCCTATACCGCAATGCATGGTGTAGGTGCTGACATGGCAGAAACACTGCTGAAAGATGCAGGCTTCACCAAAGTCTACAGCGTTGCCGAGCAACGTGATCCCGATGGCTTTTTCCCGACTGTGAACTTCCCTAACCCTGAGGAAGCTGGTGCCATGGATATGGTGGTCGCGTTGGCGAAAGCTAATAACGCCGACATTGCGTGTGCCAATGACCCAGACGCAGACCGTTTTGCGGTCGCTGCTCGTCGACCTGATGGCGAATACCAGATGCTAACGGGCGATCAGGTGGGTTCTCTATTTGGTGACTACCTACTTAGCCATACCGATGCAACTAAACAGTTGATTGGTAATACTATTGTGTCTTCAACATTGCTTAAGAAGATTGCACTTTCTCATGGCGCTGAGTACTACCAAACTCTGACTGGTTTCAAATGGCTGACCAATATCGCCATGCAAAAACAAACCGCAGAGAAACAGTTCCTGTTCGCTTATGAAGAAGCACTAGGCTACACCGTGGGTAATAAAGTGTGGGATAAAGATGGCTTGTCTGCTCTGGTCGCTTTCTCTCAGCTAACCGCCGAGCTAAAGAGTCAAGGGAAAACGGTGTGGGATCAATTGGAAAGCATTTATCGCGAGCACGGTATGTACATCAATGCTCAACATAGCACTGCGCTCGATCCAAAAGCACCGCCTGTAGGTGACAAGCTACGAGCTGCGCAGCCAAGTCAAATCGCGGGCCGTAAAGTCGAAGTGATTGAAGATTTGAAGTCTTCAACACGCACCTTTGCAGATGGAAAAACTGAATCTATTGACCTACCAGCCAGTGACGTTCTGATCTATCACCTGTCTGGCGGTGCACGTGTCATCGTTCGCCCATCAGGTACAGAACCTAAGCTGAAGTGCTACTACGAAGTCGTCGAAGCATTTGATGCCGCAGATAGCTTTTCCGTCGCGGAAGAAAAAGCTGAGCTAGCGCTGGATATGCTGATCAGTGAACACCAAACAAGTTTGGATCACTAACGAGTCATCGTCTCGAAAGTACCTGTTTACAAAGCGGCTGGATAGCCGCTTTTTCTATATCTCTACTCTTATTTCAATCCCCAAACACCTTCAAACTGACAAATATGTTAAAGTTTGGCTTCCACTTTCCTCTAGTGATTGAATCGTCATGAATACCGTTTTATCTGTCATCCCTGTTGGGGTGCGTTTTATGCTGCTTTCGGCGCTTGGCTTTGCCTTAATGTCGGCCTGCGTCAAATACGTCAGCAACTATGGTATTCCTGTGTTTGAGATTGTTGCCGCAAGGGCATTAGTTTCGCTGGTGATCAGTTACCTAGATGTCAAACGCAAGCGCATTTCAGTGTGGGGACACAATAAGCCCTTATTAATGCTTCGCGGTGCAGTCGGCACGGTCGCTCTCATGTGCGTTTACTATTCGGTGACAACCCTTCCGCTAGCGGAAGCAACCATCCTCCAATACGTGCACCCTGTGTTTACTGCCTTACTTGGCGTGCTATTTCTCAAAGAGCGCATTCAGTTTTCGACTATGATCTGCATCGCGCTTTGTTTAGTGGGTTTAGGTGTGATGGTTCAGCCGAACATGCAAACAGGCTCCAGCTCAGACTTACCGCTGTTTAGCGTGATGATGGCACTACTTGGTGCCTTTGGTAGCTCTATTGCTTATGTCATTGTCCGTCGATTAAGCCAGACAGAAGATAGCTCAGTGATTATTTTCTATTTTCCACTGATGGCCCTACCAACCTCTATGATGTTGATAGGCGATGATTTTGTGTGGCCAAGTCTATTTTTGACCTTGATGCTGATCCTAGTTGGCGTCTTTACTCAGATAGGCCAATACGGGCTAACCAAAGCGATGCAGACTCAAGCCGCAGGCAAAGCCTCAGCCTATTCCTATGTGCAAATTGTATTTTCAGCCCTACTTGGTGCTTGGGTGTTCAACGAAATCCCATCCTATTGGACATATTTGGGTGGCTCGTTGATTGTAATTGGCGCATTAATCAACGTCTTTGGGCAACATTTGAAGCCACCGTTCCAACGGGCGAAATAGCTTCAAACCCTCTCGGGGTGTCTATACTTGTCATTAACGATGATAATGAAAACACCCCGCAATGAATTTACGAGTATGCTTTTGCTTCCTGATCCTGCTAACCAGCTCTAACGCCCTTGCGACAGCGATAGAGCTCCGTGACGAACATCTGAGTATCTGCGGCGACTCTATCGACTGGCCTCCCTATACATACCTAGATGGAGAAGACGTTAAAGGCTTCGATCTCGAGGTTCTTAACGAGGTTTTGATACCTAAAAACATCACCTTCAATTTCACCATGACATCATGGACCCGCTGCCTTAAAGGTGCGAAGAGCGGTGAATTCCAAATTGCAGTCAGCGCTTCACACTCAGAAGAGCGTGCCAAGCACTACCTGTATACAACTTGGTACTATCACGTCACTCCCCACTACTTATATAAAAAGTCGAGATTTCCTCAAGGATTAAACATTGATGGCGTCGCGGAGTTAGATAAATACAAGGTCTGTGGGATCCACGGCTACAACTATGGCGATTTCTGGCTTAAAAATGTTGACCAATACTCTCACAACATGCATGAACTCGTTACAGAACTCAAAGAACAAAGATGCGACGTTATTCTATCTTGGCAGGAGATACTCGAAGGAATTAAAAGCATTTGGGGTATTACTTACGTAAGTGAAGAGATCGAATCTAAGCCGATTCCAAATATGCCTAAGCATAAATTTTACATGTTGATTTCCAAACAATATGAACATGGTCCAGCTCTGCGGAATATCCTCGATAAAGGCTTGAGAAGATTCCAAACCAAATAAATATCGACCCGAACTTTCGCACTTAGCCCACCAATAATCCCAACAAGTGATATATAAAATTATTATCAAAAATATATAACTGACTGAACTTTGATAACTTTTTTCATCCAGCTCACTAATCTGCTCACCACAGCCCATGCAGCAGCATGCGGCGCTTTTACTCAACAACAGGAACAGATTAGTGAAAAAGTTATTACCTATACTGGCGCTGGCCGCAGTATCGTCAAACAGTATTGCCGCTGAAGACCCAAACATCTCCGTCGGCCTTGGTTATGATCAAGACCTGAGCGTCATCTTCGATCTTAATAGCACTTTTAGAATGACGGCAGGAAACGATGGCATGGCAATGGACTACGTATTTAAGCGTGGTGACATCGAGTCAGAAACTGATATCAACTGGTTTTTAGGCGCTGGTGGTTACTATGAGTGGGATGATGACTTTGGTGCACGCCTACCACTAGGTGTTGAAGTTCACTTTGCAGACAAGTGGGAAATCTACGCGCAGGTGCACCCAGAGTTAGGTATTAGTGACGGCTTGGATTTCGGTGTTGGAGCTTCATTTGGCGTCACCTACTCATTCAAATAAGTCGTTCGGGGCAGCCTGCATTCACTGCCCCGGCTTCTTTGATTTACAGTAGCCGTCTCCTCAGGCCCGCTTTTTCAAGGATGCGGGTTGAAATCTCTTCTACCGACAACGATGAAGTATTGATATATGGAATGGCTTCACGTCGGAATAAAGCCTCAACACTTTCCAATTCGTTGATGCACTGTTCTGTACTTGCATATTCACTGCCCGCCAAACGGTTCTCGCGAATTTCCGTCAATCTTTCAGGATCGATCGTCAGACCAAACAATTTATGGCGATGGATTTCGAATTCTGGCAGCAGTCTCAGACGACGAATATCTTCCTCAATGAATGGGTAGTTCACAACTCGCAGACCAAATTGCATAGCCATATAAAGGCTGGTTGGCGTTTTACCGCTTCGAGAAACACCCAGCAGTATAATGTCAGCCTCGTCCATTCCCTTGAGCGTAATACCATCATCATGCGCTAAGGTGTATTCAATTGCTGCAATGCGGTCAAAGTAGGTGTCAGAATCTTTGCCTACACTGCGCGATCGCTGCAGCTTCGGTTTTGGCTCCATCTGGATATCATCTTTAACCTGTTGGACGATACTCGCCAGCACATCGTAACTAAATGCAGGGGCTTCCAATAGTTTCTGTTTGATCTCCGGTATAACGATGGAAAAAAACACTAAAGGCTTCACACCGCTCTCTTGGTAAGACTGTTCAATCTCTTTCAGAAGATCCGCCAATTTGTCTTCACTTTCAACAAACGGAAACGTTTTTTCGTTGGCGTTAAACGGGAATTGACCCAAAACAACATGACCTAATGTCTCACATGTTATGGCCGTTCCGTCAGAAACATAGAATACATCACGACTTTGAATATCAATTTGCATCTTTTATTTAAACTTTAAAATTCTTTTGAGTAGGATGGACACCATAATATCGATAATAAAACCCGGCTGACAATTACGCCCCCCACAGCTTTGAAAATTTGTTGAGAATTTTTTTGAGCCCATGCGTAATCGTTTGCCTATCCCTACAAAGCTGCAATGTTTCTGGAGAAAGACATGCAAAAGAACACCCTCTGGTTCAATAGCCTATCCATGGAAGATGTCGACAAGGTCGGCGGTAAAAACGCTTCACTTGGAGAAATGGTTTCAAATCTATCGAATGCTGGCGTTTCAGTACCGAATGGTTTTGCGACTACTTCTTACGCGTTTAACCAATTCCTTGATTATGAAGGTCTGGATGAACGAATCCACCAACTGCTCGATGAACTAGACGTTGAGGATGTAGAAGCTCTGCGTAAGACAGGTGCCACCATCCGTCAATGGGTTTTAGAAGCTCCCTTCCCTGCTGACCTAGAGCAGGATATTCGTAACGACTACCAAGAACTGATTGAAGGTAATACAGAGCTTTCAGTCGCCGTTCGATCTTCAGCAACTGCTGAAGACTTGCCGGATGCCTCATTCGCGGGCCAGCAAGAAACGTTTCTTAACGTAAAAGGTATCGATGCTGTACTTGAAGCAACGAAACACGTTTACGCATCTCTGTTTAATGACCGCGCTATCTCCTACCGTGTGCACCAAGGTTTTGACCACCGTGGTATCTCGCTGTCTGCGGGTATCCAACGCATGGTGCGCTCAGATAAAGCCTCTTCAGGTGTTATGTTCACCTTAGACACTGAATCTGGCTTTGATCAGGTTGTGTTCATCACTTCCTCTTGGGGTCTAGGGGAAATGGTCGTTCAGGGTGCAGTAAACCCGGACGAGTTCTACGTTCACAAGCCAATGCTTGAAGCGGGTCAGCATCCGATTGTTAAGAAGACGTTCGGTTCTAAACTTATCAAGATGATCTACTCGACCAACCAAGAAATTGGTAAGCAAGTCGATATCATTGATACCTCTGCACAAGAGCGTGAGCAGTTCTCTCTTAATGACGAAGAGATCAAAGAACTGGCAAAACAAGCGATGATCATCGAAAAGCACTACCAGCGTCCGATGGATATCGAGTGGGCGAAAGATGGCATTGATGGCAAGCTTTACATTGTTCAAGCTCGCCCAGAGACCGTATGTTCTCAAAGCGAACAGAACGTCATTGAGCGTTACGAGCTGAACAACAAAGCAGAAGTTTTGGTCGAAGGCCGTGCTATTGGTCAGCGTATCGGCTCTGGCCCAGTACGTCTGGTTGACTCGCTAGACCAAATGTCTTTGGTTCAAGATGGCGATGTACTGGTTACTGACATGACTGACCCAGACTGGGAACCAGTAATGAAGAAGGCCTCTGCTATCGTCACTAACCGTGGTGGCCGTACTTGTCACGCAGCTATCATCGCGCGTGAGCTGGGTATTCCAGCAATCGTTGGTTGTGGTGATGCCACATCTAAGCTGACAGACGGCGCTACCGTTACTGTCTCTTGTTCTGAAGGTGAGACAGGTTACGTTTATCAAGGTGAGCTGGACTTTGAAGTGAAGCGTTCTGCGGTTGATGAACTGCCACTGCTGCCAACTAAAGTGATGATGAACGTCGGTAACCCAGACCGTGCATTCGACTTCGCGCAGATTCCAAACGAAGGTGTTGGCTTGGCGCGTCTGGAATTCATCATCAACAAGATGATTGGTATTCACCCGAAAGCACTGCTGAACTTCGATGCACAAAGTGACGAGCTAAAAGCAGAAATCACTCAGCGTATCCGTGGCTACAAAGATCCTATCGATTTCTACGTCAGCAAGCTGACTGAAGGTATCGCGACTATCGCTGCGGCATTCTGGCCAAAACGTGTCATCGTTCGTATGTCTGACTTTAAGTCCAACGAGTACAGCAACCTAGTTGGCGGCAAAGGATACGAACCGCACGAAGAAAACCCTATGCTGGGCTTCCGTGGTGCGTCACGTTATATCTCACCTGTATTTGAAGACTGCTTCGAGCTAGAAACTCAGGCGATTAAGCGTGTTCGCAATGAGATGGGTCTGAAGAACGTTGAAATCATGATCCCATTCGTGCGTACTCCGAGCGAAGCGGCATCTGTTATCGATCTTCTTGCGAAGTTCGACCTGCGCCGTGGTGATCAGGGTCTGAAAGTCATCATGATGTGTGAACTACCGTCTAATGCTGTACTGGCAGACGAGTTCCTCAAGTACTTTGACGGCTTCTCAATCGGTTCTAACGATATGACTCAGCTAACACTGGGCCTAGACCGAGATTCAGGCGACGTGGCTCACCTGTTTGACGAACGCAACCCTGCTGTTAAAGCCATGCTGCAAATGGCTATCGATGCTGCGACTAAAGCTGGTAAATACGTCGGTATTTGTGGTCAGGGTCCATCTGACCATGATGATCTAGCTGAATGGCTAATGGAGCAAGGTATCAGCTCAGTGTCACTTAACCCAGATACTGTGATTGATACTTGGCTGAAACTTGGTCAGGTAAGCGGCAAGTAAAACGGCTCGATAACTGAGTAAAAACCGCCTAGTCTGACTGGGCGGTTTTTTGTTTTCACGATTAAATCGCTGACTTTATTCTCTCAAAATGTCTATTTATCCGATTTCGACATTTTTCTCTCTACCCACTTTATTACACCTAAAAACGCTCAACGCCTTGCCCTGCCTAGCGACTCAATACTGAATTTATGAGTCCTACCTCTATTATTCAAAATAAAAATAAAGACCACACACAGTTCACGGTTGCAACATAATTTCAATCAAATTAACATCAGCAAAACAAAAATCCACCATTGAACGAAAATAGCACATTTAATCATGAATATTTAGCGGTTTTTATTGAATAGTATTGCAAAGGTATTCGAAAGACAGTAGGCTTGCGCCCGATGATTAAATGCAGATGTATAGTGAATATATATGCCAGGTGGATTGGCCTATCATATTGACTAGTAGTAACACGAGAATTGTAATGCAGAATAACGCTCAATCTATCAAACAGACGAAAGGTAAAGGCAACTTTTGGATGTTCTTTATCCCTTCTTTACTGGGTCTGTTTCTTTTCATGGCGCCGATTAGCTATGACGGTGATATCACCATCCCAGTCGCTGTACTGGCAAAATCCATCCAAGCTGTATTTGGTGATCACCTTGTAGGTATGGTCACGTCTATCATCTTGTTTATGGCGACAACATCATTGTTATGCCGTATTAAGAACCCTGCATTTATTGCTAACAACCCATTTTTAAACAGCCTGTTTAACCCAAGCCCTCTTTGGCTGGCAGTGCGTGTTATTGGTGGTCTTGCTGTTGCGATGACCTTCTTCCAGGTTGGCCCTGAAGCCGTATGGGAAGAAAATACTGGCGGCCTAGTGCTAGAAGGTTTGCTGCCAACGCTATTCTCAGTATTCATCTTTGCAGGTCTACTGCTCCCATTGCTACTTAACTTTGGTTTGCTAGAGCTGTTTGGCACGCTGCTAAGTAAAGTGATGCGCCCTGTATTTAACTTACCTGGTCGTAGTGCTATCGACTGTATGGCTTCTTGGCTTGGCGATGGCTCAGTCGGTATCCTGTTGACCAGCAAGCAATACGAAAACAAATTCTACACACAGCGCGAAGCGGCTGTCGTGGGTACCACATTCTCAGCGGTATCCATCACGTTCAGCTTAGTCGTTCTTGCTCAGGTTGAACTGGAACACTTGTTCTTACCTTTCTACGGTGCAATCTGTCTGGCGGGTATTGTGGCAGCGATCATCATTCCTCGCTTGCCTCCTCTAAGCATGAAGAAAGACGCTTTCATCGATGGCACTAAGCCAGCAAAAGATGCCGATGCTATTCCTTCAGGCCATACAAGCGTGTCTTGGGGTATGGAGCTGGCACTGGCGAAAGCGAGCCAAGTGAAATCATTTAAAGATGTCTTTGGTGAAGGCGTGCGTAACGCGGTAGACATGGTATTTGGCGTGCTACCTGTAGTAATGGGCCTAGGTACAATTGCTCTGGTGATTGCTGAGTACACGTCGGTGTTTAGCTTCCTAGGTCAACCGTTCATCCCATTCCTTGAGCTATTAGGCATCCCAGAAGCGGCAGCAGCCTCTGAAACTATCGTGGTTGGTTTTGCTGATATGTTTATCCCAGCGATTCTAGCGTCGTCTATTGATAACGAAATGACACGTTTCGTCATCGCTGCTATGTCTGTCACTCAGCTGATTTACATGTCTGAAGTTGGTGCGCTGTTACTTGGTAGCCGTATCCCAGTGAACATCTTTGAACTGTTTGCCATCTTCATTCTACGTACGTTAATCACACTGCCTGTGATTGCCGGTATTGCTCATCTGATTTTCTAATCTCAGATTGCAAATCAATCTTTTTTCAAAGGCCCTTTCAGGGCCTTTGTTTTACCTGCCAACCTAGATCAGCAAAATAAAGTCTCTTACCTATACTTAAGTTAATTTGAGAGGTGGTAAAGGAGGGAGAGATGAGCCCTTTACTTTTGCACGTGCTATTGCTGACAACGCCCGCACCAGCAGTCGATGCGAGCTCTTTGCCTTTGAAATGTCGCCTACTCCATACTGCTGACAACTTTTGGTTTTATCGCGAGCAGATGGTGTATGAAAGCGATCAGTTTGTGATCTTCCAAAACTTTAAAGGTCGGGTTGTCACTCAAGTGGATTTAAAAACCAATGAGTTGATCAGGACAACCTACATCGGCGAACCTTACGATCCTAAATATCAAATCCTGCTTGGATTATGTGATAAAACCAAGCACACGGTTGAAATGTGGAAACTCAAACAAGTTCCCTACGATAATTGAGCCCTACCAGTAGCGCTCAAAGGTGATGTTGCCTCCCGTCGCTCGACGGAATTTTTCTAACCCAAACCCTTGCAGAGTCTTAGTGGTCTCTTTGATCATTTCTGGGTTTCCGCACAGCATGACAAAACTGTTCTCCTGAGTGAGCTCTGCCTGTGCTCTTTCTTGAATCTCACGTTGATCCAACAGCTGAGGAATGCGGCCATATAGAGTATTTGGGTGTTGCTCTCTCGATACAACAGGCACATAACTCAGGCGACCTTCATATTGGTCAACTAACTGCTCAATCAAGTAGCGGTAGACCAAATCTTTCTCATGCCTAACACCATGTACTAAAACAATTTTTTCATATCCGGGGCGAACGTTAATGTCATCGAGTAGCGATAGGAAAGGACCAATACCCGTCCCCGTTGAAAGCAGCCATAAGTCCTGAGTCGATTTAGGAATAGAACTCAAAATCAAATCACCATAGGCGGCAGCGCCTACGTATACCGAGTCTCCCTCTTTCAAGTGCTGCAGTTTTGGCGTCAATTTGCCTTTAGGGTTCGAAACAATCAGAAATTCCAGCATATCGCTGCTGTTGAGTGGTGCGTTGACGACTGAATACGCTCGGCTGATCAATTGACCACCGTCGTCATACAGGGCCAGTTTAGTAAATTGGCCCGCTTTAAAGGTGAGAGGCGCGCCGGTAAGACGTAAACTGAATAGCTCTGACGTCCAGTCAGTGCGCTTATCTACTTTGGCGAGATTAAAACCATCGGGTGCGGTCATTGCAGATCCTCCATCAGGTTACCTCTTTAAAACCTACTCCTCTGATCTTTATAAGTAAAGACGGGCCTTTACTTAGTCATTAAAGATCACATTTTGATAACATTTTCACAAAACCACTTGATTCAGCATTAGAATAAAAACTCTTTTAAAAACCAATGCAAGGAACACGCATGGAATCGTTACTGAAAGACTTTCCGGTCATCACAGAAATTCCGGTCGCTTGGGGTGAAATGGATGCTCTCCAACACGTCAATAATGTGGTTTACTTTCGCTACTTTGAAACCGCAAGACTCGACTACTTTGAGCACATCAATCTTCTCGTCAACCTAAGCCAAAGCCATATCGGCCCAGTATTGGGCGAAACAAGCTGTCGCTATAAAATGCCCATCACCTATCCAGACACTCTGATGATAGGGTCTAAAGTCGTCGACATTCAGGAAGATAGATTCACTATGGAGTATCAGGTTGTGAGCAAGAAAGTCGGTAAAGTCAGTACCGTAGGGCGCGCCACCTGTGTGATGTTTGATTTTAAAAACAATTGCAAAGCAAACTTACCTGAGCAAATCAAACAGTCCATTTTAAATTTAGAAGCGACGGCAGAATCCTAATACACCGCTTGACCTTCCCCCTAGGGGAAGCTTTATGCTAGCCGGGTTATCGTCATTTTAGGTTACGTATGGGCTTCCCTTCGATTCGTAAATACTGGATTCTATTTATCAGCATGAGCGCCATGTTGGTATCCAGTTTTGCTACTAGCGAAACCCTAATGACGTTCGAAATGCTCAGCGATTCCGGTAGCAAGCAGGCTCACTGTGGCATGGCAATGAACATGAGCCCAGCGCTGACAGATTCTTCAATCCCTTCAGATCATTGTGAAACCAGCGAAGAGATGGTTCATAACTGTTGTAGCGTGATGTGCGCAACGGTTTTCGCCCCCATTCCCCGAATTGATAAACCTTTACTAATCTCGACTCAGTTGGCTCTGATCCATTCAGATGTCCAAGGTCAGGTCATTACCCGTTTAAGCTCACTCTATCGCCCTCCGATAGCGTAATCCGTTCTCTGTTATCGACTCCCAGCCTATTGCTTTGGGAGATGGTTTTTCGTGCCTGTCAGGCACTCGGAAACGGACAATAAAGTGAAAATCAAACCAAGGATTCTGGCGCTATCTGTCAGCGCCGCGGTCTGGTTTGCGCCTGTATCAGCAAGCAACTTGCAAGAGCAGGCTCACCAACCGCAAGCTGTGCTATCACAATTGATCAGCATGGCACTCAACAACGACAGCAATAGAAAGCAATATTTTGCTCAGTCACAAGCTTTGCGCGAGACCGGCGTTGCCAGTGCCACGCTAATGGACCCCAAAATCAAAGTTGGCTTCGGTGGCCTACCTGTCGACAGCTTCAAATTCGACGAAGATCCGATGACGAACATTTCCGTCGGATTGATGCAACAATTTGAGCGTGGCTCGACACTGGAGTTACAACAAAAGAAAAGCAATCAACAAGCGGATGGCGTTGGTTTACAAATTGATGCCCGAGAATTGGATGTCATTAACAGCATGACCCAACTCTGGCTTGAACTGGGTTATCAGCAGCAGGCGAAAACCATCATGCTGGAAAACCGTCGTTTGCTTAAAGAAATGGAAAGCTTCATTCAGACCAACTATTCGATTGGTAAAAGTGAAGCTCAGGATCTGCTCAATGCTCAGCTTCAAGTGAGCAAACTGGATGAGAAGCTTCAGGCTAATCAGCAGATGCAACAGCGCTTGATGGCACAGCTTTCAGAATGGTTGGGAGCCGATTGGTCTGAACAGATTCAGAACGTCAGCGCATCCAATCAGCTTAACTGGACTAAGCTCGACCAACAGCTGAACGAGAACCTAGCAAACTCCGAGTATTACCAGCAGCTCAGCCTGCACCCAATGGTACAAATGGCCAGCCAAACTGTATCCACTTCCGAAACTCAGGTTGAAATTGCACAGCAGGCTTACCAACCTCAGTTTGGCGTTGAAGTCATGTACGCCTACCGTCAGGCCAACGGCATGATGGGAGAACCTGCATCAGACCTAGTTAGTGCCTATCTAACTATGGACATTCCTCTGTTCACGGGAAACCGTCAGGACAGAAATCTCGCTGCGGCCCAATATCAGGTCGGCGCGGCCAAGTCCCAGAAAGACACGTTACTGGCTCAGATGAATGCCAAAGTCAACGCCTTGCTTGTCGACCGAACCAATTTAGCCCAACGACTAGAACGGTATCAGTCCACCCTTCTTCCTCAGGCCAACGCACGAATTCGTGCGGTTGAGCGAGGTTATCAGAACAACACGTCTCAGTTTAACGATGTCATTACGGCCTCTGCCGATGAACTTGCTCTGCAACTCGAACAGCAACGTCTGATTGCAGATTTAAACATTGTGAACAGCAACTTAGCTGCCCTACTGGACGGTTTTGATTATCAAGTTGAGCCAGTCACTTTGGCTCAAGGCGAACAAGAATAAGGTATCTGACATGAAAACATTACAAATCGCTGCTATCGCTCTGTTGGTAGGAGGCGCGCTGGGCTATTCCGCTAATCATTTCCTAGCCGGATCTAGCATGGGAATGGACGCCAAGGCTGAGTCTGGTTCTTCTGATTCTGCTGAACCTCTCTACTGGGTTGCTCCGATGGACCCGAACTACAAGCGAGATAAGCCCGGTAAGTCGCCAATGGGCATGGACTTAATTCCAGTTTACGCCGAAGACATGGCGGGAGAGCAAGATAAACCCGGAACCATTACGATTGATCCGTCGGTAGAAAACAACCTCGGCGTCAAGTCTGAACCCGTTACCCTAGAACCTCTCTCCCCCCGCATTGAAACGGTCGGTTACATCGCGTTTGATGAAAGCCAGCTGTGGCAAACCAACGTACGCGTCGCGGGTTGGGTTGAAAAACTGTTCATCAATGCGATCGGTGAAAAAGTCAACAAAGGCGATGTGCTGTTTACGCTCTATTCACCTGAGTTGGTGAAAGCGCAGGAAGAGTTACTTAATGCCTCCCGAACAGGCCGAACCGGCTTAGTCAAAGGTGCCACTGAACGACTCGTGACACTAGGTGTAGACCGTGCACAGATTAAAGCGATTCTAAAACGCGGTAAAGCGTCACAAAACATTGAAATAAAGGCACCAGCTAACGGTGTGATTGCAAGTTTGAGCATTCGCGAAGGGGGTTATTTGTCACCCGCGCAAGCAGTGATCAGCGCTGGCCCACTGAACAATGTTTGGGTAGACGCAGAAGTGTTCGAGCGTCAGGCGCAATGGATTAAAGCTGGCAGTGAAGCCTCGATGACATTAGATGCGATTCCGGGCAACGAATGGCAGGGTAAGGTCGACTACGTCTACCCGATTCTTGATCCTAATACTCGTACTCTGCGCGTCAGACTTAAATTCCCTAACCCAGATGGCGAGCTCAAGCCCAATATGTTCGCCAACATTGCTCTTCAACCTGTTAGCGAAGAGTCAGTACTGACGATCCCTAAATCTGCGGTAATACGCTCTGGCGGCATGGCTCGCATCGTTCTGGCAGAAGGCCAAGGAAAATACCGCTCTGCTCGCATCGAAACAGGCCGTGAAGCCGGAGATCGGGTTGAAGTTTTGCAGGGCTTAGCCCAAGACGATCAAGTGGTGACTTCCGCACACTTTATGCTCGACTCTGAATCCAGCCAGTCTGCCGACCTTGCGCGCATTAATGGTGTTGAACCCGATAAGGAGACCGTCTGGGCGAAGGGAGAGATCACCGATGTCATGGCTGATCATGGCATGTTGACGATCAACCACCAGCCGGTACCTGAATGGGATTGGCCGGGCATGGTCATGAACTTTACTCTCGCCAAAGACGTCGATGCGAGTGCGTTCACAACAGGCCAAAGCATAGAGTTTGAAATGCAAAAAACCGAGTCTGGCCAGTACAAAATTGTCGACTACAAAGTGGATTACTCTGTTGTTGCTGGCGAGCTTTGGTTGCAAGGCGATATTTCTATGCTGATGGCCGACTTTGGCATGATCACCTTAAACCACCTCCCTGTGGCGGAGTGGAACTGGCAGGCCGGTGAGATGAACTTCTCCGTTGGCGATGAAGTGGATCTATCAGGTTTTGAGGAAGGTCAGCGCGTTCGATTTCTAGTTGAACGACAAGGTGCAGATTACCTGCTCAAGCAATTGGCAACGGATGAGGGCTAACGATGATCAATGCAATTATCCGTTGGTCAATCAGTAATAGACTTCTAGTATTGATTGCCACTTTAGCTATTGTTTTTGCTGGCCTTTACAGTGTAAAAAACACACCTGTGGACGCGATTCCTGACTTATCGGATGTTCAGGTTATCATCAAAACCAGCTATCCGGGTCAAGCACCTCAGGTGGTCGAGGATCAGGTCACTTACCCATTAACCACTGCCATGTTGGCTGTACCCGGTGCAGAAACCGTCAGGGGATACTCTTTCTTTGGGGATTCCTATGTCTACATCATCTTTAATGATGACACCGATATGTACTGGGCTCGCTCGCGTGTGCTGGAGTACCTCAGCCAAGTCGCTCCAAACCTGCCTTCGAATGCCAAACCAACATTGGGGCCGGATGCTACTGGGGTTGGCTGGGTTTACAGCTATGTTCTTCAGGATAAAACCGGACAACACGATTTAGCCCAGTTACGCAGCTTGCAGGATTGGTTCCTCAAATACGAACTGCAAACCGTTGATGGAGTATCGGAAGTCGCAACCGTAGGTGGTATGGTCAAGCAGTATCAGGTCCAGATTGACCCTGCCAAACTGCGTGCTTACAACCTGACATTACAGCAGGTAAACAACGCGATTCAAAACGGCAATCAGGAGACAGGTGCCTCCGTGATTGAGGTCGCCGAAGCCGAACACATGGTGCGCACCACTGGCTACCTGACTAGCATCGAAGATATCCGCTCACTGCCACTCAAGGTAACCGAAAAAGGCACCCCGCTTCTGTTGGGTGATGTCGCGGATATTAACCTTGGCCCACAAATGCGTCGTGGCATTTCTGAGCTCAATGGTGAAGGTGAAGCCGTTGGTGGCGTAATTGTGATGCGCTTCGGTGAGAATGCCAGTGAAGTGATCGCCAAAACCAAAGCCAAACTGGCCGAGCTGCAACGCAGCTTGCCTGAGGGCGTCGAAATCGTACCAACGTATGACCGCTCTACGCTGATCGACTCTGCGGTAGAGAACTTGTGGAAGAAATTGGCTGAAGAGTTCATCGTGGTTGCGATTGTCTGTGCTTTGTTCCTGTTCCATATCCGCTCATCTCTGGTTATCGCCTTGAGCCTACCAGTGGGCATTCTGACCGCGTTTGTGATCATGCACTGGCAAGGGATTAACGCCAACATCATGTCATTGGGTGGTATTGCCATCGCCATTGGAGCCATGGTCGATGGCGCAATCGTGATGATAGAAAACGTTCACAAGCACATTGAACGCACTCCGCTCACCGATAAAAACCGCTGGCAAGTCATTGGCAAGGCCGCAGAGGAAGTCGGCGCACCGCTGTTCTTTTCTCTGCTAATCATCACGTTGAGTTTTGTCCCTGTCTTCGCTTTGGAAGGTCAGGAAGGCAAAATGTTTTCGCCACTGGCATTTACCAAAACTTACGCCATGGCGGCCTCTGCTGGCTTAGCGATTACGCTAGTGCCTGTTCTGATGGGCTATTTCATTCGTGGCAAAGTGCTCCCAGAACACAAAAACCCAGTCAACAAGGGGTTAGTCTCGCTTTACAAACCCTTGCTCAACCTGAGCCTGAACTACCCTAAAACCATGTTCGTCATTGCGATGGGGCTTATGGCATCGGCTTACTACCCAACCAGTAAGCTTGGCAGCGAATTCATTCCTCCACTCGATGAGGGTGACTTGATGTACATGCCGACCACCTATCCGGGCATCTCAATTGGTAAAGCACGCGAGCTGTTACAGCAAACCAATAAGTTGATTAAAAGCGTCCCTGAGGTTGAAACGGTATGGGGGAAAATCGGACGCGCCGAAACCGCAACCGACCCAGCACCGCTGACCATGATTGAAACCGTCATACAGCTGAAACCTCGCGAACAATGGCGTGAAGGTGTAACCACCGAATCGCTGCGCAAAGAGTTTGACGATCTAGTGCAGTTCCCCGGGCTAACCAATGCGTGGGTCATGCCAATCAAAACCCGCATCGACATGCTGGCAACTGGCATTAAGACGCCTATTGGGATCAAAATCGCAGGCCCTGACCTTAACGTCATTGAACAGATCGGTGCTGAACTGGAGCCTATTCTCAATCAGGTCAATGGTACGGCTTCTGTTTATGCCGAGCGTGTCGCCGGTGGACGCTACGTCACCATCGATATAAAGCGTCGCTCTGCCGCTCGCTATGGTCTCAATATAAAAGATGTTCAACGCGTAATTTCCACTGCGGTGGGAGGCATGAACGTTGGAGAAACCATAGAAGGGCTGGAACGCTATCCGATTAATGTTCGATACCCGCAGGACTACCGCGATTCGGTGGTGAAACTACAGAATCTGCCTCTGGTTACCCCAAATGGCGCTCGTATCGCACTGGCTGATGTGGCTGATATTCGTTACGAAGACGGCCCACCGATGATCAAAACAGAAAACGCTCGCCCTAATGGCTGGGTATTCGTTGATATCGATGGACGAGATCTCGGTTCGTACGTTGCAGAAGCACAACAAGTCGTGGCTGATCAACTCAATCTGCCCGCTGGCTATTCTCTGGCTTGGTCGGGGCAGTATGAATATATGGAACGCGCGAAAGAGCGCTTAAGTGTCGTGGTACCGATTACGCTGGCGATCATTATGCTGCTGCTTTACTTCAGCTTCCGTCGCATTGGCGAAGTGCTGATCATCATGATGACTCTTCCTCTCGCCATGGTGGGTGGCTTATGGCTGATGCATTACCTCGGCTATAACTTCTCGATTGCCGTTGGGGTCGGTTTTATTGCCCTCGCGGGTGTCGCCGTCGAAATTGGCGTCATCATGCTGGTGTATCTCAACCAAGCCTGGCACTACAAAAAGCTGGATGCCCAAGAGCAGAATCACGCCATTACTTCCGATGATCTGTCGATGGCGATACGAGACGGCGCAGGCCTCAGAGTTCGACCTGTGATGATGACAGTTCTGACCGTCATCATAGGTCTTGTACCTATCATGTACGGCGAAGGTACGGGCTCTGAAGTCATGCAACGAATCGCCGCCCCTATGATTGGTGGAATGGCATCGGCGCTGCTACTCACGCTTCTGGTATTACCGGCCATTTTCAAATTGTGGAAACAAAGAGAAATCTCACGTCACTCATAACCATAGAACCATGTCCCCGTAGCTCAGTGCTTCGGGGCACCCTACTACTTAAGGAAACAATGATGAAAAAAACAATTCTGGCACTTGCACTGACTCTGGCTAGCACTCAAATTCTCGCTCAAATGGATCACTCATCCATGAATCATTCCAAAATGAATATGGAAGGTATGGACCATTCGAAAATGATGGGAGATATGAAGGGAATGGATCACTCACAAATGAATATGGACGAGATGTCCGATGTCGGTATGCCTGCCAAAGGAGCTAAACCGGACAAAGTGGTCCACGTGATCCTAGACGATGATATGAGCATTACATTCAAAAAAGAGGTGGATATCGAACCGAATGACGTGGTCCAGTTTGTGGTTATGAACAAAGGGAAAATCGACCATGAGTTTTCCATTGGCTCAGCACAAGAGCAACTCAAGCACCGTGAGATGATGAAGAAAATGGGCAACCACGCTCATGATTCTGGCAGTACAGTGACGGTTGCTCCGGGCAAAGCCAAGCAGTTACTGTGGCATTTCCATGGTGACAACAACGTTGAGTTTGCCTGCAATATCCCAGGCCATGCTGAAGCTGGCATGGTCAAATCAGCGGTATTGTAACGCTCCCAAGCCTGCCAGCTGTCGCTGGCAGGCCGTCTGACGTCAGTCAAAGTGCTTCATCGGATATAAAGTGCCAGCTTTGGGTTGCTGTAAGTGACTCGGTAACGCGATAACCTCATCAAAACCCGCTAACGTATAAACTTTTTCGGAATAGGGAATATTATTCTTTCCTTCTCTTAGATGTGCCACGTTGTTACGGTAAATCAGATTCTCAGCTCCCGGAGCTTGATGCTTGCCCAACTCCCCAGTCGCAATCAAAGGCCAATGATGGCTCCACGGTAACTGAATCAGGTTGTTTTCAACTAAATTTTTCCCACCGTCACCATTGTGAAAGTTTACATCCACTTCAAGGTGATTGTCATAAACCACATTGTATTTGGCTTGCTGATGCAGAGTAACATGGCGAATTTTTCGCACCCTTTCGTTCGTCACTAAAATGTACTGGCCGCGTATATCGTAATAACAGTGACCATTGATTCCCTTGTTGTAGCAGCGGTAGATATCATTACCGCGAAATGTCAGGTGTGAGGTATCGCTAGCTGCAAAGATGGGATTCGTCCCTGCTTCCAACATGCGGGTATCTTGTACCCAAGAATCATGACTCTTTTCAGAAAACTTAACCAAGCCGACATAGAGGTTTGGATCTGATACAGGTTGGTTTTTGTCTCCGGTTCGAGCCACTTTGACGTCATTGGTAAATGGCCACGCAGATTCAACATGAGGCTCATCGAAATTGTTTCTATCTAGAGGCTCAAATCCGTCAACCGCAAGCTGAATCGTCATGTTCTCCAAACCCGCCCCAGAAACATCCGAGAATTGGAAAGCAAATCTATCTGTACCATAGCCTTGCCAAGTATTACGCATAGTTACCAGAACTTGTGTCTCTATTTTGCTGCTGCCGCGCAATACTACGTTTGAGCGCATCTCCACCGTTTTATCCAGCAGATAAACACCCTCTTCCAGTATTACTGTTCCTCCGCCAGCACGTGCTACTTTATCAATTGCCGTTTGAATATCATCCTTAGGCGTTATCTTCGCAACCACTCGTTCAGGTTCAAAACACGGGAGCCCCCCTCTGACTCCAGCCTTTGCCCATTCGATGCTCAGCGGAAATCGTTGGTCATACCGGCTGATATCAAACTGCCAATTCGCATCTCCAACCCGACTGCCGGCCGGACACGCCGCCCAAGCAGATGGCCACGTTATCAGGCTCAAAGTGGTGATAAAGAAAAGAGACGCTCGGCGTAATATCGTAAACGAGGAGGGGGTAGACATACTTTAACTCTGTTCAAAGTTGATCTTCCGAGCATAGAGACAAAACGGAGTAATCATTAATAGTTAACAATGATTAACCTTTAAGTAGGTCAAAGGGGTTTTCTAAAAAATCAAAAGAAGTAAATAAAGAAAAAGCCACGTATCTTAGACACGTGGCAAAACAAAAAGTGAATGGCAGTGGATTATTCGCTTTTTGCGTTTTATAGCCCCCAAGCTCAGGAGCTAATACGTAAAGTTTAGACTAAATAGTGCAACTATCTATTCATATGGTTTAATATCAATATTTTTCAAACTCACCGTTGTTGTAGTCACTGAGCGCCTGTTCAATTTCTTGCATGCTGTTCATCACGAACGGGCCATAGTGCACAACGGGCTCATCAATGGGTTCACCTAGGAAAATCAGCACACCGCTTGTGCTGTTTGCATTCAACTCAGCGACTTCTCCAGAAGACAAAAGTGCCATCTCACCTTGTTGCACCCTGCGTTCTTTAACACTAATTTCGCCCTGATAAACATAAAGCATCATGTTAAATTTCTGCGGCGTAAGTAACTTAATCTTCTGCGCTGTTTCAGAACGCCAGTCTGAAACTGATAACGGCACTCCGGTTTTGCTCAGCGGCCCTTGTTGTACGTTGCCTTCAACGGATACCTCACCTGCTAGAACGCGCAATACGCCAACGTTCTCATCTTGATATTCTGTGATGGTTTCAGGCTGAAAGTCATGATACTGAGCGGGTTTCATCTTGTCGCGCGCTGGCTGATTTATCCAAATTTGGAATCCATGCAACTCGCCATCCTGCATGATAGGCATTTCACTATGAATCACACCACGGCCTGCTGCCATCCATTGAGCGCCACCAGAACGTAACTCACCCACATTTCCCATATGATCTTTATGTTGAAAATGACCTTTGAGCATATAGGTCAGCGTTTCAATGCCGCGATGCGGATGAGGAGGAAAACCGCCTATATAGTCGGAACGCTGATCGGATTTCAGCTCATCCATCATTAGAAATGGCGAGAAACTTGCGTTGTTAAACCCCGCCACGCGGCTAATTTTGACACCATCGCCATCGGACGTGGCATGGGCTGGAATGATTTGACGGATTTCTCGAAGCTGGCTCATTTTCTTTCTCCTCAAGAGCGATGAATACAGTCTATCGCCCTCAAATTGAAACTTGAGCACAAGAATTCGAGCTACTCATTCAAAATTTTTGAATGCCTCTAAAGCGGCTATCTCTGCAAAACCTATTTGACTGAGAAGCCACTTAAGTTTGTGTTTTGACTGTCACGAAGCAGCAATGTAACGCTGCCAATAGCGATGAAGCGCAGCGATATCTTTGGAACACAACCATTCCATCGCCCCCTTTAGCTCTTCGTCATGCCAGTGCCACCATTGCATTTCTAACAACTGCGCGATTTCTTCTTGGCTAAAACGAAACTTGATGTGTTTGGCTGGATTAGAGCCAACAATCTCATAAGGTGCGACATCTTTTGTTACCACAGCTCGGCTGGCAATCACCGCGCCATCGCCAATTTTGACTCCTGCCATGATCATGGCCTCAGAGCCTATCCAAACATCATTGCCGATAACAGTGTCACCTGCCGGACGAAAGCCATCTTTTGCCTGAGTAAAATTTGAATCGTCCTGATAAAAGAAAGGAAAAGTACTTGCCCAGTCGGTGCGATGCCCTTGATTGCCAGCCATCATAAACACTGCGCCGGAACCGATAGAGCAAAAGCTGCCAATGATCAGTTTATCGACATCGTCACGCTCAGCGGAAAGATATCGCGCACAGTCATCGAAACTGTGCTGATGGTAGTAACCTGAATAGTAGCTGTGCCTGCCAACGACAATGTTAGGGTTAGTAATTTGTTCAGCAATCGGTTTACCCGCAAAAGGCGAGTCAAAATAGTTTTGCATTGTGGTGGTACCTGATTGTTTTTCCGACAATTTACACCAACACTCTATTGCCCCCAAGCATTCTTTCTCGTCTGAACCAGATATAACGCAACGCTGACAAGACATAGACCAAGCATCACCCAATAAGCTCCCGCTAAACCCAGCCATTTCGCTGACAGTCCTGCACTCAAATATGTCACCAACCACCAAAAATGAGTCAACGAGAAATGCGCGGCAAAATATTCACCACTCTCTTTACCTTCGGCTGCGGCATTGATAATGAGCCCAGATGTCGTTTGAATGCATGACATTCCGATACCCAACGCAAAGCACATCAAGCCAAAACCAATCCAGCCTGGTGTCCAGGTTCCGGCCAAAAACGCCAGAGCAATAAAGACTAAACCGCGTAGATGGTAGCGCTGTGGTTGATGATGTTTCAGGAGTCGAGGAAGAAAAATCGCCACCAGCATGGACCCTAACCCAACCACCAACATGGCCATCGCCGTTTGGGTTTCACTGCCATGCAAAATGTCGTGTACATAAACAACAGTGTTCACCAAAACCATGGCACTAGCAGACGCAGCTGCCAAATAGGCATACCAAAGTGCACGCAAACTAGGCTGCTCTAAATACGCTGAAACTCCACTTAACACTGAGCGAAATGAGAGTTTTTTTGGCTGAACATTCAGTTCTTTCCTTTTGGGTAAGGTACATAGAATGATCAGTACGCCGGACAATAAGAAAGTCATCGAATCAAGCATAAACAGCTGACGAAAACTGATCACACTCAGCAACAATGCTGTGAGCATCGGGCTAAAGATCTGTTCTAAATCATAAGCTAAGCGACTGTATGAGAGTGCTCGAGCATAATCATCTTTATCCGGTAAAACTTGTGGCAAGGTGGACTGAAACATAGGTGTGAACCCTGCTGAACATGCATTGATAACAAACATCAACACGTACACTTCCCACACTTCGGTGACGAAAGGGAGGCAAGCAAACATAAGGGCACGAATAATATCCAAAGCGACCAGCGTCTGGCGCTTGGGCAGCTTGTGAGCCAAAACACCAAATACTGGTGCTAAGCCAATATAGGCCAGCATCTTGAGAGCGAAAGCGATGCTCAGTACCGCCCCTGCATTTTCTTCCGCTAAATCATAAGCGAGTAAAGCTAAGCATACCGAGCTCACTCCTGTGCCAATCAGGGATATCACCTGCGCAGACAGTAAGCGAACATAATTCACGTTCTGCCACAGGGTAGAAGGCTTCAAAGCAACGGTCATTACTCTCCCTCCCAAAACGCTTTAATGCCTGACACCAAAGCACGTAGCCAGAGTTGGAATGTATCCATCAGCCGACTGGCAAATGAGCCTTGTTCCACCCCGACCTGACTTACGGCGGGAGCAGCAAACACTTGCTCACCGTTGAGACTCCAGATTACCTGCCCCAGAGAGTCTCCCGCTGCAATCGGGGCTTGTAACTGGGTTTCGACGACCACCTCCTGCTTGAGCGCATCTTTCATGGCACGTGGAAAGGTCAAGTACACAGTTTCTGCTACCGTTACAGGGACGTTTTCCTCAGCGCCCTTCCACACTCGGCTTTGCATAATGACTTCGTCTTTCTTCACCACTTGGACGGTATCAAAAAAGCGAAAGCCGTAACCAAGTAAGTTGCGCGAAGCGCTGGTTCTCGCCTGCTGACTTGGTGTACCCATCACCACAGAAATTAAACGCATCCGCCCCTCTGTCGCAGACGAGACAAGGCTGTAACCCGCATTTTCGGTATAACCTGTTTTACCACCATCCACATTCAGTGAGCGATCCCATAACAGCTTATTTCGGTTGTACTGTTCGATGTCATTCCAAGTAAATTTCTTCTCTTGATATAGCTTATAGACCTCAGGCACGTCCTTGATGATCGCGCGCATCAGGTTCGCCATATCCTTTGGTGTGGTTTGAATATTGTCGCCATCTAAGCCATGCGCATTGATAAACTGTGTGTTTTGCATGCCAATCGTCTGCGTCCAACCATTCATCAAGCTAACAAAAGCACTTTCACTGCCTGCTACGTGCTCAGCTAGCGCAACCGAAGCGTCATTTCCCGATTGCACAATCACGCCCAACATCAGGTTACGAATGCTGATTTCGTCACCCGGTTTGATGAACATTTTGGATGACTCCGGAAAATTCACCGACCAGGCATTGCGGCTGATTGTCGCTTTGTCATCCCAGTTAAGGCGACCAGAGTTTATCTCTTGTCCAACGACGTACGCCGTCATAAGTTTGGTTAAACTCGCAGGAGCCAAAGGCGTATCTGGGTTTTGTGACGCAATCACCTGACCGGAGTGGTAATCCATTACGACATAACCTTTAGCATTAATCTGTGGTGCATCAGGTGTAATGACAGCCACCGCGGACGCCGCCACCAGAGTACAGAGCAAGGCACAAAGCTGAGTCCATTTGATCATTTTGCCACCTCACTACTCAGCGCAGCGAGATCGCCGATATACTGTTGTCTGTCTCCTTTGCCATTTGAAATGTACTGGTGAGTTTCACTGCCTTTTCCACACACCACGATCAAATCACCGGCCACACTCAATTGCTTTGCAAATTCAATCGCTTCCGCTCTGTCACTGATTTCAAAATGAGGAACTTTGGACACTTGCGATGTGAGTGCTCGAAATATGTCTTCCTGATCGACACCCATGGGGTTATCTGAAGTAAAAACTGCCGTATCTGCCAGTTGCGAGCACAGAACGCCAATGCCACTCGCGTCCTGAATCCGATCTCCCGTTACTCCGGTCACTACGATTAAACGCCCCTTGGTATAAGGCCGAACATCTTCCAGCAGCTTACTGAGCCCATCAGCATTGTGGGCATAGTCCACCAACCCGGTCGCTCCATTGTTAAGCGACAAGAACTGAGCACGACCATCAGGCGCCACTATGGTTTGCAATGCGGCCGCTATCCGATCAGGTTGCCAACCAAGTGAAAGTAAACTCGCCGCAATCGCCAAAGCATTTTCGACATTGAACGTGAAAGGCATTTGAGAGTTCACATCAAAACACTCGCCGTCAATTCGGAGTTCAAAACACGAACCAAAACGAGTAGTGCGCACATTGGTGGCGAAAACATGCGCTTGAGCATTCTCAATACCGAAAGTCACCACGTTCACTCGCCCACTCGCTCGCTCAATCGCCGCGGCTGCATGTGGGTCATCAAGGTTGATCACCGCTGTGCCATTGGGCGCTATACGATCAATCAACTGCAACTTGGCTTGGACATAAGCATCTTTAGTCTTGTGGTAATCGAGATGGTCGCGGCCAATATTGGTGATGATACCAATCTGCAATGACACAAATCCGGCTCTGTCCTGTGCTAGAGCGTGGCTACTCAGCTCCATAAGATTGAATTCCGTTTCGCGCTGCGCCATCTGATGGAAGAGGTTCAGTAACGTCACACCATCGGGGGTTGTGTTCTCAAGCGGGTAATTGCTACCCGCTAACTTCGCGCCCAGCGTTCCGATGTAAGCACTCGTCGTTGTCTGGTTCAGAATCTGGTTAAGACAGTGAGACACGGTGGTTTTACCATTGGTTCCAGTGACGCCTATGTGCTTGATTTTCTGGTGGGGGTGACCATAGTAAGCCTTCACTAACGCTAAACTCTGGTAATAGCTATCGGTTATTATCACCGGAATATCAATATCTAACGGACGATTCGCAATCACCGCGACAGCACCTCGACTGACCGCTTGTTGTGCATAGCTGTGTCCGTCATGGGAGATCCCTTCACGACATACGAATACATCATTAACCTCAATCTGCGCACTGTTCGTTTTGAACTGGCTGACTGGCAGAGATTTTAAAACTTCTATCTGTGAATTGATGGCTGGGGTTGGCATAGAATTCTTCCCATTAACGAAATTACTTCGAGTATAGGAAGTAAAACAAAATCAGTGAAATCGAATGATTTTATCATCCACATCGACTACATTGATATCCATGGTTAATCACTGCTTTGAATGAAATGAGCGACAACATCAACTGGCGACGCGTAGATCTTAATCTGCTTCTGACCTTCGACGCCTTATACAAGCACCGCAGTGTTTCGGCGGCGGCAAAACATCTTCATCTTGGTCAACCTGCAACAAGTTACAACCTCAAAAGGCTAAGGGAGCTACTGGACGACCCCTTGTTTGAACGAGGCGGCAGCAGCATGACTCCGACGACGAGAGCGATGGAAATTGAACCTAAAGTTCGTCAGATCCTATCTATATTCAGTCAGGACATCATGCCTAAAGCCGCGTTTGAAGCTGACAGTTTCGACGGCACTTTCAAAATTGGCTTGAGCGATTATGCGGAGCAAGTGTATGGCCCAGAACTGTTTGATAAGTTGCAGCAGTTAGCACCAAACGCCAAGGTGCTGTTCAAACCTGTTGATGTCAGCAACTGTGTTGAGGCATTAGAGAAACAAGAAGTAGACCTGTGTATTGGCGTGTTTTCAGATCTCCCTCCGAAAGTCACCTCGACCTTTCTATACCGAGAAAAACATTTGTGCATCTTTGATAACAGAGTGCTGGGTTCCGAACTCCCACTCTCCCTAGAGACCTACCTAGCCACACCGCAAATGATCATAACGGCCAGTCAGGAGCTGACTACTAAGGTTGACACCACATTATCGAATATGGGGGTCAAACGAAATGTAGTGTTGGGTAGCACCCGTTTTCTCACGATTCGAAGAATGCTCACTGGCCGTCGCTTGCTTGCTGTCATGGCAGAAATGGTGGGAAGGGTTGAACTGATCGACGACAACCTCACTCTTTGCCCACCACCTATCAATATTCCTGATTTTGATATCGAAATGGTCACGCTCACCCGAGACAGCCACCACCCGAGAATTCTCTGGTTATCGGATTGGGTCAAAGAGGTCATCCAGCATAAAGTGGCAGCCTTGCAGACAACGACCAATTAGACGCGACATCCTTTGCTCAGAATTAACCTGATAGGATTGGTTATCCGCTTCAACCAGAGTAAAGTAGCCCGACTTCAGAAAAGGAAATAATAATGAACGCTCAAGCATTTATTGACGCAGGACTGCATTACATCCCCCACACATTCTCTGTACCACTAGATTACTCAGACCCAGCACAAGGACAGATTGATATCTTTGCGCGTGAAGTGTCTCTCGTTGAAGACAAGAATTCGTCAAAACCGTGGCTGGTTTATTTTCAAGGTGGTCCAGGATTTCCATCACCACGCCAAAACGGCAATAACGGATGGATAAAACGCGCACTGCAAAACTACCGTGTGTTGTTGCTGGATCAACGGGGCACTGGTAACAGCTCGGTTGTTAATCACCAAACATTGGCCCATTTACAGCCACAGCAACAAGCAGAGTATCTGAGCCATTTTCGCGCTGACAACATAGTGCGAGATGCGGAATTCATCCGTGAACAGTTCGGTGTCGATAAATGGGCTATCCTAGGCCAGAGCTTTGGTGGTTTCTGCTCTCTGACTTATCTGTCTCTGTTCCCAGACAGCTTGTCGCGTAGCTACATCACAGGCGGCGTGCCTTCTGTTTCCCGACATCCAGACGATGTCTATCGTGCGACGTTTAAGCGCACGATGGAAAAGAACCAAGCGTTTTTCAACCAGTTCCCGAAAGCTCAGCAGCTATGTCAGAAGATTGCTGATCATCTTTTGCAAAATGAAGAGTTTCTGCCCAATGGCCAGCGTTTTACCGTCGAACAATTCCAGCAAATAGGGATTAACTTTGGCGTTAGTGATACTTTCCTACCCACTTACTACTTGCTTGAAAACGCGTTCATTACAGTGAACGGTAAGCCTCAACTTCGTTATGAATTCCTCAATAGTATGCTGATGGAACAGAACTTCCAGACCAATCCGATTTATGCCATTTTGCACGAGTCCATCTACTGTCAGGGTTTTGCTTCAGAATGGAGTGCGCACCGCGTTCGTCAAGATCATCAGGCGTTTAATTATCAGTCGGGGCAGCCATTTTACTTTACTGGCGAAATGGTATTCCCTTGGATGTTTGACCAATATGTAACGTTAAAACCGCTCAAGCAAGCCGCAGACCTACTGGCAGAAAAGCAAGACTGGGCGCCGTTATACAGTGCTGAGCAGCTTTCAAACAACAAAGTACCGGTCAGCTGCGCGGTTTACGCCGATGACATGTTTGTTGAAATGGACATCAGCCGCGAAACTCTGGCAATGATGCCCAATGCTAAAGCGTGGATAACAAACGAATACGAGCACAACGGTCTTAGAGCAGATGGCGAACGTATTTTCGACAAACTGTTCGAGATGGGTGAACAAACTGCCGCCAATCTCACGCTGGTTTAACGAAATCAAGGCGAACACTGAGATCAATTGTTGGTGTTCGCCCTGTCAAATCGTATAATTTCCTTATTAGTCTGTTATTTCTGGATTCAGAACATGTCTTCAAAATTTATTGAACGAGTTTGGTCTCATGCTTGTGTCACTATGGAAGAAAAGCTCATCTTACTCGCTCTGGCAGAATTGTCCGATCGCAGCGGTGCAGTGATTGCCACCATGGCGGAGTTGCAGGAAATGACCAACGGTTCCGAATCCACGATTGACCATGTCCTTGGCAAACTGGCGGTTGAGCAAGCCATTATCTCACTAAGTAAGACGTATACCCGTAAGCAGGGGAACATCAAGTGCAAAATTAACGTTGGCAACCAGCACTCTATTCCTGTGTATGCCACCTCAGAGCCGATTGCCAAAGTGCCACAATTCCATAAAACGCAGGTGAAGCCACTCAATCCATCGGCTTCCAATGGCAAAATGATCAACCTTGCTGAACTGTCACCTAATGTGATCGAGTCGTGGGCAGAAGTCATTATGTTCCGCACGGGCTTCGCCAATCAGACCAACGTCTGGGCAAGCTTTGTGGAAAAAGTTCAGGCCATTGGTCAGCCTCTGATGAGTCAGGACGACCTTAACAGTCGCCTCCACGCACACCTGCACACGGAAAAGAGTTACGGACAAGGTAAAGGCTTTAGTAATAAAAAACCTGCAGCGACCAAAATGTCACCCAACCAAGCCTTCAAGAAAAAGATGGCGAACTTCAACTTTGATTTTGACGACTAGGTAAAAGATGAAAGATATCAACGAGATCGCCTCTTCTTGGAAGCAAAAAAGTCAGGATAAGCCCGCTCAAACAACTCAACAGGTTACCAAACCTAGCATCCCCGTTGTTCAGCAAACTCAAACGCCTGCTGCACCTGCAACTACTTCGAACCAAATGCAAGTCAGCAGCGAGTTCAATCAGGATTTGAAGGATGTGCTTCGTCCGTACTCTGTAGAGCAACGCAAGCACATCATGGGTTTCTTTGGCAAGATGCAGGAGAACTTCTCCACCCAGTTCACTCACATGTACGGCTCAGAGCCGGATGATGAATTTGCGGCGTTTGCCTCTGAGCTTTCCATCGATGATGTTGAGCGTATTGTTCATCATCTACGTGAGCGTTTGGTGGCAGGTAAAGAGTGGCCACCCGCATTGGCCCTGCTCTCTATGCTGAAGGACCTACCGCTCAACAACGAAATTCTTGAAGCTCGCCATCGCATCCTGATCAAAAAAGATCCGCAAACTCGCGTTGAAAAGTACATCTTTAACCGTAAGAACAGCTACCTGAAATCACTGTCTGAGAAAAATCTCGCAGAAGAATTCAAAGTGCTATACATCAACGCGTATCAAGAAGTGCAGAACAACCTCGATCAGACACTCGACCAAAGAGAAAAAGACGTCGAACAGAACGTGCTCAAAGTGGAGCCAACAGAAACTGATCGTGAAATTGAGCGTCGAATGACACAAGGTATAAGGCCGAGCGGAAAAGTTGGAAGCATTCTTTCTCGTATTGATAAACTTCGTGGGGCGGGTGAAAGCATGTCAGCGAAAAATGTGTCGCAAGCCGCATGGGAAGAGGTGACAGAACCCGCGAAACCAGTTAAACAAGACACGATCGATCGTGAGCAACAAGCTTTGATGGAACAGATACTACGAGAAACAAACGGCGACAATGAGAACCTTTAATATTCTGAAGAAAGAGCGAGATTTCTTTCTCGCTTCCACTGGGCGTTCGCATTGTAAAATCATCATTGACGATTACAGTCGTGACTTGCCGCTCGGTGAAGTTGAGCTGCATGTTGAAGAAGTCTCGAACAAATACAAATACTACTCCAACGAAGCCATTTTTAAGCTCACACTGCCCCTTGAAGAGCAAAGCAGTATCGACATTTGCACGCTCAGCAGTGGCCGTAAGAATCAATTTCTTTACAAGAAATGTCTGCGACTCGGCGGCAAATGGGAAACGATTCTCGGCCAGTGGGTATTTTCCGCGTCGGTTGAAGATAAAGTGCGTGAACTGGAAAGTATTATTCGTTCTGAAGAACAGTATTTTGAGGTGACATTCAAAGAGACCGTCACTCTGACCAATCAAGAACTGACGTTGTTTGGCTATCCGGTGGTGCTTTCCTCATCTAGCGCATCGGTGAAAACCATGAAAGGCATCAGGTTACATCGTGGTGATATCGCCGTGATGGGAAATCGAACCGTCGTCGTCGCGGGGACGAAGATCCGACTATTTGTCCCATTGGAGATGAAAGACAATCCTGATTTTCGTGAAGATTACCTCTGTGCAACAGAGGTTGAGAAGAAGCGTAAGCCTAACAAGAAAACAACTTACTCTTGGGAATAAGGTGGTTTGCTTCCCTCACTGCAAAACGGAGGGAAGCAAATGACTGTCAAGCCATTGAGTGGAGGCCAATCATATTCCCTTCTGTGTCCGACACCACGGCGATAAAGCCATGAGGACCAATAGAGAATTTGGAGTGTTCAACTTTCCCACCAGCGCCAGCGACTCTGGCCTCTTCAACGCTGCAATCTTGGCACGAGAAATACACCATCGTGCTGTTTCCGCCTGCTGAAACACCGTTCATCTTCGCCAATGCGCCTGCCGCACCATACTGTTCCATCACAGCAGGAAATAGCCACATCTCCACTCCCATTTTGGCATCATCGTTCATCTCCTCCAGCGTGACATCAAAAACCGTTTGATAAAACGCCTTCGCTCGATCCATGTCATCAACATAAATCTCAAACCAACCTACCGGATTTGTTTGCATAGTCCGTTCTCCTTTGTGCGCCGCCCGGTCTGTTAAAGGTAGACCATCCCAGTTTATAACGTGGACTTACGACGATTCATTCGCACAATCTAAACATTTAGTGACGCTCTTTTGCAGCAAGAGGGAGTTAGGGTAAGTAATCACGTTGCCTTCAGGATGTTTAATCAGGGTATGAAACATACGTATATCAAGAATGGTCCCCTCAATATCTTCCCCGTCGGCAATTTTAATCACATCGCCAATCCGATATGGAAAAACAAAGAAAATCAGAAAGCTGGCTGTAATATTGCTCAAGATAGACCACTGAGCAATAAAGCCAACACCAAGAACAGTAAAAACAGACGAAAGAAAAATTGAAAAACTTCCATAGCCAATCCCACTAGCAATTAGATAAACAGCGAATAGGAAACCGAAGTAGATCAGGCTGAAGCAACGCTTAATAAACAGGGTACGACTTAGGCCAACTTTCTTAGCAACCGCCAGCGTCGTAATCGCTTTGTCCGTAAAACGAACCATGATCCAATAGATAATGATAAATGTCAGTGCGAGCAGAATATCGTACTCCTTAAGCACCGCAAAAAACCTCGCCACATTTTCCAGCATGATGATCTCCTCTCGATTTCTGGGTTCAATCATGCCGGAACTGCACTGAAAATTTATCAACGGCGGATAGCCATTTAATAAAATCACTATCTAAGAGGAACAAGACTCCCACATAAGCTCACTGCACCCACCTTTAGGTCAGTTAAACAGATAAAGTACCGATAAAATAAATATCAAAACACTGATATATAAGGATTTATATTTTTATTTCGAGCAAATAGCTTGATGAGATATTGCTAACGATTCGCTAATTAAAACCCGTTCGGATTAGGAAATAATGCACTCCTGTTCAACCTACATCAGGAATCTTTTATGACCTTTATCGCTATTAAATTGCTTTTTGTCCTTGCCGCACAGCTACGTAAAAAATATCGAGCTAGCCGCGTGCAAGCTTAATCGACAATGCTCAGCCTTTTGATCACCCAATTTCTTATGCTCTGGGCAATCGTCGACCCTATAGGTACCGTCCCGATCTACATATCACAGCCAACAACAACTAGGTTGTTGGCTTTGCAATACTGCTGATTAGGCTGCGTACGTTTGCTACCTCCTCTAACTATTCATTAACTGGTTATCGCTATGAATTTAGACATTGCCGTTATCTTCGGCACTTTGCTGGCGCTGGAAATCATCCTCGGTGTCGACAACATCGTTTTCATTTCCATCTTGTGTGAACGACTCCCCATCCACCTTCGCAGGCGTGTGCGAAACCTTGGTATTGGACTCGCCGTGGTGTCACGAATCGGCTTGGTGTTCTCAATCAGTTGGTTGATGTCTCTGACAGAACCTTTGCTCACCATCAGCGAATATGACTTCACAGGTAAGGCGCTCATATTGCTGTTGGGTGGGCTGTTTTTGCTACTTAAAAGTTTGCACGAATTGTGGCACTGGTTGGGGGCTAAAACCCAAACCCATTCGCGTACATTAAGCACTGGTGTGGCCGTCATCATTCTACAAATCATTGCGGTGGATGCCGTATTCTCTATTGACTCAATCATAACCGCGGTAGGCTTGACTAACGACATCAATATCATGATCGCAGCAATCATCATCTCAGCACTAATCATGATGGTATTCGCCGATAAGATTCAGGGAGCAATATCGAAGTACCCTGGGCTAAAAACTTTAGCGCTGTTGTTCTTGGTGCTTCTTGGAGGGTTATTGATTGCCGAGGGGGTAGGTATTATGGTCAACAAAGGCTATGTCTACGTCGCGATGGCATTCGGATTGATTCTGGAAGGTTGCCATATCTTGCTGAGCAAGCGTAAAGCGAGCAACAGTCAGGTTAACGGTGCAAATGATTTGAATCAGTTAGGCTAAGCCCTCGACTATCGAACAGAAACAAAAAAACGCCGGAATCACTCCGGCGTTTTTTCATTTACTGCTCTGAGCTTATATCTTCGAGAATCGGGTCTAAGTTACTGTCAAAAAACAGTGGCCCTGCTAGGTTGAGAGCTCTCATAGATGAATTACCCTGGGTCGCTTTCAAGTACAGCTCTCTCGCACCTCCAATGTTTCCTCTCGCTTCTTCTGCTTTTGCCAGCAAAATGTAGGTCAAATTGGATTGCTGCTGATAAGGCATAGACAACAAAATGCGCGAGGCCAGCCTAGGGTCATCTTTAGTGAGCGCCATAATCGCGTTAGCTTCATAAACTCTTGGTGAAGCACCTTCCTGAAGTCTCTCCGTCAATGCAGGTTCATAAAGCTGATTGAGCTGTACAATTTTGGCACTTTTGTTTTCCACATCGGTAAAAAATACATTCATAACTTCACCAATGTAGTTCACCGCAATCACCATAGAACTATCAGGTGACGTTTCTTTCGCGGCTCTGAATCGGTTCAAAGACCCCATAAAGTCGAAATTTTTGTACAACAAGCCAATGCCATTCATCATATTTTCGAGCGTCTGTGGGTCACGTGGCATTTCTTCTAACGTGAGTAAAATATCGCGCTTAGGCACCTCAATGAACATCGAGCTGAGTACGTCATCCAACATTGCCAAAAAGGTCGCATGAAATAGAGATAGGTCAGTGGAATAACGTCGATTTAAATGTGTTTGCTGAGACACGCGATTGTAATACTTCATCGCCAGCTTTTGCTTGCCATCTTTTCCTTGCTTGAGCTTGAAGCTCAGCTCAACTGCAGCCAGTTTAGAATGAGGCTCTTCGTTCACAATACGAATATTGCTGTAATAGTCGAGATACTCCATGAACTTGGTCACCATGCCATAAAGCTCCGGAGATTCTTCAATTTCAGGGCTGAGATTAAGCACCACATAACGTGATTCGTAATACTGAATGTTATCGACCGCTTGATGTTGATGGTCAGCTTCTGAACTGGAGTTTGCCCAGTGATTTGCGATGAAGCCGGCTTGCAGCACCACAACCACACCTAAAGCCCAGGTAAGATAGCTACGCTTGGAGTGTGCAGGTTTGTCAGCGACGAAAGTCGCCGGTGCCACAACTTCTTCGTCCGATTCTACCACTTCACTAGCTGTTGAAGGCGAGGATACTTCCAGCTTTTCGACTTTCACTTCAGCATCAAACTTGTAACCGCGCTTTGGCACAGTCACAACATAATTTTTGTGAGATTCCGTTTTGTTTTTAAGGACCTTGCGCAGCTCAAATACTGCTTGGGTCACGACCTGATCCGTCAGGATTGTTCCATTCCAGACATGCTCGATCAATTCATCACGAGTATGTGTCTGCCCCGGATACTGACAAAAGAACTCAAGCAGCTTAGATAGCCTTCTATCAATATTAACCGTTTCGTCAGCAAAAAAAATCTGCCCTTCGTTTGGAACAAAGCGCCATTCATCAACAATAAAACAGGTACCTTTCTCTAACATATTTGGAAATTTCGCCCCTATTGTTTCGTTAATTCAGATTAAAGATAGTATACAATTAGATGATTTTGTTGGATTTATTATCAATTCTTATCGACTTCATTGTCGTTCTACCCAATGGCTCACAAAAGCAGACTCTGATCGAATCAATTCTATGTGAAGATCTTCTATATCCAGTCCATAAATAGGTTTTGGTAGCTTCAGTAATTCATCCTGTTCACTGGTCAGCCCAACATCGTTCACACCAAAGGCAAGAACGACAAAAGACAAGGTTTTAGCGGTTAAATTTAGCATCTCATTACCATCGAAGTTCGGAACCAAAGCTCCACGAATACCGAAAAGAGAAAGCATTCTATTCATCCACTAACGCATGTCATAAAAATAGAATAATTAAATAATTCATAAGGATATGACGAAAATTGGATGTTTTGTTTATCTTAGTTTTATCTTTTTTATCTTGTTACATACTAGTCTGTTGCCTTAATTAAATAGTCCTAAGGAGATAGAAGTGAAAAAGCCTTTCACCGTTCTCATACTTGCAGCGGTATTCGGTGTTGTTGGCTACAGCAGCGTGAAAAGCTATGCCGAGTGCGAAGATCAGGAGATACTCTCCGTCGATAAAATGACCTGTGAGCAGTTCAACGAACTGGAATTGCAGACTCAACCTGTCGTGATGGAATATCTCTTGTCATGGAATTACAACGCGGATGAAGTCGCCGTTATTATTGAAAGCAACGGAATTGAAGCGTATATCGATGAACTGGCGCAGCAATGCCGAGACACACCAGATATCATGTTGCATGATATTGTTGTCGACGAGCATCACTCATAGATTATCCGCTATCAGAAAAGGGCGCTCAGGCCCTTTTCATTTTTTACTCTTCGGAGAGTGTCATCTCTGTATAAGCTTGCTCACTCATCAAGTCATCCAAAACCTGATTCAGCTTACTTCGATTTCTCACCGTCTGACCTGCAATAATGATGTGCGCCATACCATTTGCAACGGCAAGATGGTGCTTTCTCCAAATGGCTTCAGAAGGCTTAGGGAATACCACGATGGTTGAATTGGCGTTTCGCCAGGCTGGAATATTATGCTTGTTAAGTACCTGAACCGTTTCTTCTGCCAGTTCAAGACAGCTTTGAATTCGCTCTCTTTTTTCTTGTTCGCTGGTGCTTCGAATAAACTTCCACAGAAACAAAGGCGTTAAGCCATTACGCGAGCCCGTCAGCGTTTTATCTGGTGCAGCAATGTATTCAATCTGATGGCTGATCTTATCGGTGTGCTCTTTTAAGGCCAGCACCATGCCACACGGAATCGGTGACCCCAGCATCTTATGGCCAGACACAGATATTGAGTCAATGCCGTCTCTGAATGAAAACTTGGGCGGGTTGTCTACGTAAGGAATGATCATGCCATGAAAAGCGGCGTCCGCATGCAAGTAGTACTGATTGCGGCTAAAGCCTGCGTTATACAATCGAGCCTGAATCTGCTCTAAGTTATCTATTGCTCCGGACATGGTTGTGCCAATATTGGCGAAGATAATTGGTGGTTTATTCGGGTTTTCCTTAAGAGCGGACTCTAGCGCGTCATAATCCATTTCGCCATTCGCCTGAGACTCAACAACACAGTGCTCGACGTTGAGAAAGCGAACAATCTTCATTACCGAATAGTGAGTATCCTTAGAGAAATACACTACACCGTCAGGGAAGCGTTCACGTGCCAGGTAGCATCCGTACATATTGCCTTCAGTGCCACCATTGGTGACATAGCCCCAAGCTTTTTCTGTACTGGTATGAAACAGCTGACAAAAGTACTCAACAACATCCTGCTCAAACTGAAAGGTATTCATTGGGTAGTTCGACGTTTCCGCCCAGTCACCAACATTGTTAATGGAAAACTGGAAGAAAGACGATAGGTCCTGATAGTCGTAATCTGTCGCAACTGGATATCCCAACATCTGATGTTGGCTGTCGAGGCAAACTTTGTAAAACTCCCTAAGTCTTTGAGTATCATCATAAGAAAGTGGCATGTTCAATCCTTTACGTCCGATTCATCGACGTCTAAATGCCCTTTTCGACAAGCAATTACAACAATAAATCGAACGCTAAATTCGGATGTGTGACTGGCGATAGAAAACCACTATATTTAGCTGATGAAAGACTAAGAGAGTAGTTGTTAAAATGTTATATATATCAATTATTTCTGGTTAAAAGCATTGATGTATCTGCGCTTTTTCAGGCTCTTAAATAGTGACTTTGAACGATAGCGCCCAGATGAGTTTCACTCTTATGCAGCTGGAAATTCAATGGCTTCACTAAGTCACCAAACAGCGGCGCGCCACCACCGAGTAATACTGGAATCGTAGTGATGACCATCTCATCAATCAGGTCTTGCTGAAGGAAGCTTTGTACTGTTTTTCCACCATCAATGTAGAGATCTTTGTAGCCCTGAGCATTCAATTCATTCAATACATCCTTCAGCTCACCTTTGACCAGAAAGACCTTGTCTTCATAACCTTCAGGCACCTCGTCCATTGTATTGCTCAATACAAAAACAGGTTTGGAATAAGGCCACTCACCACCAAAACCTAATACCACATCCAATGTGTTTCGCCCCATCACGAGTGCATCGACGCGTTCCATGATTGCGGAGAACCCCATGTCATGATTATCTGGGTTAGGAACCGAGTGCAGCCAATCAAGGCTACCTTCTTTATCCGCGATATACCCGTCCAGACTAGTAGCAATAAAAACGATGTTAGACATAAAACAGCTCCGATAGTGATAGATAAAATGACCTCGACACCATTAATTCTACAATGTAGAATTAATGGAAATACTATAACGAGATAACAAAATGACTGTCAAGAAGAAACGCGGAAGACCAGCAGGAGAAAAAGCTCAATTGGGTGAGGAACGTATTCTTTCGGTTGCAAAATCGATGATGAAAGAGCAGGGAAAAATTCCCAGTATACGGGCACTTGCCAGCGAGTTAGACGTCGACGCGATGGCCATCTATTACTATTTCAAAAACAAAGATGCGCTGCTGGAAGCCATCACGGTTTCCTTGATTGAAGACATCTATCTGCCTAAAACTAACCAAAACTGGCAGCATGAGCTCACGCAGTTAGCAACCAGCTATGTCCAGTTGTTGAAGAGCTATCCAGGATTATTGACCACTTTGCTCAGCATGGAATCTGTCAGCCCAGCGATGGTCTTCATTGAGCGTTTCAAATCTATTATCGCGCCATTGTCTTTAAGCGAGGTGGAAGAGCGTAATGCCATTGATCTGTTGGCGGACTACCTACACGGGTTTGCTTTAGCCCTTAACTGCAACCCTAACACCGACCAACTCGATGAAAACATGATGACAGGCCCGCTTTCACTCTATTTCCGAGCTTTAATGTCTGGTCAATAAGGTAAGGGCTATGCTGCGGAGTGGCAGGGTAAGCAGTTACTCATTTCCGATTTAAGCCAACTGACGAATGGCTTACTCAGTGGCGAATGATGATCGGCGGTTTGGATGGCAACATAATTGTGCCCAGTGAGAGAAAACCCCATAGGTGCAATTAACCGTCCTTGCTGAATGTCATGGTGTACCAGTGGGTAAGAACCTATAGCGATCCCAAGCCCGTCACTGGCCGCCTGCAAACAAAAATAGAAATGAGCAAAGCTTTGCTGGGATTTTGTTGTGACTCCTGAGAGAGACGAAGCGTTTAACCACTCTTGCCACGCTGTTAAACGCGTTTGAGAATGCAGCACCTTGGCATTTTTTATATCACCTTGAATGCTCTCCCAGTATTCTTTGGTACACACTGGCCCCGCCCACTCTTCCACCAAAGAAGTTATCTGATAGTGCGACGGGATCGGGAAATCATCACGACGAATCGCGACATCCAACCCCGCATTGACGAGATTGATTGGGCCACCTGCCGTGGATAAGCGGACATCCGTCCCTGTTTGAGAGTAGAATTCGTCCAGCTTGGGCATCAGCCAGCGCATGGTGAGCGTAGGTTCACAAGACACTTCCAAAGAGTGAGCATCGAGGCTTTTGAGCTTGGCAACACCTGCCGATAAAGCGCCAAACGCCTGCTCGGTATAGCTCTTGAGCAGTTGCCCTTCTTCCGTTAGCACCACATTGCGGCCTTGTTTATGAAACAGGCGCTTATCCAAATACTGCTCTAATGTCTTGATTTGCTTACTGACGGCCCCATGGGTCAGATTGAGCTGCTCTGCTGCCTGCGTATAACTGCTGGACGAGGCGGCAATGTGGAACGCGTGAAATGCTTTAAGGTGACGCATATGTGAAATTATCTCACAAGTATTTGGCAATACTTTCGATTATAGAAAGAAGGAAAGCTTCCTACAATAACTCCATCTTATAAACAATATACAAAGGTTCACAATGGAATTTGTTAGCTTAGCCGTGCTCGGCTTCTTTATTGTCATTAGTCCCGGGGCGGATTTTGTCTTAGTGTTGAGGAACAGTATTCAACAAGGAAGAGCGGCAGGTGTTTGGAGCGCCATTGGCATTAGTACCGCGATTACGGTTCACATCGCCTACTCTATTCTAGGTATTGGTTACTTAATTTCACAAAACCTTTTTCTTTTCCAATGCCTGAAATATCTCGGCGCTGCGTATCTGATTTATCTAGGTATAAAAGGATTTTTATCCAGCAGCCACGAACTAGAGCAACAAGCAGGTATGGAAAGTCATCAAGCTCAGTGGCGCTATGCATTGCAAGGCTGGCTATGTAATGCATTGAACCCAAAAACCATGTTGTTCTTTGTCAGTATCTTTAGCCAAGTCATTTCTCCCAACGGCGAAGAAATGACTCTAGCGCTGTTTTACGGTGGCTATATGATTCTGCTCCACGGGCTGTGGTTTGGTTTAGTGGCCGTCCTGTTGACCTCGCCAACCCTTCAAACGCGCTTGCTGAAATTGAAGAAAAGGCTAGAACAAGCCTGCGGCATTGCGCTTGTCTCTTTCGGCGCCTTATTGGCAACCAAAGCGTGATAAGGATCAGTCAAGCAGTTGCTTGAGGTGCTCTTCCAACCATAAGAGTGCCGGCCCCTTACCTGAACTTTTCAAGGTCGCCACATCCACAGGTGGGCTCCAAGTTTTGTGATCAATCGAAACATGTAACTCAACCAAGGCGCCTGACTCAATAGCAGGATCCACCATGTGAGTAGGCAGATAGGACCAACCTAAGTTGCCATGCAGAATAGTGTGCTTAATCGAGCTAAAGCTGTTTGACCACCATACCTTGGACGCCAGCACGGGAAATTGCTGTAAGGTGGCGCCTTGGTTACCACGCGGTAACAACTGACGGTATTTGATGGCATCAGTGATCGTGACCGTATCCAGCTCAGCCAGAGGGTGAGCTGGATGGCAGATCGCTTTAAACGGCAAATGCCCAATAAAGCACGGGTGAATGTCCTGGCTAAAATCCAAATCAGTAAACATGATGCCAATGTCTGCTTGGCGTGAAGTCAAAGACTCGACGACATCCATACTGGCGGTCGAAATCAGTTCAATCTCTGTCGCCGGAAAGGCCTTCGCGAACTGATGAAGTATCTTCGGTAAGTTCGGCACCATGAGCGCATCATCGACGGCAAGACGAATGAGTTCCTCATCGCCGTTTTCAATCGATTCCACTGATGCGTTCAGCTCTTCCACCTGCAAGACAATCGCTTTGACCTGCTTAAACAATTGACGCCCTTCACGGGTCAACGTCGGCTTACGCGTCGAACGATCAAATAGCTGAATATTCAGGTCAATCTCTAGATTGTTGATCCCCTGACTCACCGCTGACTGCACTTTGCCCAACTTTCTCGCACTAGCGGAAAAGGAGCCCTGCTCAACGGCTTCAACAAACATCCTTAGTTGCTCAATGTTATACATATCATCATTCGTGATAGTTACTATCTTTATTCAATCATAAATACCGATATTATTTATAGCAAATAATCAGTACATAAGTGAGAGAGAAACAATGTCACATAAAGAACGCATTCTACATATGATGCTATTTGAACTGGTTGCCTTGATTTTAATGGCGACGCTAGCAACGCTGATCACTGGAAACGGCGCGGGCAAAATGGCGGGGCTAGCAATCGCACTATCGCTGATAGCGATGGGCTGGAACTACATTTACAACTATGGCTACGATAAAGTTTTCGGCGCAGACCGCAGTAAGCGAACCGCCAAAGTGCGCATCCTGCACGGACTCGGCTTCGAATTAGGCATGATGATCATCTCTTTCCCAGTTCTAATGTGGACACTGCAACTCGGCTTCTGGTCAGTATTAGTCATGGATATTGGCGTGGTGATTTTCTTCGTCCTTTACTCCATCGGCTTCAACTGGGTTTACGACACTATTCGTCAACGTATTACCACTCAGCAACTAGCCACTTCAGCATAAACACAGATTCACGGGCTTTGGTTTTATCAAAGCTCGTGGTATTTAGCCGCTGTTCGCTTTACACTTCGCTTATTACTCCGCAAATCCACTTCATTAATGCTCACTATTTCAAACACAGTCACGCTTCAGGCTTGGGAGATTCAACTTACGGCAATTCGCGCTCAAGGTGCTGGCGGCCAGAATGTGAATAAAGTGTCTTCTGCGATACACCTGCAGTTTGATATTAAGCACTCAACACTTCCTGCGGTGTATAAAGAGCGCTTGCTGGCCTTAAATGATTCACGAATCTCGAAAGAAGGCGTTATCACCATCAAAGCGCAGCAATACCGCACTCAGGAGCAGAACAAAGAAGACGCACTTAATCGTCTCGCCGAACTGATTCGCTCCGCTAATGTCGTACAGAAAAAACGCCGCGCAACCAAACCCACAAGAGCTTCTAAAGAAAGACGTCTAAAAGCCAAAGGAATAAAGTCACAAACAAAATCCTTGCGCGGTAAGGTGAGTCACTAAAATATCCTTAACACCCCTTCAAGATTGAGGCGGTCTACTAGACTCAAATAAATAACCAAACTTACCCAACATAACTAGTGTTTGGAAAAGCCTGCCTTCAGAAGATTAAGCAGGCACCAATCCTTAACTACAAATAATTAAAGATAGCTACGCCAGCAACTCATCGATTTATTAAGTGATGAGTTGCTCGTTCAGCTAACACCGAAGCATAGAGTGCAACGAGAGGTCGCAACAACTCCCACCACACCTCCTCATGTATAGCCACCTTTTCAAGCCGTTCAATTTTCCATATCACATTGGTTGCATTCATCATTTGTGATCTACTGCCTTTCACCAAGATATAAAACCAGTAGCATATGCAAAATTTCTATTAAACTCCTGTTTTTATTTATATTTATGATGATTATGCAAAGTAAATTATCACTATTTATAAGGCCGAGGTCGTACATAAAAACAGCAATGATAATTACAACGAGGCTAGCTGCTATGACGCACACCTACATAGATCACTTTGGACCAACAACTACACATCATTACTTTAATCCAGGAAAGTACTTGAGCGACGAAGCACTTTTAAAGATTTACGATGAATTACTCTCAATCAATGGACGAGCCAAGAAACCAGTTGATCACAGACTGTTAGATGCTGCTGATGATGTAGACGCGATACGTAACAAATTCCAAAGCATGGTTGTCGGCATCTTGTATAAAGAGCAACAAGTGCCTATCGGATTTTTGGTGAGCCCCATTATTCGCGAAGGTAAGTTAACCGTTGTTCACGCAGGACTCGTTGTTATCGCAGAAAACAATGGAACGAATCTTTTGGCACTCGCTACCGCAGGCTTAGCCAAAGTCATTTACAGAAAATATCGACGAGTCTATACCACCAACATATCTGCAACGCCCAGGATCATAGAAAATTTCAGCCGTTTCACTGTAAAAGGATGGCCTACCGCGGAGTCCAACCAAATCAAACCACCTTCTAAAATCTATGCTCGAGTTGCAGAAACGCTGGTAAATGGTTATGTCAAAAAATACTTCCACAATCCGGAATCCGTTGCCTTTGACTCGAAACGTTTTGTTCTCAGTTCAGAAACCGATGAAATGGGGTTTGAGAAAGACTACCGCCAGCTACCCAGAGCAAAACGCCACAACGTAAACAGCTTTGTTATGACGTGGATTGATACTGAAAAGGGAGAAGACATTCTGCAAGTTGGCATATTTAACACTTGGGTTGCATTCAAAACCTGGATTCAAATCAGTCTCTATCGATTGATTTTAATGGTTAGCTCTGGACCAGCCTATCAAACCAAAGAATCTGTCACTGAACAATCTACCGAAGGAGCCTAGTGATGGACTATTCACGTAACTGGTTGTTCGTCTCGCCTACGGAACAGCAGCAACTAGCCTCTACCAAACTTTTGATCGTAGGCTGTGGAATCGGTGGGGTCGTGGCAGAACTGGCTCTTCGCACTGGCATCCGGCATATTACCATTGCCGACGGCGATACCATTGAGTCAAGCAACCTTAATCGACAAAACTTTACTTCCCACGAGCTTGGTAAGAACAAAGCGTCAGCAATTGGAGACCGACTGACAAAAATAGATGCAACAGCATCAATTAATGTCATAGACAAGTTTCTGGACGAGTCAGACTTGAAGACACACATCCCTGAGCATGACTTTGTCATCAATACCATAGACTTTGATGCACCTGAATTCCCTCTCGTACACCAGATCTGCAAAGAGCATAAGAAAGTGGAAATTTTTCCCATCAATTTAGGCTTCGGATCTGGGATGACATTGCTCGATCACACGACGCCAGGTTGGCTGGAGCACTATCAAGTCGCTCATCACACCGAGATTAAACAGGCTATTCTGATGCACTTGCTTCACTCCGGTGCCATGTCCGACTATTTGGTAAAGAGTGCAGAGGCTTACTACGCAAAACAAGTGGAATATGACTCGCAGTTAGCCATTTCTTCATCAATTTCAGCATCAATGGCTATAGGTGCTATCGTTGCGATAACCAAAGGTAGCCCTGTTGCCAAATTCCCTCAGTTCCAATACGTCGATGTAATGGCGCCAACGGTTTTGTAGGGTGTTCTTCTGATCATGTCGGGACCAAAACTGGCGAATTAAGTAAAAATCCCTCTTCGAAGAGGGATTTTTAACCAGAGCATTAAATATGTATGTCTTGAGGAGTAATTAAGACTCTTCCATTCCATCTCGCCATGCCGATAGCACTTCAATATGACTTGGTTCTATGCCACAACATCCACCAATAATACTAGCGCCGAACGAATGCCATGTTTTTGCGAACTCTAAATATTCCTGAGGAGAAAAATGACGCAGCGCCTGCACAGTGTTATTCGCCTCATGGCTGGTATTTATTGGCGTAAAACTATTTGCAAACACACCAATCGCTAGCTCACGCTCCGGTAGGCCAACCACGTTATTCACCGCTTTGATCGCTTGCTCAATAACCTCTGGAATCGAGCAATTAAAGAATATTCCTTTAGCCTCACTACTCAACAAAAGCTCTACTGCTGATGACACCGACTCACCAGATCGAAGACGAGCTGGTTGATTCACTTCATCCATCAAGGTGAAGGCAACAAAATAAGGTTTATCCGTCTGCGAGAAAACGTCCAAAACAACCTTCGCTTCTGCCAAACTCGATACAGTTTCCGCCAACCATACGTCTACATATTGGTCTTGAGCCTGAAACAACAACGAACTTATTTCATGAGCCTTAGCTTCCTCAAAGAGATCAGGACGATATGAGCCCAGAGAAGGAGGAAGCGAGCCCGCAACCACCACATTTTTTCCTGAACAATCCACCACTTCACGAGCAATTTGAGCTGCACTTTTTGCCAGCTCTTTGCCTCTGGACGCATACAGTTCTTCCCCTAGATGAAAAGGAACACAAGCATAGCTATTCACTGTGATGACCTCTGCCCCTGCATCAATAAAACCTTGATGAGCTTGCTTTACATAATGTGGGGATTCAATCAGAGCTTGAGCACTCCAGAGAGGTTGAGAGAATGGCGCTCCGATGCGTTTTAATTCGCGACCCATACCGCCGTCAAGTATCGTAACTTTGTTCATTTTGGACTTCTATACTGCTAAGTACCCTTAAGGCAATTCAATCACATTAATGCGTAGACAAAAGTGATAGTTTCTCATTATTAACATGAACAAACTTCAAGTTTATGTCTCTAGTATAAAATAACGTCAATGTAAGTGAAGATCTCTTTCTTCAAGGTACGAGATTGAACCACAGTTGAAGTACACTATCTTAGCCGACGACCAGTTTCACACAAGACTCATTCGAGCTTCTCTAGGTGTAATGAGTGATCGACGATATAACCTTGATATCGCTCTAATGCACCTTCAGGAATCGCGAACGGCAAACCTCCCCATGATAGCTGCGGAACCGCTCTTACATAGGGTAAAACGCACAAGTCTACAAATTGCTGTTGAGTGTAAGGAAACGATATAAAATCGGTTTTCCACTGATTAATGTTTGCGATCAATTCTTGGACAGAACGGTGTTCCTCACACCCCGTAAGGAGCTCTGGGCTCGGCAAGTAGTAGGATGTTTTATACCCTGATGCATGAAAATCAGCGAGTGCAGCCGCGTTTTTAGATTCTACAATTAGACGTTGCCTGTCTTTCTTCTGAGTAAAGTAGCGGTTCAGATAGCCTACAATAGTTGGGCTAATTTCAGGCGTTAGATTTTTCAGATCTAACCATAAACGACTGCTTATCGGTACAATATCCACAAGCTCATGGAAGTAGAACGCCATTGATGCATGTTCAGGATAGTGGTAAATATCCAGCGCCTCTTGGTCCACATTCCAAACCGCATCAAACTCGAATGCCTGATAATACTTAGCGTACGTTTTTGCCCGCTCAGGACTGTTTGTTCGGTGAGCATAAACATGCTCAGGAATACGATAGCGTTCAAAGAACAAAGATAACGCTAGTGGATCTTCAACGCCGTATGAATCAGCATCTAACTTACCTTGTTCCAAAATAGTGACAACGGGTAATTGATCACAGCTTGCAACCAACCCTACTTTCTCGACGACTTTACAGCTGGAATAAACGGCAAAAACCCTGATCGGCCTCAGCTTATCGAACGTCAGCAAGATAAGAACAGATGTGAAAATTAAAAGATAAATTAATGAGCGTTGTATCTGCATTGCTGCTGCCCCGGATAATAAAACTCAAATGAAAAGTCACTAGGTAAGGTTTTCGTCACACCCTGCACAGAGTAATAGGTGAACTCACTGGTTGACTCTGGTGGCTCTATTTTCATACCGAGTGTTGATAACAAGACTTCAGGAAAGTAAGCGCTGTTAAACAGCAGATGTTGGTTATCCCGGTAACAGTTAATCACCTCAGACATATTTTTCCCTAGCGAACCAAAGACAAGGTAAGGCACGGCAAGCTCGTCTTCGATCCGAATAGGTTGAAGCCCATGCCCTTTCCCAATAACTTCACCATGATCGGAAAAGTAAACCAGTAAGCTGTTGGGTTCATCTTTAAACAGCCCAGAAATCAGTGCATCCAGAATCGAGTCTGTGAAATGAACAGAGCTCAAGTAAGCGATTTCAATGGGTGAAACATCAGAAGCAAGCGTGAGTTGCTGCTTGATGGCATCAAAGTGGGCTTGGGGCAATGCTTCACCATTTCTCACTGAGTAGTCAGCATGCTCGCCAGATAAATGCAGCACAACAAACTGATGCCCATCATCTTTGTTTAGCTGCTTTACAACCGCTTTGGCTGCATCAATATCTCGCCAAAGCTGTCCTGGCTCACCAGTATGGATAACATTATCTGAGGAAGTCGCTACTTTAGCGGTGAACGAGTCCCAGCGAGTGTAGAGCGCTTGGGTGGTAACCCAGGTAGTTTGGTATCCCATCATCCGAGCAACATCAATTAAGTTCACATAAGGCAACCCTTGGTACAACATTTGATTCGCCGAAATAAATGAGAACGAACGGGGGACGGATTCTCGAGTGTTGGGGGCAGGAGCAAAGACACCATCGACCACGGTGACAAGGTTACTGTCTTCGATATAGCGAGCCTTCAGCCTTGGGCTCGAATTTATCTGACTACCGTAGAGAGAATAGGATGCTCTTCGTGAAGACTCCCCAATAACAATGACGATATTAGTAGGAATAGCGAGAGAAAAATCAGGCAATACATGTTCTGGCAAATCTTGCCCATAGCTCAAGTGGCTCTGATAACGCTCATAAAAAGCCAAGGCAGCAACTCTGAAAATATTGTATGCGGGCGTGTCCTGATAAAGGTACAAAGTATGGACGTAATCTTCAGTTATCTGCTGTTTGGCTTCAGGGTCAAAGTTCCATTTAAAAACAGGTAAGGCGGTGGCCACAGCCAAAACACTCAACAGTAAAGTCATTCGGCGCCATCCCTGAATAGGCAAGTAGGCTTTCCAGAAACAATACAGCCCTATCGCGGTGGATAGAAAGACCGGAACCATTATGTACCAGTTAACGAGTTCAAAATAACCGATAACTTCTTCGCTATGTGTCAGCAGTATTGAGTGGAACGCTCCCGTAGAAACAAGGCCTCCCGTCAGAACCAAAGATACGATGCTGAACAAGCACGACAGAGCGAACAGAAGTTTGATCGCCTTACCCAACCAGCCTTTAAACGTCATGATAAATAACAGTAGCAGCACGCTCATCAGCGCGAAGTAGTAAGTGAATATACTGCTTAACTGCATGGTAAAAACGAGCGGAACGAGAAAAGGAAATAAACCAACTACGCAGTACACGACAGCAGTTTTATTCATCGCCTTCATAGGCATTCTCCTCAATAACGACTTGCGCATTCAATCGATACAGCAGAGAACATGCCAATTATAAAATCTTTAAATTACAATGTATTAAGTGATAAACAGGGTTATTGGGTTAATCTCAAACCCATATTGAGATAATCATCGCTTTTTGATTCTCATATCAAAAAACACTGTCGAAGACTTAGATATTGAGCTCCCTGCTTAACCAATAGTGTTTCTTTCAGAAATTAGATGCCACGGCTCAACTAGCCGTGGCAACAACGTGAGACTATCGCTCGTTCTTACTGTGTTTGCCTTCGAACATCTGATTAATAAACAAGGCTGACAAAATAGTGGCTAACGCTAGCCAAGTATTGCCTTGGACAGACTCATCGGTAAGAAAAACACCAATCAACACACCGACGGCAGGGACCAAATAATTGGTCATTGAAGTGAAAACTGCGCCCGCATTTTTAATACTCATCATATAGAGGTAATACACGACGCCAGCACATATCACACCTAGATAAAGCAAAGACATAACTGATGACGTATTCGGGTGCGACTGATTGATCGGTGCCGTCATCAAAGCAATCACAGTCAGCTGAACACTGGCCATACATAGAACATTACGCGCCACAATAAGTGGGTGCTCGCCTTTGACGCGATTAAGTAACAGCAACGCAATAGCAAAACAGATAGCAGAGAACACAATCGCTATCGAGCTAACAAGGTCGATACGCCCTGTCTCAGTGACAAGCTCAGGATAAAATAACACCAGCAGCCCACCGAATCCTACGATAACGCTAATCGCACTACCTATACTGATTCTCGCGCCTTTAATAAATACAGGCGCAAGCAATAATGCGTAGAAAGGCAATGTTCCCATCAATATCGCCGTAATCGAGCTTGATAACTCCTGCTGTGCCCAAGGGACCAAAACAAACGGAATTGCCGCCTCCAAAAGGCCAATTATTGCAAACAGCCCCCATTGCCTGCTCACACTGGTTATGCCGATCATTTTGCATATCAGAGTTAATGTTAGTGCACCGAGAATAGCGCGGAATGTGCCTATCCATACTGGGTCAAATCCCATCAGCGAATATTTCTGGAAAACAAACTGAGAGCCCCAGATGAGCCCGATCGCAAGCAGAGTTAAATAGTTTTTAAACATGACGTGATTACCTAAAGTGCATCATTTTTCACTAGATGTGTATGTTGTCGTTGTTGGAGTAAGTTCGGTGGGCACATCGATTACATCGCTTTAAAAGCAACCGCATCCACTTCTATTTTCATCCCATCAAGCGCCAACCTAGGTACTGGGATCAACGTACTGGCAGGTAAGCGATCAGAAGGCCAACGCGTGAGCATCTCATCACTCCAGACTTTCAGTTTGCTTTCATCGTGATCGACGATTAACACGGTAATTTTTAAAACATCGCCGAAGCTGATTGCATGGGCAGTCAGAGCAATATCTAAGTTGGTTAACACACTCCGCACTTGCTGGCGAAAATCTTCACTTAAACGGTGCTCGACGCCTTCTCCACCACTTTGGCCTGAGATATAAACAAGCTGCCCGTTAGAGGGAGCCGTTACTGTGTGACAAAAGCCATACGGTGTTGGATTGAATAAATCTGAGGGATTATGAAAAGTAATTGTTTTATTGGACATTTTTTACCTTCTAGCCATTGTACGTTCAAATCCCAGGCACTATAAAAGCTCAACCTAGCTTGAGGTCAATAGCATTTTTTAGTCCCGCAGATATAGCCAAAAGCGGGATAACAAATAAAAACCACAGACACGTATTTTCTGGTTCGCTAAGTATGTCGAAAGGCTTTATTGCGAGTAAAAATGTTATGTTATAACATAAGAAAACAATAATAATGGAACATCAGAAAATACACGGTTTGGGTGAATGTTATGGACACAATCGAGACAATGATTGAACAGGCAGAGAAGCGCTGTCGAGCAAATGGAAAGCGGCTCACTTCAAAACGTAAGCAAATACTCACAGCGCTCCTTCATGCTGATAAAGCGCTGTCTGTTTATGAGTTGATTGACTATGCAAAAACTCACTTTGGCCAAACGGTTCAAGCCATGTCTGCTTACCGAATCCTGGAGTTTTTGGAAGAAGAGCACTTGGCACATAAGCTCAACGCCTCAAGCAAATACGTCGCCTGTGCTCATATCCATCACGAGCACGAACATGGCGTCCCCCAGTTCTTGATTTGCCGCCAATGTAATAAGACTCAGGAACAAACTTTAGACCCATCCCTTATTACCAACCTAGAGTCAGATGCCAAGCAAGTCGGGTTTAAGGTGTTAACACCACAACTAGAGATCGATTGCCTGTGTAGTGAATGCAGCCAGAATTCCGATTAACACTCAATAACTCAGCCAAAAGGAGCCGGTCCAACATTATGACCTCAATACTAATTAAGAATGCACACATCGTCAGCGACGGTATCGTGAGTCAAATGGATGTGCGTATTGTCGGTCAAAGAATAGAGAGAATAGAGGCAGATATTGTCGCCACCTCGGGTGACGAAATTGTCGATGCAAAAGGAGGTTTCCTACTACCCGGAATGATCGATGATCAGGTGCATTTTCGTGAACCTGGCCTGACACACAAGGGATCCATCGCTTCAGAGTCACGAGCGGCAGTAGCCGGCGGTATTACCAGTTACATGGAGATGCCAAACGTCAACCCTTCCACGACCACCATTGAAGCGCTCGAACAGAAATACGCGATTGCAGCCCAGCACTCCTGCGCCAACTACGCGTTTTACCTTGGCGCTACCGAGGATAACCTAACTCAAATACAACAGCTGGATCCAACAAAGCACTGTGGCGTAAAAGTGTTTATGGGCGCTTCAACGGGTGACTTGTTAGTCGAACACCCGCAAGCATTAGAGCGAATCTTCGAGGAATCGCCCACGTTGGTAGTAACACACTGTGAAAGTAGCCCTATCATCGCCCAAAACAGCGACAAGTTGCGACAATCTCGTTCGGTATTCTCGATTGAAGACCATCCAGTACTCCGTGATGATGCCGCGTGCTTTGCGTCTTCATCATACTCCGTTTCATTAGCTAAAAAGTACCGCACACAGCTACACGTTCTTCACATCACTACGGAAAAAGAGCTTTCGCTATTTGAACCGGGGCCCATTCAACAAAAACACATCACAGCCGAGGCGTGTGTACATCATTTGTGGTTCAGCAATCAGGACTACGCAGAGCGAGGCAACCTGATTAAATGCAATCCAGCGATTAAGTACGCCAGCGACCGAGATGCCTTGATCCAAGCCTTGCACACCAATCAGATTGATATCATCGCTACCGACCATGCACCGCATACCTTGTCAGAAAAACAGGTGCCATATGAACAGGCTCCCGCGGGTATGCCATTGGTCCAACATGCCCTACTGAGCTTACTCGATCACGTCGACAAAGGAAGGCTGAGCTTGACTCAGGTGGTCGAGAAAGTATCGCACAATCCAGCACTCAGATACGCGATCAAAGACCGAGGATTTATTCGCGAAGGTTACTACGCCGATCTGGTGCTGGTCGACAGAGACAATTCCACCAGCGTCACTCATGACAACAGCCTGTATCACTGCGGCTGGAGTCCATTCGCAGGTCACACCTTTTCGTCGAAGATCCAAAGCACTTGGGTGAACGGCAAGAAGGTATTCGACGGGAAACAAGTGACTTTTGAGCCATCAATCGCCAGTGCCCTGTCCTTCACACGCTAAAAGCAGTTCCTATCCACTGAGATATTAAAATGTTAAGAAGAAACCCAAACGGGCATATGCCTGTCGTCTCCGAAACGGCATTCATTGACCCAACAGCCATCATCTGTGGCAAAGTGATTATCGAAGACAATGTATTTATTGGCCCATACGCGGTGATACGAGCTGATGAAGTTAACGCGCAGGGAGAGATGGATCCTATTGTCATCAAGCAGGATACCAATATCCAAGACGGCGTTGTGATCCACTCCAAAGCAGGCGCAGCAGTGACCATTGGTGAACGCTCTTCTATCGCTCACCGCTCTATCATCCACGGCCCATGTGAAGTTTGCGATGACGTGTTCATCGGTTTCAATTCGGTCGTTTTTAACGCGACGATAGGAAAAGGCTGTGTCATTCGCCATAACTGTGTTGTTGATGGTTTAGATTTGCCTGAGCAATTTCATGTACCACCAATGACCAATATTGGCGCAGGCTTTGATTTAAGTAGCATTTCTAAAGTCCCGCCTGAATATTCAGCATTTTCAGAGTCCGTTGTCTCTGCCAACCACACCCTTGTGAAAGGGTATAGGAGAATGGCCAATGAGCTCTGAACAACCAATCAAAGCGGTTCCGACAAATATCATTACTGGCTTTCTCGGCGCAGGAAAAACCTCCGCAATCCTCAAGTTAATGCAGCACAAACCGGCTGACGAACGCTGGGCAATTCTGGTTAACGAGTTCGGTGAAATAGGTGTCGATGGAAGCTTGTTTCAAGGCCAACATAATCGAACAGAGCAAGTATTTATTCGTGAAGTTCCCGGGGGGTGCATGTGCTGCGCAGCTGGGCTACCCATGCAAATTGCTCTTAACCAACTACTTACCGAAGCCAAGCCTAACCGTCTTCTCATTGAACCGACTGGCCTCGGGCACCCTAAAGAAGTATTGCAAGTGCTCTCTTCTAAACATTATCAAGAAGTACTGTCTTTACAAAAAACACTCACGCTGGTTGATGCACGGCAGCTGTCTGATGAACGTTACACGCTTCATGATACATTCAACCAACAGATTGCGATTTCAGACACCATAGTTGGCAGCAAAGTCGATTTATATCAAGGCGATGAGAAACGGCAGTTAGACGCTTATGTGACAAAGCTCGGTGGCTCGGACAAACGAGTGATTTTCGCCGAATTTGGCAATATTCCTTTTGATGAATTTGAGGGGCCTACTTTAGCTAACGAACAAGGCGGTCACCATCACCACCATGGCCAATCAAAACCTCTGGCCGCTGACCTACCTATGCCAGAGAGTGGCATCATCAAAGCAGTAAACGAAGGTGAAGGTTTTCGAAGCATTGGCTGGCGCTTCTCACCAGACAAAGTTTTCAGCCGACAGAAACTGGCATTAATGCTAGTTGAGCTGAACGTTGAACGTATGAAGGCTGTATTCATAACCGATATGGGAGTTTTAGGCTACAACATGACGTCAGACGGATTGACCGAAGTGATTCTGGATGATGGATTTGAAAGCCGCGTAGAGTTTATCTCGGACAACCTTGACGACGAGATTGAAGCTCAGTTGCTGGCTTGCGTGATTGCCTAAACAACGAAGTCTTAGAGGGTAGACAGTACGCCTACCCTCTACATATCCACTTTATATTTTTACACGTATCTTTTCAGCCAGTGCCATGGCGATATTACTGGCACAATACGCACTTTCATTGATGAAATGAGGATACACTTCATTGCTCCCCTGCCAATGCACGTCATATCCATTGAAAGTGGCAAGGATTGGCTCTCCGGACTTAACAACTTCAAAGTCTTTCCCACAAATTGTCGGATGAACCGTCGCGATACGCATGCCATCATTATCCAGCGGAAATGCGACGTCTTCTAAATAACGATACGCATCATACTCGGTACCGTGAATAGCTTTGCCTAAGTTATGTAGTTCAATAAAGTCTAGCACTGCGGTAAGCAAGTTTTTCATCAGTTCCAATGTTTCATAAGTCAAAGCACCGTGTGCTTGCGCACCGACTTCTAACATCACACCATACTGTCCAACCGAACATAAGTAGGGCTGCTCATGCCATGGTTTACGATCTTCAAATAGTATATTGGCACTCGGCATGCGGTGCTTCACGTATGACCCCATTTGATTGTAAAAAGGATCATCTGACAGCAGGATCAGCGTTGCACCCATGTTGCTGGTCGTGTTGTGTAAATCAATAATCAGTTGGTTTTGCGAATCTCCATATCGTTCTGAAAATTTTGAGGCAAGTTCAGACTCCTTTGACTCTGAAGTTCCCGATAATGCCTTTGTTGAAAACTCACGGTTTAAATCACTTTCAACGAAACGAACACGACGCTCTACCGCCTCAGGGTTACCTATTACATTTTTAACCTCAAACGTTGATCGGTCGGCAGGGTAATGTCCATCTCTGATCAGCTTATGGAGATAAAGGCCTGTTAGCTCATTACCATGAGTGCCTGCCACGAGAAGCACTTGGTTTATTTTCGGCATAAATTGACGTCCTAAGTTCAATACAACGCAATAAATACAATGTTATAACATAACAATTTAATGTTCGCGACTCGATGAGAATGAGAGAAACGTATTCTTGATGTTAAACCGAGACACCCAGCAACAGTCCCCCCATAGGGTTAACCAATACTAGATAGGCGAAGAAGTAATACCAGTAGCAATATAAAATCAGTGGGTAGAAGCTAGAGATGGGTATAAAAATGGCTCCCTTTCATTGGGAGCCATTTGTTGTGAAGGTATCAGCTAAGGGTTACCCCCAAGCACCTTTACTGAGGGTTAAGACCAAGAGTTTGTAGAACAAGCTTGAAGTTATCTTGTCGCTCTTTAATCGCGTGAACTTCACCACTCACCGGACAAGTGTGATCCGGACAACCTCGGTTGACGATACCGGATACTGCATCAATAAACTCAGTACCTTGCAAGCCACCGTCTACATACTTCTTCAACTCAGTGTGATAGTTCCAGTGTGCGTATGGACCACCTTCATCGTTGTAAGCCTGTACCGAGGTTACCCAATAGAACAAGCCCGCAATCCACTTGATCTCTCTATTCTCTTCCGAGCTACAAATCAGCCCAGGGTTAGAACAGAAATCAAGGTCAGCATAAAGTGGGTTAGCAGGTGGTGCTTCTACCGTAACCCCATTCACTGTTGTACCGACGGTATCAGGGTCTACGTGCGAACGGCCCATGAAGTGGTTCAATGTACCGAAGTTCTGACGGCCTGTGGTTTGAATAACACCACGGCCCCACCAACCACATCCTTGGACAGTACCGTTAGTATCAGTGCCGTCCCAAATAAACGAGCCTGCTTTTTGATCAGCGTAGACTTTACATTCATCACGCTCCCATACCTGTTTCGACGTATCGACAACAGTTGGCACTTCATTGCAGTGACCGCTGTTCGTCCAGCGCCCAACATTACCGTTCACTAACAGTCCTTGCTCTTCCAACACCGAGTCCGGAGCTGCGAAGATAGGGGCAGGTGCACCATACCACTTGGCATTGGTTAGTGCGCTCACTTCCATCTTCGGATCACGAGGACAAGAGTATGGGTGATCCTGACCCGTCACCGGATCCATACCATAGTCAGCATACTTCTGACCTAGCTGACCACAGCTTGCAGTCATAGGGTAGTTAACAGGTGCACCGTATCTCACTTCAGACCAGTTGTTTTCATCACAAGCATTGTAGCGAATCGTCTCTTGCATACTCTGTGACAAGAATGCTGCAATGGCGACTTTGGCATAAATGGTATTCGTTGCATCATCTGCCACGTCATCCAATAGCCAGAAGGTATTCCCTGCTACACCAACGTTATGCATTGAGTTAAGGCCCGCTAAGAAATCAGCCCACTTGTACACCGTTGAAGGAATCCACTGTGATTGAGGTGTTTCAAACAGGAATGCTTGGTTGTTCATTGCTGTTTCTGCACTGGCTAACTCATTGTTCAATGAATCAATGCGAGTTAACGGCCCATTCGTGACACTTTCTCCAGCATAATAAAGCGGCACAGTGGCGCTTTGGTAGCGAGCAATTTTATCGCTCAAATCCGCCGTATCAGTATCAAACGAAATGGCGAAGATATTGCTGTGTGCGGCCTTACGAATATGGCGGTCACCATTCGTATTCCCCAAGAAGTAAGACGCGGTTTGCGTGGTAGGAAGAGAAGACAGCAGTGCTGGCGTTTGGAGATAATCAGTTACTTGTTTGACGTATTCCAAAGCGTAATGCCATTGCTCATCAGTTAGAGCTGGCGATGTGCTTGATTTAGTGAAAGCAACAAAGTCTGCTTTGGTCAACGACTCTGCTTTATACAGTTCAAAGCTAGACAATAAATCAGACGTTGCGCCTGACGCTGCATTCCAAACCGCTCTGCGACCAGAGTGAGTATCGTAAGCAAAATCACCGATACTTAATGTCCAACCGAACGTGGCTTGAGGCGCAAGTGTTGAGATAACTAGATTGTACGCCTGAGCCCAACCTTGTGCATCGTCACTTAGCGCATTGATATCATTGATATCAATTTGGCTACCTGTCGCATCAACAGCAGCAGTAAGCGCTTGCTTAACCGCGATGGCACCTAATGCTTGGCCTTTGTCTGCAGTCGCAGCATCCAGTACATCACTATTGATAATGACCGATGTTGGACCCGCAACTTCTACTGCTTGAATAAGAGATACAAACGCATTAGTTAACTTCGTTGTATCAGAGAGATCCGAGCTACCGATAGTATCGATCACTAGCGTCGCAGGTGCATTCAATGTCGCAGGGCTAGTCACCACAAAATTGCTTGGCCACCCGCTCACTTCAAGACGCACAGGGTCCATTGGATTTGGTAGTGACAGTAACGGTGCCGTACCCGGAGGTGTACTATCACAATTCAGGTGATGTCCCCAACTATCATCGCTACCAGGAACAGAAGCAGTCCACCAATTCGCTTTATAAGCGACATTGTCGTTCACCATGATGTCCCCACCATTCGCATGATCTCCACGCGTCCAGTTCGGATACACATTGAATTCAACACATAAGTCATCAACTGGTCCGGGGGCAGGATCTGGGTCTGGCGTCGGATCTGGGTCTGGCGTCGGATCTGGGTCCGGTGTCGGGTCTGGGTCCGGCGTCGGGTCTGGGTCCGGTGTCGGGTCTGGGTCCGGCGTTGTATCACTGATCAATTTCCACGGCGAATCCCATTCATTTGGATACTCGTCCGTTGGGCTTTGCCCAGCGTTAGCCCACCACTTGGCTTCATATGTCTTCCCATCAATTGTGACTTGTGAGCCACCGGAGTAGGCCTTGGTTGAGTCATAAGGTTCCGCCGCATATAAACTGCCGCTTAAAACAATACACGCCAACGTAGTCGCTATCTTGTTCATCCTAAACATAAGTTTACCTTTAAGTTAATTTTATATTGTTTACTTCACGCTTGAATAAGGTTTTTAGATTCACTAATCAGATAAATAATGATCTAAAAATAAGCTAGCACTTTCCAACCTAATTATCTGGTCAATACGCTGTATTCGTGTCGTTATGCGGCTAATATCACGTCGATTTAGCTATTTCGTGCCTAGTTAGTTATCGAGTTAAAATAACTTATGTACGCGTTAAAGTAGCTATTTACAGAATGAAATTTGGGGTAAGGGATAGGTAAAGTTTAGTTACAAAAGAGGGTGTATTTTGAAATGTAAGTAACTCAATATATTGAATTTATTTCAGTGCCTCTGTTTGTCCGATTATGATAAGCGGGCAAGTCTATTGGCGGATCACTATAGTCCATTAATCGCAGGCAAGCCTTGGATCTGCATGAATGGCTCACAGCTATCCAAGGCTACTGATGTAGCCTTGGTGTTTTATATAAGGTGACTTAGCGTGATTCAAGTGGGTAAGAACGGTAACTCCACATACCGTAAGTTCGCAGAGCATCTCGGTAAATACCCAGCAGCTCGCTATCGCTAGCCTTTGCTAGCTCTTTTAGTGGTTTGTCTGGGTAGCCTACCGTGTCAAACGTGATACCCTGCGGGCCTGTTTGCCAGCTTGCCACTTCAAATAGAGTCTGCCCGCGTCGTACGTGGCTCGCAGAGCTGATAATAGTGGCGTGTTTGATGCCGTGACGAGCCAAAGCGTAACTGCTGAACAACGCATTACCGACTGTGCTGGTCGCATAGTTTTCTTCAATGATGCGATCTTTACTTACACCTTTAGAAATCAACCAGTCTGCCATGAGTTTGCCTTCCGTTTTATGGTTCTTTGGCACCCCGCCCGTTAACACAATTAATGCATCAGGGTTGGCTTTCGCCATAGCTAACGTTGTTTCTAGGCGTTGAATCAATATTTCATGCATCGAGCCATCTGGATTTAGTGCGTAGCCCAACGTAACAATTGCTCCTTTGTCATCCAGCTTACCTTTGTCCGCTGAGTCTTTCAGCGGTGTCGCCAACACGCGATCTACGGTTTCAAACAGACGAGTAATGTCAGCCGCTTTGCCTGCATTTAATGTATTCAGCTTTTCCATATGCTTGCTTGATTCAGCATCATTGCCTTTAAAGCGTTGCCAAACGGCTAAGTAGGCATGCAAATCAACATCATCAGGCGCCACTGCCAAAGCTTGTTCAAACAGTTCAATCGCTCGGTCAACATTCTTGTTGTAGATCTGCGCATTCGCGGCCGAAATGAGCAAATCGGTACGGTAAGGCTCAAGCTCATACGCTTCCAGAAGTCGATTCGTAACGATTTCCATATTGCTTGGCATTTTTGCCGTAAAACCAGCGTGTGAGATACGCGCTGGTGACTTAAATGCAGTGACTGCATCTGCCAACAATTGATCCACCACTTGGCGTTTCGTTACAAGCTGCGCGTAGTCCGTTGACGCTTGAACCGTCGCGTCGTTCGCAGCCAAAGAGTAAGGAGCAGCAGTGAGCGCCAGCGCGCCACCAAGAGCAAGGGCAAGGATGTTCTTTTTCATGTAGAGGTCCTGATGTTGTTATGTTCGAACTGTGTCGATTAATTTTTTCGCAGTGTAAATTTACTCACCAGCAAAACCGTGAACCAATACGCATTTCATGCTTATGACATTGATAAGGCTTTGAAAAAGCGAATTAAGATCACAAATCAACAGCATAAATAAATCCACACAGATAATAATTTCACCTCATCAAATAACTTGCTATAGGCAACCCAACTGTTGTTATTGAGATAACCAAAAGTTAACCCGTCTGTTTTTATCATTCGATCTTACACTGAAAAAGAAGGACGAATTGGAGTCAGGTTTCGCAGTGCTACGTTATCCAACGTGACCTTGTTGGCTCCGGCGTTATCAACACAAGGACAATCTGATGAAACACACCCAACAGCAGGTCAGTCGATTTTTAATGCAAGCCACACTTGGCGCGGATCAAAAGCTTATCGACTCTGTCTCTCAACAAGGGATCGAAAAATGGTTGGCGAACGAGTTCAAATCAACGCCCTCTCTAGGTCACTCATATGAGTCAACTACTCGTGAGATCTGGCACTATTTCAGAAGCAAGCTCGTTAATGCCCATGGACAAAGAGCGATAGATGGTGATGGCAACAACCCAGCTTTGCCGTACAAGTGGTATTTCCATATGGCTTGGTGGCAAAAAGCACTGAAAAACGACGAAAATCTGCTTCGTCATCGGGTCGCACAGGCACTGAGTGAAATTCTGGTTATTTCCGACAATTCTGTACTTGAGTTGGATGCGATTGGTATGGCGAGCTATTACGATCTGCTCTACAAACACGCTTTTGGCAACTACGCTGACTTACTCTATGACGTCTCCATGCACCCATGCATGGGTGTCTACCTTAGCCACATGAACAATCGCAAAGCCGATCCTTCACAGCGTATCCATCCCGATGAGAACTACGCACGTGAAATCATGCAGCTGTTTTCAATTGGCCTCTATCAGCTCAACCCTGATGGCACTCGTAAAACTAACCAACATGGTCACCCAATCGCTACCTACGACAATCGAGATATCAAAGAACTCGCCCGAGTCTTCACTGGCCTCAAAGCAGCGAGTTATCAATTTGAGTGGGAAAACAGTTTTTGGAGTAAAGATTACAACGGTTACCAAGTCAGCTTTGAAGACGGTATCGAAAAGCGCTACAAAACCATCCCATTTGTGAATATGACTCAGCCGATGGAAGTTGAAGAGAGCTATCATGACAGACAGGACAAATCATTGCTCAACGGTCACATCTCGCTGCGCAGGAACACTTCTGCTCAACAAGAGATCCGCACTGTGGTAAACAAGTTGGTCTCTTACCCGAGTACAGCACCGTTTATCGCGACTAAGCTCATTAACCAGTTGGTGACTTCCAATCCCAGTCCAGAGTACGTCGAAGCAGTAGCCGTAGCGTTTGGTCCACAGGGTAATCTTAAAAATGCCATTCACGAGATCCTGACATACCCGCTCAAGCACCCTGTGGGTAAAGTGAGATTTCTCAGCGCAGCTGTTGAACAAGGCACTCTGGTTCAATCGCAAAAACTGAAATCTCCCGTTCTTCGAGTCACTCAGCTCTTACGGGCATTTAATGCCTCTAATCAGTCAAAAAAATTGTGGGTGATTGGTGATGACATTGAAGATCAATTAGAGCAACACCCGCTTTCCTCTCCTACAGTGTTCAACTTCTACAAACCGAGTTACACACCGCACGGACCTATTGAAGACAGTGGACTGGTCGCGCCGGAGTTTGAGCTGCATAACTCGGCCACGTCCATCGCTTACGTCAACTACATGTACTACTGGCTATTTGGTGGCTATTTGCCTGCGGTCAGTACCGAGATAAGTCGCCAGCCGGGCATCCACAACGTCGCCGAACTGGACATCGAAACTCTACAGACGAACAAAGCGAATCGCCTCAAACTCAACTTCGCTAAGTACATTGGCAAAGCACAAGATCCTTCAAACCATGGTGCTCTCATCGATGAAATCAGCCTACTGCTGACGGGGAAAACCCAGTTAAGTATCAAGCCGCAGATTCTGTCTTCGTTTGCTTCATACAAACATCAGCCTGAATGGGTGGTTCAAACCATCGTATTCTTCATTGCAATTTCATCTGAATTCACGGTGCAGGAGGCGTAAACCATGGGTATTTCAAGACGACAATTTATTAAATCATCCACCGCCGCTTCTGCCTGCGCAGGGCTGATGCTTGCTGGTACCGCGCCGGTTTATGCCGCGCCTAAACCAGTCAAAAACACACTTGGTAACATCAAACCAGCAAAAAAAGCACTGGTGTTCATCATGCTTGATGGTGGCAACGATTCTTACAATATGCTGGTTCCCACCTCTGAACGTCACTATCGTGACTACCAAACATCGCGCAGCAATCTGGCGTTAAATAAGAACGAACTTCTTGCCCTGAGTGGCTACAAGGATGCTCAAGGGAGGCGTTTTGGTCTTCACCCCAGCATGCCAGAAGTACAGCGACTGTTTGATACCAACAAGCTCGCTTTTGTGGCTAACACTGGCCCTATGATCAAGCCGATTGAAAAATCTCAGTTTTACAGCGGGAATGTGCCTCTGCCGCTGGGTTTGATGTCCCATTCTGATCAGTTCAAACACTGGCAGACAGCTAGACCATGGGAGCGTATCAACCGTGGTTGGTTTGGCTATTTCGCAGATGCCCTTCAATCCAATAAACCGATTGAAGCGATTCCGATGAACATCTCACTCGCTGGCAGCAACATCATGCAAAACGGCTTGCAGTCCGCACCTTATTCGATCACGGAATCTGGCAGCGTTGGGTTAATCATTAATGAGAGCCCAACCGAGCTCAACAAGTTGCTGCTGGATAACTTTGAGAGCAGCCTCAATCAGAGCTACCCCAACGATCCTTTTAAACAAAGTTATCTCGCCATCACTCGCGAATCCCAAGCTCAGCACGAAATCTACCGTAAAGCAGTTGAGGGGATCAGGGTTAAAACGACCTTCTCTGATTCGCCATTGTCTAAAGAGCTACGCAAAGTGGCTCAGTCAATTAAGGCGGTAGACAACCTCGGCCACCAGCAGCAAACCTTTTTCATACGCTACATTGGCTGGGACCACCATGATGAACTGCTGAACAACCACGCTAGCATGCTCGCCATTCTGAGTAAGGCTCTTGGGGAGTTTCAACGCAGCCTTGATGAATTGGGAATTGCCGAACAAGTCGTGACGTTTACCGGCTCCGACTTTGGCCGCACACTGACCTCCAACGGTAACGGTACCGACCACGGTTGGGGTGGCAATACGATAGTGATGGGCGACGCGGTTAATGGCGGTAAAGTATACGGCGACTACCCTTCTCTGACATTAGGGGACAAAAACCCGCTGGATGTCGGGGATGGCGTGCTGATACCCACCACGGCCATTGATGAGCTCTACGCAGAGCTCGCCCGTTGGTTTGGCGCCAGTGAAGAACAGCTTCATCGCTTACTGCCTAACCTCAAAAATTTCCGGATTAAAGGTGAGAAAGATAAACTATCCGGATTGCTGAAATAGCAATCTAGATAGGAAAAAAACCACCAAGTATGGTGGTTTTTTGTTTATGTCATGCATCACAGCGTTATCTGAGATGCTCACCAATGTACTCTTGGTAGCTCAACTTTTTGTCCGCATTGTTATCCAGGTAATCAAAGGCATACGCAGCGTATTGATTGAGATTTTGGTAGTACTCCTGCCAATATTCCATGTCCGCTTTACACTCAACCGGAATGTTGGCATCAGCGTATTGCGTCTTCAACTTCTCAACATACGCATTGGCCTGTTTCAGATATTCGTCCTTGCCTAGAAACTTGTCGCTATTGGTGTCCGCCTTGTCAAACGACGCTTGCCAATAGGCGTTGTAAATCACAGTACCTTGCTTGGTGAATTCTGATTTAGAAACCTGACTGTTGCCATCTTTATCCAGTTGTTTAAATGTTTTGACCAACTCAGGCTCGGCGACCTGTAACGTTTTCTCAGAACACACTTTGGAGAGTCCTTGATTCCAATGTTCTCCTTCCGCATCCACGCCACCATTTTTAAATTCTTGAATATTCAAAGATCCGTTTTTATCGGTATCAAAGTAATCGAACATTTCATCAACGGCAGGCGCAGCGATAAGGTTAAAACTCAGCAGGGGTAACGATAAGTAAACGGCTTTATATAAGTGCATATCAGTTCCTTTTAATCGTGAATACCGAGCCAGTATAGAAAGCAGAACGTAAATGAATGGTTAACACGTAGAGATGATGATTAAGGTAGAGAATAAACAAAAAAAACCCGTCTGAGTGACAGACGGGCACCTAAGTTTGGCAGTTAAACAAAGAGAAATTAATTCAGCCAGTACTTCATTTTGTCGATGAAGCTCGTATTCTTATTCCAGATCCAGTAGATACCTTCTTCCAATTCGCTTTCGGTCATGTTCTTAGGTCGATAGACGGGATGGCTTCCGTCATATTTGGACCAGTCTTTGGTCAAAATACGTCCTTCTTCGTCCAGCTTTCTGAAAGTCTCGGTTCCCGGAAAGGGAATCATGTAATGTGGAATCACTTTATCGACTTTAATGTCCTTCACAAACGCTTGAGTCTGCTTAAAAATCGTCGAATCATGCTCATCAAAACCAAACAGAAAATCGCCCCACACTTCAATGCCATGACGACGGATTTTAGCGATGTACTCCTTCATTTTTTCTGGTTTCACGAAGCCTTTCTTTTGCGCTTTTAAAGCTGCTTCAGATGGGGTTTCAATCCCGAGTAATACCGCTTTAAAACCGGCTCGGCTCGCAGCAGCCAAGAGCGCTTCATCACGTGCAATCAGCACCGTTGTCTCACCGTAAAAATTCATTTTGAGTGGCTCCAACGCAGCAAACAGATCCATGGCGTACTGTCTATCATGAGTCAGATTGTCTGAATGCAGTTCCACCCACTCGACACCCAGCGTTTTTAGCTGCTTCACTTCTTCCACAATGTGGGCGATGGGCCTTTGTTCAAACTTGTTAAAGAATCGAGGAACCAAACAGAAATTGCACTTAAAAGGACAACCCCGGGTAACAACCACCGACCACGTATAATCGTAAACCGATGGTGGAATAATGTCGGTCGGATATGGGTTCAAACAGCTCAAATCAACAGGTTCATTGCTTTGATACTGAGCCTTAAGTTGCCCGAGCTCTGCATCATTGAGCAGCTGAACCCAGTAGTTCTCCACTTCACCAAAAATTAGGCTGTCCGCGTATTCAGCCGCTTCTTCAGGATTGAACTTGGTATGCAAACCACCCAAAACCACCCACTTACCCTGCTGACGATAATGCAAAGCCAGCTCATAAGCTCGATATGCGTCTGGGGTCGACATAAAAATCACTACCAAATCCGCATCGGGAGAAGAATCTGCTTTCATTCCAATGGTTTCGTCCACCATACCAATCCCATACCATTTCGGTGTGGCCGCGGCGGCGGCAAAGATGTTCTGCGGCGGCCCACCCGTTTCGGCTTTGTATTTGGAGTAATCGCTACCAGCAGATGCTTTAACCAGATAGATATTCATCGTTCCCCCTCAACTCATAGACGGTAAAAGAAATCAAAAATGTTCTTATCCATGAAGAAATACAACGCGCCCATTGCCAACCAGCTCAAGACGATAATCCAGAACAGAATTGGATTTTTCTTCAGCTCGATCCGTTCGACAAAGTAAGCTTCTTTTGAGCGGAAATTCTCCCAGCTCCAAAACACACAGAACATTCCCCAGACGAAAAACAAGTTTTGCTTTAGGGCGATCACCGCCATCAGTAAAGCCAGAATGGTTTTCCATCGCTCGGGAATAAAACGCTGCATAAAGCCTCTCACAAGTAACACATTCAGCGGTGTTCTGCTTCAGTACGAGTAGCTTACTAAGCTAAGGGTTAACTTTTGGTTACCAGATGAGAACCGCTTCACGAATCATTTGGCTGCTCTCGCATAGGTCAGCCGAGCGATATAGTCTGATAATCTAGCTTTAAATACAGGGATTTGAGATGACACTTCCTCCAGCGCTAAAACATGGCTCACTCACCAAGTTTCGAGATGACCTCTATTGGGTACAAGGGTGCGTAAAACTCAAAGCGCCTCACCCTAAGCTTGGCCCGCTTACCATGCAGTTCAGCCGCAATATGACCATCATTCGTGACAATGATGAACTGACATTGGTGAACTCTGTCCGACTGGATGAACAGACACTGAAAGAGCTGGAAACCTTAGGCGAGGTTAAACACGTTGTCAGACTGGCGGCATTTCACGGAATGGATGATCCTTTTTATCAGCAGCGTTACGGTGCCACTATGTGGTCGGTGGATGCGCCCTACTTTCATGGCGTTAATCCGAACCAAGCTGACAGTCGTTACTTCACTCCTGACGAAATTCTCTCTGCGGATCATCTGCCTCCGCTAAAAGGGCTGCGCTATTTTGAAATTGGTTCAGGGAAGCTCAACGAAGGGCTGTTTTGGCTCGAAAGGGATCAAGGTATCGCCATTGCCGGAGACAGTCTGCAAAACTGGACGGAGCCGGATGCGTTCTTCAACCTTACCGCCAAGTTTATGATGAAGAAAATGGGGTTCTTTGCCCACGCAGGGGTTGGGCCGGGCTGGATGCAGGTCGTAAAGCCCAATTTGAGTGAGCTGAATGACTTTTTTGACTGGTCGTTTGAAGCCCTTATTCCTTCTCACGGCAGCCCGATAGAGGCAGGAGCCAGTGAAGCCTATCGTGCCAGTGTGAAGAAACTGATAGAGAAATAGAAACGGGAACTAGAATTCCTGATTCATTTTGCTCAGACATTCTAAAAGCACCTCAGACTGCTCATCGCTGATATGTCTGGTCAGATCCTTGACTAACGCTAGGTGGAGCTGGTTGTGATGTTGATAAATTTCATCGCCAGCCTCCGTCAATTTGACGACAATCGCGCGGCGATCTTCGGGGTGATCACAACGCTCAATCAGGTTAGCTTTTACCAGTTTTTCAATCTGTACCGTCAAAGTGCCTGTGGTAATCCCCAGCTTCTGCGCCAACTCTTTCATCCGCAGTGCACCAAAACTCCCCAGCACTTCAATAGTATGAATTTGTGCCAGAGAGTAACCCGTTTCTTTGACGACGGACTGCTCCCATGAGGACATTTTGTCGTAGAACTCGGTCAATGTTTGGTTAAGTAACTCTAGGTTGCGCATAGTTTCGCTGGATGAACTTCAAGGGTCAGGTGATGAATCTTATCAAACTTCGCCAGCATTTGTTTATAGTCAGATAAGGATTTGTCTGTGAATGACTCAATCGCAATCGCTGCCGAGTAATGGTCACCGCTGATTTTCCACATATGGAAATCTTTTACCAAAGCGAAGCCCGCCAGCTCAGATTCAATTTTTTCTCTGTAATCTGGCTCAACACTTTCATCGAGTAACACGGGGCTGGTCTGGTGAATCAACCCAAGAGTCCATTTACCAATGACGATGGCACCAACAATACCCATGATCGCATCGAGCCAGTTCCAACCGTAAAATTTACCCATAAACAGAGCAACAATGGCCAGTACGGAAGTGAGGGCATCCGCCAACACATGCATGTAAGCGGCTCTTAAATTGTGATCATGGTGATGTTCATGCTCGCCATGGTGGTGATGTCCGTGATCATGATGATGCCCATGAAGTAGCAGCATACTGGCGACGTTCACCAGCAAACCGATCACCGCGACCATAATGGCTTCATTGAACTGAATCGCTTCAGGGTTAAACAGTCGGTGTACAGACTCTACAACCATGAGCAAAGCGACAATACCAAGAGCAATGGCGCTGGTGTACCCACCAAGTACACTGACTTTGCCTGTACCGAACGAGAATCGAGCGTTGCCGGCATTTTTCTTCGCATAACGATAGGCAAACAGGGTGATACAAAATGCCGCAGCGTGAGTCCCCATATGCCAGCCATCAGCCAACAATGCCATCGAGCCATAAACCGTACCTGCAACAATTTCAGCCACCATAGTCGCCAATGTCAGCAATAGTACGTAAAACGTTCTCTTCTCCCCTTGATGATTGTGTGAAGAAAAATCGTGATGATGTTCAGTGGCAAATTTCAAAACGGGACCTTTAGTTTGATTATCAAATTATTTGAAAATCAATTTAGTTTGACTATCAAACAAAGTCAACATTAAAAGTGCGCCAGACCACTCTCTCAATCATATGAACGGTAAGGTGCAGCCAAATAAAACAAAAACGCCGCCACTGATACGATTGAACGTGCCACCGTGGTTATTAAGAAAGCCCTGCATATGGTGCGCGAGCAGTACATAACCATACTCAACCGCAAATTCCACTACAGCAAAGGTGACGACTAAGACGAGGATTTGTGACGCCAATGGCTGTGCTGGGTCAATGAACTGGGGCAAAAACGCAACGTAGAACAACAATACTTTGGGATTGGCCACTGCTGTGAAAAAACCACGTCGAAACAGACCTTTAGTCGCTTGAACGTTATTCTCTTCATCTTCATTTTTAGTCAGCGTGCGCGTTCTCACCAGCCCAATGCCCAACCAGATCAAGTACAACGCACCTGCGATCTTCAAACCATTAATGACAGCGGGAGAAAGTATGGCTAAGGCGCCGACACCAATGCTGGCAATCAATATCAGCCCGACAAATCCGGTAATGCCGCCAAGCACCGTATATTTCGCTGCACGGCGACCGTAATTTACCCCGTGAGTCAGGGCGAGAATGCCATTTGGGCCAGGGGCTAAGCTCACCCCAATCACTGCTACCAGATAGACAAGCCACATCTCAAATTGCATTACGTTCTCCCATTCATTGTTAACTTGATAGCCTGACGATAGCGTCAATCTTGTATTGTGACTTGGTAAAATTTGGACGTAATAAGTGAAAATGTTACTTGGTCGTTTATAGTGGTAGGAAGATTGCTTAGCGGAATACACTCATGATCACCACTCCGAAAGTTCGATTTTTAATCTTGCCCTGCGAAAGCTTTTCCCTGCTGGCATTAGGAGGGTTTATCGACAAACTGCGCTTTACCGCAGACGAAGCCGATCTGAGTGAACAGAAACTGTGTTCGTGGACAGTGGTAGGCCATGAGCATCGCCAGCTTGCTAGCTGTGGCATTCATATCGAAGTCGATCACCTGATCGATGACATAGAGCTTCAACACTTTGATTATTTGGTTTTGTTTGGCTCACGCACCGCCAGACAAGCTCATCAATGTGCCTCCCTGTATGCAAGTTGGTTGCGAAAAGCCGCCGCTCACAACATGCCGCTGGTTGCGATTGATAACGCAACCTTTACCCTTGCCGAGCTTGGCTTACTTGAAGGGTACGAAGCAACGATCCACTGGCGCCACGAACAAGAGTTTCGTGACCTGTACCCTAAGATACAGGTGCACTCAGACCGATTATTCAGTTTTGATCGCAAGCGAATTACCTGTAGCGGTGGCAATGCCAGTGTCGATCTGGCGGCGGAGATCCTCTCGCGTCACTTTGACAAGTCTCGTGCGCTGAAAGGCCTAGCTGACATGTTGATTGATGAGAGCCGAGAACCATTCCACCAGCTTCGTTCAGACAAAGACGAGCAATATCATCACCCCATTCTTAACCGAGCTATCCGAACCATGCGACAGCAACTGGATAGGAAGCAGACCATTGAACAGATAGCCGATTCCGTAGGCCTGAGTCGACGCCAGTTAGACCGCTTGTTCGAAGTGCAAACTCAGCAGAGTGCGCATCAGTACTGGCTTGAAATGAAGCTTCAGTATGTCTATTGGCGACTGCTCAACTCCAGCACACCAATGACCACAATCGCCGATGAAGTCGCGATCTGCGATACCAGTTATCTGAGCAAACTGATAACAAAACGCTTCGGCGACTCACCGAGTCACATCCGCTCAGGTAGAAAAAATAACGCCCTGGGACAAATCAGGGCGTACAGGGAAAGTTAGAGGCGCAAAGTTCACCGTTAAAACTCGTCACTCACCTCATAAGAATCCTGCAAAGTATGGAATCGTATTATTCGGTAATTCCGCGAATTCGGGCATTGCGCCTGCGTAACATTTCCAATGTCAGCAACAGCAGAACGGACATCAAAATTAGCAAGCTGGCAACGGCCAGAATGGTTGGGCTAATTTGTTCTCGGATACCAGACCACATCTGACGAGGCACGGTTCTTTGTTCAACACCAGTGATAAACAGCGCCACCACCACTTCATCAAACGAGGTTCCAAACGCAAACAGGCCGCCGGAAATCATTCCTGGGCGAATAAGAGGGAACGTAACATGGCGAAAGGTATAAACCGGACTCGCACCCAAACTGTAAGCGGCTCTCACCAGTGAATGATCAAACCCACTGAGTGTGGCGGTCACGGTAATCACCACAAAAGGCGTCCCAAGTGCCGCGTGAGCAAGAACGATTCCGATGAAGGTTTGAGATAAGTCGAGCCGAGTGTAAAAGAAGTACATCGCGGCAGCGGAAATGATCACCGGAACAATCATCGGCGAAATCAAAAATGCCATGATGGTATTGCGAAACGGAACATTGTTAGCTGCCAATCCCATCGCGGCCAAAGTACCGAGCGCGGTCGCGACCAAAGTGGCGCAAACGGCTATCAAGGTACTGTTCTTCAGCGCCGACAGCCACTGGCTATTGGTGAACATATCCGCATACCAACGAACCGAATACGCGTCTGGATCGAGATTGAGCATGCCTTCCGTAAAAGTGAAGTAAGGCGTCGCGTTAAACGACAACGGCACAATGATCAAAATAGGCGCAATCAGGAACAAGAAGACGAGTGTGCAAAACAGCAAGTAACCCCAATAGCCGATGCGCTCGGTTTTGCTGCAATATGCAGGTAACGCCATGATCAACCTCCAACCTTAATGTTATTGATGCCAACCACGCGGTTAAACAGATAGAACAGTGCTAGAACCACGGCAAGCAGCAAGCCTCCCAACGCCGCCGCCATGCCCCAATTCAAAGAGGTTTGCATGTGGTACGCAATCATATTGGAAATCATCTGCCCACTTCGCCCACCGACCAAAGCAGGAGTAATGTAGAAGCCAATCGACAGAATAAATGTCAGTAACGTGCCAGCCCCAACGCCGGGCATCGTCAGTGGCATATACACTTTGATAAAGGCTTTAGCGGGCGTCGCACCCAGAGATCGCGCGGCACGAAAGTAGCTCGGGCTGATGCCTTTCATCACGCTATACAGTGGCAAAATCATAAACGGCAGCAGAATGTGCACCATTGCCACAATAGTGCCGAAGGTATTGTGGATCATGGCAAGACGTTCCGTTGCAATGCCCGACCACAACAAGAGATCGTTAATCACACCTTGATTTTGCAGTAACACAATCCACGACGTCGTCCTCACCAGTAGTGAGGTCCAGAAAGGCAATAGCACCACTATCAACAGCAAATTGGCCTGCTTGTCAGGGAGATTCGCCAGCAGGTAAGCCACCGGATACGCCAGAACCAAGCAGATAACGGTGATCGCCAGTGACATACCGAAGGTTTTGGTAAACAGATCGACGTAAACCTGTCGAGTTTCTGGTTGCTGAACGACCTGACCTTGCTCATCAAAACGCAGGTCCAACGCCGCCAGATAATAGCTTAGGGTGTAAGGCTGGCTAAGGGTCTTGATCGCCGCCCAGTATTGCGGTTTTGCCCAGCGTCTATCCAGTTTAGCCACTTCTTGAGTTGATTGAGGAAGGCTTTCCAACTTGCTCAGCTTACGGCCGGATTTCATCAGCAGGCTACGCATCCCAGAGACTTCGATGTTCATCCGATTCGCCAGTTTGGGCAACGATTTATCCTGATATCGCACCAACAGCTCGCTCATAAAGGTTTGCTGAATTTCAAGAGGAGGCAACTGCTGATAATCCCAACTCTCCATCGCCTCCACGGTTTGTGGAAAGGCTTTCGGGATGGCGTGATTATCGACGCTGCGATACAACATTTCGACGATAGGAAAAGCAAACGTCACGCAGATAAAACAGACCAAAGGAAGAATGAGTAAAAGGGAGCGGATCTGTTTATGGCGTTCAGCACGTTTTAGCTGAGATCTAAGATCATTGTTTGAGCGCGAGAGCTTTCTCTGCAATGCGAGTACCGAGCCCAAACCTGTCAGTTCGCGACTCATGCGGCTTCTCCTTCCACTCTCAGCGGCTCTTGGCCATCAAGCGCATGGCAATCCTGACTGTGCCAGCCCAGCTGGCAAGTTTGTCCGGGGGTAAAACTGCGGGCGTGACGACTGTCGTTAGGCACCTTTACAATCAGCTCACCCATCTCATCCACATCAATGACTAGTCGGTAATGATCGCCATGATAAATCAGCTCGCGCAGCAGGCCTGAGACATGGTTGTCGCATTCTGTTTGTTTGGGTTCGACCATGATCTTTTCAGGACGAATGGACAAGGTTGTTTGCTGATACACTGCCGATACTTTCACCGCTTTTGCGTGTATCTGGTGGCCCCCGACCTCCACTTGGCAAATATCCCCTTGAAGCGATATCACCTGCCCTGTTATCTGATTATTCTCACCAATAAACTGCGCCACAAACGCATTGCTGGGAGCTTCATAAAGCTCAGATGGTGATGCTAACTGCTGGACAGCCCCATGATTGAATACGGCTATCCTGTCCGACATCGTCAACGCCTCATCCTGATCATGAGTCACGTACAGCACAGTAATGCCAAGTTTCTCATGCAGGCGTTTAATCTCTAGCTGCATTTGCTCTCTGAGCTGTTTGTCCAATGCCCCCAGAGGCTCATCCATCAGCACCAGCTTAGGTTCAAACACCAATGCTCGCGCTAAGGCCACACGCTGCTGCTGACCACCAGACAGTTGCTTGGGGTAGCGGGTCGCAACGTGTTCCAGTTCCACCATTTGTAAAGCGGTAGCCACTTTTTGCTCGATCTCTTCTTCACTCATATGGCGAACCTTAAGCGGAAAGGCGAGATTCTCGGCAATGGTCATATGGGGAAACAAAGCGTAGTTCTGAAACACCATGCCAATGTCCCGCTTGTGCGGCGCAAGGTTGTTCACGGGTGTTCCATCAATGTAGATTTCGCCGCGTGTCGCGGTTTCAAACCCAGCTAACATCATCAAACAAGTTGTTTTGCCTGAGCCTGATGGACCAAGCATGGTGACAAACTCACCGGGTTTTATCGACAGGTTGAAGTCCTTAACCACCAGATTCTCGCCATCATAGGTTTTCTGGACATGCTGAAAACTGACATATTCCTTTTGCGCAGTCATGATTTATCCCTTTGGTTGCTGTAAATGCGAAAGCAATCCAGCTAAGTAAAGGGTTTAACATCTTCATAAGCCGCTTACGTAACTGGATTAAATGGGCGGTTTAAACCGCCCAATTTAGAGTTAGAGTTGGTATTTAGTCAGGTCCGGACGCGTAGCAATGGCGTGCTCAACCATAGCGATCACTTTGGCGCGCTCTTCTCCTTTTAGATTCTGTCGAGGTGCTCGAACCTGCTCGGATCCGCGGCCGCAAACCTGTTCAGCCAATTTAATGCACTGAACCAGAGTCGGAATCGTATCCAGACGCAACAACGGCAGGAACCAACGGTAGATTTCCAGCGCTTCCGCGTAACGCCCTTGGCTGGCTAACTTATAGATCGCTACCGACTCTTCTGGGAATGCGTTTGTCAGACCAGAGATCCAACCGGTAGCGCCCAGCATCAACGACTCCAGTGCAATGTCATCTACACCACTAAACACTGTAAATCGGTCATCAAATCGATTGTAGAGCTCGGTAATGCGGCGGGTGTCTGTCGTTGACTCTTTTACCGCAACAATGCTGGCGTACTCAGCAAGTTTCTCCATCAAATCTAGGTTGACATCTACGCCGTAAGAGACCGGGTTGTTGTAGATCATGATGGGCATTTCCGGAGTCGCTTGCGCTAAAGTGGAATAGTAATCGACAGTTTCACTGTCTGAAGTACGGTACACCATGGCAGGCATAACCATACAACCGTCGATTCCTATCTTTTGTGCATCCTGCATGTAATCAATTGATGCTGATGTAATCGACTCCGCAGTGCCCGCAATCAGGGGCACTCGACCTGCAACCACTTCGTGTGCTGCTGCAAGCACCTGACGTTTTTCATCTGGGTACAGCGCGCAGTTCTCACCCACGGTTCCAAGGCAGATAATGCCATTGACACCATCTTTAATCTGATTGTCGATCACCGTTTGTGTCGCATCTAAGTCAATGCTCTGATCTTTGCGAAACTGAGTACTTACTGCCGGGTATACACCTTTCCAATCTACGTTCATCAATAACCTTCCACTTGTATATTATATGCAATTTAAAATAGCGGCCGAGACCACGTGATGAGTAGTCATGCCACTCAGAGTTAAAAAACCTGTTTCTGCGTTAAAACAAACTTCACTGCAGCCAAATCCGCCAATGCACTGCCCACGGATTTATAGAGAGTGATTTGCTGCGAGTCTTCGCGACCAACATGATGCTCACTGCACAGCTCAGGCAGTTCCGCACTTATCTGTTGCTCACTGAAGGCGCCTTCTTCAATAGGAATCAATAGATCGCCGGCTTCCGCCAGTACGTTGATTCTGCTGTCGACAAATACTGTGGAGCGAGTGACCGCTTGCGTATCACACTCTCGTTTGTCTTTGTCATGGTTGCCAATCAGATCGATGTGTGTGCCAGCTTGGATATTTCGACCATTAAACAGCGGCTGACTCGCACCTGTTACACACGTCACCATATCCACTTCACTCAGCGCTTGATCAACGGAGTCAACCACTTCAACACTAAAACGTTTTGATTCAGGCAGCGCCTGATATTCACTAGCGGATAAAATTTCATCCATCGTTTGACGAGCTTTTGCTTCATCGCGTCCCCAAACCAACACCTTGCTCAAAGGTCGTACCGCTGCGTATGCCCACGCCATGTATGGGGAGAGATTTCCAGTGCCGCAAATCAGCAGCCTGCTTGCATCCTGTCTGGCCAGATAATCCGCCGCGAGCGCTGACGCCGCCGCTGTGCGCCAGAAGGTCAATACTTTGCCATCGAGTAGCGCAAGCGGCTCACCGTTAGCGCGATCAAAGGCGAGAATTTTCGACGCCAGACTGTCTTTGCCTTGCTCAGCATTGTTAGGGAAATACGTGAACGCTTTAACGGTAATCAGCGACTCGCTCCATGCAGGAAGCAGAGCAAAAGCGTCATAACTACCGTCTTCAAGCGGCATCACTCGACGCTGCGGAATGGTTGCCTGCTCAGTGTAAGTTTGGCGCATCGATTCGATAAGTCCTCGCATCGAAAGACAATTGACGATTTGCTGCGTGTCGATATTAATCATAGATCCTCCAGAAATGGTCAGAGGCCACAGCCTCTGACCTGCACGTTAGTTAAGTAGCCAAGTATTGAACTCTTCGTTGAGTTCATCGGCATAGTCAGACCACCACTCATCATCGATCAAAAAGGCCGTTTTAAAGTTGTTTGGTGCGGTTGGCAGGCTGGCTAATATCTCTGGGCTGATCTGCGCAGAGGATGACTTGCGGGTTGGGCCATAAGCAACGTACTTAGCTTGATCGGCCAATGGCTTAGTCCCGGAAGAAAACTTAATGAAATCTAGGGCTTGTTGGGTATTCGGGCTGCCTTTTGGAATCGCCCAACCATTCATATAACCAAGTTGATGATCCCAGATGATTTTGAACGGCTGGCCTTCTTCTTCTGTCGCACTATGGATACGACCATTAAACGCTGACGCCATGATCACTTCTTTATCAGCCAGCATCTGAGGCGGTTGTGCGCCTGTCGTCCACCAAACCACGTAAGGCTTGATGCTATCAAGTTTGGCAAATGCGCGGTGTCGGCCTTCGCGAGTCTCCAGCATCTGGTACACATTTTCCGGCTTTACACCATCGGCAATCAGTGCCCATTCCAAATTGCCCTGTGGCATTTTTTGTAACGCACGTCGGCCTGGGTATTTTTGCAAGTCGAAAAGATCCACTAGCTTGGTAGGCGCCGACTTACCTTTGAATGCATCTTCGTTAATGGTAAGCACTGTAGATACGACGATGGTATTCACTGCACACTCATGGATCGCACCGGGAATAAAATCCTCTTGCGCTGGAGTACCATCTGCGCCCGCTGGCAAAATGCTTGGATCAACGGGTTCGAGCAACCCTTCCGCACAGCCGCGAACGATATCGGGTTTATCCAAAGACACCAGATCCCAACGAACGTTATCCGCTTCTACTTGGGCTTTGATTTCCGCCAAGCCGCCACTGAAGTCTTCGGACACCAGTTCGACCCCAGTTTTCTCAATGTATGGCTTGTGATAGGCCTCCACCTGACTCTTTGTAAACGCGCCTCCCCATGAAACGATCGTCAACTTATCCCCCGCCACGGCAGAACCAGCCGTACCTAACAGCGTTGTGGCTATCAATAAAGCCAGTGGTGTAAATGTCTTGCTTGACATGATGTTGTGCTCCTTTGTTGTTGTCTTATCGGGTTTAACCCGAATTTTTCAGACGCCTGAATACCGCTGTTAGGCACCAAATTCACATTAACTTTTTATTAACATAATACGACAGTATATTTTATACAATATTAAATTTTAAAATTTTTTAGCCAAATCGATTTAGGCAGAATGGCGCTAAATTTATATGTGGTTGCTCGCCACGATGAAGTTGAACAATTAAATCTGCAGTCACCGCCGCTTGAGTCAGCCCCAGATGTTGATGACCAAAAGCAAACAGCATTTTTCCGTTTTTCAGGCTGTCGATGACAGGTAAAGAATCCGGTAATGAAGGTCGATTTCCCATCCAGGATGTTCCTGTATTTTCCAGATTACATTCTGGTTTAAGCACCGATTTCGCGAGATCTTTTAGCATGGTTGCGCGGCGCATATTAGCGGGTGAATTCAGGTCGGCATACTCGACAGTGCCCGCTAATCTCAACCCATTCTGCATGGGCGTCATGATGAATTTTCTGTCTGCTGAGCTCACCGGAAACGGCAGAGTTTTCGCCAGAGCTGGCATCATTAGATGGTAGCCGCGTTCCGCTTGTAGTGGCACTTTTATTCCCGTCATTTGCTTAACCAGGGAAGCGGATTCTGCCCCTGTGGCAACAATAACCTTATCAAAACTCTGCGAACGTTCCTGAACAGTGACGACCATTTTCTCGTCCTTTTCTTGGATGTTTTCGACCTCCCCTTTGCTCCATTCCCCCGATAAGCCTTGAAAGTAAGACTTAAGCTCAATGCACATATCATAAGGGCTCAAGCTATGTGAGGTTCTTGGAAAGAACACACCGTGGTTCACCGAATGAGAAAGTTTAGGCACTTTTTCTCGTACCGTTTTTCTATCCCAAACCTGATAACTCACTCCTTGCTCATCCATGGCATTCAAAGTGGATTGATAAGTCGAAAATAACTGAGAATCTTCGAAAACAAGTAGTGAGCCTTCATCCACGATCAGATGACTCAGCCCAATTTCTTCCAACAAGCGTTGCCAACTTTCCATCGCCGAATGATTAAGTTCAGTCAATGCTTGAGTCGCGTGTTCAGTGGCTGATTTTCTCGCTTTCATCAGAAAGCGAATCATCCATGGCAGCGTTTTGTGGATGTCTTGAAAACGGATAGAAACCGGACTTGATGGGCTCAATAACATCTTAGGAAGTTGCGGGATAAGTGCCGGTGTTGCTAATGGGAAAACTTGCTCCGTTGCGAAGTGGCCAGCGTTGCCTTTGGAGCATCCTTCTCCCGCATTGTCTTTTTCAAATATCGTGACTTTTTCGCCATTCATTTGCAGCTTGAGCGCAATACAAAGTCCAATAATACCACCACCAATGACCGCAATTTTTTGCGCTTGTGAGGAATTTTTGTTCACCATTTATTTTGCTCCTTATCACGTTTCAAAAAATAAATTGTATAAAATATACTTAACATCACGATAACATCCCTCCAAAGCAGTTCAACCAATTTCGTATCCAAGGAGCGAGAAATGAGACAAGGAACCTTCTTCTGCATTGATGCACACACCTGTGGTAACCCAGTGCGTCTGGTTGCGGGTGGCGTACCGCCACTGCAGGGCAAAACAATGAGTGAGAAAAGGCAGTTCTTCCTTAAACATTATGATTGGATCCGCCAATCCTTAATGTTTGAGCCACGTGGTCACGCCATGATGTCTGGTTCTGTTGTCCTGCCACCCTGTAGCGAAAACGCTGATGCTTCGATCCTGTTTATCGAGACCAGTGGCTGCCTGCCCATGTGTGGACACGGCACAATCGGCACAGTCACCTCAGCATTAGAACAAAAATTGATTACTCCACGAGAAGAAGGCCGACTGATCCTTGACGTTCCAGCAGGTCAGATAGAAGTGCACTATCAACGCGATGGCGAAAAGATCACTTCTGTGAAGATCTTCAATGTGCCTGCCTATCTTGCTCATCAAGATGTCACCGTCGATGTGGAAGGCCTTGGCGAGATCACCGTTGACGTCTCTTATGGCGGTAATTACTACGTTATCGTTGATCCTCAGGAAAACTATCTGGGGCTGGAGCATTACACCTCAGACGAAATCCTGATGTTTAGCCCTCGGGTACGTAAAGCCGTATCCGATGCCGTTGAATGCATCCATCCTGATGATCCAACAGTATGTGGTGTCTCACACGTACTCTGGACTGGCTCACCAACTCAGCCCCAAGCTACCGCTCGCAACGCTGTCTTCTATGGTGAGAAAGCACTCGATCGTTCCCCTTGTGGCACAGGTACCAGCGCCCGAATGGCACAATGGCACGCTAAAGGAAAACTAAAGCAAGGTGATGATTTTATTCATGAAAGCATCATTGGCAGCCTGTTTACTGGCCGCATCGAAGGCATTACGGAAGTCAATGGGAAAGCAGCCATCTTACCCAGTATTGAAGGCTGGGCGCAGGTTACCGGACATAACACCATCTGGGTGGATGATAACGACCCATATGCATTTGGATTTGAACTTAAATAGCCCAAGATCAACAGGACACGACCATGAATAAAACCAGCACTTTTTCTCCCCTCAATCCTGCAAACGAGCAGGTATTGGAAGGACAATTTCCAGAGCATCAGCAATCCGATGTCGACTTTGCGGCCAATGCCGCGGCGGAGGTGGCTAAATCATTTCGCCAAACCTCCCCAGCGATTCGAGCTCAACTGTTACACAATATCGCCGACCAGCTGGAGCAAGCCAGAGAAGGTATTGTGGAACGAGCTCATCTTGAATCAGCGCTGCCACACGCAAGGCTTAACGGTGAGCTAAGCCGTACAACTGCGCAGCTTAAGTTATTTGCCAATGTCGTAGAAAGTGGCTTGTGGCAGGAAGCGATTTTCGACACTGCAGATCCTCAACGTTCGCCACTACCAAAACCGGATATTCGCCGTCAGAACATTGCTCTTGGCCCGGTTGCTGTTTTCGGTGCCTCTAATTTTCCTCTCGCTTTTTCTACGGCCGGCGGGGATAGCGCGTCAGCATTGGCAGCGGGTTGTCCAGTGGTGGTCAAAGGGCACCCTGCACACCCTGGCACCAGTGAAAAAGTCGCTGAGTGTATTGCCAAAGCATTGAATGAGATGAGTTTGCCTCAAGCGGTATTTACTCTGCTGCAAGGAACCAGCCATGAGTTAGGTCAGTCCGTGGTTTCTCATCCTAAAATCAAGGCGGTCGGTTTTACCGGATCGATTGTTGGCGGACGTGCACTTTATGATATTGCGCAGCAGCGTCCAGAACCGATTCCTTTTTACGGTGAACTGGGCGCTTCCAACCCTGTATTCATCCTCCCCCAACGTATGGCGCAGCATAGTCAGTCTTTAGCCGAAGAGTATCTGCTGTCGATGAATATGGGCTGCGGTCAGTTCTGTACTAAGCCTGCGGTGGTGTTCATTGTCGATAATAACGCTGGCAAGCAATTCCTGTCGTCAGTACGTCAAGGGATTCAAAACCAGCCTGGGCAGATCATGCTTACAGAAGGGATCAAACAGGGTTACTTGCAACAAAGTGAGCTGCGCTCTCGCGAGCAAGGGCTGACACTTACCCAATCCCAGCCTGAACAAGGTGTACCCGCGTATCTATTTGAAACCACCAGTGAACAGTGGCGACGCAACCCACAATGGCAGGAAGAAATTTTTGGCCCTCAATCCATCATCGTCAAATGTGAAAGCGCCGAAGACATGCTTGAGTTGAGCCAGAATCTGGCCGGAAGCCTGACGGCTACCATTCAGGCAGAAGAAGCAGATTATGCACTCGCAGCGACACTGGTGACTGAGCTTGAAGAAGTCGCTGGTCGCTTAGTGTTTAATGGCTGGCCCACCGGGGTTGAAGTCAGCTATGCCATGGTGCACGGCGGTCCTTACCCAGCTTCAACCATGCCTGCAAGCACATCAGTGGGGGCGGAAGCGATAAAACGTTGGTTGCGTCCGGTCGCTTACCAGTCCATGCCGGACGAGTTATTGCCTCAGGCTCTACAACAAGCAAACCCACTTAACGTGCGTCGGACTATAGATGGTCAATAGTCACTGTTCAAAAAGGTACCAGCTGGTACCTTTTTGTTTTGACCCATCCCAAAAAACAAACAGGTGAACGGCTGCAAGGGTCGCAATGCCGGACGCTAATGGTATATTGAATAAAATATTGAATAAGAATGATGTGAGCGGAGACTTGGATGTCGCAAAAACCTGTTTTTAAAACTCGAACGCAGTTGGTCGAAGAAGCGATCCGAACCAAGATCCTCAAAGGGGAATTAAAGACGGGCCAACCCCTACGTCAAGATGCCCTCGCCAAAGAGTTCAACGTCAGCCGAATTCCGGTGCGTGAAGCTCTGATGCAGTTAGAAGCACAAGGACTGGTTGCGTTTGAGGCGCATAAAGGCGCCACCGTTACCGAGCTATCACCTGAGAAGATTGATGAGCTGTTTGAACTTCGCGCCGTCGTAGAATGCTTTATTCTGGAACGTGCTATCCAGAAAATGACCGATGAAGATCTCGCTAAAGCGAATGAAATTCGTCAGCGATTTGAAGATGTTGTCAGCCGTGGAGACGAAGTGGAAGAGTGGAGCAACTACAACTATGAGTTGCACAAAGCCTTGTATGAACCCGCCGAAATGCCGGAAACCATGGATGTGATCTACAACCTGAATACAAAGTGCGACCGCTATATTCGTATGCAGCTTCTGTTTACATCAGGCATCGTCAAAGCCGACAAGGAGCATGTCGCCCTGCTGGAAATGTGCCAGAACCGTGATATTGAAGGAGCGAAATACATGTTGAAGAAACACATCCTCGAAGCTGGTGCTGATATTCGCAACTTGCTTATCGAGCGCCAAAACAATCAGGGCTGAAACCCATGCATATAGGACCAGAATTTTTGCTGGCTGCCATCCGCCAGAAAATCAAAAACGAAGGTTTGTGCTATAGCGAATTGTCTGACAAAACCGGCGTGCCGCTTTCGACCATAAAGCGGCATTTGCATAATCCTTCATTGGGTCTGGACAAGATCCTGATGTACACCAATCACCTCAATAGTGATCTGATGGAACTGACGCAATTGGCGGTGCAGATCCAACGAGACAATGAGCAGTTCCTCTCTGATGAGCAAAACGCTCTGTTTGTTGAACACCCTTACCTTCTCGACTTTATCTACCTCATCACCTCACGTAACCAAACACCGCAGCAAATTGCCGATCAGTATCAACTCTCAGATACCAGCCTGAGATTCTACCTGAGCATTGCTGAAATCCTTGGCTATATGGAAGCGCACGGCGACAAGATCGTGTATCGCTCTGGCAGGCGATTTATCATGGAAGAAGGCACTGCACTCGATACCTTATTCAAGCGCCGTTTTGAAACAATCTCGATGGACGACTCAACCCTTTCTCAAGTTTGTCAGGCCAGAGTGCGTTTGACCCAAGACCAGAGGCTCAAACTCGAACAGGAAGTGGATCGTAAAGTCAGTGAAATGCATGCGGCGAATTGCGCCAACGAAGAGGGTGAGTTTACCAATGTGCTGTTTCGAATGACGCCCGGCCAGCAGATCTACTTCTCCGACGGATTACCAGAGATAGATGGGGAGCTGCTTAAACAGGTTTCCGCAAAATTCCGCAGACGCTAGGGCCAGAGCGAGTTTGAAGTATCACTTTCATCAACTTTCTGTGACTCTGGATTCATTCTCAGACTTTCATTTGTTCATTTTTCGCTCAGTCTCATTTTATAAGACCACAAGTCTCTGAAACTGCCACCTTGTTACAACAATGTTAAATATCGATTGTTGAAAGATTTTATACAATATACATTTTCTCTATCCCTTTCACTCTGTGCAGTACTCGCCACTCCGGTCGTTTTGAGTGTCTGATTTCCCTCCCTTCAGATGATAGGGATTTCATCCGATAAGGACATTACGAGGAAGCTATGAAAGCAAAACAACTGATCGCACTGAGTGCTATTGCAACGGCATTATTGGCTAGCAGTACTCTCGCCAAACCATACCCATCTGGAACGCAGCTCGCTGAAAAACAGGAGATTGTTTTAAACAATGGAGCTGAGGTCACTTCAATTGATCCGGCAAAACAGGCCGCAGAGCCAGCATTCAATTTAGGGCGAGACTTGTTTGAAGGTCTGACAACTCAAGACAAACAAGGCAAAACCATTCCCGGCATCGCTGAAAGCTGGCAAGCGAATGACAACAACACTGTCTACACCTTTACGTTGCGTCAGTCTCAGTGGTCGAATGGTGACCCATTAACGGCACGCGATTTTGTTTATAGCTGGCAGCGCCTTATCGACCCGAAAACCGCGTCACCTTATGCTTGGTTTGCCGCGATTCCCGGAATCAAAAACTCCGCCAAGATTATGAAAGGTGAAGCACCAGCTAACACCTTAGGCGTGCGCGCCATTGATGATCACACCTTTGAAGTGACATTAGAAAAGCCAGTGCCTTTCTTCATCAAACTTCTGAGCCACCCTGTCCTTGCACCAGTTCACCAAGTCACGGTAGAAAAATACGCCAGCGAGTGGACTCAGCCCAAAAACATCGTCACCAATGGCGCTTTCACCGTGTCTGAATGGAAAGTAAACGAAAAAATGGTGATGACAAAGAATGAGAAATACTGGAATGCTGACAACGTCATACTTGACCAAATCACTTGGCTACCTATCGGAGATGCCAATGTTGCACTAAACCGCTACTTAGCCGGCGAAATTGACCAAGCTCTGTCGATTCCCGCGGCTCAAAAGAACAAGCTTCTAAAACAATATCCAGAGCAAGTGGCGGACACCAGTGCATCACTTGGCTCGACGTTCTACTATCTCAACACCAGTAAGGGCCCGACCAAAGACCTTCGTGTCCGTCAGGCACTCTCCTACGCTATCGACCGAAACATCATCACAAAAGCCATCGCCAAAAATGGCGGCATTCCAATGTTTACTCTGGTTCCCCCTCAAACTGATGGTTTCAAATCTCACACACCGGAATTCGCAACTTGGACTCAGCAACAACGTAACGCCAAGGCTAAAGCGCTGATTAAAGAGGCCGGTTACAGCAAGGGTAATCCACTTAAGCTCACTTTCACCGTGCCGACTTTTTCTAAAGACGTCAAAATGGCCACCGCGATGGCGGGCATGTGGAAAAGTGTGTTAGGCGCACAAGTCGAAATTAAGCAACTTGAGCCAAAGGTATTCTATGCGCTGAAAGATCCGGGCAACATTAACCGTGGTGGCTGGACGGCTGACTATAACGAAGCCTCAACCTGGCTGGACATTTTTGTCTCGACCGGTGAATACAATGACTCAAAGTACAACAACCCAGAATATGATCGCCTGATGGCTGAATCGAAGAGCCTCAGTGACCCGTCACAGGAATACATTGCTGCGGAAAAGCTTCTGATTAAGGACATGGCGATCATCCCTATGTACCGCAATGGCAACGATCAATATCTGATCAAGGATTACATTGGTGGCTATGAGCGTACCAATCCAGAATCCTCTTACTACCGCAAAAATGTCTATGTGAAAGCACATTAACCCGAGTTTGCCCGAGCCTGTCACTTATCCCTAGCACAGGCTACGGGCTTTTTTCTACGCAAGGAAATGTCATGTTGTTGTACATATTGCGCCGCTGCCTGATTGCCATACCGACATTGCTGTTTATTGCACTGGTGTCGTTTTGGTTAATGCATATCGCGCCCGGCGGCCCATTTGATATGGAGCGCCCAATGCCAGAAGTGGTACGGGCAAATATCGAAGCCAAATTTCACTTGAACGAACCCTTTCTGGTTCAGTTTTTCATTTACATCACCAACTTCCTTCAAGGCGATCTCGGCCCAAGCTTTGTCTATCAGGATTTCACCGTCACCCAGCTTGTTGCTCAATCTTGGCCAGTGTCGGCGATCCTTGGTGTTATCTCGTTTTGTATCTCTGTGCCATTAGGTATGTTACTTGGCACTATCGCCGCTTTGAACCGCAATGGAAAAGTTGACTATTTACTTATGTCACTCTCAATGACAGGAGTGGTCATCCCTGCGTTTGTATTGGCTCCGGTGTTAGTCACGATTTTCTCGATTCAACTCGGTTGGCTACCCGCCGGTGGGTGGGAAGGGGGTGAGCTCTCTTTCTTGATCTTACCCGTGCTGAGCTTGGCGATTGGATCCGTTGCCAGTATTGCGCGCGTGATGCGCGGTGCCATGATCGAGACGCTCAATCAGCCATACATCCGCACTGCAAAGGCGAAAGGCCTGTCGACCAGCTACATTCTGTTTCATCACGCGCTTCGCCCTTCACTCATTCCTATCATTGCCATGCTCGGCCCCAGCTTCGTCGCGGTAGTAACAGGTTCGGTCATCATCGACATCTTTTTCAGCACTGGCGGCATGGGGCAGCATTTTGTCTCAGGTGCCCTCAACCGCGACTACGGTTTGGTGATGGGCATAACGCTGATCGTCGCCTCTTTGACCATCTTCTTCAATTTGGTGGTCGACATCCTTTACACCATCATCGACCCACGCATTCGAATTTAGGAGCGTCGCTATGTTAACCAAACGCATTGATGCCACGGAACTGACAGAGCAAATGAGTGCTCAAATTGAAGCGGTTGAAGGCCGGAGTCTATGGCAGGATGCCTGGACACGTTTTCGTAAAAACCGCGCCGCCATGACGTCGGTTTATGTCTTGATGTTTATCATCGTATGCATCATTTTTGGCCCGCAGGTCGCGGCATTCGGCCATGATGAGATTGACTGGAATGTCGTCGTCGATCCCTATGAGCTAGGTAAACCATCGTTTAGTTCAGGTCATTACTTTGGTACCGATGATCTTGGTCAGGACATCTTTGCCCGCACCATGCAAGGTGGGCGTCTCTCAATCATGGTCGGATTCATGGGCGCACTGGTTGCCGTGATTATCGGCACAGCTTGGGGAGCATTATCCGGATACATCGGAGGCATGGTCGATAGTGTGATGATGCGAATCATTGAAGTGCTCGACTCAGTACCCTTCATGTTTATGGTCATTTTGTTTGTCACTCTGTTCGGCAACAACATCTATCTGATTTTTGTTGTGATTGGCATGGTGTCTTGGCTCGGGATTGCTCGCGTTGTTCGCGGCGTGACCTTTAGTATTAAGAAACGCGAGTTTATCGAAGCCGCCCATTCCATTGGTGTCTCCCGTTTCACTATCGTTCGCCGCCATGTACTGCCTAACGTCCTGGGCATTGTGATGGTGTACTCCTCACTTATGGTGCCCGGTTTTATTATGTTTGAATCCTTCCTTAGTTTTCTCGGGCTCGGCGTTCAGCCGCCCGATACAAGCTGGGGCATTCTGATTGCGGAAGGTGCCAAGACCATTGATGTGGCTTTGTGGCAACTAATGTTCCCTTCCATATTCTTAGTCGCCACCCTGTTTTGCTTCAACTTCATCGGTGACGGGCTGCGAGACGCCCTCGACCCTAAAGATCGCTAAGGAGGCCCCATGAGTATTTTATCGATCACAGATATGAATGTGCGTTTCAAAACGCCTGATGGTGAAGTTCATGCAGTCAGTAATCTGTCCTACAACATCCACAAAGGTGAAACACTGGGCATTGTTGGTGAGTCTGGCTCTGGGAAAAGCCAGTCCGTTTTTGCCTTGATGGGGCTGACTGCCGATAACGGTATTGTTTCTGGTCAAGCGAGTTTTCATGGCGAAAATTTACTCAGCATGTCCAAAAAACAGCTTAACCACATCCGCGCAGAAAAAATCGGCATGATCTTTCAAGATCCAATGACATCGCTGAACCCGTTTATGAAAGTCGGCAAGCAACTTTCTGAAGTGTTGATGGTTCACAAAGGCATGAACCGCAGTGATGCCAACCGTGAAGCGATCACCATGCTTGATGCCGTTAGGATCCCTTCCGCTACCACTCGTATGGCTCAATACCCTCACGAGATGTCTGGTGGCATGCGGCAACGAGTGATGATCGCGATGGCCTTATTGTGTAAACCGGAACTTCTGATTGCTGATGAGCCCACCACCGCTTTGGACGTCACAGTACAAGCGCAGATTCTCTCTCTATTACGCGATCTGCAGTCTGAATTTCACACGGCAATCTTGTTGATTACGCACGATATGGGCGTGGTCGCTGAGATGTGCGATCGGGTGTTGGTTATGTATGGTGGGCAGAAAATGGAAGAGGCGGATACAGACTCTCTGTTCAACCACCCAGCTCATCCGTATACCCAAGGCCTACTCGAAGCTATCCCTTCCATCACTAAAGATATGGACAGGCTTCCCACCATTCCCGGTAACCCACCGAGTGCTCTCACAGAACGTAAAGGCTGCCCGTTTAAAGAGCGCTGCAATCACTATCGACCAGAATGTAACGCGTCAGTACCACCATTTCGGTCACTATCCCAACATCAATCTCTGGCTTGTCATGTTAATGGGCCTCAGGCCGTTACTCAGATAGCGCGTCGAGCATAGGAGAGCAACATGAAACAGCAAGTATTGCTTTCAGCGCGTGATTTGCGCGTGCACTTTAACATCAACAAACACATCCTGCCGAGTAAGCGCAAAGTGGTCAAAGCGGTGGATGGCATCGACCTCGATGTTTATCGTGGCGAGACGCTCGGTATTGTTGGCGAATCGGGTTGCGGTAAATCAACACTGGCGCGAGCGCTATTAAGGCTCATTGAACCTTCAAGCGGGCAGTTGCATTGGAAAGAGCAAGATCTGTTAGCGTTGGGGAAACATCAACTCGCCGATAAGCGGCGTGAGTTTCAGATGGTCTTTCAAGACCCATCGGCCTGCCTCAACCCTAGACTCACCATCTCAGAGTGTATTGCCGAGCCTCTATTGACCCACGAGCCTAGCCTGTCGCGCTCAGAAGTGGAGCAGCGCGTGATTAAAATGATGGATAAAGTCGGTCTTTTAGCCAGCCAGCGTAACCGCTACCCCCATGAGTTTTCAGGTGGCCAGTGTCAGCGAGTTGGGATTGCCAGAGCGTTGATTATCAAGCCCGATCTTGTGGTTTGTGATGAACCCGTTAGCGCACTGGATGTTTCTATTCAGGCGCAGGTCATCAATCTTCTTGATGATCTTAAGCAAGAGATGGGACTAACCATGGTGATGATCGCTCATGATCTTAGCGTGGTGCGCCACATCAGTGACCGAGTCATGGTGATGTATCTGGGTAAGCCGATGGAGATTGGTCGATACGACAAAGTCTTCGATGACGCTCATCACCCTTATACCAAAGCCTTGTTATCTGCGGTCCCGGTTGCCAACCCTACCTTGGCAAGACAGAGGAACGTTCAGCTATTGCCCGGCGACCTTCCCTCGCCTCTCAATCCGCCAAGTGGTTGCGTGTTTAGAACGCGCTGCCCGGACTCCAGTGACCAGTGCGCTCAACAAAAGCCCACACTTAGCGGACATTCAGACCATCAGATTTTCTGTACTCATACACAAATAGGAACTTATAACCCATGACCTTAACGACCGTTCCTCAGCGCCTTAATGCTCTGCGCGAGAAAATGGCTGAGCACCAATTTGACGCCTACATAGTGACAAACAATGACCCGCACTCCAGCGAATATTCGGCAGATTACTGGCTGGCAAGAGAGTGGATTTCAGGCTTCACTGGCTCAGCGGGTAACGCCGTCATCACGACACAATCTGGTGGCCTGTGGACAGATGGGCGCTACTATATCCAAGCTGCCGAGCAATTACAGGGATCGGGATTAGCCTTGTTTAAAGCCCGCTTACCGGAAACTCCTACCATTGCACAATATCTCGCGGACAGTTTAGAGCAAAACAGTCGAGTAGGTGTTGATGGACGAAGTATCAGCCAGCAATTTTATCTGGAGTTGAAAGCCGCCTTTAAAGCCAAGTCGATACAACTGGTCCTTGATCAGGACTTGATCAGCCCAATATGGGCCGAACGCCCTGCAAGACCGAGCGCGGCTTTGTTCAATCATCCACTCGAAATTGCGGGACAAACGGCAAGTGAAAAAATCACAGGAATTCGTCGCGTACTCGAGCAAAAAGCGGCTGATGCCCTGCTCGTTTCCACTCTTGATGATGTGATGTGGGCGCTCAATATTCGCGGCGGCGACACCCTATACTGCCCAATTTCTGAAAGTTATTTGCTGATTACCCTTAACAGATGCCAACTCTTTGTCGACAAGCAAAAGCTGACATCTGACGTGATCGCTACTCTGACCGAGCACGGTATAGAGATGGAAGATTACACGCAGCTTAGCAAGACGTTAAAAGCTTTCACTCCTGATTCAGTACTCATTCATGATCGCAGAAACACCGACAGTTTGTTGATCAGTCACATTCCTTCTCAAGTACGTTTGCTCAATATGGCTTGCCCAGTCACTGCTATGAAAGCACGTAAGAATCACACTGAGCTTGCCAGCATGGAGGAGACGTTACGCAAAGATGGCGCCGCCGTCGTCAGGTTTATGAAGTGGCTAGACGAACAAGTGCCCAGTGGTAAGGTGACAGAGCTCAACGCTGAACAAACCTTAATGGGATACCGCAAGGAAATTAACGGCTATATTGGGGAGAGCTTTCGAACCATTGCTGGTTTCGCCGAACATGGTGCGAAAATGCACTATGCTGCCGACGATAAGAGCAATTACCGCGTTGATGAAAGCCAGTTCTTTCTAGTCGATTCAGGCGGTCAATATCTAGGGGGGACGACAGACATAACCCGCACTTTCCATTTTGGTCAGCCATCGGAGCAACAACGTCGCGACTACACCTTAGTGCTCAAGGCCGTGATTCGTCTCACCCAAACCCGTTTTATGAAAGGCTCCACTGGCGCTAATTTGGATATCATGGCACGCGGCGTTCTGTGGCAACACGGTATAGATTACAAATGTGGTACTGGGCATGGCGTTGGCATCTGTCTGAATGTCCATGAAGGGCCGCAGAACTTCTCTCAAGACCCAGCAGAAGTTGCTTTAGAGCCGGGGATGGTGATCACCAACGAGCCAGGCATTTATCGTCAAGATCAATACGGAATTCGCATTGAGAACATCCTCAAAGTGGTTGAACTGGAAGAAAACGAGTTTGGGACGTTTTATGGCTTCGAAACCATAACGTTAGCGCCTATAGCCACTAACATGTTGGATAAATCGTTGCTGTTGAAAGACGAAGTTCACTGGCTCAACGCTTACCATCAACAATGCCTAGAACAACTCAGCCCATATTTGGATTCAGATACCCAGAATTGGCTGAATTCGGCCACAAAGCCGATTTAACCATTTGTCCTTTGTAACTTCTTTGCCAACCGTAAGGTTGGCTTTTTTACGACTAACCATTTGATAGATTTGTGATTTATCAATATCGATTAGTATAACTAACTCTGATAGAATTCCACCAAATAAATAATAAAGACAAATACCAACACACTTCCACTGATGTATTGGGTCGGAATATTAAAACCATGAAATCGCTATCTATTCTAATCGCTACGCTTGCCATATCCGGCTGCGTTACCACACCAACGTTTGAACAAGACATCTCTGGTCAGTGGCAATGCTCCGCAGAATCAACCATCGAACTCGTTAACCTCAAGTGCAGTGACAACGTCCATTACTTCGAAGATGGACACTATGAAAAAGAGTCACTTCTGAAAATAACCAATTTAGACACCGACATCACTTATGACGTCAACATACTCAGTAGCGGGAAGTGGATGAAACGCAACGCTTCGTTACTAGAAGTGATTGATAAGCTGGAGACTACTTTTTCAGACAACTCGCCTGAAGAATTGCAAAAAGTTTTCACTGACAAACTTTTTCCTACCGTAACCGAAAAATGGAAATTGAAGGCGGTGAATGAAAGTAAAATTTCAATGACAGCGGAATCGGGAAGCCAGCTTTCTTGCGAAAAAACTAATAAAAAAAGAGTAAATACACAGGGTATTTACTCTTTTTAATCTCAGGTGAGGTTAGTCATTATTGAACGGTAATTGTTTGAGTCGCTTCGATTGCACTAACATTTCCATTATTCTTTCCTGTTACCTGAACATTAAAGTCTCCGGTGTTCCAACTTGAAGCATTGATCTCTCCGGTAGACCAAGAGCCATCCGACTCTACTGTCACAACTTCATCAAGCTTAGTGTTAAAGCTCCGCTTAACTTTCACGGTTAGCGTGCCATTGTGTTCGATACCTTTGGATTGCCCTGTGATATAAAACTCGCTAATTTCGTCTGATTCAATAACGTTATCGCCTGTTACTGACTCGATTTCGATCAGAGGTTTAACAAAAAACGGTTCTTTATATGCTTCTTCTGCTTGATTCGCAGAAGCATCTTCAAACGTGGTTAATACAAACTCTTCCGTCGCACTGCCCGCCGTCAAATCAATCCCACTTTCCGTTTCGGCCATCCACTGTTCAGATAGCTCACCAATCATACCAACTTTAGTGAACTTCATCGGCACGCCAGCAAAGGTCCCCGACAACCCTTTCACAGGTTCATCAAAATTGATGGTTAAACTCACTACGCTACCAAGTTCAGGTTCAGATGGCGTGAGAGATTCCACTTCCGTAACGGTTGGCGGCAAAGTATCTACAATAGATACCTTATCATTCATCACAAGCTCTGCGTCTATCCCTTGTTGGTTCAAACCAGTGACTTCTACAGTAATGAGCCCTAATGGCCAATTGGACATATCCTGACCACTACTGTTTGTAGTCCATACACCACCTTCGGAGATAGACACAGTTTCTTGCCAATTAAAAGATGACTCTTCTTGCGAGGTCACTTTAACGGTAATCATTTTTGAGTCTCCTGCGAACCCAATACCCGTACCATGGATAACAACATGCCCAGCTTCTTGAGAGTCGATCTGATTGTTACCTTCCACGGTGTCTAGAGACAGTACTGGTTTCACACCAGTTGTTGCCTCTTTATCACTGCCCGCTTCATTACCCGAGAGGTCTTGGTAGCCTCTATTCACCACCGCGGTAATCGTGTCTTCATTGGACGATAGCGTAACCGCCCCCTCTGTTTCACCTACCCACTGCTGGGCGGGGTCGTTACCCTCGAACTTCACATCCACACCACCTACGGTCGCTGTCACGCCTGTCACTAGCTCACTGAAGTTCACCGTAATCGTTACCTTCTCACCATCCACAGGAACTTTTGGACTAAACTCTATCTCCTCCGTCACTGTTGGTGGCGTGACATCCTCGTAGGCAACGGTGTACGTATCCTTCGCCTCTTGGCTGTTAGCGTTCGTACCCGTCACCGTGAGATTAATATCACCACTTGGCCAATCACGAATGTTTTGCTCTGAAGTCGCCCAAGCACCATCTATAGCGACCTCTCTCGTGTCATCAAATTTGTAATTGCCTGAGCCATCATCCAACTGAGCAACGACCTTGACTGTATCGCCCACTTGAAAACCTCGTGCAGTACCAGAAATCACCAATCGACTCGACTCGATTTCACCAATCGGGTCATCTCGCTCCGTAATCTCAATCACTGGTTTCACTGGCGCTTCACTTGAGTCCTCAATACCGCTATTGCCTTGCGCATCCTGATATTCCGTTACAGTCACAGTTTTGAACATCTCATTGGCGTTCAGCGTCACCACACCCGACGTGGTCCCTTCCCAGACCGTCTTCGCCCCGTTTCGAGAGACAAAATTCACATCCACACCGTCAACGTCTGCAACAACATTCTCCACGCGCTCACTGAAAGTCACACTGACGAAGGCCGTTTGGTTATCGATGATTGGGTCTCCTGAGTTCACGCTAATACTGCCCACCGTTGGCGCAATATCATCCAGTAGCTCCACGTCCTGAGACGCTTGTTTCGCCTCCTGACCACCGGAATTCGAGCCATCCACCGTGATGGTCAAGGTACCGCTTTCCCATGAGGAAATGTTCTCCGGTGTCGTCGTCCAAGACCCGTCGGTCACTGTGGCGGTAAGGTCAAGCCCCTCACCCTCATTAATTGGATTGTCACTCGAAACCGCTACGCTTAACTGAGCCCCACTCTTAAACCCTCGTGCCGTCCCTGATACCACAAAGTCCCTCGCCTCGGTGGTCGTTAAGTCTTCAATGTCCAGCATGATGATGGGTTTCACCACTGTCGATGTCTCTTTACCACTCTCCGCTACATTACCCGAAAGGTCCTTATAACCCGCATTCACCACCGCCGTAATCGTGTCTTCATTGGACGACAGCGTAACGGCCTCTTCCGTTTCACCTACCCACTGCTGGGCGGGGTCGTTACCCTCGAACTTCACTGCCACACCACCCACAGTCGCCGTCACATCCGTCACGAGCTCACTGAAGTTCACCGTAATCGTTACCTTCTCACCATCCACAGGGAATTCTGGACTAAACTCTATCTCCTCCGTCACTGTTGGTGGCGTGACATCCTCGTAGGCAACGGTGTACGTATCCTTCGCCTCTTGGCTGTTAGCGTTCGTACCCGTCACCGTGAGATTAATATCACCACTTGGCCAGTCACGAATGTTTTGCTCTGAAGTCGCCCAAGCACCATCTTCAGCGACCTCTCTCGTTTCAGAAAAGTGGTGTGTAGTTGGGGCTGATTTCAGACGACCTACAATCGTTACTTCATCGCCCACTTGAAAACCTCGTGCAGTACCAGAAATCACCAATCGACTCGACTCGATTTCACCAATCGAGTCATCTCGCTCCGTAATCTCAATCACCGGTTTCACTGGCGCTTCTCTTGAGTCTTCCTCACCGTTATTGCCTTGCGCATCCTGATATTCCGTTACAGCCACAGTTTTGAACATCTCATTGGCGTTCACTGTCACCACACCCGACGTGGTCCCTTCCCAGACCGTCTTCGCCCCGTTTCGAGAGGTAAACAGCACCTCCACACCGTCAACGTCTGCAACAACATTCTCCACGCGCTCGCTGAAAGTCACACTGACGAAGGCCGTTTGGTTATCGATGATTGGGTCTCCTGAGTTCACGATGACATCACCCACCGTTGGCGCAATATCATCCAGTAGCTCCACGTCCTGAGACGCTTGTTTCGCCGCCTGACCACCGGAATTCGAGCCGTCCACCGTGATGGTCAAGGTGCCGCTTTCCCATGAGGAAATGTCCTCTGGTGTCGTCGTCCAAGCCCCGTTGGTCACTTCTACTGTCTCATTGAAATCCTCACCAAGCGGGCTGCTGCTTGAAACCACTACCCTTAACTGAGCGCTATTCTCAAACCCTCGCGCCGTCCCTGATACCACAAAGTCCTCTGCCTCAGTGGTCGTTAAGTCTTCAATGTCCGAGATAAGGATGATTGGTTTAACGTCAACCGTCTTCTCATAAGGAGCCCCTGAATTTGGCTCGCCCGCTGTGTCTGTGTAGTTTGTAACGACTAGCTTCGATGTCGATTCACTCTCAGGAAGGACAAGCTCTGGGCTCGTTCCAACCCAGACTTTGGAAACACCATCATCTGGCTGGTTAAAGGTAATCGCTTGAGCGTTTAGGACTGCCACTGGTTGGCTCACTCGTTCACTGAAGGTCAACGTGACCGTCGCGATTTCCCCATCAATCAGCACTTCTTCCGAATTAACAGGAAGTAAAGTCACCGCGGAACCGGCCATTGAGATTTGAGATTGGATGACTTCCGGGGCAATGCTATCAACGTACTTGGAGGGCTTCTCTTCAGTCACATACTCAGATTCTTCGCTATTTCGGCCTGTCACCTCAATCGTGAAGTCCGATTCTTCCCAGCTGGACATATCTTGATTCGATATAGACCAAATGCCTTCTTGGTTTACTTTGACCTCAGTGAATTCAAACTTATCGATGTTCGGGCGCTTGTCTGAAACCACATTGACTGAAAGTTCACTATCCTTTAAAAATCCTGTCGTTGAACCACTAAAGCTGATGTTATTAACGTTATCATCTGCGCTGTTCACTTCGTTGTCTTCCGTCACATCATCGATGGTGATAGTTGGCGTGACGATGACATCTTCCGAGAACGCTTCACCAATATTATTGAGTTCATCGTGATAGGCACTCACCACTAACTTTTTTGAATTCTCATCAGCGTTGAGTGAAATAACTTCCGACGTTGTTCCAGTCCATAGCTCTTTGAAGTCTTTAGATTCACCAAAATCAATATCGATGTCGTCAAATGTTGCAGCGACCGCGGTTACTGGTTCGTCGAACTGTAGTGTTACCGTTACATCATCTGCTTCAGTTGGATGCTCAGGAGCCACTGTAGTAAGACTGCCAACAGGCGGTTCGTTGTCTACATAATAGGTTGATGCTATATAAGGGCCTTCGCTATTACCAATTCCATCTTCGACTGTCGCTTCGATTTCAAATTTCTCGACTCCATCATATTCGGGTAACAAAGAGTTAATGATGAAGTCGTAGACCTTTATATACTCTGTTGATTCGGCATCATTGAGAGTAAACTCTATACTGGTTGGCGTCTTTTTTTTTGAGTTACCTATCCAATAGGCAGATAATACGGTCTGTTGATCATTTACTGTTGCGATATCTTCAATCGTTACCTTGGAATGGATGATGCCAGCGATATTGTAATCTGTATCATTACCTACTTCTGTAAATGATCCATGTGTTTGCACATCATTTGGAGCAACGACAACCGAGGGAGCCTGCTGATCGATACTACCACCTTCATCTTCAAAAACATTTTGGTCGGCAAACTCCGGATATGCTGTCGCAAAGTGGTCGGCCTGTTCCAACGCTACTTTGGACTCTACGCCGTGTATACCATACGCAACATCATAGTAGCCCTGAGCAAGTTCATTGCGATACGTGTCAGAAGATAGTGTGTAGTTACCGATTTTTATTGGACCGCTTGCGTCTTCGCCATTAGCCAAACCATCATAGGACAAGTCGCGATAAAAAGCGGAAGCATAGTCAAAGGTACTCGAATTCGTTGCCGAGTTATCCTCTGCCATGTTAGTTAAGCTTTCCAGTAAGAAACGGTAGATAAACTTATCGGTCAATGGATCGGGTAGTTGCGCACTTAACATTCGATTAGTCGCATACTCCGTTGTAACAGGATCAAACCCAAGCATTGAACGTTCCTGCGTATCTAGGGCAGAATTGACTTCATTCAGAATAAGGCGGGCTTTTTCTGCAGTTTTGTCAGCACCGTCTAAATTATTCCACTGACTATCAAATAGCCCTGTGTGGTAGCTAGAAAACTCTGTTATGTATAGAGTATTTTTATCTACTTCTGAAAAGTAAGCTCCAACATTGACCGATGCGGGAATGTAAACTGAAGCACTTTGGTCTAGGCTCCATTGATAATAATGTGTATTACTCTTGCTACCTAAATACACCCTAAAGAACTCATAACCTGACGAGTCGTAAGGAATTGTACAACTCGCTACATCCTTTTGACCATCAACTTGTACTGTGTCACATGAATTCAAATAATTGAAGGAACCAGATGAGCTTAAACCTTCTAACCTTACCTGAGCATCAATAAACGGAGTAACGACCGTCACTTCAGGCATGTCAAATGAAGTACGGTAGTAGACTTCTTCCGGCTCACTTTCATTGCCAGAAGCATCCAAAACCGAGATAACCAATTTTTGGATGTCTTCCGATGTTTTATCCCCATAGGTCAGCCCTAGTACTTCTTTAACATAGGGAATAATGTACGTCATACGAGGTACGGTATTATCATCTTCAAATTCTAATTTTTCGAAAGGAATCCCTTTGTTCTCACCTTCCACAGCGTCGCTGGCGACTTGCTCTGCGGTATAGTGATAGCGATACTCCTCGTCGCCTTCTTTTTTGGAATAATACTTCACTCTCAACGTCAAATTTTCCGCTGAAGAGCCATACGTTTCCCCATCACTTTGATCACTTATCGTCGCAGACACGTATGGTACGGATTGATCAACTAAGTCTTGGCCTATGAAATCTGTAAATTCAAGATCAGGGTCAATGGCACCTAGTGTGGCGGCCAAACCTTTAGAAGCGTAATCGTAGAGCACTTTTAAGTACTGAGTCGCACTTTCTACTGACTCATGATTGTAAGTAGTATCAGAATAATCAATTTGGTACACATCCCCCACTTCATCTTCGACGTAAAAGAGCTTGTTGGGGTATGTTAGATATATCGTAGGCGGAGTGTTATCGTTATATAATGTAAAGTCCAAAACACCAACGTTACCATGAATGTCTTCTGTGGTGACTCTGAAGTTGGCTTTGTCGCCAAAATTTTCGGTCAAATAACCAATAGTTTCAAATTCACACCAGATTTCATCTCCAAAGATTTTGGTGCAAGGATAAGATTCTGGTTCTCCATTAGACAACGAAACATGTACGTTTTTGTCTTTCAAATATTCAGGGTTTTCTTTGACCAGTCCTTTGAGGACATAGGTTTTCATCTCACTATTAATAGTTTCAGCTGAGGTTATTTCAATGATTGGAGCAATGTTGTCCCACTCAAATGGAATCTCTGAGCCTGATAGGAGGCCACTGCTGTTACCCATAACATCCGTGGCTTGGATTAACAAATATGCCTCTGGCGATTGCTCGACTTCAACAGGATCCAATTGCTCTGTATCAATATAGACGGTTAGGCTTGTTTCCCTTGTTCCTTCAACAAACTCACTAACATCAACCCAACATATATCACCTTCATTAGGTGTCGAGGAGCAGGCTGATTCACTCCAACTGTCCCCTTCGTCAAATTTGTGTCTTAAAGTTACGCTCGCCGACTTTACTCCCACCGCATCAGTTAGAGCTACGTCAATAGACGCTATACCTTTCAAAACACCTTCATCAGATCGTGTTGCGACCGGAGGTTGATCATCAATCACTGTTTCTTCACGCTCTGGAATGGCACCATCGGCAGAGCCATTTGTTCCCAATGCATTAAGGTGCTCAGTCATCGCCAGGTAATCATCAATAGGTGTTTTGGAAACGTTAAGGTTTGGATCACTGACGACAACTAACGTATGCTCGGCCATTTGGTTGGTATACGTATCAGATGTAACTTCCTCTATGCCAAAATAAATGGGTTCGGAAAATGACCCCGTTCTATCCAATTCTTGACCATTGAGGTAACCATCAGCAGAAATATCTCGATAGCCAATATCGGACAGATTCAAAGAACTATATACATTACCCGCATTACCATTTTCATCAATAAAGTCATAAGCATAAGAAGAGTAAGCCGTCAATAACGCACCATAGCGATGCCCTTCAGTAGCAGAACCACTAATTCCGCCTCGGGTAATATCGATCGGTTTAACAGAGTTCACATTAAACCCATACATAGCGTTTATGGTGTTTAACGCATCATCAATTGCAGACGATGCTTCAATACCGTTCTGGATCTTATATTCGGCTAGCCCTGTTACCATGTAGGTTAAAGGCGTGATCATTACATCCTGATCATTTCCTTCACCATAATTAATAACACTGACTATACGTATCGGCTTACCTTCACTCGTCTCAACAATATCGTCAGTTAAAGGGTCTTTATAGGCCCCGCCTTTAGCCTCGATATACAAAGGCATTGACGATGCATCAACTTCAATTGAGTACTCGCCGTATGGTGAGGTAGTCGCAGAGCCGAGTTTACGCCCCACTTTGCCATTTTGATATTCATAAGCAGTAACCACAGCTTGAGTGACAGGCGCATCAAAAACGATTCCAGATATCGTTCCCTTGTCTCTGGCTCTTGGTGATGAATCACCACCGCCCCCACCACCGCAGGAACTCAGTGACAGGATGACTAGGATCGTGAGAAACAGCTTAGCTATATTTTTGTATACCAACATGGTGCCGATGTGACGTTGCAAAAAAGTGGCTAAAGTATATTTCTCGATTTAATAATGACAACGCGGCAAAATAACCAGAGATAATAAGAATAAGAATGGCGATCTATATAAAAATAGATAAAAAATAGATTTATATACAAACAATTTTGACTATTAGAACAGTAGAAATGATTACTAATGAATATTTATAAATTAATTTTTTTAAGTTTTTTTCTTAAATTATGAAATGAATATCATTATTTAATACACAGAATAAATTCGACTCAGCAATATATTTAGGTATCAAATATTTTAAAACATAAACATGCATTTATATAGAAAATATAATTCACAACCATAATGCCAAACAAGAAGTTATTGCAAAATATGGATAGAACATATTGCCTGAAAGAAATAGCGCCTGACATTATGTCAGGCGCTCAATAGCAAATCCTGTGTTATGTTTACTTGTCGTATGTCGCCTTATGCGTGACAAGACCAATATCTTGACCCGCATCATTAGACCCCGTTACCTCTACATTCACATCCCCGCCTTCCCAGCCACGGATGTCCATCACTGCAGTTGTCCAACTCCCTGAGCCATCTAACGTTATGTCCTCCACATAAGTGTTACTCGTATTGAGGCCAGACGTGACGGTGACCTTAATCGTGTCATTCACCTTAAAGCCTTTGCTTGACCCTGACACCTGCAAAGCGGCCGCTTCTGCCGAGCTGATGCTGTCATCTCCCGTTAATGGAGACACTGTCACTACTGGCTTCAGTGCAACTTCAGAACGCTTTTCAGCACCATTGTTTATCGGCAACGCAGTATCGCCATAACCTTTCACTACAAGCTCAGCCGTCGACGCTCCCGATGGCAGAATCAGTGCTGGTGTCGACCCACTCCACTCCTTCTTTGGACCGCTGCCGGTCAGCGTCACAACCTGGTTATTCAGTAACACCTCCGGTGCACTCACTCGCTCACTGAACGTCAGCGTCACGGTAGCTGCCTCACCATGAACCAATGCATCCGTCGCACTACCTGACATCACAAATCCACTGCTCAGTAACTCTGGCGTAACGGCGTCTTCATATAGCACGTTCTCTTTCGTTTGAGACGCTGACACATTCTGATTGTTCTTGCCAGACACAGTGATCGACATGCCAGCCTCTTCCCAACTCTGGAAGCTGACCGTCTGAGACCAAGTGCCATCACCTAATACCTCTATTTCATCGGTATTAAACGAATCTTCGACATCACGGCCATTTTTCTTGGATACCACCGCCAATGACAGCTTCGCACCAGACTCCATCCCCTTGGTGGTACCGCTGATCACGACAGCACT